>Ga0207420_1000009_pt1 | contig 701054 bp, 541 predicted proteins | sample ThiBio_inoc_biof_FD_183941 | JGI IMG/M metagenome (GOLD analysis project Ga0207420, IMG submission 183941) | Wastewater bioreactor microbial communities from Cape Town, South Africa - Thiocy_inoc_biof (SPAdes) | ecosystem: Engineered > Bioremediation > Thiocyanate > Unclassified | place: South... | reverse complement strand
TTCGAGTACATCGAAGTTGACTACAATCGAAACCGCCTTCACTCGACGCTCGGCTACCTCAGCCCAGAGCAGTTCGAGCGAGCACACGCCGCTTAAACGGGTGTCCGAAATCCAGGGGCAAGATCACTTTGCGATTCTCTCCGAGCGCTCTACTTACTCGCCTTACACCCCACTGGCTCCCCAAACTGCTTGTACTGCCCGTACTGCATAAACGCCACCTGCATCTGCAGCGAGGTGTCCATGCTCAGCAGGCCGGGGTACTGGCCGCCGGTGTAGGCCATCGGGAACTGGATGTTGCTGAAGTACTGTGCGTTGTCGACGGAGTTCACTTCGCACTGGCCGGCGTAGCCGAAGATCGGCGGGGTGGTGGTCGGTGTCGCGGCGAGGCCGACGGGCGGGGAGTAGCCGCCGCCGTGGCAGGAAAGGCACGACGACAGCTTGTTGTCGACGGGGCCGGCGAGGCGGTCGTTGCAGCCGAAGTGCTGCGGCGTGCCGATGGCCTTGTTCAACACGCTCTCGTGCGCGGCGATGCTGCCGGACTGGCCGACGGCCGGGAAGGTCCAGGGGTCGCTGCCCCATTGCAGGCCGACGGGTTCGAGTTTGTCCCAGGCGGTCTTGCCTTGCTTGTTGCCGTTCCAGGCGAAGGTGCCGAACACCCAGCGCGTCGGCGAGCGCGAGTCGACGACGGCGACGTCGAGCTGGATCAGGCGCACGTCCTGTACCTTGCGCTCGCACAGGAACAGGTCGCCTTTCTGCACGTGGCGGTCGGTCTGCCAGGCCGGCGAGTCCTTGAGGTAGGAAACGTCTTTCGGCGTCGCGGTCGTGAACAGCAGCTTCGCGACCACGGTGCCTTCGGGGAAGGGCAGTCCGGCCGGGACGGTCACGCCGCCATAGTTGCCGGTCTGCGGCACGCCGTTGCGGTCGATGCTGCGGCCGATCGCGTAGGCGCCCCAGCGGTTGTAGATGCCGAAGGCCCAGGTCTCGAAGAACTGGTTCGATTCGCTGCCGTCGGCCAGCAGCAGCTTGCTGACGCCGCGGTCCATCTCGACGTCCTCGCCGAAGTCGCTGAGTGTGGCCGTGCGCTCGTTGGTCATGCCATGCACGTACTCGCGGCCGCGCGTCGGGTCGTAAGCCATCCACGGTACGTGGAACCAGCGGTTCTCGCTGCCGACCGTGGTCTTCCAGCCGATCTCGTTGCGCAGCGCTTCGTCCTGGCCTTTCTTGACGTAGTCGAGTACGCGCGCGATGTACTCGGACCAGGGCGCGCCCCAGGTCGGCGCCGGGCCGTTCAGCGGCAGGGTGAAGTCCACATGCAGGCCGAGCCAGGTGCATTCGCTCTTGGGGCAGGCGCCCGGGTCCTGGCTCGGGTAGTCGTGGGCGAGCTTGAACACCGGACCCTTCCAGCCCGGCGGCGCCGGCACGACGGCGCTCTGATAGGCGAGGGTCGCGCTGTCGACGCGCTGGTCGGGCGCGCGGTCCTGCGCGTGGGCGCCGGCGCCGGCGAGCGCGGCGAGCAGGGCGGTGGTGAGTACGCTGGCGGTCTTGGACATGACGGCTTCCTGTTCGACGCTGGCTGGTGGTTGAAAATCAGTCGATTGCTTCAGTGCTGCGGAAAGGCCCGTGGCGGTGTGGCCGCGCGGGCCGGCGTGTCGACGGGAGTGCCGGCGCCGCGCAACGTTGCGGCTTCAGTCGGGCTTGCGCGCGGCCGGTCGGGCGAACGGATAGGACTGGCGACCGGCTGCGGACTCCAGGCGCGCAGCGCGAGGATCCAGCTGAAATCCGCCCCGGAGCGCTGCGCGCCCTGGTGACAGTTCTGGCAGCTGTCGTACTGGTGATAGGTCTCCATCGTCACGTTGGACACCTGGCATTGCGGAAACGCGAGGCCGCCCTGGGCCGGCGGCGTGCCGTCCTCGCAGCCGAAGTCGTCGTTGAGCGGCGTGGTCGGCGGCACCGACGGCGCGGTCGACCACTGCGTGCCGATCAGCACGTAGTGTTCCCAGACCGTGCCCTTGAGCAGCGCGCGGTAGCGCGCGTTGATCTCGGTCGTGGAATTGCCGGCCGGCGTGCTCGGTATTGCCGACAGGCGCACGACGTTGATCGGCGTCGGATCGTAGTCGGCGGGGCCGGGTACGCGGCTCGCGCCGGGATGGTCGGCCGGATTCGCGCGCGGAATCTTCAGTTTCTTGTACAGCTCCGGATCGTAGTAGGACGCCTGCATGTCCGCCGGCGTGGTCGGATCTTCGCCGAGGTTGTCGACCTGCTCGAACGTCGACCAGACCCATTGCGGGAAGTCGGCGGTCTTGTGCGAGATGTGGAAGCCGACGAGGCCGGCCTTCATCGGTTCGCAGTCGCAGGTCGTGCGGCCGCCGGACTCGGTCTTGCAGGTGCCGGGCTTGGCGGCCAGCGCGTCGATCGCGAAGAAGCGCGAATGGAATTTCTGCGGCACCTTGGCCAGGTTGCGCCAGGCGGCCTTGACCTCGATCGATCCCAGATGATCGGCCGAGCTGGCCGGGAAGCTGATCGCCGGCTTGCCGCTCGCGGGCCAGTTGCTGCGGTTGTAATAGCCGTTGCTGCGCACGTAGTCGTATTCGACGCGGTTCACGCGCACTTCGAAGCGCGTGAAGTAGCCGGTCTGGTCCGGCAGCGGTCCGGCGAACGCTTCGTCGATCTCGTCGGCGATGCTGCCGAATTCGCTGGTCATGTCCAGGCGCGGACGCGGATCGTCGGCCGGCACGTTGCGGCAGACCGCATAGCCGTTGGGCTGGTCCCAGGCCGGCGGCTTGCTGCCGTTCTGCGGGTACAGGTCGAATGCGGTCTTCCAGCGCATCCAGGCCGGCGCGAGGCGCGCATCGTAGTTGCCGAATACGGAAGGATCGTCGGGCTTGTACGGTTCGCCATGCGCGTCGGCCAAGGATGGCCACATCACGGCGATGAAGTTCTGCCAGGCGAAGGTGTCGAACATCGGCCGCGTGTCGATCGGGAACGCCGAGAACGGAAACGACGGCACCTCGCGCGGAATGTCGCCGCTCAAGGCCGGCTTGAGCTTGCTGTAGTCGGGCGTGGTCTGGGCCGGAACGGGGCCCGCGGCGAACGCGAGCAACAGCAGGCCGAACACGGCGGCGGGCGCCGTAGTGGGATGGGCTTGCATCGGTGATCTCCCCTTGTGCCGCGGGCGCGTCGCCGCGCAGCGCGTATAACAGTGAACCTTTGATTTTTGCGTGTCAATGCACGTTTTTTCGTGATAGGCGTGTGCGGCGGATCGCGCTTGGCTGTTCGAAGTGAGGTTTGCGCAGGTGTCCTTATCGCTGCGTTCGCACGCGGTCATCCTCGCTGGGGCGCTGCGTATCTGGCCGTTTTCGGCGGCTCGATGGGCGTGGGCAGACGGTCGGGATTCCGAGCTGTCTGGCGATTCGGCGGATGCGCCGTGCGAGCAGTGACTGTGTCGCTCCCCCCTCGGTGCGGGGGCGACAGAACTCCTGTCGGCAACATCCGCGTGACCGGCTGCGAAGTCGGCACCGCCTGGGCTGGCACGCTCTGCTAGCGGAGAGTGCGCCTCAACAGCGTGGGGGAAGGGTAGGGCCGCCGTCTCCGTGGCTTCTTCCCTGTAGTTGATCGCGCGGAGCAACCCCATCCCCACCCATGCCCTCCGGCCCATTGGGCGTTCAAGGTCGTCAGAACCTGCGGTTCTGAGCGACGACCTTTCACCCCCTTGAAGGGGAGGGTTTTTGGGCTGCGGCGAAAATCAACCTGAGACAAGCCAGTCTCTCGTGTCTCGATGGAAAATTGCTGCCCTTCAACGGGATGAAAGGCACCTTGAAAACCATATCGGGAATCAAGCCGCCGCCTTCGAGCTGGCCTGAATAAACCCTCCCCTTCAAGGGGAGGGCATGGGTGGGGATGGGGTTGCCGTGCCGGTGCAGTTGATACGGCAGCGACTTCACCGAGCGCCCAGCAAGCGCTTCCGGTAAATTCCTCGGCTACCGGCAGGAACGCGACGAACGCCGGGGAAACCTCAGGGGGAGGACCATGCGTCGGGAGCAGCGGCGTCTCGTGATCGTGGGACTGATGCTGTGGCTGCTCGCGCCCGTGCTCTGGGCCGCGACGCCGCTGATGACGCGCTTTTCGCCCGATCTCGACGTCTACCCGCAGTATTTCTCCGTCGCGCGCAGCGCCGACGGCCTGCTCTATGTCGGCGCCATCGATGCGGTGCTGCGCTTCGACGGCGTGCGCTGGGAATCCTTCGCGCTGCCGCGGCCCGGCGCCGTGCGTGTGCTGCTGCGCGACGGTCAGGGCCGGCTCTGGTTCGGCGCCACCGACAGCTTCGGCCGCATCGAGCGCCAGCCCGACGGCGGCGAGCGTCTCGTCGACGTTTCCGGTGCCTTCGCGGCCGACGTCGGCGCGGCCGGCTATGACGACATCTGGGACGCGATCGAATACGACGGCCACGTCTACTTCCGTGCGCTGCGCTGGCTGTTCGAGGTCGACGGCGACGGCCGCCGCGTGCACGCGTGGAATGCGCCGAATCGCTTCGGCGGCATCACCGTGCATGCGGGCGAGCTGGTCGTGAACTGGCGCGGCGAAGGGCTCAAGCGACGCGTCGGCGACGACTTCGTCCTGCTGCCCGGCGGTGCGGCGTTCGCCGGGCAGCCGGCTTTCACCCTGCTGTCGCTCGACGAGCGGCGCCTGCTCGTACACGACGAGACGCCGCGACTCGTCGTGCTCGAAGACGGCAAGCCGCGCGAGCTGCTGGCCGACGGCGACACGCGCCATTTCCACGAAGGCCGGCTGCTCGATGCGCGGCATGCGGCGTTCGCCGGCGACGACGGTGTGTTGCGTGTGGTCGATACGGACTCGGGTGCGCTGCGCCGCATCGAGCTCGGCACGACGTTCCAGAACGGCCTGGCCGTGGATGCCGACGGTGCGCTGCTCGTCGCCGACGACATCGGCGTCTCGCGCTTGCCCTGGCCGGCGGTCTGGAACGTCTACGGCGGCGCCGACGGGGTGCGCGGCAGCGTGCACGACCTGCAGCTCGTCGAGGGCCGTCTGCGGTTGCAGACCGCGGTCGGCGGGCTCGTGGCACCGTGGCGCGACGGCGGCGCGCAGGGCCGCTTCGTCGCCGACGGCGACTACGACGGCGAGGCCTGGAGCCTGCTCGCCGACGGCGACACCTCGCTGCGCGCCGACAGCTACGGATTGCAACAGGTCGGTCCGGTGCAGCGCCGCATCGGCCCCGACGATTTCTATCCGCGCGTGCTGCGCCGCTCGCGCTTCGATCCGGCGCGCGCCTGGGTCGGCACCGAAACCGGTTTCGGCCTGCTGCAGCGCGGCGCCGGCGGCTGGCACCTGATTGCGCGGCATACGGATCTGCACACGCGTGTCATGAGTCTGGTCGAGACCGCACCCGGCGAAGTCTGGCTCGGCAGCGACGACCGCGGTCTCATGCGCGTGCGCCTGGCCGACGATCCCACGCAACCGCCGCAGATCGACCGCTTCGAAGCGGTGCTGGGCGTCGGCGAGCGCGATTCGGTCGTCGTCAGCGAACTGGACGGCGCGCTGTTCGCGAGCGCGAAGTCCGGTCTGTTCCGCTGGGACGGTGCGCGTTTCGTCGCCGACCGCCTCGACGGTCTCGCGGCGCTGCTGTCGGCGCAGGAGATCCTGCGCCTGCGCGACGGCGTCGGCGGCGCGGCCTGGGCTTTCAGTTTCCGCAACGTCTACCGCCGCGATGCGGCGCGGCGCTGGCAGCGCGTGGATGCGGTGGACCGCGGCAACGGCGCGATCGAAGCCCTGACCGTGCTGCCCGATGGCGACGTGCTGGTCGGCAGCAACGGCCGTCTGCTGCATTACGACGCGTCGGCCGGTGCGACGCCGACGGCGGTGCCGGCGCTGCGTCTGAGCGGCGTACGCCTGCAGCCGCGCGCTGGAGCCGCCAGGGCGCTCGCGCTGGAAGATTCCGCGCAGCTGGCCTACGGCGCCGGCAGCCTGACGTTTCGCCTGGGTCTGGCCGATCTGACGCGGACCACGCCGGCGCAGTTCCGCGCGCGCGTGCAGGGGCTCGATACCGGCTGGAGCGACTGGAGCCCGCGCGCGGAATTCGCCTATGCGCAGATTCCGCCGGGCGACTACCGTTTCGAGGCGCAGGCGCGCAGCAGCGGCGGGCAGGAGTTCACCGCGCCGGCCTTCGCGTTCCGCGTCGTGCCGCGCTGGTATCAGCGCGGCGATCTGCAATTGCTCGGCGCGTTCGCGGCGCTGCTGTTGCTCGCGTTCCTGCTGAGCCTGGGTCTGCGCGCGCGCATACGCCGGCTCGATGCGCGCAATCGCCAGCTCGATGCGCTGGTCGGCGAGCGTACGGCCGAGCTGGAGCAGGCGAACGTGCAGCTGCGCGACCTGGCCGAGCGCGACGGCCTGACCGGCGTGGCCAACCGGCGCCGTTTCGACGCATTTCTTGCCGCGAGCCTCGCCGCTGCGGCGCAGACGCGGCGTCCGGTCGCCGTGCTGCTGGCCGACGTCGATCACTTCAAGGCCTACAACGACGCCAACGGCCATCTGGCCGGCGACAACGTACTGCGCTGCGTCGCCGCGGCGCTGTTGCGCAGCGTGCGCGACGACACGCTGGTCGCGCGCTTCGGCGGCGAGGAATTCTGCCTCGTCGTGCCGCAGTGCGATCTGGCCGCGGCCGCCGAACTGGGCCGGCGGCTCTGCGCCGTCGTGGCCGACTCCTGCGGCGTGACGATCTCGGTCGGCGCGGCCGCGACGGTGCCCGAAGCCACCGACGCCGTAGAACGCCTGCTCGCGCGCGCCGACGAGGCGCTGTACCGCGCGAAGCGAGAAGGCCGCAATCGTGTTGCGCTGGATCCGGTCTAGCGGTTCGTGAGCGGTGGTTCGATGGCGGTGTATTGCGTGATCGGGAGTGGTCCTGAGCGATCTGTCGTGACAAAGCGTGAGCGAAACTCGGCGTGTGGTTGTTGCGCGAGGATCGGGTTGTGCTGAAGTTTGCGGCGCAATTTCAGACCCTCAGGCAAAAACCCCATCCCCACCCATGCCCTCCCCTTGAAGGGGAGGGTTTGAAACGTCGCGCTTGCGAAGATCAAGAATCAAGCCGCCGCTTTCGAGTTGGTCTGAACCTTTGAGCTGGCCTGAACCTTCGATTGAGCTGGTCTAAACCTTTGAGCTGGCCTGAATCTTCGATCTGGCTTGAACAAACCCTCCCCTTCAAGGGGAGGGCATGGGAGGGGATGGGTTTTGCCTCGGTAGTGAACACCCGCTGCTTGTAGCCCGGCGTCCGCCCGGCGCAAGATGCGCGCCGGTTTTTCCGGCAACGTCCATGCGATCCAGCGGCACCCTGCGCTACAGCCCCGAACTGCGCCCCGGCTCGCATCAGCGCCGCGACGGCGGCAGTACGCGCTGGTGGCTGATCCTCGACGGCGATCCCGAACTCGGCCGCTATCTGCGGCAGCTGTACTGGATCGCGCAGCACCGTACGCGCAGCCTGCAGGCGCCGCTCTGGGGTACGCACATCTCGGTGATCCGCGGCGAGCAGCCGGCGCATCCCGAACGCTGGGGCGAAGGCGAGGGCACGCGCGTGGACTTCGCGTTCGATCCGCTGGGCCAGGAAACCCGCGGCTACGTCTGGTTTCCGGTACGCTGCGAGGCCGTGCTCGATCTGCGCGAACGACTGGGTCTGCCGCGCGAACCGCAGCCGCCGCTGCATCTGACCATCGGCAACGGCTGATGCGTGGCGAACCCCGCGCGCCGTCGTGTGGCGATAGAGCCGCGTCCGCATTCGCCAGGGCTTTCGCATGCAGCGCAGAAACCTCGTTCTCCTCGCCGCGATCGTGCTTGCCGCCGGCGCCGTCGTGCTCGGGCCGCGCGCGCTCGCGCGGCTGGAGCGCGCGGCGATGAACGACGCCGGCAGCGACACCACGGCGCGCGCGCAGCAGGCCGCCGCGCGCGTGACGCCGGCATTGCAGCGCGATCTCGCGCCGTTGGGCCTGCAGCTCGGCGCGCCGGCCTTCGTGCGCATCTTCAAGCGCGAGGGCGAGCTGGAACTCTGGCTGGCCAATCCGGCCGGCGACTACCGCCTGTTCCGCACCTATCCGATCTGCCGCTATTCGGGCGCGCTCGGTCCCAAGCAGCGCGAAGGCGACAACCAGGCACCCGAGGGTTTCTATCGCGTCGCGCGCGGGCAGCTCAATCCGGCCAGCCGCTTCCATCTCGCGTTCAACCTGGGCTATCCGAACGCCTACGACCGCGCGCGCGGCTATACCGGCGATTTCCTCATGGTCCACGGCAACTGCGTGTCCATCGGCTGCTATGCCATGGGCGATGCGGCGATCGAGGAGATCTACACCGTCGTCGACGCCGCGCTGCGCGCCGGCCAGCCGGCGTTCGAGGTGCACGCGTTTCCGTTCCGGCTCGAGGCCGCGGCGCTGGCCGCCGAGCACGCTTCGCCCTGGTTCGATTTCTGGTCCGGGCTCCAGCCCGGTTACGATGCATTCGAACGTACGCGCCGGCCGCCGCGCGTCGCCGTGCAGGGCCAGCGTTATCGCATCGACGGCTAGCCGGTATCGGGTACGCGCCGGCCGGCAGTCCGGGCCGGCGGACAACGCTGCCGCCGAAGCCGGCGCCGCGTTCACAAGGCACGCATCGCCGCGTGCCGTACAGGGGTAGGACGATGGTGGAAGCGGAGGAACTGGATTCGATCTGTGCCGGCTGGCCGGGCGTGAGCTCGGCGCTGAAGTGGGAGGTCGATCTCGTCTACAGCGTGGCCGGCAAGATGTTCGCCGTGTATTGCACCTTGGGGCTGGAGCGCGGCCGCGTTTCGTTCAAGGTCGACGCGGACCGTTTCCTCGAACTGACCGAGCAGCCCGGCTTCATGCCGGCGCCGTACCAGGGTCACGCGTTCTGGGTCACCCTGACCGAACCCGGGCGGCTGGCGCCCGGCGACCTCGAGGCGTTCCTGCGCCGCTCCTACGAGCTGGTCGTGGAGAAGCTGCCGCCGAAGGCGCGCCGCGAACTCGGCGAAGCCTCGTGAATCCGCGCCGCGGCGCAGTGAAGGATCCGGCGATCGAGGAAACGCCGGTCTAGCCCGGCCCGCAGCACCGCCGGCCGCAAGGTCCATGCCGCCATTGCGCCGCCGGCCGCTTCCCGCCGACCATCCCGTGTCCCCGAGCGACCTGCGCCCATGGCCAAGACCTACGACCGCGCCTATTTCGACAAGTGGTATCGCGACGAGCAGCATCGCGTCGTCTCCCGCGACGTGGTCGCGCGCAAGGTCGCGATGGCCGTGGCCATGGCCGAGTACTACCTCGGCCGCACGATCCGCAACGTGCTCGACGTCGGCTGCGGCGAGGGCGCCTGGCATGCGCCGCTGCATGCGCTGCGGCCGGACGCGCATTACCTCGGGCTGGATTCCAGCGAATACGCCGTCGCGCGCTGGGGCCGCACGCGCAATCTGCGTCTGGCCACGTTCGGCCAGCTCGAGCAGCTGAGGTTCGACGAACGCTTCGACCTGATCGTCTGTGCCGACGTCATGCACTACCTGCGTGCGACGGAACTGCGCCGCGGCCTCGGCGGCATCGTCGACCAGCTCGAAGGGCTGGCCTACATCGAGGTGTATACCGCGCGCGACAAGCTGGTCGGCGATCTCGACGGCTTCTACCGCCGTTCGCCGCGCTGGTACCGGCAGACCTTCGCCGAGGCCGGGCTGATGTCGGTGGGTTCGCTGGGCTGGGTCGGTCCGCGCCAGGCGCCGTGGATCACGGCGATGGAAGCGGCCGGCGACTGAGCCGGTTTGCCGGACCCTTCAGGTGAATGCCACGCCGCCGTTGTGGCGGCGGCGTGGCATTCGGGCGTGCCGCGGACCGGGGGGTTGGGGGAACGGCGGCACACCGCAAGCGGACGGACGGCGACGCGATAGCGTCGCAGGCGGGGTCGTGTCGATGACGGCACGCCGCCTGTCCGTACAACGGGGAAGCGGTGACAGATCCGAACACCGGCGCGCGGAGCCGCGCCGGCGCCGCGGTTTCACTCCAGCGAATCGGCGAACAGCCGGTCGGCTGCGTAGACGTGCACGCCGGCCAGGGCGGTCAGCGCATAGACCCGCGCGTCGGCGCCGACCTGCAGGCGCGCGGCCGGCATCGGCAGATCCCAGTGCTGAATGCGCTGCGGCTGGGCCGGCGTGGCGAAACTGACCTCGTCCATGCCGGTGTCGCCGCCGATGAACGCGCGGTCGCCCTGCAGCGCGACCTTGCTGCCGGCGTCGGCGTAGATAGCGAGCTGCTGCGGCTGGGCCGGATTGGAGACGTCGACGAGATGCGCGCTGTCGCCGCACGCGACCAGCACGCGGCGGCGCTTCGCATCCACTGCAAGGTCGAGCGTCGAATCGCAACCCGCGTAGCGCGCCACTTCGACCGGCGTGGCCGCATCGGCCACGTCGATGATGCGCAGGCCGCCGATGCCGAATGCCTGTTCGTCGGCGACGTAGACGTAATGGTCGTGCAGCGCCAGTCGGCGGATCTTGCTGGTCAGCACCGCGCCCAGCGGCTGCGGGTTGGCCGGATTGGCGACGTCGAGCACGACGAGCTCGCCGCCGTTGGTCGAGCGGCCCACGTAGGCGCGGTCGCCGCGCGCGGCGATCGCGGTCGCGAACGGATAGGACCAGAAGCCCAGTTCCTGCGGCTGGGCCGGATTGCTGATGTCGGCGACGATCAGGCCGCTGCCCCAGCTGGTCAGATAGGCGCGCGAACCGTCGACGGCCAGCTGTTCGAACGCGCGGCTCTGCAGCGAGGGCTCCAGGCTGGTCTCGAAACGGCCGCGCGGATCGAGATCGCTGCTGCGCGCCACGTTCAGGCCGTAGGCATTGCCCAGCAGCAGCGCGGTGTCGCCGCGCACGGCGACGTCATAGGCCGCCGTGCCGGCCGGCAGCTGGGCTTCGCCGCGCTGGGCCGGCGTGGCCGGCAGGCTCGCATCCAGCCGCACGAAGCGGTCGGCGCGCGTGGCCAGCAGGGCGTCGGTGCCGAGCACGACGCTCGCGTCGGTGGCGAAGGCATCGATGGTCGAATGGCCGGCTTCGGCCGGCTGATCCGGATCGGTGACGTTCCAGACGTCGATGCCGTCCAGGCCCAGGCCCCAGGCATGGCTGCCGAGCAGCAGGCCGTCGTAGGCCGCCGGTGCGTCGGCGCGGCCGCGCGGCGTGAACTGCGCCGGATTGCTGATGTCGCTGACCGCCATCGCGAGGCCGAAGCCGTAGACGTACGGCGGCTGCACCTTGAGGCGGAAATAGTCGTAGCCGTCCAGGGTGGTCTCGCCGAGCAGCTGCGGCGCCATCGGCGTGGCGAGATCGAAGATCTTCAATGCCGTGCCCGACAGGAAGGTGCGGCCGGTCGCATACAGGCGGTCGCCGTCGACGAAGGCGTAGTCGTAGTTGCCCCAGCCGGTGTATACGCGGCTGAAGCTCGGCACGGCCGGGCTGGTCAGGGGGCTGGCGAACAGGCCCTGTTCGTTGTCCAGCACGTAGAGATGGCCGTTGGCGACGGCGACGCTCTGCGCCGACAGGATGGCGGCATTGCTGTAGGTGTACTGGCCCAGCAGCTGCGGGTGGTCGCGGTCGGCGATGGAGTAGACCGCGACGCCGGCGATCTCGCTGACGTAGCTGCGGTAGCTCGCATAGACGTAGTCGCCGCTGCGCGCCAGGCCGTTGAGCTGGCCGCGCGCCGGCGTCGTGCGCGTGTCGCCGGTATAGCTCAGCGAACCATCGGCGTTGCGGTTCCAGGCCGTCAGGGTGCTGCCCGTGGCGAGATAGACATGGTCTTCCGCCGCGACCGGCGCGCTGACAGCGCCGCCGCGCGCGGCGACGAAGGTGGCGGCCGCCGGCGGCGCGGCGGCCGCAGGCAGGGCGAGGGCGGAAACGACGCAGGCGGAGACGGCGGAAACGAGCACGGCGGCAGACGCTTTCATGGACACTCCAGACAGGGTTCGCAACCGCCGCAGTGTCGGAACGGCCCATCGGCCGCGCATTCGTTTCGTATGCGGATTCCATGCGTCGGGCGCGCGCAGGTGCGGCGGAGCGTGATGCGGTCGCGGTTTTGGTCGCCTGCTGAACGCGATGCGGGGCCGGGCCATTGCCGGCTGCGAAGGTCCGGTCTCTGAGACATCTCCCTGGTTTTTGCAGCACGAGCAACCCCATCCCCACCCATGCCCTCCCCTTGAAGGGGAGGGTTTGAAACCGCGCGCTCACCTAGTTCGATGCGCCGCATTTGCATGAACTCGGCTCCAGCCACCGACATCGAGCTGGCTTGGAATAAACCCTCCCCTTCAAGGGGAGGGTATGGGTGGGGATGGGGTTGCGTGCGGTTGCAGTTCGCACTGCTGTGGCCTTTCTCGGCATACCCCGACGACCGAAGCTGCCGATCGCAGAGACGACGGCATTCGTCTTTCCTGCATTGACGAGCAGAAAAGGAACCCTCCGCTACGGCAACTGCCGCTCGCCGGCCAGCTCGCGCGCGCGGCGTTCCGCGGCGGCCCTCGCGTCGCCGCGGCCCAGTGCGGTGTTCAGGCGGACGAAGACGCTGGCCGCGCGCAGGTCGTGGTCGGCCCAGGGCGCGATGCGCGCGCTGAGCGCATGGGCGGCGTCGAGGCGGCCGCTGCGTACGAGCAGGTCGGTATACGGCTGGATGACCTCGACGAGGTCGTCGGGAATCGCGCCGGCCTGGTCGAACTGACGCAGGGTGCGTTCGAACTGCGCGAGTGCCGCGTCGGTGTCGCCTTCGGCGGCCTGCTGTTCGGCCTGGGCCAGGCTGGCCTGGGCTTCGCGCCAGGGATCGGCGTGGGCCTGCACCCAGGCCTGCAGCTCGGCCGTCGCGCGCCCGGCGGCGGCGAGTTCGCCCTGGCCGCGCAGACCCTGCAGGTACAGGCGCCAGGCCTGCACATAGCGGATCGGGTCGTTGTCGGCCAGCGCCTTCACGCGCGCGAGCGCGGCCTCCCCGGCGACCACCGCGGACTGGCCGCGCGCCGCGGCGATGCGCCCCTTGGCCAGATGCACGCGCGCGATCGTCGCGGCGTCGAGATCGGCATCGGCCTCGGCCAGCACGGTGTCGAGCAGCGGCATTGCGGCCTGCAGCTGGCCGGTTTCCAGCAAGGCCTCGGCGCGGACTTCGCGCAGCTTGTGGCGCAGGCGCTCGTTGCGGCTGTGTGTCTCGGGCGGCCAGTAGCGCAAGGTCGTGGCCAGCGCGCCGGCATGGTCGAGCAGCAGCTGCTGCACCTCGGCGATGCTGGCCAGGGTGAAGACGAATTCCTCCTGCGCGCCGAGCCGCTCGAAGCGTGCGGCGGCGTCGGTCAGCCCCGGCAGCGCCGTCGCCGGGCGCAGCCGGCGTACTTCGATCAGACCGAGATTCAGATCGACCTGGCCGGTGCCGAGTTCGTTGCCGGCGGCTTCGGTCTCCGCGCGCGCCAGCCCGAGATCGGCCAGGGCGGCGTCGTAGTCGTCGTGCAGGGTCGCGACGAGGCCGCGGCCGAGCAGCGCGAGGCCCAGCGCATCGGGTGCCTTGCGTCCGCGCAGCAAGGTGATCGCCTCGTCGTAATGGCGCAGCGCGTCCTGCGGCCGCGTGCGCCGGATGTAGCTGGCCGCGAGCGTGACCAGCGCGCGGCCGCGCAGTTCGGGATCGCGCGCGGCCGGCAGTTCGTCGAGCAGCTGCAGCAGGCGGCGCTCGACGGCGAAGTAGTCTCCGGCGCGCAGTTCGATCTGGGCCAGGCGCAGGGTGATCTCGGGCCGCACGCGCAGTGCCGGGTCGGCGCGGCGGATCAGTTCGCCGGCCAGATCGAGCTGGTCGGCCAGCATCGCCGCGCGCGTGCGCTGCAGCAGTTCGGCCAGGTCCTGCGGCGTATCCTCGCGCTCGCTCGGCGGCAGATGGCCCAGGCGCAGCAGCAAGGTGTCGGCGGCTTCGCGCGCGGCGCTCATCGCGTCGTCGGCGCGGGTTTCCACGTCGACGTGGCGGGTTTCGTCGCGCGCGCGCAGCCGCACCAGCCAGCGGCCGTCGCGCCGCTGCACGTCGGGCAGGATGCGCAAGGTGCCGGCGGCGGCAAGGTCGCGGGCTTCGAGCAATGCGGCCGGATCGCGCGCATCGCGCTCGCGCAGCAGCGCGACGACGCTTTCGCTCGACGCGGTCGGCAGATCCCCGCGGCGCAGGCGGTTGGCGAGGAGGTCCATGAGACCCAGACGCAGCCAGGCCCATTCCTCGCCGGCATCGACCAGGGCCGGCAGCACGATTGCCGGCGCAGCGGTGGCCGGCGCTCGCGCCGTCGTCGTGGTGGCGGCAGGCGTGCCGGGCGCCGGAGATGAGTGACGCGCGGCCAGCGCGAGATACAGCAGCACGGCGGCGAACACGACCGCGGCGCTCGCGGCGATGCCGTGCCAGCGTCGACGCACTGGCGCATCGGGCCGCATGTCTGCGGCGTGTGTCGTGATGGCCTGTGGAGCGGGCGGCAGGCCGAGGTGCGGCGCGGGCGTAGGGGAGGCCGTCGGATCGACGGGGGCGGTCGTGGCCCCTGCCGTCACGACCGGTGCGGGTGGATCCGCAGCCGTGGCGGGTGCGGTTGAAGCCGCGGCTGCGGCAGAGGCGTTCGTGGCGAATCCGGCGGCGTCGGCAGCGGTTGCGGCGGATTCCGCTGCATCGGCGCCGCCAAGTTGGGCGACGCCCGCGGCGGTGGTCACCGATGCCTGCGCTGCCGCCGGCAGCACCGTCTTCTGCAGCGAAGGTGGCGCCGCAGCACTTTCCTCCACCGCGCCGACCCAGCGATAGCCGAAGCGCGGCACCGTGCGTATCCATTGCTGGATGTCGCCGCTGTCGCCCAGGGTGCGGCGCAGCCGCACGAGGGTCTGGCCGAGCAGGCTGTCGGCGACGTCGGCGCGGCCCCAGATTGCGGCCATGAGTTCGTCGCGGCCGACCGCGCGGTCGCGATGGCGGATCAGATAGACCAGGCCGTCGAAGGCGCTGCTCGGCAATTCCAGGCGCTCGCCGTCGCGGCGCAGTTCGCGTGCGGCCGGATCGAGTTCGAATGCGCCGAAGCGCAGGGGCGGAAGCGTCATGCGTACAACGGATGCGGGCAAAGACGAGGCGGACGCCGGAAGCCGGCGCATCGTCGCACCGTTTGCCCCGGCGCGTCATCGAGCGGCGCGACGGCCCGCTGCGCGCGCGCAGCGGCCGGCTTGCCCGGGATGTGCCTGGCGCCCGGCATGATCGCTGTGCGGCCGTGGCGGCGCGCCGGCAGCAGCGTGCCGGCGGCGGCGCGGCTAGCGCAGGCTGAGGAAATCCTGGCTGCAGACGAAGCGCACGGCGTCCAGCCGCGGGCGTGCGCGCGGCAGGGCTTCGGCGATGGCCCGGCGCTCGTCGTCCAGCGCCTCGATTTCCTCGGCGCGCACGGCCGGGTTCACGGCGCGCAGCGCGCTCAGCCGGGCGATGTCGGCGCCGAGCGCGGTTGCGGCAGCCGTTGCGGCCGCGGCGATCTCGCGCGCGGCGATGTCGCGCGCGGCGGTCTCGCAACGTTCCAGCATCGGCGGCACGAGCTGGGCGAGGAATTTGCGGTAGCGGTTGAAGTCGATCGCGCGGTCGGCGGATTTCTTCAGCGAGACCGGATTGGGCTTGTACTCGCGCACCTGCAGCTTGGTGTCGACGACGACGCGCAGCGGCAGCGGCGGCAGGAAACGGTCGATGCCGAGACTGCGCTGGGCGATGCATTCGAGCACGTAGACCGCTTCGAGCAGCACCGTACGCGGCGGCAGTGCGTCGTCGACGAGGAAGGCCGCGTTGCCCTGTTCGCCTTCAAGCAGCAGGTCCAGCGCGCCGACGACGAGCGGATGGTCGTTGCGCAGCAGCGGCAGCTCCTCGCGCGCCAGTGCGGTCGCGCGGTCGAAGGTGACCTGCTGCGGACCGTCCTTCAGGCCGGACAGGCCTTCGGTGCTGACGTATTCGGGATCCAGCACCCAGGTGCGCGGCCCGGTTTCCTCGTGTTCGATGCCGAACTGCTCGAACAGGCGCAGGATGAAGTCTTCGGTGTCCAGATCGGCGTCGGCGGCGGCCAGCGCCTCGCGCAGGGTTTCCTCGCGCGCCTCGCGGCTGCTCGCCAGTTCGAGCAGGCGGTCGCGGCCCGCATGGACGAGGCGCGACAGCTCCTCGTGCGCGGCGCGCGTCTGCGCGATCAGCGAGTCGAGCTCCTGGTCCGGATCGGTGCCTTCCAGCGCATGCGTCGCGGCGCGTTCGGCCAGGTCCGGGCCGAAGCGCTTGTACAGCTCGCGGCCGTCGGCCGGGCTCTGGCGCAGCGCGTCCAGGCCTTCCTCGTACCAGCGCAGCAGCACGTGCTGCGCGCTGCCGGTGAAGGCGACCGCGTGCAGTTCGATGTCGTTGCGCTGGCCGATGCGGTCGAGGCGGCCGATGCGCTGTTCCAGCAGGTCCGGGTCCAGCGGCACGTCCCAGAGAATCAAATGATGGGCGAACTGGAAGTTGCGCCCTTCCGAACCGATCTCCGAACAGATCAGCAGGCGCGCGCCTTCCGGATCGGCGAAATAGGCCGCATTGCGGTCGCGGTGGACGATGGACAGGCCTTCGTGGAAGCGCGCGAGATTGATGCCGCTGCGCGTGCGCACGGCTTCCTCCAGCGCGAGCACCTTGGCCTGGCTGCGGCAGATCAGCAGGAACTTGTCGCGCGGATGCTTTTCGAGCAGTTCGATCAGCCAGGGCAGGCGCGGGTCGGCCGTGTAGTCGTAGTCGTGCGGCGACGGCGGCTGCTGGATGTCGGACAGGAACTCGGTCAGCAGGCGCTGGCGCTGGTCTTCGCTGAGCGCCGCGCCGTCGAGCAGCTGCAGCCGCGGCACGCGCTTGGGAAAGCCGCCGACGACGGCGCGGCGGTTGCGGAACATCACGCGGCCGGTGCCGTGGCGGTCGATCAGCGCGTCGAGCAGCGCGCTGGCCGCGGCCGGCTCCTGCTCGAGACGATCCAGCAGCGCGAGGCTGGCCGAATCGCCGGCCAGGCGAGCGGCGAGTTCGCCGCGCTCGGCCGGATCCAGCGCTGCGCCGTCGCCGAGTTTGGCGGCGATCTGCGACAGGGCCAGATAGCCGTCGGCTTCGGCGACGTAGCGTTCGAGGTCGTGGTAGCGCGCCGGATCGAGCAGGCGCAGGCGCGCGAAATGGCCGGTGCGGCCGAGCTGTTCGGGCGTGGCGGTCAGCAGGATCACGCCGGGCGTGGCCGCGGCCAGGGTTTCCACGACGGCGTATTCAGGGCTGGCCGCCTGCGGCGTCCAGGCCAGGTGGTGCGCCTCGTCGACGACGAGCAGATCCCAGCCCGCGGCGACGGCCTGCGCGGCGCGGCGCGGGTTGCCGGCCAGGAAGGCCAGGTCGGTGATGACGAGCTGCTCGTCCTCGAACGGATTGCGCGCGTCGCCGGCGAGTTCGATCGCCGTGCAGCGCTCTTCGTCATAAATGGAAAATTGCAGATTGAAGCGTCGCAGCAGCTCGACGAACCACTGGTAGACCAGCGGCTCGGGCAGCAGCACGAGCGCGCGCTCCACGCGGCCCGAGGCGATCAGCCGCGCGAGGATCATGCCGGCCTCGATGGTCTTGCCCAGACCGACTTCGTCGGCCAGCAGCAGGCGCACCGGGCGGCGGCTCGCACCGATCTGCGCGACGCGCAACTGGTGCGGCACCAGCGCGATGCGCGCGGCGGCCAGGCCGAAGTCGATGCCGCGGCGCGCGCCGGCGCGGCGGTTCAGCGCCTCCAGCCGGAAGTCGAAGCGGTCGGGCCGGTCCAGGCGGCCCGACAGCAGGCGCTCGTCGGCCTGCGACAGGCTCTGCACGTCGTCGAGCTCGCCTTCGGCGAGGCTGTGGCCGCCGCCGTGGTAGTGCAGCAGGTTCTGGTGCGTCTCCACGCGCTCGACCGTGAAGCTCTCGCCCTTGCCGCTGATCTTCTGGCCGACGCGGAATTCGGCGCGGACCAGCGGTGCCGCATGCGTGGCGTAGTGGCGCAGCACGCCGGACTTGGCGAACAGGACCTGGATGCTGCGCCCCTCGATGCGCAGGACGGTGCCGAGCCCGAGCTCGGGTTCGGCATTGGAGATCCAGCGTTGACCGGGGGAGAAATGCATCAGCAGGTGGTTCCAGACGACGGGGGCGCGGATTATCCCGTGCATCCGCCGCGCTGGAAACCGGCAGGCGGGGCTTGACAGCACGCCGCATCGCCTTGAACGGGTGTCGGACCTTGCGGTTTGGCCCGGTGGTGGGTCCGGGCTTTCTAGCAGCAGCGCGAGCGCCCGCGGCCGTAGCGCGCGGCGAGGCGGTCGGCGAAGAAGGCCTCGTAGCTCAGGGGCGGCATGTCCGGATGGTTGCGGCGATGGTGCTCCAGATAGGTGCCGTAGTCGGGTACGCCGACGGCCAGCCGCGCCGTCTCGCAGAGCTGGCGCCAGACCGAGCGCAGGGCCGCCCGCAGTGCGGACGGCCCTGCCGGCGTCGGCGCGGCCTCGTTCACGTGCCCACCGACGCCGCGGCGACGTACGGCGTTTCCAGCGCCGTCGGCGAACTGCTGCGGCGCGCCGCGAGCGCGGCGCGGATGCCGAAGAACAGCGTGACCAGCACGACGATCGCGAACAGGCCGCACAGCGCCGCGTCGAGGTAGTTGTTGAACGCGACGCGCTGCATGTCGGCGACGGTCTTGGCCGGCGCGAGGATCTCGTTGCGCGCGGCCGCGTCGGCGAAGCGCCGCGCATTGGCGATGAAGCCGATCTTCGGGTTCTCGTGGAACAGCTTCTGCCAGCTCGCCGTCAGGGTGCACAGCACGAGCCAGGCCGTCGGCAGCGCGGCGATCCAGACGTAGCGGTCGCGCTTCATCTTGATCAGCACGGCGCAGGCCAGGATCAGCGCGAGTGCCGCGAGCATCTGGTTGGCAATGCCGAACAGCGGCCACAGGGTGTTGATGCCGCCGAGCGGATCGACCACGCCCTGGTAGAGGAACCAGCCCCAGCCCGCGACGCAGAGCGCCGTCGCGATCAGGTTGCCGCCCCAGGATTCCGTATGCCGCAGCGGCCCATGCACGGTGCCGAGCAGATCCTGGATCATGAAGCGGCCCACGCGCGTGCCGGCGTCGACCGTGGTCAGGATGAACAGCGCCTCGAACAGGATGGCGTAGTGGTACCAGAACGCCATCATGCCTTCGCCGGAGATCACGTTGTGCAGGATCTGCGCCATGCCGACAGCCAGGGTCGGTGCGCCGCCGGTACGCGACAGTATCGTGTTCTCGCCGATTTCCTTCGCGGTCTGGCTCAGTACCTCGGGCGTGATCACGAAGCCCCACTGGCTGATCGCCTGGGCCGCGGATTCCACCGTGCCGCCGAGCACCGCTGTCGGGCTGTTCATCGCGAAATAGACGCCGGGCTGGAGCGCGGTCGCGGCGACCAGGGCCATGATCGCGACGAAGGCTTCCATGAGCATGCCGCCGTAGCCGATCAGGCGGATGTCGGCTTCGGTCGCGAGCATCTTCGGCGTGGTGCCCGAGGAGATCAGCGCATGGAAGCCGGACACCGCGCCGCAGGCGATCGTGATGAACAGGAACGGGAACAGGCTGCCCGACCAGACCGGGCCGCTGCCGTCGATGAAGCGCGTGACGGCCGGCATCTGCAGGTCGGGCCGCACGACGAAGATGGCCAGTGCGAGGATCAGGATCGTGCCGATCTTCAGGAAGGTCGACAGGTAGTCGCGCGGCGCGAGCAGGAACCAGACCGGCAGTACCGAGGCGACGAAGCCGTAGGCGATCATGAGCCAGGCCAGTTCGCGGCCGTTGAACGTGAACGCCTTGGCCCACTCCGGATCGGCGGCGACGTGGCCGCCGGCCCAGATCGAGGCGAGCAGCAGTACGAGACCGATCAGCGAAGCCTCGAGGATGCGGCCCGGCCGCAGCCAGCGCATGTAGACGCCCATGAAGATCGCGATGGGTATGGTGGCCGCGACCGTGAACGTGCCCCAGGGGCTTTCGGCCAGCGCCTTGACCACGACCAGGGCCAGCACGGCGAGCAGGATGATCATGATCGCGAGGATGCCGAGCATGGCCATCGTGCCGGCGGTGTTGCCGAGTTCGGCGCGGATCATGTCGCCGAGCGAGCGGCCGTCGCGGCGCGTGGACAGGAACAGGATGATCATGTCCTGCACCGCGCCGGCGAAGATCACGCCGGCCAGTATCCACAGGGTACCCGGCAGGTAGCCCATCTGTGCGGCCAGCACGGGACCGACGAGCGGACCGGCGCCGGCGATCGCGGCGAAGTGATGGCCGTACAGCACCCAGCGGTTCGTCGGTACGAAATCCAGGCCGTCGTTGCGGCGCAGGGCCGGCGTCGCGCGGCTCGGATCGATCCCGAGCGCATGGTCGGCGATGAAGCGGCCGTAGAAGCGGTAGCCGATCACCAGGATCGCCATGGCCGCGGCGACCAGCCAGATTGCATTGACCGGCTCGCCGCGCGACAGCGCGACGACGCCGAGGCAGGCCGCGCCCACCAGCGCGAGTGCGACCCAGCCGAGTTTGCCAAGAAGAGTGTTGCCCATCGTCGTCATCATCCCGTCCCCACGTGCGTGACGCGCCGAAGCGTCGGCGGGTTCGCGGCGAGGGTCAAGCGCACTTTAGTCGGGATGGGCGCACGTCACGAAAACGCGGTTTTTCCGTGGGATTTTCATGTTGCGCTGCGACAGGGTGTGGCCTGTTTTCGCGCGGCGGCGGGCCGGGCCGCCGCCGCGTTGCGCCGCTAGCGCAGCCAGGCGCGCGCGATGCCCTTGCGCGCGAGCAGGATCAGCCCGATCGCGATCAGCAGCACGAGGCCCTGCAGCACGACGGCGACCATGCCGGCGAGTTTCGCGCCATCGACGAGCACGAACAGGCCGAAGTCCTGCACGAGGATGCCGGCGAGCGAAACGACGAACAGCGGCAGCGCCCACTTGCGCCGCAGCAGCAGACCGATGCAGCCGAACGCGCCGCCGAGCACGCCGAACCCGGTGGCGGCTACGGCCCAGAACGGGCGGGCCTTGTACAGCATCTGCTGCGTCTCGGGCATCTTGGCGACATCGGCCGCCGACAGGCTCGCGTCCATCGCGAACGCGAGACAGCCGAGCAGATTCCACAGCAGAGCGATGACGGCGACGACGAAAAACCAGCGCGGCGGCTTGTTCATGGCGACGTTCCTGGTGCGGCGGGTTTGGGAGGAAAGCACGAGTGCCGGTCGCGGTCGTTCCCGAACTGCCGGAGCGTGGGATGTCCGGAGTTCGTGACTGGCGGCAAAGCGCACCGGCGCTCCGGCGACACTCTACGGTCTGCCGTGGCCGGCCGGGAAGTGGTGCCGGCAGCGGCTGGGCAGTAGCCGTCGCTGGCCCGGCCAGGCCCGGCGGCGGCGAAGGCGGCTAAAGCCGGCTCTGGCATACTACGCGACCTTTGCGTCAGCCACTTCCTCGACGACCATGCCCAGCAACGAGCCGCGCGGCCCCAAACAGATCCTCAAAGCCCTGCGCTGGTCCTGGCAGGGGCTCAAGGCCGGTTATGCCTTCGAAGCCTCGTTCCGGCTCGAGGTCTATCTGTTCGTGATCTTCGCGCCGCTGGGGTTCTGGCTCGGCAACGGCGCCATCGAGAAGGTCCTGCTCGTCGGCAGCCTGATCCTGGTGCTGTCGGCCGAGCTGCTCAATTCCGCGGTCGAGGCGATCGTCGACAAGGCCAGCCCCGAGTTCCACGTGCTGGCCGGCCGCGCCAAGGACATGGGTTCGGCCGCGGTGTTCCTGCTGATGCTCAACGTGATGCTGTGCTGGGGGCTGATCCTGGTCCCGCGCTGGCTCTGATTGTTCTGGCTCCGATCGCAGGTTGCGCTGAGCGCAGCGAACCGCAACGTCGCGGTCTCGCCGCCGCGAAGGACCGTAAGCAAAGCAATTTCTGATGCAGTCGCCCCCAGGAGGTTTCGTGTCGCCGGTGTGGCTTCGACACGGAATCTTCGCGGTGCAGATGTCCTGATACTGAAGGCTCCGATCGCGCCGGCACGAGTTTTTTGGCAGCGATGGATCCTCGACGTTGCGGTTCGCTGCGCACACCGCAACCCACGCTTTTCAATGTATCCAACGGAATTTCTGCCATGTCCGACGCCGTCGAATATCCCGCCCTCTATCTCAAGCGCGGCGAGGATGCGCGCCTGCGCGCCGGGCATCTGTGGGTGTTCTCCAACGAGGTCGACGTCAAGCGCACGCCGCTGTCGGGCTTCACGCCGGGCGAGATCTGCATCGTCGTGGATCATGCGGGCAAGCCGATCGGCATCGGCTACGTCAATCCGAATTCGCTGATCTGCGCGCGCCTGGTCGCGCGCGGCCTGGATCACGCGCTGGACCGATCGCTGTTCGTGCATAAGCTCAACATCGCGTTGAGCCTGCGCGAGCGGCTGTATGACGAACCCTACTACCGTCTCGTCTTCGGCGAATCCGACGGCCTGCCGGGCCTGACCCTGGACCGCTTCGGCGACGTCGTCGTCGGCCAGACCACGACGGCCGGCATGGAGCGCCTGAAGGACGAGATCAGCGAAGCCGTGGTCAAGGTGCTCAAGCCGCGCGCGCTGGTCTGGAAGAACGACGCGGGCATCCGCAGCCTGGAACAGCTGCCCGAGTACGCCGACATCGGCTACGGCGCGCTGGATGCGCCGGTCGTCGTGCGCGAGGGCGGTGTGGAATTCGCCTGCGACGTGATCGGCGGACAGAAGACCGGCTGGTTCTACGACCAGCACGCCAACCGCGACCGTCTCGCGCGCTACGTCGCCGGCAAGCGCGTGCTCGACGTCTGCAGCTATCTCGGCGGCTGGGGCCTGCGCGCCGCGGCCATGGGCGCGGCCGAAGTCGTCTGCGTCGACGTCTCTGCGCACGCGGTCGAGGCGATCAACGGCAACATCGCGCGCAACGGCTTCGGCGATCGCGTGCGTGCGGTCAAGGCCGATGCGTTCGACGAGCTCAAGCGCCTGCGCGAACAGCGCGAGCGCTTCGACGTCGTGATCCTCGACCCGCCGGCCTTCGTCAAGCGCAAGAAGGATTTCGCCGAAGGCCGCATCGCCTATCGCCGCCTCAACGAGATGGGCATGCAGGTGCTGTCGCGCGACGGCATTCTCGTGACCTGTTCGTGCTCGTTCCACATGCCGCGCGCCGCGCTGCTCGACAGCGTGCAGCAGGCGGCGCGCCATCTCGACCGCCAGGTACAGGTGCTGGAGCAGTTGCAGCAGGGCCCCGATCATCCGGTGCATCCGGCGATTCCGGAGACCGACTATCTGAAGGGCTATCTGTGCCGCGTGCTGCCGGCCTGAGCGCCGCAGCATCCGCCGCGCCCGGCCGCGGCTGAATCGCCGGCCGGCGTCGACTGGACGCCGCGGCGCATCTGGCCAAGAATCCGCGCTTCGCTTGCTGGCCGGGACGCCCATGCCGTATTTCGACGACATCAACCCGATCGCGTTGTCGCTGGGACCGGTCTCCATCCACTGGTACGGCCTGATGTATGTGCTCGGCGGCCTGTTCGGCTGGTGGCTCGGCAAGCGCCGGCTCGCGCAGGGGCGATTGCCGGTCACCTACGAGCAGTACGCCGATCTGATCTTCTACGCCATGATCGGCGTGATCCTCGGCGGCCGCCTCGGCTACATGCTGTTCTACGGCTTCGATCAGATCCGTGCCGATCCGGTCGCGCTGCTGCGCGTCTGGGAAGGCGGCATGTCCTTCCACGGCGGCCTGCTCGGCGTGCTCGTGGCGGTTGCCTACTGGTCGCGCAGGCGCGGCATCCGCTTCTTCGATACGGTGGACTTCGTCGCGCCGCTCGTGCCGATCGGCCTGGGGCTGGGCCGGCTCGGCAATTTCATCGGCGGCGAGCTATGGGGACGGCATACGGACCTCCCCTGGGGCGTGATCTTCCCGCGCGCGCTGGATCAGCTGGGCAAGAGCCATGACGAACTCGTCGCGCTGTATCAGGCCGGCCAGCTCAATCACGAGGCACGCCATCCATCGCAGTTGTACGAACTGCTGCTCGAAGGCGTCGTGCTGTTCGTCGTGCTGTGGCTGTTCTCGGCCAGGCCGCGCCGGCGCTATGCGGTGTCGGGCCTGTTCGCGCTGCTCTACGGCCTGTTCCGCTTCAGCGTCGAATTCGTGCGCGAGCCCGACGTGCAGCTCGGCTATCTCGCGTTCGGCTGGGTCACGATGGGCCAGATCCTGTCGCTGCCGCTGATCCTCGTCGGCATCGGCCTGCTGATCGCATCGCGGCGCCAGCCGCTGCCGGAAGCAGCCGGCGCCGCGACCGCGGCACAGGACTGAAACTGCGCGCGCCGGCGGCGCTCAATGCGCCGCGGCGGCGGCCGGTTCGAGCACGAAGCGGCGTTCCTGGTCGTCGCGGCGGCTGCCGTCGCCGGTGATCGCAAACAGACGCGCGTGGTAGCGCCCGGCCGGCAGTGCGGCCACGGCCAGACCGACGGAGACGTTGCCGTCGGCTTCCGGCAGCAGGTGTGCGAACGCCTGCCGGCTCCCGTCGGGCATTTCCAGTTCGAGCAGATAGTCGCGCACGTCGGCGGCCCGGGGCCGCGTGAACTGCAGCATCAGTTGCGGCGTGTCGGCCGGAATGCGCACGAGCAGTTCGTCCGACGGCGCGCTGCGCGACAGGCTCAGCCCGACGAACTGCGTCTTGCCGCCGATGGCTGCCGTGCCCACGGCCGGTGCCGGTGCGCGCAGCGATACGGCCAGCGCGCCGATCAGCACGCCGAGCGCGAGGCTCGCGGCCAGCGGCAGCCACTGCAGCACCGGCGAGCGGCGCTGCGGCAGCGCGACGACCGTCGCGGGTTCGGGTTTGCGGCGCGCCTGCATCTCGCGCAGGCCGTCGCGCAGCAGGCGCTCGGCGTCCACGGCTTCGGCCAGGTCCGGATCGTCGAACAGGGCCAGCTCGAATTCTTCGAGCGCCTGCTCGTCCAGGGTGCCGTCGAGGTAGGCACGTATGCGTTCGCTGGCGGGGGCGGCGGCGTTCATCGGCGCCTCTGCGGCAGCGGGCCGCACGCGGTTTTGGGTTCAGGGCACGTCATAGATTTCTCCACCAATCGGTCGGCCGGCGCGGCGAGCAGGCCCGGTCGCAGTGCTGCCGCAGTCCGCTTCAGCGGACGCCGCGGCGTTTGTCGAGCAGATCCTTGAGCCGCACGCGGGCGCGGTGCAGCACGCGGTCGAAGTGCTCGGAGCTCAGGCCGTACTCGCGGCACAGCGCCATCTTGTCTTCGCCGATCACGAGGTAGCGGTTCAGCAGGTCGCGATCGCGTTCCATCGGCAGTTCGTTCATGAGCTGCGTGATGAAGGTCACGAGTTCGTCGAACTCCAGCGACTCGGCCGGGCTCAGCGCCTCGTCGACGACGACCTCGATGCTGTCGTTGTCATTGTCGGTGCGCTGGCGCTGGTATTTGCGCCGCTCGCTGTTGGCCAGATTGATCGCAGTCTGGCGCAGGAAGCCGCCGATGCGGGTCGGATCGTGGATGCCGTTGTCGCGCATGCGCGCGATGACGACGATGAAGGTTTCCTGGGTCAGGTCATGCACGCGGTCGGGCTGGACGCGGGTCTGCAGCACCAGGGTGACGGCGCGCTGGTGGCGGCGTACGAAGGTGGTTTCGGCCTGGCGGTCGCCCCGCGCGACGCGGGCGGCGAGCTCGGAATCAATGGACGACCGAGAGTCGGACACGGGATCTAGGCCGTTGGGCATGCGAAGCGGTCGCCGGCGTGAATTTCGACCAGATCCTAACGAAAAGGTGAAAACCTGCAAAGCTGTGATGCGTAGCGCAACAATGTGGCCGCGAAGCGACCTCAGCCGACAGCGCGGCGGCAATGCCGGCCTGGCGCTGCGGAGTGGCTGGAAAACAACGGTCGTGCAAAGACTGTACGGCATGGGACGGGGCCTGGCAGACGGACGGGCCTGGCGCTGTGTGGCATCCGCCTCCCCCTGGTCCAGCCAAGGCGGCGCCGCGTCAGGCCTGTACCTACTGCCGCCGGCGCGGGCGGCCTCCCGCCGCGGCCCCCGCCGCGTTCAGGCGGCGCTCATCTGGCCGCGACGGAGCGCCGGGCCGCCGATTTTCCGTGGCGGCATCGCCGACGTGCGGCGCCGGCGTGCGGAATTCCGGACGATCCAGGCCTGCGCGTGGTTCCTGATTGCCGGCACGGCCGACGCGCGTCCGGCGACCGGATCAGGATGCCCTCAGAGCCATTTCGCGCGGCGCAGCACGAAGAACAGGCCGCCGATGATCGCGATCGTCGCGGCGATGAAATAGTGATAGCCGTTGTCGAGCTCGGGCATGTTCTTGAAGTTCATGCCGTACCAGCTGGCGAGCAGCGTGGGCGCAGCCAGCAGCGCGGCCCAGCCGGCCAGGCGCTTGACCACTTCGTTCTGCGCCACGGTCACCAGCGACATGTTCACGCTCATCGCGGCCGTCAGCATCTCGCGCATGGTGTCGGTCGCTTCGTTGATGCGCGCGGCATGGTCGGACACGTCGCGGAAGTACAGGCGCACGTCGTCGCGGATCAGGCTCGGATGGAAGCGCATGAGCTGGTTCAGGATGTCCTGCAGCGGCGCGACCGCCAGCCTCAGCGTGACCAGCTCCTTCTTGAGTTCGTAGAGATTGCGGATCGTGTCGCGCTTGAAAGTGTCCTCGAAGATGTCCTTCTCGAGCTCCTGCAGCTCGCTGCGGAACTCGCGCACGATCGGCAGGAAGTTGTCGACGATGAAATCGAGCACCGCATACAGGCCGTAGCTCGGTCCGAGCGCGAGCAGTTCCGGCGACTGCTCGCAGCTGCGCCGCGCCGGCTGGTAGGACAGCGAGGCGCCGTGGCGAACGGTCACGAGATAGTTGCGGCCGAGGAAGATGTGCGTCTCGCCGAACTCGATCTTGCCGCCGACGGCCTGGGCCGTATGCACGACGATGAACAGCGAGTCGCCGTAGACCTCGATCTTCGGACGCTGGTGCGCCGCATGCGCGTCCTCGACCGCGAGTTCGTGCAGGTCGAATTCCTCCTGCAGCCGTTCGAGCAGGCTCTCGTCGGGCTCGTGCAGGCCGACCCAGACGAAATTGTTCCTGTCCTTGAGCACCTCGCTGATCTCGGCGATGGTGATGTCGCGCAGACGCTGGCCGGTCTCGGTCGAGTAGGCCACGCAGTTGACCACCATCGCATGCGGATCGACGGGCAGGGACGGCGTGGTGCTCGGCGCAAGATTCATGGGCGGCTCGGCGTGCGGGGCGCGGCAATGATGCCGCAAGCCCGCAACGCCGGATACCGTCGGGCGGAGCGCGACGAGGGGAACGGGGAATCGGGAATCGTGGAACTTTACGGCGAAACCCCATCCCCACCCATGCCCTCCCCTTGAAGGGGAGGGTTTTCTCGCCTCGCTCCTGCGATTCCCGATTCCCGATTCCCGGCTTCGGCGGCTTCTCAGCCGCCGAAGCCCTCCAGCACGATCTTGCCGCGCGCCGTGCCGCTTTCGATCAGCGCGTGGGCGCGGCGCAGGTTGGCCGCGTCGATGCGGCCGAAATGTTCGCCGACCGTGGTGACCACCGTGCCGGCGTCGACGAGATCGGCGAGGGCATTCAGCAGCCGGTGCTGCTCGATCATGTCCGGGGTCTCGAACACCGGCCGCGTGAACATCATTTCCCAATGCAGCGACAACGCCTTGCGCTTGAGCTTCATGACGTCCAGCGGCGTGGCCGGATCGTCGATCAGGCCGAGGCGGCCCTGCGGCTTGAGCGCCTCGACGACGGCGGCGTAGTGGCGGTCGCTCTGGGTCAGGCTCGCGACGTAGTCGACCTGGGCCAGGCCGATGCGGCGCAGCTCTTCGTCCAGCGGCTTTGAATGGTCGATGACGTCGTGGGCGCCGAGCCGTTCGACCCAGGCACGCGTTTCCGCGCGCGAAGCCGTGCCGACCACGCGCAGGCCGGTCAGGCGCCTGGCGAGCTGCACGAGAATCGAGCCGACGCCGCCGGCCGCGCCGATCACGAGCAGGCTTTCGTCGCTGCTGTCGCGGCGGACCTGCAATCGGTCGAACAGCAGTTCCCAGGCGGTGATCGCGGTCAGCGGCAGGGCCGCGCCCTGGGCGAAGTCCAGGCGCTGCGGCAGGCGGCCGACGATGCGCTCGTCGACGAGCTGGCGTTCGGCGTTGGAGCCGGGCCGCGCGATCGAGCCCGCATACCAGACGCGGTCGCCGGGCTTGAACAGGCTGACGGCGCTGCCGACCGCGCGCACGACTCCGGCCGCGTCGAAGCCGAGCACGCGCGCCTGGCCGGCCGGCGGCGCTGCATTGCGGCGTACCTTGGTGTCGACCGGGTTGACCGATACGGCATGCACGTCGACGAGCAGGTCGCGCGGACCCGGCTCGGGTTCGGGCAGTTCGAGATCGACCAGGGCCTGGTCGTCGCTGATCGGCAGATTCTTGAAGAAGCCTACGGCTTTCATGGCGATTCCTGAGGAGTGAAGGGAAGTATCAGGCGGCTGCGGCGTAGTCCGGATAGCTGGTATAGCCCTGCGCGTCGCCGCCGAACAGGCCGCCGTCGAAGGCGGCCAGCGGCCAGCCGTGGCGCAGCCGCGCGGGCAGGTCGGGGTTGGCGATGAACGGACGGCCGAATGCGACGAGATCGGTCAGGCCGCGCGCCAGCAGATCCTCGGCGCGGGCCCGGTCGTAGCGGCCCGCCACGACGACGCGGCCGGCATAGGCCTGGCGCAGCGCGCTGCGGAAGGTCTCGGGCACGACGGGGGCGTCGTCCGAGTCGGCCTCGGCCAGATGCAGATAGGCCACGCCGATCTGCTGCAGCTCGGCCGCCGCGTGCAGGATGGTCGGGATGATCTCGGGACAGTTCATGTTGCGCGCCGTGATGTACGGCGCCAGGCGCACGCCGACGCGCGCGGCGCCGACCTCGCCGGCCACGGCCGCGGCGATCTCGCGCAGCAGCCGCGTGCGGTTGGCCGTGCTGCCGCCGTAGTCGTCCTCGCGCCGGTTCGAGGTCGTGCGCAGGAACTGGTCGATCAGATAGCCGTTGGCGCCGTGGATCTCCACGCCGTCGAAGCCGGCGCGCACGGCATTCGCCGCGGCGCGGCGGTAGTCCTCGACGACACCGGCGATCTCCTCGCGCCGCAGCGCGCGCGGTACCGGGCAATCGAGCATCCCGCCGACACCGTTGCGCACGACCCAGACCTGGGCATCCGGCGCCAGCGCCGACGGTGCGACCGGCGACTCGCCGTCATGGAACAGCGGATGCGACATGCGGCCGACGTGCCAGAGCTGCAGCACGATGCGGCCGCCGGCCGCATGCACCGCGTCGGTGACCCGGCGCCAGCCGTCGATCTGTTCTGCGCTGTAGATGCCCGGCGTGAAGCTGTAGCCCTGGCCCTGGCGCGAGATCTGCGTCGCCTCGCTGACGATCAGGCCGGCGCCGGCGCGCTGGGCGTAGTACTGCGCCATCAGCGCGTTCGGCACGTCGCCGGGCTGGCTGCTGCGGCAGCGCGTCATCGGCGCCATGACGATGCGGTTCGGCAGTTGCAATGCGCCCAGCGTCAGCGGGCGGAACAGAGGGTCGCTCATGCACAGGTTCCTTTGCCTGAAAGGCCATGGTGGATTTGTACGATTCTGGCGCGAGGCGGCGCGTCGTCAGGCGGCCGGCGCATCCAGCTCGACGACGAAGCCGCCGGGCAGGCGCACGAAGATCTGCGCGGTCGGCTGCCCCGGCACGGTCGCGACCTCGTGCGGCAGCTGTGCGGCGCGCAGGCGCGCGATCAGCGCCGCGGCGGCTTCGTCGGTGCGGAACGCGATATGCGCGAATTCGACGGCGGCGCCGAGGGCCGGCGTCTGCACCTGATGCAGCCAGGCCTGGTCACCGTGGTACAGCCACTCGCCCGGGAAGCGGAACGGCGGACGGTAGCCGCGGCGCAGGCCCATGACCTCGCCGAACAGCCGCTGTAGCGGCGCGCTGTCGCCGCTGCGCAGGTTGACGTGATCGAAATGCCAGCGCGGCGGCGCGGCGGCGGCGGGCGAGGCAAGGGCCATGGGCGGCTCCGGTCGAATCGGAGGCGGCAGCTTGATTGATTGACGAATCGCGAAAAACCTCGCTAAAACAGAATCAATTTCAACCGTTGGTTGAAAGACGGCGAGGTGAGGCAGGCGATGAAAGCCTTGATGGAACTGGAATTCTTCGTGCGCGCCGCGGACAGCGGCAGTTTTTCCGCCGCGGCGCGCAGCCTGGACCTGAGCCCGGCCGCGGCCAGCGCGGCGATCAAGCGCCTGGAAGCCGAACTGCAGGCGCGCCTGTTCGTGCGTTCCACGCGCAGCCTGCGCCTGACGCCGGACGGGGAGCGTTTCCTGCAGCACTGCCGCGTCGCGCTGCAGGCGCTGGCCGACGGCGAGCAGGCGCTGCGCGGGGACGGCTCGCTGCGCGGCAGTCTGCAGCTGTCGCTGCCGTCGGATCTGGGCCGGCATACCGTGCTGCCGTGGCTCGATGCGTTTCTCGCCACGCATCCGGCCCTGCGCCTGCGCGTGCAGCTGTCGGACCGCCTGGCCGACGTCTATCGCGAGCCGGTCGACCTGGCCCTGCGCTACGGCGCGCCGGCCGATTCGGCGCTGATCGCGCTGCCGCTGCTGCCGCAGAACCGGCGCGTGCTGTGCGCGGCGCCGGCCTATCTGGCCCGTGCGGGGCGGCCGGCGCAGCCGCAGGATCTGCGCCGGCACAACTGCCTGCGCTTCCTGCTCAGCGACGAGCTGCATGCGCGCTGGCGCTTCCACGGCGTCCACGGCGACAGCGTGGTCACGGTCGATGGCGATCGGGTCAGCGACGACGGCGAGGCCGTGCGGCGCTGGGCCGTGGCCGGCCACGGCATTGCCTACAAGTCCTGGCTCGACGCGTGTGCCGACGTGCAGGCCGGCCGGCTGGAGCTGCTGCTGCCGCAATGGCGCGGCGAAAGCGCGCCGCTGAACCTGATCTGCGCCGACCGGCGCCTGCTGAGTCCGGCCGTGCAGGCGCTGCGCGAATTCCTTGCCGTGCGCTGCGCCGAGCTGCCGCTGCCGCCCGATGCGGCCTGAGGTGCGGGAACGCGGCAGATCCTGATCCGCCGCGCGGCGCGTCGGTCGGCGGCGGCTCGCCGGTGATCCCTTCGGAGCGCTGCCGGACCGGCGGCCGGCTTTGCGGTGCTACAGGGTTGCCGGGACCGGAAACCGGTTCCGCCATGGGCCGCGGTTTCTCATCCGGCCTCGCCCGGCTCCGCGTCGCAGCCGCGTGCGGCGCGGGCACGGGCGCCATGGCGCTCGACGCGTTCGCGGTACGCGGCCGCGGCGTCGCGGCGCGCACTGGCGTCCAGGCGTGCGTCGAGCCCGCGCAGTGCGCCGAGATCGCCGATCAGTAAGGCATCGTCGGCGCGCGGCGTGTCGACATAGCAGCCGTGTGCGTTGAGCCAGACGCGCCAGGCATGCCAGGCCCAGGCCTGGGCCGGCGTGGTCTGCACTTCGGCCTGGGCCAGCTGCGCGTCGATCGCCGCATCGGCGCCGAGGTCGGCCGCGCGCCGCTGCCAGCTCGCCGCGAGCGCCGGCTGCGGCGGCAGATGGCCGTAGCCCTGGGCCAGCACGGCGGCGACGAACTCGACGTCGGCGTCGTCGCGCTCGGCCAATTGCAGCAGCAGGCGCAGACCGATCGCGTTCTGCGCGTCGCCGTCATCGGCCAGCAGCTGCAGCGCGAGCGTGCGGCCGACGCGGCGTTGCGACTGGCTCTGCCACAGCGCCTGCAGTTCGTCGCGCAGACGCTGCAGCAGGCCCGGTGTGTTCGGCTCCAGCTGCAGCTGCGTGCGCAGCGCCTCGAACGCGTCGGCATCGCTGCGCGCGGCGTAGGCGCGCCGCGCCGCGTCGATGGCGGCGCGCGCCGCGCGCCAGTCGGCGCAGCGCTGGCGGCGCTGCGCCAGTCGCTGCAGTCGTGCATCGAGGCTGGCCCGGGCCAGCGCCTGCGTCCTCGCGTCCAGTTCCTGCAGCAGTACCGCATCGACCTGTTCGGGCAGCGCGGCCAGGGCCTCGCAGTCTTCCTGCAGTCCGGCGGCCGCCGTTGCGGCGGCGGTCTCGCCGCGGCCCAGCGCCTGTATCAGCGCTGCCGGCGTGGGCGCCGCCGCACGGTTGCCGGGCGCGCCGTAGAGGCGCTGGTCCTGGGCCTGCGCGGCGGTCGCATGATTGCGACGCCATTGTTGCGGCGTGAATGCGCGGCGCGGATCGTCGGCCGGCGCGCGGTCGGCGTCGTCGTCGTCGGCTTCGTCCGGGTCCTGCGCCGGTTTCGCCGGCGCCGTCGCGCCTGGCACCGGCGCGGCCGTCGCGGTTGCGGCCGCGCGCCGTGCCGGCGCGTTGTCGTGCGGGCGCGGCGGCCGCAGGGCCCAGGCGAACAGGGCGGCATGCAGGGCGACGACGCCGAGCAGCACGGGATAGTTGATACGCGTCGGTGGCGATGAGCGCATCGGCTCTGTCGGCGGTGGAAAGGCGCAGCCTAGTGTCCTGTCCCGCAAATGACTAGCGATACGTCCCGCCCACTGTCATCGCTGCGGATCGCGTCAGGACGGCGGCGCGGCGCCGGCGGCTGTCGTAGGGAATTTCTGCGCGTTTGCGCCATGGGACATTTGCGTACGCTGCGAACCTGTATCGGGCGCGGCCGCCGCGGCGAACCGCCGCGCGACTCGGCTACACTCGGCTGCCCGTCCCGCAGGTTGCCCGCGTGGAACTCGAACGCCCACCGCGCCGAGATCGTCTGAGTACGCGCCTGACCCGCATCGTGCTGGCAAGCACCTTGCTGATCGGCGGTGCGCTGGCGCTGGTGCAGGTGCTGGCCGACGCGCGCAGCAACAGCAATGACCTGGACCGCACCGGCCAGCAGGCGCTGACCACGCTCAAGCGTGCGGCGACCGAAGCGGTCTACGAGATCGACAGCGAGCTCGCCGGTCAGGTGCTGGCCGGGCTGGCGGCCTATCCCGGCGTGTATCGTGCCGAGATCCGCATGCTGCCGGCGACCGTGCTGGCGCAGCGCGAGACGCCGCTGCAGCACAGCGCCTGGCGCGGCCTCAGCGACCGCCTGTTCGGCGCGCAGCGCGACTATCGCGAGATCCTGGCCGACCCGCGCAATGGCGAACCGCTCGGCGAGCTCAATATCGGCATCGACACCTACGTGCACGGGCGCGACTTTCTCGCGCGCACCGCGCTGGTGTTCGGCCTCGGCCTGGCCTGGGCCGCGCTGCTCGGCCTGGTGCTGCTCGGCGTGGTCAACCGCATCCTGACCGCGCCGCTGGAACGGCTGGCCGGCGAGCTCGCCGACAGCGGCGCACTGACGCCGGAAACGGTGTCGGTCAAGGTGCCGGAGAATCACGAGCACGACGAACTGGGCCGCCTTGCCCGCGCCGTGAATCAGCTGCTCGCCGGCATGCGCGAAAACTTCGCGCGCCGCGCCGAAGCCGAGGCGCGCGCAAGCTATCTGCAGCAGTTCGACGATCTGACCGGACTGCCCAATCGCCAGCTGCTGCTGACCCGTACCGGCCACGCGATCGCCACCGCCGGCCCGCGGGCGCTGCTGCTGGTCGATCTGTGCAGCCTGCGCGCGATCAACGAGACCTACGGCCGCGCGGTCGGCGACGACGTGCTGCACGAATTCGCGCGCCGCCTCGACGCGATCGACGGCGCGTTCGCCGCACGCGTGGTCGAGGACAAGTTCGCGCTGCTGCTGCACGAAGGCGCCTCGCGCGCGGCCGTGCAGCAGCTGCTGGAGCAGGTGCGCGCCGGACTTGCGCGTCCGGTCGAACTGCCGGCCGGACAGTTCACGCTCGACGTGCGCGCCGGCAGCGCGCTGTATCCGGACGACGCCGACAGCGCCGAGAGCCTGCTGCAGAACGCCGAGTCGGCGCTGGCCCAGGCCAAGGGCGACGGCGCTCACGGCGCGATGTTCTTCGATGCCGCGCGCGACGACGAATCGGCCACGCGCCGGCGCCTGAGCAAGGATCTGCGTCGCCGCTCGATCGGCGACGAGCTCGAACTCGTATTCGATCCCCTGGTCATCGCCGGCAACGGCCGCGTGCACGGCTTCGAGGCGCTGCTGCGCTGGAACCATCCCCAGTTCGGTCTGCTGCGGCCCGGCAGCTTCATCCGGCTGGCCGAGGAGAACGGCACGATCGCCGCGCTCGGCGACTGGGTGCTGCAGCAGGCCTGCGCGCGCGCCGTGGCCTGGCGCAGCGCCGGCCAGGCCCGGCCGATCTCGATCAACGTCTCCGGCGCGCAGCTGCGCGAGCGCAACCTGCACGAACGCGTCGCCGCCGTGCTCGAAGCGCACGTCCTGCCGGGTTCGGCGCTGGAGCTGGAAATCACCGAGACCGCCATCGTCGACAACATCAAGTACGCGGCCGCCTCGCTCGGTCGCCTGCGCGCGCTCGGCGTCGGCATCGCGATCGACGACTTCGGCACCGGCCATGCATCGCTGGGCTATCTGAAGGAGCTGCCGGTCACCAAGCTCAAGATCGACATGAGCTTCGTGCGCGACGTGCTGACCGATCTGAGCGACGCGACCATAGTGCGGGCCATCGTCGGTCTCGGCCACAGCCTCGGCCTGCAAGTCGCTGCCGAAGGCGTGGAAACGCCGGGCCAGCGCCGCTTCCTCGAAGACATCGGCTGCGACCTGCTGCAGGGCCTGCAGTTCGGCTGCGGTCTGCGCGAGAGCGAAGCACTGGGCTACGCGCGCACGCGCGGCGGCTCGGCAGCCGAAGGACGTTCGCGTGCCTGATACAGCCCGACACGGCGGCCTGCGCCGGGGGCGTGGGCTGCTCTCTGCGGGCCTTCCGTGCGCGGTCGCCGCCTGCGCCGGTGCGGCCGATCCCGGCGGCCCGGCGCAGGCCGTCGGAACCGGGTGACGGCAGGGGCTGCCCGCGCATGCGGATTGGCGTCGAGGACGGAATAGTCCGGGTGCAGCCGATCCTCGTGCTCGAATGACGCGGGGCAGAGCCGGTTTCCCGCGCCGCCTCGGCCACACGGATCATCAGATGGCGGGCATTCGCCGAACCGGCCGGGCCGGGATCTGCGCATTCCAGCCGCTCAGGGCGGAACCAGTCCGTGCCGCTTGCGCAACTCGTCGATCGTGCCGTCGCGCAGCAGTTCGGCCAGCCCTTCGTCGCAGGCCGGTCGCGCGGCCGCGGCGCTGTCGGACTGGCGCGACCAGGCCACGTACAGGGCCGGCTCCTCGATCGGCGGCTGCAGCATTTCGAGTCCGGCGGTACGCAGCAGCGGATCGGTGCGCAGCAGGTATTCGGCGACCCAGCGGTCGGCGAAGGCGAGTTCGACGCGGCCGTGGGCGAGCTTGCGCAGGTTCACGCGATCGCTCGCGGCTTCCTCGCGCGTGAGGTAGTCGGCGCGGTCGAAGGTCGGGTTGTTGATGTAGTCGCGTACGACGCCGATGCGGTAGCGTGCGATGCTGCGCAGCGCACCGTCGAGATCGGTCAGCGGATCGACCGCATAGGCGATGGGTTCGCCGCGGCGCCTGTACAGTCCGATAGGGCCGCCCGGAAACGAGGCCGAGAAGGCGAATTCCGCCTCGCGCCGCGTATTGCGGTATTCCGGCATGACGCCGGCATAGTCGCCGCGCAGGCCGAGCATCAGCGCGCGCGCCCAGGGCATCAGCTCGAACTGCACTTCCACGCCGCGGCGCGCGCAGGCCGCGCGCACGACCTCGGCGGCGTAGCCCTGTCCCGGCAGTTCCGCACCGACGTACGGCGGCCACTCCAGCGTGGCCAGGCGTACGCGCAACGGCTCCGGCGTCGCGGCGTCCGATGCGGACGCCAGCAGCGGGAGCAGGGCGGCAAACAGGAAAAAAGCACGCATGCGCCGATTCTAGCCGCCGGCAAATGGAAATTCGGGCTTTTTCTGCGTCGGTCCGGTTTGTGCCGGAGTGCGGACCGGACCGACGGATTCGGTCGAGGTTGCGGGAGAGGCCCGGACCAGTGCGACGTTGATCCGGTTGCGTCGGCCTCCAGGCCTGCATCGGGTCTTGCGGAAAGGCCGGGCGAGCTGGAGGAAATGCCGGCTTTTCTGCGCCTTCGATCCATTCCACGGACTAGCGCCACTCCCGGCGTTGAACAGCGTCGTGGCCGATACGGCTCAGCGTTTCAGCAATCGCCAGCCCAGTACGAGATGCGGCGGCAGCAGCAGGGCGATCCAGACGGCGTTGTTCTGCACGAACCAGGGCAGCACCTTGATCGCGAGCGCGAGCAGCGCGAGGACCAGCACGAGGCCGGCCAGCAGCCGCGTCGCGCGGCCGCTGCGCCAGTCCGGCCGGCGCGTGCGCCAGAGCGCCGGCAGCAGCAGGAGCAGCAGCGGGTCGAGCAGCAGCAGGTTGGCGTTGCGCCAGGCCGATACGTGCTCGGTCAGCAGCCACAGCGCGGCCAGCACGAGGCCGGCCAGGCCGGCGGCGACGGCGAAGCCGGTGCCGAGCAGCGCGAACGCAAGCGCCGCGCGCGGCCGCGGCGAGCGCGCGAGCACGAACAGCAGCAGGCTCAGGACGACGCTGGCCACGGCGACCGGCGTCGCGTAGCCGATCGGATACGGGCCGTGACGGCGCAGCCAGGATTGCCCGGCCGCGGTGAGGTTCGCGTTGGCCGTGCTCAGCACGCGCGTGGCGCCGACCAGCGGCTGCGGCCTGCCGTCGGCGCCGTCGACCTGGACCTGGGCAATGTGCTGGGCGAATTCCGCCGGAATGAAGCTCTCGTCCCAGAACGACAGGCGCCGGTCGGCATTGGGCCCCAGGCCCAGGTCCATCGGGAGCATGAGTGCGGGTATCGGCGCGAGCAGGCTGTCGGCTTGCAGGCGGTAGGTGTAGCCGCGCGAACGCGTCTCCAGGCTGCGCCGGATCGCGCCGCCGAGCGCGCGGTCCAGCGCGTCGCGCACCTTGGTCGAGCAGTTCGAGGTGAAGTACTCGTAGTCGTACTTCGCGTTCTCCGGACGCAGGTTCCACTGCAGGAAATCGCGCAGCGCCAGCCGCTGCGCCGGCGTGAGCTGCAGCTCCTGTTCGAGCACGGCGCGGCCTTCCTCGCGATACCAGGCCAGATCGCGGTCGAGCGCGGTGGCCTCGATCGTGTAGCGCATGCGGCCGCGCAGGAAATTCAGGAAGAACGACTCTTCCTCGAAATCGAAGATGCCGTAGTTGTAGCTGACCGCCTCGCCGCTGCGCCGGTCGCGGATCGCGATCGCGTTGTGGCCGAAGCGCTCCCAGTAGATCTCGCCGGGACCGAAGGTCAGCAGCGAGATCTGCAGCTCGCTGCCGGGTTCGTCGTCGCCGGCGCCCGCCTGCGCGCCCGCGTTCGCGGCGAACAGCAGCCCGATCAATGCGGCCAGCAGCGCCATCCAGCGCTGCGGCGCGAACTCAATCCGCATGCACGCGCACGGTGAACTGGTGGACGCGGCGGTCGTCGGCCTTGCTGACGTGGAAGTCGAAGCCGCCGAGCGTGACTTCCTCGCCGGCTTCCGGCAGGTGGCCGAACTCGGCCGTGATCATGCCGCCGACCGTGTCGAACTCCTCGTCGAGAAAGTTGCTGCCGAAGCGTTCGTTGAATTCGGCGATCGGTGTCAGCGCGTTGACGAGCCACTGGCCGTCGAGTTCGGTGACCTGGCGCGATTCGCCATCGTCGTCGTCGTGTTCGTCGTCGATGTCGCCGACGATCTGCTCCAGCACGTCCTCGATCGTGATGAGGCCGGCGACACCGCCGTACTCGTCGACGACGATGGCCATATGGTTGTGCGAGAGACGGAATTCCTTGAGCAGGATGTTGAGCTTCTTGGACGCCGGAATCAGCGCGACCGGACGCAGCAGCAGGCGTATGTCGGCCGTGACGCCTTCGGCCAGGCAGCGCAGCAGGTCCTTGGCCAGCAGGATGCCGAGAATCTCGTCCTTCTCGTCACCGTGGACCGGGAAGCGCGAATGGCCCGACTCGATGACGATCGCCAGGTTGTCCTTGAACGGCGCGTTGGCCGCAAGGCTGACGACCTGGCCGCGCGGCACCATGACGTCGGCGACGGTGAGGTCGTTGACCTCGATCGCACCCTCGACCATGGACAAGGTGTCGTTGGAGAGCAGGCCGTTGGCCTGCGCCTGGCGCAGTTCCTCGAGCAGCTCCTCGATATTGCGCGGTTCGCCCGACAGTGCCTGGCTCAGACGATCGAACCAGGAACGGTGGGCGGTGGTACTAGGGTGGTCCTCGCTCATTATCGGCGGCAGCTTGCCCGGAGGGGCGGGAGGGCGAGTTTAACAGAGCCTTATCGCTGTGCTATGTCATCGCGCGGCCCCCTCGAATCGGATACCAAGATCCATGGAATCAACGGGATGGAGTCAATGGTCAGCGATGAAGAAGGCGCCGGGCAGCTGAGCGGAAACGCCCGGGAAGCGACGCGGCTGTCGAACGGCATGCTTTCCTCGCTCGAGCGAAATGCCCGGAATCCGAATTCGCGCCGCTTCGGCGCGCCGTCGGTCAGGTCCGCGGTGAACTGCCGGCCGGTGTTCTCGATCCGCCCTGCCGGCAGCATCCCGATCTCAGGGCCGCGGGGCCGAAAGCGCCTTGAGCAGCGGCGAAGCGACGCGCAGGGCGGCCGCCGCGAGGCAGCCGCCCCGCAGTCGGCGTTCCGTCACTGGAACCCGTTCGCGAAGATCCGGTCGTTGCCGGTCGGCGGCAGGTCGGTGCCCTGGAAGATGCCCAGCGGCGTGTAGCCGGAATAGCCCGGGAACGCGTAGTAGATGCTCGGGTTGCGCAGGCGGCGGATCACCGCTTCGGACATGACGCGGCGGTAGTCGGTCGTGACCATGACGTCGGCGCCTTCGAACAGCTGCGCGGTGGACAGGCCGGCGAAGGTGCCGAAGGTCTGGCCGCCGTTCACCGAGCCGCCGAGCGCGAGCATGATGTTGCCGTAGCCGTGGTCGGTGCCGCCGTCGTCGTTCTCGCGCACGCGCCGGCCGAATTCGCTCATGACGACGACGCTGGTCGTGCTCGCGTAGTTGGCCGCGCCGCTGCCGTTGAGATCGGCGTAGAACGCGCCGAGCCCCTTGGACAGCTCCTCGACCTTGCTGCCGAAGTAGTCGTAGGCATTGGCCGGATTGCCCTGGCCGTCGTGGGTGTCCCAGCCGCCGAGGTCGATCGTCGCGATGCGCAGGCCGACGTCGCGCTTGATCAGCTGGGCCAGCATCTTGAGCTGCTGGGCGAAGCTGCTGCCGGCGTCGTAGACGGCGCCGTTGGCCGGCACGTAGCCGGGGAAGTCGATCGGCTTGATGACATTGAGCGCGTCGAGGGTCTGTCGGCCGGCGGCCTCGAAGTCGCCGCTCGGGGTCCACAGCTCGGGCAGTACGCTGAACAGGCCGCGCGCGCCGACCGGCGCGGTGGTGCGGAAATCCGGCTCCACGTTCCAGGCCCAGGAGCCCGAGTCGATGCGGAAGTCCGTGCCGCTGGCCAGGGTGATCGTCTCGGTGCTGCCGAGCAGGCTGGTCGAGGTGATGCTGCCGGCGCTGACGGCGGGTATCTGCACGGTGCCGGGCAGGTTTGCGCTGTCGAGCACGCGCGTGAGCCAGCCGATGCCGCCGCCCTGGCCGGCGAGGCCGACCTCCATGTTGACCTGCGCGTCGAAATGGCTGCGAGTGACCGGCGCCGGCATGCCGGCGCCGAGCACGACGGCGAGCTTGCCGCCGACGTAGAGATCGCGCAGCTGCGCCGCACGCGGATGCAGGCGCCACTGGTCGCCGCTGACGGCCAGCCCGGCGCCGGCGCCGCTGAGCGGCACCTTCAGGATCGGGCGCGCGGTCTCGTAGGCGCCGCGGTTGGCGTTGCTGCCGCCCGGCGAGAACAGGCTGAGCCCGTCCATGCCGCCGCGCAGGAACACCACGACCAGCGTGTCGTAGCTGTTGGCCTGGGCGGCGCCGAAGGCGAGCTTGCTGGTACCGGCCAGCGCGAGAGCGCCGCTGCCGGCGCCGCAGGTCTTGAGGAAATCACGACGGTCGAACATGGGATCTCCTCAGCGGCGCAGCGCGTCGGGACTGCACAGGATCAGCGCGACGGTCGAACGCAGGCGCGACTGGGTGTAATGGTTCTTGAGGTTCGGCGTGGCGCCGCCGGCCCAGGCTTCGTTCAGGTTCAGCGCCTCGGTCGGTGCGGCGTTCTGGCGCAGGAAATCCACGGCCTTGGTGTAGACCGGCTCGGGCCGGAAGCCGAGGATCACGTCGCACCAGTAGCCGACGATGTTGGCCGCCGTGCGGTCGGCCGCGGCCGGAAACGCCGCCGACGTGAAGCCGAGGATGTCGATGACGTACGGCCGCGCGCCGTCGTAGCCGACCTCGCGACGGATCTCGGTCAGGCGCACGAGCAACTTCCAGGTCATGGCCAGGCTGCCGCTGCTGGCCCAGGCCGCGGCGCGGTCCGGGTAGCCGTTGGGTGCGGGCCAGTAGAACTTGCGCTGCCCGGCCTGCTGCAGGCGCGAGTTGATCTCGTCCTTGGTCGGATAGTCGGTGCCGTAGGTCGCCAGGGTCGGCGTGAATTCGGCGAAGGTGCCGCGCAGCGCGCCGATCAGCGCGTTGAACGGCCGCTTGATCTTGGTGCCCCAGGCGTTCTTGAACTCGCTGCTGAGCAGGATGGCCTGGGTGACCTGCCTGAGCTGGTCCGGCGCCTGCCAGGTGTTCTGGAACAGCTGGGCGATGCTCGCGACGAGGCCGGCCGGCGGGTCGTCGCCGATGAAGCGGCGGCAGAGTTTGCGCGCGATGAAGTTCGCCGTGCCCGGGTGCGCGGCGAGCAGGTCGAACAGCTTGAAACCGTCCTGCTGGCCCTGATCCGGTGCGAAGCGGCGGTTCAGCACGTACTTGGTGAAGCGGTCGTGCCAGTCGGCCGAGTCACGGAACACGAAGGTGCCGTCGTTGTCGGCCGGGAACTGCCAGTGGCCGTTCTTGATCGTCCAGCCGGTCAGTACGCGCGTGGCTTCATAGACGTCTTCGTCGACATACTTGAGCCGTGCAGTCAGGCCGTCGCCGATGACGCCGGCCGGCAGCGACGGATCGGTCGGGTCCATGACCCCGGCGTAGTTCTCGGCGCCGAGCGTGTGCAGCTCGATGAGCTCGCGCGCGTAGTTCTCGTTCGGACCGGCCACCGTGCTGGCGTACAGGTCGAGGTAGTACATCATCGTGGTCGACTTGGCCACGGATTCGAGCATCGTGCGGAAATTGCCGAACACGTTCGGCCGGATCACGTCGCGGTCGTAGTGCACGAACATCGGGCCGCCGTCGTAGTCCCAGCCGTAGGTGCTGAAATGGTCGTGCCAGAAGTCGGTCATGACTTCGAACAGCTGGCGCTTGGAATACGTCGCGCGGATGGTCGTCGCGCATTCGATCTCGGCGATCGGCTGCATGCGCAGGTTGTAGTTGTTGACCTCGGCGTGATGCTGGCTCCAGAGCTGCGGCAGGGTCTTGCCCAGGGTCGTGAAGCCGCCTGCAGCGATGCGCGCGTCGCAGGCGCTGTCGTTGATCGCGGCGGGGTTCAACTGGGCGGTGACCCAGTTCGTCCAGCGCGCGTCGTCGGTGCCGCCGGGCAGGGCGGCGAACGCGGCGAACTCGGAATAGCAGTAGCCGAACGTGGCCTTCTGCAGCCAGCGCACCGGTCCCGGCGGCGTGGCGAGGTTCGGGCTTGCGGCGTACGCGGGCGCCTGTACCGCGGCCTTGCCGGGCCGGCGCATGGCAGCCGGATCGACGACGCCGATTGCGGCGGCCAGGGACTGGATCAGCTGACGGCGGCTCAGGACCTGGCTTGCGAATGCGCTGACCATCGGAACTCCGGAACGGTGAGAAGCAAAAACCCGACCAGATTAAACCGTACGTGAGTGCATGCCGTGACTGTGCTCCCAGTTCGACCGACGTCGCGGACCGGCGGCAGCCGCGGCGCGTCAGACGACGCGCGGTTCGGCTTCCAGCGCGACGCCGAAGCGCTCGCGCACCGCGGCCTGTACGCGCTGGGCGAACGCCCACAGTTCCGCGCCGCTGGCCCTGCCGTGATTGACCAGCACCAGCGCATGCTGCGCGGCGATGCCGGCGTCGCCGTCGCGGCGTCCCTTGTAGCCGGCCTGCTCGATCAGCCACGCTGCCGACAGCTTGCGCCGGCCGTCGCCCTGCGGCCACGACGGCAGCTGCGGATGGGCGGCGCTCAGCGCGTCGGCCTGGTCGGCCGGAATCACCGGATTCTTGAAAAAGCTGCCGGCGTTGCCGATCACCGCCGGGTCCGGCAGCTTGCGCCGGCGCAGGCGCGAGATCGCCTCGGCGACGAGCGCCGGCGTCGGTGCGTCGGCCTGCATCGCGGCAAGCTCCTCGCGTACGCCGGCATAGTCCAGGCGCAATGCCGGCGTGCGCGGCAGGCGCACGGTCAATGCGGTCACGATGTAGCGGCCCGGTTCGCGCTTGAACAGCGAGTCGCGGTAGCCGAAGGCGCAATCGGCCGCGCTGAAACGGCGCAGCGTCGCGGCCTCGCGATCCCAGGCGTCGACACTGTCGACGAACTCGGCCAGTTCCACGCCGTAGGCGCCGATGTTCTGTATCGGCGCGGCGCCGACCGTGCCGGGAATCAGCGCGAGATTCTCGAGTCCGGCCAGACCGCGGCCCAGGGTCCAGTGCACGAGATCGTTCCAGCTCTCGCCGGCCTCGGCGCGAACGAGCGCATGTCCGTCGCGCTCGCCGACGATGCCGATGCCGCGCGTGGACAGGCTCAGCACGACACCGGGCACGTCGCGCGTCAGCAGCAGGTTGCTGCCTTCGCCGAGCACGAGCAGCGGCGCGCCGGCGATCAGCGGAAACGCGAGCACTTCGGCCAGCGCGGTGCTGGCGCGCAGGTCGACCAGCAGCGCCGCGCGCGCGTCCACGCGCAAAGTAGTGCGGCCGGCCAGCGAGGCGTCTTCGAGAATGCTGTAGCCGGCGCCGTCCAGGCGTGCCGGCGCGACGCGGAACTCGCTCATGCGCCTTCGCCGCGCGCGGCGCGCAGCGCTTCCACGCAGGTGCCGATCAGCGCCGGGCCGCGGTAGATCAGGCCGCTGTAGATCTGCACCGCCGCGGCGCCGGCCTCGATCTTCGCGACCGCATCCGCGCCGTCGAGAATGCCGCCGACGCCGAGCAGCGGAACCCGGCCGGCCAGCCGCTGCGCCATGCCGGCGAGCACCGCCGTGGAGCGCGCGAACACCGGCCGTCCCGACAGGCCGCCGGCTTCGTTCGCGTAGGCGTGGCCCGCGACTGCGTCGCGCGCGACCGTCGTGTTCGTGCAGATCAGGCCGTCGATGCCGGTGGCCAGCAGCACGTCGGCGATCGCGTCGAGCTCGGTCTCGCTCAGGTCCGGCGCGATCTTCAGCAGCATGGGCTTGCGTGCGCCGTGCTGCGCGGCGAGTTTTTCCTGGCGCTCGCGCAGGGTCGCGATGAAGCGCTTGAGCGTTTCCTCTTCCTGCAGGTCGCGCAGGCCCTGCGTGTTCGGCGAGGAAATGTTGACCGTGACGTAGCTCGCGCGCGCATAGACGCGGTCCAGGCAGTAGAGATAGTCGTCGACCGCGTTCTCGTTCGGCGTGTCCTTGTTCTTGCCGATGTTGATGCCGAGCACGCCGCCGTAGCGCGCGGCTTCGGCATTCTTCACGAGCGCATCCACGCCGGCGTTGTTGAAGCCCAGGCGGTTGATGATCGCCTCGTGCTCGGGCAGGCGGAACAGGCGCGGCTTCAGGTTGCCCGGCTGCGGCCGCGGCGTGGTCGTGCCGACCTCCACGAAACCGAAACCCAGCGCGGCCAGCGCATCGACGTGTGCCGCGTTCTTGTCGAGTCCGGCCGCAAGGCCGACCGGATTCGGCAGCTGCAGGCCGCAGAACGCGGTCGGCAGCGGCGCCGGCCGCGTCGCGAGCAGCGGATTCAGGCCCGTGCGGTAGGCGAGCTCCAGTGATTTCAGGCCGAGCTCGTGCGCTTTCTCGGCGTCGAGGCAGAACAGGAAGGGGCGGGCGAGCTGATACATGCGGACGAAACGGCAGCGCGGGGCGCGCATCGTGCCACGGATGGGGCGTCGGATCACGGACCCGTCCGTCTGGCGGGGACTGGCGAAGCGGCCTTGACGGTTTCATCGCCGGCGGCGCCGACGCGTCCGCCCGGAGTGCGGCGCGAACCCGATCGCTATCGACCAACGTCGTAGGCGATTCGCGCCGGATTCGGTCTCGCCGGGTGGGCTGTCGACAATTCGCTAGGTCGTACGGCGGACCGCTTCGGCACCGCGGCGGCAGCCGGGTGTATCTCGGATGAACGGCGATGGCGGCGGCAGATACGCAACGCCGCCGCGCGTACTAGGATTCGCGCCGCGGGGGAGTCAGGACCAACAACGGAGCTTCCCCGTGAAAAATAAAACGTTGTACTTTTCCCGTTTTTGCAGCCCGCGTGCGCTGAGCCTCGCCGTCATCGTCGCGCTCGCCGCCGCGCCGCTGCAGCAGGCCACTGCCAGCGCCTTCCAGCTCAAGGAAAACAGCGCCAAGGCGCTGGGCCGCGCCTTCGCCGGCTCGGCCGCCGCACCCGACGACGCGGCCGTCGTCGTCAACAATCCGGCCGCGATGAGCGAAGTCGACCGCGCCATCTTCCAGGCCGATCTGACCGGCGTGCAGTTCAGCACGAAGTTCTCCGGCAGCGGCAGCGACGCGCTGGGCCGGCCGCTCAGCGGCGGCGACGGCGGCGACGGCGGCGTGACCAAGCCGATTCCGGCGCTGTACTACATCACGCCGCTCAGCGACGCCTGGCGGCTCGGTTTCGCGCTCAGCGCGCCGTACGGTTTCGAGACCGACTACGACCGTGGCTGGGTCGGCCGCTACAGCGCCTACAAATCCATGTTCCAGTCGGTGGACCTGACCGCCGCGGCGTCCTACCGCTTCAGCGATACCCTGTCCTTCGGCGCCAGCCTGGTCGCCCAGCGCACCAAGGCCGAGCTGACCCAGGCCATCGACTTCGGCGCGATTCTCGCCGGCGCCGGCGCGCCGGTACTGCCGCAATCGCAGGACGGCTTCGGCCGCGTCGACGGCGACGACTGGGGCTGGGGCTGGGGCGTCGGCCTGCTGTGGAAGCCGACCGGCCAGGACCGCATCGGCGTCAACTTCCACTCCCAGGTCGTCCACAAGCTGTCCGGCAGCGCGAGCTTCCAGGTGCCGGCCGCGGTGACCGCGATCAGCCCGGCGCTCGGCAACGCGGTGTTCATCGACACGCCGGGAACGGCCGGTTTCACGACGCCGGCGAACGCAACGGCGAGCTGGTGGCGTTCCTTCAACGACCGCTTCAGCCTCGGCGCCGACGTCGGCTATACGCGCTGGTCCACGTTCAACCAGCTCGTCGTCGACTACGCCAATCCGGCCCAGCCCAGCACGATCGAGAACTTCGACTGGCAGGACACCTGGTTCGGCTCGGTCGGCATGGAATACCGCTTCAATCCGACCTGGGTGCTGCGCGGCGGCTTCGCCGTCGACGGCACGCCGACCCACGTCTCCACGCGCACGCCGCGCGTGCCCGACGGCACGCGGCGCTGGCTCACGGTCGGCCTGGGCTACACGCCCAGCGACTCGATGGCGTTCGATCTGGGCTACGGCCACATCTTCGTCAGCGACGCGCAGATCAGCACGAGCACGGCCACCGGCGACCGCCTGAGCGGCAGCTACGACAGCAGCGGCAACCTGCTCGGCGCCTCGGCGCAGTTCCGCTTCTGATCGCAACGAAAGCCCACGCGCCGCCCAACGACGGCGCGTGGGTTACTGGCGCGGGTTGCTGGCGCGTAGGTTGCCGGTGAGCCGCAGGCGAACCGCAACATCGCGGTGCCTTCATCGCGAAGAACGGCTGACGAAGCATTCAGTGATCGAGGTGCTTTCGTCGCGAAGAACGGCCGACGAAGCGTTGCTCGTCGCGAAGAACGGCCGAAGAAGCGATGCCTGCCGCGGTCGCCCGCGAGGTCCGTCGGTGCCGGGATCGCTTCGGTACGGGTTCTTTGCGGCGTGAATACCTTGATGTTGCGGTTCGCCTGCGGCTCACCGGCAACCTACGATTTCATCCTGCGCAAACGACGACGGGCCGCAGAAGCGGCCCGTCGATATCGCGCAGTGGCGGGAGCAGCGCTCCCGCGACGCCTCAGAACTCGAACTTGATGCCCTGGGCCAGCGGCAGCGCGTCGGAGTAGTTGATGGTGTTGGTCTGGCGGCGCATGTAGGCCTTCCAGGCGTCCGAGCCGGATTCGCGGCCGCCGCCGGTTTCCTTCTCGCCGCCGAAGGCGCCGCCGATTTCCGCGCCCGAGGTGCCGATGTTGACGTTGGCGATGCCGCAGTCCGAACCGGCCGCCGACAGGAATGCTTCGGCCGTCTTGACGTTCTGCGTGAAGATCGACGACGACAGGCCCTGCGGCACGCCGTTCTGGTAGCCGATGGCTTCGTCGATGGTCTTGAACGGCATCACGTAAAGGATCGGCGCGAAGGTTTCGCTCTGCACGACCTCGTCGCTGTTCTTCAGGCCCGTGATGATGGTCGGCAGCACGAAGTTGCCCGGACGGTCGGTCAGCGCGGCGCCGCCGGTGACGACGGTGCCGCCGGCCGCCTTGGCCTTCTCGATCGCGCCGAGGTAGCGCTGCACCGAGGCCTTGTCGGTCAGCGGGCCCATCAGGGTCGTGGACAGGGTCGGATCGCCGATCTTGCCTTCGACCTGCTTGTAGGCACCGACCAGGGTGTTCAGCACGCTGTCGAAGATGGATTCGTGCACGAACAGGCGGCGCGTCGTCGTGCAGCGCTGGCCGGCCGTGCCGACCGCGCCGAACACGATGCCCGGGATCGCGAGCTTCAGGTCGGCGGTTTCGTCGACGATGATCGCGTTGTTGCCGCCAAGCTCCAGCAGCGAGCGGCCCATGCGCTGGGCGACGCGCTCGCCGACCAGGCGGCCGACCTGGGTCGAGCCGGTGAAGCTGATCAGCGGAATGCGGTGGTCGTCGACGAACTTCTGCGCGAGCTCGGTGCGCGCGTCGTTGAACAGGAAGAAGATGTCCGGGAAGCCGCCGGCCTTCAGCGCGGCGTTGCAGATCTGCATCGAGGCGATGGCCGACAGCGGCGTCTTCGGCGACGGCTTCCAGATCGTGATGTTGCCGCAGATCGCCGACAGGAACGAATTCCAGGCCCAGACCGCGACCGGGAAGTTGAATGCGGAGATCACGCCGACGATGCCCAGCGGATGCCACTGCTCGTACATGCGGTGGCCCGGACGCTCCGAGTGCATGGTGTAGCCGTAGAGCATGCGCGACTGGCCGACGGCGAAGTCGGCGATGTCGATCATTTCCTGCACCTCGCCGTCGCCTTCCGGCTTGATCTTGCCCATCTCCAGCGCGACCAGCGAACCCAGCGCGTCCTTGTGCTCGCGCAGCGCTTCGCCGCAGAGGCGGATGGCTTCGCCGCGGCGCGGCGCCGGGGTCGTGCGCCAGATCTTGAACGCGGCCTGGGCGCGCGTGAGGATGGTTTCGTAATCGGCTTCCGAGCTCGCATGCACGCGGGCGATGACTTCGTTGTTGCTCGGATTGATCGATTCGAGCACGCCGGCGTCGTTGGTCTTGGACCACTCGCCGTTGCCGAGATAGGTGCCCGAATTCATCTCGGCCAGGTTCAGGGCCTTGAGGATCTGCTGCGACATGGGAACTCCGGAGGCTGGGAAGGCGGGCGCGGTAGCCGCGCCGCGGACGCGGCGCGGAGCGCGCAAGAGGTCGGCGATTATAGCAACCGCGTCCGGCGCCGACCGGCGGCGGGCCCCGGCGAGGGCGGTGGTTCCGGCGGTCCGGGGGGAATTGGCTCCGTGCGCATGGGCCCACCAGGCCATTGCGACCGGCCGCATGGGGGCAGCGGCCCGTTGCGGCAGGGCCGCATGGGCGCAGCGGACACCGCTGCATCGCCGCAGCCGGCCAAGCCGACCTGTCGCCGACCCGGCATCATCCATGCCAGAATCGCGCCGTGCCGAAAGGCACCCCGCCCGCGCCCCGCGCCGGCGCGGCATCAGCACCGCACAAGCACACACCCTCCGGCCCCGTAGCTCAGCTGGATAGAGCGTCCCCCTCCTAAGGGGAAGGTCGTACGTTCGAATCGTATCGGGGCCGCCATCTGATGCTTGCAAGTTTTCTGGCGTTTTCCAGCGTTTTTCCTGATTTTTCCCCGCAGGGTAAGCCGGTCGCGTACAGGGGGGCAGGCTAATCCGGCTTAGGATTTTCTTCACTTTTCCCCGCTCCGAAACGTAGGCTGACTTGCAAACTGCGAGGACTGCGGATGAGTGCAACGCTCGACCTGCTCCGATCCCTGTTCCCGGGCAAAGCGATACTGACGCCGATGAGGTCGCGAAGGTCTTGTGGCGGGACAGCAGTCGAGCGGGCAGGAAAGCCGTAGCTGTCGGCCTACGCCGAGGCGATTTGCTGCCGGGTCTGGGCAAGGTGATACGGCGATGGCTCGTGCCGATGACCGCGCTTGCGGACTGGATCGACGGCCTGGCTGAGTCGGATGAGGTTCCAGGATTTCAGATTTCAGGTCGGCCCGGCTCAGCGGTCCACGGTCGGAAAGGCAGCGCCTCCCGCGCCCGATTTACCTCGCCGTGGGCGGGTGCCCAACAAGGTCAGAGAGGCGCAACGGAAATGCGTGCTGCACACTTCTTCTCGGCGGTGCGCGCGGTGCTGGAAGCGCAGGCATTGGCCGGCTGAGCGATGAGCCTTCGCGGAGGAAAGCGGCGATAGCCGCCTTCCTCGAAGGGGCTCAGTCCTCGCCCGGGAACATGATGGTCGCTACCGGCTCCCCCTTATCCCCGGGTCCGATGTGGAGTACTAGGGGGGCAGACCGGGCAACCGGCCGCCCCGCGGGACAACCCCAAGCTCAAGGCGTGTCGATTGGTGTTGCGACGGGCAGTGGTTCGAGCGGCGACGGCGGCAATGAACACGACGTCCCATAGCCGGCCGACTCGTCCTGGATGGCTGCCTCGGTTTCGGGCCACTCCACGCATTCGGTCCAGACCCGTTCAGTCAGAGCAACCGGAATGCAGAAGCCGGCCTCGCGGACCTGCCCACTGACATCGACGAGGACGGTATCCTCGATGGCCCGGGCACGGGTATGGGCATAGATAACGTCAGCTGCGGTGAACATTGGTTCGGCTCCTTCTCCGTTGGCTCGGTCCCCGGGTATCGGGGGCCGATGCCCCGGTTGGAAACCGGTTTGTCCGGAGGGAGGCGCGGTCAAGGGAACGGGCGTAACCCGTAGGCCCACGGCGGGCGCGGGCTGGAGCGAACGTAGAGAGCGACGACACGGGCTGTGGGGCGGCCCCTTGACCGGAGAAACCGAGCGTGAGGGCTGCTCTGCGCGTCTGTTGGCCGGTACATCAGCGGACCTGCATGCCGCAACTGATGCTGACGAGGCAGTTCGCACTGGACCTAACATCCACCCCAAGGCTCGAGACAAGCCGCGGTAAAACCGCGCACTCGCCGTCGCGATAAGACGAAAACGAACAGCTTCATTGCGGACACTTGAAATTTGTGAGGCACGCCCCATGGAAGTCCCCTTTCGGGGCAGGGATGGGGCGTAAGAAATGAGCACGAACCGTGGCTTTGGCGAAGGTGGCCGGTTTAGCAAGATCCAGGAACAAATATATGGCAAAGATCTGGCACACCAGATCAGTGCTACTTCCACCTTTATCGACGGCATGAACCGTCAACAGCAGCTCATGGATCAGATCACCGAGGCCCAGAGGGACGCTCTCTCAGATGCCGCCGCAGCCTCGCGCCTAATTTCTCCAGACTACCTGAAGCAGTTTGACGCCCTAGCTCCATTACGAGAACGCGAACAGCAGCTCAGGGATCAGATATCCGGTGCCCAGACGGACGCCATATCAGGCGCCACCGCAGCCTCGCGTCTGGTTTCTCCAGACTACCTGAAGCAGTTCGACGCTCTAGCTCCATTGCGAGAACGCGAACGGCAGCTCAGAGATCAGATCAGTGGCATCGCCGGGACGCAGACTATGAAGATCTCGGGAGTCTACGGAGCCGAAAGGCTGACAAATCTGGCTGGGCGAGCGATGGACCATCACTCAAGCTTGTTCACCCGCGAGGCAGAACGTATTTCTCGAATGGTGTCGGATGCCGGCTACGCCTTTCGCGAGCAAGCAGAACGCCTCGCCGACAGCTACCAGAAGAATTTCCACGCTATCACTGGCTTGAACGGGCAAGCACTACGCGCGGTTACTGCTCAACCCGATTGGTTTCACGGTGCCAACGAAGCAGCGAGCATGTCGGTCGCAAGCATCGCTCGGAATCTCATGCCGGACACTACGGGTATCTTTTCCGCAAGAACTCTCGCCTATCAACTGATACAGAGAAGTCAGGAGTCGATGCTGGCTTCTCTGCTAAAAGGGATAGATCCACTCGAGCATGCGTCGAAAGCATTGGAGCTTTCTACAAGACATCTTCGCGACCTGCACCTTGCCGCAGCCCAAGAGCAGGTACGGGCTTTTATCGAAAGCCCTGCTTATGAACATATCCGCAGCATGACGGCGATGATCGCCGAGGCGATGGCCGAGGGTGACGAAGCCCGCGCTCGTGCTGCTTGGCAAACAGCTGCTGATGATGAAGCGTTCTCAGACGCCTGGCAGCAACTACAAGCATTCCTCCATTACCTGCTGCAGCCGTTTCTACTGCTGCGCCGCCGTACCTTCAAAGGAAAGCGTAAGTTCTCGGTCAAGGCGTTTCTCAACGAACACGCCGGCCACATTGCTGTCGCCGCACTCCTCGTCGGCGTTTTCCAGCGCCCTATTGAGCGAGGCTGGGATTCACTTTTTTCGCTGATTGCTGAAACCACTGCCACCGCTGGACAGCCGGTCCAACTAACTTACTTCAGGGTGACAGGCGATGATGTTCGAGTACGCCTCGGACCATCCACCACGCAACGCATTGTCGCCACAGTGGATCGAGGTGACGTTGTCCAGCGACTGGGCGTTTGTAAGGGCTGGTCGCTCGTTGCACTGTATGGCGGCAGGGATAATGGGCAACCAGTTTCTGGGTGGATCAAGTCCGACTACCTGAAGCAGCTGGAGAAAGGTGTAGATCCCAGCGTTGTCTCAAAGCCACTAGTAGTGGATGGATGCGACGAGTGAGTTGATCCGAACAGGTAGCTCATCGTGTCCGGGGGAATAGCGCGACCAAGTTTTCTTACTACTTGGAACGGCAACAGCTCTGCTCACTGATATGTGCCAAACATGACCAATACGACTGAATCGACCGCTGCTGACAAGGACGCCCAGGTTTACAACGATGGGCCAATTGAATCCGCAGAAGCCGACCTCTACGGCTTTGATCCGTTCGCCAAAGCACTGGCGCAATGCTTCCTCCGCATGCGCAATCCGGTTGGCGCCGTCGTGGCATTGAATGGCCCCTGGGGTTCTGGCAAGAGCAGCACGGTCAATCTGATGCGTCGCCATCTCGAGGCAGCGGACGAGTCCAAGGACATCAAGGTCATCTCTTTTTCGTCCTGGTGGTTTCGTGGCGAAGAAGCACTGGCCCTGGCTTTCTTCCGTGAACTCTACGCAGGCATGGGACCGAATCGGACGGAAGAGGCCAAGCGGCTATTCAAGAAGCTCGGCTCGCAGCTGCTCAAAGCGGGCGAAACCATCGGAGCAGTGGTCGATGCCATCGGCGGAGCTGGCGCAGGATCGACGGTTGGCGGCATCGCCAAGTCCATCGGCGATGCGATAGAGATGGATGAAGGTGTTGAAGCCACACATGCTCGCTTGTCAGATCAGCTAAAGAAGGCTGGCGGACGCTATCTCGTCATCATCGACGACATTGACCGCCTCTCACCTGACGAAGCGTTGCTGATCTTCCGTCTGGTCAAGTCGGCGGGGCGCTTGCCCGGTGTTATGTATCTGCTCGTCTTTGACCGTGAGCTGGCGGACAAGATCGTCTCCAAGGCGTTTCCTGAGGAAGGCGATCACTACCTTGAAAAGATTGTGCAGACGTCATTCGAGCTGCCACCTCCCGACCACAGCGATCTTGTCCAGCAGGTCTTTTCCCTGATCCAGCAGACGGCGCCACCGGAAAACGACGCTGCTGCCTACGATTTCGTCGACAAGTTCTGGGACGTCGTAGCACCCGAGCTGCACACGCCCCGAGACGTTAGCCGTCTGACCAACGCCTGGAACAGCACCTGGCCCGTCGTTAAAGGCGAAGTCGATGTGGGCGACTTTCTGTCAATGGAAGTGATTCGCCTCAATCAGCCTGGACTATATCGGACCATTCGGGAGAACAAGGCACTGATATGCGGTGATTCGCAGGGCTACGAGAATGACAGGCAGGCGAGTGTGGCGAAGCTCGATCGGTTGTTTCTTGAGCCGTTACCTGAGCAGGATCGCAGGCGCTACAGAACTGTCCTGATCCGGCTTTTCCCTCGTCTGTCAGGCGGGTGGACGAACTTCTACCAGCACGATAACGGGGCCTGGGCAGAGCGCCGTCGCGTCTGCTCACTGGAACACTTCCACGCTTACTTTCGATTGGCGCCTGGTCCGAACGCCCTACCCCGGTCGGAGATTGAAGAGCTGGCCTCTCGCGCTGGAGATAGTGAGTTCGTTGTAGGAAAGCTGCGAGCGGCGCTGGGCCGTCGCAGAAAGAACGGCATGACACATGCGTCGCTTCTTCTCGACGAGCTCACGCTACGCGCTGGCTTGGTCAGGAATGACGATGTTCTTCCACTGCTGAAGGCCCTGGCACGTATCGCGGATGACCTGGATGTGCTCGAGGACGAGATCAAGGGGATGCCATTCTTCGACAATCACTGGCGGATAACCCGATGCTTCCGTCAACTGACGCTTGAACGTTTCGCGATCGAGGAGCGCAGCAAGCTGGTGCTCACGGCATGCGCTGAGGCCAGCACCGGCTTTCTGGTCGAGCTGTCAGACGCTGCCTACCGCCACTACCATCCGGCCGAAGGTCGCGCTCCATTACCACCTGAGCAATGCCTGACGACTGAGGAAGATCTGGTTCCTCTTAGACAATTGGCGCTGGAAGCAATCAGAAGATCCTCGCAGGATGGGACACTACTCGCGCAGCGGAAACTAAGCCCGATATTGCATTGGTGGCGATCGTATGCGGATGATAACGGCGTAGAGGTGCGCGCGTGGTCCTCCGCTCAACTTCAGCACAGTACTGCCGTCCTGAGCTTTGCGCGCGCATTGGCCGGCGAAGCGCAGGTTACCGGCATGGGGCCAGCAGGCATCGGGAACCGTGTTCCAAGACGCAGCGTAAGAGCACGGGTTGGGCATGTCGACGAGATTATTGACGCGGCCTTGTTCCGTACTCGCGCCACGGAGGTTCTGCCTAACCTGGCAGGCAAGGACGCCGAGGACGTGAGCGCGTTCCTGGATGCCTGGGAGCGCCACGATAAGAACGCAGACTCATAGCACATCCTACATTTTTTACCAATCAGCGCTCTGTAATTCAAGAGAAAACAACTGCGTCGCTTTGGGGCGGGCCTTCCCCAACAAAGCGACGGCAAAGAGTTGATGGGTCATCGGCCATCAACAGTTTCTCGCCGGAATGCGCGGACATTGTTGTTGTCCGCTCCAACAATCTCCCGCTATGCTTGCGCACCGCAAGTGCGCTGTAAATTTTGCTGCAGTTTGTACTTGACGCGCTGGGAAGCGCTGATGAAACTGCATGCGTTGCCGCCCATTCGGCAACCGGGCTTGGCGGCCCGATCAATCAGGCGCACCAGCGCCGTACCGACGTATCGGCGCTTTTTCATGTCCGATGCCACGTGCGGCGTGAATGCCGATTTATGGCGGCGGTGCGTTGGGAGCCGAAAGGCTCGCCGGTTGCCTGTTTGCCGGTCCGCCAACCTGCGCACCGTCCGCCACCTTTTCGATTGCGGCGAAGTGGCGGACTTCTCCAAACAGGAAGGAGTTCGACATGACACTCGCACGTCTGCGCAGCAACCATCCGGCACACCTCCGCCGTCGCCCGACGATCTCGCCGAGGAGCGCCACACCATGAAACCCACAGGCTCGTTCTATCCGCTGGCCGGCGACGACGCCGAAGCGCCGGCCGTTCTGTTTGCCTATGCCGTCGATACGCCCGAGCAGAAGCGTGCGCTGCACGACGAGGCCATGGCGCGGCTTGCTGCCGTCAGTTCGCTCAGCGATGCGCTGCTGACCATGCAGGTCGACGATCCCGGCCGGCGGTCGCATGTGCGGGTGATGGAGGCGATCGCGATTCTGTCGCGGGATGCGAAGGGGTTGATGGAAGCGACGGTGCGTTAGCCGGGCGGGCTGAATCTGCCGATGGTTTCCCGGGCCGGTTGGCTGGTTCGGCGACCGGCCCGGTAGCCATCGGAAGCGTCTGCGGCGTGGGTGCTAGACGTCAGGCCATGGGAAATTTCCAATCACGGGTGTCATGGGCTTCTTGGAACCAACGTACACCGCGATCGCTAACTGCACATCGCCGCCAGTCTCCAACGAAAACGCCCGGCCTTTCGACCGGGCGTTTCTTCATCTCAAGCCTTCAAGGTCTCGGTCTTACCAGGGGTGGACCGTGCATTCCGTGGCAGTCAGTGAGCCGTTGGAATAGTAGTCGTAGCACACCGTATACCAGCCGACTTCCGGCTTGTTCAGGTTGAACATCTTGATGTACAGCGAGGTGTTTTCGACCTCCATCGGGCCTCCGCCAACTCGCTGTGAGCCCGCCACCGGGAACACGCCCGGTGACGCCAGTTTTGAAATCACCGTAGCGCATTCGCGCGAGTTGTCTTTGTAGACCATCTTGAACGTGCTGCCGACGGGCAGCTTGGAGAGGCCGTAGGTGGAACGGTAAAGGCCCGCCATCTCAGTCAGCAAACCCACGCGCACGAACTCGTCGTCCGCGATGCTCACGTCCTGATTCACGATACCCGGAGACGTGCTGAAAGGCGCGTCGCTCGCGCGAATCGTCGGGCCGCCACATTTGAGCAAGGCGCTTGCCGGAGCAGAAAAAACACTAGTCGCAATCAACAGAATGGCTATCCAGCTTGGTTTGTGCTTCATCGTCCTTGGTCTTTCTTCTGTTTGTCAGGGGAAGATCTCTTGAAAACGGCCGTCAGTGATGAGTCCCAGTAGCGTCTTCTCCTTGACGAGAGCAGATTGAAATTGCTGCGGCGTAGCCAGGCTCGCGCGCACGTAGTCGCGGTAATCGCCAGGAGGGCAGCGATTGGTGGTCAGGCACAGCTCGCGCAACAGGCGGCTGTTGGGGCTGCAGTCTCGGCCGAGATCGCAAGCCACGAGCAGCCAGGCGATGTAGTCGTCTTGCGTGCCCGCGAACGGACCGTTGAGGGTGGGTTCCTCTTCACGAGGGCCGAGCATCGTGGCCATCAGTCCAATCGCCTCGCCATCGCGTGAGGCGACAATCCCGCGCAGCTTTTCCTTGAGCTCATTCGGAGGCATGTCCGCCCATTGCTCATCGAGCTTGATCGTGGAAGCCACCATGTCGCCGGCAGCGGCGGCGCGCTCCAGGGATTCGCGCACCAGGGCCGGGGTCAGCGCCTTCTGCGCAATCAGGTCATGGCAGCGCTGCTCCTGGACGTCGTTGTGGCGTAACGCCACGGACCGTTCCGGCTCTGAAAACCGCTCGGCCCCGCGACGAAAGTTGGCCGCCCGATTGACGAACGCTTGGCTGGAGAAGCACTCGCTGCCGGCCGCCGCCGCCAGGCGCAACGCTTCCGCATCGCCCGTATCGGCTCGGCTCTTGACGCTGTCGAGCAGTGCGGCGAGGTTGGTGGCGGCGTCGTAGCGGGCCTGTAGCGGCTTTGGTGCGCTCACCACGGCTTGGGTTGGCGCAGGCGCGGGCTTGGCCGGCGAGCGCGCCGGACTTGGCTCGCTCACTGACAACGGCTGTCCAGCGTCCCGCGTATGGCCAGGCGGCTGCGGGGCGGCTGGCGGGCGTGTCGTCACCCAGTACGTCCCTGCGACCACGACTGCCGCACCAACCACAAGAACAACATTCGCTAGTTTCAACGGAAACCCTCAACGATCAGAGTTCAACGCACGTAGTATCGACGACGCGGCACGCCATCGGAATGTCACGAGTGCGTCTGGGATGATGCATCGCTACCTCGTGATCGCAGCGATAGCGTTCGCCTCGCGGTAAGCATTGCGACCAAGCAATTTTTTCCTGGCACAGTTGCTCGGAAATGCCGCCGTATTCGGCTCAGTCATCGGCTGCTGCGGTCCTGCGTCGGCGTCGGTAGCGAGATCTGCGGAAAATGGCGGTCTCCCGCGTTCCGAAACTGGCTATGCGTGTTTGCAGCCGCTGCACTGCCGACCATCAATCGTCTTTTTTTTTCGCCGGGCCGCGCGGACATTGTTGTTGTCGATTCCAACAATCTCCCGCTATGCTTGCGCACCGCTAGTGCGCTGTAAATTTTGCTGCAGTTTGTACTTGACGCGCTGGGAAGCGCTGATGAAACTGCGTGCGTTGCCGCCCATTCGGCAACCGGGTTTGGCGATCCGAAATCAAAGGCGCACCAGCGCCGTACCGACGTATCGGCGCTTTTTCATGTCCGATGCAACGTGCGGCGTGAATTCCGCTTTATGGCGGCGGTGTGCGGGGAGCCGCAAGGCTCGCCGGTTTCCTTTGGCCGGTACGCCAACCCGTACACCGTCCGCCACCTTTTCGATTGGCGCGAAAAATGGCGGACTCCACATCAAAGGAGCTCGACATGACACTTGCACGTCTGCTGCGCAGCAGTTATCCGGCACACCTCCATCGTCGCCCAACGACCTCGCCGAGGAGCGCCACACCATGAAACCCACAGGCTCGTTCTATCCGCTGGCCGGCGACGATGCCGATGCGCCGGCCGTTCTGTTTGCCTATGCCGTCGACACGCCCGAGCAGAAGCGCGCGCTGCACGATGAAGCGATGGCCCGGCTCGCGGCGGTCAGCTCGCTCAGTGATGCGCTGCTGACCATGCAGGTCGACGATCACGACCGGCGATCGCACGTGCGGGTGATGGAGGCGATCGCGATTCTGTCGCGCGATGCGAAGGGGTTGATGGAAGCGACGGTGCATCCGCGGGGCTGAGTCGGCCGGCAGCTCCCGGACCGGTTGGCCGGATCGGCGACCGGTCCGGGAGCCATCGGAAGCGTCCTTCGGCGGGCGTGCGAAGAATCCGGTGGCTCCATCGGAAAGTTCCGAATCCCGGTGTCCTGGATGTCGCTCCGCGGAGAACACGAATCGTGGCGGGCGGGATTTACCTGTCGCCGCGTTTTCGGGTATGAAGCGCCCTTTGCGCCTCCTCGCGCCAAGGGACTCTGTTCATGTCGCTGCGTCTTGCCCTCGTCACGCTCGCCATCGCCGCCGTCCCCGCCATGGCTCGCGCGGATAACCTGATCGCCAACCCGGATTTCCACGTCGATGCCGCCGGGTGGACCATCCAGATCAACGGAACTGCCACGGCGACTGTTTCTGCCATCGACGGATCTCCGGATGCGGGCAGTCTCGAGATGAGCGTGACCGGCAGCGACCCGTTCGATACGGGCAGCGTCACGGTGAGCCAGTGCATTCCGAGCTTCGGGCCCGGCCCTTGGGTGTTCGGCGGACGCCTGCGTCAGGTCAGCAGCACCGGCGCGTTCACGCAGGGGCTCAGCGTCGATTTCCTCGCGGTGCCGAACTGCGGCTCCGGCCTGACCCGTTCGACCTACGCGGACCCCGGCGCGACGGTGCCCGGAATCCAGGGCAGCTACGTGCAGTACAGCGGCTCGGTGCCCACCGATCCCTTGCCCGGCGGCGGCCCGACGCAGTCGGTGCTCCTCTCGTACCAGTTGTTCTCCACCTTCGGCACGACGACGGTATTCCGATTGGACAAGGTCTATTTCGGTCCGCCGGGAACGACGCCGGTCGAGCTGATGCGCTTCGACGTGCAGTGAGCGATTCGTGGCGTGTACCGGCTGGCCGCCGAATTTTCCGAGGGTTCCCGGGCCAGTCGCAGGCTCGCGCCGTAGCGGATTGACGGCTGGTCCGGCCGGCGCGCGAGCGGTCCAACGACGTATCGGGGCGAAAGACTCCGCAATCATTCGATCGTCATTTGCGGGACAGGACACCCGCTGGCACGTCCCGGCGCGCCGCAGGTTCGCTTGCGGGCGCCGGTCGACGCGACATGGCCGTTCAGGGCGGCGGCGGGGGCTCCTCCAGGCCGTCGCCGAAGATACGGTCGCCGGGCGGCGGCAGGCAGGTATTGGCTTCCACGTGCAAGTCGTAGTTCGGGCAGCCGTCGCCGGGAGTCAGTTCGTTGACGACGGCGGTGAAGCCCTGGTTGCCGGCCAGGCGGGTCGAGAACGAGATCAGCTTGTTGTTGCTGATGCCGGGGTGGCCGAGTACGCCCGTATTCGGTGCGGCCGGATCGTAGCTGCTGTAGAGCGCGATCTGGAATTGGTCGCCGCCGCATTGGCTGAAGTCGGCGGTTACGTTCAGGCAGACCGGCTGATCGGAGATCGGCGCGAAGTCCTGGCGGTCGTAGCGTACGGGGACGGTGTTCTGCAGCAGTCCGTAAGGAGTTTGCGTGCATATGGCCGCTCGGCCGTCGCGCCAGAGCCGCCCGGTCTGCAGAGCGTCGGCGGCGTCGATGGTGCCGCTGCGCGTGGCCGAGAAATAGCAGTCGCTGCTGGCCGGTGCGGTGGTGACGTCCACGCACCAGCCGTCGCCGATTTCCCCGCTGGGCTGCGGCGCATCCGTGGCTATCTGCGACGCCCAGAGCCGCCAGCTGCCGTTGGGATGGCTGCCTTCGAGGCTGCTCAGCAGCTGCCGCGGCAGGGTTGCCGGTGCGGGGGCGGGTTGCTGCAGCGGGGTGAAGTTGCGCGGCAGGTAGGCGCGGCTGGCCATGGGAGCGGTAAAGATCAGGTAATGGTTTTCGGCGGCGCCGTAGAAAATGGCGTAGGACGATGCCTGGTCGGTGAATGACCAGTCGGCGTGGCTGGCGGTTGGAAACGGCGAGCCCGACACCGAATAGGCGCTGCCGGTGAGACCCACGACCTGGCCGTCGGGGGATTCCAGCTGCAGCCACAGGGTCGAGGTGTCGGCATGGGTGACGTTGCGCATCCAGACCTGCACGTCGGTGACCACGCCGTCGAGACCGGCGACGGTGATGTCGCTGGGATAGACCGAGGCCGGGCCGTTGGTCGCGAACTGCAATGCGTCGTTGCTGCAGAAGCGGGTCGTGTTGGCGCCGGCCGGCCGGATCGGGCGGTACGGCGGCTCGGCCGCAGCCGGGGCTTCGGGCGCGACGGCGGGCACCAGCACTCCCTCGGGCAGGTCGGTCGGGTAGCCGGCGTCGATCGGCGGTGCCGATCCGGCGGCGGCGGTGACGGCGAATGTCAGGCTTGCAGCGAGCAGCAGGGTTTGCATGATCGGTCCTCGGATGATCGACGTGTGCCGAGGCATACGGCCGACGCGGCCGTCAGGGATCAGCTGCAGGAGCGTTGTGGCGGGCTGCAGTCGAAATGGGCGAAACGCGCGCCGGCTTGAGGGCGCCTCGAAAAACGTCGAGGTGCCCGCGGCACGGCAACGTGCCGCTCGCGATCGGGCGTCAGTGCGTGATCAGCGCAGACGAGTCCGGACCTGCGCCGGACTCGCCGATTCCAGAAAGTCGGAACGCCGTTTTCTCGAGGTTTCCAAAAAGGGACGGGACGCTGCGCGTCCCGTCCCTCGTCCATCACGCCGCCTTCGGCGCTTCGATGTGCCGGCTCGCCTCGATCGGCTCGCGGGTTTCTTCGCTGCGGATGGCGACGCGGCGAGGCTTCAGCGCTTCGGGAATCTGCCGTTCCAGCGTGATCGTCAGCAGGCCCTGGGTCAGCGAGGCGCCGGCGACCTTCACGTGATCGGCCAGTTCGAAGCGGCGCTCGAACTCGCGGCCGGCGATGCCGCGGTGGAGGTAGTCCACGCCCTGGGACGATTCCTTCTTCGCGCCGGCGACGACCAGCAGGTTCGGGCTGTCGGTCACCGTCAGTTCGTCGTCGGTGAAGCCGGCCACCGCCATGACGATGCGGTAGCGGTCCTCGCCGTCCCTGACGATGTCGTAGGGCGGCCAGTTGTCGATCGGCTGCACGCGGCTGGCGGTGTCGAGCACCTGGAACAGGCGGTCGAAGCCGATGCCGGTGCGGAACAGCGGGGAAAAATCGAGGGTCGTTCTCATGGCCATATCCTCATCAAGCAACATGGTTGTCGGCGCGATCGTCGCCGCGCCGCGCGGGCCCGGTCGGCGCCCGCGCGCGGAACATGTGAACCGGGAAAATCGGCTTCAAGAGGCCGGAATTCCGCCGGATTCAGGTTCGATTTAGGTACGTCTCGCGCGCCGATATACCAGCGCCACCCTCAGCACCTGCGTGCGCGCCGAGGGATGGACGACGGCATGGGCGATCAGCGCCGCGCGACTCGCCGCATCGCCGCGAGTCCGACGAACGCAAGGAGTGCCGCGAGCAGCGCGATCGCGCCGGGTCCGAGCAGCGGCACGGGCTGCGCCGGAGGCGCGCCGCGCGTGACGACGTCGAACGTGCCGCTGACGCCGCCGATGGTCAGCGTGGCCTGGGCCTGTGTAGCGAAACCGGCCGGGGCCATCAGCTGGACGCTGACGCTGTCGCCGTTCTGCACGCTGCCCGCCGCACCGGTATAGGCGGCGCCGTTGATCGAATAGGTGCCGCCGGCGACGGTGATCGGGCTGGCGCTGTCGATGCCGCCGACGGTGACGGCGTTGGAGGTCACGAGGGTGCCCGGCGCGACGCTGGATTGCGGGGTGAACGCGAACGGATCGGGCACGATGTCGGCTGCCGCTGTCGTGACGACGAAGTCGGCGCTGATGCCGCCGATCGTCAACGTCGCCGTCGTGGCGGTCGCGAAGGTCGGCGCGGCGGTCAGCTGCACCGTGACCGCAGCGTCCGGCGATACCGTCGCCGTGGCCGCGGTATAGGCGGCGCCGTTGATGGAATAGCGGCCGCCGGTGACGGAAATGACGCTCGCGCTGTTGGTGCCGGTCACGACGATGGCCTTCGACGTGGCGATGCTGCCCGGCGCGGCGCCGGTCTGCGCGGCGAACGCGAACGGATCGGGCGTGGTATCGGCGGCCGCGGTCGTCACGACGAAATTGGCGCTGACGCCGCCGATCGTCAGGGTGGCCGTCGCGGTGGTCGCGAAGGTTGCCGGGGCGGTCAGCCGCACGCTCACCGTGTCGCCCGGCAGGACCGTGCCCGCCGCGGCGGTGTACGCGCCGGCGTTGATGGCGTAGGTGCCGCCGGTCACGCTGATGGCGGTGGGGTTGTTGATGCCGCTGACGGTGACGGGACTGGATGTCGCCACGGCGCCCGGCGCGAGGTTGGTTTGCGCGGGGAAGGCGAACGGGTCGGGTGTGAGGTCGGCCGAGAGCAGGAAATTCGGGCCGAAGAAGCCTTCGTCGACGCCGGCGAACACGCCGGGATAGGCCAGGGAGCCGGCGCCCGCGATGGACAATGTCTGGCGCGACTGGACGAAGCTGATGCGCATGTCGTAGGTCTCGTTGCCCGCATACAGCATCACGTCGCCGCAGGCCGAGCCGCACTGGTCGGCCACGGGGCCGAAGTAGGCGCCGATCACGTAGGTCTGCCCCGGGTTCAGCATGACCGGCGTGATGGAGACATAGCGATAGCTGCCGACGCGCAGGGAAGCGGTGCCTGCGGGCAGGGTGGCCTGTGCCAGCAAGGTGCCGCTGGCGTTCCACAGTCCGATCGGATGCGGGTCCTTCATGCCGTTGGCCGCGTCGTACATTCCCAGCGCCTGGACCTGTACGGCCTCGGCGCCGACCTGGAATGCCCAGCCGGCCGTGGCGCTCTGGTTCGCCCCGATGATGTTGCGCCAGTTCGCCGCGGAGCCGTCGGTCGTGCGTACGGCGGGAACGTCGACGGCCTGCGCCAGGGGGGCGGCAAGGGCCAGGAAAACGGCGAGCAACGAGGTGGCGATCGTGCGCATGGCGATGGGTCCCGGTGAGATCGCCGTTGTAAGCGACAGGCGGCGGCGGATTCCCTCACGCGGCGACGGATCCCGATGGACGCGGCCGCGGCGCGGCGGCTGCGCCGTGCATGGCAAGGCGCCGGCGGCCGGTGCGTCAGCCCGGGCCAGGGCGCGCGGCCGTGGCGTGCGCCGCGGCGCGCTGCGCCAGGTCCGCGCGCAGACGCTGCAGGCGCCGGCGCTGGTCCTCGAAATCGGCCGGAGCGCCGCGCAGCATGGGTTCGCCTTCGTCCAGCGCTGCGGTGGCCGCCGGCAGGTCGTCGCGCAGCAGCGCGGCCTGCGCCAGTCCCAGCAGGCTGTGGCCGACTTCCGGATGATCGGCACGCAGCTGGCGGCGCTGGATCTCCAGTGCGGCCTGGTAGAGCGGCTCGGCGGAATCGGGCTGTCCGCGTGCGACGAGTACGTCGGCAAGGTAGCTCTGCGCGGCGGCGATGCGCGCATGGCCCGGCGCCAGGTGTTGCTGGACGATGCGCAGGCTTTCGCGCAGCGCCTGTTCGGCGGACTCCAGCCGGCCCTGGGCCAGCAGCACGGTGCCCAGCCGTGCGAGGGTCTGCGCAGTTTCTGCATGGTCAGGGCCGTACAGCTGCAGGTCGATCGCGCGCGATTCGCGCAGCGCGGCTTCGGCTTCGCCGAGCCGGCCCTGCTGCTGCAGGGCGTAGGCCAGTTCGTACAGGCTGATGGAGACGTCGGAGCTGCGATCGCCGAGCCGGCTGCGGCGGATGGCGAGCGCGCGGCGCAGCAGCGATTCGGCTTCGTCGTTGCGTCCGCGCGAGACCAGCGTTCGCCCCAGGTGCGTCATCACGTTGGCGGTGGACAGATGCGTTTCGCCGAGCGTGCGCAGGCGCTGTTGGAGCACTTCGCGGAAGGCCGCTTCGGCGGCGGCGTAGTCGCCGAGGGTGCGCCGCAGCAGACCGATGTTGACCAGGGTGGACAGCACCGGCGGCGCCGAGTCGCCGAGCACGCGGCGGCGCAGGGTCAGCGCGGCCTCGTACAGCGGCAGCGCCTCGGCGTTGCGTCCCGCGTCATACAAGGTGAGCGCCAGATTGTTGAGCGAGCGACCGACCAGCACCGGATCGGCCGGCGCCATCTCACGGCGCAGTCCGAGCGCTTCCCGGTGCAACTGCTCGGCCTGGTCGTAGTCGGCGTTGACGCGCCGCAGTTCGCCGAGCGCGTCGATGCTGTCGGCCAGTTCGGCCGGTTCCTGGGGCTGCTGAGCGCGTCGCAGGGCGACGGCGCGCTCGGCCAGCGCGATGCCCTTGCCGGGTTCGCCGAGCTGGCGATAGGCGTTGGCCATCAGCACCAGCAGCCGCGCCTGCACGGGCGGATCATCCTTGAGCTGGTCGCCGACGTCCTGGGCGCCGCGGTCGAGCACATCGCGCAAGGTCGGCGCCGCGCCTTCGGCCGGATTGGGGTTGGCGCCTTCGAACAGGCGGCCGAGGAACTGGGCGACGCGCTCGGCGGCCTTGCGCTGGTATTCGGCACGATCCTGCGCCGCGGCGCTGCGGTCGCGCTCATCGCGCAGCCGCAGCGCCAATATCGCCAGCGACACCGCTGCGCCGACGATGATCGCCGCCGCCACGGCCGCCAGCGCGACGCCGACGCGATGGCGGCGAAAGAACTTGCGCGCACGGTAGCGCAAGGTGTCCGGCCGGGCCTTCAGCGGCTGATTGCGCAGGTAGCGCTCGATGTCGTCGCCGAGCTGCTGCGCCGTGGCGTAGCGCCGTTCCGGCTCGGCGGCCAGCGCCGTGAGCACCAGCGTGTCGAGATCGCCGCGCAGCCGCCGCGACCAGGCCTGCTGCTGCGCCGGCGTGTTCCAGGGCGGCGCGGCGATGACCTGTTGCGCAACGGCGTCGCTCGGCCGCGGCGGCGGCAGGGACGGATCGGTCCCGCTGCACCGTGGCCGCTCGCCCACGAGCAGCTGATACAGGATCACGCCCAGCGAATACACGTCGCTGGCCGTGGTGACCGGCTCGCCGCGCCGCTGTTCCGGGCTGGCGTATTCCGGTGTCAGCAGACGCGTCGCGGGCGCATCGTTCGGGCGCTGCCCGTCATCGAACGACAACAGCAGTTTGGCGATGCCGAAGTCCAGCAGCTTGGGCCGGCCGTCGCTGGCGACGAGGATGTTGCCGGGCTTGAGGTCGCGATGGACGACGAGGTTCTGATGGGCGTGCTGCACGGCATGGCAGACCGCGAGCAGCAGCTTCAGGCGCTGGGGAATGTCCAGCGCGTGCGTTTGCGCGAACCGGACAATCGGTTCGCCTTCCACATATTCCATCACCAGATAGGGCGTGCCGTCGGCGGCGACGCCGCCGTCGAGCAAGGTGGCGATGGCCGGGTGCCGGAGGTCGGACAGGATCTGCCGTTCCAGGGCGAAGCGAGTCTCGAAGGCGCTACCGCGCAGCCAGGGACTGAGCATCTTCAATGCCGCCTGTGTCCGGTAGACGCCGTCGGTACGTTCGACCAGGTAGACGTTGCCCATGCCGCCGCTGCCGAGTATGCGGATCAGGCGCCAGACGCCCAGGGTTGCGCCCTGCGGCAGCGGCGCATGGTCGATCGCCGCTTGCCGGCCGGCGTTGTCGAGCAGGGCGGTAGCGGGTCCGGGTTCGTCGTGCGGGCCCGTCTGCAGCAGGCCGGCCAGTTCGGCGCGCAACGCCGCGTCGCCGGCGCATTCGGCATCCAGGTAGGTGCCGCGGCGTTCCGGCGGCAGCGCCTGTGCCGCGTGAAACAGCGCTTCAAGACGCCGGAAGCGGGCCGCGTCCGTGTTCACGCCAGCAGCGCCTGGCGCAGCCAGGCCTTGGCGAAACGCAGGTCGCGATCAATGGTCGCCTCCGACACTGCCAGCACATGGGACATTTCCAGATAGGACAGTCCCCCGAAATAGTGCAGCTCCAGCACGTCGCGCTTGCGCGGATCGACGGCGGAGAGCTGGGTCAGCAGCTGATCGAAGGCGAGGATGTCCGGCGGCGACTGGCCGTCGTGGACGTCGTCGGCCTGGAGCGTGACCGCGGCCTCGCCGCCGCCGCGCTTGTCGCGCTGTTTGCGGCGGGCGTGATCGACGAGTACGTGGCGCATCTGGCGGGCGGCGATCGCAAAGAAGTGCGCGCGATCCTGCCACTCGACGGCAGGACCGATCAGGCGCAGGCAGGCTTCATGGACCAGCTCCGTCGCGTCGAGCGTGATCGGGCCTTCGCGGCGCAGATGCCGCTCGGCCAGCAGGCGCAGGTCGCCATAGACGAGAGGGGCCAGCCGGTCCAGCGCGCGCGGGTCGCCGCTGCGCCACTCGCCCAGCAGCTTCGTGATCGGGGGCTGTTCGGGTGCGTTCATTCGGGAAGGGTCGACGACGCGCGACGCCGAGGATAGCAGGGGCGGCGCCGGCCGGGCGGCGAGGGGCGCGGCGGTCTGCCGATGTCGCATGGGGACTGCGCGGTGCGGGAACGCCGCTGCGGTTGCGCCGTGCAGCGGCCAACCGCGGCGGCGCGTGGCTGTCGGCAGGCGCCGAAGACGGAAGGCTCCGGCCCCATCGGCCGGAAGGGCGCTGTTGCGTATCGTTTTCCCGGCCGTCGCGGCAGCGCGAGGCGGCCCCGTCAGGCGCTCGTCGGCCGTGCTGCCGCTGCAGCGTCTTCATCCGGCGACGTGCTTTTTTGGACAAGTAAAGGTTTTATCGGCGCGGCGGAACGGCGTTCGGCGCCCGCCGCGGCGCCGTTGGATCCCTGCCTCCGTACCGCCGGCGCCGGAGGCGGGCAGGGCCGGGGGCGATCCCTCCCGCCCGCTCGGCAGGCGCGGAACGGTGCCGCTGACCGCCGGCGCCGTCCCGCGCGGCTGGCCGCCGCCTCGTGCTACGACAGGTCGAGCGCCACCAGCTCCCATTGCTGGCTGCTGTCGCCGGTGTAGGGATACTGGATCAGCGGCGCGGCCGGATGCCGCGAACCGCTCGCGACCGCGATGACCTGCGTGCTGTGCACCGACACCAGCTTTGCGCGGTTGCTCGCGACCGGCACCACGTCCCACTGCTGGCTGGCATCGCCGGTGTAGGGGTACTGGATCAGTCGCGCGCCCGGATGCGTCGACCCGCTGGCGACGGCGATGACCTGGCCGGTCAGCAGCGACACCAGCCGGCAGCGGGTACGGCTGTCGCCGATCCAGACCAGCTGCCACTGCTGGCTGCTGTCGCCGTTGTACGGGTACTGGATCAGCGGCGCAGCCACCTGTTCGGATCCATGGGCCACGGCAATGGCCTGGCCGCTGAGGCCGGACATGATCCGGTAGAGGTTGCGGGTGGTCAGCAGGGTCACGTGACCGTTGCCGCCGTCGGTGGTGCCCGAGGACAGGATGTGGGCCGACGGCGTGACCTGGCTGCTTCCGCCGCCACCGCCGCCGCCGCCGCCCTGCGAGCCGGCGCCGCCGCCGTCGCCACAGTGGGCGCCGCCGCCACCGCCGCCGCCGCCGCCGGAGGTCGACGCGCTGTTGGCCGATGCGCCGTTGCCGCCGCGGTCGGTGAGCCGGCTATCGCCGCCGGCGCCGCCGCGGCCGCCATGGCCCAGCGGGCGCAGCGACGCGCCATTGCCGCCTGCGGCCGGGCTGATGCCGCCGCTGCCGCCGTCGCCGCCGTCCAGGCCCAGGTCGCCCTGGCCGCCGGCACCGCCGCCGCCGGCGGCGTGAACCAGCAGGCCGCTGACGGAACCCACGACTGCGGAGGATCCGCCGCCGCCGCCGCCATTGGCACCCGGGTCGTTGCCGCCCTTGCCGCCGCTGCCGCCGGGCCGGAAGCCCGTTCCCGGATGCACGCCATGGGCGGCGCCGCCGACGGTGACGGTCAACTGTTCGCCCGGTACCACCGGGACGATGGCGCAGATCCGGCTGCCATGGCCCGGCCCGCCGGAATTGCCCGAGCCGTAGCCGCCGTAGCCGCCGGCGATGCTGATCACGAGCTGCTGCGTATCGGCGGGTACGGTCGTCACATACGCGGCGTCGCGGTAGGCGAACTGCTGCGGGTAGTCGTTCGACGCGGCATCGGTGCCGGGCGTCGGGGACGTGAGCGACGAGGTTTCGGTCACGTTGCTGCTGACGGGGGTATCGGTGGGATTCATGCTGCGCTCCACGAAGTCAGGGGGAATGTGGCGCCGTCCGCCGGAGGCGGAGATGACGCGGGACGCCGCCGACCGGTACCAGCCGCGGCTGGCCGCGCCGGGCGTCCTGTCTGCAGGAAGCGCTGCATTTGGACAAATTCCCTCATTTGCATACGCGGCATTCGCCGCATGGCGTGTGCCCTGGACGGGGCCGCCGGCCTGGACGTCGTCGGCCGTGCTGCCGGCGTCGAGGCGGCCGGCCGGCGCGCCGACCTTGTTCATGCCCTGGATCGCGCCGGTTCCGTCCGCGCATGGGCACCTCGAAAGACGTCGCGTTGCCCGCGTCACGGCAACGTATCGCTCGCGATCGGGCGCGCGAGCGCCTGATCAGCGGCGGCGAGTCCGGGCCTGTGCCGGGCTCGTCGACTCGAAAACCGTCGGAACGACGGTTTGTCGAGGTTCCCTTGTCAGGGGCGCGGACCGATCCCGGCGCGACGCTGCCGGCCGGGAAGTCCGGCCTGCGCGGTGAGAGTTTGCGGCCTCAGGCGACAGCTGCCGATCGGATGATCAGCCGGGAGGCATCGCCATGGGGATCTTCGGTCGCACGCGGGCGGACGACGGCATGGCGCCGGTCAGCGCGATCGCCGCGCGGCAGCGCGAGGGCCGCGACACGGACGAGCTGATCGGCCTGTGCCGCGGCATTCTCGCCGACGGTGCGGTCAATGCGGCCGAGGCAGCGTTCCTGCTGCGCTGGCTCGAAGGCAACCGGCTCGTGCGCGACGCGTTTCCGTTCAACGTGCTGTACCCGCGCGTCGCACAGGCCCTGCGCGACGGCGTGCTCGACGAGGCCGAGGAACGGGAACTGCTGGACACGCTGATGCAGGCGACCGGTCAGGTCGTGAGCCCGCACATCGCCAACAGCGGTTCGTCGCAGCTCATGCTCGACGATCCGGCGCCCGATGTCGTGCACCAGAACCGCTCCTTCGCGGTCACCGGCGTATTCAGCGTCGGCAACCGGCGCGAGGTCGCTCGCCTGATCGAGAGCCGCGGCGGCGTGGTTGCCGGCAACGTCTCCGGCAAGGTCCATTACCTCGTCGTGGGCAATCTCGGCTCCGGGGACTGGAAGCATTCGACCCACGGAACCAAGATCCTGAAGGCGCTGCAGGTCCGCCAATCCGGATCTCCGATCGCGATCGTGGCCGAGTCGCACTGGCTGCGTTTTGCGCTGCCGTAGCCAGGACGGCAGCGCTTCCGCTACCGGCCGCCGCCGATGTCCTGCCGCATGCTCCGATCACGCGGGGGCCGCGGCGCGTCTTGCGAAAATGCGCAAAGGCGGTCCGCGCTGAGGGGAACAGGGCCGTTGCTGCGTCCTGGGTCGTATACCCGGATCGGAGTTCTTCTCATGTTGCCTTTGTTGCGAATTGGCCGCGGCCGTCTTGCCGCCGTGCTCGCCCTGGCCCTGGTCGCGCCGCTGGCCCAGGCGGTGTATCTGAACCCGCGCGGCCAGGGTCAGGTGCTGATCTATCCGTACTACACGGCGAATGCCGGCTACAACACGCTGTTGTCGCTGGTCAACGACAGCGCTCAGGCCAAGGCGCTGAAGCTGCGATTCCACGAAGGCCACAACGGCCGCGTCGTGTTCTCGGCCAACCTGTATCTGGCGCCGCGCGACGTCTGGACCGGCGGTGTGTTCGCCGCGGCCGACGGCCGCGCGGCGCTGGTCACCGACGACAATTCCTGCGCCGTGCCGGACCTGCGCAATGCGCCGGGACTGCCGGAACTGCCCGACGGCCGCAGCTACACACCGTTCAGTACGGCCGACTACAGCGGCGCGCGCGCCGACGGCGGACCGGCCGATGCGGCGCGCACGCGCGAAGGGCACATCGAAGTCATCGAGATGGGCAAGCTGTCGGGCAGCTCGGCCGATGCGGTCGTCTTCACGTCAAACGGCGGACGCCTGCACCCGGCAGCCTGCGCGCGGCTCATCGACGCCTGGCGTCCAGACGGCTACTGGGTGGCGAATGCGGCGACGGATCTGGCCGCGCCGGGCGGCGGCCTGTATGGCAACGCCACCATCGTCGACGTCGCCGAAGGTCTGGTCTTCAGCATGCCGGCCACGGCGCTGGACGGTTTCAGCGTGCGCAGCCAGCATTCCGCGCCCGAATCCGCGCATCCGAACCTGGCCGATGCGGTCAGCGACGCCGCCAGCGGCGCGGCCACGGCGCAGGTCTCGCTCGGCACGCGCACGGTCAGCGCGACCTATCCGGCCGCGCGCGCGATCGACGCGGTCAGCGCGGTGCTGGCGACGGCCTACAGCGACGGCGAGTCGGTCTGGTCGCACAACTCCGACGTACTGACCGAGTGGGTGCTCGCGGCGCCGACCAAGCGTTTCTACGTCGATCCGACGCTGCAGAACGCCGGCCTCGGCGGCGCACCGTTCCAGGCGCGCAACGGCGACCAGAGCGGGGGGCGCGCGTGCCAGCAGTATCCGGGCCGCTACAGCATCATCCGCAATGACCGATCGACCGATACCACGGCGGAGTTCAGCGCGCCGGCGCCGCAGCAGACCCTGTGCTACGACACGACCGTGCTGGCCGTCGGTGGTCCGAACCTCGGCACGCAGTCGCCGGTGCTGGGCTCGCGCACGCAGGACGTCGTCGGTGCATTCGAGGAAGGCACGGTGAGCCTGCAGTGGTCGGCCGGCGCGACGGCACCGGCGCAGAACGGCGAGAGCTTCCGCGGTCTGCCCGTGATCGGCTGGCAGCTCGTCAATTACTTCAACGGCAACGTCGGCGCGCTGATGTCGAACTACAGCGCGGTGACGCCGCTGCGCGGCGACGCGGTCTGCACGCGCAACGGTGCGGACTGCTGATTCGCGCGATTCCGGCCGTCGCCCTGGCGCGACGGCCGGCCTGTGTCAGAGCAGCTGGTCGATGTCCCGGGGCCAGCTGTCGTGCAGCAGGCGCGACAGCGCGCGGTCGGCCAGCAGCTTGCCGTTGGTCTGGCAGCGCGCGCAGTAGTTGGCTTCGTTGTCGGCGTAGACGATGCGCTGCACCGGCGCGCCGCAGTCGGGACACGGCTTGCCGTAGCGGCCGTGCACGGCCATTCCATCGTGGAACGCGGTCACTTTCTCCGGAAACGCGGCACCGGTTTCCTCGCGCAGGCGCCGCGTCCATTCGCTGAGCACCTGCCTGGCGGCGTCATGCAGCCGCGCCGCGTCGGCCGGCGCCAATTTCGCGCCGAGCGCGAACGGCGACATCCGCGCGCGATGCAGGATTTCGTCCGAATAGCTGTTGCCGATGCCGCTGAACAGGCGCGGATCGGTCAATGCGCGCTTGACCGTGTGATTGCCCTGGGCCAGGCGTGCGGCGAACTGCGCCGCGTCGAGCGCGAATACGTCCAGGCCACCGGGGTCGAGCGCGGCCAGCGCGGCCTCGCCGGCGACGTAGTGCAGCGACGCGCGCCGCTTGCTGCCGGCTTCGGTCAGGTACAGCACGCCGTCGTCGAAGGTGAACGAGGCCAGGGTGATCCTGCCGGGCGCCTTCGCGCCGGCTTCGCGCCAGCGCAGGCGGCCGGCGATCATCAGGTGGATCACGAGAAAGCGTTCGTCCTCCAGCGCGAGCACGATGCGCTTGCCGAGCCGGCGCACGCCGGTGACGCGGCGTCCGGCCGCGTCCTCGAGCGGCGGCTGCACGGTGCGCAGCACGAACGGATTGGCCAGCGTCACCCGGCGCAGTACCTGGCCGGCGAGGCGCCGTTCCAGGTGTTCGACATACACCGTGATGTCGGGCAACTCGGGCATGCGGCGGCGGCTCCGGCTGCGATGGCTGCGGCACGATACCATCGCGGCTCCTGCCCGCGGAGCGCACTCATGCATCGACTCGCCGCCGTCCTGCTCGCTGCCGCCGCCGTGCCGGCGCTGGCCCTGGAACCGAATGCGCAGCTCAAGGCCACGCCGCTCATGAAGACCACGACGAGCTGGGACGGCAAGCCGCTGGCCTGGCCCGCGGGCCAGGCCGAGGTCACGGCGCTGCTGATCGAGATCGCGCCGGGCGGCCAGACCGGCTGGCACCGTCATCCGGTGCCGTCGTTCGGCTACGTGCTCGAAGGCACGCTGGAAGTGAGCCTGACCGACGGCCGCCGCAAACGGCTCCATGCCGGCGAGGCGCTGGCCGAGGTCGTCGATACCGCGCACAACGGCCGCAACGTCGGCACGCAGCCGCTGAAGCTGCTGGTGTTCTATGCGGGCAATGCCGGTGCGACCCTGACGCAGAAGGAGCCCGCGGCGCAGCCGTAGCGGCCGCGGCGCGATCGCCGCATTTGCTGCGCCGTCGCCGGCCCGTCGGCGATCCGGCGCGCGCCAGGGGGGGATTTGCGCGCTGGCGCGTCCAGGCTGGCGAATTTCCACGAAAGGAATCTCGCAATGAATCTGAAAAAACGCGTGGGTCTGCTGGCCCTGGGCCTGCTGGCCGCCACGGCGGCGCCGGCGATGTATCTGAATCCGCAGGGCAGGGGCCAGTTGCTGCTGTTTCCGTACTACAGCGTGAATGCGGGGCAGTCCACCCTGCTGTCGCTGTTCAACACGACCGATCGCGTCAAGCTGCTGCGCGTGCAGTTCCGCGAGGGCTACAACAGCCGCGATGTGCTCAACTTCAATCTGTTCCTCGCCCCGCACGACGCCTGGACCGCGACGGTGTTCTCCAACGGCACCGGCGCCGCGCTGATGACGCGCGACGAGAGCTGCACGGCGCCGGACAAGCGCGCGTGGGCGGCGCCGTTTCCGGGCGGCGGCTATCAGCAGCCGTTCCGGGAATATGCGTATACCGACTCCAGCGCCGATGGCGGGCCGATCGGCCTGGCGCGCACGCGCGAAGGCCTGTTCGAAGTCATCGAGATCGCCGAGCTCGAGGGATCGCTGGCCGAGGGCATCAGCGGACACCATCCGCCGGACTGCGCGCCGCTGCAGTCGCTCGATCTGACCACGAGCTCGCCGTTCGTGCAGCCGCCCGGCGGCGGACTGTACGGCGACTTCGCGATCGTCGACGTGGCCGAAGGCACCTTGTTCGGCGGCCGCGCGACTGCCGTCGACGATTACGCGCGGCATGCCCTGGTCACCGACACGGCGACACTGCTCGACTATCTGGCCCTCGGCGGCGGCAACGTCAGCAGCGAGGCCGAGGCGCTGGTATCGAACGGCAGCGGCCGTACGCGTGTGGCCTACCCGTTGATCGGCGACTCGCTGGGTTCCAGCAATGCCCTGACGGCGCTGCTGATGGCCGACAGCGTGCAAGGCGCGATGAGCCGCGAGGCCGGCGTCGGCAGCCATACCGAATGGGTGCTCAGCGCGCCGACCAAGTATCGCTATACGGACCCGCAGATACTCGGCCTGTCGCCGATCATCACGCCCGGCGGGACGCCGTCCGATGCGGCGTTGCTGCCGTTTCACGAAGTGTTCGGGTTTCGGCATGACAGCGCGTCCTGTTCGCCGTACGTGGCCGCCGGCTACGATCGCGAAGGCCGTGCGGTCAGTTTCGCCACCGACCCGGAAACCGCCGTCGTCGACCCGCGCCGGCGGCCGCAGCATTCGCTGTGCTTTGCGGTCAACGTGGTGCATTTCTCCGATCTGCCGGCCGACGGCGCGACGCCGCTGCTCGGGTCCGTGCTCGGCAGCAAACTGTGGAATCCGGCGCCGGCCACGGAAACGGCCAACGTGCAGCTGAAGCTCGGCGCACGTTCCGGTAGTTCCGAGCGCAACACCTTGCCGGCCGGTCTGCGCGGCCCGGCGCTGCGCGGCCTGCCGATGATCGGTTTCGAGGCCGTGCGTTACGTCAACGGCAACATCGCGCCGGGCGTGCTGGCCAACTACACGGTCGCCACGCCGTTGCGTGCGACGCAGGTTTGCGTCGACCCGACGGAGGGCTCCGCGGCGGTCTGTCCCTGAGCAACGCCCGACGCCGCGGCACCGGCGGCGGCGTCGGGTGGCCTTTGCCGGCGATGCGCCGGTGTTTCAGCTTTCCGCCAGGGCCTTCAGCAACCGCATCCGGTCGCGCCGGTACGCCGTGGCCAGCCGCCGCTTCTGCGTGTCCGTGAGCAATTTTCCCGAGAGCTGGAAGAACTTCTTCTCTTCCTCGCGCAGATGGTGATGCACCTTCGCCGACAGCTCGCGCGCCGTGGCCATCCAGCCGCGGCCGGCCTTGTGCACGACCTGCAGTTCCTCGACGAGTTCGTCGAGCTGGTGGTGCTCGTGCAGCGCATGGCGCGAGGCGTCGAGTCCCGCGTCGTGCATGAGCATGGGCACGTAGAAATGACGTTCCTCGGCCGCCTCGTGCGCAGCGAGTTCCAGGCGCAGTTCGGTGAACAGCGCCGTGCGTTCGGCCGTTCCGGGCCGGGAGCGCAGCAGGCGGCGGCACAGGGAGCGCTGGATCGCGTGGCTTTCGCGCAGGGCGTCATAGATCGTCTCGGTCATCGCGGATCTCCGGGCGGGGCGGGAAAGGTGCGCAGCATCAGCCGTGCTTGCGGCCGAAAGCGAACAGGGTGCGCAGCGGATGCGCGCGGCGTTCGATCAGCGCGCGCAGCAGCTCGGCGCCGAGCACCGAGAACGTGATGCCGTTGCCGCCATAGGCCAGCGCGAACAGCACGCGCGGACCGTACTGCGGATGCGGGCCGAAGAAGGGCAGGCCGTCGCGCGTCTCGGCGAAGGTGCCGCCCCAGCAGAAGGCCGGCTGCAGCGGCAATTGCGGAAACAGCGCATGGGCCCGGGCGAGCAGGCGTGCGGCCTTGTGCGGCACGCGGCGGTCGCGTCGCGCCGGCAGATCCAGGGCATCGTCTTCGCCGCCGACGATGAGGCGGCCGTCGCGCGTGCTGCGCAGGTAGAGGTAGGGCCGTGAGGATTCCCACAGCAAGGTGTTGCGCAGTGGTCCGAGCGCCGCCGCGGCGATCGGTTCGGACACGAAGGCGTAGCTGCTGTGGTTGCGCGCGACGCGCTCGCGCAGCCAGCGCTGGCTCGCATAGCCGGCCGCGACGACGACGCGCGCGGCGCGTACCACCACGCCATTGCGCAGCTGCAGCCGCACCTCGCGGCGGCCGACCTCGATGGCATCGACCGCGCTGCGTTCGTGGATCTCGCTGCCGTTGCGGCGCAGGCGCTGCAGCAGTCGGCAGGTCAGGCGATACGGATCGAGCGCGGCGGCCGGCCGGTTGACGATGGCCGCGGCCGCGCTGAAGCCCAGGCGTTCGCGCAGACGCGCCGCATCCAGCCATTCCACGTCGAAGCCGTGGCGCTTGCGCAGCGCGAATTCCTGCGCGAGCCGCGCGGCATGGCCAGGCCGGCCGGCGTAGTAGACGCTGTCGCAGCGCTGCCAGCCCACGTCGCGGAACGCGCCGGCGATCTCGCCGAGGCGCAGCACCGCCGCGGCGCAGGCGCGATAGGCGAGCACGGCGGCGGCTTCGCCGTGCAGCCGCGCGAGGTCGGTCAGGTGCGTGTCGATCTCGTACTGGATCAGCGCCGTGCTCGCCGCCGTGCTGCCCCAGCCCGGGGGGCCTTCGTCGAGCAGCAGGACTTCATGGCCGTGGCTGGCGAGTTCTTCGGCGATGAGCGCGCCGCTGATGCCGGCGCCGACGATCGCGACCTCGCAGCGCCGGTCCTGCTGCAGCGACGGAAAGTCGGCGAGCAGGCCGCTCCTGACGGTCCAGAACGGATAGCCGCTGCGCACGTCCATCAGCGCGATTTCCGCCGTGCGCGTGGCGGCGGCGCCGCTTCCCAGCGGCGTCGCGTTCTGGAAGAGTCCGCACTCCCGTCCGTCCCGCCCAGGAATCGCTTGCCATGAGCTCGACCATTGCCGTCCTCGTCAAGATCACCGCGCGCCGCAATCTGCAGATGCTCGATCAGCTGCTCGACAAGGCCGCGGCCCACGCAGCCGCCAAGGGCTTCGACGTCGGCGTGCTGCTCGGCTCGCGCCTGGCGCCCGACATGTTTCCGCTGACGCGGCAGATCCAGCTCGCGAGCGACATGGCCAAAGGCATGGCCGCGCGCCTGGCCGGACAGACGCCGCCGTCGTTCGAGGACGTCGAGACCACCCTGGCCGAGCTCAAGGAGCGTCTTGCGCGGACCGTGGCCTATGTCGAATCCGTCGACGACGCGGCCTTCGACGGCGCCGGGCAGCGCGAGGTGCGCGTGCCGACGCGCGTGCAGGAGCTCGTGTTCGGTGGCCAGGACTATCTGGTCGGCTTCGCGCTGCCGAATTTCTATTTTCATGTGACGGCGGTCTACCTGATCCTGCGTCACAACGGCGTGGAGCTCGGCAAGCGCGATTTCCTCGGCCTGAACTGAGCGCCGGGGTTACACGAGGTTCAGCCGTACCGGGCAGAATGCGCGGCGCGGCGGGACGACCCGCCGCCTTTGTCCGTTCTGGGGACGACCCCGCCATTCAAGGGGGCGTCATGTCCTGGTTCCTGTTGTTCCTCGCCGGCCTGTTCGAGATCGGCTGGGCCGTCGGCCTGCGCTACAGCGACGGCTGGACGCGGTTGTGGCCGTCGCTGGCCACCCTGGCCGCGATGGCCGTGAGCTTCGGCCTGCTGTCGCTGGCCCTGCGCGTGCTGCCGCTCGGGACGGCCTATGCGGTATGGACCGGCATAGGTGCGGTCGGCACCGCCGTCGTCGGCATCCTGTTGCTCGGCGAATCGACGAGCCCGCTGCGTCTGGTGTCGATCGCGCTGATCGTGCTGGGCCTGCTCGGTCTGAAGTTCGCCTCGCAGTGAACCGCCGCTTTCGCGGCAGAGCCTGCTCGCGGCGCCGCTGCCGGCGGGAGTAACCTGGGGTCGCAGCGGCCCGGCGAGCGAATCAGCGCGTCGACGCAGGGCCGCTGCGCAGAGCGCGGCGGCCCTTGCGCAGCGGCCGTCGCGATCGCCGCGCCGGACCGGACGCCGGCGCCCGCTCGCACCACAGGCCGCGGCGCCAGAGGGTGGCCCGGCCGCGGAGGCCAGGCCCATGTCCGAACCCCGACTGCAACAGTACCTGCACGCGCACGGCATCGGTTTCGAAACCATCCATCACGCGCGCACGATCACCGCCCAGGACACCGCGCGCAGCGTGCACATCGACGATGCCGCACTGGCCAAGACCGTCATGGTCCGGCTCGGCGGCCGCATGGCCATGGTTGTCCTGAGCGCCGACCGCCGCCTGGATCTGGCCGCCCTGAGCCGCGCAACCGGCCAGGCGCCGGCGCTGCTGGCCGAGGAGCGCGAATTCTCCGCGCTGTTCCCCGACTGCGAGCTCGGCGCGATGCCGCCGTTCGGCAATCTCTACGGCCTGGACGTCTACGTCGACGACGCGTTGTCCAGGGATCACGAGATCGTGTTCAACGCCGGCTCGCACACCGAGGTCATGCGCATTCCGTTCGCGCTGTTCGAGCAGCTGGTGCATCCGCGCCGGCTCAGGCGCATCGGGAAAATCACCCAATAGCGCCGGCCGCGGCGCGGCTGCGCCGCTTCGCGGTTGGTGAAATCCAGCGGTGATTTTCAACGTTCGGCGCCGCTCAGGCCGGCGCCTCTTCCGGTTCCGCCGGCAGCGGCAGGCTCACGCGTATCGTCGTGCCGCGGCCGTCGTCGCCGGGCAGGGCCTGCACCGAGCCGCCGTGCGCGCCGACCATGCCCTGGCAGATGGCCAGGCCCAGGCCGGTGCCGTGCTTGCCGCGGTCGCCGCGTTCCATCGAATAGAACATGTCGAAGATGCGCGCGCGGTCCTCGGCCGGAATGCCGGGGCCGGCGTCGACGACGTCGATGTGCAGCCAGTCGCCGCTGCGTTCCACGCGCACGCGCACCGGCACTGCTGCCGGCGAGAACTTGGCCGCGTTCTCGAGAATGTTGAACAGCGCCTGCTCGATCAGCGCCGGATGCACGTGCAGCAGCGGCAGGCCGGGGGCAAGGTCGCGCTCCACCGGCACGTCGGGGAACAGCTTGCGCAGGCGCTGCACGGCGGCGCCGACGATCTCGTCGACGGCGACCCAGTCGCGCGCCAGCGTCAGCGTGCCGTAGCCCAGCCGCGTCATGTCGAGCAGGTTCTGGATGTAGCGGTCCAGGCGCTGGCCTTCGGCGACGATGCCGTCGAGCAGGGCGCTGCGGTCGTCGGCCGGCATCTGCGCACCATAGCGCTGCAGGCTTTCGGCCGAACCGAGCATGGCCGCGAGCGGCGAGCGCAGGTCGTGCGAGACCGACGACAGCAGCGCCGCGCGCAGGCGCTCGGTCTCGCCCTGGATGCGCGCGTTCTCCAGCGCGTCGGCCAGGCGCGTGCGCGCGAGCGCCTGGCCGATGTCCTGGACGATGGCCTGGACCAGGTCGCGGCGCTGTGGCGACAGGGTGGTTTCCTCGGTGCCGAAGCGCAGCGCGACCACGCCGAGGCGCTGCTCGCCTTCGCGCAGCGGCAGCAGCCAGCAGGAGGCCGCGTTCAAGGTGTCGGTATAGCGGCCGGCCGGCTGGTCGTGCTGCAGCGCCCAGTCGGCGGCGGCGCGGTCGGTAGGGCTCAGTGCGAACGTGCGCGGCGTCGCCGCGGCGACCGCGAGCGTGGCTTCGGCCGGCTCCGGCGTCAGCACGGCGGCTTCGGCGTCGAAGGCCTGTGCCAGGGTGCGCGCGCCGATGGCCGCGACCTGGCCGGCTTCGGCCGCGGCGGCGAGTTCCCGGCCCAGCCGGCCGAGCACGCGCGCATGCGCGTTGGCGTCGCGCAGCATCGCGACCTGGGCGGTCAGCCGCGTGGCCAGGCGCGAGCAGATCAGCGCCGTGGCGAGGAACAGCACGACGGTCAGCGCGTCGCTGCCATTGGCGATGACCAGCGTGTAGCGCGGCGGTGCGAAGAAGAAGTTGTAGCCGAGAAAGCAGACCACGGCGCTGAGCACCGCGACGCTCATGCGCGAACGCACCGCGACCAGCATCACCGCGACTATGAAGATCTGCGACAGGTTCGACACCGACAGCACGCGGTCGGCGAAATGCGCCAGCACGAGTGCGCTCAGCGACACGCCCAGCGCGAAGCCGACGTCGCGCAGCGGCGGCCGCGCCTCGCTGTGGCCCTGCGCGCGGCGCGCGCGGGCGCGTTCCAGCGGCGTGGCGACGATGGTCAGTTCGACGTGGGCGCCGCGGCGCAGCAGACGCTGGGTCAGTGTGCGGTTCAACAGGCGCGCCAGCGGCCGTTCGCGCGTGCGGCCGACGATGATGGTCGCGACGCTGTTGCGTCCGGCGAAGCCGAGCAGTTCGTCGGCGATGTCGATGCCGCGCAGGATTTCCGCATCCGCGCCGAGCCGGCGCGCGAGGCGCAATGCCGCGTCGAGGCGCTCGCGGCGCTCGGCATCGGCCGCATTGCGGCCGGTGTCCACGTGTACGACGGTCCAGGGCGCCTGGCGCCGCTCGGCGATGCGCCGCGCGATGCGCACGAGGTATTCGCTGTTGCCGCTGCCGTCGATCGCGACGAGCACGCGCCGGCGCACCGGCACCGGGCCGCCGCCGTGGGCGGTCTGGTATTCGCGCAGGTCCGCGTCGACCCGGTCGGCCACGGCCTGCACGGCGAGCTCGCGCAGTGCAGTCAGGTTGGATGCGCTGAAGAAGCGCTCCAGCGCGCTCGCGGCGAGTTCGGGCAGATAGATCTTGCCCTGGCGCAGCCGCTCGATGAGCTCGCGCGGCGGCAGGTCGATCAGCACGATGTCGCGGGCGCGGTCGAGGAACGCGTCGGGCACGGTCTCGCGCATGCGCACGCCGGTGATCTGCTGCACCACGTCGTTGAGGCTTTCCAGATGCTGGATGTTGACCGTCGTATAGACGTCCAGTCCCGCATCGAGCAGTTCCTCGATGTCCTGGTAGCGCCGCTCGTGGCGGCTGCCCGGCACGTTGCGGTGGGCCAGTTCGTCGACCAGGATCAGCTGCGGCCGCCGTGCGAGCGCCGCGTCGACGTCGAACTCGTCGTGCGCGGCGCCGGCCGCGCTGTGCCGTCGCGGCAGCAGTTCGAGCCCGTCGAGCAGGGCTTCGGTCTCGGCGCGGCCGTGGGTCTCGACGAGGCCGACGACCACGTCCACGCCCTGGCGGCGCAGTTCCCGCGCGGCCGACAGCATCGCGTAGGTCTTGCCGACGCCGGGTGCGGCGCCGAGGAAGACCTTCAAGGTGCCGCTGCGGCCGTCGCGGGCGATCTGGCCGAGCAGCGCATCGGCGCGGGCCTGGCGGATTTTCTGCTCGGCGGTGTCGGTCATGCCCGGGATTCCGTGGCGGAGGAAGCGGTATCAGCCGGCAGCCGGCGGCAGCGCATCGAGGGCGAGGTTCAGCTCCAGCACGTTGACGCGGGGCTGGCCGAACACGCCGAACGTGCGGTGCAGCGTATGCGAACGGATCAGCGCCTGCACCTGTTCGGGCGGCAGGCCGCGGGCGCGGGCCACGCGCGCGGCCTGCAGCTCGGCCGCGGCCGGCGAGATGTGCGGATCGATGCCCGAGCCCGAGGCCGTGACGAGATCGGCCGGAATCGCCGTCGCCGCCACGCCTTCGCGCGCCGCGATCGCTGCGGAGTCCGCGGCGATGCGCTCGCGCAGCGCCGGGTTGCTGCTCGCGAGGTTGCTGCCGGACAAGGCCTTGGGGTCGTAGTTCGCCGCCGAGGGGCGCGGCCGGAAGTAGCGCGCGTCGGCGAAGTTCTGCGCGACCAGAGCGGAGCCGACGGCCCGGCCCTCGCGCAGGATCAGGCTGCCGCGCGCCTGCTGCGGAAACAGCAGGCCGCCGAGCAGGGTCGCGGCCGTCGGATAGACGACGCCGCAGATCAGCACGAGCGCGACGCACCAGACCAGCGCCGCGCGCAGGCCGCCGCCGCTGTCGCTCGGCGGCCGGGTTTCGATGGATGTGTTCATGGCGAATCCTCGCAGGTGGCTGTGCTCAGCGCGCGCCGAACAGCGCGGCCAGCAGCAGGTCGATGAGCTTGATCGCGACGAACGGCAGCAGCACGCCGCCGACGCCGAAGACGAGCAGGTTGCGCCGCAGCAGCGCCTCGGCGCTGCCCGGCCGGAACGACACGCCGCGCAGCGCGAGCGGAATCAGTGCCGGAATGATCAGCGCGTTGAAGATCAGCGCGGCGAGCACCGCGTTGACCGGACCCGACAGGCGCATGAGGTCCAGCGCGGCCATGCCCGGTATCGCGGCGACGAAGATCGCCGGGATGATCGCGAAGTACTTCGACACGTCGTTGGCCAGCGAGAACGTCGTCAGCGCGCCGCGCGTGATCAGCAGCTGCTTGCCGATCTCCACGACCGACAGCAGCTTGGTCGGATCTGAATCCAGATCGACCATGTTGCCGGCTTCCTTGGCCGCCTGCGTGCCGGAGTTCATGGCCAGGCCGATGTCGGCCTGGGCCAGCGCCGGCGCGTCGTTGGTGCCGTCGCCGACCATCGCGACGAGGCGGCCCTGGGCCTGCTCGCTGCGGATGCGCGCGAGCTTGTCCTCGGGCTTGGCCTCGGCGAGGAAATCGTCGACGCCGGCCTCGGCGGCGATCGCCGCGGCGGTCAGCGGGTTGTCGCCGGTGATCATGACCGTGCGCACGCCCATCGCGCGCAGCCGCGCGAAGCGTTCGCGCACGCCGTGCTTGACGATGTCGGCCAGCGCGATCACGCCGAGCACGCGCGTCTCGGTGGCCACGACCAGCGGCGTCGCGCCGCCGCGCGCGATGCGGTCCACCGCTGCGTCCAGATCGCCCGGCAGCGGCGTGCCGCGGCTCTGCGCCCAGGCCGCGATCGAACTGCGCGCGCCCTTGCGCACGCGGCGGCCGTCGGCCAGATCCACGCCGGACATGCGCGTTTCGGCGCTGAACGGCACGAAGGTCGAGCCGGCCGTGTCTTCGGCGACGGCGCCCTGGGCCTGCGCCAGTGCGACGATCGACTTGCCTTCGGGCGTCGGGTCGGCCAGCGAGGCGAGCAGCGCCGCGATGCGCAGGTCCGGCACGCGCGCGCCGCCGACGGCGACGAACTCGGTCGCGCGGCGATCGCCGAGGGTGATCGTGCCGGTCTTGTCCAGCAGCAGCGTGTCGATGTCGCCGGCCAGCTCCACGGCCTTGCCCGACTTGGCGATCACGTTGGCTTCGAGCGCGCGGTTCATGCCGGCGATGCCGATGGCCGGCAGCAGGCCGCCAATCGTGGTCGGGATCAGGCAGACCAGCAGCGCGATCAGCACGACGACGTCGATGGACACGCCGGCGAAGTTCGCCATCGGCGGCAGGGTCACGACGACGATCAGGAACACCAGGGTCAGCGCCGCCAGCATCACGGTCAGCGCGAGCTCGTTGGGCGTCTTCTGCCGCTGTGCGCCTTCGACGAGCGCGATCATGCGGTCGAGGAAGCTCGCACCGGGCTGCGCGGTCACGCGCACCTTGATCTCGTCGGACAGCACCGTCGTGCCGGCGATCACGCCGGAGCGGTCGGTGCCGGCCTCGCGCAGCACCGGCGCGGATTCGCCGGTGACGGCGGCTTCGTTGATCGAGGCCAGGCCTTCGATGATCTCGCCGTCGGCCGGGATCTGTTCGCCGGCCGAGACGACGACGATGTCGTCCGGGCGCAGTTCCGCGGCCGGCAGGTATTCGTACTGGCCGTTGCGCCAGCGCCGGCCGACGAGCTGCGAGCGCGCCGCGCGCAGGCTCGCGGCCTGGCCGCGGCCGCGCGCTTCGGCGACGGCCTCGGCGAAGTTCGCGAACAGCACGGTCGCGAACAGGATCAGCGAGACGACGAACGCGTAGGCCCAGGGCTTGCCGGTGGCGAGCGCCTGCGCGGCGAGGCCGGCGGTCACCAGCGTGCCCACGAGCACGACGAACATCACCGGGTTCTTCATCGCCGCGCGCGGCGCGAGCTTGGCGAACGCGTCGCGCACGGCTTCCTGCAGGGTCTGCGAAGTGAAGCGGGCCGCATGGACCTTGAGGCCGTGGCGGGAGGACGTAGTCATGGTCATTTCGATTCTTCCGTAGTCCGGCTAGCCGGCCTGCATCAGCTGTTCGCCGACCGTGCCGAGCACCAGCGCCGGCAGGTAGGACAGCACCGTGATCAGCACGATGACGGCGATCATCGTCGCGCCGAAGGTGACGCTCTCGATGTCGAGCGTGCCGGCGGTTTCCGGCGCCTGGCGCTTCTGCGCCAGACTGCCGGCGACCATCAGCGGAATCAGCAGGCAGGGATAGCGGCCGAGCAGCAGCACGGCCGAGGCGCTGAGGTTCCACCAGTACGTGCCGTCGCCGAGACCTTCGAAGCCCGAGCCGTTGTTGGCATAGGCCGAGGTGTATTCGTAGAAGACCTGAGCGATGCCGTGCAGGCCCGGATTCGAGGTGCCGGCGACGTCGGGAATCGCCAGCGCGAGCGCGGTGAAGCCGAGTATGGTCAGGCTCTGCAGCACGATCAGGAACGACAGCAGGCGCACCTCCTGCGTCTCGAGCTTGCGCCCGAACACTTCGGGCGTGCGGCCTATCATCAGGCCGGCTATGAAGATGCTCAGCAGCAGGAACACCAGATGGCCGACCAGGCCGCAGCCAATGCCGCCCCAGATCGCGTTGATCAGCATGTTGACCAGGGTCACCGTGCCGGCCAGCGGATTGAGCGAGTCGTGCATCGTGTCGACCGAGCCGTTGGAGGTCTGCGTGGTGACCGCGGCCCAGAGCGCCGAGGATTCGGCGCCGAAGCGCAGTTCCTTGCCTTCGAGGTTCGGCCCGGCCGCGGCCAGTCCGGCGACGGCCGCATTCGGCTGCTGCTCGGCATAGACGCTCACGGCCAGCGAGATCAGCGACAGGGTGCCCATGACGCCGAACACCAGCGCGGTCAGCCGGCGCCGCCCGGTGAACGGGCTCAGCATGAACACGACGGCGATCGGCAGCACCACGATGCAGAGGATCTGCAGTGCGTTGGACAGCGGCGTCGGATTCTCCAGCGGCACCGCGCTGTTCGGACCGTACCAGCCGCCGCCGTTGGTGCCGAGCTGCTTGGTCGCGATCATGCTCGCGACCGGGCCGACCGGAATGGTCTGCTCGGTCACGCCGCTGCTCGCATCCACGGTCTGCACGGTCTGCGCGCCGGCGAACGTGCTCGGCACGCCTTGCGAGGTCAGCGCGAGCGCGACGAGCAGCGACAGCGGCAGGAACACGCGCAGCGACAGCCGCGTGACGTCGACCCAGTAGTTGCCGAGATCGCGCGCCTGGCCTTCCTTCGCCGTCGCCGCGTCGCGGCCGCCGAACAGGCCGCGCAGCACGGCCGCGGCCAGGCCCAGGCCCATCATCGGCGTGAGCACCTGCAGGCTGACGATGCCGACGGTCTGCGAGAAATACGACAGCTGCGCCTGGCCCGAGTAGTGCTGCTGGTTGGTATTGGTCAGGAACGAGATCGCCGTGTGCAGCGCGAGATCCCAGCGCATGCCCGGAACGCCGTCGGGGTTCAGCGGCAGGTGATCCTGGAACGAGAACACCAGCCACGCGAACACGCCGAGCAGCAGGTTGCTGGCGAGGAACGCCGACGCATAGCCGCGCCAGGTCATGCCGCGCTGCGGGTCGACGCGCAGCAGGCCGTAGATCACGCTTTCGAGCGGCAGGAACACCGCGTCGGCGCGGCTGGCCGTGCCCTTGAGCACGGCCGCGAGATAGCGGCCCAGCGGCCAGGCCAGCGCGACGGCGAGCAGGAGAATCAGCAGGATTTCGCCCATGGCGCGCTCCTCAGAACTTGTCCGGCCGCAGCAGCGCGACCAGCAGATAGGCGCCGAGCGCAAAGCTCAGCAGCAGAAGGAAAAGATTGAACATGGTCGGTCGTCCGTTTCAGGTGCCGCGCCGGCGCGGGGTTCAGAAGTTCCAGCTTGCCGCGGCTTCGAAGCGGCTGCCGGCAACCTCCGGGAACAGCCGCCTGGCCGAGCCGCTGGTCCAGTGGCCCGAGGCGCGCAGGTCCACTTTTCCCATGGTGTATATCGCCGACAGCTGGGCGCGGCTGTAGCTGTCGCCGTAGGCGTCGCCGAGGTCGTAGTGTGCGGCCACGGTCTCGAAGCGGAACGCCTCGGTGAGCGGGAACTTCGCGCCGACTTCGGCATAGACGCCGCGCCCGCCGCTGGCCAGCGCGTTGTCCGACCAGCCGAGCATCGCCCACCAGCGCTGGTCCAGCGTCAGCGTCGCGATGACTTCGTTGTAGTCGAGATTCGCCGGCGCGCGCGTACCCGGATAGGTGAAGCGCGTCAGGTTCAGGTCGAGATTCCAGCGCTCGGCGAACGTATGGTTCCAGCCGGCGACGAGATCGAGCTCGGCGTCGCTGCCCAGGGTGTCGCCGTAGTCCACGCGCGAGGCCCAGAGCGAGCCGTACAAGCCCGTGTCGGAAGCGAGCCTGACGCCGAGCTGCGGTGCCGCGTCGCCGCGGGTCTGCGAGATGCCGCGGAAGACATAGTCGCTGGTCAGGGTTGCGGAACCGCTGAAGTCCAGCGCCGAGGCTGCCGGCGCGAAGGCGAGCAGGAGCGTCGCTGCCAGGGCGGGAAAATGAATCGGGGTAGTGGCTGGGGCGTTCATCGCCGTTGTCGTTTCTGTCGTGTCGGCTCCGGTTCGGAGCGGCGACAGTGTTCGTCCGCCGGCCGTAAACGAACCAGATGCCTGCGCGGCCCGCCGCGTAAAATCTGCGTAAATTCGTCGCGCGCGGTTGGTCCACGCGGCGGCGTTGATGATTTGTTTACGCGCCGCGCCGGACCGGCGAATGGCCTGTTGACGCCGCCGTCGCGCAGACTTGCCGCGGATTTTTCCGTAGGAGCGCTGCGTGTCGGATCTCGGCTGTATCCTGCTTTGTCTGGCCGGCCTGCTCGGCTACTCGGCCCTGCTGTATCGCGTCCTGCAGCGGCGTTCCTCGCGGCACGCGGCGATGGCCGCGTCCGTCGACCGTCACACGGCGGCGCGCGCCCGATGGCGCGCCTGAACCCGGAGCGGGACATGTCTGGCGAAGCGACGACCCCGGCAGGATCGCCCGCCGAACGGCTGCGCCCGGGTCTGGTGCTCGCAGCGCTCGGCATCGTGTTCGGCGACATCGCGACGAGCCCGCTCTACGCGCTGCAGGAAGCGTTCGGCGCGCACGGCGTCGCGCCGACGCCGGGTAACGTGCTCGGCGTGCTCTCGCTGGTGTTCTGGTCGCTGATCGGCGTGGTCTCGCTGAAATACGTGCTGTTCATCATGCGCGCCGACAACAAGGGCGAGGGCGGCATCATGGCGCTGCTCGCGCTGGCCCAGCGCGCGGTGCGCGGGCATGCGCGCCTGAGCGGCGCCGTCGCCGCGCTGGGACTCCTCGGCGCCGCGCTGTTCTTCGGCGACGGCGTGATCACGCCGGCGATCTCGGTGCTGTCGGCGGTCGAAGGGCTCGGCATCGCCGCGCCTTCGCTGACGCGCTGGATAGTCCCGGTCACGGTCGCGATCCTGATCGGCCTGTTCGCGCTGCAGCGCCGCGGCAGCGCGAGCGTGGGGCGGCTGTTCGGACCGGTCATGCTGATCTGGCTGCTGGGCATCGGTGCGCTGGGCCTGGCCGCGCTGCTGCGCCAGCCGCAGGTGCTCGCGGCGCTGAGCCCGCACCATGCGATCGGCTTTTTCCTGGCCAACGGATTCGCCGGCTTCACGACCCTGGGCGCCGTCGTGCTCGTGCTGACCGGCGCCGAAGCACTCTATGCCGACCTGGGGCATTTCGGCCGCGCGCCGATCCGCGTGAGCTGGAGCCTGATCGTGCTGCCCTGCCTGTTGCTGAACTATTTCGGCCAGGGCGCGCTGCTCGTGGACGATCCGCAGGCCGCCGCGAATCCGTTCTACCGCCTCGTGCCGCCGGCACTTCTGTACCCGGTCATCGCGCTGGCTGCGACGGCGACCGTGATCGCGTCGCAGGCCATCATCTCCGGCGTCTATTCGATGACGCGCGAAGGCATCCATCTGGGCTACCTGCCGCGCCTGCAGGTGATCCACACCTCCGAGGACACGCGCGGCCAGGTCTATCTGCCCGGCGTCAACGTCGCGCTGTTCGTGCTGGTGCTCGCGGCCGTGGTCGGCTTCGGCTCCGCGGCGCGCCTGGCGGCGGCGTTCGGCATCGCCGTCAGCGGCACCATGATCGTGACCACGCTGCTCGCGCTGCTCGTCGCGCGGCGTCTCTGGCACTGGCCGCGCGCCGCCGTGCTGGCGCTCGGAGCGGTGCTGCTCCTGGTCGATCTGGCCTTCTTCGGCGCCAACCTACTGAAGTTCGGCGACGGCGGCTGGTTCCCGCTGGCGCTCGGCCTGCTCATGGTGCTGATCATGGCGACCTGGCGCCGCGGCCGTTTCCTGCTGATGCGCGCCCTGCGCAAGCAGAACCTCGCGCTGGTGGATTTCGTCGCCGGCATCGCCGGGCATCCGCCGCATCGCGTGCTCGGCACGGCGGTGTTCCTGAGCGCCGATCCGGCCGGCGTGCCGCATGCGCTGCTGCACAATCTCAAGCACAACCAGGTGCTGCACGAGCGCAATCTCGTCGTCAGCGTCGAAACCCTGGACACGCCCTTCGCCGAGCCGCGCGAGCGGCACGCGGTGCAGGCGCTCGGCGGCGGCTTCCACGTCGTGCGGCTGCGCTTCGGCTTCGCCGAGCGCGTGGATGTGCCGGCGGCGCTGGCGCAGCTCGTGCTCGACGGCGAAGCGATCGAGCCGCTGTGCACGACCTTTTTCCTGAGCCGCGAGACCATCGTCGCGACCGAGCGGCCCGGCATGGCGCTGTGGCGCGACCGGCTGTTCGCCTGTCTCGCGCGCAATGCCGTGCCGGCGACGGCGTTCTTCCGCATTCCGCCGAACCGCATCGTCGAACTCGGCAGCCAGGTCGAGATCTGAGCGCGCCGGACGGCACCGAACCCGCATCGACGCCGTGGCGCTGAGAGGATGCCGCGCGACGCGGCAGTGGTGACGGCGGTCGCGTCGCACGCCGACGGTGCGGTGCACCGACCCTCTGCTTCCTTTCGGGCCGTGCCGCATGCCGTCCAAACAGGTGTTCCTTTCCTGCGTGACCCGGGAGCTCGGCGCGTTCCGCCAGCCGTTGAAGGCGCAGCTCGCCGAACAGGGCGTGGAGCTGCGCATACAGGAGGACTTCCTCGACGGCGCGAGTCCGTTCGGCACCCTGGTGAAGATCTACCGCTATCTGCAGGACGCCGATCTCGTCGTCCAGGTCATCGGCGCGCAGCCGCCGGCGCGCGTCGCACGCAGCGAGTACGACGAGCTGCTGCGCGCCGTGCCGGCTTTCCGCGACTGGCTCGCGCGGCATGCGGTACTGCCGGCGGCCGAGGCGGGCGAGCTCGGCTACACGGACTTCGAGGCCTATCTCGCCCTGCATCTGGACGTGCCCGTGGTGTTCACGCGCCTGGGCAGCGGCGCGCAGCCCGCGCACGAGGCGCGGCTCGTGCAGATCGGCCGCCACGTCGAATCCCGCGTCGGCCGCTGCGAGGACATCGCCGGCCGGATCGCCGAGGCCTTCGCCGACGTCGCCAAGGTCGACCGTCCCGCACGCCGCGCCGCGGCACGGCGCAGGCGGTTGCGCGAACGCCTGGGTCTGGCCGCGTTCGCCCTGGCCGCCGCGGCGCTGGTGCTGCTGCTGCAGGTCCGCGCGACGGCCGGCGCGGCGTTCGCGGCTGATCCGCCGGCCGCGCTGATCGACGGGCTGCCGGCCTTTCTCGTGCTCGCCGTGCTGTTCGTCGGCGTGCACTACATCGCCATGTTCGACCGGCTCGACCGGCAGTTGCGCCTGCGCGTGTCGCTGTACAACGGCTTGCGCGTCATGCTCGCCGCGGCGATCGCCGGCTGGCTGTTCGCGGGACTGGATACCCTGCTGGCCGCGACCTCGTACAACGTCGTCGTGTTGCTCGCGGCAGCGGCGTTCTTCGGCATCTCCCAGGTCATCGGCAATGCGTGGCTGCAGGGCTGGCGCGAGAGCCCGGCGCGGATAGGCGGGCTCGCCGCGCTGAGCACGGCCTGCTGGATAGCGCTGCTCGCGCTGTACGCCTGGCTCGGCTGGCCGACGCTGGACGTGCTGTACTGGATCGTGCTGCTCGCCGCGCTGATCAAGCTCGGCTTCGTCGCGCGCGCGGAGACCGAGCGCCTGGAGCACGAGATCGACTGTGCCATGCGGCCGGCCTGGCCCGACGGCGAGCCGCGCGCGAACGCGTTCTACTGGACGCGGCGCCACGAGATCATGGACGGACTCGTCGCCGACGATTTCCTGTCGGGCCCGCCGCGGCGCTGAACCGCCCGTGCCGCGGCGGCCTGTGCGACGCGCCGCGCCGGAAGCATGACCTCGCCGGTCATGCGGACATGACCTCGCAGGTCATTGCGGCGGTGCCGGCGCAGCGGCGAAGCTGCGCGCCGTCGCCGCGGTCCGCGGCGTGCTCCCCGACGCGAGGAACCCATGACTGCATCGCTTGCCAAGGCCCAGGCTTTCCGTTCGCTGCACCAGCCCGGTACGCCGCTGGTCCTGTTCAACATCTGGGATGCCGGCAGCGCCAGGGCCGTCGCCGCGGCCGGCGCGTCGGCGCTGGCCACCGGCAGCTGGTCGGTCGCCGCCGCCAACGGCTATGCCGACGGCGAACGGATTCCGCTGGCAACGGCGCTCGCGAATCTGCAGCGCATCGTCGCAGCCACGGAGCTGCCGGTCACGTTCGATCTCGAAAGCGGCTACGGCGACAGCGCCGGCGAGGTCGGCGGCAGCATTGCCGCGGCGATAGCCGCCGGCGCCGTCGGCTGCAATCTCGAAGACAGTTTTCCGGCCGACGGCCGCCTGCGTCCGATCGAGCAGGCGGCCGGGCGCATCGCCGCGGCGCGGGCCGCCGCCGCGGCCAGCGGCATCCCGTTCTTCATCAATGCGCGCACCGACGTGTTCTTCCAGCAGCCCGCCGAGGCGCATGACGCGGCCGCAGTCGCGGCGGCGCTCGAACGCGCGCGCGCGTACGCCGCGGCCGGCGCCGACGGCATCTTCGTGCCGGGCCTGGTGGCCGGCGAACGGATCGCCGATTTCGTGCGCGCCTCGCCGCTGCCGGTCAACGTCATGGTCATGCCGGCCACGCCGGCCCGCAGCGCGCTCGCCGCAGCCGGCGTCGCACGCATCAGCTACGGGCCCGGGCCGTATCTCGCGGCGATGAAGAGCGTGCAGGACGCCGCGACGGCGCTGTACGCCTGACGCGGCCGCTGCGTCCGCGCGCGGCGCCGGCATCGGCGTCGTGCCGGCAGCCCGAGCGTGCGGCAGCCGCGTGAATCGACGCCGCGCCGATCCCTGCGCTCGAAGCGTGCCCGGCGCAGGTCCGCGGCGCCGGGACCGGCGGCACAAGAGCCGGCCTTGCGCCGGTGCGCGTCGCGCAACGAGGCGCCGCGCAGCGGGCATCGGTCGAACCCGATGCCGATGAAGCGGTCGCGACCGGCCTCGAAGCCCTCGAGCGCCGATCCGCTCAGCGACGCTTCGCCGGTGTTCGTGCCGCGCAGATCGGCCTGGCGCAGCGGGCTGCCCTGCAGAGGCATGCTGCCCGGAGCGGCCCGGCTGCAGGACGAGCCGGGGCAGATTGCCGCGGTGCGACCGTCGGTCGCAGGGCAGCCGGCGATGCCGCCGCTACCCTGGCGCGCATCGAAAATACCGGGGAATTCACCATGCCGATGCACCATCGCGCGGGGCGCTCGCGCCCGCACCTGCTGGCCGCCGCAGTGGCCGGCCTGCTCGCCTTGCCGGCGGCGGCCGAAACGCCGGCAGACCCAGGCGACGATGCGCCCTGGACCACCGAAGCCGTCGTCGTCACCGCGCTGGCGCCCAGCGCCGCACTGACCGTGGAGACCGATCCCAGGCAGCCGCGCCAGCCCGTGCCGGCCAGCGACGGCGCCGATTATCTGAAGACGATTCCGGGCTTCGCCGTGCTGCGCAACGGCGGCACCAACGGCGACCCGCTGCTGCGCGGCATGTTCGGCTCACGCCTGAACCTGCTGACCAACGACGGCACGATGATGGGCGCATGTCCTGCGCGCATGGACAACGCGCTGTCCTACGTCGCGCCGGAAACCTACGACAAGCTGACCGTCATCAAGGGACCGCAGTCGGTGATCTGGGGGCCGGGCGGTTCGGCCGGCACCGTGCGCTTCGAGCGCCGTGCCGAATCCTTCGTCGACGACGGCGCGCGCGGCAGCGCGTCGGCGCTGGTCGGCTCGTGGGGACGCCGCGACGCGGTCGTCGACGCGGCCGTCGGCAATCCGCTGCTGTTCGCTCGCGTGACCGCCAACCGCGCCGAGTCCGACGACTACGAAGACGGCGACGGCCGTCGCGTTCCGTCGCGCTGGTACAAGTGGAACAGCGATGCGACCTTCGGCTGGACGCCGAATGCCGGCACGCGGCTGGAAGCCACCGTCGGCACCGGCGACGGTTTTGCGCGCTACGCCGGCCGCGGCATGGACGGCGCGCAGTTCCGCCGCGACAGCGCCGGGCTGCGCTTCGAGCAGGGTGGTTTCAGCGGTGCGCTGCAGTCGATCGAAGCCAGCGCGTACTACAACGACGCCGACCACGTCATGGACAACTACAGCCTGCGCGAGCCCGACAGAACGGGACCCATGCCCATGCCCATGGCATCCAACGTCGACCGGCGCACGAGCGGCGGCCGCATCGCGACGCACTGGCAATGGCAGGGGACTTCGCTGATCGTCGGCGCCGATCATCAGCGCAACCGCCATCGCGAGCGCAACGCCATGGGCGTGAATACCTATTCCGAGTTGCCGTGGACGCCGGATGCGCGCTTCAGCAGCACCGGCGTGTTCGCCGAAAGCACGTTCGCGCTCGGCGATGCGCAGCGTGTCGTCGCCGGTGTACGCGCCGATCGCGCCGCCGCCACCGACCAGCGCCTGACCACCGGCGGCATGATGCCCATGCCGAATCCGACCGCCGGCCGGCAGCGCCGCGAAACCCTCGGTTCCGGATTCCTGCGCTTCGAGCAGGAACTCGCGACGTCGCCGTTCGCCTGGTACGCCGGCGCCGGCACGGTAGAACGCTATCCGGACTATTGGGAACTGTTCTCCGCCGACACGGCCGGCACCGGCACGGTCAATCCGTTCAGCGCCGTAAAGCCCGAGCGCACGACCCAGCTCGATGCGGGACTGCAATACGCCGGCGCGAAAACCGGCGCCTGGGTCTCGCTGTATGCCGGGCGCATCGACGACTTCATCCTGTTCCGCTACGGCAGCGGCGGCATGATGGGAACGACGACGCAGGTCGACAACATCGACGCGCGCATCCACGGCGGCGAAGCCGGCGTTTCGCTGCGGCCGTCCGCCGGCTGGAAACTGCAGGGCACCCTGGCCTATGCCTGGGGCGAGAACCGCAGCGACGGCCATGCGCTCGCGCAGATCCCGCCGCTGGAAGCACGCCTCAGCGCCGACTGGGCCCGCGGCGCCTGGTCGTTCGGCGGCCTGTGGCGCCTCGTCGCCGCACAGCACCGCGTCGCCGCCGACGAGGGCAACGTCGTCGGCCGCGACCTCGGACCGAGCCAGGGCTTCGGCATCGTCTCGGCCAATGCGGGCTATCGCTTCAGCGACGCCGTGCGCCTGACCGCCGGCGTCGACAACCTGTTCGACCGCAACTACACCGAGCATCTCAATCTTGCCGGCAATGCCGCGTTCGGTTATCCGGCCGATCCGGTGCGCATCAACGAGCCGGGGCGCATGGTCTGGAGCAAGCTGGATCTGCGGTTCTGAGTGTCATGTCGGCCAGACGGCCGGCTGCGTGTCGCGGGCGCATCGAGTTCGACAGCGAGCGGCGACACGGAAAAGTCCCGCCGGCGACGCGGTCAGTCGTTTGCGGTTGGCCGCAGGAGCTTTTCCGTCAGTCCTGCGCCGGCGACCGCGCGTCGGTCGCACCGACGCGCCACTCTCCGCGGAATAGGCGGCGAATACGGACAGTATCCGCCGCCTATGGTGCAGCACCCGCAAAAAAGCCAACCCTCACAGGCGACCGCTGCCGGAGCGGCGCAGTGCCGCCCCGGCAGCCGCGGACTCACGGCCCCGGATGGAAACTCGCCTCCATGAGCCCGCGCACGTCGCGCGACAGAATCGCGAGCGCATCGAGAACGCCGCTGTGCGAGCGGGCGTCATGCGCTTCGAGCTGCGCCGACGCCACCGTCTCGCTGAGCGCCTGGATCGCGGCGATGCGCTCGAGGATCTCCTCCTGCAACGCCTCGCGCTGCGCCGGCGTGTCGAGCACATACGCGAACATCACCGGCTCCGCCGACGGCACGTCGCGGCGCAGCGGATAGAACGAGCCTTGACGGGTCATGGCGCGCGCCTCCGTGACGAGGCAACGACGCCGCTGGTGCGGACGAGATGACCGGGACTCAGCCCGGCGCCGCAGAACGCATACCGACTATCCATGGACAACTCCCTTTGCGTGGAGGCGCCACCCGGAACCACACGAGAGGGTGGCGAACGGTGTGCGGGTTAGCGGACCGGCCACCAGCACCGGCGAGCCTTGCGGCTCCCCGCACACCGCCGCCAGAAATCGGCAATCGACGCCGCACAAAACGCTGGACGTAAAAAAACGCCGACGTTCGGTGCGGCGCTTTGTGCGCCGGTGGGTGCGGGCCGCTAAACCCGGTTGCCGAATTGGCGGCAACGGCCGGATTGTTGACTTGGAAGCGGCACTCGTCAAGCGGAATTCATCGATCGCTGCTACGGCATTTTCAGGTCTGGATGTTCGTGGAAAGTGGAGTTCGTGGTGCAGGTTGCGACAAGCGAATCAACGCGCCAGACCGACGCCGCGACGGTGCAACGTGGAAAGCGCCTGTCGCTCTGGCGCGTGCTTGACCGCGTTTGCCGCGGCAAGCTCCGGACGCATGGTGATCCGGACCATGCCGCGTGCAGGATTCCCTTGTGCGCCCCATCGGTGCGAGCATGCGTCTCATGCCCCTGGGGCTTGCCGTGGGCGCGGCGCAAAACGCCAGCAACGTCGAAAGTCCTTGATGCGATACGGCGTGGACGATTCGCGACGTATGCTCTCAAGTGCGGCGTTCCGGCGCCCTACGGGGCCTGGAAGCCAACGCGCGAGGGATGCTGAGGACAGCCGATCGATCGAGGAGCGACGTGCGGCCCGTGGGCACGACTCGGGTACATTTTGTAACGATGGTGGGCAAGGTTTCGGGCCCCTGCCGGATCGGGCGCCAGACAGTGCGGCAAGGTGACTGGACAGGACATGAGCAATCCGTTTTTCGACAAGCCCATACTCAACTCGCCTTACGAGTACCCGACCCGTCACTGGGAGCTCGACAGCGCTCGCCAGCCGACACAGAGGATCCAGGCCAGCCGACGTCCAGCTGATTTCATCACCCCGATTCCCAAGCCGCGGAAGCGCAAAGGCGGCCCGGGCGATCAGGCGCCGTTGGTCTTCAACGAAGGCAAGGGCCTGTCCACCGCCAGTCAGCAATACAGCCACACGGCCGTCATCAATGGCGTCCGTCAGGAGGTAGACACTTGGCGGCGCTTGCCTCCTTCGCAATGGCGCGTGACCCCCGCGACGGCGCGGTTGCTGAACCATTGGCGCAGCCATCCCTTCTCGAATGTCCGTCCGTTCTTCTGTCAGGTCGAAGCAGTCGAGACGGCGATCTGGCTGACGGAAGTCGCGCCGCAGATCGGCAAGTCGGGGAGCCGGTTCCTCGACCATCTGGCCCAGGCCAACGCCGACGCCAATCCCGAGCTGATGCGTCTGGCACTCAAGCTCGCCACCGGTGCCGGCAAGACGACCGTCATGGCCATGCTCATTGCCTGGCAAACGGTCAACGCGGTCCGCCATCCGGGAAGCCGCAAGTTCACGCGCGGCTTCCTGGTTGTTGCACCGGGCTTGACCATCAAGGACCGCCTTCGGGTGCTCCAGCCCGGCGACCTCGACAGCTACTACGCCAGTCGCGAACTCGTTCCCGCCGACCTGCTCACCGATGTCGAGCGCGCCAAGATCGTTATCACCAACTACCATGCCTTCAAGTTGCGTGAGCGCGTGGAGCTGTCCAAGGGTGGCCGTCTGCTGCTGCAGGGGCGTGGGGGGGAGGCGCTGAACACGCAGGAGACCGAAGGCCAGATGCTTCACCGCGTCATGCCCGAGCTGATGGGCATGAAGAACATCCTGGCGATCAACGACGAAGCGCACCATTGCTATCGCGAGAAACCGCATGCTCCCGACGCGGACGACCTCAAGGGTGACGAAAAGCGGGAAGCAGAAGAAAACAACGAGGCCGCGCGACTCTGGATTTCGGGCCTGGAAGCGGTGAACCGAAAGCTGGGCCTGTCGCGCGTCGTCGATCTCTCCGCGACACCGTTTTTCCTGAGTGGTTCCGGCTATGCCGAAGGCACCCTGTTTCCGTGGACCATGAGTGATTTTTCACTGATGGACGCCATCGAGTGCGGCATCGTCAAGCTCCCGCGCGTACCCGTGGCCGACAACATTCCCGGTACCGACATGCCAAAGTTCCGGGAGCTGTGGAAGCACATCGGTCCCAAGATGCCCAAGAAGGGGCGTGGCAAGGCGAATCAGCTCGACCCGCTCAGTATCCCGGTCGAGCTGCAGACCGCGCTCGAGGCACTGTACGGTCACTATGCGAAGACTTTCGAGCTCTGGCAGAAAGCCAAAATCCGCGTGCCGCCCTGCTTCATCGTGGTGTGCAACAACACGTCCACGTCCAAACTCGTCTACGACTACATTTCGGGCTTCCATCAGACGAATGCGGACGGCTCAACGACGTTGCAGAACGGTCGTCTGCCGCTGTTCCAGAACTTCGACGAGCACGGCAACGTCATCGCTCGCCCGCGCACGCTGCTCATCGACAGCGAGCAGCTCGAGTCGGGCGAAGCCCTGGACGACGCGTTCCGCGGCATGGCCGCGGACGAGATCGACCGTTTCCGCCGCGAGATCATTGCGCGCACCGGTGACATGCGTGCCGCCGACGGCATCACCGATCAGGAACTGCTGCGCGAGGTAATGAACACCGTGGGCAAGGAGGGCAGGCTGGGCGAATCCATCCGCTGCGTCGTCTCCGTCGCCATGCTCACGGAGGGTTGGGACGCGAACACGGTCACGCATGTTCTCGGTGTGCGGGCGTTCGGCACCCAGCTGCTGTGTGAGCAGGTGATCGGTCGCGCCCTGCGCCGACAGTCCTATGAGACCAACGAGGACGGCCTGTTCGACGTCGAATACGCCGACGTCCTCGGGATTCCGTTCGACTTCACCGCGAAGCCGGTCGTTGCGCCCCCGCAGCCGCCGCGCGAGACGGTTCACGTCCGCGCCGTACGGCCCGATCGCGACGCGCTGGAGATCCGCTTCCCACGCGTACAGGGTTACCGCGTCGAGCTACCCGAGGATCGGCTGACCGCCCACTTCACTGACGACGCGGTGCTGGAACTCACGCCCGACATCGTAGGGCCGTCGAACACCCGCAATGCGGGCATCATCGGTGAAGGCGTCGACCTGAATCTCCAGCATCTCGGCGGCCTGCGTCACTCGACCCTGCTTTTCCACCTGACCCAGCGCCTGCTCTACACCAAGTGGCGCGACCAGGGCGAGCAGCCCAGGCTGCATCTGTTCGGCCAGCTCAAGCGCATCACGAAGGAGTGGCTGGATTCCTGTCTCGTCTGCAAAGGCGGCACGTTCCCGGCTCAGCTGATGTACCAGGAACTGGCGGACATCGCCTGCGAGCGCATCACGCGCGCCATCACTCATGAAGAACTCCGCAAGGGGCGGCCGGTGAAGGCCATCCTCGACCCTTACAATCCGACCGGATCGACGGCCCACGTCAGTTTCACCACGTCCCGCGACCACCGATGGGAAACGCTCGGGCCGCCGCCGCGTTGTCACGTGAACTGGGTCGTGCTGGACAGCGACTGGGAAGCGGAATTCTGCCGCGTCGCGGAAGCGCATCCGAAGGTGCTGGCCTACGTCAAGAACCATAACCTCGGCCTCGAAGTGCCGTATCGCTTTGGCTCCTTGACCCGTCGCTACTTCCCCGATTTCATTGTGAAGATTGACGACGGTTGCGGTCCGGAGGATGCGCTGCATCTGGTCGTGGAGATCAAGGGCTACCGGCGGGAAGATGCCAAGGAGAAGAAGGCGACCATGGAGACGTACTGGATACCCGGCGTCAACAATCTGAAGACGCACGGACGATGGGCTTTCGCCGAGTTCACCGACGTGTACGAGATGCAGGAAGACTTTGCCGCGAAGATCGCGAGCCACTTCGACCGCATGATTCAGTCGGCGACGGAGGGAGCACGATGAAGCACGAACTGGTCATCAGCCTTACTGACTCGTTCGAGTCGCATGCCAACCGGACGGATGGTGGTGTCGAATTCTGGCTGGCACGAGATCTCCAGCACCTGCTCGGCTATAGCAAGTGGGACAACTTCCTGAACGTGGTCTCGAAGGCTCGAACGGCGTGCGAGGTCTCCGGTCACGACGTGGCTGACCATTTTGCCGACGTCGGCAAAATGGTCGATCTGGGCTCCGGCAGTCAGCGCGAGGTCGATGACCTGATGCTAACCCGGTACGCCTGCTACCTCGTTGCCCAGAACGGTGACCCGCGCAAGCCCGAAATCGCCTTTGCGCAAACCTACTTCGCGCTGCAGACGCGCCGCGCGGAGCTCATCGAGCAGCGCCTGCTGGAAACCGAGCGCGTGCAGGCGCGCAGGAAGCTCAGCGACACCGAGAAAGAGCTTTCCGGGCTGATCTTCGAGCAGACGGGCGGCAATCAAGACTTCGCACTGATCCGCAGCAAGGGCGACCACGCCTTGTTCGGACGCAACACGCAGGACATGAAGGCGCGCTGGGAAGTACCCGCGAGCCGGCCGCTGGCCGACTTCGCGCCGACCCTGGTACTGAAAGCCAAGGATTTCGCCACCGAAATCACCATCCACAACGCGCGTCAGCACCGCATGCGCAGCGAAGCCGCGATTTCCTCCGAGCACGTCACCAACAACAAGGCCGTACGCAAGACACTGCTCGACCGCGGCATCCGTCCGGAAGACCTGCCGCCCGAGGAGGACATCAAGAAGGTCGAGCGCCGTCTTGCGGCGGAAGACAAGAAGTCACTGAAAAAGCCCGATGCACTCGACTCCTGAGCACGATTGACCCATGGCCAAGAAATCCAAGACCCCGCTCAGCGTCGAGGCAATCAAGCACGGTGACGCGACGCGCAAGAACATTCCCACGGCCGAGTACCAGTCGGTGCTGGCGCAGGACGAGAAGTCGCCGGTACGCGTGGCCTACGAGCGGCGCAATCGCGATCTGGACCCGCAACTGGTCTGGCGCGGCAAGGACGAGCAGGACTGGTCCGACCTCGTCGTCCACGCACCGCCGCTCTACATTCAGGAAAAAGTGCATCCCAAGGCGCTGATCGACGATCTGCGCCGGCAGAGTGAACAGCAGCGCAAACACGAGGCACGTCAACAGCAGGGCGCGACCGCCGACCTGTTCGCCGATTTCAACGGGCTACCGTCCGAGGCTGCGCGTACCGAGTTCTACCAGCACGATGCGCACTGGGCCAATCGCATGATCCTTGGCGATTCGCTCCAGGTGATGGCCAGCTTGGCCGAGCGCGAGGGTCTGCGAGGCAAGGTGCAGTGCATCTACTTCGATCCGCCCTACGGCATCAAATTCAACAGCAACTTCCAGTGGAGTACCACAAGCACGCAGGTGAAGGATGGCAACGCCGAGCACATCACGCGCGAGCCGGAGCAGGTAAAGGCCTTTCGCGATACTTGGCGAGATGGGGTTCACTCGTATCTGACATACCTGCGCGATCGGCTCTCCGTGGCTCGAGATTTGCTTGCAGCCTCAGGGTCAATATTCTTACAAATAGGTGATGAAAATCTTCATTTGGTTCGTTCGGTTCTCGACGAGGTCTTTGGCGCTGAGAACTTTTGCAGCGTCATAACGTTTCGGAAGACGTCGGGGGCTAACAGCCCAAGCGCCAAGGTAAACGTCTTGGCTTCAGTAACAGACTATGTAGTCTGGTACGCGAGAGATATTGGATCTCTGAAGTACAGACAGCCATACGTTAAGAAGGTGGTGGCTGGCGAGGGTGGTAGCCAGTATAGATGGACCGAAGACGAGTCGGGCCAGACTCGGTCGTTGGTGGCCAGTGAAATAGATGAAATTCAGGCTTTAGTAGAGGCGGGGGGTAGGCTACTAAGACCGGACAACCTTGTTTCGGCCGGGTATAGCGCCGCTCTTTCAGTTCCGGTTGTATACAAAGGGCGTTCGTATGAGGTGCCGGCGAATAGTCATTGGAAGACAACGGTTGCTGGTATCGCCAGTCTTTCTAAGGCAGGTCGCGTAGTTCCCATCGGAAAACGCCTCTACTACAAGCGATATATCGATGATTTCGGCGTGTTTCCGCTCACGAACATATGGACGGATGTAGGAAGTAGTGGATTCTCTGATCCGCGCACTTACGTCGTGCAGACAGTCAGTCGCGTCATTGAACGCTGCGTGCTAATGGTCACTGACCCCGGTGATCTAATCCTCGATCCTACATGCGGATCGGGCACCACTGCTCATGTCGCCGAGCAATGGGGGCGCCGTTGGATCGCCATTGATACCTCCCGAGTTGCGCTTGCGCTCGCCCGAGCTCGCATCATGGGTGCGCGCTATCCGTTCTATCTGCTTGTCGACAGCCGTGAGGGCCAGCTCAAGGAAGCGGAACTCACCCGCAACATGCCCAGCAGCCAGCCGGTACGTGGCAACATCCGCCAAGGTTTTGTTTACGAGCGTGTGCCGCACATAACGCTGAAGTCCATCGCCAACAACACCGAGATCGACGTGATCTGGGACAAGTTCCAGCAGACGTTGGAGCCCTTGCGCGAAGCACTGAACAAGGCACTGAACAAGCAGTGGCAGGAATGGGAGATCCCGCGCGAAGCCGGTGCCAAGTGGCCTGAGGCCGCGAAGCAGGTGCACGCCGACTGGTGGCAGCAGCGCATCGCCCGCCAGAAGGAAATCGACGCCTCGATCGCCGCCAAGGCCGACTCCGAGTACCTCTACGACAAGCCGTACGAGGACAAGAAGAAGGTCCGCGTTGCCGGCCCCTTCACTGTGGAAAGCCTGTCCCCGCATCGCGTGCTCGGCGTGGATGAGAACGACGAGCTGATCGACGGCGTCGCCGACGGAAAGGCTACCTATGACACGGAGCGAAATTTTGTCGCCATCATCCTCGACACCCTGAAGACCGCCGGTGTGCAGCAGGCGCACAAGGACGGCAAGATCGACTTCACGGCGCTGACGCCCTGGCCCGGCGATCTGGTCTGCGCGGAAGGCCGCTACCGCGAAGGCCATACCGAAAAGCGCGCTGCGATTTTCATCGGCCCTGAGTTCGGCACCGTCGCCCGTCCGGATCTGGTGGACGCCGCCAAGGAGGCCGCCGAAGCCGGCTTCGACGTGCTCATCAGCTGCGCCTTCAACTATGACGCCCACGCCAGCGAGTTCGCCAAGCTCGGCCGCATTCCCGTGCTCAAGGCGCGCATGAATGCCGACCTGCACATGGCCGAGGATCTGAAGAACACCGGCAAGGGCAACCTGTTCGTCATCTTCGGCGAACCCGATATCGAGATCCTCGACGCCGGCCCCGACGGCGAACCCGGCCAGTTGCGCGTCAAGGTCAACGGCGTCGACGTCTTCCACCCCAATACCGGCGAAGTCCGCAGCGACGGCCCCGACGGCATCGCCTGCTGGTTCGTCGACACCGACTACAACGAAGAATCCTTCTTCGTCCGCCATGCCTATTTCCTCGGTGCCAACGATCCCTACAAGGCACTGAAAACCACGCTCAAGGCCGAGATAGACCCCGACGCCTGGGCCACCCTCAACAGCGATACATCACGCCCCTTCGACAAACCCACCTCCGGCCGCATCGCGGTGAAGGTGATCAATCACCTGGGGGATGAGGTGATGAAAGTGTCCAAGGTTTAGGTCGTTCCAGCCAGCAGACAGCCAGAGGAAGCGTCATGCCCATAACCAAGCCGGAGAGCGAGTTCGAACCATCCAGCGTCGGCGCGAATGCGCGTTGCTGGCAAATTGACAATGACAGACTTCCGCCGCCAATGGGAAACGGAGAATTGGAGCTGCTTTTTGCCGAGGCGTTGGTCGACCTTGCGGAATCTCACGAGATCAGCACGCTGACGTGCTTCTTCTACTTGGCGCCAAGTGTCGAATTCGGGTACGCCGGCCATTCGGTGTGGATCGCTTTATCCGGGTCAGGTCCGCTGGTCAAGGCAGCAGGGGACATCCTGCAGGAGATGATTCCTGCTGACTTCATTCGGGGCTCGATTCCTCTGAGGGACGTGCAATGGCGTCCGCGAATTCGGATTGCAGAAGGCAAGGTGTGGATCCCCTATGACGGTGCTGAGTGGTCTCCGATTTCGGCCACCGACGATACGTCGCGCGACGTAGACGAGGAAGCCTCCGCTGTTGTGAGCGCAGTAGATGAATCTGGCAGGATGAGCGCTAGGGTAACGCCGCGAAGGCGAAAGAAGATCCTGAACTCGGCTCAAGATGACGTTCGAGTCGGTTACTACCAGCGCAAGATCGAGCGTCTCCTTTCTCTCCCCGAGGGATCTGTGAAGTTCGTGAACCCGGATCGGAGTATCTCGCATCCCGCCCAGCTGATTGGATCATTGAGAAGTCGATGGGAGGACGCGTAGCTTCGATTCACTGTTGCTTCTACGTTGTCTGGAGCGCGCGTTAAGTCGACCCGATGGCAGCGAGGATCGCGCTGATGGACTTTAGAATCGCCGACACCTTCACCGACAGTCTTGCCCGCCTCACGGGCGATGAGCAGAAGGCTGTCAAGACGACGGCCTTCGATCTTCAGCTCAATCCCGCGAGTCCCGGAATGAGCTTCCACCGTCTCGACAATGCGCGGGACAGCAATTTCTGGTCGGTGAGGGTAAGCGCGGACCTTCGGCTGATCGTGCACCGTTCGAATGGAAGCCTGTTGCTCTGCTATGTGGATCATCACGACCGCGCCTACCGCTGGGCTGAGCACCGCAGGCTCGACGTTCACCCGAAGACGGGGGCTGCTCAGTTCGTCGAGATTCGCCAGCGTGTCGAAGAGGTCAGTCCCCCCAGGTACATCGACGCGACTTCGCTGCCGGTGGCGAAGCCGGCGCTGTTTTCGTCAGTGCCGGAGCGGCGCCTGCTTGGCTATGGCGTTCCGCAGGAGTGGATCGCCGAAGTTCAGCGGGTGACGGAAGACACGTTGCTCGACCTGGCCGACCATCTGCCCGCCGAGGCTGCCGAGGCTCTGCTTGAACTGGCGACGGGCGGAGAGCCGAAATCGCCGTCGACTTCGGCGCCAGCGGTCAATCCGTTCGAGCACCCCGATGCGCAGCGCCGCTTTCGCGTGGTTTCCAGCGTCGAAGAACTCGAACGTGCTCTATCGTCGCCGTGGGACAAATGGACGATCTTTCTTCATCCTGAGCAGCGGCAACTGGTGGAACGCGATTACACCGGACCCGCGCGCGTATCCGGTTCGGCGGGAACCGGCAAGACCATCGTGGCTTTGCACCGCGCGGCGCATCTTGCGCGAAGCAATCCGGATGCACGCGTGCTGCTTGCCACATTCTCCGGCAGCCTGGCCAATGCGTTGCGCACGAAACTGCGTCGTCTGGTCACTGCGCAGCCGCGCCTCGCCGAGCGCATCGACGTGCAGGCATTGGACGCGGTCGGTATTCATCTGCACGAGACGCAGGTCGGTCCCGTTCGCCTGCTGGCGCGCGAAGACCTCATAGCACGCTTGGCGCGGGCCGCTGCCGATGTCCGGGGGTTACGCTTCGGCGTCCCGTTTCTCCTGAACGAGTGGCATCAGGTCGTGGACGCCTGGCAAATCTCGTCGTGGGACGAATATCGCGACGTGAAGCGACTTGGGCGCAAGACACGACTGTCCGATGCGCAGCGCCTTACCTTATGGAGCATTTTCGATACCGTACGGGCCAGCGTATCGGCGGACGGCCTGGCGTCGATTGCCGGCGTATTCACCCGTCTGGCGTCCGAGTTCGCGACGCGCGCGCATCCGCCTTTCGAGCACATCGTTGTCGACGAAGCGCAAGACATCTCCATCGCGCAGCTGCGGTTTCTGGCATCTGTGGGTCGTGATCGCCCCAACGCACTGTTCTTTGCCGGTGATCTTGGACAGCGTATCTTCCAGACGCCGTTCTCATGGAAGGCGCTTGGCGTGGATGTGCGCGGACGCTCGCGAACGCTTACGGTGAACTATCGGACATCGCATCAGATACGCGCTTGCGCGGATCAGCTTCTCGGGGAGACCGTTGCGGATGTGGACGGTTTGGTAGAGGTCCGAAAGGGTACCGTTTCGGTGTTCAACGGACCGAAGCCGCTCGTGGCGGGACAGGTTTCGCCGGACGCCGAGGTCGAGACCGTCGCGAGCTGGCTCAAAGCTCGCGTCGAGGCGGGCGTTCAACCTCACGAGATTGGCGTCATCGTCCGATCGGAAACAGAACTCGAGCGTGCTGCCGAGGCCCTTTCTCGTGCTGCCGTACCTTTTATTGTTTTGGACGAACGAATGCAGTCGGTGGTCGGCAAAGCGTCAGCATGCACGATGCATCTGGCTAAAGGACTGGAATTCCGCGTGGTGGCAGTGATGGCCTGCGACGACGAAGTCATTCCTTCGCAGACCCGGATAGAGCAGGTGGCAGACAATAGCGACCTCGCCGAGGTGTATGCGACCGAACGCCATCTCCTGTATGTCGCCTGCACCCGCGCTCGTGAGGAGCTGCTGGTGACCGGCGTCGATCCGACCTCCGAGTTCCTGGATGATCTGGGCGCAGCGCGATGACATGCGGGGCTCATCGAGTGGACGGCCGCGCTAGGGGGGGGGCGACTTCGTCCCGGATGATATGCGCGACAAGCACACACCGCTCGTGTTCTACCAGAGCGCCGTCGGCGGGACGTATTGCAGGACGACATTGATTAGTACCCAAAACGGCCCGCGATAGCGGGCCGTTTCGTTACTGACGCTACTCCCCGCTCAGCGAGCGATGTGCTTCGCCTTCGCCCCGCGCAGGTCAGTGCCGCGACCAAATGAGGCGCCGCGCCAGGCCGAGAATGCAGCGTCGAGGTCGGCGCTCGATACGTCGCTCTGGGCCACGGGCCGTGCAGGCGGGACCTGGATCGCGGGTGCGCCTTTCGCCTTCAGCGCGTCGTTGACCGGCGGCAGGTCCTTCGCGACGAGGGCGTCGAAGCGTGCAGCGACGTCGTTCATTTCCTTCTGCAGCGCATCGACGGTGGCCAGCTGGTAGGCGCCCGGCGCGCCTTCGTAGAACACGATCGCACCGTACACGTTGTCCAGCTTCTCGCGCAGGCGCTCCTCGCCGGTGATGGCGCCGCCTTCCTTCGTCGCGACGATCTCCTTGCGGATCGCGTCGGCCTTCTCGCCCAGCCCGGCCACCTTGCTGCGCGCCGGGTCCCCTTGCGGGAGCTTCGCGACTATGGCGGCTGCCTGGTCGCGGACGGCGTTGATGCGTGCCATCAGGCCCGTCATCTCGCCGAACATGCCGTGCACGCGCATGGCGGCGTCGAATTGCGCCTTGCGCTCGGCCACCGTCAGCTTCGTGCGCCGGTCGACCGAGACCTCCAGCGGCGTCTCGTAGACCTGCTTGTTCTTCGTCATGCGCACGGTATAGGTGCCCGGCACCACGCGCGGACCGATCGTGCCGTAGTTCGCGAGCTGCGCCGCGGGCGGCACGACCGGTGGCTTCACGCGCATCGACCACGTGATGCGGTTGAGACCTCGGCGCTTGGACGCCGGCAGCGTGTCGATCACCTTGCCGTCGGGGTCGAGCACTTCGATCTTCAGGTCGCCGAACAGGTGGCGCGTACGCTGGTAGTAGGTGATGACGGCGGCGTTCGACGGGTTGTCGCCGACGAACTTGGCGTCGCCCTCGACGCTGCCGCCGAAGCTGGCGATGCGCTGTTGCACGGGACGCGCGGCGACGAAGGCCGCATCGCGGGCGAGCAGCGCGTCGTCGATCGAGCGCAGTGGCGTGATGTCGTCGATGATCCAGATGCCGCGGCCGTGGGTGGCGATCACCAGGTCGGAATCGCGCGCCTGCACGGCCAGGTCGCGCACCGCCACACTCGGGAAGTTGCCGCCCTTGAACTCGGCCCAGCGCGCGCCGCCGTCGGTGGAAATCCACAGGCCGAACTCGGTGCCCACGAACAGGAGGTCCGGGTCGACCGTGTCTTCCCGCACGACGTGTGCGTAGCCGCGCAGGCCGTGCTCCTTGCCCGCGATCTTCTGCCAGGTGCGGCCGAAGTCGCGCGTGCGGTAGACGTAGGGATCCATGTCGCCGAAGGTGTGGCGATCGAAGGTCGCGTACGCGGTGCCGGCGTCGTGCAGCGAGGCTTCGACCATGCTGACCCACGCGTTCCTGGGCAGCCCCTTCACGTTGCCCGCCACGTTGCTCCACGACGTGCCGCCGTCGCGCGTGAGCTGCACGTTGCCGTCGTCGGTGCCGACCCAGATCACCTTGCCGTCCTTCGGCGACTCGCTGATCGAATAGATGGTCGTGTGCATCTCGGCCGCGGAGTTGTCGACCGTGATGCCGCCCGACTCCTCCTGCTTCTGCTTGGCCGGGTCGTTGGTCGTGAGGTCGGGCGAGATGCGCTCCCAGTTCTGGCCCTGGTCGCGCGAACGGAACAGGAACTGCGCGCCGTAGTAGATCGTGCCCTTCTCGTTCGGCGAAAGCTCGATCGGCGTGTTCCAGTTGTACCGCAGCTTCTCCTTGAAGCCGGCGGTCGGCGCGATGAAGCGGATCTGCTTCGTGCGACGGTTGACGCGCCCGAGGAAACCGCCCTGGGCTTCCGCGTAGAGATAATCCGGATCTGCGGGATCGGGGAACACCCAGAAACCGTCGCCGAAGAACACCGGCTCCCAGCGGGCGTTCGTGATGCCGCCCGGATTGGCCGAATCGCCCACCCACGAGCCGTTGTCCTGCAAGCCGCCGTAGACCTGGTACGGATCCTGGTCGTCGGCACTCACGTGGTAGAACTGCGAAATGGGAAGATTGTCACCTTTCCACCAGCGATTGCCGCCGTCGTAGCTCAGGAACAGGCCGCCGTCGTCGCCGCCGATGACGTGGTTGGTGTTGTCGGGGTTGATCCAGAGGTCGTGCCAGTCACCGTGCGCACCGCCGCCCGTGGACGAGAAGCTCTTGCCGCCGTCGAGCGAGACGATCAGCGGCAGGTTCGGCTTGAAGAGCTTGTCGGGATTCTTCGGGTCGACGATCAGGCGCGAGAAGTAGAACGGCCGCCAGACCATGGCCTGGCTGCGGTCACCCTCGGTCCAGGTGCGGCCACCGTCGTCGGAACGGAACAGCGCGCTGCGCACGCCTTCGATCACGGCGTACACGCGCTTCGGGTCGCTCGGCGCGATCGTCACGCCGATGCGGCCCCAGGGCTTGGCCGGCAGGCCGTTGTCCTTGCCGGGCTCGATCGAGGTGAACGACGTGCCGCCGTCGCGCGTCTCGAACAGGCCCGAGCCGGACACGGCTTCCGGGCCGTCGCCGCCGGAGCGGAACGTCCAGCCCTTGCGGCGGAAATCCCAGAGCGAGACGAACAGGTGGTCCGGGTCCTTCGTGTCCATGCTGATGTCGGCGCAGCCCGTCGAGGCGTTCGGCCCCTTGAGTGCGAGCGTCCAGTGGCGGCCGCCGTCGTGCGTGACGTACAGGCCGCGCGCCGTGGAATCGCTCCACAGCTTGCCGGGTACGCAGGCATAGACCGTGTCGGGGCGCTGCGGGTGCACGAGGATGCGCGAGATGCGCTCCGAATCAGGCAAGCCCAGGTACGTCCAGGTGTCGCCGCCGTCGGTCGACTTGTAGATGCCGTTGCCGATCGAGACGCTGTTGCGTGTCCACGTTTCGCCGGTGCCCACCCAGACGACCTGCGGGTTCTTCGGATCGATCGTGACGGCGCCGATGGACTGCACGGGCTGCTTGTCGAACACCGGCTTGAAGGTCGTGCCGCCGTCGGTCGACTTCCAGACGCCGCCGCTGGCCGCGCCGACGTAGAGCAGCGTCTTGCCGTCGACGACGCGGGCGTCGATCGCCGAGATGCGGCCGCTCATGGTCGCGGAGCCGATGTTGCGCGCGCCGAGGCCGGAGATCGTGCCGGCGTCGAAGCGCGCTGCGGCGTCCTGCGCGGCAGCCGGGATCGAGAAGGCCGCGAGCGCGAGCGCCGCGGCGAGGGTGTTTTTCGTGCGCATGGTCGTCGCCTCCTCACTTCGACGCAGCGGGGGAGGCCGGGAACGCAAACTTCGCGTCGTCGACCGGGACGTTCACCTCGACCTTCTCGAGCGTGACCTTCTGCTGCTTCGGCGCGCCCTTCGGCCCGCTCTCGATCGAGAACGGCATATAGACGCCGGCCACTTTCTCGTAGTTGCCGAGGTCGCTCTCGAACGCCTGTTCGCTGCCGCGCACCTTGCGCTGCGTCACCGTGCGGATCTCCAGGAAGTAGTCGGGATCGAAGTAGAAGTACTTCACGTCCCCGTCCTTCTCGCTCACCTTGAGCTTGTGCGCCTCCGTGCCGTCGACGTCCTCGGTACCGAGGTATTCGATCGTGCTGCCCTTCGCCTGCCAGTCGACGAGCGGGCCGTCGATGTCGGCGTCGTCGATCAGTCCCTTGCTGTCGTCGGCCGACAGCTTCTCGGGATCCTTGCGGCCGCCGAACGGCTGGATCTGCCAGCCTTCCGTGCCGTCGTAGGCCTGTACCGAGGTCATGCCCTGCAGCGACGCTTCCTGCCGGACCTTGCCGGTACGGCTCACGATCGTGTCGAGCGTGAGATCGACCGAGAAGTCGCCCGTGAAGGACATCTTGCCGGTCGAGCGCAGCGAGCCGATCGCCTTGATCGCATCGCGTCCTCCCTTCGCCTCGAGATTCTTCGCGATCAGCTCCTCGGCGGTCATGGCGCTGGCCGCGCCCGAGGCCGCGAGCAGCAGCGCGCTCAAGCAGATGCGTCTGTGCATGGGAACTCCGTCTGGATGGGGATATGACAGAAACAGCACGAATCGCCTGCGCGCGAGCGATGCCGGCACGAGCTCAGGCAAAAGCCTACGCCCGGCGGATCCGCCCGCAGATGGGGCAGAAGTCATGCTGGCGGACTATGGCGGGGAGACGGTCTTACGCAGGGTCGCGCCGTGCGGTTTCACCGACGATGACGGCCAGGAAACAACAAGCGTCGTCTTTCAACAGGGGATAGCGCCGGCCGTGCGCTCTCGGGCCCGATGAGCTTCGATCGCGGCGCCTGACCGCGAATGGACAGTGGGTGTCGCGGTCGCTGCACGTGATACGCGGATAACGCGTACGCCGCACACCACCCATGACCACGGAAGTGAGCAACCCGGTTTGCGCGTGGTCCTGCTTTCCCGGCACTGGCAGTACGTCGGCACGGTCGGGGAAGAGGCGCCCTAAGCGAGCGACCTTCTGGTCGGTGGAGAGCTTGATGGCGCCGCGGATACTGGCGACGCTGGCGGTCTACGCATGCGATACCGTGCGATTCGGGCAGCACGATCCGGCAGCCATTCATTCCGGGTGCGCAATGCGGACTGTCCATCGCGGTTCGCCGCAAGTTCGCGCTCGGCGAGAAGACGTCCACAGCGACGCTGACCGCATGGCCCAATCGTGGACGAGGGTAATGAGCCGAAAGGAGTCCACGGTGGACCGGGACGCCGCGGTGAATTCATGGCGGCGGACGAGCGGCAACGAAAAAGCCGGCACTAGGCCGGCTTCAAGACACACTGCTGGTGTTATTGGTGGAGCGGAGGAGGATCGAACTCCCGACCTTCGCATTGCGAACGCGACGCTCTCCCAGCTGAGCTACCGCCCCACGTTGACACGGTTGCACGGGTGCCGCGCAAGGTCGCGGATACTAGCGTGCCTCGCGGCGGATGCCAAGCCCCGGATGCTGGCCGCGTCCGGCCGCCGCAGCCGGCCGTATCCGCGATGGGGCCCGAGCGCCGTTCCGGCCGGCCGATGGCGATTCCACCTGGCGGCCTGCGCCATAAGCGGCGCTGCTGCCGGTGCTGGCCGGTCAGGCGGGGTGGCGGCGCTGTCTTGCCATGGGCGCGGCCAGCGGCATTCCTGGCGTTGGCATCCGGCAAGGTGACGCAGGCCATCGTACTGCCGGGCGGCCGCGGGCCAGGACTGCCGCGGCGTCACCGGTTTCTGCCCCGGTGAGCACGCTGCCCACGGGCGGCTCGTCGCTGGCCGCGGCTCACTGAAACGCCCGTTCGACCAACCTTGCTAGAATCCGCGCCCAGCCCGCGCCCGGCGCGACTCCCTCCTTCGCCTTCACTCCCCCGCAGCCATTCCCATGGATCAAGTCCTGTTCGATTTCGACCACGTGGTCATCACGCCGTGGAAACTCATCGGCTTGTTCGGCGCCTTCCTGTTCACCGCGCGCTGGTTCGTGCAGATGTACGCGACGCGCAAGAGCAAGCGCGCGCATCTGCCGATGATGTTCTGGTACCTGTCGATCGTCGGCAGCCTGATGACCCTGTCGTATTTCGTCTGGGGCAAGAACGATTCGGTCGGCATCATCCAGAACGCGTTTCCGGCGGTCGTGGCGATCTACAACCTGTTCGTGGAAATGCGCCACCGCTATCAGGAACGGACGACCGGCGGAACGGCGTGAGCGGTTGTGCGGCGCGCCGGGAGCGGCGGCTGCGGAGGCGCTCCATCGGCGACGCGTGCTGCGCGCCGTGTCCGCAGAGGCGGCCTCGCTGCACCGGCAGTCAGCCGGTTCACCGCTGCAGCGGCGGCGCCGACCGGATGATCGGTGCCGCCGCCACGGTTGCCGTGCCGGATGCTTGCGCAACGTCCGGCGCTGTCTACTTCAGTATGTCGAACACCGTGTCGACCTTGCCGGCCACTTCGTCGAGCGTGTTCAGCGCGTCGAACTGAGCCGCTTCTGCAGCCCGGATCTGGTCGATCTCCGCGTCAGTCGGCACTTCGATCGGCGTACCCAGGTTTTGCACGTATCGGATTTCGTCGCGGACTTCCTTGATGCCGTGAACCGTCAGGGCGAATGCGCTGGCTTGGGCCGCTTTGCGATACGTGCCGGACATGGGGCCCAGCTTGCCGAGTGCGGCGAGCTTGGCAAAGTCTTTCAACAACTTCCCGCCGCCGATGTACTCCATGGTCTTGAGGCTGATTCGGGCCGTGTACGAGACGATCTGGAAGTCCCGGGCGGCCTGTTTCCGCCCGATGAACTCGGCCTGCTTGGGCGAGTAGTCGCCCCATTGCGGGTTGCGCGTGCGGCCGGCCATGCCGCCGGGGGCGGAGCGGTCGATCACGCGTCCGTTGCCGTAGACCACCACCTGGCCGATCTCGTCGGGCGTGCGGCCGTCGAGCACGAATCCGTTGAGCACGGTTTCCGTCACGCCGTCCTGCGTCTGGCGGATCGTCATGTCGACCATCGGATCGCGCTGCTGTCCGTCGCGGCCGTCGGGGTCGACGTAGCGATAGGGATTGTTGAAGCCGTAGGCGTAGCGGTTGAAGTGACGTCCGTTGCCGGCCATTGCCGGGACCGGGTCCACGCTGAGGAAGCGGCCGATCGCCGGATCGTAGTAGCGCTGCTGCATGTAGGTCAGCCCGGTACCGCCGTCCATGACGTGCCCGGTGAAGCCCATGCCGCGGTAGGCGGCATTGCCGACCACGGCGCCGTACGGTTCGAAGTCGTTGCGGTCGACGACCTGGCCCGCCTCGTTCGTGGCCGCTACCGGACTGCCGAGGGCGTCGGTGTGCTGGTACTTCGTCGCGAGCACGGCATTGCTGGGCCACTGGTGGTCGATCGTCGCCACCAGCCGGCCGCCCAGGAACACGTTCTCGTGGGTCTTCTGGTTGCTGAGCCCCGGTGCCTGCCAGTCGCTCCAGAACAGCAGCTGGCCGGCCTGCGTGTAGTGCCAGGCCGTCGTCCTGCCGTCCGTGCCGGTGGTGCGCAGGCGGCGTCCGAAGGCGTCGTAGCGATAGCTTTCCTTGCCGGCGACGCTGCGCAGCCGGTTTCCGACATCGAATACGTAGCTCTGGCCGTTCTTCGAGGTGACGTTGCCCTGCGTGTCGTAGCCGAGGCTGTGTACGACGGCGCCCGCACTGTCCCGGATCGTGGTCAGGCGGTGCGTCGCCGGATCGTAGCTGTAGTCCGCATAGTCCTTGACGCCGCCGAGTTTCCAGGACTTCAGGTTGTCCAGCGCGTCGTAACTGAAGCGCTGCTGCCCATTGCCGCCGAAGCCGCTCGACTCTGCCGCGACGAGCCGGTCGAGGCCGTCGTAGTTCATCGACCAGAAGGCCTGGCCGGCCGGTCCGAAGCCGGAGACGGACAGCACATTGCCGTTGGCGTCGTAGCTGTAGATATGGTCGGAAACGCCGCTGGTGCTGATCCGCCCCGGCATCTGCCGGGTGTTCTGGGCCATGCTGTAGACGAGGCCGTTGCCGAACGTGAACTGCTGCAGCGCACCGTTGGGGTAGTACTGGGCGTTGCGGGCATAGCTGCCCGCCTGGGTGGGCTGGCCCAGCGCATTCGGCGCGTAGCTGATGGTCAGGCCGGTGGGATAGGTGTGCGACGCCAGGTGGCCGACGCCGTCGTAGGCGTAGCCGACGGCCCACTCGCTCTGGTTTGCTTCGCGCAGCACTTCGGAGGTCGGCAGGCGCCGCTTGTTGTAGCTGTAGGACGTCGAGTATGCGCCGCCGCCGCCGGCGCTTGCGTCGGCCGCGCTGATGCGGGCCGGCAGCCCGTCCGGCGTGTAGCTCCACGACTGGTCGCCCTGCGCGTCGGCGAACGACAGCGTCTGCAGCCGGTTGCGTGCATCGTAGGTGCGCTGTACGCGGCGTCCCGAACTCCACGCCTCGGCGTGGCTGCAGGCGCCGCTGTCGTCGAAGGTGCCGCCGCGCAGGCCTGCGGCGCTCCAGGACACATTGCCGACACCGTCGTAGCCGACCACGGTGCTGCCGTTTTCCGGTTCGATCGATTTGCACAACTGCGCATTGCCGTCGTAGACGTAGCGCCGCCGTTGTTCCAGGGTGCCGTCGGCGCTTTTCTGCGTCAGCACCAGCGGCCAGCCGAACTTGGGTTGGCGCTCGATCTGCACGATCTTGCCTTCGGGCATGCTGCTGTACAGCGGCAGCCCGTATTGCGGCTCGTCCCAGGCCAGGTAGCTCGTCGTCGTGGCCAATCCCCGCGGGTCGGTCACGCGCAGGCGCAGCCCATTGAGATACTGCAGCGTCGTCGTGAGGGGGGCGCTCGCGCTGAGTTCGCTGTCGACGTCGACGCGGCTCTTGCGGTTCAGCGCGTCGAAGCGGGTGCGCGTGCCGGGAACGGCATCCAGGAAGCTGCTGATGCCGCGCTGCGGGAACGACACGAACTCCGGCCGTCCGAGCGCATCGAAGCGGCGGATCGTCTGGGTCCGCGTGCTGCCGGCGTTGGCGGCGTCGAAGGTCTCTTCCAGCACCGGGCGCCACTGCGCGTCCAGATAGGTGTTCACGCGCAGGTTGCCTTCGCTGCGCCGCACGCGCCAATGGCCTGCCGCCAGGCCGTATTCGTCGGCGGCGACTTGTTCGAACGTCACGGAGAGCGGCGACCAGCGCGACGCGTCGCACACGCCCGCCTGGGTTTCCGACGGATAGGTGACGCCGGTATTGCGCCCCATCGCATCGTAGCTGTAGCAGGTGCGCGAGCCCAGTTCGTCGACGGTGGCGATGATCCAGCCGTTGGCGTCGATTTCCGCCGCGATGCTCGAACCGGCGGGCGATTCCGGCGTCGGCGGGAACAGGACGCTGCGCGGTATGCCGCGGGCATAGTCGTACAGTTCCGTGGTATTGCCGTTGCCGTCGGTCGCGGTGGCCACGTTGCCGGCCGGCGTGTAGGTCAGCGTCTGCTGCAGCTTGCCGAACGCGTAGGTTTTCCAGGGCATGGCCCGCGCATCGAACTCGGTTTCGGCGACGACGACATTGCCGTTGTTGCCGGTGGCGTTGATGTCGGTGGAGGTCACGTACTGCCGGCGCACCTGGCCCATGACCCACAGCGCCGGATTGTCGTGGTACTCCGAGACCTCTTCGCGCTGGTAGCCGAGCGAGTTGCTGCGGACCACGCGCACCGGGCGCGCATAGCTGTCGAACGACTGCACGCTGCGCGAGAACACGTCGCCGTCGCGGGCGACGATCGACGCAGTGAGCGGGCGGATCTTTTCGGTAACCAGACGGTTGTTGCGGGCGTTCGGATCGACGCCGGCGGTGTCGGGAAACGGCTGACCCGCGGCACTCGCCAGATAGGTGTTGCTGACCGACTGAACCACGTTGCCGTTGCTCAGGGTTTCCACCTTGAGCAGCTGGCCGGCGTTGTGCCAGTAGTCGTTGCCGAAGGTCGAGCGCGTCACCGTGCCGTCCGGGGCGGTCACCTCGGTCGCCACGGTCGAGTCGCAGTTCGCGGCGGCGAAGCTGCAGTCATCCACATAGCCGGTCGCGTTCCAGCTCCAGGCCGGAAAATAGGCGTACTGCCACGTCTGCGGCGCGAGGCCCGGCCCGGACACCTGCTTGCTCGTCAGCGACGCCGTCTTGTAGACCATCACCAGATCGGACAGGGCCGCGAAAAGAGACTGGTCCGGATCCGGCTGATAGCAGCCGCCCGGCACGCGGTCGGTGCCGTGCATCATCGAACGGAAATTGAACACGCCGACCGCCCCGGAAGGATGTCCGATCGTTACCGCCGCGGTGGCTTGCCCCGGCACGGCGGGTTCGCAGTCGGCCCACAGGATGCGCTGGTTGTCGTGATGCAGCAGCGAGTAGAGGTCGCCGTACTGGAACGTCCAGCGGCTGGTGTCGGGCTGCACGACGGCCGACAGCGCGGCGCCGTCGGCGCTGGCGTACTGGTATTGCCAGGTCCGGCCGCCATGGCTCACGGCGCTGATCTTTCCGTTGCTGCCGTAGCTCACGGCGATCGACGTGCCGTCGCTGGACGTGATCGAGCGCAGGCGTCGCGGCTGCGCCGGGTCGTAGTCATAGACGATGGTGTTGCCGAAGCGGTCTTCCACCTTGGTCGCATGGAGGAAGTATTCGCGCCGGTTGACCACGGTTTCCTCGCGGCAGAAATTCACCTGCCGCGACGCGCCGCTGAGCGACCCGCCGTCCATCCGGTTGAGGCGCCAATGCGCATTGACGTCATAGGGGCTGCCGCCGGAGGACCAGTCGAATTCGTAGTAGCTGTACGACCAGTTCACGACGTTGAGGTCGTTGTAGAAGGCCGTCTTGCACTGCTTGTCCTTCAGCGCCGCCACCTTGCGCGAGCTGAGCCAGTCGAAGGTGTAGCGGGTGCCGTCGGGCAGGGACACCTTGAAGCCCTCGCCGGGGCCGTTCTTCAGCGTGGGCACGCAGGACACGCGCCAGTCGCCCTTGGTCGTGCCGACATAGGTCTCGCCGTTGGCGGGGCGGGTGCGGTCTGCCGGCAGCGCGAGCAGCGGATAGCTGCCCTGGCCGGGAATGCTGATCTCGTTGCCGTGCCAGTATTGCTCGGGCGTGTAGGTGATGTTCCAGTTGGTGAACGCGCTCTTCACGCCGGGCGGGGAGAAGCCCGAACTGCAGCGCTGGTTCGGCGTGGCGGAGCTGACGACCCATCCGGTCCGCTCGTCGAACGTTCCGTGGATCATCGGCACGTCGAGCTTCCAGTTGCCGAACAGCTCGCCGTCGGCCGCCTTGTTGACGTAGTCGTCGATATCGGCGGCGTTGACGCCCAGGGTGCGGGTCAGGGCCAGCGGAAGACCGCTGTTCGTGCGCACCGCGACGTCCGTCGCGCTGAACGATGTGACGCCGTCCTTGAGATTGACCGATTCGCCGAACAGGTTCGGCCCATAGGCGGTCAGCGTCTGCGCGGCGCCGAGCACGTTGGCGTATTCGTCGCGGATGCTCCGGGCTGTCTGCGCGTGTGCCTGGGCGAATGCCGCGGCCAGCGCGACATGCACCAGTAATCGTCGGAGTTTCATGCGTATCCTCGGGTTTTTACGGGCTTGGAGTGCCGGCCCTCCTAGGCGCATCGGCGCGTCGCCCGGGGCGAGCGCCGTGGACCATGCGGCTCTGCGGGCCGTCGATGTGCCTGCATTCGGAGACAGCACCGGCATTTCCGCGTCCGGCCTCGCGCGGGGCCGCTGGTGGCAGCCGGCGGTTCGGCACGTAATCCCTTGCATGACGTCTGCGGACCCGGCGGATGGAGGCGGTGTCGGAGACTAGGGAACCAGGGATGGCGTCGTCGGCACGCGTTGGAAACGCGCCGATAATGTTTCGATAACGCGCGAATATTTCTTTGCGATGCAGGCGCTTGCCGGTCTCGCCGGCGACGGCCGCCGGTCCATGCCGGCGGCGGGAGAAGGACACTGCGGCGTGGACGCCCCGGCGGTCCGGTGCCATGTGGCGGACAGGCGGCTAAGCGGCGGGCCCGTCACCGCGGGCGGCAGCGGCCGATAGCCGCTGCGCGTGGGATCGTCGTCGCTCGTGCCGGCATCGGCGGCGCGGCGTTCGCCGCCGGCGCCGCAGCTGGCGAGGTCTATTCCGGGTCGTAATCGAGCAGCGGCGCGAGCCAGCGTTCGGCCACTTCGAGGGTCCAGCCCTTGCGCGCGGCGTAGTCCTCGACCTGTTCCTTGCTGACGCGGCCGACGACGAAGTACTGGCTCTGCGGGTGCGAGAAGTACCAGCCGGAAACCGCGGCGGCGGGGTACATCGCGAAGCTGTCGGTCAGTTCGATGCCGGTGTTGCGTTCGGCGTCCAGCAGGTCGAACAGCGTGCCTTTCTCGGTGTGTTCGGGGCAGGCGGGGTAGCCCGGTGCCGGGCGGATGCCGCGGTATTTCTCGGCAATGAGGTCGGCGTTGGCGAGGCCTTCGTCGGGCGAATAGCCCCAGAATTCGCGGCGCACGCGTTCGTGCAGGCGTTCGGCGAACGCTTCGGCCAGGCGGTCGGCGAGTGCCTTGAGCAGGATGGACGAGTAGTCGTCGAAGTCGCGCTCGAAGCGTTCGAGGTGCGACTCGATGCCGATGCCGGCGGTCACGGCGAAGCCACCGATCCAGTCGGCCACGCCGGAGGACTTCGGCGCGATGAAGTCGGCGAGGCAGAAGTCCGGCCGCTCCTTGGGCTTGTCGACCTGCTGGCGCAGGAAGTGCAGCCGGGTCGGCCTGGCGTCGCCGGTCTGTACCTCGACGTCGTCGCCGACGCGGGCGGCGGGCCAGAAGCCGATGACGGCGCGCGCGGCGATCCATTTCTCCGCGACGATCTTCTCCAGCATCGCGCGCGCGTCGCGGTAGAGCTCGCGCGCCTGGGGGCCGACGATCTCGTCGTCGAGGATCTGCGGATAGTGGCCGGCCAGTTCCCAGGTCGAGAAGAACGGCGTCCAGTCGATGTAGTCGACGAGCTCGGCCAGCGGGTAGTCGTCGAACACCGTGATGCCCGGTTTGGCCGGCGCCGGCGGCCGATAGTCGTTCCAGCCGCCGTCGAAGGCCTGGCCCCGCGCGTGGGCGAGGCTGACGAGCTTCTTGCCGGGACCGCGGTCCTTGTGGCGTTCGCGGATCTCGGCGTATTCGTGGCGGATGCGCGCCATGAACTCGTCGACGAGCTCCCGGGAGATCAGCGACTGGGCCACGCCGACCGCGCGCGAGGCGTCCTTGACCCAGACGGTCGGCGATTTGTAATGCGGCTCGATCTTCAGTGCCGTATGCGCGCGCGAGGTCGTCGCGCCGCCGATCAGCAGCGGGATGTTCAGCCCCTGGCGCTGCATTTCCCTGGCGACGTGGCTCATTTCCTCCAGCGACGGCGTGATCAGGCCCGACAGGCCGATCATGTCGGCGTTCTCTTCGCGCGCGACGTCGAGGATCTTCTGCGCCGGCACCATGACGCCGAGGTCGACGACGTCGAAGTTGTTGCAGCGGAGCACGACGCCGACGATGTTCTTGCCGATGTCGTGCACGTCGCCCTTGACCGTGGCCATGACGATCTTGCCGTTGGACTTGCCGGCGTCGCCGGTGCGCGCCTTTTCTTCTTCGATGAACGGCAGCAGGTAGGCCACGGCCTTCTTCATGACGCGGGCCGACTTGACGACCTGCGGCAGGAACATCTTGCCGGCGCCGAACAGGTCGCCGACGACGTTCATGCCGTCCATCAGCGGGCCTTCGATCACGTCGAGCGGCCGCGTGGACTGCAGGCGCACTTCCTCGGTGTCGCCTTCGATGAACTGGTCGATGCCGTGGACCAGCGCATGCTTCAGGCGTTCGCGCACGGGCTGCTCGCGCCAGGCCTGCGTCTCGATCGCCGCTTCGCCCTTCTTGGATTTGTAGCGTTCGGCGATCTCGAGCAGGCGCTCGGTCGCATCGCTGCGGCGGTTCAGCACGACGTCCTCGACGCGCTCGCGCAGCTCCGGATCGAGGTCGTCGACGATCGGCAGGCCGCCGGCATTGACGATGCCCATGTCCATGCCGGCGCGGATCGCGTGGTAGAGGAACACCGCGTGGATGGCCTGGCGCACGGTCTCGTTGCCGCGGAACGAGAACGACACGTTGGAGACGCCGCCGGAGATGTGGCAGTGGGGCAGGGTGTTGCGGATGATGCGCGTGGCTTCGATGAAGTCGACCGCGTAGTTGTTGTGTTCCTCGATGCCGGTCGCGATCGCGAAGACGTTCGGATCGAAGATGATGTCCTCGGGCGGGAAGCCCACTTCGTCCACGAGGATGCGGTAGGCGCGCGTGCAGATCTCGACCTTGCGCGCACAGGTGTCGGCCTGGCCGGCTTCGTCGAAGGCCATGACCACGACGGCCGCGCCGTAGCGCAGCACCTTGCGCGCCTGCTCGCGGAAGACGTCCTCGCCTTCCTTCATCGAGATCGAATTGACGACGCCCTTGCCCTGCAGGCACTGCAGGCCGGCCTCGATGACGCTCCATTTGGACGAGTCGACCATGACCGGAATCCGCGCGATGTCGGGCTCCGAGGCGATCAGATTCAGGAACCGCACCATCGCGGCTTCCGAATCGATCAGGCCTTCGTCCATGTTCACGTCGATGATCTGCGCGCCGTTGGCGACCTGCTGGCGCGCGACGTCGACGGCTTCCTCGAAGCGGCCTTCCTTGATCAGTTTCTTGAACTGCGCGCTGCCGGTCACGTTGGTGCGCTCGCCGACGTTGACGAACAGCAGTTCGGGCGTCAGTACCAGCGGTTCGAGGCCGGACAGGCGGGTGTAGCGGGGCTGGGTGTTGTCGTGAGCCATGGGGATGCAATTACCGGATGTTTCGTGTTCTTGGGAGGCGGGGGTGTTGCTGGGGGATTGGAGCAACCCCATCCCCACCCATGCCCTCCCCTTGAAGGGGAGGGTTTGTATCGGTTCGCTGAAAGAAAAACGCGAATTTCATACGCTTTTCGATCAGGCGATAACTCTTTGTTTCCGAGGAAGGCGTTCGAAAACCCAACCCCTCAACGGGCGGTACTCAAAACCCTCCCCCTCAAGGGGCGGTACTCAAAACCCTCCCCTTCAAGGGGCGGTACTCAAAACCCTCCCGCTCAAGGGGCGGTACTCAAAACCCTCCCCTTCAAGGGGCGGTACTCAAAACCCTCCCCTTCAAGGGGAGGGCATGGGTGGGGATGGGTTTCGCCGTCAGTTCCAATGACACCCTCGGTCGCAATGTGAGCTCAGTCTTTCGGCGCTTTCCCGATGAACGCAGGAAAGCGCAAGCAGGAATCCCGAAAAATCGAAGCAACCGGCGACTACGCCGCGCTCTGCACCGGATAGACCACCGGCGTGCGCGGCGTCAGCCCGGCTACCGCTTCGGCGATCGCCTTGATGTGCGCCGGCGACGTGCCGCAGCAGCCGCCGACGAGGTTCAGGAATCCGGCTTGCGCGAACTCGCGGATCGTCGCGGCCATTTCCGCCGGCGTCTCGTCGTAGTCGCCGAACGCGTTCGGCAGGCCCGCGTTCGGATGCGTGCTGACGTAGCAGTCGGCCAGGTTCGACAGGGTTTCCACGTGCGGGCGCAGGTCCTTCGCGCCGAGCGCGCAGTTGAGCCCTATGGCCAGCGGGCGCGAGTGACGCATGGAATAGAAGAACGCCTCGGCGGTCTGGCCCGACAGGGTGCGGCCCGAGCGGTCGGTGATCGTGCCGGAGATCATGACCGGCACGCGCGCGCCGCGCGCCTCGAACTCCTCGTCGATCGCGAACAGCGCGGCCTTGGCGTTCAAGGTGTCGAAGATGGTCTCGACCATGACGATGTCGGCACCGCCGTCGAGCAGGCCGCGCACGGCTTCGCGATAGGTCTTGCGCAGCTCGTCGAAGCTCGTGTTGCGGAAGCCCGGATCGTTGACGTCGGGGCTGATCGAGGCCGTGCGGCTGGTCGGGCCGAGCACGCCGATCACGAAGCGCGGCTTGTCCGGCGTCTTCGCTTCGATCGCATCGCAGCACTCGCGAGCGATCCGCGCGCCTTCGCGGTTGAGCTCGTAGACGATGTGTTCGAGGTGGTAGTCGGCCTGGCTGATCGAGGTCGCGTTGAACGTGTTCGTTTCGAGCAGGTCGGCGCCGGCTTCCAGATACTGCGTATGCACGGCGCGGATCACGTCGGGCTGGGTCAGCAGCAGCAGGTCGTTGTTGCCTTTGAGGTCGCAGACGTGGTGCTGATGGTCGTGCAGGTGCTGGTGGCGGCCGTCGTAGCCCTGGGCGAAGCGTTCGCCGCGATAGCCTTCCTCGTCGAGCTTGTAGCTCTGGATCATGGTGCCCATCGCGCCGTCGATGACGAGGATGCGCTGCTGCAGCGCGGCCAACAGTGCGTTCGTGCGGGTCGGGTTCAACCAGGGCAGTGATTTCATGGGCGTGTGGTCGGACAGGTCTGGGGCGTCAGGTTGGGGGCGTGACCGCTCAGGGCTTGCGCGCGAGCAGGGTCAGCACTTCGAAATGCGGCGGGCGCCGCTCCTTGGTCGCGCGCGCGCAGCGGATCACGTCCAGGCCGGCGGCCCGGGCGCAGTCGCGCAGTTCGTCGGGCTCGAAGCCGAGGTTGCGGTGGTCGAACGGTTCGACCGCGGTCTTGTGCGCATGCCGGCCCAGGGTCGCCGCGAGCAGGCGGCCGCCGGGGCGCAGTACGCGCGCGGCCTCGCCGAGCACGGCGGCCGGCCGGTCGGTGTAGGTCAAGGCATGCATCAGCAGCACGAGGTCGAAGCGGCGTTCGCCGAGATCCAGCGCGTGCATGTCGCCGAGCTCGACCGTGACGTTGGTCAGCGCCTTGAGCCGCGTGCGCGCCGCGCCGACCACGCGCTCGCTCGCGTCGACGCAGACGATGGAACGCGCCTGCGGCGCGAGCAGCTCGGCCAGCACGCCGTCGCCCGAGGCGATGTCGAGCACGTCGCCGATCTCCACCAGCTGGGTCATGGCGCGCGCCAGTGCCTCCCAGGTGCGGCCCGGCGAATAGTGCCGCTCCATGTCGCCGGCGACGGTGTCGGCCCAGCCTTCGGCGCCGGCACGCTGTGCGAGTACGCCGGGCAGGCGTTCGTCGTCTTCGCGCAGCAGCGCATCGTCGACGCTTTCCTTGAGTGCGCGCAGCAGGGCTTCCTCGCGCGCCGGCAGTTCGGCATTGAAGCGGTAATAGGCCGACACGCCGGCGCGACGGTCGCGCACGAGATCGGCTTCCTTGAGCTTGGCCAGATGCGTGGACACGCGCGGCTGGGCCAGGCGCAGCACGGCCGACAGCTCGGCCACGGTCAGCTCCTCGCGTTCGAGCAGGGCGAGCAGGCGGACGCGGGTCGGATCGGAGAGCAGGCGCAGCAGGGCCGACGTGGCGGCGAGATCCACTATTTATCCCTTCATCTTGATTAAAAGATGGATGCGCAGGGTAGCGAGGCGGCCGCATCGGGTCAATGCGGCGGCCGTGCTGCGCCCGTCGCGCCGGGCTAAGCTTGCGGACTTATGCCCCTGTCTCGCCTGCTCAGGCCGCTGCTTGCGGCCACCCTCTCCGTCGTTGCCAGCGCTGGCGCCGCCAAGGGCGTCAAGGATGCCGAGCTCGGCAAATTCTGGAGCGACGACCCGCTGCACGTGCCGTACCGCGCGCTACAGACCGGCGCGGCTCCGGCTGGGGAGCGCCTGCCGCTGGTCGTGTTCCTGCACGGCGACTGGCAGGACGGCACCGACAACGAATCGCAGCTGGCCGGTTACGGCAACGGTTCGATGGAGCTCATCGACGAGGCGCGCAAGGCGCATACGCCGCTGGTCTACGTGGCGCCGCAGACGACCGACGCCTACTGGCCGCCGGCTCGCGTCGCCGCCGTCGTCGCCGACGCGCTGAAGCGCTGGCCGATCGACCCGCAGCGCATCGTGCTGACCGGCATTTCCAACGGTGGCAGCGGCGTCTGGGATGCACTCAAGCGCTATCCGCGCTGCTTTGCGGCCGGCGTGCCGATGTCGGGCATGACCGAGCCTTCGGGGCTGCGTCACATCGTCGACATTCCGCAGTGGGTGTTCCACGGCGAGAAGGACGACGACACCGACGTGGACTGGGGCTATGGCGGCGCGCAGGTCGGTTCGCGCCAGGTCGTGCGCGCGCTGCGCGCGTTCGGCGGCAAGCCGATCTACACCGAATATCCCGGCGAGAAGCACGTGATCTGGTCGCGCGCCTATGCCGAGAAGAAGCTGCTGCCGTGGATCCTCGCGCAGCGGCTGCCGGGGCCGCCCTGCCGCTTCGATGCGCCGGACCTGCGCTGAGCTCGCGGCGCCGATGGCCAGTCGCGCAGCGGGCCACTAGACTGCCGGCGGGGAGTCCGCGGCAGGGGCGGACGCACAAGGGGAACCGCAATGAAGTCGTGCCGATCGCCGCTGGCGGCGCTGTGCCTGTGCCTGTTTGCGCTAGGCGGCGGAACCGCTGCCGCCGCCGGTGTCTACAAGTGGAAGGATGCGCAAGGCAACATCCACTTTTCCGACAAGCCGCCGCCGTCGGGCGACGCGGTGTCCCAGGACGGCGTGAAGGCCGTGCAGATGCAGGATGCGTATACCGGCGTCGCGCTGTCGAGCAAGCCGCCGATCCGCAATCCGCGCACCGGCGGCGGTCCCGGCATCCTGCTGACCCGCTTCACCCTGCAGCTCGACGCGGCGAACAGCCGCAACGTGACGGTCGGGCGCAAGTTCTACGGTGCCGCCTGCGACCAGAGCGTCGATCTGCTGTGGAACGAAGGCATGCTCGATCTCAAGGGGCGCGTCGCCGAGCAACTGCTCGCCGAACGCTTCGAGCGGGCCGGCTATACCCTCGGCTATGACGCCGGCAGCGGTCCGTTCGAGCTGCAGGTGGAGCTCATCCGCCTGAAGATCGACCTCTGCGAAGGCGGCCGCGGTCCGGCGGGCTCGGGCTCGCGCAGCTACGTGAAGCTGCGCTGGACCCTGACGCCGCGCGGCGCCGGCGCGCCGGCCTTCCGCGGTACCAGCGAAGGCCTGTTCGACGGCTGGAACACCGGCCAGAAGGATTCGCTGATGCATGCGATCGGCGCGGCGACCGACAACCTGCTCGGCGAGCGCGCGTTCGTCGACGGGCTCGGCGGCACGGTGCCGGCGGCGGACGCCGGCCTGGTCACCGGCGGCGCGCTGCCCGGCAGCGGCGGCGATCTCGACGAAGCGGCCAGCGCGGTCTTCGACCGCGGCGACGGTGCCGGTACCTTCCGCGAACGCTCCCGGCGCCTGCTGTCCGGCGCCGTCACTGTCGCGACCTTGCGCGGCCACGGCAGCGGCGTGGTGATCGACGCGGCCGGCTATGTGCTGACCAATGCGCACGTCGTCGGTCAGGAGCGCACGGTCAAGATCCTCGTCGACGGCAAGACGCTGGAGGGCCGCGTCGTGCGGCGCGACGCGGCGACCGACGTCGCGCTGATCCAGCTGCCGGGCGAAGGCCTCAGCGCCGTCACGGTCGCCGGCGAGGAGCCCAGCCCGGGCGATCCGCTGTACGTGATCGGCACGCCGCTGGACATCAAGCTCAGTCACACGGTGACGCAGGGCATCCTCTCGGCCGTGCGCGAGGAGTCGGGGCGGCGCCTGTTCCAGACCGACGCGTCGATCAATCCGGGCAATTCCGGCGGACCGGTGTTCGACGCTACCGGCGAGCTCGTCGCGCTCAGCGTCGCCGGCCTGTTCACGCGCCAGGGGGCCTCGTTGAACGTGAACTACCTGATTCCGATCCGCCAGGCGCTGCAGGCCCTGAAAGTGACGCCGCGCGCGGTCCCCTGAGGGCCGGCGCCGGCCGGGGCCGCGGCGCCGATTTGCGCCGGCCGAGCCGTACGGCGCCCGAATCGGTAAAATCGGCCACCTTCATTCACCCGCGCAACCGTGCCGCACCTCCGGCGTGGCTGGGGTTTCGTGGCTCAGCAGGAGTTCCCATGGATTTCCGATTCACCGAAGACCAGCTGTCGATCCAGGCCATCGCGCGCGATTTCGCGCAGAAGCGCATCGCGCCGGTCGCCGCCGAATTCGACCACAAGGGCGAATTTCCGCTGGCCAACATCCAGGAAATGGGCCAGCTCGGCCTCATGGGCATCGAAGTGCCGGTCGAATACGGCGGCGCCGGCATGGACTCGATCTCCTACGTGCTGGCCATGATCGAGATCGCCGCGGCCGACTGCGCCCACTCGACCATCATGTCGGTCAACAACACGCTGTATTGCAACGGCCTGCTGAAGTTCGGCACGCACGAGCAGAAGCTCGCCTACGTCAAGCCCATTGCCGCGGGCGAGGCGATCGGCGCGTTCGCGCTGACCGAGCCGCAGTCCGGCTCCGACGCGACCGCGATGCGCTGCCGCGCCGTCAAGCAGGCCGACGGCAGCTTCGTCATCAACGGCAAGAAGAGCTGGATCACCTCCGGCCCGGTGGCCAAGTACATCCTGCTGTTCGCGATGACCGAGCCGGAGAAGGGCGCTCGCGGCATCAGCGCGTTCATCGTCGACACCGGCCGCGCCGGCTTCGGCCGCGGCAAGACCGAACCCAAGCTCGGCATCCGCGCCTCGGCGACCTGCGAAATCGAATTCACCGACTACCGCGCGACCGCGGACGAAGTCATCGGCCAGGAAGGCGAGGGCTTCAAGATCGCGATGGGCGTGCTCGACGCGGGCCGCATCGGCATCGCCTCGCAGGCCGTGGGCCTGGCCCGCGCCGCGTATGAGGCGACCATCGCCTATTCGCAGGAACGCAAGGCGTTCGGCCAGTCCATCGGCAGTTTCCAGATGACCCAGGCCAAGATCGCCGACATGAAGTGCAAGCTCGACGCGTCGTGGCTGCTGACCCTGCGCGCGGCCTGGGCCAAGCAGCAGGCCCAGGAGAACGGCGGCCGCTTCTCGACCGAGGCCGCGGTGGCCAAGCTGACCGCGTCCGAATCGGCCATGTGGATCACCCACCAGGCCGTGCAGATCCACGGCGGCATGGGCTATTCCAAGGAAATGCCGCTGGAGCGCTATTTCCGCGACGCCAAGATCACCGAGATCTACGAGGGCACGAGCGAAATCCAGCGCATGGTCATCGCGCGCAACGAGACCGGGCTGCGTTGAAGATTGCGGCGCTGTTTCAAAGCGCTCGAGCGAAACCCATCCCCACCCATGCCCTCCCCTTGAAGGGGAGGGTTTTCGGTGCTGCGGCTCTCGGGTGAAGTGATTCGGCCGTCTTGCAGTGATCCGACCTCCTCTGCAGCGATCCGGCCCTCTCGCAGTGATCCGGTCCTCTTGCAGTGATCCGATGCTCTTGCGGTGATCCGGCCCTCTCGCAGTGATCCGACGCGCTGGATACTTCATCAAGTCGCAGTGCGACCCACTTGCCGCGCCGCTTCAGAGCGCGGGAAAAACCCTCCCCTTCAAGGGGAGGGCATGGGTGGGGATGGGGTTTGCTTACCAGGTTCACTCATCCAGAAACCATTCTCGCCCCATGACCGCCTCCCTCGTCAGCGTCACTCGCATCGAAGCGACATTCCTGCTCGCCGTCGTCGGCACCGCGCTCGTCTGGTCGGGCATTGCGCCGCAGGATCGCCTGACCTGGTTCATGGAAATCATCTGGGTGCTCGCGGCGATTCCGCTGCTGCTCGCGACCCATGCGCGCTTTCCGCTGACCCGGCTGCTGTACTGGCTGATCGCGGTGCATTGCCTGATCCTGATCTACGGCGGCAAGTACACCTATGCGCTGACGCCGCTCGGCGATCTCTGGCGCGACTGGTTCGGCCTGGTGCGCAACAACTACGACCGGCTCGGCCATTTCGCGCAGGGTTTCGTTCCGGCCATCCTCGCGCGCGAACTGCTGCTGCGCTGCACGCCGCTCCGGCGCGGCGGCTGGCTTTTCTATCTGGTCTGCGCCGTCTGCCTGAGCTTCAGCGCATTCTTCGAGTTTATCGAGTGGTGGGCCGCGCTGGTCATGGGTGGATCGGCCGATGCCTATCTCGCCACGCAGGGCGACGTCTGGGACACCCAGTGGGACATGTTCTGCGCGCTCGTCGGCGCGATCGCCGCGCAGCTGCTGCTCGCGCGCATGCACGACCGCCAGCTCGGGCTGGTCTGAAGCCGCGGCTCAGTGTCCGGCCGCGTCCCGCGCCGGCAGCCGCTGCGTGAGCCAGGCTTGGAAATCCTCGGCCATCGCGCCGCTGAGGCTGTGGTCGCCGGAGTAAAGGCGCGTGGCATGGTCCACGCCGAGATCGTCCAGCCAGCGGTCGGCGCGTTCGGCCCAGCTTACCGGCAGCTTGCTGTCGTCGCTGCCGTGGAGGATCAGGCCGTGCAGCGATGCGAGCCGTTCGCGCGCGGCGATCTGCGGTTCCAGTTCCGGCAGGATGCGCCCGCTCAGCACGGCGAATCCGTTCACGCGCTCCGGCGCGCTCAGCGCGACGCTGGCACTCATGATGCCGCCCTGGCTGAAGCCGGCCACGACGCTGCGCTGTGGTGCAATGTCGTGGATCGCCTGCAGCCGGCCGATGAACTGGATCAGGGTCCGGCGGCTGGCCTCGGCCTCGTCGGCCGCGATCTGCGGGCCGGCCGCGGTGAACGCGACGCGGAACCAGGCGAACTGTCCGGCGCCGAGCTGCAGCGGGCCTCGCGGCAGCACGACCAGCGTATCGGCGGCTGCGCCGGCGGCCAGGGGCGCCAGGTTCGTCTCGTTGCCGCCGACCCCATGCAGCAGCACCAGCAGCGAGGACGGCATGACCGGCGCCGGCTCGCGCCGGCGGAAGGCGAGCGCATGGCCTGCATCGGCGATCAGCGGGGACAAGGTATGCATGCGGTCTCCTGCAGGGCTTCCGGTATGACGTCGAACGCGCCGGTGCGGCGGCTGTCGTCATGCGGCTCACTGTAGTGGCCGGACCGGGGCGCATAAACGGCATGGGCAGGGAAACAGTGTCTGCGCCGGCGCAACGACGGAGCGGGACGACACGGTGCGCCAACGAAAAGGGGCCGCCCGGAGGCGGCCCCTGTCGATTTTCCCGTCGCGCGTCGGCCGTCGCGGCCCGCCGCTGAACCCGCCGGACAGGCGGGCCGTGCTGCGACAGGCTTCAGCTCCTGCCGCCGCGCACGCGGACTTCGCTCAATTACGGCTGGAAGCCGCTGGCGAAGATGCGGTCGGCCGGACCGCTGCGGCAGCTCTGCACCTTGACGTCGTCCACGTACCAGCCGTGCGGGGTCAGGCCCTGCGAGCTGTCGGTGGAGACGCGGAAGCGGAAGCGCACGGTCTGTCCGGCATAGCTGTTCAGATCCACGACCGAGCTCTTGTACGGCCGCGTGCCGCACCAGACCTGCAGGCCGTTGGCCGCGCCGCCGTTGGCCGCGCCGGTATACGGATCGGTCAGCAGTGCCGCGCCGGTGATCTGGGTCCAGGTGCTGCCGTTGTCGCTGGAGATTTCCAGCAGGCCGCCGTCGTAGCAGCCGCCGGATGTGCGCGGCTCGAGGTTCAGATCGCTCTGGAAGCTCAGGCTCAGCGGGCTCTCGCCGACCGGCAGGGTGACGGCGGGCGAGACCAGGCGCTGGTCCGAGGCGGTGGTCACGTCGGTCGCGAGCCAGGCCTTGGTCGGCGAGGAAGGACGCGCCGTGCTGACGGCCCAGGTCTGGCTGCCGGTGCCGGCGGTCGCGGTCCAGCCGCTGACGTCGCCCTCGATGTTGTCGGTGAACAGCGCGTTGGCGGTCTGGTTCTCGTCGCAGGCGCCCGGCGCCTGCGCGGTCCTGAAGCTGAACACCGCCGAGTTCGCGCCGGCGCCGCAGATGTTGTTCGCCCGCACGCGCCAGTAGTACGTCGTCAGCGACTGCAGGCCGGACACGTTCCAGCTCGTTGCGCTCTGGCTGGGCTGGGTCGCGACGATGTTGGCGAAGCCCGCGTCGGTCGCGACTTCGATCGTGTAGGCCGTCGAATCGCTGATCGGCGACCAGCTCAGGCTGACCGGGTTCAGCGAGTTCACGCCGGTCGCGCCGTTGGCCGGGGCGAGCAGGGTCGGGCCGGCCGGCGCGCCGACCGAGATCGTCAGCTGCGCGGTGGCGTCGTGGCCGGGACTGCCGCTGGCGGTGCCGGCGATGGTCAGGGTGCTGGTGCCGCTCGCCGCCGCGCCCGCGGTGCTGACGCTCATCGTGGCCGAAGTGCCCGGAACGACCGGATTGGGCAGGAACGTGACGCTGGTGCCGGCCGGATTGCCGGTCGCGCTCAAGGTGACCGGATTGACGAAGCCCAGATCGCTGACCGTCGTGATGTTGAACGTGGCCGGGGCCGGCGCGCAGACCGCCTGCGGCGAGTTGGCCACGCTGAGGCGGAAGTCCGGCGCGTCGCCCGAGCAGACCGGGCGCGTGCCGCAGGCGATGCCGTGGGCGTTGAAGGCATCCCAGATGCGGCAGGCGTTCGGCGTGCCGTTGGCCAGGTTGCCGTCGTCATCGTCGGCCGGCAGGAACACCGTATACCAGTTCGTCGCGGCGCAGCCGTTGACCGTCGCGGCGACGTTGCACTTGCCGCCGGAGGCGACCTGGTAGGCGCTCTTGGACGGCGTCAGGCTCGCGTACCAGATGCGGTCCATCTTGGCCCAGCCGCTGGCGCCGTGGCGCTGGATCAGCGCCTGGGTCAGATCCCAGTTCGCGCCGCTGGCGATGTAGGACTCGCAATGGCCTTCGTAGCCCATCGGGCCCTGGTACGGCGTGATGCCGTTGGCGAGATAGGGACAGGTGTAGCGGTCGCAGTTGATGCCGGCGTCGTTGGCCAGGTTGGCTGGCGTCGCGATCTTGGCCGGCGGCGCGGAGACGCCGAAGTCGCCGACGTCGCGCACGCCGGTGCAGGCGTCGCAGTTCGCGCAGTTGGTGCCCGGAATGAAGTTCTGGCCGATGCACGAGTCGCGTGTTTCGAGGAAGGCGAACGTGTCGCCGACCGCTTCGCCCGAGCCGTTCTCGCTGGCCGAGCCGCCGGAGTTCGTGTCCATGCCGTGACCCCACTCGTGCAGGAACACCGCGGCGATCTCGCCGGTGTTGGAGCAGACCAGGGCCGGATTGCTCGCGCTCGGACCGGATTTGTAGAAGTTCAGCGTGCTGCCGTTCCAGGCGGCGTTGCAGGTGTTGTTGACGTTCATGTTCGCCGTCACCTTGCCCTGCAGCCAGGTGTTGGACGGGAAGAACGTGCGCGCCTTCTCGTTGATGCGCGTCAGGTGATAGAAGCCCGAACGCGAGGCGTGCGTGTTGCCGGCACCGCCGACGCCCGGCGTCGTGCAGTCGGTGCCGCCGCTGGTGCCCAGGGCCAGGTTGCCGTCGGTGCTGTTGCTCAGGCTGGCCGCACCGCAGTTGTCGGACATGCGGAAGTACTTGCCGTCGAGCGTGACCGTGGCCGTGCCGCCGGAATAGTCGTAGATGCCCAGCGTGTCGGTGACCTTGGCCGTGCCGTTGGTGACCGCGGCGAACGGCAGGTTGACGACGACCTCGGTGTCGCTGTTGGTGGTCGGATAGATGCCGCCGCTGACGCTCGCGTTGACGTTGACCGTGAGGTTGCGCAGTTCGCGCACGCGATTGGTCTGCGCGTCGACGAGCACTTCCCAGGTCGCGTCGTCGTCGACGACGTCGAACACGTAGCGCCAGGCCAGCACGTGCCGGTAGCCGGTGCCGCGCGCGCCGAGGAAGCGTTCACCGACTTCGTCGCCGGCCGGCAGCGCCGGGTACAGGCGCAGCTGGCCGGGTTCGATCATCTCGTGGATGCGCGTGTCGGCCGGGAAGCCGAGTTCGGCCCAGGCCAGCGCGAACGCCTTGTCGCGCGGCAGCGCGGGCTTGGTCGAGACCGTGACCGGCGCGACGCGCTCGGCGCCGAACTGCACGATGTTGCCCTGGGCCACGCGCACGTAGACGAAGGCGCCGTCCACGCGCACGCCGTTGTGGAACTGGCCGAATTCGAGGAACCATACCGGCCGGTCGCCGCCGGCCTGCACGCTGCGCTCGCCGTCGAGCTGCAGCTCCAGGCCTTCGGTGCGCAGCAGGTCCGGCACCGTGGCGACGAACTCGCGCGCCTTGGCCGCGACCAGGCCCAGGGTCATGTCGGACTCGGCGGCCAGGCCGAACTGCTGCGGCTTCAGCGCATTGCCGCGACCCGGAATCAGCGCGATGCCGCTGCCCTGGACCAGGTTGGGCCGGTCGCTGCGGTCGTCCCAGCGGATTTCCCAACTGCCGCCGTAGCGCTGCTGGAACGCGGCGGTGCGCGACTGCAGCATCAGGTCGTGCTGGGCGTCCAGGCTCAGTGCCGGCTGGGCCTGCAGCGACGCGTCGACGAACGGACGCGCCGGCAGCCGCGCGGTCGCCGCCTTGTGGCCGCCTTCGGCGATGGGGTGTATGGCCTGGGCGGTCGGAAGACCCAGCAATAGCGTCAGCAGCCCGGTCAGGGCGGCGGTTCTGGCGGGATGGAGCATCGAGTCGGTTCCTCGCGAACGGTGAAGGGTGTCGAACGACGGCGCCGGCCTCCCGGGCGGGCGCGCTTCCTTGTCCGGCAATGGCCGCCGTCGACGGTCCGTCGGTGCCGGCCGCGGGCTGACGCAACGACACCGCGCGCCCTGGCCCGGCACGGCGGCATTCGCTGCGATCGACGAATCCCCTCGTCGCCGGCGCGCTGCGCCGGTCCCCGCGGCCGCCTTCGTCCCCAACCGCTGTGCGGCGACCGCCGCGGAGTATGCACTGCCGCGGCCGCTGTGGGATCGGGCCGGCGGCCTAGCCGGCACCGGCCCGGAGCGCGGCGGTAGCGCCCGGATGCGATCGGTAAATTTTAATAATTAAATAATTTTATAAGTATTAAATTTTATCGTGTTCGGGGGCTGCGCCGCGGCGCCCGGTGCGCCGGGCCTGCAGCCGGTCCGGGCGAACGAACCTGATACGTAGCGGCAATCGCCGGTGCGGCCTATCAGCGCCGTTGCGCGCCGGCGCAACGCTTGTTGCGGCAATCGTTGCGCCTCTACACTCGGCGCGTACTCAGGGGGCTTTCATGCGAACGAAGCGGATGCGCGCCGGGAAGGCGTGCTTGCTTGCGTCGCTGCTGCCGCTGCCTTTCGCCGCTGCCCAGGCGCAAAGCCTGGCGCTGCCGCCGGGCGCGCGTCTGCAGCTGGATGGCGGCCGGCTCGAGGCCGCCGGCGGCGACCTGCTCGTCGGCGGAGTGCTGGCGCTCGGCGCCGGCGCGCTGCGCGGCATCGGCGCGCTGCGCATCGCGGCCGGCGCGAGCGCCGATTTCGGCAGCGGCACGGCGACGCTGTCCGGCGACTGGGAAAACCGCGGCGCATTCACGGCCGGCAGCAGCCGCGTGGAGCTGCGCGACGGGCCCGCGGTCAGCGCAGTCCTCGGCAGCACCGTGTTCGCGAACCTGAGCCTCGCAAGCAGCAGCGGCAAGCGCTATCGCCTCGAGTCGGGCCTGACCCAGACCGTCAGCGGCAGCCTGCAGATCCAGGGGCTGGGGCCGGCGCTGCAGGTCGACGTCAGCGTGCCCGGCAGCGCCGCCTATCTGAATCTGCTGCCCGGCGGCAGCCAGGCGATCGCCAACGTCGGCGTGTCCGACGTGCACGCGACCGGCCAGCACCTCGCGCCGACCCAGACCAACCAGGGCGGCCGCGGCAACGACAGCGGCTGGTTCGGCGGCGGCGTCGCGGTTCCGGCGACGCCGGTGCCCATGCTCTCGCGCGGCCTGCAGCTGCTGCTGGCCGCGGGCCTGATTCTGATCGCGCTGCGCCGCCGCGCGTCCGCAGCCATCTCCAGGGGATAAGTCATGCGTCATAGTGGATTCGTACAGAAAGCAATCTGCGCCGGCATCGCGCTGGCCTGCGCCGGCGCGGCGGCGGCGGCCGACGTCAAGGTCGTGCCGCCGGCCGCCGGCGGCTTCAGCGTGCGCAACGCCGGCGACAGCGCCGATCTGCTGCGCGTCGACGAGAACGGCCGCATTTCGTTTCCGAACCTCGGCGCGGCGGCGACCCAGTCGGCGGCGGTCTGCTTCGACACGGTCAGCGGCGTGCTCGGTCCCTGCGCCGGCGGCAGCGGCGGCGGCGCCACCGGCGCGACCGGACCCACGGGGCCGACCGGTCCTACCGGCCCCGCCGGACCGACCGGCGCGGGCGCGACCGGCGCCACCGGAGCGACCGGCGCGCTCGGTCCCACGGGCGCCACCGGCATCCAGGGCCAGATCGGCGTGACCGGACCGACCGGCGCGACGGGGGCGACCGGCGCGACCGGTCCCACCGGTTTCGGCATCGGGCCTACGGGCCCGACGGGACCGACCGGTGCTACCGGCGCGACAGGCGTGACCGGCGTGACCGGAGCCACCGGCGTGACCGGCGCCACAGGTGCGACCGGCGACACGGGCCTTGCAGGGGCGACCGGCGCCACCGGCGCGACGGGGGCCACGGGCGCGACCGGCGGCGTCGGCCCGACGGGACCGACCGGCGCGACCGGCATCGGTGCGACCGGGCCTACCGGCGTGACGGGCGTCACCGGCGCGACCGGGCCCACCGGCGCCACCGGCGCCGGCGTCACGGGACCGACCGGTGCGACCGGCCTGACCGGATCCACCGGCCCTACCGGCGTCACGGGTGTGACCGGCCCGACCGGACCGACCGGGGCGGGCGCCGCCGGACCGACCGGGCCTACCGGAACGACCGGCGCGACCGGCCCGACGGGGCCGACAGGGGCGGGCGCCACCGGTGCGACGGGTACCACCGGCGCGACGGGTGCCACCGGTGCGACCGGCGCCACCGGCGCAGCCGGCGGCGCGAAGTATCAGGTCCGCATCAACGGCACCTTGAGTACGGCCCTGGCGCGGCCGCTGTATCCGACCGCCCTCAATGCAACCCTGAACCAGTCCGTCACCTTCATCACGCCGCAGTCCTATCGCATCACGCTGCAGAGCGACGGCAGCGTGCTCGGCAATGCGTCGATCGCGTATGACGGTCCCAATTGCACCGGCAATGTGCTGGTCAATACGTTCAACTACCCGCCCGGCGTCGTGGTGTCCGGCGGTACGAACAAGCCACTCTGGTATGTGCCGCTGACCGGGGCGACGGTCGTCACCGATCCGGTACGGCAAAGTCAGGACACCGGCACCGCCTGCAACACCACGCCGTTCAACCTGACCGGCACCTACTACCATGCGCCGGCCAACAGCGCAGCCGTGACCGGCGTCGGTCTGACCAACGGCCTGCCGGTGACGGTGACGATCGAGTACGTGCCCTGACCCACGCCGCAGCGGCCGCGACGGCGGCCGCTGCGGATGCGGGGCCGGGTGTTTCTTGGGATTTGCGCGGCGACCCTGCGTAACAACGCTCCGAGTTCCCTGTACTCGGAGTGTCCATGTCGTATCGATTCCTGCTCGCGCCGCGTTTTCGTCTGCTCGTTTGTGCCTTGTTGTCCGCCGTGGCGGGCGCTGCGGTTGCGGCGGAGCGCATCAGCGTCGCCACCGGCGGCGGCGAAGCCAATTTCCAGAGCCGCTATCCGGCGATCTCCGCCGACGGCCGCTACGTCACGTTTCTCAGCGACGCGACGAATCTCGTCGCCGGCGATACCAATGCGGCGGCCGACGTATTCCTGCGCGACCGCCTGCTCGGCACGACGACGCGGGTCAGCCTGAAGAACGACGGCTCGCAGGCCGACGCCGGCAGCCTGGCCGCGTCGATTTCCGGCAGCGGCACGCGCATCGTGTTCACGTCCTACGCGAAGCTCGTCCCGGGCGCCGGCTTTCTCAACTGCTATCTGCGCGATCCCACGACGAACACCGTGCAGATCGTCGACCGCAAGCCCGACGGCAATCCCGGCGTGACCTGTGCCTCGCCGGTCATCGACGTGGCCGGCACGCGCATCGCCTATGTGTCCAGCGATGCGCTCGTCGCCGACGACGCCAACGGCCGGCCCGACGTCTACGTGCGCGATCTCGCCGCCGGCACGCAGCGCCGCGTCAGCATCAGCCCCGGCGGGCCGGAGGCCAATCTCGGCAGCAGCGATCCGCGCATTTCCGGCGACGGCAGCCGCGTGCTGTTCGCGTCGACGGCGAGCAATCTCGTCGCCGGCGACACGAACGCGAAGCCCGACCTGTTCCTGGCGTCCAGCGATGCCAGCCTGCCGCTCGCCCGCGTCAGCGTCGGCGCCGGCAACCTGCAGGCCAACGAAGGCGCGAGCTATACCGGCGCGCTGAACGCGAACGGCTCGCTGCTCGCGTTCTCGAGCAAGGCGACCACCTTGCCGGACTGGGGCGAGTTCGCCGAGAGCACCCTGTACCTGCGCATCCCGGGCAGCGACGCGACGATCGCGCTGAGCATTCCCGACGGCAATCTGCCGCGCGAGGGCTTCAACGAGGAGCCGGACTTCGACTACAGCGGCCGCTGGCTCGTGTTCGCCTCGACCGACCGGCTGTACGGCGGCGCCGAGCCCGGCGGCGTCTACGTGATCGACCTCGTGCGCGGCCTGATCGCGCTGGTCAGCGTCGGCGGCAACTCGGGCAACGTGCGCCAGCCGCGCATCAGCGCCGACGGCACCGGGGTGGTCTGGTATTCGTTCTCGAACCAGCAGGTGCCCAACGACACCAACGGCACCTGGGACGTGTTCTACGGCGCCAATCCGCTCTGGGAAGAAACGCCGATCTTCGCCGACGATTTCGAATAGCCGTCGCTGCGCGCTCGCATCGGTGCCGGCGGTTTCGACAGCGGCCACGGCGCCATCGCGGCGTCGGCGCCGATGACTTCCGAAGCGCCGCCGCATCTGCCGCGCGGCGGCCGGGAATTTCGAATAACCGTAACGCGGTCCTGTGCGCCGGTGACGGCGCGCAGGCCGCGCCACTACCATGCGCGCACGCCCCAGTGGAGTGCGTCATGCCCCGGAACACCAGCCTGCTGCGCGAACGCGCCCATCCTGGCCACGAGAAGGTCACGACGATCGAGCTGTTCTTCGATCTCGTCTTCGTCTTCGCGGTCACCCAGCTGTCGCATTCGCTGCTCGAGGATTTCAGCCCGCTCGGCGCGCTGCGCGTGCTGCTGCTGACCCTCGGTGTCTGGTGGGTCTGGATCTATACCTCGTGGGTCACCAACTGGCTGGACCCGGAAAAGATTCCGACGCGGCTGCTGCTGCTCGTGCTGATGCTGGCCGGCCTGATCCTGTCGGCCTCGATACCCGAGGCCTTCGGCGACCGCGCCGTGAGCTTCGCCGGCGCCTACGTGTTCATGCAGGTCGGCCGCACCGTGTACTTCCTCTGGGCCGTGGCCGGCCATCCGAACATGGTCGCGAATTTCCAGCGCATCCTCGCCTGGCTGCTGCTGTCGGCGCTGTTCTGGCTGGCCGGCGCGTTCGCCGAGCCCTGGCGGCTGCCGCTGTGGGCGGCCGCGCTCGCGATCGAGTTCGTATCGCCGTCGCTGGGTTTCTTCGTGCCGGGACTCGGCCGCTCGCGCACGAGCGACTGGGATGTGGCCGGCGGCCATCTGTCGGAACGCTGCGGCCTGTTCGTCATCATCGCGCTCGGCGAATCCATACTCGTGACCGGCGCGACGTTCGCCAAGCTCGAATGGGGGCCGGCGACGATCGCCGCCTTCGCGACCGCCTTCGTCGGCAGCGTCGCGATGTGGTGGATCTACTTCGATGCGGCCGCCGACCGCGGCGCCGAGCGCATCGTCGAGTCCGACGACCCGGGCCGGCTCGCCCGCGTGACCTATACCTATCTGCACCTGGCCATCATCGCCGGCATCATCGTCTCGGCCGTCGGCGACGAGTTCGTGCTGGCCCATCCGCTCGGCCACAGCTCGCCGGCCACCGCCGTCGCCGTGCTCGGCAGCAGCGCGCTGTACCTGGCCGGCAACGGCCTGTTCAAATGCAGCATCGCGAAGGCCTTCCCGCGCTCGCACATCGCCGCACTCGCGCTGATCGCCGTCGCCGCGCTGTGCTGGCACTGGCTGCCGCCGCTGGCTCTGGCCGGCGTCAGCGCCAGTGCGATGCTCGTCGCCGCATTCCGCGACGCGCGCAGCGGCGCGGCGTCGCAGGCGTCCACGGTTTCGTCGCATTCGGCCTAGGTCGTACCGGACCCCGGCCGCATCGGGTCAGGTCCTGCAGGGCCCGGGCCGGACAGGCCCAGGCCAGCTTTCTTCGCTTCACGCCGCAGTTCGATTCGATTCTTCCCTCTCCCGTGAGAGGGCTTCAGGTGGGACAGCCGTCGTGTTGCGGCGACAACCGGACAGGCGCTGGCTGCGCAAGGAAAAAGGGCGGCATCGCTGCCGCCCTTTTCGTTCAGGCCGTCACGGTCGCGCCGTCAGTGCCCGTCGCGTAGCGCGGGTTGCGGTTTGCCGTGCGCCGCTTCGTCGGTGCGGTCGCCGAGCAGGCGGCGGATCGCGACGTAGAAGATCGGCACGAACAGCAGGCCGAGGAAGGTCGCGAAGATCATGCCGCCGATGACGCCGGTGCCGATCGCGTGGCGCGCGTTGGCGCCGGCACCGCTGGAGATGGCCAGCGGCAGCACGCCGAGAATGAACGCGAACGAGGTCATCAGGATCGGCCGCATGCGCAGGCGCCCGGCCTCGAGCACGGCCTCGCGCAGCGGCTTGCCGTGGCGCTGGGCCTCGACCGCGAACTCGATGATCAGGATCGCGTTCTTGGCCGCGAGGCCGATGATCGTGATCAGGCCGATCTTGAAATAGACGTCGTCGGGCAGGCCGCGCGCGAGCGAGAACAGCACCGCGCCGAGCACGCCGAGCGGCACGATCAGCATGACCGACACCGGAATCGACCAGCTCTCGTACAGCGCGGCCAGGCACAGGAACACGACCAGGATGGACAGGCCGAACAGCAGCGGCGCCTGGTTGCCGGAGACGATTTCCTGCAGCGACTGGCCGGCCCAGTCGAAGCCGAAGCCCGGCGGCAGATCCTTCGTGATGATCTCCTGCATGGCCTTCATCGCATCGCCCGAGCTGCGTCCGGGCACCGGCGAGCCGACCAGTTCGATCGCCGAATAGCCGTTGAAGCGCACCAGCGCCGGCGGGCCCATGACCCATTTCGAATGCACGACGCTGGACAGCGGGATCATGTTCGGCGTGCTGCTGCCGTTGGCTGCCGGCAGGGAGCTCGGCAGGAAGAAGCGGCTGAACGCCTCGGGGCTCATGCGGAACGGCGCGTCGGCCTGCAGCACCACGCGCAGCACGCGGCCTTCGTAGAAGAAGTCGTTGGCGTAGACCGGAGCGAGCATGAGCTGGATCGCGCTGAACACGTCGGTCACGTTCAGGCCCATGGACTGCGCCTGCACGCGGTCGACGTCGATCTTGAGCTGCGGCGAATCCTGCAGCCCGTTCGGACGCACGCCCTGCAGGATGTCCTTCTTCTCGGCGGCCTTGCCGAGCACGATGTTCTGCGCGTTGACGAGCGCCTCGTGGCCGGCGCCGCTGCGGTCCTGCAGGTACATGTCGAAGCCGCCGAACGCGCCGAGACCCTGGATGGTCGGCAGGTTCACGACGAAGGCCTGGGCGTCCTTGAGACCCATGAACAGCGCGCCGTTGGCCTGCTGGATGAAGGTGAGCGCGTCGGTCTTGCGCTCCTCCCAGGGCTTGAGGCGGATGAAGGCCATGCCGACGTTGTCCGCCTGGCCGATGAAGCTGAAGCCGCTGACCTGCAGCACCGCTTCGACCGCCTCGTTCTCGGACAGGATGTCGCTGACCTGTTCCATCGCCGCGGTGGTGCGCTGCAGCGATGCGCCGGCCGGCAACTGCACGATGGCCAGGGTGTAGCCCTGGTCTTCTTCCGGCACGAAGCTGCCGGGCATGCGCGTGAACACCACGCCGCAGAGCACGACGATGACCCCGAACAGGATCATCCAGCGGCCCGGCCGCCTGACCGCGCCGGCGGTCTGCCGCGAGTAGGTGCCGAGCACGCTTTCGAAGGTGCGGTTGAACCAGCGGAAGAAGCGGTTGGGTTCCGGATGCGTGGGCTTGAGCATCGTGGCGCACAGCGCCGGCGTGAACGACAGCGCGAGCAGTGCGGAGAAGCCCATCGACACGGCGATGGTCAGCGCGAACTGGCGATAGATCGCGCCGACGCTGCCGCCCTGCATGGCGCTGGGAATGAACACCGCCGCGAGCACGACCGTGATCGCGACGACCGCGCCGGTGATCTGGGTCATCGCCTTGCGCGTGGCTTCCTTGGGCTCGATGTGTTCCTCGCTCATGATGCGCTCGACGTTCTCGATCACGACGATCGCGTCGTCGACGACGATGCCGATCGCCAGCACCATCGCGAACAGCGACAGCTGGTTGATCGTGAAGCCGATGAAGTACATGCCGAGGAAGGTGCCGGCCAGCGCGACCGGGATGACCAGGGTCGGGATGATGGTCGCGCGCAGGTTCTGCAGGAACACCAGCATCACGATGAACACCAGCACGACGGCGATGACCAGGGTTTCCACGACTTCGAGGATCGACATGCGCACGAACGTCGTGCTGTCGTACGGCGTGAACCAGGACACGCCGGCCGGGAAGCTGGCCTGCAGTTCGTTCATGCGCGCCTTGACCGCTTCGGCCACCTGCAGGGCGTTGGCGCCGGGCAGCAGCTGCACGGCGAAGCCGGCGATCGCGTTGCGGCCGTAATACGTGGAGCGGCCGTAGGAGAAGGGCCCGAGCTCGACGCGGCCGACGTCCCTGATCTTGACGGTGGTGCCGTCGGCGGTCGTGCGCAGCACGATGTTCTCGAACTGCTCGGGCGTCGTGAAGCGGCCTTCGGCCATGACGCTGGCGGAAATGCCCTGTTCGTCGATCGTCGGGGTCGAGCCGATCGCGCCCGAGGCGAACTGCACGTTCTGGCCGCGGATCGCCGTCAGCACGGCGTTCGGCGACAGGCCGTAGCCCTGCAGCTTGTCCGGGTCCAGCCAGATGCGCATGGCGTACTCGGAACCGAACTGGGTCACGCTGCCGACGCCGGCGATGCGCTGGATCTGGTCGAGGATGCGCGAGGAAATGATGTTGTTCAGCGCATAGGAATCCTGCTGGCCGTCATCGGATTTCAGCGCGGCGACCATCAGGAAGCCGGCGTTGGCCTTGGCCACGACGACGCCCTGCTGGGTCACTTCCGACGGCAGGCGCGGCAGCGCCAGCGAGACGCGGTTCTGCGTCTGCACCTGGGCGATGTCCGGATCGGTGCCGCTGTTGAAGGTCAGCGTGATCGAGGCGTTGCCGCTGGCATTCGACGTCGAGCTGAAATACAGCAGGTTGTCGATGCCGTTGAGCTGCTGCTCGATGACCTGGGTCACGGTCTTCTCGACCGTGTCGGCGCTGGCGCCGGCGTAGTTCGCGCTGATCACGACCTGCGGCGGCGCGATCTGCGGATACGATTCGATACCGAGCTCGAACGTCGCCAGCACGCCGCCGAGGGTGATCAGGATCGCGATCACCCAGGCGAAGATCGGCCTTTCGATGAAAAATTGAGGCACGGTGCGTTCTCCTTACGCCTTGGGCGCTGCGGCCGGGGCTGCGGTCTGCGCCTTGTCCAGCTGTTCCTGCGGCACGGCCTTGGCCGGCTTGTCCGGCTGCACTTTCTGCAGGCCCGAGACGACGATCTGATCGCCGTCGGCGATGCCGCTCTTGACGACCCAGTCGGCCCCGCGCAGCTCGCCGAGTTCGACGTGCTTGACCTGCACCTTGGTATCGGCGCCGACGACGAGCACGTAGGCACCCTTGGGGTCGCGCTGGATCGCTTTCTGCGGCACCAGGAACGCCTGTTCGAGTTCGCCCTGGACCAGGCGCAGCTTCACGAACATGCCCGGCAGCAGGCTGCGTTCGGCGTTCGGGAAGGTGGCGCGCAGCGACACCGAGCCTGTGGTCGGATCGACCGCGAGGTCGGCGAAGCTCAGGGTGCCGCTCTGGCCGTAAGCGCTGCCGTCGGGCTGGAACAGCTGCACTTCGACCTGGTCCGCCGCGGCGAGCTTGAGCTTGCCTTCGGCCTGGGCCTTGCGCAGCTGCGCGACCTCGGCCGCGGACTGGCTGAAATCGGCGTAGATCGGGTCGATCTGCTCGACCACGGTCAGCGGCGTGACTTCGCCCTGGCCGACCAGCGCGCCTTCGGTCACCAGCGCGCGGCCGGCGCGGCCGGCGATCGGGGCGGTGACCGCGGCATAGCCGAGATTGAGCTTGGCAGCCTCCACGTCGGCCTGGGCCTGACGCACTGCGGCGGCGCTGGTGCGCTGTGCGGCGATCGCGTCGTCGAGATCCTGCTTGGCGATGGTGCCGCGTGCGGCGAGATCCTGATAGCGCCTGGCCTTGGCGTCGGCATTGGCCGCCGTGGCGCGGGCCTGGCCGAGCGCGGCCTCACGCGAGCCCAGCGCGGCCTTCAGCGGCGCCGGGTCGATCTCGAACAGGGCCTGGCCGGCCTTCACGTCGCTGCCTTCGATGTACAGGCGGCGCTCGACGATGCCCGGCACGCGTGCGCGCACTTCGGCGGTGCGCGTGGCGGCGAGGCGGCCGACCAGATCGCGCGTCAGCGGCACGGCGCCGGCCTTGGCGAGGACGACGCCGACTTCGGGCGGCGGCGGCGCCTGGGGCGCGTCGGTCTTCTTGCCGCAGGCGGCGAGACTCAGCAGAAGGGCGGTGGGAAGGAGCAGGCGCAGGGGCTGCGGGCTCATGAGGGCATCCTTGACGAGGTTGTTGTAGACGGGGAACTGCCGGCCGCGGGCACACGATACGCTCTCAGGAAGGCGTCAATCACACGGTCGGCCCAGTCCGCACGCTGCTGCGGCGTATCGCGACCGGCCAGGCCGAGGCGGCGGCGGTCGATATCGAAACCGACCAGCATGCCGAGCAGCATTTCGGCCAGCGCCGACGGATCTTCACGCCTGAGTTCGCCACGATCCGCGGCGGCGGCCAGGCAATCGGCCAGGCGCTGCTGTATGGACAGCGCGCCGGCATCGAACAAGGCCCTGGCTTCTTCGGGAAAACGCGCGATGTCGGTGGTCAGCATGCGTATGGCGGTGACGGTGCGCGGCTCGGCCAGATGTTCGAGATGGGCGCGCGCGAACCGGCGCAATGCGGCTTCCAGGTTTTCGCAGTCGGGCTCGAGGTTGGCGCCTATGGGGCCGAGCAGCTCGCTGACGACGCTGCGGAACAGGCCTTCCTTGCTGCCGAAATGCGCATAGACGGTCTGCTTGGAGCAGCCGGCGCGCTGCGCCACCGCGTCCATGCTGACCGCGTAGCCCATTTCGAACATGAGCTCGATCGCGGCCTCGCGCATGCGCTGGTGGCGCCTTGAGGTACTGGAAACGGAGGCGGGCATCGGGTTGGACTGTACCGTCCAGTTCAGGAATCGGCGGAGGATAGCGGCGAGGCGCTGCCGCGTCGACGGCCTGTCGACCAAAGTCGACATTCATGGCGCGCCGCAGCAAAGCGGCCCCGGGTCTGCGCTATGCAATGGCACTGGTAATCGGCGCCGCGGACGGGTCGCCGCAACGGGTCCATGACCCTGCGTTAAACGCCCGTTTTTTCGGGAATTTTCGGCTGGATTCAGCCGACATGGAGGCGTATCCTGCGCGCCCCTTCGTACAGGTTTCAGGGAAGCCAATGTCCGCCAAGAGCGAGAATGTGCAGGCGCCGGCCGTGGAGGCCGTGCTGACGGAACTCAAGAGCACGCTGACCGCGGCCAAGCTCAAGGAGGCGCAGGCGTTCACGTCGCATCTGCTGCATCGCGTGACGGATGAAGATCTCGCCGCGCGGCCCGCGGCGCAGTGGGCTGCGATGGCCCGCGATCTGCTCGAATTCGTGCGCGTGCGCAAGGCCGGTACTTCCTCGGTGCGCGTGTTCAATCCGACGCTCGACGAGCAGGGCTACGAATCCACCCATACCGTGATCGAGGTCGTCACCGAGGACGCACCCTTCCTCGTCGACTCGGTCAGCATGGCGGTCAGTGCGGCCGGTCTGCTGGTGCATGCGATCGTGCATCCGGTCTACCGCGTCGAGCGCGACGCCGGCGGCCATGTGCTGTCGCTGGGCGCGGAAGGGAAAGGCAAGTCCGAATCGGTCATGCATTTCGAGACCAGCCGCGTCGCCGAGGCCGAAGAGCTCAAGCGCCTGCAGCACGGCGTCGCTCGCGCGCTGCACGACGTGCGCGCCGCGGTGGCGGACTGGCAGGTCATGCGCGAGAAGATGCTGCAACTGTCGCGCGAACTGCCGCAGCGCAAGCTGCCGGTCGACGCGGCCGGCGTGGCCGAGGCGCAGGAGTTCCTGAACTTCGTCGCCAACGACCACTTCACCTTCCTCGGCTATCGCGAATACGTCGTCGACAAGGCCAATGGCGTCGACTCGCTCGTGACCGTGCCGAACTCGGGCCTGGGCATCCTGCGCCAGGACGAGGACGCCGCGCCGCGTCCGCTGAACACCCTGGTCGCGCGCGAGCTGCCGCAGTCGGGTTCCACCGATGCGATCATCCTGACCAAGACCAATGCGCGCGCGACGGTGCATCGTCCGGGCTACATGGACTACATCAGCGTGCTCGGCTTCAACGACGCCGGCGTGCCGGTGACCGAGCAGCGTTTCCTCGGCCTGTTCACTTCCGGCGCCTACATGCGCCGTCCGCAGGACGTGCCGCTGGTGCGGCAGAAGGTCGAGTCGGTCATGGCCCGCTCGGGCCTCAAGCGCGAATCGCATTCGGGCAAGGCGCTGCGCCACATCCTCGAAACGCTGCCGCGCGACGAACTGTTCCAGGCCACCGAGGACGAACTGTTCGCGACCGCGATGGGCATCCTGCAACTGCAGGAACGCACGCGCTCGCGCCTGTTCGTGCGCCGCGACAAGTACGGACGCTTCTTCTCCTGCCTCGTGTTCATTCCGCGCGACCGTTTCGACAACGCCACGCGCGAACGCATCGAAGCCATGCTCAAGCGCGTGCTGCACGGCGAGCGCGTCGATTCCACCGTGCAGGTCGGCGAATCCGCGCTGGCGCGCCTGCATCTCGTGATCCGGCCCAAGGCCGGCGAGCGCGCCCGGTACGACATCGCCGAGATCGAGGCCAAGCTCGGCCAGATCGTGCGCAACTGGTCCGACGAACTGCGCGACGCGCTGGTGCAGAAGCACGGCGAGGACAAGGGCCTCAAGCTGGCCAACCGCTACGGCAAGGCGTTGCCGGCCAGCTACATCGAGGAAGTCACGCCGCATCTGGCCGTGGCCGACGTCGAGGCCGCCGCGGCGCTGAAGACGCCCGACGACATCCGCCTCTCGCTGTACCGCTCGCGCAAGAAGGGCGACGGCCTGCGTTTCAAGCTGTTCCGCTACGGCGCGCCGATCACCCTGTCCGAAGCGCTGCCGATGCTCGAGAACATGGGCCTGAAGATCCTGTCCGAGCACCCTTACGAGATGGATCTCGGCGAGTCGACGATCTCGATCCAGGACTTCGACGTGCAGCCGGCGGCGGCCTGCGAATTCGACATCGACGAAGTGCGCGAGGCGTTCCAGAACGCGTTCGAGCGCATCTGGCGCGGCCAGGCCGAGAACGACGGTTTCAACAAGCTGATCCTCGGCGCGCAGATGGACTGGCGCCAGGTGTCGATGCTGCGCGGCTACTGCAAGTACCTGCTGCAGACCGGCGTGCCGTTCTCGCAGGCCTACATGGAGGCCACGCTGAATCAGTATCCGGCCATCGCCGGCCTGCTGGTCGAGCTGTTCGAGGCCAAGTTCGATCCGGCGCGCGAAAGCGCGGGCAAGGCCAGCGTGGAACAGGCGCGCAAGCGTCTGGCCAAGGAGCTCGACGCGCTGGTGCCCGAGGACGTGCGCACGAGCAATGCGCTCGCGTTCGAGACCCTGTACGCCGCGCGCGGCGAATCGCGCGAGGCCCAGGCCGAAGGCATCATCGGCGTGATCCGCGTGCTGCTCGATCGCGTCGCCAGCCTCGACGAAGACCGCATCCTGCGCAGCTTCATGGGCGTGATTCGCGCGACCCTGCGCACGAGCTTCTACCAGCTCGACGGCAGCAAGCCCAAGGACTACGTCAGCTTCAAGTTCGATCCGGCGCAGGTGCCCGACCTGCCCAAGCCCAAGCCCTACCGCGAGATCTTCGTCTATTCGCCGCGCGTGGAAGGCGTGCATCTGCGCTTCGGTCCGGTCGCCCGCGGCGGCCTGCGCTGGTCCGACCGCCGCGAAGACTTCCGCACCGAGGTGCTGGGGCTGGTCAAGGCGCAGATGGTCAAGAACACGGTCATCGTGCCGGTCGGCTCCAAGGGCGGCTTCTTCGTCAAGCGCCCGCCGGTCGGCGGCGACCGCGACGCGCAGCTGGCCGAAGGCATCGCCTGCTACCGCATGTTCATCAACGGCCTGCTCGACATCACCGACAACATCGTCGACGGCCAGATCGTGCATCCGCGCGACGTCGTGCGCCATGACGCCAATGATCCGTATCTCGTCGTCGCCGCCGACAAGGGCACGGCCACGTTCTCCGACATCGCCAACTCGATCTCGGCCGACCACGGCTTCTGGCTCGGCGACGCGTTCGCCTCGGGCGGCTCGGTCGGCTACGACCACAAGGGCATGGGCATCACCGCCAAGGGCGGCTGGGAGTCGGTCAAGCGCCACTTCCGCGCGCTGGGCCGCGACTGCCAGAGCGAGGACTTCACCTGCGTGGGCATCGGCGACATGTCCGGCGACGTGTTCGGCAACGGCATGCTGCTGTCGCGGCACATCCGCCTGGTCGCCGCATTCGATCACCGCCACATCTTCCTCGATCCCAACCCGGATGCGGCGATCTCGTTCAAGGAGCGCACGCGTCTGTTCGCGCTCGCGCGTTCGTCCTGGGCCGACTACGACACCGGTCTGGTCTCCAAGGGCGGCGGCGTGTTCCCGCGTAGCGCCAAGACGATTCCGGTCTCGGCCGAAGTGCGCGCCGTGCTCGGCATCGAGGACGGCGTCAGTCAGCTGTCGCCGAACGACCTCATGCGCGCGATCCTCAAGGCGCCGGTCGACCTGCTCTGGAACGGCGGCATCGGCACCTACGTCAAGGCCGAGGCCGAGACCAACGCCGACGCCGGCGACCGCGCCAACAACGCGATCCGCATCAATGGCAAGGAACTGCGCTGCAAGCTGGTCGGCGAAGGCGGCAACCTCGGCATGACCCAGCGCGGCCGCATAGAAGCCTCGCTCAACGGCGTGCTGCTGAACACCGACTTCATCGACAACTCCGCCGGCGTCGACACGTCCGACCACGAGGTCAACATCAAGATCCTGCTCGGCGACGCCGTGCAGCGCGAAGAGCTCACGCTCGATGCGCGCAACGTACTGCTGGCCGACATGACCGACGAGGTCGAGCGCCTCGTGCTGATGGACAACTATCGCCAGAACCAGGCGATCAGCGTCATGGAGCGCATGTCGGTCAGCCGCCTCGGCGCCAAGCAGCACTTCGTGCGCACCCTGGAAGCGCAGGGCCTGCTCGACCGCCAGATCGAGTTCCTGCCGTCGGACGCGGAGTTCGCCGAGCGCAAGGCGCGCGGTCTCGGCCTGACCCGCCCGGAACTCGCGATCCTGCTGTCCTACTCCAAGATCGTGCTGTTCCAGCAGCTGCTGGATTCGGACGTGCCCGAAGACGCCTATCTGTCGCGCGAGCTCAAGCGCTACTTCCCCGAGCCGCTGCAGGAGAAGTATTCCGCGCACATGGAGCGCCACCGCCTCAAGCGCGAGATCATCGCGACCGCGGTGACGAACTCCATGATCAACCGCATGGGCGCGACCTTCGTGCTGCGCATGCAGGAAGACACGGGGCAGGCGCCGGCGCCGGTGGCCAAGGCCTATACGATCGCGCGCGAAGTGCTCGATGCGCGCGAGCTGTGGGCGCAGATCGAGGCGCTGGACGGCAAGGTCAACGGCAACGCGCAGATCGACGCGCTGCTGGTGATCTGGCAGCTGCTGCGCAACATGACGCGCTGGCTGCTGAACCAGCCCGGCGAGTCGCTGGACATCGCCAAGGCCGTCGCGCGCTATCAGCCGGGCATGCTCGCGCTGAAGGACGGTCTGTTCGAGGTGCTCTCGCCGAGCGAGCGCGCCGCGTTCGATGCGGCCCGCGAGCGCTGGCTGGGCCAGGGCTTCCCGGTCGAGCTGGCCGAGCAGCTGGCCGGCGTGCCGGCGCTGGTCTCGGCGCTGGACATCATCGACACGGCGCAGGACAACGGTCTGGAGGTGGCCCGCGTCGCCCAGGTGCATTTCGCCCTCGGCGAAGCGCTGCACCTGAAGTGGCTGATGTCCAAGGTCGAGGAACTGCCGGTCGAGACGCGCTGGCATGCGCATGCGCGCGGTTCGCTGCGCGACGAGCTGTACCAGCAGCATCGCGCGCTGGCCGCGCAGGTGCTCAAGGGCGGCAAGGGCAGCGGTACGGAGCTCGTCGAGCACTGGCTCAATCGTGACGACGCCTCGTTGAAGTTCACTCTCGGCATGTTCGCCGACATGCGCAGCCAGGTCGTGACCGACTACCCGATCGTTTCGGTCGCGGTCCGCCGCCTGGCCCAGCTCGTGCAGGCCGGCGCGCGCTGATCGCCGACCGCCCGGCGGCCTCACGGCCGCCGGGCGGCGGGCGGCGGGCGGCGGGCGGCGGGGCGACGTAGGTTGCGCTGAGCGCAGCGATGCGCAACGTCGCGGGACCATCGCCGCAAAAGACCGTGCGACACGAGACTTTCGCTCCGTACAGACCGACAACCCGGGCGGCACGGTCTATCGGGTAGACCACGACGTTGCGCATCGCTGCGCTCAGCGCAACCTACATTGCGGTTCGTTGCGTCGACGCAACCGGCGGCGCCGGCGCGGGTTACACTCGGGCGCCACCCCGACAGCCGTGCCTGCGATGCGCCAGCGCCTCCATTTCGTCGCGAGCAAGACCGAAGAAGCCCAGGCCGCGCTCGCGCTGATGCGCGAACGCTACGGCGATACGCCCATCGACGAGGCCGAAGTCATCGTCGCGCTCGGCGGCGACGGCTTCATGCTGCAAACCCTGCACCGCCACAACGCGCGCGGCCTGCCGGTCTACGGCATGAAGCTCGGCACGGTCGGTTTTCTGATGAACCAGTATCGCGTCGACGTGCTGGACGAGCGCATCGCGCGCGCGCAGCCGACGGTGCTGCGGCCGCTGGTCATGGAAGTGCAGACCGAGTCCGGCTCCAGCGTCACGGCGACGGCGTTCAACGAGGTCTCGCTGCTGCGCCAGACCAAGCAGGCCGCCCACGTCCGTGTCTCGCTGAACGGTGCGGTCAAGCTGGAGGAACTGGTCTGCGACGGCATCCTGCTGTCCTCGCCGGCCGGTTCCACCGCCTACAACCTGTCCGCGCACGGCCCGATCCTGCCGCTGGGTTCCAACGTGCTCGCGATGACGCCGATCAGTCCGTTCCGGCCACGCCGCTGGCGCGGCGCGATCCTGCCGTCGGCGACGCAGGTACGCTTCGAGGTGCTGGATCACTACAAGCGTCCGGTCAGCGCGACGGCCGATTCCTACGAGGTGCGCGACATCGTCGAGGTGACCGTGCACGAATCGCGCGAGCGCGTGATGAACCTGCTGTTCGATCCCGAGCACAACCTCGAGGACCGCATCCTCAACGAGCAGTTCGAGGTCTGACCGAGCCGGGCGCAGCAGCGTCCAGCACAGGCGCCCTGCACACTGTTTGCGCCGGCTGCGCATTCACGGCTATCGTCGAAAGCCTGGGCGCAGCGTTCGCAGGGAGAGGCCGACGGCCGCGGACCGCGCATCAGAGCACTGCGGCCACTCTCTTTTTGGGGACTCTCACCGATGCGTTCGACCACTCTGCGTTCGTTGTCCATCCACATCGCGCTCGCCCTCGCGGCCGTCGGCGCTCCGGCCCTCGGCCGTGCGGCCGAGGTCGATGCCGTGCTCAGGACCAGGGCGGCTTCCGGCGCCACGGTCGATACCCTGATCGTGCTGCGTGCCAAGGCGCCGAAGGCGCTGCTGAGCAACGAAGGCAGCTATCTCGAACGCCGCCGCGCGCTGGTCGACATGCTGCGCGCGACGGCCGACGTGACCCAGGCCGACCTGCGCCGCTGGCTCGATGCCGAAGGCGTGCCGTACCAGGCGTTCTGGATCACCAATGCGATCCAGGCGCAGCTGACGCCGGCCCAGCTCGACGCATTGGCCGCCCGCGACGACGTCGAGGCCATCGGTTCCAACGCCGCGATCACACTGCGTCTGCCGGCGCAGGAACAGACCGCGTCGCTGCCGCTCGCGCCGAATGCGATCGAGTGGGGCGTCAACAAGATCAAGGCGCCGCAGGTCTGGGCGCGCGGCATCAACGGTGCCGGCATCGTCATCGCCGGCCAGGACACCGGCATACGCTGGACGCATGCGGCGATCAAGGGCAAATACCGCGGCTGGGATGCGGTCAACCAGGTCGCCGACCACAACTACAACTGGCATGACTCGGTGCATGCGGCCAACGCGAGTTGCCCGGCCGATTCGCCGCAGCCCTGCGACGACAACAGCCACGGCTCGCACACGATCGGCACCATGGTCGGCGACGACGGCGGCACCAATCAGGTCGGCGTCGCGCCCGGCGCGAAATGGATAGGCTGCCGCAACATGAACGCCGGCGCCGGCACCCCGGCGACCTACAACGAATGCGCGCAGTGGCTGCTTGCGCCGACCGATCTGAGCGGCGCGAATCCGGACCCGGACAAGGCGCCCGACGTCGTCAGCAATTCCTGGGGCTGCCCGGTCGAGGAAGGCTGCACGGCGATCGCCGGCACCGAAGTGCGCACCGCGATCGAGAACCTGATCGCTGGCGGCATCATGTTCGTCGCCGCGGCCGGCAACGACGGTTCGGCCTGCAGCACGATCGGCGATGCGCCCGGCACCCTGGACAACGTGTTCACGATCGGCTCAACGACCTCGGCCGACGCGGTGTCGAGCTTCTCCGGCCGTGGCCCGGTCGCCGCCGGTCCGGGCACCGGCGCGTCGAACAAGCCCGACGTGATCGCGCCGGGTTCCAGCGTGCGTTCGATCACCAACAGCAGCGACACGGCCTACGGCAGCAAGAGCGGCACCAGCATGGCGACGCCGCACGTGGCCGGCGCGGTCGCGCTGATGATGCAGCTCAATCCCGGCCTGAAGGGCAATCCGGCCGCGGTCGCCGACCTGCTGCGCTCCACCGCCGTGCCGCTGACCAGCAGCACGCAGGTCTGCGGCGGCATCCCGGCCACGACCTTCCCGAATCCGGTGCAGGGCTACGGCCAGATCGACCTCGTCGCCGCGTTCGACAAGGCCGAGAAGATCTTCGCCGACAACTTCGGCGCCGCGGTGCAGTAACCCGCCGCGTCCGCCGCCGGGGCCTGCGAGCACCGGCGGCGGCGCGTCATCGCCGCGCGCTACACTCCGGTCATGGACGACCTGCCGCTGCCCGCCGCCGACACCGTGGACGACCGTCTGGTCGTCGCGATTTCCTCGCGCGCGCTGTTTGATCTCGGCGAAAGCCATGCGCTGTTCGAGCGCGACGGCCTCGACGCCTACCGTAACTACCAGATGCAGCACGAGGACGACCTGCTCGAGCCGGGCATCGCGTTTCCGCTCGTGCAGAAGCTGCTGCGCCTGAACCAGACCCGCAGCGGTGCGCCGCGCGTGGAAGTCATCCTGCTGTCGCGCAATTCGGCTGATACTGGCCTGCGCATCTTCAACGCGATCGAGCACTACGGTCTGGCGATCGAACGCGCCGCATTCACCAACGGCGCGCCGACGCATGCCTACGTGCAGCCGTTCGCCGCCGACCTGTTCCTGTCGGCGCATCCGGAGGACGTCGCGCATGCGCTGGCCGCCGGCGTCGCGGCCGCGACCATCCTGCCGTCCAAGGCGCCGACCAGTGCGTCGGAGCAGCTGCGCATCGCCTTCGACGGCGATGCCGTGCTGTTCGGCGACGAATCCGAGCGCGTCTCGCAGGAGCAGGGGCTGGCCGCGTTCCACCGACACGAGACCGAGCATGCGGCGCATCCGCTGCCGGGCGGTCCGTTCCGCGGTTTTCTCGATGCGCTGCACCGCATCCAGGGCGCGTTTTCCCTGGAGCAGTCGCCGATACGCACGGCCCTGGTCACGGCGCGCTCGGCACCGGCGCACAAGCGCGTGATCCTGACCCTGCGCGCCTGGGGCGTGCGCATCGACGAGGCATTGTTCCTCGGCGGTCGCGACAAGGGACCGTTTCTGGAGGCCTTCGGCGCCGATATCTTTTTCGACGACTCGCGCGCGAACGTCGAATCGGCGCGGCGCCATGTCGCGACCGGCCACGTGCCGCACGGCGTCTCCAACGAGCCCAAGGCCTGATGCGGCGATCCTCCGTGCTGCTCGCCGCGGCGGGACTGCTGCTCGCTGCGGCGGCTTGCGTCTGGCTGGCCGGCGTGCGCACGGCGCCGGCGCCGGCGGCTGCATCGCCGGCCGCGCCGGCACCGGCCGCACCCTCGGTGCCGCCGGTCGCGGCTGCGGCATCCGCATCGGCGTCAGCCTCGAACCTGTCGGCCGATCGCCGGGCCGACCTGGACCGGCGCGTCGCGGCCGGCGACGTCGATGCGATGGCCGAACTCGGCGGCATCATCGGCGTGTGCCGGCATTACTCGCCGATCAGCGCGCAGCACATCGAGGAGACCGTCGTCGACGGCATGGCCGCCGGCGTCGAACCGCCGCTCATAGCCGGCAAGCCGGTGTCGCCAGAACTGCTGGTGCTGATGCTGCAGCAGGGCCAGCCGGAACTCGACCGGCGCTGCGCCGGCATCGACAGACGGCAGCTCCGGGACGATCTGGACCGTGCCCCGGCCCTGCTCGAACGGGCCGCCGACGCGGGCAGCGTCGAAGCCATGCTCGACTATTCGCGCTATGCGTTCGCCGGCTATGGCGGCACCGACCAGATGCTGGCCGACGCCGACGAGGTCGCGCGGCGCAAGGAAAAGGCGCGCGCCTATCTGCGTGAGTCCCTGCGCCGCGGCGACGCGCGCGCGCTGCTGCTGCTCGGCGACGCCTACGCGTCGGGACCGCTCGAAAAGATCGACCCGCTGCAGGCCTATGCGTACGCGAGTGCTTTTTTCCAGTCGCCTGCGGGACAGGAATGGTCGCCGCGTCTGCGCGAGCTGTATCTGCAGGCGCTGGCGCAGCAGCTCGATGCGCAGCAGCTCATCCAGGCGCGCGAGAACGCGGCGCAGATCTCTCGTGATTTCCAGGCTGGAACCGCGCCGCGATGAAACACCGTGGAATCGCGCTGGCGCTGTTCGTGACCCTCGTGCCGGCGCTGGCCTGGCTGCTCTGGCCGGCGCGGCCCGCGCCGGCGCCGGCCACTTCGCCGGCAACGGTCGCGATACCGGCCGCGCCGGTGACGCCGGCCGGACCGCTACCCGCACCGGCGGCGAGAGCGGCGCCGACCGCTGCCTCGGCGGCGTCGGCCCAACCGCCGCCGCTGCCGCGGCATCTGCGCACGACGCGGCGGCTCTCCGCAGTTTTCGACGAGCTGATGCGGCGCGCCGAAAGCGGCGAGGTCGCGTCGATGCGGGAACTGGGCAGCCGCCTCGTGCGCTGCCGGGACAGTTCGCTGCGCCATCTGCGGCAAGAGCTTCGCGAGGACGACGCCGTGCCGCCGGGCATGGACGCCACCGCACAGGCCAACGCCCGCCGGCAGATGGACGACATGCGCGAGGACATCGCCGATTGCGAAGCCCTGCCCGACACCGTGCGCAACAGTGGCCTGGACTGGATGGAGCGGGCCGCGGCGACGGGGAACGGCGAGGCCCAGGTCGACTACGTCGAGCACGCGTTCGGCGCGTTCGCGGCGCTGGACGACGACGAGGTCGTCGCGCAGATCGAGGAATTCCGCCGTCATCGCGATCTCGCACGCCGCTACGCCGCCGAGGCGCTGGCCCGCTGCGCGCCGCGCGCGTCGTTCGTGCAGTACTACTGGGGCAACCTGTTGTTCGATCACCGGGACGCGCGGGCCTACGCGATCAACCTCGCGGCCGCCACCGACGCGGTCGCGCGCCTGGACAGCGCGCAGGGCGCCTCCGCGGCGATCGTGCAGCGGCGGCAGCGGGAGTTCGATGCGGCGCTGCAGAATTTCGACGAAGCCGCCCGCGCCGAGGCGCGGCGCCGCGGCGAAGCCCGTTTCAACGCCTGCGCCGGGCGCTGAGCGCTGCGGTTGTGCGCTTTGCGGCGCGATGCGAACATCGCGCGATGACTATCCACGATTTCATCCACGTCACCGAAGTCGACCAGGGACCGCCCTTCGCCGAAGACCTGTTCCGGCGCAACTACAAGGTCGCGGCGCCGGAGTTTCCGCATCATGTGGTCGCGTTCTGGAAGCGCGACGACGGCAGCTTCGTGCCGGTCAGCTACGTGCATTTCACCGACTGCGGCGACATTTTCCTGGCCGGCGGCGCGGCCACCGACGGCGACCTGCTGCGTCTGATGAGCGAAGCCCAGCGCACCGCGCTGCGCGAGTACGGCGGCCTGATGCTGGCGACCCTGCGCTACGGTTTCGAACGCTGGGGCCCGCGCTGCGAAGCGATCTTCACCTGCTGCGGCGATGCGCGCGCCTTGCAGACCACGCCCAAGCTCGGCTTCGGCGAAACCGGTGTCCAATACCTGCTCGTGCACTGGACGCGCGAACCCGGCGAACGGCGGCGGCGCGAACTGACCGCCAAGGCGAAGAGCTTCATGCCGTTCTGAGCGCGCGGTGCCGGTCGCCGCGGGCGGTTGCCCGACGATCGACCGGCAGCCCGACGCGGCGATCCCACGACTTCGAGCGAGGCCACGCATGCACAGCGGCGAACATTTCGATCCGCGCGAAATCCTGCCGATACAGCTGCACGATTTCCTGACCATCACCGAGATCGACAGCGCCGACTTCCTCGTCGCCGACCTGTTCCGGCGCAAGTTCGGCCATCCGCCGCCGAACATTCCGCGCCATCTCGTCGGCCTCTACCGTGCCGACGACGGCGGCCTGCATCTGGCCGGCTTCTCGCACATGATGCCGTTCGGCGACGTCTATCTGTCCGGCGGCTCGTGTACCGACGGCGACACCGCGCGGCGCATGCGTCCGGAACAGCGCGAGGCGCTGCGCGCGGCCGGCGGGCTGTGGTTCTATCTGCTGAAGTACGCGTTCCGCAAATACGCCGGCTGCTGCGACGCGTTCTTCGGCCACTGCGGCGACCGGCGCGCGCTGGAAGTCGCGCTCGCCGCGGGCTTCGAGCAGACCGCGCACGAGCACGTCATCGTCAACTGGCACAAGCCGCTGCACGACAACCACAAGCGCGCGCTGCTGGCCAAGGTGCACGCGCTGGGACCTTTCTGACGCGGCGCCGGGCCGCAGTGCCGACGGCTCACTCGAAGCCGTCGGCGAACAGCAGGTCGCTGCCCTCGATCGCGACGCCGACTTCCAGCGTCGAGGCATAGCCCGCGGCGTTGCTGCCGCTGGTCGCGGCCAGCTGATACACGCCGCCGTCGTTGCCGAACACGTTGTCGCTGTTGAGCGTGACGCCGGAGAGGTTCTGCGTGCTGCCCGGATACAGCGAACTCTGCGAATAGACCGTGCTGCAGACGCTCTGTGGCAGCGCGAGCTGCGAGATGCGCGCCGCGTTCGCGCCGGAGGTGGCCTGGGCCAGCGAGCGGTAGATCTCGAAATGGATGTGCGGCCAGCGGCCCGGATAGCAGCCCGGGAAGATCGAGGTGAAGGTCACTTCGCCGTTCGCGTTGCTGACCTGCACGCCGCGCAGGTAGTTCTGCCCGGTGATGCCGGACGAATACATGGAATAGCCGCCGCCGGCGTTGCAGTGCCAGATGTAGACCGCGAGGCCGGCCAGCGGCACGCAGCCCGAGACGGTGCTGACCAGGCGCAGGGTCACGTTCAGCGGCGTGCCGGCCGCGCTGGCCGTGCCCGACGCGCCGAAGCTCGACCGGATGTCCGAACGCACGATGCCGGACTGGGTCAGTGCATTCGGGCCGTTGGTGCCGTCGCCCGGATACGGACCGCCGGTCTCGCTCGGAATCAGGGTGCAGGCCATCGAACGCAGCGGCAGCGCCGCGGCGGCCGCGAGCGATCCGAGCAGGAAGCCGCGCCGGCGCAGCAGTTCGCGCTGCTGCAGCACCGACAGCGTTTCGCCGAGGCTGGCGTGGGTGTCGCGGAGTATCGGCAGGAAAGGACGCAGGGCCATGGCGAACCTCGGCTGGGCAGGTGACGCGCGGCCGCTGGGGAAGGGCCGCGCGTCGGGGAGCGGATGGGAAAGGTCCGCCGCCGGGCCAAGACTAGTCGCCGAAATAGGACGTCGCGCCAGGAAACTGAGCAGATTTGTAGGAGATCGCGAATCGGCCGGCAGCTCAGCCCGCCGCGCTCCGGAGGATCGCACGCAGCGCTTCGGGCGAGCGCCAGTGCCAGCCGCAGACGTAGCGCGGCACGTTCCAGCGGTCGCTGGCCGGCGTGGCCGGCGCGGCACCGTCGCCGAAGGCCGCGTCCAGGCCGACGGCCGGACCGCGCCGCGGCAGCCAGTCGCTGCGCAGGAAGTCGTTGACGTGGCCGAACGGATAGCAGAACAGCCGCGGCGCGTGCGGCGCAAGCTGCTGGGCCAGGTAGTGCTGCGCGCGGGCGATCTCGAACTCGGCCTGGGTCTCGCCGGCGACCGCGTGGAAGTCGCCGCGTGCAAGGCCGTGCGGCCCCGGGCTGTCCAGGCAGGGATGGTTGTGGTCCCAGCTGTGGTTCTCGATCGCGATCAGCCCCGAATCCTGCGCCGCGCGCCACCAGCGCGACTGCATCCAGTCGCGGCCGACCAGGCATTGCCGGTCCATGCGTTCGCGCGCGACCGGATCGGCGATGACGAAGGCGGTCAGATGCAGATCGGGCTGGGCACGCTCGCCGTGGTGCTCGCGAAAACGCCGCAGGCTGTTGTGGAAACTGCGCTGCAGGCCGTGCTGCGGGTGGTCGAGGTCGTCGTAGTCGAAATTGCTGCCGTCGTCGCAGGTCAGCGCGACGCAGCCGCGCAGGTCGCGCCGGCTGCGGCCGAGCAGCTGGTCGACGACCCACTGCAGCGGCACGATGCGCAATTGCAGGGAGTGGATCAGCTCCAGATCGGCGGCGAACGCGACGTGATCGTTGTCGGCATAGCCGTCGCCGGCGATGTTGACGCCGTGATAGGTGAGTATGGGAACCCGCATGGTCCTGGCGCGCTGGTGCAGACCGGCCATCATACGCAGCGAGGCCGGCGAGGGCATCCGGCAGCGGCCGGCGGTGGCGCCACGCCGGCGCCAATTTTCCGGATACCGGCAGGGCCAATCCCTGCGCGGGTGAAGTTTGCCGGAGGCACCGCTAGAATGCCGCGCTGCTTTGCAGGCGGTGTTCCGCCTGCCGCTTCCCCTCCTCCATTTCCCGCGCGAAATCCGGAACTTCCATGGCCGCCAGCACGCTCAATCCCTACGATCTCTACGATGTCCGCTCGATGCTGTCCGAAGAGGAAGCCATGGTGCAGGACACCGTGGCCCGCTTCACCGACGAGCGCGTGCTGCCGATCATCGGCGATTGCTTCGACAAGGGCGTGTTCCCGACCGATCTGATTCCCGAAATGGCCGAGCTCGGCCTGCTCGGCTCCAGCCTGCCGACCGACTACGGCTGCGCCGGCATGAACGCGGTCAGCTACGGCCTGATCTGCCAGGAGCTCGAGCGCGGCGATTCGGGCATCCGCAGCTTCGCCTCGGTGCAGTCCTCGCTGTGCATGTACCCGATCTACGCCTACGGCAGCGAAGAACAGCGCCGCCAGTGGCTGCCGCAGATGGCCGCCGGCAAGGTCATCGGCTGCTTCGGCCTGACCGAGCCGCACGGCGGCTCCGATCCGGCCAACATGAAGACCAGCGCCAGGCGCGACGGCGGCGACTGGATCATCAACGGCGCCAAGATGTGGATCACCAACGGCAACCTCGCCCACATCGCGATCGTCTGGGCGCAGACCGAGGAAGGCATCCAGGGCTTCATCGTCGAGAAGGGCACGCCGGGCTTCGTCGCCCAGGAAATCCACAAGAAGATGAGCCTGCGCGCCTCGGTGACCTCGGGCCTGTTCTTCGACAACGTGCGCGTGCCCGACGCGAACCGCCTGCCGAACGTCAAGGGCCTCAAGGGCCCGCTGGGCTGCCTGACCCAGGCGCGCTACGGCATCACCTGGGGCCCGATCGGCGCGGCCATCGCCTGCCTGCACGAGGCGACCGAATATTCCAAGACGCGCGTGCTGTTCAACCGGCCGATCGCCGCGACGCAGAGCGTGCAGCTCAAGCTCGCCGACATGGCCCGCCGCATCACCCAGGCGCAGCTGCTGTCGCTGCAGCTGGGCCGTCTGAAAGACGCGGGCAAGATGCAGCCGACCCAGGTCTCGCTCGCGAAATGGAACAATGTGCGCATGGCGCTGGACATCGCCCGCGAAGCGCGCGACATCCTCGGCGGCGCCGGCATCACGACCGAATACTGCCCGATCCGCCACGCGCTGAACCTCGAGTCGGTGATCACCTACGAAGGCACCGAGACCGTGCACCAGCTCGTCGTCGGCCGCGAGCTGACCGGCATCAACGCGTTCTGATCCGCGACCGCGCCGGCGTCGTCCTGCTGCGGAGGGGCGGCAGCCGTGCAGACGCGGACTTGCGACACCATCGCTGACGCGCTGGAAGGCTGTCGTTGAGACGAAGCGGGAGCCCTGTATCGCCGGGAGACCAGATCCGTGGTCTACCCGGGATCGTCGGCACGTTCCGCGCCGGATCGGGCCGCGAAGCGAGGCTTTCGCGCCTGCTCCGGCGGTTTGAAGCGGGTGTTGCGGCGCCCGCGATCCGCTGATTGCGATCGAATTGCGGCGAGAGGATGTCGATGAAACATCACGTCCGCCTTTTCATGCTGTTCGCCTTGGTCGCCGCCGGGATCGGCGAGTCGACGGCCACGCCACTGCTCACGCCCTACGTAGTCAAGTCCTCGATCATCTACGAAGGCGGGTACGCGATGAATCTGCGCGTCTGCGGCAACGTGCTCTGCGGCTTGAACGTCAGTACGCCGCAGCGTCGCCTGCAGGTGCCGAAAAAAAAGCTGGCCGATATCGTCGATCCCGATCTCGGGGCGGCGGTCATGTTCGTCGACATGGCCACGAAGACGTCCGGCGTGATTACCATCGAGATCCCGTACTCGGATTTCGACCGCAGGTTCCATCCGGGAAAGAGGGTCTACATCGTGGAAATCCGGGATGGCGTGTTCCGCGGTGTTTCCACGCAGGAGCGCGGCGTTCGGGAAGGCGGGAACAGCGTCTTCTGTCCGGGCATCAACGACCCGCGCGGCATTCGTACGACCCCCATGACCTTCGGCCTGTCGATGCGGCACCGGCGCCGGTATGCTGGCGGACCGAGCGAACGGAGCGTTGTTGCATGGCAGAGATCACACTGCATACCGAACGTCTTCTCCTGCGTACGCCGCGCCTGGAAGACCTCGACGCCTGGGCGGCGTTCTCCGCCGACCCCGAGACCATGCGCTATCTCGGCGGGGTGCAGAGCCGTTCGGCGGCCTGGCGCGCGATGATGTGCATGGCCGGGTCCTGGCAGCTGCAGGGCTTCGCGATGTTCTCGGTCATCGAGCGCGACAGCGGCCGCTGGCTCGGCCGCATCGGTCCGTGGGTGCCGGCCGACTGGCCCGGTACCGAAGTCGGCTGGGGCCTCTGCGCTGCGGCCCAGGGCAAGGGTTACGCAGTCGAGGCGGCGACGGCGGCGATCGACTGGGCTTTCGACCAACTGGGCTGGACCGAAGTCATTCATTGCATCGACCCGGACAATCGCGCGTCGCAGCGCGTCGCCGAGCGGCTCGGCGCGCGCAACCTGCGTCGCGTGACCCTGCCGCCGCCGCACGACACGATGACGATAGACGCCTGGGGCCAGACCCGCGAGGAATGGCGACAATCCCGTAGGTTGCGGTGAGCGCAGCGAACCGCAACGTCGCGGCATTTTCGCTGCGCAGGGCTTTTGTCTGCATTGAGACCTGATGTTGCGGTTCGCTGTGCTCACCGCAACCCACCTGGAGATACCGTGATGCTTGCCGTCTACGGCATGAAATCCTCGGGCAATTGCTACAAGGTGCAATTGTTGCTGGAACAGCTGCACCGGCCTTATCGCTGGGTCGAGGTCGACAGCGCTGCCGGCCAGACGCGCACGCCGCAGTACCTCGCGATGAATCCGAACGGCAAGGTGCCGCTGCTCGAGGCCGGGCCGGGGCGTTACCTCGCCGAGTCCAACGCGATCCTCTGCTACCTGGCCGAGGGCTCGCCGCTGCTGCCGCAGGACGCATGGCAGCGCGCCCAGGTGCTGCAATGGCTGTTCTTCGAGCAATACAGCCATGAACCTTATATAGCCGTCGCGCGCTTCATCTGCCGCTGGCTGCCGGACGACCATCCGCGTCGCGCCGAGCTGCCGCGGCTGCGCGAGCGCGGCGTCCAGGCGCTCGCCGTCGTGGAGCAGCAGCTTGCGCGCCAGCCGTTCATCGCCGGCGCGGAGTACAGCGTCGCCGACATCGCGCTGTTCGCCTACACGCACGCGGCCGCCGACGGCGGCTTCGACCTGTCGACCTTTCCGCAGATCCAGGCCTGGCTGCAGCGCGTGCGCACGCAGCCCGGCTTCGTCGCGCAGCAGGCCTGACTGCGGCGTTTGCGATATGCGCAGGCTGCGGTGAGCAGCGCGACCGCGCTGGTCGGGGGCGCGGCCGCGATCACCGCGCCAGCAGCGATTCCGCCGCCGCGAGCCACGATGCCTCGTCGCCGGCATGCGCCGTGGCCGGGACGACATTGGGATAGCGGCGCTTGCCGGAGGCGTCCAGCACATAGGCCGTGGTCAGCATGAGCCGGAACGGCGTGCGCAGCGTGAGTTCTTCGTTGGATGTGTTGAAGCCGCCGGTCGGCTGGCCGATCAGGCTGACGTTGTGCTGCGACGTCAGCATCGTCGCGAGGATTTCGCAGGAACTCAGGCAGCCCTTGTCGACGAGCACGACGATGCGCGTGGGCGTCTTCGGCGGTTTCAGACCGCTGGCGGCGACCTGCACCTTGCCGCCTTCCTCGGCGCCGCGTGCGGTCAGTTCGACCGGAATCTTCCTGCCACCGGCCTGTTCCCAGTAGACGAGTGGCCGGGATTGCGGGCCGATCAGCGAGGCGATCGCGGCCAGCATCGCATAGACGGTGCCGCCGCCGTTGCCGCGCAGGTCGATGATCCAGTTCGCTACGCCCTGCGCCTGCAGCGCCGTGATCGCGCCGCTTGCCGCGGCGGCGTAGGCGTCGCTCTCCGGCCCCGGATCGACCGCGGCCGTAGCGAGCTTCGCGTAGCCGGTGCCGGTCTCCAGCCGCCTGATCTCATGTGCCGGAGCCGGCCTGGCCGATGGCGCCGGTTTCCGGCTCACGGAGCTGTGCGCGTTTTCCGGCAGCTCGCGCAGCAGGCATCGGACGAACGGCACCGTCGGCTCGAAGTCGCGCGGAAACGTCGCGGGTGCGCAGCGGCTTCTGGCCTGCTCCCAGTCGACCCGGCCGGCCAGGAAGTAGTTGGACCTGATCCAGCCGAAGGCGTGGTTCATGTCGGCGACCGCTGCGGCCGTGGGCTGCAGCGACTCCGCTGCGACCGCGGTGACGTCGACCGTGCGTACGTCCACGGCCGAGCCACGCAGCGAATTCACGAAGACCTCCAGGGTGTGCGCGCCTTCGACAATGTGCGCGAAGGCTTTGCACGAACTCCAGGCCTGCGGCTGCCGCGGGCAGGGCGGATAGTCGTAGCTCATCTCCAGAACGGTCTTCGCATCGTTGCCGAGAAGCCGATAGCCCAGCCCCGTGACCCAGCCGCTCTTGTCGTCGCCGCGGATCTCGTAGGTGATCTGCAGCCATTGCGCCGGCCGCTGCGTGACGTCTAGCCGCGCGCGGATCGCGGACATGCCGTCGGGGACGCGGTCCAGCCGGTAGAAGCCGGTTCCGTCGGCATCGACTTCGACCTGGCCGGGATGATCCGGCGTGCTCGTCGTGAAGGCGTTCGCGGCCTGGCCGTTCCAGCTCGCACGCAGCAGCGGTTCGCCGTCCGGTGCGGATTGCGCGGCAGCGCCGGCGACGGCGGCGAAGGCGAGGACGGTCAGGCGCGCAATCAGTGAGGTCATGGGATCCTGCCGGCAGGGAAGGCGGGGCCGGGATCGACTCGCGTGCGTGCCGCTCGGCCCGGCGCCGAATCATGCGTCGAAAGCGCGATGCAGCGAAGTGTATTCCGCAAGGTGGAAACGCCGGCGTGGCGGCGCCACGGCCCGCGTTCGGAGAACGAGACGGCGCGCCGGTGGACTTCAGGCCTGGCGTCTGCCGTTTCCCGCCGGGATCGCCCCGGCTCAGCCGGCCTTTGCCCTGGCGTCCCACTCGCGCGCAGCGGCTTCCTGTTTCTGCGCGCGCTTGAGCTCGGCCAGTTTGCGCGCGACGTCGCGAGTGTCTTCCGCACCGGCGCCCATCTCGGCGGCGCGCAGATCCCAGGCCTCCCGCAGCTCGGGTTCGGCCTCGCTCGCGCGGCCGGCGGCGAACAGCGCCTTGCCGAGCGTGAAACGAAATTCGGCCAGCACGATGCGGTTGCTGGCATAGGCCCGGCTGCCGCGCTCGACCGCCGGCCGCGCGAGCGCGACGGCGTCGGGCGCCTGGCCGGCGTCGATCAGGTAGTTCGCGAGATTGTTCTGCGCGATCAGGGTGCGCAGGTTGTCGGCGCCGTAGCGCGCGAGGAAGCCGTCGTAGGCGCGCCGGTAGTAGGGGCCGGATTCGGCGACCTTGCCCTGCTGGCGCAGCGCGCCGGACAGGTTCAGCACCAGGGCCAGGGTCTGCGGATGGTCGTGACCGTAGAGCCGCTCGTAGATCGGCAGCATCGTGCGGAATTCGGCCTCGCCGTCGGCGTAGCGGCGCTGCTGCATCGCGAGTATGCCCAGGCTGTTGCGCACGCCGAGGGTGCGTGGATCCTCCGCGCCGAACAGCGTGCCATAGCCCGCGAGCACGCGGTCGTACAGCGGCCGCGCGGCTTCGTACTGGCCCGAGTCGGCCAGCACCACGCCGAGGCGACCGAGTGCGTCGAGCGTCTTCGCATCGTTCGGACCTGCGCCTGCGGCCAGTCCGTCGGCGGCCTCGCGCAACAGCGCCTCGGCCGGCTTCATGTTGCCCGCGAGGTATTCGAACCAGCCCGCGGTCACGCCGGCGAGCAGGGTTTCGCGCGCGCCGGCGCCGAGCGCCTGCGCGGCGCGTTCGTGCAGCTGGCGTGCGCGCGGCAGGGCTTCGCCGTCGCGGCCGTGTTCGCTGATGCTCCAGAGCAGGTAGCGCTCGGTGGTCAGTGCCGGGGCGGAGTCGATGCCCAGGCGGGTCTGCTGCGACCGCAGCGCACGGCTCAGGTAGTCCTCGGCCAGGTCGAGTTCGGCGATCGAGCGGTAGGCGCGGCCGATGGTGGCCTCGATCTCGGCGAGCTGATCCGGGTCGCCGGCGAGATCGCGCCCGGCGCGCTGCGCGGCCTCGTCGAGCACGCGGCGCAGCAGGGCGGTGTCGAGGCCGCGCGCCTGTTCCGGTTCGATGCCGCCGAGCACGGTGCCGAGGAATTCGGCCAGGCTGCGGTTGCGCGCCGCTTCGCGCGTGGCGCGCTCGGCGGCCTGTTCGGCGCGCGCTCGTTCGTTCTGCGCCTGCAGCAGCGCGTAGACCGCTGCGCCGAGGCCGATCAGCAGCGCCGCGACCACGGCGGCGCCGGCGGCCAGCGGCAGGCGGTGGCGGCGCACGAACTTGCCGAGCAGATAGGTCCGCGTCGCCGGCACCGCCGTCAGCGGCCGGTCGGCGAGGAAGTTCGCGAGCTCGTCGGCGAAGGCCTGCGCCGAGCCGTAGCGCGCCTCGCGCTGCAGGTCCGTCGCGCGCGCGACGACATGGCGCAGTTCGCGCGGAATCGCCTGCAGCGCCGGCAGCGACAGCCATCCGGTCGCGTCGCGGTGAGTCGCTGCCGTGGGCCGTTCGGTGCGCAGGATCTGCGACAGCCGGCTCGCCGCCACGCCGCGCTCGCGCAGCGCATCGAGCGTGCCGGCCGGCGCGAGCAGTTCCAGCAGCAGCACGCCGAGCGAATAGACATCGCTGCGCACGTCGACGTTGCCGTCGGTCAGGCCGGACTGCTCCGGACTCATGTACAGCGACGTGCCGGCGTAGTCGCCGGTGCGGCGGCCGTCGTGTTCGATGCCGATGGCGATGCCGAAGTCGATGATCTTCGGCACGGCGTGGCCGTCGACCAGCGGCACGAGCACGTTGGCCGGCTTGAGGTCGCGATGCACGACGCCGCGCTGGTGCGCGTGGTGGGCGCCCAGCGCGATCTGGCGCAGCAGTTCCAGCCGTGCGGCGAGAGCGGGCCTGGCCGCGGCCACGTAGGTGTCCAGGGTCGGGCCGTCTATCCATTCCATCGCGAAGAACGGCAGGCCGTCGGGCGTGGTGCCGGCCTCGAGCACCTTGGCGATGCCCGGATGGTCCATGCGTGCGAGCGCCTGGCGCTCGACCTCGAAATAGGCCTGGGCCAGGCTGTCGGCGAAGGCCGGCCGCACGAGCTTCAGCGCGACCGGACGGCGCACCGGCTCGATCTGGTCGGCCAGATAGACCACGCCCATGCCGCCGCGGCCCAGCAGGCGCTGGATCACGTAGCGGCCGACGCGGCTGCCGGGCGCGAACTCGCCGGTTTCCGCGTCGGTTGCGGCGCCTGCGGCCGGCGGCGCGGTACTGCGCCAGGTTGCATCCACGGGTGTCTGCATCGCCGTCCCCCTGCGGCGAGTCCACTCGCCGTCGTGCCGCGTATGGTGCCGCAAACCCGCTCGCCGCGAAGCCGTGGCGGGCCGCGGCGCGCCGCGAGTCCAAGGACCACTGCCGTCCGAACGCAAGGGGCCGCTTGCCGGAAAACCCGCGTGGGACGGCGATTTCGCGGCCGGTTCGAGTTTCCTTGCGGGTAGCCTGCAGCTATTCTTGCGCACTTCTTCCGCCTTGGTCCGGCCGCCGTCCGCGGCATGCCGCGCCGTTTCCGACAGGTCCGCCATGTCCGCCGTTGCACCGATTCCCGCCCGCCACAAAAGCCTCAACCGCGCCGAAGTCTGCGATCAGAATTTCCTCGAGTTCGTGCGCGACTGGGGCGGCCAGGCGCGCAAGCGTCCGGCCTCCGACGAGCCGGTGCTGCCGGGCAGCCTGTGCACTGCGGCCGATTTCGCCGCGCTGTTCGAGTCGCAGCTGATCAGCCGTCACCTCGATCTCATGGCGCGGGTGCTGCGCGTCAAGCAGAAGGTGTTCTACACGATCGGTTCCTCGGGCCACGAAGGCAATGCGATGGTCGCGCGCCTGACCCGGCACACCGATCCGGCGTTCCTGCACTACCGCTCCGGCGGCTTCATGGCCGAGCGCTTCCGCAAGCTGCAGGGCATGGATCCGATCATGGATTCGGCGCTGTCCTTCGCAGCAAGCAAGGACGACCCGGCGTCCGGCGGACGCCACAAGGTCTGGGGCTCCAAGCCGCTCTGGGTGCTGCCGCAGACGTCCACGATCGCCTCGCATCTGCCCAAGGCGCTCGGCACGGCCGTGGCGATCGAACAGGCGCGGCGCATAGGCCATCAGCTGCCGGTGCCGGAAGACTCGATCACGATATGTTCCTTCGGCGACGCCTCGGCCAATCACGCGACCGCGCAGACCGCGTTCAATGCGGCGCAGTGGACGGCCTACCAGAAATTGCCGGCGCCCGTGCTGTTCGTCTGCGAGGACAACGGTATCGGCATTTCGGTCAAGACGCCGACCGACTGGATCGGCGCGAGCTTCAGCGGCCGCCGCGACCTCGACTATTTCTTCGCCAACGGTCTGGATCTGGCCGAAGGCTACGAGCAGGTCGCGCGCGCGGTGTATCACTGCCGTACGACGCGCCGGCCGACCTTCCTGCACCTGCGCACCACGCGCATCATGGGCCACGCCGGCACCGACTTCGAGATCGAATGGCGCAGCGTCGAAGAACTCATGGCCGTCGAAGCGACCGATCCGCTGCTGCGTTCGGCCGCCATCGCGCTGGAATCGGGCCTCTACACCAAGGACAGCCTGCTCGCGAAATACGAGTCGGTGCGCCAGAAATGCTTCGCCGCGGCCGAGGAAGCCGATCGCCGGCCCAAGCTCACCGATCTGGCCGACGTGATCGCGCCGCTCGCGCCGTATCACCCGAACCAGGTCAACGTCGAGGCGCGCCGCGCCGATTTCGCCGACAAGCGCCTGGCCGTGTTCGGCGGCGAGGACAAGCTGCCGGAGAAGCAGGCGCCGCGCCATCTGGCCATCCAGATCAACAATGCGCTGCACGACCTGTTCTGCAAATACCCCGAGACCCTGCTGTTCGGCGAGGACGTCGCGCAGAAGGGCGGCGTCTACACGGTGACCAAGGGCCTGCACAAGGCGTTCAAGAACAACCGCGTGTTCAACACTCTGCTCGACGAAACCATGATCCTCGGCCTGGCCCAGGGCTATGCCAACATGGGCATGCTGCCGCTGCCGGAGATCCAGTACCTCGCCTATTTCCACAATGCCTGCGACCAGATCCGCGGCGAAGCCTGCTCGCTGCAGTTCTTCTCCAACGGCCAATACCGCAATCCGATGGTCATGCGCATCGCTTCGCTGGGCTACCAGAAGGGATTCGGCGGCCATTTCCACAACGACACCTCGATCACTGCGCTGCGCGACATCCCGGGCCTCGTCGTCGGCTGTCCGAGCCGTGGCGACGATGCGGCGATGATGCTGCGCACCCTGACCGCGCTGGCCAAGGTCGACGGCCGCGTCTGCGCCTTCCTCGAGCCGATCGCACTGTACATGACCAAGGATCTCTATGAGGCCGGCGACGGCCAGTGGCAGACCAGCTATCCGGCGCCCGACCAGCACATTCCGCTCGGCGAGGAGCGCGTCTACGAGCCGGCCGCGAAGGATCTCGTGATCTTCTGCTACGGCAATACCGTGCCGATGAGCCTGCGCGCGGCGCGCGCGCTGGAAAAGAGCCGCGGCTGGAAGACCCGCGTCGTCGACCTGCGCTGGCTGCAGCCGCTGAACGAGGCCGCGATCGCGCGCCATGCCGGCGACTGCGCGCGCATAGTCGTCGCTGACGAGGGCCGCCGCAGCGCCGGTGTCGGCGAAGGCATCATCACGGCGGTCGTCGAATCCGGCCACGGCGCCAGGCCGCTCAAGCGCGTCGTCGGCGTCGATACCTACACGCCGCTGGCCGGCGCGGCGTTTCTCGTGCTGCCCTCGGACGAGGACATCATCGCCGCGGCGGAAAGCCTGGCCTGAGCCGGAAAGCCGTCGCGACCGGGGAAACCGGCGGCGCCGGCAGCGTCGTGACGGGGAAGCGCCCGGCCTGGGCCGGGCAGGGGCGGCGTGATCACGTCGCCCGCATTTTTTTTTTTGCGAATACGTAGACGATTCCCGCAAGAAGCAGGACCGGCGCCCCCGGGGGCGGCCGGTGCTGTGCAAGGATGCCGTCGATGCCGCGATCGGGCAGTACGACCGGCATGCCGGTCGCGACTTTCCGGTAGTCGGCGACGAGGCGGTGTCGCTCGCATAGCTTGCGCGCTCCCCGGTGCTGATCGGCCGGCCGGCCAGATTCTGGCCGGCAACGTTGTGCGACGTGGAAGCGGGTTATGTGGCGGAGACCTTGCGGTTGGCCGCGCCGGTCCGCGGCGTGATGCTGCAGGAAGGCTCGGAAGTCGCGGCACAGGATCTGGACCTCGCTCCGGCGCAGGTGGCGCAGGCGAGCTACACGCCGCGCGGCTGCGCAACTGTCGCCGCGGGCCAGCGACTCGGCCAGCACGGCGGCCGGTAGCAGGAAACGGGCAGGGCGCCTAGGGCTGGCCTCCGGCGCAGGCCGCCGCTGCGCCGCGTCGCCGCAAGCCGCGCCTGTCGCATTCCCTGCGCGTTCGGGCAGGCCGGATGGCCGGCCGCAACCCGGCCGCGGCAACGGCCGGTGCCATTCGCGCGGGAACGGTCTGTGCGGCAGTCGGCGCTTCTGGAGCCGTCCCACCGAATCGCCTATGATCCGGCCAGATGAGTCAGCGCCAGCCCCTCACCATCCTGTTCGCCGACGTCTCGGGCAGCACCAAGCTGTTCGAGACCCTGGGCGACGAAGCCGCGCGCCGCATCGTGGCCGGTGTGCTGCAGGCGCTGGCCGAGATCACGCAGCGGCACGGCGGCCGCCTGATCAAGACCATCGGTGACGAGGTGCTGTGCACGTTCCCGGGCGCGCTGAACGGCCTGCTCGCGGCAACCGACATGCAGAAGCGCGTGTCCACCGACCCGGCCTTCATCCGCGACAACCTCGCGATCCGCGTCGGCCTGCATCACGGTGAAACCCTGGTCGAGGATGCCGACGTCTACGGCGATGCGGTCAACACGGCCGCGCGCATGGCGTCGCTGGCCAAGCGCGAGCAGATCGTCACTACGGCCTCGACCGTCAGCGGCGTGACCAATACCGGACCGCTGCGCACGCGTTCGCTCGGCACCGCGCGGGTTTCCGGCAAGCTGCAGCCGATCGAGATCGTCGATGTCATGTGGCAGGAGGACACCTCCAACGTCACGACCGTGCAGCGCGTGGTCAAGCTCGTCGAGGCGCAGCAGCGCAAGGCGCGGCTGCTGCTGCGCTACCGCGGCCAGTCCATCGAGATCGACGAACTTGCGCCGCCGTTCTCGCTCGGCCGCGAGGCCAGCAACAATCTCATGGTCGACGCGGAATGGGTCTCGCGCACGCACGCGACGATCGAATACAAGCGTGGCTACTGGGTCATCGGCGACCGCTCGACGAATGGCACCTGGGTGCGTCTGGGTGAGGCCGACGAACTGCGTCTGCACCGCGACGAGATCCAGCTACGCAGCAAGGCCGGCACGATCAGCCTGGGCCAGGAAACCCACCTCAATCCGGACTACGTGCTGCAGTTCCAGTGCGTCGAGGCCTGAAGGCCCCGTTCGATCGGGACGATCCGGATGTGCGTTGCGCGAAGCCGCGGCAAGCCGAGGGCTGGCTGCCGGCTTCCCCGAAGATCGCCGCAGCAAGCGTTGGCCCGCGCGGCTACCCCATGCCTACCCGACCCCCCGCTTGACGGGGAGGGCATGGGTGGGGATGGGGGTTGCCTCGTTTCGTTCCGTCTGCGCTGTTCGCAGCCATCGCTCCACGGCGACTGCCGTTGCCTATCCGCTGCATGCAGCGCGGCGCTTCGCGCCCGCGCTCAGCGCGCGAACGGGTTGCGCAGGCGGCCGCGGGCGTCGTTCGGCTCGTAGCGGCCGCGATCGTTCTCGACGAAGCCGACGGCCGTGTAGGCGTTGACGTAGTCGACGACGTCGGGCAGCGCCGCGCCGCTGGCCTCGGCGATGTCTTCGAGACTGGCGAAGTCCTTCATCATGAAGGTGCCTATGCGGAAGTGCTTGGCGAACTCGCGCTCGCTCTGCGGATAGCGCGCGAGCTTGAAGCGCGCGGCGCGATCGAGCTCGGGCAGCAGCTCGCCGCGCGAGCGGTTCAGCACATAGAACCAGAGCAGGCGCGAGAACGGCTGGGCGGCGAGGTTGCCCCGGGCCGCCGCGAAGTCCGCCGCGTTCAGCAGCTGCCAGTCGCCGAGGGTCAGCGTGCGTGCGCAATGCGGTGCGAGCGCGCGCAGGCCGGTCGCGCTGCTGTACCAGGTCTGCGATGCCGGATCGAGCAGCAGGTCGGGCGTATCGGCCGTGACCAGGCGCGCCGGGCCCGGCAAGGTGATGCCGGTCAGGAAGTCGGCGAGACCGAGCTCGCGCGCCGGCGGTGGCGGTGCGGGAGGCGGCGGAGGCGGTGCGGCCGCGGCCGGCCTTGCGGCGGCACGCGGCGGCTCCACCGGTGCCGGCGCTTCGGCGCGCGGCGGCGCAGGCGCCGGAGTGACGCGCTGCGGACGCGCATCGCCCGGACGGTATTCGCTGGCATAGCCCTCGCGTTCGGCGGCGGCCGGTGCGGCGGCCGTCGGAGGCGCGCTGCCCGACGGCAGATTGAACATCAACAGCAGCTTGACCACGCCTTCGAGACTCAGCGGCCGGCCGAGCAGCAGGTCGGACTCGCGCGCCGAGTCGCGTTCGGTGAACGCCGCCGTGCGCTTGCCGGCGCCGCTGGCCTTGAGCCAGGCCATGTGACCGAACACCGAGTCGACATCGACGACGACGAGGTCGGCGTCGCGCTCGTTGCCGATTTCCCAGGACTGGCGCAGTCGCTGCGCGGCCGGTCCCAGCAGGCTGCGGAACTCGGTTTCCTCGTCCGGACTCGCGCCAACGAGCGCGATCTTGTAAGCCATTGAGATGCTCCCCCTGAGCGTGCCGCGGTCCTGGCTGGCCCGGGGCGGATGGCGTTGATGTCGCAGTCATTGTCGCGAACGCTGCGAAGGCGTCAACTGCTCGCCGTCATGTTCGCGACCGAAACCGGCGGCTTGACCCTTCCGATCCGGTTGGTCGGGCGGCGACGCGGCCGTTCGCGCCAGGCCTGCGCGGCGCGGACGGCTGCCGGTTGCGTTGTCCGGACGGTAGTGCCGCGCGTGCCGGGAGCGGCGCGCGCGTGGCTCAGGCTGCGGCCGGCGCCGCCTCGCGCTGCTGCAGCGCCCACAGCGCCGCGTAGCGGCCGCCGGCGGCGAGCAGGCTCGCGTGATTGCCGCGCTCGACGATGCGGCCGTGCTCGAGCACCAGGATCTCGTCGGCATCGACGATCGTGGACAGGCGGTGGGCGATGACCAGGGTCGTGCGCTCGCGGGCGATTTCCTCGAGTTCGGCCTGGATCACCTTTTCGGTGCGCGTGTCCAGCGCGCTGGTCGCTTCGTCGAACACGAGCAGGGTCGGGTTCTTCAGCAGGGTGCGCGCGATCGCCACGCGCTGTTTTTCGCCGCCGGACAGCTTGAGGCCGCGCTCGCCGACCGTGCTGTCGTAGCCCTGCGGCAGCGACTGGATGAAGTCGTGGATATGCGCCGACTTCGCCGCGGCGACGATTTCCTCGCGCGTCGCGTTCGGGCGGCCGTAGGCGATGTTGTAGTAGATCGTGTCGTTGAACAGCACCGTGTCCTGCGGAACGATGCCGATGGCCGCGCGCAGCGAATCCTGGGTCACCTCGCGGATGTCCTGGCCGTCGACGAGGATGCGTCCGCCGGTCACGTCGTAGAAGCGGTACAGCAGCCGCGCCAGGGTCGACTTGCCGGCGCCGGTGGTGCCGACGACGGCGACGGTCTTGCCGGCCGGGATGCGGAAGTCGACGTCGCGCAGGATCGGCCGCGCCGGATCGTAGTGGAAGTCGACGTGCTCGAAGCGCAGCTCGCCGCCGCGCACGGCCAGCGGCGGCGCGCCCGGCGCATCGCTGACTTCCTGGGCCTGGTCGAGCAGCGCGTACATGCGCTGGATGTTGGATAGCGCCTGCTTGACCTCGCGATAGACCATGCCGAGGTAGTTCAGCGGAATCGACAACTGGATCAGGAACGCATTGACCAGCACGAGATCGCCCAGCGCCATGCGGCCTTCGGTCACGCCGACCGTCGCGCGCCAGAGCAGCAGGGTCAGTCCGAGGGCGACTATGCCGGCCTGGCCGATGTTGAGCACGGCCAGCGTCTTGAGGCTCTTGACCGTCGCATCCTCCAGGCGCACCAGGCTGCCGTCGAAGCGGCGCTGTTCGTGGTCCTCGTTGTTGAAGTACTTGACCGTCTCGTAGTTCAGCAGCGAGTCGACGTTGCGCGCGTTCGCCTCGGTGTCGGCCTCGTTGGCCGCGCGGTAATAGCGCAGACGCCATTCGGTCACGGCGAAGGTGAACGCGATGTACGCGGCCAAGGTGCCCAGGGTGATGACGGTGAAGGTCCAGTCGTAGCGCACGATCAGGATCGCGCTGACGACGGTGACCTCGAACAGCGTCGGCAGGATGGTGTAGAGAGTCCAGTCCAGCAGATCCGACACGGCCGTCATGCCGCGTTCGACGTCGCGCGCGACGCCGCCGGTCTTGCGGTCGAGATGGAAGCGCAGGCTCAGCGCATGCAGATGGCGGAACACCTTCAGGGTGACCACGCGCGAGGTGCGCGCGAGCACGCGCGCGAACACGATCGAGCGCAGTTCCTGGAACAGCGACGAGGCCAGGCGCAGCGCGCCATAGGCGACCAGCGGCACCAGCGGCAGCAGGAGCAGGCTCGGCGCGACGTCGAGCCGGTCGATCAGTTCCTTCAGCGCCAGCGGCACGGCGATCGTCGCGAGCTTGGCCGCCACCAGGAAGACCAGCGCGAGCAGCACGCGGCCGCGATACGGCCAGACCTGCGGCAGCATCAGGCGCAGGGTCGCGAAAACCGAGCGGTCGGGAACGGCGGCAGAGTCGGGGTTTGTGGCGGAGCCGGAGGCTGCAGCGGCGGGGGCGGCAGTCGCGGACTGGGCGGCGGTTGCCGTGGCGGTGGAATCGGGCGTGGCGGCGGAGTCGGTCATTGCGTATCGGCGTCGGGATCCCGGCAGCAGATGGGGCCGCCGCCGCGCCGATCAATCGGCTGCAGCGCGGCGCGCTATGATCGCGCCTCCTCTCCCTGAATCGAGGTCATCGCGATGAAGCGCATCTTCCTCCTCGCCGCCGCCGCGCTGTTCACTGTCGCCGCTGCAGCCGAACAGGCCGCCAAGACCCCCGAAGCGTCCAAGCCCGCCGAAACCGCCAAGGCAGCCGCTGCCGCCGCCAAGCCCGCTGCGCTGCCGCGCACGGCCGCGCCGGCCGGTGCCGAGCTCTACTTCATCGCGCCGGCCGACGGCGCCACCGTCGGCAAGGAATTCACCGTGCGCTTCGGTCTGAAGGGCATGGGCGTGGCGCCGGCCGGCGTCACGACCGAGAAGACCGGCCATCACCACCTGCTGATCGACGTGGCCGAACTGCCGCCGATGAACCTGCCGCTGCCCAACGACGCCCAGCACAAGCACTTCGGCGGCGGCCAGACCGAAGCCACCCTGACCCTGCCGCCCGGCAAGCACACCCTGCAGCTCATCCTCGGCGACGCGCTGCACATCCCGTTCGATCCGCCGGTGGTGTCGCAGAAGATCACGGTGACGGTGAAATAAGTCGTCGGGTTTCGGCGAAAGCGGCTGCGGCGGCGTTTCGAGTGCGCTTCAATTTGAATTTTTCAGGAAAAATTCAACGTCGCCGCGATGCCGGCCTGTTGTCGCGCCTCTTCTTTTCGGGAGAGGCGCGAGGTGTTTCGGCGTGCATTCGATGGCGAAGCACCCCATCCCCACCCATGCCCTCCCGTGTGGGTGGGGGGTGCCGTGCAGCGTAGTTCGTGCGGCGGCGCTCTGCGCCGAGCGCACAGCAGAGGCTTCCGGCAAAGGGAGGCATGCAACGAAAGGTCGGGAGAACGTCAGGAGAAGAGCGCTGCCCGGGCCGGATGCCGTGAAGCTTCCTCGCGAACCCTGCGTTGAATTTCCTGTGTGAAATTCAGCGTTGATGCGATACCGGCAGCCGCTCAGCCGAAAAGTCGCTGAGGGGCGGTCGCCGGATCAGGCGTATCGCCAGGCCATTGGCAGCAGCCCGCGCTCGCAAAGCCAGGCCCGCGCATCCTCTGCATCCTGCTCGAACCACGCGCGCGTCGAACCGAGCCGGTAGGTGTAACCCCAGACGTCCATGTCGCGCATGAGCCGGTCGCTGCCGACGCCGGGCAACTGCGCGGCGAGCACGATCTGCAGGTAGCAGGTCGCGTCTTCCTCGGCGACGGAATCCGTCGCGTCGGTGTGCACGACGGCGCGGCGTTCGGGCGGCTGCACGATCAGGTGACAGGCTTCGTGCAGGGCCGAATGCACGGGCGTGTCGGCGCGCACGTAGACGGTGCTGCCGATCAGGCCGGCCTCGGGCTCGCCCCAGTAGCTGCCGGGTATCGGCGTGCCGTCGTCGACGAGCACGAGCTGCAGCGCATGGGCGGCGAGCAGCGCGCGCAGCGCGTCGACGCCGGTTTCGGCCAGGGTCAGCACATCAGCCGGCGCTGTCGCTTGGCTGCCGACCCCGTCGGGACGAGCAAGGCCGGCGTCGCCGGCGCTCGCGGCTGCCTGCACCGAACCCGTCATGGCCGCTGCGTCGAGGCGGAATTCGCGCCGCTCACGCTTCGCGCGCGGCGGCAGTCGCGGCGGCGCCGGCCTTGTCGGGCAGGGTGACCGTCAGGTCCAGCACCTCGTGATCGCCGTCGCGCTTGACCTGGATGTCGATCGCGTCCTGGTCCACGTTGACGTACTTGCGGATCACCTCGAGCAGTTCGCGGCGCAGCAGCGGCAGGTAGTCGGGGCTGCCGCGGGCGCTGCGCTCCTGGGCGACGATGATGCGCAGGCGTTCCTTGGCGATGGTCGCGGTCTGCTTGGGGCTGCCGCGCAGGAAATCGAACAGGCCCATGCTCAGCTCCCGAACAGTCGCGACAGGATGCCTTTCTTCGGTGCTTCGAGGAAACGCATAGGACGCTCTTCGCCGAGCAGCCGCGCGACGGCATCGTCGTAGGCATGGCCCGCATGCGAGGCTTCGTCGAGGATGACCGGCACGCCCGCATTGGATGCGGCGAGCACGCCTTCGGATTCGGGAATCACGCCGAGCACTTCGATGCCGAGGATTTCCTTGACGTCGTCGATGCTCATCATGTCGCCGGCAGCGACGCGGACCGGGTTGTAGCGCGTCAGCAGCAGGTGCTGGGCGACCGGCGGTCCGCCGTTCTCGGCGCGCCGCGTCTTGGACGAGAGCAGGCCGAGGATACGGTCGGAGTCGCGCACCGAGGAAACTTCGGGATTGACCACGACCACGGCGCGGTCGGCGAAATACATGGCGAGAAAGGCGCCTTTCTCGATGCCCGCCGGCGAATCGCAGATGACGTAGTCGAAGCCTTCGTCCTTGAGCTCGTTGAGCACGCGCTCGACGCCTTCCTTGGTCAGGGCGTCCTTGTCGCGGGTCTGCGAGGCGGCCAGCACGTGCAGGCTCTCGTAGCGTTTGTCCTTGATCAGCGCCTGCTTGAGCGTGCATTCCTGATGGATGACGTTGACGAAGTCGTACACGACGCGTCGTTCGCAGCCCATGATCAGGTCGAGGTTGCGCAGGCCGACATCGAAGTCGATGACCGCGACTTTCTTGCCGCGCTTGGCCAGACCGACCGCGAGTGAGGCGCTGGAAGTGGTCTTGCCGACCCCGCCCTTGCCGGAGGTGATGACGATGAATTCAGTCAAGTTGCTCTCTCCACAATGGCTCTTGTCGTTTCACGCTACGGACCGAGCCTGGCCAGCAGCAGCTTTTCCCCCTCCAGCCAGACCTGCACGGGCTTGCCGCGCAGGTCGGACGGGATGTCTTCGAATACCCGATAGTGGCCGGCGATCGACACGAGCTCGGCCTGGAAGTCCTGGCAGTAGATCCGCGCGGACGCATCGCCCTGGGCGCCGGCGATGGCCTTGCCGCGCAGCGCGGCATAGACGTGGATGGATCCGTCGGCAATGACTTCGGCGCTGTTGCCGACCACGGCCGTGATGACGAGGTCGCTGCCGCGCGCATACACCTGCTGCCCCGAGCGCACCGGCTGGGACTGCAGCAGTCCGGCTGCGCCGCGGGTCGCACTCGGCGGTGGCGGCGTGCTGCGCGCGCTCGGCGGCGGTGGCGTGGGCCGGGGCGCGGCGGGCTCGGCGCTGGGCGGAGGCGGCGTGTCGGCCGCACTTTCGTAGGCGGCGCGGAACTTGGCGAACAGCGGCAGGTCCAGCGCGCGCGCCAGCGCCTCGTTCTCGCTGGTGCCGTAGGCCAGGCCCACGGGCAGCATGCCGCTGGCCCGTATCGTCGCGAGCAGGCCGCGCACGCGTTCGACGTCGGGCAGCTGCGGCAGGTGGCTCAGGTCGAGCACGACCGGCGCGCGCTGGAACAGCTGCGGCGCGGTGTCGAGCTTCTGCTTGAGTTCCTGGGCCAGGGCGGCGTCGTCGAGGCTCTTGAGGCGCAGGTTGGCGATGCCGACCTGGCCGAACTTGAGCTCGCCTACCGGTTCGTAATTGGGCAGCGGCCGCGCCATGCGCTCAGATTCCGCCGGCTGCGCGCCGCGGCGTGACCGGGCCCGGGCGCTTGCGCTGGGTCAGCCAGGGCTGGTTCGGCAGCTGGCCGGTAGGACCTTCGAGATAGGTCGCGCGGACGAAGTCGAAGCTCGGCAGGTTCTTGGCCAGCAGGCTCACGCGCTTGTCCAGCCCCGGCATGATCTGCTGGCCGACTTCCTGGAAGCCGTAGGTGCCGTGGAACAGCACCGAGACGTCGTCGCGCGGTTCGAGGAATACCTCGCAGGACAGCACCGGCACGCGCACTTCGGCGAAGCTCGTCGCGTCGGCGTAGAACACGCGGCCGAGGCCGAGGCCGCGATAGGGCTTGGCGATGACGATGCGGTCGATGTAGACGAAGGCCGGATAGTGTTCGCTGAACCAGCGGTAGTTCGGACTGTCGTACTCGCTGCTCTCGCGCATCGCCATCAGGAAGCCGGCGATGTGACCGTCGACGTCGGCGACGCGGAAATAGTCCGCATTGTCGAAAAACCAGCGGATTCGCGTCGAATCCAGGGCAAGGATGGTCGGGCCGGCGGCGTTGTTCAGGGCGAGGACAGAATCCAGCTCGTGCTCGCGCACGTCGCGGATGGCGATGGCCATTCGTTGCTCCAACGGTATTGCGGGGCGGCCTACCGACGGCGCCCGCGGATTGTGCAAGTATCGCATGGGCCTGCGGCACTGGCCATGATGCGACGCGCAAGCGCCGCCCGGGCGGCGCGCGGCGTCTGCGGCCCGGCCGGGCGCCAGTCCCGGCGAACGCGACGCACGCCGGCGGTGGCCGTCATCTGTATCCAAAGTCATGGACCGGCGCCGCCGCCGGCATTTAACCCAAATCTCACGCCGGCCGGCCACGCCTGACTTCGTACAGGTACGCCGGCAGGCTCGGCCGCCTATCATGCGCACCATGCAGATCGCCCAGATCAACCACATCCGGCTGATGCGCTACGCCGGGCTGTTCACCTATCTGTCGGCCGGCATGCCGTTGCTGCGCTACGAGAGCCTCGTCACCGAGCTGCTCGCCGACCAGCGCCCGCTCTGGCATCTGTCGGCCTGGGTGATCTGCTACGTCGTGTTCGGCATCGTGTTCTGGCTGCTGCTGCTCAAGCTCGGCAGCCGCCGCTACCTGCCGCTGAAACTCGTGTTGCTGGCAGTACTCGTCGCGCTGGCTGTCGCGATAGGCTGGTACAGCCAGAGCGGACTCAGCGCGATGCTGCTGGTCGTGCAGTCCATGCTGCTGCCCTGGCTCATGCCGTTCCGCGTCGCGCTGATCTGCATGGTGGTGCAGAACTACGTGCTGGTGCCGGTGTTCGCGAGCAACCCGGGCTGGTCCATCGGCGACGCGGTGCTGCAGTCCAGCCTGTACCTGGGCATTTCCGCGCTGGTCTTCTTCACCTCGCTGATCGCCAAGCAGCAGAGCGAGGCGCGCGACGAACAGCGCCGGCTCAATTCGGAGCTGCGCGCCACGCGCGCGCTGCTGGCCGAATCCAGCCGTATTTCCGAGCGCCTGCGCATCGCGCGCGAGCTGCACGACCTGGTCGGCCACCACCTGACCGCGCTGAGCCTGAACCTCGAAGTCGCCAGCCATCTCGTGCAGCAGCCGGCGCAGGAGCACGTGCGCAAGGCGCAGTCGGTGGCCAAGCTGCTGCTCAGCGACGTGCGCGAGGTGGTCAGCCAGATGCGCGAGGACGACCGCATCGACCTGACCCAGGCATTGCATACCCTGATCGAAGGCGTGCCGCAGCTGGACATACGGCTGGAACTGCCGCCGCGCTTCGGCGTCGACGATCCGCACCGCGCCCAGGTGCTGTTGCGCTGCGCTCAGGAAATCATCACCAATACCGTGCGCCATTCCGGTGCGCGGACGCTGTGGCTGCAGTTCGAGCACGCGGACGGCGAAGTCGTCATGCATGCGCGCGACGACGGCCGCGGCAGCGACAATCTCAAGCCGGGCAATGGCCTGGTCGGCATGCGTGAGCGCCTGGCGCAGTTCGGCGGGCGCATGGACATCACTACGGCAAGGGACCGGGGCTTCGCCCTCGACGCCTGGCTGCCTCTGGAGACTACTGCATGATTTCGGTACTGCTGGTGGACGATCAGACCCTGGTACGGCAGGGCATACGCAGCCTGCTGGAGCTGTCCGACGACATCCGCGTCATTGCCGAGGCCGCCGACGGCGCCCAGGCGGTGGAGATGATCCCGCAGCACAAGCCCGACGTGGTGCTGCTCGACCTGCGCATGCCGGGCATGAGCGGCATCGACGTGCTCAACAGTCTGGCCCAGTCCAACCAGCTGCCGGCGACCATCATCCTGACCACCTTCGACGACGACCAGCTGGTGCTGGCCGGGCTCAAGGCCGGCGCGCGCGGCTATCTGCTCAAGGACGTCTCCCTCGACCAACTCGTCGACGCGGTCAAGGCCGTCGCCGCGGGCGGCTCGCTGGTCGCTCCGGTCGTGACCCAGCGCCTGCTGTCGGGCCTGGAGCGCATGCACAACGAGTTCGTGAGCTTGGACCGGCCCGATCCGCTGACCGAGCGCGAAACCGAGATCCTGCGCCTGATGGCCGGCGGCTACAGCAACAAGGAAATCGCCAATTCCCTGGGCGTGGCGGAGGGCACGGTCAAGAATCACGTGTCCAACATCCTGTCCAAGCTCGGCGTTCGCGACCGCACGCGCGCCGTGCTCAAGGCGTTCGAACTCGGCATCGTCTGAATCCGCCGGAACCGCGGCTGGCGAAATCGTCGCCGGACCCCGCGCTCCGTCCCGCCGGTCGCTCGTGGCGCCGGCCATCCGTTCCGATTGGCGGCGGTCAGGCCGCGGGCAGCATCTTGTGCTGGCCTGTACGGCAGGACCGCCCGCGTTGCGCTGCTTGCGGGCCGGCGGCCGGGCGGTCCCCGCACCGGTTCTCGGCCGGCGCCGGATGCTCGGGTCAAGGCCCTTTCGTAACAAGGAATTACGATCCGGTGCCAAGCCGTTCCCGGCGCCGTCAAGCGGCTTTGCGGATGGGATTCAGGTAATAGCCATCGTGGGCCGGAGCAAGTACCATGCGCGACTCGGCGGACCGGTCGGCGCTGCAGCAGCGCGCGTCGGGTATCGTCCGTTCTCGACCTTGCAACAGCAGCGGCGGTCCGCTGACCGACCGACGGATTAGTCCTGGAGACTTCTGGAATGACGCGTATTCTTGAGTTCATTGTGGCCGCGATCATCGTGTTCGCGCTGGCCGTCATTATTGGACTGGCACTGCCGTCGTCCGGTCACATCGAACGCTCCGTCGAGATCAGCCATAACGGCCGCCACATCGCCGACATGCTCAGCAATTTCCGCCGCTTCCCGGAATGGGGCGTGGTGCGCATGCTCGACAGCAAGACCCAGTTCAATCTCGAAGGGCCGGACTACGGCAACGGCGCCAAGATCAACTGGACCAGCGCCAAGCCCAGCCCGGGCAACGGCAGCTTCGAGATCGCCGACAAGCAGGGCGACACCAGCGTGGTCTGGAAGGTGACGAACCCGTGGAAGGGCGAGAACAAGCGCTACACGATCACCCTGGAGCCGCAGAAGAACGGCCGCATCACGAAGGTCTCCTGGGCCTATGACGTCGACTACGGCTGGGATCTGATCGCGCGCTACTCGGGCCTGTACATCAACGGCGACCCGGCCACGCAGATCCAGCTGAACCTGGCCAGCCTGCAGCAGCAGATGGCGTCGATCCCGAACGTCGACTATGCCCCGTACGAAGTCTTCATCGCCGACGTGCCGGCCCAGCCGCAGCTCGTCGTCGCCACCACCGCGCCGCGCAGCCTCGACGACGTCGCCGCCGCGACCGACAAGGCGATGCAGGAAATCCACGCGGTCATGAAGAAGCAGAACCTCACGGCCATCGGCCCGCGCCAGACCACCACGGTGGAGTGGGGCGACGAGAACTACGTGTTCGACATCGGCGTTCCGGTCAGCAGCGCCGCGCTGAAGATCGACGGCAAGGACTACACCATCGGTCCGGCGGTTCCGCCGAGCGTGACCGAGCAGGCCGCGACCGAAGACGGCGCCGAACCGGCCGCGCCGGGACCGGGCCAGATCGACCGCAAGGGCAATCTCGTCGTCGCCCCGCCGGTTGTCGCGCGCAACGGCTATGCCGGCAAGGCGCTCGTCACGACCTGGACCGGCAGCCCGGCCGGCCTGCCGTTGACGCGTCTCGCCCTGAAGGCCTATGCGATGTCGATGGGCTACCGCTTCAACGAGAACACGAACCGCTATTTCGACGTCATGCTGACCGACCCGGCGACCGTCGCCGACGACGAGCAGCAGTTCAAGGTCTACCTGCCGATCAGCGACAACGTCGCCGCGAACGAGCCGGCGGCGCAGCCGGCCGCCGCGCCGGCGCCGGCCGCGCAGTAAGCAGCCGATCGGGCGCACGCCGCCCGCAGCGGATTCGACGAGGACCCCGCGGCTTGCCGCGGGGTCTTCTTTTTTGCGGCTTGGGTCAGGCCGGATCTTCGAGCGAGAACAGGTCGCTGACTTTGTCGTGGGCGAAGGGCTTCGGCATAGCGGCCCCAGCTGACGATCGCGCGCAGGCTGCGCTGGGCGTCGGCTTCGCTCATGAAGTCTTCCAGCTCTTCCTGGAAGCGCCGGATCGGCGCCTTGTGCCCGGGCCGGCCGTCGAGCACGCGGCGCATGTGCGCGGCCAGCGGCACATAGGTCAGCAGGTGCTCGCGGAACGGCGCCTCGCGCTGCTGCAGCCCGATTCGACGAAACGCCGCCGCCGGAAAAGCGCCCGGACCTGGCACATCACGCCGCGCCGTCACCGCCGGTCATGCGCGCATGCAGCGTGTCGGCGATCAGCACGTCGCGCCGAGAACGGCTCGTCGGGCAGCGGCAGGGGGCGGGCGCGTGACCCGCGCGCGAAGGCGAAGCGCTGGCGCATGCCGCCGGACAGTTCCTGGCGACAGGCTGATTCGAAGTCGTCGAGACCGATCAGATGGTCGGCCCGGGGAGTTTTCCGCCGGTGTACGGCCGTGCCCGTGCGGCGCAGGCGAGGCGTCCTGCGCGTGCGCCGGCGCGGGAACTTTTTCGCGGCTTTGCGGTACATTCCGACGCGTTTTTCGTCCGTCCCGCTGCAGCGCCTCGCCGCGCCGGCGGCGTTGCGCGGACGTTCGCGCCCGTCCTGGCTGTCGCCGGGCCGGACCACGACACCGCTGCCGATCTGCGCGCCGTTGCGGCGCGGCGCAGGGGAGCGGTTGGCATTTCAGACGCAGGGTGACGAGACGATGATAGAAACCTCAGATCTCACGAAGCGCTACGGCCCGTTCACCGCGGTCGACGGCATTTCGTTCAAGGTCGAGCCGGGCCAGGTGCTCGGCTTCCTCGGTCCCAACGGCGCCGGCAAGTCCACGACCATGAAGATGATCGCGGGCTTCCTCGCGCCGACCGCCGGCAGTGCGAAGGTCTGCGGCTACGACGTGGAGAGCCAGCCCATCGAGGCCAAGCGCGCGCTGGGCTATCTGCCCGAAGGCGCGCCGAGCTACGGCGAGATGACGCCGCGCTCCTTCCTCGAATTCGTCGCCGACCTGCGCGGCCTCGTCGGCGAGCGCCGCAAGCAGCGCATCGACGACGTGATCGGCCGCCTGCAGCTCGATGCCGTGCTGGCCCAGCCGATAGACACCTTGTCCAAGGGTTTCAAGCGCCGCGTCGGTCTGGCCCAGGCCATCCTGCACGACCCGCCGGCACTGATCCTCGACGAGCCCACCGACGGCCTCGATCCGAATCAGAAGCACGAGGTCCGCGGGCTGATCAATGCGATGTCGGCCGAGAAGATCATCGTCATCTCCACCCACATCCTCGAGGAAGTGCACGCGGTCTGCACGCGCGCGGTCATCATCGCCGGCGGCCGCCTGCTCGCCGATTCCACGCCGGCCGAGCTCGAAGCGCGCTCGCGCTACCACGGCGCGGTCTCGCTGATCGCCGTCAACACCGGCGCCGCGCGCGAGGCGCTGGCCCGCGTCGCCGACATCGACAGCATCGAGATCGACCCGCAGGACCACCGCATCACGGCGATTCCGAAGAAAGGCCGCGCGATCTTCGTGCCGATCAGCGAGGCGCTGAAGAACCAGGGGGTCGAAGTCAGCCAGCTGCAGCTTGAAGCCGGCCGCCTCGACGAAGTGTTCCGCACCATCACCCAGCCGCACGCCACGGAGGGCCGCGCATGAATCCGGTAAGGACCGTCTTCCGCCGCGAACTCGCGAGCTATTTCGCCACACCGGTGGCCTACGTCTTCATCGTCATCTTCCTGATCCTTGCCGGCGCGCTGACCTTCTATTACGGCGAGTTCTACGAACGCGGCCGTGCCGACCTGCAGCCGTTCTTCGGCTTCCATCCCTGGCTCTACCTGTTCCTCGTGCCGGCCATCGCGATGCGGCTGTGGGCCGAGGAGCGCAAGAGCGGCACGATTGAACTGCTGCTCACCCTGCCGATCACGATGTGGCAGGCGGTGTTCGCGAAGTTCCTTGCCGCCTGGGCCTTCGTCGGCATCGCGCTGGCGCTGACCTTTCCGATCTGGATCACGGTCAACTATCTCGGTGATCCGGACAACGGCGTCATCGTCGCGAGCTATCTCGGCAGCCTGCTGATGGCCGGCGCCTTCCTCGCGATCGGCTCGTGCCTGTCGGCGGCCACGCGCAACCAGGTCGTCGCGTTCATCCTGACCGTCGTGATCTGCTTCCTGCTGCTGATGGCCGGCTTCCCGCTGGTGCTCGGCTTCTTCCAGTCGTTCCTGCCGCAGGGCGTGGTCGACGCGATTGCGGGTCTGAGCCTGTTCACGCATTTCCAGGCGATTTCCAAGGGCGTGATCGACCTGCGCGACCTGATCTATTTCGCGCTGACCATTGCCGCCTGGCTGTACGCGACGGCGATCGTGATCGACCTCAAAAAGGCCGACTGAGGAGGGAACCCGCCATGGCATTCAATCGCAAGACTCTGACCGGCAGCGCGCTGCTCATTCTCGCCGCGCTGTTCGTCGCGGTGATCCTCCTCAGCAACCTGCTGTTCCGCGGCGCGCGCGTCGATCTGACCGAGAACGACCTGTACACCCTGTCGCCCGGAACACGCAGCCTGCTCGGCAAGCTCGACGAGCCGATCCAGCTGACCTTGTACTTCTCCGACCGCGGCACCGCCGACACCGACAACCTCAGCGCGCGCGCGCTGCGCGCCTACTATCCGCGCGTACGCGAACTGCTCGAGGAAGTCGCCGCGCGCTCGGCCGGCAAGATCCATCTGAAGGTCGTCGACCCGGTCGCCTATTCCGAGGACGAGGACAACGCCGTCGCCCAGGGCATCCAGGGCCTGCCCTTCGGTCCCGCCGGCGAAAGCGTGTTTCTCGGCCTCTACGGCAGCAATTCCACCAACGGCGAAGCCAAGATCCCGCTGTTCGATCCGAGCCGCGAGAATCTGGCCGAGTACGACATCGCCAAGCTGATCCACGACCTGGCCTCGAACAGGAAGCCGGCGGTGGGCTTCATCAGCAGCCTGCCGATGAGCATGGGCTTCGACCCGGCCACGCGGCAGATGCGCGAACCCTGGGCCGTCTACGGCGAGCTGACCCAGTTCTTCGACGTGCGCCAGCTCAATGCGTCGATGCTCAAGCGCATCGACGACGACATCAAGGTCGTCGTGCTCGTGCATCCGAAGGACCTCGCCGACGACACGCTGTACGCGCTGGACCAGTTCGTGCTGCGCGGCGGGCATCTGCTCGTGTTCGTCGATCCGGAGGCCGAACAGGACCAGTCCGGCGCCGATCCGCAGAACCCGCAGGCGGCCCTGCTCGCCGACAAGTCCTCGGACCTGCCGAAGCTGTTCAAGGCCTGGGGTCTGGAATATGCGCACGACAAGGTCGTGCTCGACCGCGCTCACGCGCTGCAGATCAGCGTCGCGCAGAACGCGCCGCCCGTGCGCCATCCGGCCATCCTCGGATTCACGCGCAAGGATCTCAGCGGCGACGACGTGATCACGGCCAACCTCGATTCGATCAATATGTCGACCGTGGGCTATCTGGAACTGGCCAAGGACGCGACGTCCAGGCTCGTGCCGCTGATCCAGTCCTCGGACCAGTCCATGAGCGTGCCGGCCGAGCGGCTGAAGTTCCTCAACGATCCGTCCAGCCTGCTGGCCGACTTCCAGCCCGCCGGCCAGCCCTTCGTGCTCGCCGCGCGTCTGGAAGGCCAGTTCAAGACCGCGTTCCCCGAGCGCAAGGACGAAGGCCATCTGGCGCAGGCCAAGGAGAAGAACGCCGTCGTCGTGTTCGCCGACACCGACATTCTCAGCGACCGGCTCTGGGCCGAAGTGCAGAACTTCTTCGGCCAGAAGGTGCTGAATGCGTTCGCCAACAACGGTGATCTCGTCGTCAACGCGGTCGACAACCTGGCCGGCGATTCGGACCTGATCTCGATCCGCGGCCGCGCCACCTCGCAACGGCCGTTCACCAAGGTCGCCGAACTCAAGCGTCAGGCCGACGACAGCTTCCGGCGCAAGGAAAAGCAGCTGCAGCAGGAGCTCAGCGACACCGAGCGCAAGCTGACCGAGCTGCAGAGCGCGAAGAGCCAGGACCAGGCGATGGTGCTGTCGGCCGAGCAGAAGGCCGAACTCGACAACTTCCTCAAGCGCAAGGTCGAGATCCGCAAGCAGCTGCGCGACGTGCGCCACCAGCTCGATGCCGACATCGAGGCGCTGGGTACGCGGCTGAAGTTCATCAACATCCTGCTCGTGCCGCTGCTGCTGATCATTGCGGCGCTGGGCTTCGTCGGCTGGAAGGCGCGCCACGCGAAGCGCTGAGCGGCGCTGCGCTCCCGCGCGCCGGCGCCGTGCCGGTGCGGCGTGCGGGAGCCGTCGCGCCTCGGACATCGACCAGGATCTTCCTCGGGGAACCAGACATGAACCATATGAATTCCCGCACCGTCGTCGGCCTCGGCATCGCCGCGGTCGCGGCGATCGCGATCGCCACCGGCATCAGCCTGTCGCGCAAGCCGGTCGCCGATGCGGCGCAGGGCGCCGGCGAGGTGCTGCCGGGACTGGCCGAACACGTCAACGACGTCCGGCGCATCAGCCTGACCGGTCCGGGTCAGAAGCTTCTCGTGACCCTGGAGAAGGGCGAGCAGGGCTGGAGCGTCAAGGAGAAGTCCGGCTATCGCGCCGACGCGGGCAAGGTGCGCGAATACCTGCTGCGGCTGAGCCAGTCGCGGCTGGTCGAACAGAAGACCGCGAACGAGCGGCGCTATGCCGACATCGGCGTGACCGACATCGGCGCAGCCGGCGCGAAGGGACTGCTCGTCGCGCTCGACGGTCTGCCGCAGCCGGCCCAGCTCATCGTCGGCATCATCAACCCGCGCGGCGACGCGACCTATGTGCGCCGCGCCGGCGACAAGCCGAGCTGGCTGGCCAAGGGCAATCTGATTCCGGACAAGAGCGCCGCGAACTGGCTGGACAAGCGCATCGTCGACCTGCCGGCCACGCGCATCCGCGAAGTCAGCTGGAGCCGTCCCGACGGCAGGAGCGTGCGCGTGTTCAAGACGAATGCCGGCGATGCGAACTACGCGTTGGCCGATCTGCCCAAGGGCCGCGAGCTGTCCTCGGAGTTCGCCGCGAACGGCGAAGCGACCACCCTGGCCGGCCTGAACTTCGACGACGTGCTGACCGCGGCCGAGGCGCCCGCGCCGACCGACGCCAAGGCCTATCGCGCGACGTTCCTGAGCTTCGACGGCGTCGTCGTCGAACTCGTCGGCTGGAAGAAGGACGAGCGCTTCTACGCCCAGTTCCAGGCGCGCAAGGACGAAGCCGCGTTCGACGCCGCGCTGACCGCGGCCCAGGCCCAGGCCAAGGCGGACCGGGACGCGCAGCAGACCGCGGCGAGCGCCGATGCGGCCAAGCCCGTCGCGACGCCGCCGGCAGCGGTGGCCGATCCGGCCCGGGAGCGCAGCGAACGCAGTGCAGCCGTCGACGCGGAAGTCGCCGAACTCGGCCGGCGCTTCAGCGGCTGGACCTTCGTGCTGCCGGCCTACAAGGCCGCCGGCTTCGACAAGACCGCCGACGATTTCCTCAAGCCGCTCGAGGACAAGAAGGCCGACGCGAAGAAGGCCGCAGGGAAGTAGGCCGCCGTTGCGCCGTGCGCGGTGACCGTCAAGGCCTTGCGGCGGTCGCTGCGCCCGGCGCCGGTTGAACACAACGCACCGATTGCAACGGCATCGGCGGGAACGCCCCACGGGCCGGACGGGCGTGACCGGGGATGGGGCTGCTGTGCCGGCGCGGTGAGCATCTGCGCATCCGCGTGGCGGCCCCGCTCGGCTTTTGCTTATGCACAAAAATGAAATAAATTCGTATTGTGCGTTGCATCATCCGTGGCTAAGATGCCGTCCGTCCGCTGCCGCCGCGCGGATGCTCGCAATACCCCCATCGACAGCGCGAATCGTGGCCGTTCTGCGGCTGCAGGGATGTCTGCGCGCCGTCGATCATGGGTGAGCCGTCGGGCGGTAGCGATTGCAGAGCTGCAGGGCTCTGCAACCGATTGGATCGAACGCAAGGCGCCAGGGACGGCGCAGGCTTTCGTACCGTTTACCGGTTTTCCCCGGGATCCGTGCGTCCGGCTGCAACCGGGCGTGCGGATTCTCTCGCCGTTGTCCTGTCGCTGCGCAGCGTGAGCGCTTGGTGCCCGCCGGCGCGGACCCGCCCGCGCGGCCTCGCAGCCCGAGCCTCGTCAGCGCCGCCGCCAGAGCGTCCAGCCCAGGACGAGCCAGCCGGCGATCAGCGCCGTGCCGCCGAGCGGCGTGATCGCGCCGAACCAGCGCGGCGCGCCGAGCGCGAGGCCGAACAGGGTCAGCGAGAACACCGCGCTGCCGGCCAGGAACAAGGTGGCGGCTACCGCGCTGCCGCGCGCGGCAGCGGTTTGTGCATGGCGTGCCGCGAACAGCGCCGCCAGCACGTGCCAGAACAGATAGCTGACCGCGGTCTGCCACAGCGCGAGCTGGTTCGCATCCAGGCTCGCGCGCAGCGCGTGCGCGCCGAACGCGCCGCAGGCTACGGCCAGGGCGCCGCCGAGGGCGGCCAGCAGCAACAGCAGGCGGGGATGCGGCATGGCGGCGTGCTCCGTAGGCGCGGATCGACCGCGCATCATAGACAGACGCGACGGCCGCCGGGACGCCGGCTACGGCCGGGCCGGTCTACAGATCCCGCGCATAGAGCGCCGTGGTGGCGGCGGTCGGGGTTTGGATCTCGCGTTCGAAACGCAGGCCGAGTTTTTCCAGCAGACGGATCGAGCGCGCATTCGACGGCGTGACGATGGCGAGCAGTCGCGGCAGCCCGAGTTCGCGTGCGTGCTCGACCGTCGCGCGCGCGGCTTCCTCGGCATAGCCGCGGCCCCAGTGCGGCGGCAGGAAGGCGTAGCCGATGTCGACGTCGGGCAAGGTGTCGCGCCGGATCAGCCCGCACATGCCGACGGCTTCGCCGCCGTCGCGCAGTTCGATGCAGTAGAGCCCATGGCCGCAGCGCGCATACATCGCGAGCGGGCCGTTCTCGAGATAGGCGCGGGCATCCTCGAGCGTGCGCACGCCCTTGTCGCCGATGAACTGCAGCCAGGACGGCTCGTTGACGAGCTGCAGCACGAAGGCCGCGTCCTCCGGCGTGAAACGGCGCAGGCGGAGTCGATCGGTTTCGGCGATCAGGTACATGTCCGGTTTCTCAATAGCGCAGCGACAGGCAGCTCAGGCCGCCGTCCATCTTGCGGAACTCGCTCATGTCGAGCTCGATCAGCGCATGGCCGAGTTCGCGCAGGCGTGCGGCGGTGCGCGGATAGCCCGCGGCGACGAGCAGGTGGTCGTTCACGCGCACTGCATTGGCGGCATAGGCCTCGTCGGACTCGATGCGCACGCGCTCGTGACCGGCGAAGGCCGCGTGCTCGGCCAGCGCCGCGATCAGCAGCAGGCGGCCGTCGCCGAGCCAGCTCAGGCCGCTCTTCAGGTGCAGGATGCCGGGCGTGTCGCGGATGTCGACTTCGCTGGTCGTATAGCCGGCGGCCTGCAGCAGCCGGGCGAGTTGCGCGGCGCCGGCCGGATTGGTGCGCGCCGAAATGCCGATGAATACGTGCTCGCCGGCCTCGCAGATGTCGCCGCCGTCGACGGTGCCTGGCTCGTCGATGGTCTGCAGCGCGATGCCCTGATGCACGAGACTGTCGCGGATCGCCGCGGTTTCGCCGCGGCGGCTGTCGGCGCCCGGACGCGTGATCACGCCGCAGCGCGGCAGCAGCACGGCCGTGTCTTCGACGAAACAGGCATCCGGATGATGCGGGTCGGCCGGCAGGTGAGTCAGATTCAGGCCGCAGCGCTGCAGTGCATCGCAGTAGCGCGCGTGCTGGGCAAGCGCGAGCGCGACGTCGGGCGGGCCCAGCGACTCGCTGGTCAGGCCTGCGGCGAAATTCATGCTCGGCGGACGGACGATGGCGGATCGGAACACGGCTGCGCTCGCGAAGGCGGGCTCGGCACGTTAGCGGCTCCGGCGCGGCAAGTGAAGCGCGCGCGCCGCGGCCCCGGGCTGCTATCGTGCAGGTTTTTTGCGGCGGCGGCTGGCGATGGACCTGGCCCTGTTCGATTTCGACGGCATCTTGACCGGGCGCGAGAGGTTTCCGCTGTTCGTGCGCGCGGTCACGCCGCCGGCGCGCGTGGCCGCCGGCAGCGCCGTGCTACTGGCCCTCGTCGCGGGCTATCGCCTGGGCCGGATCAGCGGCAGCGTCACGCATGCGTCGATCGAGCGCCTTGCGCTGGGCGGCCTGTCCGCCGATGCGGTTGCGGCGGCCGGTGAGCATTTTGCGCAGCGTGCGCGCGCACTGAGACTTCGGCCGTTTCGCGGCCGTCCACGCCTGCGGCGACACGCCGGAGGATCGCGAGCTGCTGGCCCTGGCGACGCATCGCCACTATCGCGTCGAGCCGGTCGCCTGAAGCGGTCGCGCCGTCGTCGGGCCCGGCCGATCCGAACCGCGTCACAGGCCGTTGCCGACGGCATGGGCTAGAGTCAGCGGTTGCAGGGGCGCACTGGACGAGGAAAGACCGCATGACTCGCACGACACGCTATGCATCGACTCTGGCCATTGCTGCCGCGCTGGCGGCGCCGGCCTACGCGCAATTGCCGAGCTACGCGCCGCCGCAGCTGCAGGCGCGCACCAACCTGCTCGTCAACGACAACGGCTACAACCTGCCGCCGGGCTCGTCGTTCAACAGCATCAGCGCCGACATCGACGACAGCGGCCGCGTGTCCTTTCCGGTGCAGGTCGTGCCCAACGGCGCGAGCAGCAGTCCCGGCGTCTGGTTCGGGCCCGGCGACGGCAGCGGCAGCGTGGTGTTCTACGGGCCGGTCGATTCGCTGATCAGCTCCTCGCTGCGCATCAACAACGACGGCCTGGCCGTGTTCACCTTGTCCGAGACCGCCGGCCAGGACGGCATCTGGCGCTACGATCACGGCACTCAGCAGGCCGCGCGCGTCGGCACCTCGCCGGTGTTTCCGAACAGCTACGGCACCCCGGGCATCAACGCCGCCGCGCAGGTCGGCTTCCAGGCCAATTTCGCCGGCGGCCGCGCCTATGCCTCGGTGGCGCCGGCCGCGGCCGCGCTGATCCATGTCGCCGACCGCGGCATCGACCCGGGCAGCAGCTACACCTACCTCTATACGCCGGCCTTCGACGACACGCGCGGCATCGTCGCGAAGGTCGCGACATCGGCGGACCTGACCAGCGCGACCGAGATCCGCCGCTTCGCGAGCGACGGCAGCTCCGCGCGACTGGCCGCGAACCGCGGCACCGACGCGCTGTCGCCGATACGCCAGTTCGACAATTCGCTGGCGCTCAGCGACCACGGCCGGGTCGCGTTCATTGCGACGCGCGATGCCGACAGCCGGCGCGTGGTCTATCGCGTCGACGGCGCGACTTTGACCGAGATCGCCGCGGTCGATCCCGCCGGCACGATACGCGAGCTGGAGTTTTTCGCGCCGTCGATCAACGACGCCGGCCTCGTCGCGTTCCGCGCGCGCGATGCGAACGGCCAGGCCATCTACGTCGGCGACGGCAGCACGCTCGCGCGCGTGGCCGGCAAGGGCGACCGGCTTGCGACCGATCAGGGCCTGGGCCAGATCGGACAGCACAACGCCGACTCGGTGTTCTCCGGCGCGCCGATGCTGAACAACCGCGGCGATCTCGTCTTCATCGCGGCGCTGCATCCGGACGGCCAGAGCCAGGTCGAATGGGGCACCGGCGTGTTCGTCGCGAAAGTCGCCGCCGACGCGATCTTCGCCGACGGCTTCGAGCCCTAGCGCAGCGCGCGCGGCGGGCGGTCGCGCGAAGCGGCATGAGCGCGGCGGTCGGCCGCGCCGCCCGCGTCGGCGCGCCGCAGGCAACGCGACAGCCGGACCGGGCTGCGTCTACGATGGCGGACGAATCCGCCACGCAGGAATGGCCCGATGATTTCGGGGCGTTTGTCCGAAGACGACTTTCTCGCCGCGCAGCGGCTGCATCGCCGGCGCTGCTCGCGCGGCGTGACGACGGTGCTGCTGGTCGTTGCGCTCGTCGGAATCCCACTGCTGTTCACGGACGGTCTCGCGACCGGCGTGACGCTCACGATCGTCGCCATCTGCGGGCTGCTCGGCGAAGCTGTGCAGAGTCGTCTGCTGCTGCCGTGGCAGGCGCGCCGTCTGTATCGGCAGTGCGCCGCCTACCGCCAGTCGTTCGGCTATTCCTGGGACGAGGAAAGCCTGTCGGTAACCAGCGAATCGGGCCATGCGCGCCGGCGCTGGAGCGACTACGTCAAATTCCGCGAGGACGAGCGCATCTTCCTGCTGTATCACGCCGACAATCTGTTCGAGATGCTGCCGAAAGCGTGGTTCGCCGGGACGCCGCAGATCGAGGCGGTGCGCCGGCTTGCGGCAAAGGCGGGCAGCCCGTCGCGCGTCGCGGCGCCCGCGTCGTGAGCGGGCCCGGTGTCGTGAATCCGCTGCGGCCGCTGCTGATCCTCGATCTCGACGAGACATTGATCCACGCGAGCGAGACGGAGCTGGCGCACACGCCGGATTTCCTCATCGCACCGTATGCGCTGTACCTCCGCCCCGGTGTTGCGGGCTTCCTGGAGCAGATGGCGCAGCACTACGAACTCGCCGTATGGACGTCCTCGTCGCCGGCCTATGCGCGGGCCGTCGTCGCCCGGCTGTTCGCCGAACCCGAGCGCCTGGCATTCACCTGGGCCAGCGACCGCTGCACCTTGCGGCGCGACCTGGAGAGCGACACGTGGTGCCAGTCCAAGCCGCTGCACAAGCTGCGCCGCCGCGGCTACGACCTGCGCCGCGTGCTCGTCGTCGACGACAGTCCGGAAAAGCACACGCGCAACTACGGCAATCTCATCGCCGTGCGGCCGTTCGAAGGCGACCCGGCCGACGACGAACTGCCGCGGCTGGGCCGCTATCTCCAACAGCTGGCGGGCGAGCCGGATTTCCGCCGCCTGGAGAAACGCGGCTGGTGGCGCACGGGCGCGGCCCAGGCCTGAGCCTGGCTGCCGGTCGCAGCCGCAGCGTCGCGACCGGGTGTCGTGACGGCAGCGCCGGTGCGGGGCACGACGGCGCTGCCGTTACGCGCGGCCCACGCCATCCGATAAGCTGCGGCTTCGCCGTCGGCGCACGGCAGCGGCACGTACAGACCGATGCCGCTGCATCCGGCAGGCGGCATCGGCCATCGGTTCGACAGGGGAAGCGGCGTGGAAGACTACCGGCATTCCGGACTGGGCATTGCCTCGTTCATCCTCAGCCTCGTCGCGGCGCTGTGCCTGTTCGCGCTGTTCGGCGTCGCCGGCTATCTCGAGATCAGCACGCCCGGCGGCGTGAGCGAAGAGTCGCCGCTGGCGGTCGGCATCGGCCTGCTGCTGTTCCTGTTCCTCGGCCTCGCGTTCGTCGCGCTCTGCCTGGGCATTGCCGGGCTGGTCGAGAAGCGGCGCCGGCGCATCCTGGCCGGGCTGGGCACCCTGTTCTCGGCGTTTGCGCTGATCAGTGCCATTGCGGTAATGCTCATAGGCCTGACGATGGGCAAATAATGTCGAAGTCGCCCGTCGCTCGTGGACGCGAAATTGCAGGACGGAGCAGCGTCATGCGCGTCCGCCGGTCGATGGAATACCGCGGATCGGATCCCTTCAACGCGCGGCGCAAGGTGATGCAGGTGCTGCGCGTCGCGGCGATCGAGGGGCGCATCGCTCCCGGGTTCCCCCACAGTCATGACATCCAGTTCTTCAGCGAGCTGCAGGCCGTTTCGTGGGAAGCCGCCATCGCCGAAGTGCTGGACGTGGCCGCGCGGTTCTCCGCCGGTTGGCAGTTGTCGCTGGGACGCGGCGTCGTCTGCGGGATGACGCAGGAGCGCAAGGTCGAACGCGTGGAGACGCTGCGTTTCGAGTTGCCGCGCGATCAGGTGTTTGCAGCACCGGTCGCCTGAGTTCTCTACGCGATCGCCTCGCGCGGCGGATCGTTCGCGGATGCCGTCCGTCGCGATCCGATGCGACAGGAGCCGCGCAGCATTCGTCGCGACCTTCCGCCGGCCGGCAGAGTCGGAGCCGCCGTCGCTCGGGGACGGTCCGGATCGCTAGTCGGATTGCGCCATCGGCAGCAGTTCCGTGTTGACGCGCAGCGTGCGATTCGGGCGCACCTGGACATCGGCACGCACGAAGGTGAAGTAGCCGGGCTTGTCCCACTGCAGCGTATAGGTGCCCGGCGCGAGGTCGGTAAGCCGGTAGTTGCCGCTGCTGTCCGTGGCGACGGTCGTCGGTGTGCCGCCGTTGGCACCGCGCGCGGTCATGCGCACGCCGGCCAGCGGCTCGTGGGTCGATGCATCGCTGGTCGTGCCGATCAGCGTGCTGGATTGCGCATGAGCGCTGCCGGCGCCGAGCACGGAGCACAGCAGCAGGGTAGCCAGGCGGCGGCGGTGAAGCACGGGAGATCCTCGTCGGGAATCCGGCGGAAGCGCGTTCCCCACGATAGAGGAACGCGCTGGCCGGCACGACGCCGTATTGCAGGGCTTGTGCGCGGATACGGGAACTGCTTGCGGCCTGCACGCCCGCGTCAGTCCAGCGCGATCACGACCTTGCCGAAGTGGCTGCCGCTGTCGAGGTATTCGTAGGCCGCGCGCGCCTGCGCGAACGGGAACACGCGATCGACGACGGGCTTGATCCGATGCAGCGCGACGAAGCGGGCGAGGTCTTCGAGCATGGTCAGGCTGCCGACGTAGATACCGCTGAGGTGCTTGGCGCCGCGGATCATCTGGAACGGATCGAGCTCGCTGCCCCAGCCGGACACGCCGCCGACGATCGCGACCGTGCCGCCCATGCGCGTGGCCTGCAGCGATTTCTTCAGGGTGCCGGCGCCGCCGACTTCGATCACGACTTCCACGCCTTCGCCGCCGGTCGCACGCAGCACTTCTTCGTGCCAGTCCGGCGTGGTCGCGTAGTTGATCGTCACGTCCGCGCCGAGCGCGCGGGCGCGTTCGAGCTTCGCATCGCTGGACGAGGTGATCAGGGTCCGCAGGCCCGCGGCCTTGGCCAGCTGCAGGCCCCAGATCGAGACGCCGCCGGTGCCGAGCAGCAGCACGCTGTCGCCGGGCCGCGCGCGGCCTTCGACGAACAGCGAGTTCCAGGCCGTGGTGCCGGCGCAGGTCAGGGTGGCGGCTTCGTGGTAGTCGAGGTGCCCGGGCACCTTGAACAGCGAATCCTGCGAAACGACGATTTCCTCGGCCAGCGCGCCGTCGATCAGTCCGCCGAACGAGTTGCGGGATTTCTCCGGCGTCTGGCGGCCTTCGACCCAGTTTGCGAAGAAGGTCGTTGCGACGCGGTCGCCGACCTTGACGCGGGTGACCTTGTCGCCGACCTCGACCACATCGCCGGCACCGTCGGAGGCCGGCACCACCGGCGCGGCATCGCCGCCGGAGTAGTCGCCGCGGATCACCATGAGATCGCGGTAGTTCAGCGCGACCGCGCGGATGCGCACGCGCACCTCATAGGGCCCGGGCGCGAGCTGCGCGCGGCGGATGGCGACGATGCCGTCGAAATTCTTGCCGGGATGGACGTGATAGGCCTGCATGGTGTGCTCCGGAGGGGAAGGTTGGCCGGCGTCGGCGAGGGCCGTGACCGGATGGCTGCGCACGATATAGGTTCTTTGTCTTCGCCAGTGGAGAGATTCGGTACTATCTGTGTATCCCAGAAGGAACCAATATCGCCATGAACGACCGACTGACCGGCATCGACACCTTCGTACAGGCCGTGGATGCCGGCAGCTTCGCGCTGGCTGCCGAGCGCCTGGGACTGACCCGATCGGCCGTCGGCAAGGCCGTTGCGCGGCTGGAGCGGCGCCTCGGCACGCGGCTGTTCCAGCGCACCACGCGGCAGCAGAGCCTGACCGAGGACGGCCAGGCCTATTACGAGCGCTGCGCCCGCGCGCTGGCCGAGCTCGATGCGGCCGAAGCGGCGTTCGACAGCGGCCGGCGCGAGCCTGTCGGCCGCCTGCGCGTCAGCGCGCCGCTGCTGTTCGGCCGTCAGTGCGTGGCGCCGGTGCTCGCGGCGCTGGCCCGCAGCCACCCGCGGCTGCAAGTGGAAATGTCCTTCAGCGACCGCGTGGTCGATCTGGTGGAGGAAGGCTTCGATCTCGCCGTGCGCATAGGTCCGCTGCGCGACAGCGCTACCCTCGCGGCGCGGCGCCTGGGCTCACAGGCCATGGGCATCTGCGCGGCGCCGGCCTATCTCGCCGAGCACGGCTTGCCGCGCACGCTGGCCGATTTCGCGACGCACGCGGCCATCGTCTACGGACTCAACGGCTCCTCGGCGCAATGGCGCATCCGCGACGCCGACGGCGAGCTGCGCGAGCCGCTGATCGCAAGCCGCCTGCGCTTCGACGACGTGCAGGCCATTGCCGACGCCGCGATCGCTGGCCACGGCCTGGCCTGGCTGCCGTGCTGGCTGATAGCACCGCGCCTGCGCAGCGGCGAGCTGACCCTGGTCACGAGCAGCCAGAACACCGTCGCGAGCGAGGTCCATGCGGTCTGGCCGCAGTCGCGCTACCTGCCGAGCAAGACCCGCACGGCGATCGACGCACTCGTGGCGCAGGTGCCGGCGATGCTCGGGCCCTGAGACGGCCATCGGTGCCGGCCGGGCCGGGCTGCGAACGATGTCGGCGGAGCCGCCTGCCCGTGCGTCGCGCGTGCTCTATCATCCGGCGGGTGCACCTCAGGTGACTTGTTCGACGACCCGGTGACTTCCCCATGCAGCGATCCCTATCGTCCGCGCAGACCTTCTTCATGAAGCTGGTCTTCCCGCCGCTCTGGGCCGTGCTGTTCGGCTGGCTCGTGCTGAGCGATCGCGGCCATCCGGCCGCAGCGCAGCCGCCGACGCTGCTGCTGTTCCTGCTCTGGTGTGCCGGCATGGCCTCGATGCTGTGGATGTGCGTGCCGCTCAAGCGCGTGCGCATGGATGGAAAAAACCTGTACATCTCCAATTATTTTCGCGAGATCCGGGTGCCGCTGCCGGCGGTCGTCGAGGTCACCGAGAACCGCTGGTTCAACATCCATCCGGTGACCATCCATTTCCGGCGCCCCACCGAGTTCGGCCAGCGCATCACGTTCATGCCCACGGCTCGCCTGTTCACGAACTGGAGCAGCCATCCGGTCGTGGAGGAACTGCGCCAGGCCGCGGCGTCGCAGGGGCGTTGACTGCCGCCGGCGGCGCGACGGCTTTCAGTCAGTGGCCGTCGGCGTCTGCTGGTGCAGCGGCGTGAAGACGGGCACATCGCGGATCCGCCGCCACAACGCGGATTCGGGCGTGACTGCCGCGCAATCGGCGAGTTTGCTTCGGTCCGTGCGGTTGATACGGGACAGTGCAGCGCAGGCCCTGTCCTTCAGGCGTTCGCCGGAAAGCACGGTGCGATAGATGGCACGGTCGGCGGCGACGAGCACCTCGTGCGATTCTTCTTCAGCGGTCATGCTGATCATCTCGGGTGCGCCGGGAACGTCGAGATTCGAGCGCAGCAGCGTGCCGGATTTCGCCCAGATCTGAAGTTCTCCGCCGAGGCTGCTCACGATGAAGCGTTCATCGCCGAGCGCGATCAGCCTTCTCGGCACGATTTGCGGTCCCCCGTCGAGGTTCAACGAATGAGGTGTCGACAGGTCCATCAGGCTGAGCTGGCCGCCGATACCGACGCCGGCCAGGGTAGTCTCGCCGACGAATCCGCCGGCCGAGAACCGTATGGCTTCCGGCCAGCCGCGGCATACGACCTGTACGGCCTCGGCCGCACCCCAGGTGTAGGCGCAGACGCGCGCGCCGTAACGTCCGTTGCGAATGCCGGCCGATTGGCCGAGTAGCAAAAGCCGGCGCGGATCGGTCTGCCACAGTACGTTTCCACCGACGACGACGGTGTCGTCATCGTGCGGTGCGCGAGAGATTTTCTCGATCACCCTGCCGTCCTGCGTACGCCGATAAACTGCGTCCGGACCGACGATCAGCAACCCATTGTCGTCGTCGGGAAACACGGCGGCGCCGTCGGTGCCTGTGACGGCGCCGAGTTCGTCCCGCGGCAACGCAGATTCGCCCCGGCGTATGTCGAGCAGCCCCTCGTCACTGACGATCAATGCCGGACCGTTCCGGTCGCAATCGATTCGCCGCACCATGCCGCTGACATGCAGGCGTCGGATGACGGAAAAATCCTTGCGTGGATCGAGCACGAGGACGCTGCCGGCATAGCCGCCGATGACGAACAGGCGAGACGGACCGCACACGCTCAGCGCCGAAATGGATTCGCCGGCCGGCAAGGCGACATCGTCCAGCACGGGTTCCAGCAGCGGCGTGGCACCGGCCCGGAACAGGGTCAGGCGCTGGTTGGCCTGCTGGTAGACCACAAGCCGGTCGCCGTGAGCCGACAATGCGATCGTGCGCGGCAGAACGCCGCCGGGAGAGCGCATGCGTTGCCGGCCGGCGTCGTCGAATACCAGTGCGTCATTGCCGACGAGCAAGGCGAAGGCTCCCGTGTCGGTGACTTGAGCTTCGTCGACGTTGCGTGCTGCGGCTCTTGCATTGCCGGCCTCGCCGAGATCCGGCAGGAAATACTTCCAGCCGTCCGATTCGGCATCGTAGCGGGCGATCTCCAGGCTGTTGGACCAGCGCGCAATGATGAAACGCAAGTTCGGCGACGCTGTCCAGGGCTGGTCCGCTCCGACCTCCAGCGCGTGGGGCGTCCAGCCTGCCTGGTCGCGGCGATATAGGAATGCGCTTCTCTCTCCGAGCAGCAAAAGCCGCTCGCAATGCCCGGAAACGCGCAGCACGCGCAATCGGCCTGACTTGGGCACGTCCCACTTCAGGTTCAGTGGCGGGATATTGGGTTCGCCGGCGGAGGCAGTCACGAAGACGCGACCGTTGCGCACGGCGGCGGCACAGGCCGGCACCGCGTCGAACGGCATTTCCGCGTCGATCAGCATGTCCGGCGGCAGCGCGAGAGATCTGCCGTCGAGGTCGTGGAAGCGGATCGTATCGTCGCGCCGTTGCCAGACACTGCGGCGCGAAGGAGAAATGCCGTAGTTCGCCGCGTCCTCCAGCGCCTGCTCGAATGCGACGCGGCGTGGCTGATCCAGGCCGGCTTCGAAGGTCCAGAGCGTACCGTCCGTATCGAGGCCGAGCAGTCCGTCCCCGTCCCGGATTGCAAGATCCCGCAGCGGCGCCGGCGCCGCGGCCGTGCTTTCCGCGCGATGTTGGGAAAGCGCCAGCCGCAGCGCGTTCCAGACTACATCGGGTGGTTTGGGCAGCGTCTGTTTCGCAACGTAGTAGGCGTGCAACGCACGGGCGAGTTCGTGCGACTCGTTGTGCGAGTTCAGTCCTTCGATGATGTTGACTGCTTCGGCGGATACGTGAGCCTCAAATGCCGACAGGCCGGCGGTCACCCGCAATTCGTTCGTGATCAGTGCGACCGCGATCGCGGTGATCGCGGCCATGCTGGTCCAGGCTGCGCGGCGCCTCGCCATGGTTTCCACCTGCCGGCGGCTAGCGGCGATGAAGCGCTTCTGGATTTCAGTGAGATTGGGAGCCGTCCGCGGCCGTCGATCGCGCCACCGCTCGACGGCGTCGATATCCGCACCGCGCAGCAGACGCGCCGGACTCTCGTCGGAATCGCGCCAGCGCTGGGCCATCTCCTCCACGACGGTGTGCTCGCGCAGCCACGAGATGTCGGTACGTAGCGACTCGACCAGATCGGCCAGAGCCGGCTGCAACAGTTCGTCCTGGCAGGCGACGATATGGTTGAGCTGGAGCAGCCTGCCCGGAATGTCGGCGTCGGCAGTTTCACGTATGCGTACCGGAAACAGACGCTTGGCGCGACGCTCCGCTTCGTCGAGTTCCCATTCGCAAACGGACGAGCGCACCGAGTCGGGCGAAATCAGGAAAATCACGGAATCGCATTGCCGGATCAATTGCGCGAGCCGCTCGCGCCAGATCTCCGCGGGCCTTATCCCGGTCGTGTCCAGCAGCACGCGAAATCCTGCAGTCCTCAGTCCCTCCGCAAGCGCCTGCATGCGGTCGCCATCCTTGCGGGAGTAGGAGATGAAGACGCTGGGTTCGGCCGTCGCGTCTCCGGTTTCCGCCACTTCGCTGTCGGCACGCTCGCTCATGCCGCTGACGTCCTCGCCATCACATTGGGGCGCTGGCGGAGAAGGTAACCGTGGATCTGGCCACAGCGCCACATTGGGGGCGCTCGTGAATTGCGTGAGCCGGGTGGGCTGCGGGGCTTCTTTCCATCGCCGTGGCTAGTCCCGGCCCCGAACCCGTCGCGTACCCGGGGCCACCAGAATCGCACGCCGGGACCGACGGCTTCGCCCGAGGTCGGCGCTTCGCGCAGTCGGCCGGCAACGTCCCGTGCGGCAGCTGCGCTACGGCGTCCTCCACGAGCGCGGCGAGAAAGGCCTCGACGCGCAGCACGGTCGGCGAGTCCGCGGCGAGGCCCGGCGTCGCATGCAGCCGGATCGCAGTGCGCATCGCCTGCATGATGAGGATGGTCGGGATAGTCACGGCCGTCTCTGATGCGGCGGCTGGAAAGTGCCGCCCTGACGACCACCACGCAAGACAGCTGCCGACTGGCGCAGGAATCTGCGGCATGCGCGGCTGGTCCAGGGAGAGCGTGCCCGCGTCGGTGATGTACACGCTGAGGTGTTGATTCTGCTCGTCATGAATGTGCGGTGGCCGCGGTGGGGGCGATCGGGTCACGGGTCGAACGCGTTGCCGACGACGTGGCGAACTGATCGGTTCCCGGCGTGGTTCATCGAGCGCGGCATGGACTGCGGTCGTCTGGTCCGGCCTGTGTCTCAGGCCGGCGCGATGACCGCGACCACGGACGTTTTCCATGCTGCGGCACCGCACCACGCCATAGCTCCGGCATATCGACCCGGTAGGTTCAATTGATTTCCTCCATCACGCCGCAGGGTCTACAGTGGCCCAACGTCGTCTCGTCGCGACGCCTTTTTCTGAACCCCTGCCACGGAGATGAAGACGTGTCGTCCGAAGCCAAATGCCCGTTCAACCACACCGCCGTCGGCGGCGGCACCACCAATCAGGAATGGTGGCCGAACAAGCTCAATCTCAAGCTGCTGCGCCAGCATTCGTCCAAGTCCGACCCGCTGGATGCGGGCTTCGACTATCGCGAGGAATTCAACAAGCTCGACTACGCGGCGCTGAAGAAAGACCTGCTCGCGCTGATGACCGATTCGCAGGACTGGTGGCCGGCCGACTTCGGTCACTACGGCCCGCAGTTCATCCGCATGGCCTGGCACAGCGCCGGCACTTACCGCACCGGCGACGGCCGTGGCGGCGCGGGTCGCGGCCAGCAGCGTTTCGCGCCGCTGAACGCCTGGCCCGACAACGTCAACATCGACAAGTCGCGCCGGCTGCTCTGGCCGATCAAGCAGAAGTACGGCCAGCGCATTTCCTGGGCCGATCTGATCGTCCTGACCGGCAACGTCGCGCTGGAATCCATGGGCTTTCGCACCTTCGGCTTCGCTGGCGGCCGCGAGGACGTCTGGGAACCCGACGAGGACGTGTACTGGGGCAACGAAAAGACCTGGTTGGCCGGCGACCAGCGCTACACCGGCGAGCGCGATCTGGAGAACCCGCTGGCCGCCGTGCAGATGGGCCTGATCTACGTGAATCCGGAAGGTCCGAACGGCAATCCGGACCCGCTCAAGGCCGCCGTCGACATCCGCGAGACCTTTGCCCGCATGGCCATGGACGACGAGGAAACCGTCGCGCTGATCGCCGGCGGCCACAGCTTCGGCAAGACCCACGGCGCCGGCCCGGCCGACCACGTCGGCGCCGACGTCGAAGCCGCGCCGATCGAGGCGCAGGGCCTGGGCTGGGCCAGCAGCTACAAGTCCGGCAAGGCCGGCGATGCGATCACCAGCGGCCTCGAAGTGACCTGGACGAAGACGCCGGCGCAGTGGAGCAACAATTTCTTCGAGAACCTGTTCAAGTACGAATGGGAGCTCACGAAGTCGCCGGCCGGCGCACACCAGTGGGTGGCGAAGAACGCCGAAGCCATCATCCCCGATGCGCACGGTGGTCCGAACAAGCTGCCCACGATGCTGACGACCGATCTGTCGCTGCGCATGGATCCGGCCTACGAGAAGATCTCGCGCAAGTTCCTCGACAATCCGCAGGCGTTCGCCGATGCGTTCGCGCGCGCCTGGTTCAAGCTGACCCATCGCGACATGGGACCCAAGGCGCGCTATCTCGGTCCGGAAGTGCCGGCCGAGGATCTGGTCTGGCAGGACCCGCTGCCCGAGGCCGAGTTCGCGGTGCCCAGCGTTGCCGACATCGACGCGCTCAAGGCGCGGATCGCCGCGTCGGGCCTGTCGGTCGGCGAACTGGTCTCCACCGCCTGGGCCTCGGCATCGACCTTCCGTTACGGCGACAAGCGCGGCGGCGCCAACGGCGCGCGCCTGCGTCTGGCGCCGCAGAAGGACTGGGCCGTGAACCAGCCGGCGCAGCTGGCCAAGGTGCTGGCCAAGCTCGAGGAAATCCGGGCGGCCCACGGCAAGGTGTCGCTGGCCGACCTGATCGTGCTGGCCGGCGGTGTCGGCATCGAACTCGCCGCCAAGGCGGCCGGCACGCCGGTGGAGGTGCCGTTCACACCGGGCCGCGTCGACGCGAGCGCCGCGCAGACCGACGCCGCGTCCTTCGATGAGCTGGAACCGGTTGCCGACGGTTTCCGCAACTACGTCAAGGCCAAGTACACCATTCCGGAAGAAGCGCTGCTCGTCGACAGGGCGCAGCAGCTGACCCTGACTGCGCCGGAGATGACCGTGCTGGTCGGCGGCCTGCGCGTGCTCGGCGCCAATACCGGCGGCAGCGCGCACGGCGTGTTGACGGCCAGGCCGGGCAGTCTGAGCAACGATTTCTTCGTCAACCTGCTCGACATGCGCACCGAATGGAAAGCGGCCGGCGGCATATTCGAAGGCCGCGACCGCAAGACCGGCGCGCTGAAGTGGACCGGCACGCGCGCCGACCTCGTGTTCGGCTCGAACTCGGAGCTGCGCGCGCTGGCCGAGGTCTACGCCAGCAGCGACGCGCGGCAGAAGTTCGCCAGGGACTTCGTCGCGGCCTGGGTCAAGGTCATGAACCTCGATCGCTTCGATCTGGCCTGACGCGATCACGCCGTCGCCGTCGCGACGGCAGCTCGTCCGTTCCGCAAGCGCCGGCAGCAATGCCGGCGCTTTTTTCATGGAACTGCGCGGTGGCCTTCCATCGGATTCCTGCGCTCGACCGATGCCTCGTCGGACGGCGCCGCGACCTGCGCGCAGCGCGGAGGGTGTTGTCCCCGACGCTCTCGCCGCAGGTCCTAGTCCTCGAACGGCACGGCCGGTGCCATGCACCGCGCCACGGCTTGCGTGCCGCTGGCCTGCCAGCGCGACAGCCAGCAGTCGTCGTAGACCGAGCAATAGCAGATGTCCATGCGGAAGCGCGCCTGCGCGCCCTGCAGCAGGCTGGCGATTTCGCGACTGTCGACGCGGATCATCGGTATGCCGGTCTCCCGGTTGAGACTGGGCGGGATGACTTCACCGGACAGCCGCGTCAACGACAGCTGAGTCTTGCCGCTGACGCCGAGTGCCGCGAGCACGTCTTTCCAGTTGCGCATCGGCTTTCCATCCAGGGCCAGCGACACGCTTTCCACTTTGGCCGGACCGACGCCGTTGTTTTCCACGAGCCATACGAAGCTGCCCGTGTCGTCGTCATTGGCATACGTGCTGCCCTGTGTCAGGTAGGGCCAGACCGCGGCGCGCGCCTGGCTTTGCATCAGGCGTGTCTGGTAGGCGCTGATGGCCAGCGCAAAAACGCTGACGGCGAGCGCCAGCGCGCTGCTGACATTGGCAAACGTGAAACGCTGGGCCATGAGTTCAGGCGCAGGCTGCGGATCGACAGGCGACATGGCATCGCTCAGGCAGAGAATGTCGCGATCCTAGCCAAGGCGGGGAGGGCGGGCTACCGCGATCGCGCAGGGGGCGCTTCTCGAGGCCCCCACCAGAACCACAGCCGCAGACTGTCACTGTCTTCCTCGCCGATGCTGTAGTCGCCGCGTCCGCGCGTGATGTCGAGCAGTCCCTTGCGCAGCGGCGCGAGCCAGTCGCTGCCGATCGTCAGCGTGGCAGGATCGTGGTCGGCCGGAAGGTGCCACTGCGCGGGGGCGTCCGCCACGGCCAGCCGCAACTTCGTCGCCGCGGCCGGGGCTGCGCCGCGGTTGTTCGGCACACTCAGTTGCGCCTCGCTCGGCGGCCGCAGCGGGATCGTCCGATAGCTGCCGGGTTCCGTAGCGAGCGCATCGAGCAGGTCGAGCAGCGAACGACATCCGGCCACGTCGGCATTGAGATGCCAGCCCGGATAGTTGCGCGTGTTCTCGGTATAGCGCCACAGGGACACGGCCCCCGAGGACTTCCAGGTGCCGAATGCGCGAGTGGGTTTCAAACCGGTCATGAGGCCAGTCGTCGTTGCGATCGCCGGAGTGTGACGGAGGTATGCGCCGCCTGCTACCTGCTGCGCGGGCGTTGGTTGTCGACGACGCGATCGGGGGGCAATCCATTCCGTTCGGCGGAGGCCAGCCGTATCGTTCTCTACCGCGATGCGGCGCCTCGCGCCGTTGCCGCCAGAGGATTTCCATGACCGATTTCGCCAGTCTCGTCCGTGCCAACAGCGCCGAGATCGATCGCCTGCGTCGCCAGATCCGGGAAACCGCGACACTGCGCCGTCGTTCGGCGACGGATCGCCAGGCATGGGTCGACGCCTGGCGGCAGTACCAGACGCAGATGGATCGACTGGCGTTTCCGGGCGGCGCGGCTCAGTGGAGCGCGTTTCTGGCCGGCAAGTCGCGCGGAATCGACGCGGCCATCGCGTTCCTCGACGTCGATCCGTGGTTCCTCCGTTCGGGCTATGCCAAGGAGATCATCTGGCATCGGCTCAAGCGTTTTCCGCTCGATGCATCGCACGCGGCCGCGCTCGAAACGATCGCGCTGGCCTGGCTGCGGCGCCGTGTGCGTCGCGAGTTCTGGCGCATGGCGAGCTATCTGCGCCTGCGCGCTTCGGCGCCGTTCTGGGAAGAGGTCGCGGCGCTCGCGACGCGTGAGTACGGCAACACCGGGTTGCGCGCGCATTGGCTGCTGCTGACGAGAACCGGTGCGCCGGTGCGTCATTGGGTCGGCACCGAACTGCTGCGTTCGCGCGACGAGCCCGGCTACGTGGCCGACCTCTGGTTCCGGCCGTCCGGGGCAGGTGATGCGTGGATGTCCGTCGCCCGGTCTGCGCGATCAGGCGGCAACACCTGACGCAGGCCATGTCGCCATTCCAAGCGCGCGCGGCCCGTGGCGCGCGCCGGAATGCCGGATCGACGTCGTGCAGACAGAACACGTTGACGCCGCAGCAGTCCGGCGTCACGCGCTGGCGATGCAACGGACAGATGCCGCAGACCCTGCAGAAGCAGTGCCGCGCAGTCTGCGTGCGGAAGCGGTATTCGGTCAGCGCGTCGGCGCCGCTCGGCAGCTCGAAGCGACTCTCGTGCATCTTGACCATGAGCGCGTTCCTGCGCCGGCAGATCGAGCAGTCGCAGGTCGTCAGCTCCGGGAAGCCGGTCCCGATCGCGAAACGCACGGAGCCGCAATGGCAGGCGCCTTCGTAGTGCTGTTCGGGGCTAGGGCCCATGCGCAATCCTCGATGGACTGTCGGGTGACCTGAGCGCTGCTACGGTAGCAGCGCTGAAGCCGATCGGCCGCCGGGCGGAGTGTTTTCGCCGCGGCGCGTTGAGCCGGATCAGCTCGAGGCCGAGTCCAGGGCGTCGAGCCACTCGTTGATCGGCGGACGGGAGCCAACCTCGCCGACGGCGGCTCTGCGCAGCAGAAACCCGAGCCGGCCATTGACCTTGTTCCCGATGTTCGTGAACGCGCTCGACTCTCTGGCTTTCGGGAGCGGCGCAGACACGCTGTTCGCGACGAGCAGGCGATAGACCAGCAGCGCGAACTTATAGCGATCAAGATCGAAGCCCAACGGGATCTGGTCCGGGCTCAGCGGGTCCTTCCAATCGGGCGTGTGCAGAAGATCTTTCTCCGGTATCAGCCTGGCGGAGATCTTGCGGACGCCATCCATGTCCATCACGAGCAGTTGCGTCGGCGTGCGGCTGAACAGCATGTTCTTCAGCGACAGATCGCCGTAGACGAAGTCGTTGCGGTGAAGGGTGTCGAGGAAGGTGCCGACGAGCCGCAGCAGTTGCATCCGTTCGTCCGCCGTCACGGGTTGTGTGGGGGAAAACTTGCTGTTGCCCGCAACGAACGCCTGGTCGAGCGTGGCGTCGCGGTGTTCTTTCCGGTACGGCGTCTGCAGTTCGATTTTGAATTGCGGCGGAATCCGGCGCATGACGTAGCCCTCGACGACATCACGGTCACCGCAGATCGCGGTTGGCCAGGTCGCCGTGATTCCTTTCCGTTCGAGCAGCGGCGCAAGCTTCCGGCCTGCCCGGACGAGCTCGTCGAGCGACTGCAACGCACCGCGTATCGGCGTGCGATACAGCTTGTAGACCAGATCCGTTTCATTCTCGTTGAGCAGCTCGAAGACCGTGCCTTGGCCGCCGGCCCGGCCCAACTGTTGGCCCAGCCGGAAACGCTTTCCTGCGGGGGCGTCCTTCGCCGTGTGCGGTGGTTGCTCCTGATCGGCGGCACGACTGAGCGGGTGGGCTGATGATCGAAGGGCTTGGGGAGGATGAGAGCGCGCCGCCACGCTCGCCGGGGGGGACCCTGTGCCCGATACCGCGCGCGGATTGGTCGAACTTCCGCATCTGGCGCTCGAACTGGACACGGGAACATGCCTTGCCGTCGGCGGCGCGCTGGCCGCGGCGCTCGAGGTCGGCCGTGTCGGCGAATGGACCGGTGCGGAGTAGCGTGGCCGGAACAGGCGCGACCAGATCCCGTGCAGCAACTGCAGCATCGCAGACAGGAAGTTCACGACAGATCGTCAGGTGGGGCCACGGCCTTCCACCGGCGCGCGTCGTCGGCGTTCGCAGCGCCCGTCGGCTCGGCAGAAGGCACGGAGACAGTCGTGGACGGTGACGACGCGGCGAGCGTGTTCCACTGGCGCTCAGTCACAGGAGGCGTGGGTGGCATGGCGGGTTTCGCTCGCGGCGATGCAATCGGGACCTGCCGGGCTGGGCGTCCCTCCAGGGCGTGACGCCACTCCGTCGCGGAGGGGCGGCTGCCTGCAGGGCCCGCTGCGCGTTGCAGAAGGTCGGTGATCGCACCGGCGGTTCCTGCCGGCAGCCCTTGCAGCGCCGGCCATTGCAGATCGGAAAGCCGCACGGTCAGATGCTGGCTCAGCACCCGCAGGACCATGAGCGCCAATTTGTAGCAATCGCGATCCCTGTCCGGAACGCTGCCCCGGATCGCGTACGGGTCGGTCCAGTCCGGGGTGTCGAGCTGCCTCGCAACGGGAGCCCCCTTGAGCAAGCGGATGCCGTCGCAGTCGAGCAGGATGACGCGGCGGACCGGAGTCTGGGCCCACTGCACATTGCTCCACGAGAGGTCGCCGAAGACCATTTTCCGGTGATGCAGCTGCTGCAGGATGCCGGCGAGCTGGGCGAGCAACTGGACCCGCTCGATCGGGCCGGGAAGGCGCACGTCGTCCCAGAACGGGGCGGGCTCGCGGGCGAGGAACGCGAAGGTTGCCGGTTTTCCGCGAAGGTTTCCGTCCGGAAAGAAGAATTCATTCGCCAGTAGCGGCATCAGAAACCCGATCACCTGCGACCGATGCGTGACGGTTTCCGTCGGCCAGGTCGCCCAGTAGGTGATCGGCCGTCCTTCCAGTTTCAGATGCTCGGTTTCCGCGGCCAGTTCCTCGAGCACGTCGGGGCGGAACGCCTGCAGCGCGTTCGGCCTGTAGCGCTTGAACGCGAGACCCGGACGGTTCTCCACCAGAAACACCTCCGCCTGTCCGCCATCGCCGAGCTTCCGGCCCAGATGGAGCGTGGACAGGTCGACGCTCATGGCACGGCTTCGAACCGGATCGCCAGGAACGTCCTGTCGTCGTCGTAGGATTTGACCGCCGCGTCGAGAACGCGGAGCAGGGCGGACGGCGATGGCGCCGACTGCTGCCAGCAGGACGCCAGCTCCAGCGCGAACTCCGGCTGATCCTCCAGCAGGTTGCCTGTCCCATCCGTGGTCAGTGCCAGCACATCCCCAGCCATCATGTCGAGGTGCCACACGCTGGCTCTCGAATACCGCGGAAGCGGCTCGACGACGTTGCTCAGCGATTCCGCCGCGCCGTCATGCTTCGTCAGCGCAGTCCAGCGGCCGGAACGCAGACGATAGGCGTGCGAATCACCGATCTGCGCAACCGCGACCTGCCAGTGCGGGATTCCGTCCGCCCCGACGGTCGCATCTCGCGCGATTACGGCGAACGTCAGCGTAGTGCTGACGGTTTCCGGATCGAGGCCCCGTTGCTGCGCTTCGGACTGCAGCGCTGCGCTGATTTCGCTGCAGTCGAACTGCGTGCCTTGCGCGGTTAGCAGCGTTTCGGCCCGCGGCCACGACGCGGCCAGCCGTGCCGCGAAGGCCGCGCCGAGATGAGAGGCAGGCTGTGTGCCCAGTCCGTCGGCGACGGCACAGCAGACCAGCGATTTTTCTCCGATCTCTCCCAAGGCGATCTGGTCCTGACGAACGCTGCCTTCGTAGCGATGCCCATGCCCTCGGATCGACAGGCCGCGAATCGAGAGCCCACGCAAGTCCGCCCATTCCACGACGGTGTCGGGAACCTGCACCGGGATCTCGGTCGGTTGCTGCGTGATGCGTGCCGGTACCGGCGGCAGCCTTCCTCGCTTGCCGATCCACAGCCACTGCGTTGCCGCCGTAGCGACGGCAGGCTGGGCGGATGCGTTCACGGTAGCCGGATCGTCGGTTGGCAACGTTGCGACGTCCCTGATCGACGCAGGCTCCGTGCCGCCCGCTGCATCGGGCGTTGCGAGCGGAACCGGCGATGCGGAACAGCCGCTGTCCGGGCCGGAGTTCACTATTGCCGGCGGCGATTCAGTTCCGTGCGGCGGCAAGGTGGTCTGCGCTGCCGATTCGGGCGTGCCGGTTTCCGCTGGCGCGGTAGTTTCAGAAGGCGCGTTCTGTCCGTCTGTTGTAGGTTTCGTTCCCATGCCGGTCGCCTCGTCAGACCTCGTCGGCGGGCAATGCCGTGAATCCCGGAACTACCGAGGGCATGAGCGGCGAGGGCGCGTCGCCGGCGGCGGATCCGGAGTTGATGATCGACCGAGTCAACACCGCCGCGAACTCGGTGAGCGCCTGCGCGGGTGTCATCGTTCCATCGGCCATGAACGCCCGGGTGACTCCGACCTTGCTGATGATCGCGGGATCGGCGTTGCCGATGCCGAATGCGATGATGTTGGGACGCAGCTTCCAGGCCGGATCGAGCAGATCGGCGAGTGCTTTCTGCCAATCCCGGTCCAGATTCGGATAGCCGTCGGACAGGAAAAAAATCGAAGGGCGGAACACACGGTGGCCATCGGCCTTCAGTGCCGCCACATCGCTGTCGATCTCGCTGCGCAGCAGCTCGAACACGGCGGCATAGTTCGTCGTGCCCGATGCCCTCAGTTCGGGCAGGCGGGTGATCTGGGAGAGGTCGGCCAGCGGCTGCAGGATCGCTGCCTCATCGTTGAACGTGACGATGCTGAATCGGGTCTTGTCGCAGACGACGGGATTCGTGCCGATCTCGCGATGCAGTTCGGGTAGCGCGTCGTTCATCGCTTTCAGCGGCGGCCCATCCATCGAGGACGATTCGTCGCAGACCAGGTAGAAAGGCAGAATGTTTGACACGGTCGATTCCTCTCCGGGTGAGTGCCAGGGTTACTTGAGCACGTAGATTTCCAGCATGACGCGGGATTTCGGCTGTCGTCCGCCGCCCCAGAACGAGCGCAGCGTGCTGTTGCCGAAGAATGTCCTGTCGGCCTCCGCGAGCCCCTCCGTGACGGCGGCGGATATCCGCAAGCCGCTGCCTACATCCTCGTGATAGCCCCAGATCAGGACCATCCCCGCACGCTCGCCCCCGAGTTTTTGCCTGTCGGCAACGGCGGCGGCCACTTGCCCGCGCACCTCCGCGACAGCCTGCCGGCGCGCTTCTCCGCCCGCCAGGATGTCCTGGTAGCGCACGTCCAGCGTGATCGAGACGGGTTCCTTCGCCAGGCTTGGCGGAGGCGGTGGCGGCGGTGGAGGCAACGGTGGAGGTTTGTTGTTCGTCTGTGTCCCTATGCCGACGAGGAACAGCACAAGCAGCAGATCGGCGAAGAGCCAGCCCGCCATGATGGCCGCCACGTTGGGCTTCTCAGCCGTGCGCCGTCCGTAGTGCGCCATCGGCGTTACCTCCCGGCCGCTTGCAGGGGGCGGGGCAGGTCGCCATCGGTTTTTTCATCCAGCAGACGCTCGATCGACGCGCGTATTTGCGTCAGCTCCGAAATCTGGTGCTGCAACGCGGACGTGTGCTGGCCGAGTGAGAGACCGACCTCGCTGGTGTTGGCAGAGACCTGTCTGGCGAAGTCGCCTGTGGTTCCCCTCAGCGCACCGGTTTCGCGGCTGATCGCATCGGTCAGTTCTTTCAGCTGCGAGCGCAGCGCGTTCTCCAGCGACTGGACGTTCACCTCGATGCGCGCCGCGGCGCCGGCCAGTGTCTGCTGCGCGGCCGTCGACGCGCTGGCCGCGGTCTGCATTTCGTTCGAGGACTGGGCGATCCGATCGGCGCTAGCGGTGAGCTTTCCCGCAGCAGTCGTGGCCGCGGCTTCGAGGGTGTCGGAGGTACTGACGATGGATTGGCTGAAGTCTTGCGAGATCGTCCCGGCCGATCGGAGAAGCTCGGCGGTCACCGTCTGCACCGCGTCGCCCAGGGACGTGACCGTTCCCTCGATGCTGCTGTTGAATCCCTCCAGCAGCGTCGAGAGGGAATCCTCCAGCTTCGAGGTCATGCGGCTCGTGGCTGCTTCCAGTCCCGACGCGGCTCTGGTCAGCTGTGCGGCGGCGTCGCTGGTCCGGCGGTGGGCGTCCAGCAGCTTCGCGATCGTTTCGGCGACGATCTCCAGGCGCTGTATCGGGTCCTCGATGTTGCCGCTGTTGATCGTGATCGTTGCGTAGCTGAGAGTTTGCGCGAGCCGGGTCGCACATTCCCGGTGCGATTCCTCGTCGTTTCTGTCGGCCGATCGGGAGATGACGCGTTCCAGTACGATCAGCAGCACACTCGAGGCAATCAGGATCACTGCCCATTGGGCGACGTCGGACAGCCACAGGTGCTGCGGCAGCAAGCCTTCGAATCCGGTTGCCCACAATTGCAGGAAGCTGGCGCCTTCCTGTTTCGGGCCCTGGGCGAGCAGTTGCTGGTAGGCTTGCGTCGCCCGATGCAGGGACCACCAGGTCCAGGCAACCGGAAGAAATACGACGATGCCTGCCAGCGCACCGATGAAAGCCGGCACCCAGCGAAGTCTCCGCGGCGCGAGCCGGATCGTGCTTTCCGGCGTGAAGGACGCGTGCAGATCGACGCCGTGCCATAGCGATTCGGCGCTGCCTCCCGCGGCCACCGCGCGTGCGAGCGCATCGAGCTCCCTGTGCCGCGCGCTGAACCGCGGATCGTTTGCGATGTCGAGCAGAAGTTGGCCGGTCAGCTTACGGTCGCCATGGATAGCGTCGCGGTCGGTCAGCGCAGGAGACGGATTGACTCGAGTCACGGACGATGACGACGTCACGGCTGTTTTCTCCTGTGGCTTGCGCTATGCACGGAAGGGATCTGTCGGGTCGGCGCGAAACCTCTCAGTACCGCAGTTGCTCCGCTGACTCGGCGATCGCGGCGCAGGCCGCGACGCGGTTTCTTGAAGGGCTGGCGGTGACAGCCTTGAAAGAGTGGGGCGTCGCAGGCGGCGATGCGACGCGATGCCGCTCATGCCGGGGAGCTTGAGCGCGGACCGGCTATGCGCGAGCGCGTCAAGGGGCGGTGCCCCAGCGATTTGCCCATTCCTGCGGAATGCGTGCGGACACAGTGCCGGCCCGAACCCGTGCGAGTGATCGAGGCGCACTTGCGCCGATCGACGCCAGCCGTTCGCCGCGCGCCGTCACCTGGCGGTCGACGACGGCGCGCGGACATTTGCGGGACATACGCTGTTTCTGCAGTCTCGGGCGGTTTTCAGTGCCGGCTGTGGATCCTCGCAGTCAACCGCTGGCCGGCGCCGCCTGGATCACCGCAGTCAGGATGGCATTGAAGTCCGTGATCGCCTGGCTCAGCGCCGGCGAGACCACGGCGCTGGGCATCGGCGAGACGACCACGTGCATCGGGTTGCCGTCGACGCGGTAGTCGGGGAATTCGCTGCCGCGCGTGATCGCGACGAAGTTGCCGTAGAAGCGCAGCTGCGGGCCCTGCAGCACCTGGGCCATCAGATTGAACGGCGTCCCGGGCATATTGAAGAAGTAGCCCGGCTGCAAGGCCTGGCCCTCATCGTTGCTGTCGGGAATCACCGCCGACCACCAGATTCCGGGCCAGCCCTGCACGTTGCCGCCCCGGAAATTGTTCAGATCGTCCTGGCTCAGCGCGATCGCGTGCTGGTTCATGGCGCCGTTGAGATAGCCGTCGAACGCGGTTATCGCGGCGAAGGCCGACTGCATGGCCTTGGCCTGGGCGACGATGTTGTCGCTGAATTCTTCGAGCTGCGCCTGCTGCGGCCCGCCGCCCCAGGCGGCGCGCAGGAAGGCCAGTCCGCGCGTCTGCGCGAGCAGGGCATTCTTCAAGGCCGGAATCACGTCGTCGAGCAGGCTCTGCTCGATGCTGCCGTTGGCGGAGACCGCATCGAGGAATGTCTGGTAGAGCAGCGCGTTGTCGGGAAAGTTGCCGAGGCCGTTGACCTGATGCACCCAGTTGCCCGGCGATGCCACGTAGGCCGTGAAGCTCGCATAGACATGCGGCTGCTGATACGCGATCAGGTTGGTCAGTTCGCCTGTGCCGTTGACGAAGCTGTTGATGTTGCGCATCTCGGTCGCGACCTGGGCGGGGAACGCCGACGACGACAGGAAGCTGTAGAGCTGCTGGATCGACGCGTCGCGCATGGCCGCGTTGCCGAGGTTGGCGCTGGCCAGCGCGTAGATCTGGAAATATTCGTTGATCGTGCTGACGCTGGTCGTATAGGCCGTCAGCAGCGACTGCAGCTCCGCGTCGCTGATCTGTTCGCTGATCCGCGCATCGGCCGCGCCGAGCGCCGCGAGCGCTGTGCCGAGCTGGCCGATTTCGACGGCGATGGTCTTCAGCGAGGTTTCGACATCGGCCTGGAACGCGCTCTCGCTGTCGGCGATGCCGAGCCCCAGCGCCTGCAGCGCCGCCGTCGCGGCCTGCTGTTCCAGGGTGCTCGCGGCCGCGCCGGCGAAGCTTTTCATCAGCTCGTAAAGCAACTCGTCCATTGCTGTGCTCCGCGATCGACGGCGCGGCAAGCGGCGCCTGTACGCTGGCTAGCGTATGCGCGGGGGCGCGACTGTCATGTGCCCGCACCGGCGGCGGCTGCCGGTGCGGGCACCGTGCGCCGGGTCAGCCGCCCGGCAGCGCGCCGGCAATCTCCGCGATCATGCGAAACGAGCGCTGGCGCAGCGCCGGGTCGAACACGTCGGAGACGATCATGAGTTCGTCGGCGCGCGTGCGTTCGACCAGCGCCTGCAGTCCCGCGCGTACCGTGGCCGGGCTGCCGACGATGCTGCAGGCGAGCATCTGCGAGGCATGGGCCTTTTCCTGCGGCGTCCAGTAGCTTTCGATGTCGGCGATCGGCGGCTGGGTCAGCCGGCGCGTGCCGCGCACGTGGTCGGCGAAGGACATCTGCTGCGAGGTGGCGAGGAATTTCGCCTCGGCATCCGTGGGCGCGGCGATGACGTTGGCGCTGACCAGCGCATAGGGCTGCTGCAGCTGCGCCGACGGCTTGAAGCGTTCGCGGTAGATCTGCAGCGCCGCATCCAGCGCCTGCGGCGCGAAATGCGCGGCGAATGCGTAGGGCAGGCCGAGTTCGGCTGCGAGCTGGGCGCCGTAGAGGCTGGAGCCGAGTATCCACAGCGGCACCTGCGTGCCCGATCCCGGCACGGCCTCGATGCGCTGGCCCGGCTGCGCCGGTGCGAGAAAGGCCTGCAGTTCGAGCACGTCCTGCGGGAAATGATCGGACGCGGACGGATCGCGGCGCAGCGCGCGCAGGGTGACCTGGTCGGTGCCCGGCGCGCGGCCGAGGCCGAGGTCGATGCGCCCCGGAAACAGGGTTTCCAGGGTGCCGAACTGTTCGGCGATGACGTAGGGGGCGTGGTTGGGCAGCATGATGCCGCCGGCGCCGACGCGGATGGTCCGCGTCGCGGCCGCGAGATGCGCGATGACTAGCGAGGTCGCCGCCGTCGTGACGATCGGCATGTTGTGATGCTCGGCGACCCAGATGCGGCGATAGCCCCAGGTCTCCGCGGCGCAGGCCAGCGCGCGCGCATCGTCGAGGGCGGCGCGGCGGTCTGAGCCTTCGCGCACGCGGCCGAGTTCGAGCAGGGAAATGGGCGGCATCGGGATCTCCGGTCGGGTTGGCGGAATGGCGGGACCGGTGCATCGCGCCGGCCGGACGATCGCAGCCAGTTGGGGGCGATTGGGGCCGGGAACAGGGGCAGGGCGACTGCGACCATGGTCGCGGCCAGCCGACCGGTCTGCGCGTCCGCCGCCGCGCGACGGCAGCGACGCCGATCGGCGCAATGGGGGCGGAGCGGCAACGTAGGCGTCGCGGTTGCCGCTGTCGCGGGTGCTTTCTTACCATGCTCCGTCGATTTCCGTCGGGACGTGCGCGCATGACTACCGCCACCGGGGCGCCGGCACGCGGTCCGGCGCCCGAGGTGTTCCGCATCTTCCTGCGCCTGGGCCTGAGCAGCTTCGGCGGCCCGCTCGCGCACCTGGGCTATTTCCGCAGCGAATTCGTCGAGCGCAGGCGCTGGCTGGACGATCACGCCTATGCCGATCTCGTCGCGTTGTGCCAGTTCCTGCCGGGGCCGGCGAGCAGCCAGGTCGGCATCGCGCTCGGTCTGCTGCGCGCCGGCTGGCGCGGCGCGTTCGCGGCCTGGCTCGGTTTCACCTTGCCCTCGGCCGTGCTGCTGGTCGGGTTCGCTCTGCTGCTGCGCGGCAGCGGCGTCAGCCCGGGCGCGGCCTGGCTGCACGGCCTCGAAGTCGTCGCCGTCGCCGTGGTCGCGCAGGCGCTGTGGGGCATGGGACGCAGCCTCTGCCCCGACCTGCCGCGTGCGGGCATCGCGCTCGTCGCTGCGGCGCTCGCGCTGCGCTGGCCCGGAGCGGCCACGCAGGCCGCGGCACTCGGGCTCGGCGGCCTGGCCGGCAGCGTGCTGAAGACGGCGACGGCGCTGCCGCCGCCGCCGTTTGCGTCGTCGCTGCGCACGCGCGGCGGCGTGATCCTGCTCGCGCTGTACGCGCTGCTGCTGTTCGTGCTGCCGCTGCTCGCGCGGCAGGCGGACAGCCAGGCGCTGCGCCTGTTCGATGCGTTCTATCGCGCCGGCGCGCTGGTGTTCGGCGGCGGCCACGTGGTGCTGCCGCTGCTGCAGGCGCAGACCGTCGCGCCGGGCTGGGTGTCCAACGACGTGTTCCTGGCCGGTTACGGCGCTGCCCAGGCCGTGCCGGGACCGCTGTTCACGTTTGCGGCCTATCTCGGCGCGGTTTCCGCGCCGGCACCGAACGGCATCGCCGGCGCCGCGCTCGCGCTGGTCGCGATCTTCCTGCCGGCCTTCCTGCTCGTCGGCGGCGCGCTGCCGCTGTGGCAGCGCGTGCGCGGCCATCCGTTCATGCAGCGCGCGCTGCTCGGCATCAATGCGTCCGTCGTCGGCGTGCTGCTCGCGGCGTTCGTCGATCCGGTATGGATCACGGCCATGCACGGTCCGGCGGACCTGCTGCTGGCCGCGGCGGCGTTCGCGCTGCTCGTGCTGGCCCGCGCGCCGCCCTGGGCGGTCGTCGTCGGTTGCGCCGGGGCGGCGATGGTCCTGGGCTGAGCCGGCGCCGCGGCGCCGGTCCGGTCATGCCGCAGCGGTTGCCGTGCTGCGCATCGTTCCGGCCTGCAAGCTTGATCTGCATCAAGCGCGCTTTTTCACCTGTGGATAGTGTCGTGCCCGTCGTCTGCGGCCGTAGCCGCGGCGCCGTTCCTGCACAGGAGGGGATCATGCGCACGAGCGTTCCGGGACTCGACGGCCATCGACGTATCTGCATGGGCATGCTCGTCGCCGCGGCCGCGTCGCTGCTGCCGGCGATGGGTTTGGCGGCCGACGTCGCGCTGTCCATCCGCCTCGACGCGGAATTCGTCGAACTGGTTCGCGGCATGCGCCGGGCCGAAGGGCTGGATCCCCCGGACCCTTCGGCGGATCAGCGCCTGGCGCTGCTGCTGCAGCGTCTGCGCGAGGCCCCGCTGGATGCGGATCCGGCACCGCAGGCGTTTGCTTCGAACCTGGCGGTCGTGCATGACCGGATCTGCGTGAGGCGCAGCTGAGCGCCGCCGATCTGCGCCTGTGCATTCCGGCGCTGTGGCCGCGCCGCCGCCTGTGGCAGGATCGGCCGCAACGCCCATCGCTGTCTTTCATGCCGTCCTATCGTTTGCTGATGCTCGCCGGCCTGGTCCTGAGCGGCGCCGGAATTTCCTGCAGCGGCCGATTGCCGTCGCCATCGCAGCTTTCGCCGCTGGTGCGCGGGGAGCCGCTGCAGACGCCGACGGACACGCGCGCGTTCGCGCTGCAGTCCAGCGGCATCGACTATCGCCTGGAGCCCTTGTTCGACTACGACATCGCCGGTCTCGTGGTGAGCCTGCACGACAGCGCGACCTGGTGGGACACGATTCACGCCGACAGCAACGATCATCTGAACGTCGCCGACCTGTGCCTGGTCTGGGGCGCGAATGCGGCCGGCGGCGCGTATCGCCACATGTATTTCCACAACGGGCAGTTCACCTGCTACTTCGGCTATGCCGACGACTGGCCGGTGCGGGCCGCGGACACGCGTGCGGTGTCGAACAATCATCTGCTGACCACCGACGCGGCCGTGGCTCGCGCGATACGCCGCCTGCGCGTCGGCGATCAGGTGCGCCTGCGCGGCCGGCTCGCGAACTACAGCCACAACACCGGCTTCCCGTTCCATCGCAGCACCTCGGTCACGCGCGACGATGCCGGCTGCGAAATCATCCTGATCGACCATCTGGATCTGCTCGGCCGCGGGGCGTCGTGGCCGCGCTGGCTGGTCTGGTGCGGCGTAGTGCTGCTGCTGGCCGGACTCGTCGTCTGGTACCGCAGGCCGAACAGCGAGCGCGACTGGTAGCGCGCCGACGGCGTGCTCATTCGAGGCCGTCGGCGAAGATCAGCTCGTCGAGCCAGCCAAGCTGTGCATTCCACCATGTGGGCAGCCGGTCGTAGGGATTGGCCGCGGTGTCGTCGGTCACGTAGAGCCAGCGCCCGCCGCGCGCGAGCATGCGGCTCAGTGCGGCGCGCGTGCGCATGCCGGTAGCGGCGTCATATGCAATGAAGCTGATTGCGGCCGCGCCGGACACGCCGAGCCAGTCCGGCGCCGCGTAGTCGCGGTTGACGGTACGGTCGTCGGCCTCGTAGAGCACCAGTACGTCGAAGACGCGCGCGTAGTCGGCGGCGGTGTAGACGTTCTGGCCGCTGCCGTTGGCATAGGTATGGACGCCCGGATTGCCGATCAGCAGCGCGTTGGCCGAGAGCGTGCGCGCGTGGTCGTGCAGGTCGCGGTAATAACCGACCTTGCCCAGCTCGTTGGACATCTCGTCGAAGAAGAAGCCGTCCAGGCGCACATTCGTGTGGCGCCAGTAGGCGGCGTCGAAATAGCGCGTCATTTCGGCGCGCACGGCCGCAGCATCGCGGTTGCCGTAGTCGGTCGGGATGTAGCCGACGAGCAGCGCATCCGTCGCGGCCAAGGTCGTCAGCGGCCCCTGGCCGTTGGCGGCGATGTAGTTCGGGTCGATCGGCGAGGCGCCGGGGCCGCTGTCCGGATTGACGATGACGGCCAGTTGTTGCGGTCGCGTCTGCGCCGTGGCGATCAGCGCCGACCACAGGGCCGGACCGCCGTCGCAACAGGGATTGGCATAGGCCGGCACGAGCCAGCGCGCCGCGCCGACGGACGCCGCCGCTGCCGGCGGTGGCGCGGCGACAGCGGCGCCGAGCAAGCCCGGCAGAAGCAGGGCGGCGATCCAGGGGCGTTGCGGCAGTCGCGGCATGTCGTTGCTCCGTGGCGATTGCGTTACAGGCGCAGGACGGCAGCCGGATGTCGCGGCCACGGGGGGCGCATGTACGTTCGTCGCGCTGCGCATCGTTCTGCGCGATGATGCGCGCGGCTCCTGCCGGGCGGGGATTGCCGTGGCGTCAGGCAACGGAGGCATCGCGATGAGAGGTATCTGGCTGCTGACGACGGCGCTGTTCGCGGCGGGCTGCGCGCCGGTCGGCTATCGGCCCATCGTCGATTCGGGCACCAGCCGCGGCAGTTACGAGGCCGACCTGGCCGACTGCCAGAACCTGGCCGGGCGGCGCCCGGCAGCGGCGAGGGCGGCCGGCGCGGCCACCGCCGGCGCGGCGCTCGGCGCGCTGTTCGCGCTCGCCGTCGGCCTGCGCGGCGAGGACGTCGCCCACGTCGCGGCCTGGAGCGCGACGAGCTACGGCATCGCCGGCGGCGTCGAAGGCAGCGAAGAGCAGCGCGCGATCGTGTCGCGCTGTCTGGCCGGGCGCGGCTACCACGTCATTGCTGACTGATTTCTGCAACGAACTTGCAGTGACGGCAATCGGCATGCGCGCACGCGAACACTCGCGCGTCGTCTGAGAGAGCGGCCGCCGACAGCGCAGAGAAGGGATGCCGGTACAGACATTTGCGCCGGCAGGTCATTTCGCGAGCAACAGGGCAATGGTTTCGATGCGTTCCGAAGCGGCGGCCGGCCGCATTCCGTTGACGACGTTCAAAGGGCAGCTGCGCCAGATCAACGCCGCCTCTGCCGGCAGCGATGGCCTGGCCGTGCTGCGTCTGTGCGTGCCGCGTTTCTTCGAGCTCGACGGCGCAGCCGACGACGCGGCGACGTGCGCCGCGAATCGGGCTGCCGCACCGATGGCGGCGCGCACGACGTTCCGGCGCTATTCCGGCAAGGTCCGCGCGCCGGAGCAGGGTGGACAGCTGCCGCGCGAGCGCTATTTTTCCGTGGCCAGCGGGCCTGACGGCGACGATGCCGGCGTGCTGGCCGAAGAACTCAACGCCTACCGCAGCCTGAGAATCCCGCTGCAGTTCTTCGACCTCATGCGCGACGAGGTCGCGGTCGCGCTGGACACGCCGCGGGGCTGCCAGGTGCTGCTCTTCGTGCACGAGGCCTGCGCGCTGCAGCCGTTCGCCGCGACATTTTCCGCGGCATTTCGCGCGGCAGTCGACGCCGCTGCGACCACTCGCTCGCCGTTCCTCCTGAGTCTCGGCACGACGGTCGTGGATGCAGAAATCGGCGGCGTGCTGGATCTGCGTCTGCCGGCGGCGCAGCGCTGGTTCTTCGCAAGCTTCGTGCAGTGCGGCATGCTGCCGACGCCGGCCCGCTGCTTCGAGGACGTGCTGCCCGAGCTGCTTGCGCTGGCCTGCGGCGGTTCCACGCCGGACAACCGGCGCCTGCAGGCGCTCGGCGAGCATCTGCGCGCGCGCGGCGTGCGGGCGCTGATCTATCCGTCGGCACGCTGCGACGTCGCCGTGCGCTATCGCGACGGCGCGCTCGTCGCCTGGCATGGCTGGAACCTCGTGCGTTACGGGCCGGCACCGCTGCGCGACTCGCTGTACATCGACCTCGGCGCCTGGGAGACGCAGTTCCCGCCGAGCGTGGAATTGCGGCGCTACGGTGGCGATGGCGAAGAAGGCTGGCGCGTCTGCGGGCTGCGTGTCTGGAATCACAGCGTGCATGCGATGCGGCGGCGGTTGCCGTGATTGTTCCGAAGCGCGAATTCGCCGCGCGCGCGGGACCGTCCGCGGCATTCGCGCGACGGCTTGCGACTGCGCATCCTCGCTGCGTTGTTCGCTTGCACGCGCCGATACGTTTGCACAGGCGTCACCAGTCGCGCCTGGAGTTCGCCGTGTCCGTCATGCCCCGCCTGTTTGCCGGTGTGCAACGTCGCGCCGTTGCCGTTGCAGTCGTCTTGCTCGCCCTCGCGCCGCTGGCCCAGGCGGACAGCATCCGCGGCGATTGCCGCTACAAGGGCGAGTCCATCCGCTTCAGCGACGGCGTCGTCTTTCAGGAGCCGGGCTACTTCGACAAGAGCAGGAGCGACGTCGTCGTCACCTTGGCCACGTTCGCGATCGACAAGACTGCGCTGGCCGCGGCGCAAGACAAGAGCGACGCCGTATCCGACCAGCGCTTCGCCGCCGACGAGGGACGCACCCTGATGCTGCGGCTTGCCGGCGGCAAGGTCAGCGCGCTCGGCTACAGCGGCGGCGGCATGAGTTTTTCCACCTCGGGCAGCAATGTCGGCAAGCTGCAGACGCGCGCCAACGACGCGAGCCATGTCGATGCGGGCTTCACGCTCGACGGCGACCCCGACGAGCTGCAGTGCGCGCTCGATTTCGACCTGGCCTATGCGACGAAGGTGGCAGCGACAGCGGCGGGCGCTGCGGCTGGCGGCGGCGCGACCGGGCCCGCGGCCAAGGGCAAGCCCCTGCCGCCCGGCGGCGGCGACGCCGGCAAGGTGTTCCAGGCCAATCTCGCCGCGATGCGCAAAGGCGATTTCGACGCGATGCTCGCGACCGTGACGCAGGCCCAGGCCGAGAAGATGCGCGCGCAGAAGAACGCCCCGGATTTCGCCGCGATGCTCGAGATGATGAAAGCCTTCGCGCCGAAGAGCGCGAACGTGACCGGCGGACAGGACTTCGGCGACCGCGCCGAACTCGTCATCGAAGCGCTCGACCAGTCCGGCGACAAGGCCTCGGGCACCTCGACCTTGCGCAAGGAAGGCGGGCAGTGGAAGGTCGACAAGACGAGCATGAAATCGGGGCTGTGACGGCAGGCCGGCGGCGTTGTGCGGCGCTGTCGGAAGCCGGATGCGGCGACACGGCGCGCGGGCAGCGCCGCGTTTGACGGCAGCCCGTCGCGGCGCCGCGGTTCGCGGGTGCGACGAGCGCTGGGCCGCTGCAGCGAGTGGCGCGGCAGGGCGCGCAGCGCCAATCCGGCGGCTGCAGCCGCGCTGGAGACGGTCGCCGGATCTGTCGCCGCCTTGCGCAGAATGGGCAGGAATGGCCGGCCGGTCAGAGCCGGATCGGCCGCTGCCGGCAGTGCCGCAAGCCGTGTCCCGGCGCGTGGCGGACGCGGCGTCATTGGCGCTAATTGGCTGAGCGGGCGGGATTTTTCCTGCCGGTTCCGCACCGCCGCGGCGACGTCGGCGAGGCTGCCGGGGCGCGCTTAACGCCGCGTTAGCGCAGCCTCGGCTGCGGCGTTGCACCATAGCGCGCTTTCCGGCCGGCCATTCCGTTGATGTCCCTTACGCGTCTCTCCTTCGTTGCAGCACTCGCTGCCGCCGTTCTGCCTGCGGCCGCGACGGCCCAGACCACCTTGCGACTGAACTGGACCGACAGCAGCGGCGGCATCAAGACCTGCGTGCTCACGAGCGATGCGACCGGTGTTTCGCTCGATCCCGCCAACGGCAGGCTGCTCGCGAACGTGACCTTCGGCGAGAACTGCCCCAGCGTCGCCGTGACGCCGCCGCCGCCGGTGCGCGATCCGGTCATCACCAACGGTCTCGACGCGAGCGAATTGCCCGACAGCAGCGTGACCGGCGCAACGCATACGGCCACCTGGTCCGCCGATGCGGACAGCTGCAGCTATGCCGACAGCAGTCTGCCGGCCGCCGTCGCCGGCTGGCCGACCAGCGGCGATGTCTGCACCGATGCGGCCTCCTGTGCGGCCGCGCACTCGGTGCCCGTCGTGCTGCCGTCCGCCGCCGGCAACTACACCTTCGTGCTGAGCTGCCGGCGCAACGGTTCCAGCGTGATCGCGACCTCACGACGCAAGGTCGCCGTCGCGGTGGCGCCGCCGCCGCCGACGGGCTGCATCGCGCCGGCCGGGCTCATGCGCCTGAGCACGGCCTACGTCGAGTTCAACTACACGGTCAGCAACGGCCGCACGACCGACGCGACGCATTTCGAAAGCATCTTCGGCTACAGCACGGCGGAGGCGCCGCTGCACACCTTCCCGGGGACCGTCAATCTGAACCAGCGCGTGTTCATGCCGCGCAACAGCTACGTGGCGCTGCAGTTCACCGTGCCGCGCGATCTGCCGCTGCAGACCGCCGGCGCGTTCCGCTTCGAGGAAACCCAGCCGCAGACCAGCCCGGCGCGCATGTCGATGACGATCAGCAAGTCCTGCGGCGATTTCAATCCGGTCGCGACCGCACCGCTGACCAGCGCCTGCGTGCTCAACAATGCGCCCGCCAACGGTACGCTGGCCTGGGGCTATGTGCCGGGAAGCGCGGTGCTGTGCCAACTGCAGCCCGGCGAGACCTACTTCCTCAACATCATCCACGCCTCGCTCAACGCACCGTTGACGACGTATTGCGAGGGCTACTGCGGCAACACGGTGCAGAACCAGCAGCTCGGTCTGCAGCCCTGGCCGGCCGGCCAATAGCCGGTCCGCGACGCGGCGCGGATGCGCCGCGGCCGTCCATCGAAAACCCCGGCGCATCGCGCCGGGGTTTCTTGTGACCGGCAGTTCCTGCGCCGTGCGCCGATACGGCAATCCGGCGCCGCGCTTAACCGGCAGTTAGCGCGAACCCGATTCCGGCTGCGCAGGATGCGCAGTCAGGTTTCCGGGGGAACATTCCGATGAGTCATTCGCGTGTCGCGGTGTCCGCAGCGGCCGCAGCCGTTGCCTTGTTTACGGCGGCTGTGTCTGCGCAGATCACGATAGCGGTGCAGTGGACCGCGCCGGACGGTTCGCCGGCCACCTGCCTGATCACGACCGACGAGCAGGGCGTCCTGGGTCAGGGCGCGCAGCTGACGGCTCGCGGCAGCTTCGGTCCGGGCTGTCCCGGCCGCGAAGCGCCGCCGCCGCGAATCACCGATGGCCTGGATGCGAACGAGCTGCCTCCCTTCGTCCTGGCCGGTACGACGCTGGTCGCCGGCTGGGCGGCCGACGCCGACGACTGCGACTATGCGGCCAGCCGTTTCCCCGAGCCGGTCAGCGGCTGGCCGACCGGCGGCACGATCTGCAGCAGTGCTGCAGCCTGCGCTTCGGTGCCTGCGGTTTCGCTGACCTTGCCCTCGCCCGGCACCTACACCTTCGTGCTGACCTGCCGGCGCATCGGCGTCGCCGCGGCGGCAGTGTCGCAGCGCACGGTCTTCGCGATGCCTCCCGATGCGCCTCCCTGCGTCGGCGGCCCGATCGGGTTGACGCGCATCACGATGGCGCAGGTGGAGTCCAACGGCGTCGGACGCGCCGCCGACGTGACCCGGTTCGACAACGTCTTCGGCCATGTCGACGAGACCACGCGGCGCGGTTTCCCGGGCCTCGCCGATTCCGATCAGCGCCTGCTCCTCGGGCGCAACACCTATGCCGCACTGGGTTTCGCGGTGCCGGCCGGCCTGGCCCCCGGCACCGCCGGCCTGCTGCGTTTCGGCGAGGCCCAGCCGCAGAGCATGCCGGCCCGGATGTCGCTGACGATCAGCGCGAACTGCGGCGACTTCGGCACGACGCCGGCAGCGCCCCTGAATACCGCCTGCGTCGTCGACGACCTGGCGCCCGGCGGCAGCCTGCGCTGGATCGTCGGCGACACGGCAGCGGGTTTCTGCCGTCTCGAAGCCGGCCGTACCTACTACCTCAATGTCCTGCATGCGAGCCTGACCGCGCCGAATGACTCGTACTGCACGGGCTCCTGCGGCAACGTGCTGCAGAACCGGGTCTCGCCCGGCTCGCCGCCATGGCCCTGAGCCGCGGCGCCCTGTGCGCGCGGCCGGACAGCGCGCGTCAGGCGCCGAACCAGCCCTGCGCGCGGGCGTCGGCGAGGCGGATTTCGAGATAGTCCCAGAGCGCCGGACAGCCGGCCTGGATCGGCGGACCGACGCGCGCGACGACGCGTTCGTGGCTGATGCCGTTCTCGCGCCAGCTCTGGCCCTGATTGTTGAGATTCAGCAGCACCGGTATCGCGCGGTCGGCCGCATGGGCGAAGCGCGCCTCGGCGCTTTCGGCGTCCTCGAACTCCTGCCACAGCACGAGGAAACGCTGCGCCTGCGCGGTCGGCAGCAGGCCGAAGATGCGTTCGACCGCGGCGCGCTCGGCGGCCTTGCGTTCGGCCCAGCCGTGCTCCGCGTAGACCAGCGTGTCGCCGGTGTCGATCTCGCCGATGTCGTGCACGAGCAGCATCGCGACGACCCGGTCGATGTCGACCGGCGCCGGCGCATACGGCGCGAGCGAGGTGGCGAGCAGAGCCAGCTGCCAGCTGTGCTCGGCCGAGTTCTCATAGCGATCCAGGCCCAGTGGCCGGGTCTTGCGCGTGACGCCCTTGAGCTTGTCCAGCTCGAGGATGAAATCGACGATCTGCTGCATGGCGGTGGCGGTGGCCGTGGACGCGGGGCGACAGCCTAGCCGAATTCGGCGGCCGCATGCCCTGCGTCGCTGTCGCGGCGGGCGCAGGCTACCATCGCGGACCGGCGCCGCCGCGGAACGCTCCGCGGCCCGGGCGAAAGGACGGGGAGACGATGGACAACGCAGCCGGGCCGCCGGCGCGGCTCGGCGCCGCGCGCCTCAGCTATGCGCTGCTCGCGCTGCTGCTGGCGCTGCATCTGCTGCGCGTGCCGTACGCGGCCACGCATCTGGATTTCTCGCGCGACCTGTTCGTGGCCTGGCGCTTCCTGCAGGGCGAGGAAGTGCCGCTGGCCGGGCCGGTGCTGGCCGGCACTATTCATCTCGGTCCGGTCTGGTACTGGCTGCTGGCCGCGCTGCTGGCGCTCACGCGCAGCGGGTTCGGCGTGGTTGCGTTGCTTGGCCTGTTGTCGGCGACCCAGGTGATCCTGGCCTGGCGTCTCGGCCGCGCGCTGCACAGCGAGCGCGCCGGCCTGCTCTGGGCCGCGCTGCTGGCCCTGCCGGGCTGGTCGAGTTTCGAGTGGATGCTGCCGCAGCATTACCTGCTGACCGCGCCGCTGGTGCTGGCCTTCCTGCTTTGCGCCGTGCGCTACGTGCAGCAGCGCCGCACGCGCTGGCTGGTCGGCATGGCGCTGGCCTTCGTGCTCGCGCTGCATGCGCATCCGAGCAGTCTGGGATTGGCCTGGATAGGCCTCGGTGTGCTCGTGCAGTCCGTGGCGGCGCGCCGCTTCCGGCCCGGCGCCTGGCTCGCTGCGGCCGCTGTCGCGGCATTGCCGCTGCTGCCGTATCTGTACTGGAGCCTGGCCAACGACTTCGCCGATCTGCGCGCCGGCAGCGCCTACCTGACGGACGGGCAGAGCACCGGCACGCTGGCGAACGCCTTGCCGTTGCTGCAGGCCGTGGCCGTCGGCGGCACGCGCTACTGGCTGGAAGTGCTGCTGGCCTGGCCACCGGCCACGGTGGCTGCGACGACGGCGCTGCTCGTGTCCGTGTTCGTTGCGGCGCTGTACGGACTGCTGCGCGGCCTGCGCGAGCCGGCCGCGCGGCGCCTTGCCCTGATCGTGCTCGGCAGTGTCGTGGCCCTTACGGTGACCGCGGCGCTGATCCGGTACCAGACCACGTACTACATGACCACGCCGCTGCGCGTCGTCCTGCTCGGCGCCGTCGCGCTCGGGCTGGCGCCGCTGCGCGTGCCGGGGGCGGGATTCCTGCGCGGCGCAGCCGTGGCGCTGGCGCTCGGACTGAATCTGCTCTGCGCCGGCGCCGCCGCACGCTTCGTCGTCGACGGCAACTGGCCGTTCGATTTCCAGGCCCTGTTCGACGTCAGCGGCGCGCGCGGCGAACCGCAGCGCCTGCTGTTGCTGCCGGCCTATGCGATGCGCGACAGCGGCGAATTCCTCTGCGGCCAGAACGCCCCCAGCGCGCACGGCGCCTATGCGCGGCACCTGCTCTACGACTACGCGATGGAAATGCGCCTGCGCTGCGCGCGCAGCGACGTGCTCGCCGGCGGCGACGATGCCGCGCGCACGCACTGGCTCGGCCTCGCGCGCGACCTGGCCAGGTCCGCCGCGCTGACGCCGTCACGCCGGGTCGGCGCACTCGCGCTGTTTCCGGTGCGTCGCGTACTCGGCGGCGACGCCTTCGCAACACCGGAGCGGCCGCTGTATCCGGTGCATCTGCCGCGCGTGAATCCGCCGGAGCAGCGGCGCTATCGCGTCGTGCTGCAGCCCGGCGAGCATCTGGCGATTTCCGACATGGCCTTCTTCGTCGGCGCGGCCAAGGTCGAGTTCACGGCGGCCTCGCGGCCGGTCGTGCTGCGCGCGGCCGATGCGATCTCGCGTGTCTACGGCTGCGCCGGCTGCGCGCCCGGCGAGAGCCTGGAATTCGATCTGCTGCTGACGACGCAGAACTTCAGCGATACGGATGTCGTGATCTTCTGATCCGGATGCATCGCGTCCGGATGCGGGCACCTCGAAAAACGTCGAGGTGCCTGCAGCACGGCAACGTGCCGCTCGCGATCGGTGCATAAGCGCTCGATCGGCGCAGACGAACCCGGACCTGCGACGGACTCGTCGACGCAAGAAACGCCGCAACGACGGTCTTTCGCGGTTCCCCTGCAAGGGAATGCACAGTCACCGGCAGGAAGCAGCGCCACGGCCGCCGCTGCGCACCACGCCCTCTCCCTCCAGCGCGTCCGCGCCTGGGGAGAAGGCGAGGCGAGGGGCGGCAGACGAGACGTCCGGCGCCCCGGCTTGCGCAGGTCACGGACGATTCCCGGACGGTCGCCGACGCATCGGCGGCGCCGGGTTCGTTACAGCCCTGCAGCGACGGTCTTTTCCTCGCAGCGGCCGACGAACGCCGTCGGCAGTGCCTGGGCCTCCTGCCGGCGCGCGATCTGCTGCGTCAGTGCATCCAGGCGCTGCAGCTTCGCTTCGAGATCGGCGATGCGCCGGTCGCGTTCGGCGATTTCCTGCTGCAGTCCCTGCACGGCTGCGAGCGCGACGCCGGAAGTGTCCAGCGGCGCGATGCGGTCCTCGCGTTCACCGAGGCCGAACAGCTGGTGGAAATCCTGCGCCATCGGGCCGATGTGCCGCACGGCCTCGTTCTCGGTCTTGAAGTTCCACTCGGTGATGTCGAGTTCGGCGATCTTCTGCAGCAGGGCCTTGTGGTCCAGGGCGCGGAAGTTCTCCTTGCTGTTGCGGTCGGAGTTCTGCGTCAGGGTGCCGCCGATCGTGACGTTGCCGTTGGGGAAGATCGTCATCGCGACGACGGCGGCACCGGCCGGCGTGATGCGGAAATCCGCGTCGTGCGCGTTGATGCTCCACTCGTTGTTGGTGTTGGTGTTCTTCATGCGGAAGCGCGTCGGGCCCTTGTTTTCCAGGCGCAGCAGATCGCGGCCGCTCGCGGTCGTGTTGTTCTCCTGCACCAGCACCTGGGTCGTCGTGCCGTCGCTGCCGACGACGTTGAGCTTGACCGACGGCGAGGCCGTGCCGACGCCGACGTTGCCGCTGGCGGAAATGTCGACCGAGCTCGTCGGCGCGCCCGGACGGATGCGGAACGGCAGGCGGCTGCCGCCGGTGACGTCGCGCACGAAGAAGTTCGCCTCGTTGCCGGCCACGTCCCAGGTCTGCGGCGTGAAGCCGCCGGCCGCCGACTGTTCCAGGCGCAGCGCCGGCGTGTCGCTGTCGAACACATGCAGGTCGAGCACCGGTGTGGCGGTGCGGAAGCCGACGCGGCCGGTGGAGTCGACGAAGATGGAATTGTTCGGCGCCGCGCCGAGCACGGTGAACGGTACCGTAGCCGCGGTCACGTCTTCGATCGAGAACTTGTTCTGCCCGCCCGATGCGCTGTCGTTGGCGGTCAGCTGCCAGTCGGTGGCCGGAAAGCCGGCGCCGGTCGACGTGTCGTCGAACTTGATGCGCGTGTTGTTCTCCTTCAGGCGCAGGGTGTCGAAGCCGAAGCTTTCGTTGTTGACGCAGTCCAGGCCGACGCAGGTGCTGCCCTGCACGATGAGGTCGTCGGGAATGACCTGGTCGTTGGGTACGGGGGCGGCGTTCTGGCCGTCGTCGCGGCGCGCGGCGAATACGCTGTCGGCCAGCAGCACGCTGCCGTTGCGCACGACGAAACTGCCGTTCTCGATCTGTGCCGGCGCCGCCGGGGCGACGGTTTCGTCATCGCCCCGGCGGCGCGTGGCGGTCTGTATGGCGACGATCTCGTAGCGGTAGTCGCCGTCGGTCCAGCCGCCGGCCGGCGCGGTGATGAACAGGGGCTGGCTGCCGGCGAAGGTCTGTTCGACGAGGAAGCCGGCCGGGCCGGTCACGCGCAGCTGGTAGGCCGGTGCGCGCAGCGCCGGCGTCAGCTGCACGCTGCCGGCGGCCGGCGTCGCGGTGGCAGCGGACGCAGCGCTGCCGGCCAGGCTCGCTGCGAGGATCAGAACGGTGGCGACGAGGCGCTGTTTGCCTGTGAACTCAGTCATGGTGTTCTCCCGGTCGGATGCGGTCCCGCTGCAATAGCGCGCCGCGCAGTGAGTCGAACTTCGCCAAAGTGCCTGTAGCGCCGCTACGGCGCTGCTCAAAGCGGAGGCCGGTATTGCCGGTCGCAACCCATGCGGAAAACCGCGGCGCAGCGTTCGCTTCGTCATGCCGCCCGGCGGCGACTGCCGCGGTGCGGGGCGGGTGTTCGCGCAGGGCGGAAGGCATGACGATCGCTGCAGTTGCGGTTCGTTCGGGTATTGCCGGTTTTTCCGGTGCTCCCTGAGCGGAACCTAGCGCAGTTTGGTCCGGCGACGGATCACCGCCGCTCCATTGTCAGCGCCGGCCGCCGGGTGCAGCGAACAGCGGCGGAGCGCGCTGCCGGACTCAGCGTCGCGCCGGCAGCGCCCAGCGCAGGCCGCGCGTGATCGCGGCCGGATAGGCGCTCAGATGGTCCTCGTCGGCGACGACGGTGGAATCCACCGTCAGACTCGGATAGCGGCGCGAGGCCAGCCGCGCCTCGAACGTGCGCAGGTCGGCGATCATGTCGCGCGTGCGGTTGTAGCGCCGGTCGCCCGAGCCGGGTTTCACCGTTTCGTAGCTGCCGATCGCGAAGAACACCCGGGCCGGCAGGTCGGCATGGCCGAGCGCGTAGCGGCTCTCGCGTTCGAGCATGACGCGATCGTCGAACCACAGCGACGGACTGCTCAGGATGTAGCGCTCGAACATGCGCGGCTCGGTCAGCAGCACGTGCGTGCCGAACAGCGCGCCGTAGGAATGGCCGGCGAAGATGCGCCGGGCCGGATCAGTGCGATAGCGCGCCTCGACGAACGGGAACACTTCGCCGGCGACGAAGCGGCGATAGGCTTCGGCCTCGCCGTGCAGGGCCGGTCGGCCGGATTCGTCGGGCTCCGCGTCGCGCGGGCCGTTGCGTGTCGGCGTGTAGTCGCGGCGCCGGCTGTAGGGCGGTGTGTCGCCTTCGGCATAGCCCAGGCCGACGAGGATGAAGTCTTCGAGCCCGGCGCCCTTGTCGCCGACCATCGTGCCGATACTGCGCACGAGCGGGAACGCGTAGTTGACGTCGGTGATGTAGAGCACCGGATAGCGCCGTTCGCCCGAACTCGCGTAGTCGCGCGGCAGGCTCACGAGCAGCGGATAGCGGCGGCCGAGCGCGGCGGACTGCAGCACATGCACTTCGGTATTGCTCAGCGTGTACGGCGAGGCGTCGGGAATCGCGTCGGGGGCGACGTCGCGTGCCGTGCCGGCGGCGAGAAGGTTTGCGGCGGCATTCGTCGCGCTCGTGGCCCCGGCGCTGCTCTGGTCCAGGTCCGACACCGCGGCGGGCGCAGCAGGCGGCGGCGTTGCGGAACAGGCTGCAAGCAGCGCGGCGGTGAGAAAGCAGAGCGGATGGCGCGGCATACGGGGCGGGTCACGTCGGCGATGCGCGATTGTAGGCTGCGCAGTGCTTGCGTCGGTGCCGGCACGGCGGCGTTCGGCGGGCGCATCGGGGAGCTATCGCGACCGCTGCGTGACGTGATGTTGAAATCATTGCCGGGAATTCAATCGAGCAGAGCAATCCCGTCCTCGCCCATGCCTCCCCTTGACGGGGAGGGCGGGGATGGGTTTCGCCGCGCTGGTTGTTGTGCAGATGCAGCTCGTATTGCTGTGATCTTCATGGCGCACCAGCAGGTGCTCTCGCAAAATGCGCGCAGAGCAGCGCATGGGCTTCAGGCAAGCACCGCTTCAAATCCGGCTCGCTGTCGCCGGAGCGCCTCGACGCTGAAACCGCCGCGTGATGGCCTACGGCTTGCGCTGCTCGGCCAGCAGCAGCGCCTGTGGATTTTTCGGCTGCCAGTCGTCCGGAGGCCTGCGCGCGACATGGCTGCGGTCGGCCTGGCGCAGCCAGGCTTCCCATTCGCCGTAGCGAGCGACGTCCTGCTGCAGCTGTTCGGCGTCCAAGCCGCGCGGCACGAACTGTTCGGACAGCCAGACGTACTGGCGCCGGTAGCCGTAGGCCTTGCGGCCGATCGCGTCGTCCGGATGCAGTCGGCGCAGGATGGCGCTGGCGATCATGCGCGACAGGATCGCTGCGTCGGGCGCATCCAGCGCAAGCCGGCCGAATGCGTCGCAGTCGGCGCGCAGCGCGGCATCGGTGGCGGCCGGCGCGCGGTCGGGTCGGCACAGGCCGACGACGGCCGCATAGCGCGGCAGCGGCACCGCCTCGATCGCGCGGCGTCGCAGCGACGGGCCGACCTCGGCCGTGTCGAGCACGCCCTGCAGGGGTTCGCCGAGTTCCGGCGGCGGCGTGGTCGGCGCGAGTGTGGCACGCAGCAGCGCGGTCTGTGCGGCAAGGTGATCGTCGAACCGCGGCGCGCGCGCGGCCTGCCGCAGCCGCTCGCGCGTCATCAATGGGGCTTCGTCGGCCGGCGCGAGTATCCAGTGCACCGCATTGTCCGGCGCACGCGCGGTCAGGCGCGCAAAGATGTCCGGCATGCACGGAATGCTGCCGGTGCTGCAGCCCAGAGCGAGCACGTACAGCGCATCGACGTCGTCGCCGTAGCGTTCGACCAGGCGCGTCGCACCGGCGGCGGCGAGTTCGCGTACGGCGGCGTCGGTGTCGCCGGCGGCGATCCACTGCAGCGCGAGCAGGCCGTCGCGATCGTCGCGGGCGAGCAGTGCGGCCAGGCGGTCGTGGCGATAGGCGGCGCCGCGCTGGCGCAGGATCTCGTCGAGCAGGGTGTCCACCGCATCGCCCTTGCCGGCCGCGCGCAGGGCCTGGCCGAACGCCTCGAGCAGCTCGCGCTGCACGGCCGCGTCGGCGCCGGCTTCGCGCGCAAGCCAGGCGACCGCATCGCGCGCGCTGCGCCGGCGCTCGGTGTCGCCGGCCTCGGCGGCCGGAAAGGTGGCCGCGAGCAGGCCGGCGAGCTGGCGCAGCCGCTCGGCGCGCGCACCGCTGACGGCGCGCTCGTGTTCGGCAACGACGCGGGCGCGTTCGGCGCGGCGCCATTGCCAGACCGTGCCGAGCAGGCCCAGCAGCAGTGCCAGCGCGGCCAGCGCGACGGCCGCGCTCAGCGCGGGATGCCGGCGCAGACTGCGCCAGGCGCGTTCGGGCCAGCGCCGCGGCCGTACGAGGACGGCGTTGCCGTCGCGGCAGCGCGCGAGATCGGCGACGAGTTCGTCGACGGTTGCATAGCGATCGTCCGGCGAGGTCCGCAGGCAGCGTCGGCAGATCGCGTCGATGTCGGCGCCGAGCTCCGCGCGCAGCGCGCGCGGCCCGCGCTGCGACGCTGCCGGCAACGCGCGCAGGCGCGCGCTCGCGTCGTTGCCGTGCGGCGGCGCGCCGGTCAGGAATTCGTACAGCATCGCGCCGAGCGCATAGACGTCGCTGCGCGGGCTCAGCGCGCCGAGGCGGCGGTCGATCTGTTCGGGCGACATGTAGGCCGGCGTGCCGCGCACGGCGTCCTCGTCGCCGGCCGCATCGAAGGCGCGCGCGAGGCCGAAGTCGCCGATCAGCGGCCGGCCGGTGTCGTCGAGCAGCACGTTGGCCGGTTTCAGGTCCAGATGCAGCAGGCCGAGGCTGTGTGCGTAGGCGACCGCGCGGGCCAGGGTCAGGGTCAGTTCTATCGCGGTGCTTTCGGCCAGCGCGCCGTGCAGGGTCTGCGCGAGCGTGGTGCCGCGCAGCAGCGGCATCGAAAAGAAATGCACGTCGTCGACGAGGCCGACCTCGTACACCGGCACGATGTTCGGATGATGCAGTTGCGCCGCGGCGCGCGCCTCCGCATGCAGGCGCGCGACCGCCGCGGCGTCATCGTGCGTGCCGGCGATGACCTTGAGCGCGACGTCGCGGCCGAGGCTGTGCTGGCGCGCGCGATAGACCACGCCCATGCCGCCTCGGCCGATGCGCCCGATCAGTTCGTAGTCGCCGAAGCGGCGCTGTTGCGGGTCGGCCAGATCCAGCGCATCGAGTGCCGACTGCGCTTCGCCGACGCCCGGAAACACGGCACGGGCCAGTGCGAGCAGGTCGCGGTCTGCAGACATCTCAGCGTGTCCGCGCCAGCGCTTCGCGCAACGCGGCGAGATCGGCGTCGACCTGGGCGTGTTCGAGGCAGAGTTCGCCCAGTGCCGTGCGTATGCCTTCCTGCAGGCGCTGGCGCAGGCGGCGCAGACTGACCGCGAGCGTGTTCGGCGCGACCTGCAGCCGGGTCGCCAGCGCGGCCAGTTCGCCGTGGCCCGGCGCCTCGGCCAGCCAGGGCTCGAGGCCCGCGAACAGTTCGGCACGGCCCTCGCGCGCATAGCGTTCGCGCAGGCCGTCCAGCGCCGTGCGCGTCAGACACAGGGCGAATTGCAGGTCGAAGCGGGCTTCGGGCGTGTCGGCGCCGTCGCTGCCGTCCACGCCATCCAGTGCCTCGTCGCCGAATTCGCGCCGCTGGGACGCGGCGCTTTCGCGGTTGAGCCGGAAGCGCTTGAGCAGGGCGAGCAGGAAGCGGCGGAAGCTGCCGACTTCGGCGTCGGCGCGCGCCCACCAGTCGGACTGCATCGAGCGCAGCAGGAATTCCTGGGCCAGATCCTCCGCATCGCGCGCCAGCGCGCCGCGGCGGAAATACGCGACGATGGCCGGCCGGTAGTCGCGCATCAGCGCAGCCCAGGCCGCCCGGGTCTGCGCCGGCGAGCGGCGGCTGGCGTGGATCAGGCTCCAGCGCGTAGTGGGGAAGGCGGCCATGGCGCTCCGTCGGATACGGGCAGCAGTCTAGTGCGGGAGCGGGGGCGGCGTGATCGCGACGGCGCCGGCGCGTGCCGGGCGCCGTCGCGGGCGCCTCACTGCGCCGCGGGCTTGCGTTCTTCGGACAGCAGCAGCTGCTGCGGATCGCGCGGCGCCCAGCCGGCCGGCGGCGTGCGCGTGAAGCCGGCGCGCTCGGCCGCGCGCTGCCAGGCCTCCCATTCGCCGTGGCGCACGAGGTCGGCGCGCAGGGTTGCGTCGAGCCCGTCCCGATTCAGATCGTGCTCGCCGAGCCAGACATAGTCGCGGCGGAACGCCTTGGCCGCATCCTCCTCGGCCGTGCCCTTGGCGAGCCGGCGCAGCAGCACGCCGCCGATCATGCGCGAGAGGATGCTGCCCTGCGCGTCGGTGAACAGGCGGCGGCCCAGGTCCAGGCAGACGTCGCGGCGCGCGGCCTCCTTGCAGACGGCGAGGGCCGGCGCGAAGCGCGGCAGCGGAATCGCCGCGATCGCATCGGCGCGCAGCTGTGCGGCCAGCGCCGCCGGGTCGACGCCGGTGACGGCCGGCGCGGCGGCATCGGCCAGGGCCTTGTCGAGCACACCGACCAGCGCGCCGAGATGCGGCTCGGCCGTTTTCGCCGCGGCGGCTTTCTGCAGCGCCGCGTCGGCCGGCGCGGCCGCACCCGGCGTCAGCAGCCAGTGCAGCGCATTGCCGCCGGCGCGCGCGGTCAGCCGGTCGACGGCGCCGCGGTCGTTGCAGTCGGGCTGCAGATGGCAGCTCAGCGCGGCGACATACAGCGCGAGTTCGTCGTTCGCGTCCTCGCGCAGCAGCGCTCGCGCCGCGTCGCCCGCCGCGGCCGGAATCGGCGCGTTCGCGTCGGCCGGCAGGGTCAGCAGGGCCGCGGCGATGCGGTTGTCGCGGCCGCCGGCGGCGATCAGCCGCTCGCGCTGGGCCTGGCGATAGCCGCTTGCGGCGGTCTGCGCGGCCTGTCGCAGCGCGCTGCTGTCGGCGGCAAGGGCGGGAACGGCCGGCAGGCCGGCGGCGAACAGCAGTACGGCGGCGATACGGCGGCTGAGCAGGTGCATGGGCGACTCCGGGTTGGGGGCGTATGCACGAGCTATACGGCGGGGGCGCCAACGATGACAGCGGCCGCAGCAACCGGCGGCGCTGCGGGCTTCAGCCGAACGCGAGCACGCTGGGAACGCTCGTCGGGCACGCCGCGCGCAGCAGCGCGAAGCCGAGGCCGGCCGTGCCGGCGAACAGCGACGGCGTCAGGGTCGAATACTGGCTGGCCGGCGTATGCCGTGCGAGCAGCGCTACGGCCGCGTGCAGCCGTGCCGTCAACGCGTCCGTCGGCAGTTCGCCGGCGACCTGCAGCAGTGCGTCGACCGCGCCCGGCGTGCCGCAGCACAGGCCCGGCGAAACCTCGGCGAGCACGTCGCCGGCTGTCGCGGCGCAGGCTGCGCAGACCAGATCGGCGGCAAACGGCCGGCCCAGCGCCGCGGCGACGGCCTGGCGCGCGAGCAGGGCGCCGGAACGGCCGTTGCACCAGGCCCAGGTCGTCAGCTGTTCGCTGCTGCGCTCGTCCAGGCGCGCGTCGCGCCAGCCGGCTTCGCCGGGCAGCCAGAACGTGTCGTCGTAGCGCAATGCGGCCGCGGCGAGTTCGGCACCTTCGACCGCGCTGCGCGCCTGCGCCCAGCGCGCGAGCGCCATCGCGATGCCGGCCGTGCCGTGGCTGACGTTCGGCATGCCGCGGCCCTGCGGCGCGGGCCAGTGGCAGCCGTCGGCCGCGACGACGGCGCGCTCGACGAGCTGGCCGGCGATCGCGTCGACCGGCGCGTCCAGGCTGGAATCCTGCAGCCGCGCGCGCAACGCGAGCAGCGCGAGCAGCAGACCGCTGCGGCCGTACAGCACTTCGTCGAGCCCGTCCGCGGCAGCGACCGCGCGCGCATGCGCGGCGGCGAGGCGTTTCGCCAGGGCGAGCAGATCCGCGCCGCCGCCGCAGTCGGCGACGCGCAGCAACGCATAGATCAGTCCGCCGAGGCCGCGGCCGACGCCGCCGCTGCGCTGCAGGCACTGCGGCGTCTCGCCGCGCAGCAGCGCGGCGAACGGACGCCGCGCGAGCGTCAGCCAGTCGGGATCGCCGCCGCAGCGCGCCGCTTCGGCCAGGAACACGGCGGTGCCGGCGGCGCCCTCGTACAGCGACTCGTTGTCGGCGTGGACCATGGTCGCGCCGAAGCCCGGCGCATAGCTCGCGAAGGTCCACGGTGGTGCTGTCGTGTCCGATGCCGCGGCCGCGGCCAGCAGTTCGGCCACGCCGAGGCCGTGGCGCAGCAGCGCAGCGGCGTCGTCGCCGCGCGGCAGCACGGCCAGGGCGGTCTGCTCGCGCTGCTGCAGGCGTTCGCGCAGTGACGCGGTCTGCAGCCGGCAGTCCTCCTCGTCGAGCGCGTGCCAGCGTTCCGCGGCGCTGGCCAGCGGCGATTTCAGCAGCGCGGCGACGCACTGCGTCTGCTCGCTGCCGAGTTCGAAGCGCGGCACGTCGCCGATCAGCAGGCTCGCGGTTTCCGTGGCGGCCAGGTCGTGCACGGTATCGAAGCGCACCGCGGCGGTATAGGCGAGATCCGCGCGTATGCCGTCCTCGCGCGCGGCGCGCGAACGCAGCCGTTCGGGACTCAGCGAGCGCGCGAGGATCGCGGTGTAGTCCATCGTCGGCCGCGCAAGCAGGCGCACGCGACTGTCGCGCAGCACGGCCAGCTCCTGCGCGCAGGCGTCGCGGCGGCTGCGCAGCCAGGCATGCGTGCGCACGAAGCCGTCGACGATCGCGTCGATCTGCGTGCGTGGATCGACGTGCCGGCCGCCGAGTCGCGGCAGGTTCGGAAACGTGTCGGCCTGCACCTGCACCGCGCGCATCTGCACGTGATCGGAACCCCGTGCGCAGGGCACGAGATCGCGCAGCGGCTGCGCGGCATAGGCGCAGAGCGCGCCGATCAGCAGTTCCTCGCGCGGGTCGCCGTCGTCGGTCGGCAGCGGCGAGCGCAGGGTCAGCGGCAGCAGGCCCAGTTCGAGCAGGGACTCGCGCACGTCGAGCCCCTGCAGCGACAGATTGCGTTCGAACGCCAGGCGCGCCTCGCCGTCGGCCGATACGGCCAGGCGCGCGCGGAACAGCGGTTCGGCGTCGATGACCAGCGGATGTTCGCCGTCGACGATGACGTTCTCGTGGTGCAGGTCGCAGGTGCCCAGCGCATGCGCGACGGCGGCCAGCGCGCCGTAGCGGCGGTACGCGCGGATCACGGCGTCGGCATCGTCGCAGTCGCGCGTGTCGACGAATTCCATGAAGCCGTGATCGTCCAGGCTGATCAGGCGCAGCGGCCGCGGCGGCAGATCCAGTGCGGCCGCGGTCGCGCGTCCCAGCAGGGCGTCGAAGCCGGCTTCGCCGGTCAGGTTGCGCGGCTTGTAGACGATGCGGCGCGCGCCGAACGCGAGTATCGCGGCGCTGCGGCCCTGATGGTGCGGATCGGAAATGCCGAAGCGTACGCCGGTCAGCGGCCCCAATGCCTGCGGCGTGCAGCCGGCGAGTGCGGCGATGGCGCCGTGCTGCGCAGCCACGCGCTGCAGCAGTTCGCGCGTGTTGGCCAGCCACTGGTCCTGCGCGGTCTGCACGAGGGCGGCGAGCTCGGGATACGGTCCGTCGGCGGCGAGCAGGCGCTCGCCGCGTTCCCAGGCGACATAGGCATCGAGCACGCCGCGCGGACTGCCGGCCGCTGCGTCGCCGGGCGCGGCTTCGATCGGTCGCCACAGCGGGTCGACGACGAGATGGAAACTGGAATAGCGCTGCAGTATCGCGAGATTGGTCAGGCGCGCGACGGCCTGGCGGTGCGCGGCGAGGAAATCCTCGCGCAGCGCCGCAGCGAGATGGATGCCGTCGGCGGCGAGCGCCGCATCGAGGCGTGCGGCAGCTTCGGCGAACCACGGCGCGACGATCTCGATGACGACCGGCTCGTTCGCCAGTTCGGCCGCGCGCTGCGGCGTGATCGTGCAACCGCGCCGTGCCGTCGAAGTGTCGGCTGTGGCGTCGAAGTCGGCGGCGCTGTCGTCGGAGACGTGGTCGGTCACGCGAATCTCGCTGTGGGGGGCGGGAAAGAGCGGCGGCGCGCCCGGCGCGATCGGTGCGGGTGCGCCGCCTTGCGGTTTCTTCGGCGCGCACCACTCCGGCGGGGCTCCGGCAGGAACCCGCGGCAGCGGTCAGGCGTGCGAAGTCGAAGCGGTTGCGGGGTTACTTGTTGCCGACGCAGGTCAGCGAAGCCAGCGAGCCGGCACAGATCGGCGAGGTCGGCGTGCAGGTCGTGCATTCCCAGGTCGACGCGGCGGCGGTGGCCGAACCCAGCGACTTGTTCGACAGGTCGGTGCCGACGAACGGCGGCAGGGTCAGGGTATGCGTGTCGGCGGTGTCGGCGACCGTATTGACCTTGATGCCGGCCGGCACGGCGATGCCGTGCTCGGCGAGTACGCCGGCGGGGTCCTTCAGCAGCCGGTCGCGCAGGGTCTGGTTCACGGCGCTTTCGATGCGCAGCTTGTCGAGCGTGGACAGCGACAGAGTATTGGGCCAGTTGAGACTCATGAGCGGACTCCAGGTGGCCGCGTTTCCGCGGCAAGCGATGTGGGGCGCCCGGACCGGGCGCTGCCGGAGCACGCGTTGTATACCAATGCGTAATGCTGCATGCAATAAAAATTTGCATTTCGCTTTTCACATTCGTGACTGCGTCGCGGGAAACGGATTATTTGCGTATGGCGCGGGTTTTTCGTGATAGTCGGCGGCGCCGCGGCACGCTTGCACCGGTATCGCTGTAGCTGCGGAAGACCTGTCCGGCAGGTGCGCGGCGACGCGCCGACTGCGCGCCGCCGCGGCCCTGTCTTGCGCTCAGGGTGTGCAGATTTCGCCCTGGATTTCCGCTTCGAAGTGATCGGCGAAGGCCTGGCCCAGCACGTAGAAATGCCCGCTGGCGCCGGCATAGCGGCCGCTGCCGGACTGCACCTGCTGGAACGCGGTGAAGCGCTTCTCGCCATCCTGCTGCAGGCCGGACAGGCCGCTTTCGCGCACGACCAGCGTGCCGTCGCGCAAGGTGTAGGTCAGCAGTCCCGAGGTTGCCAGAGTGCCCGGCGCGCTGGCCGGACCGCGGACGGCGCCGTCCATGACGAACTCGGTGCTGCCGCGGAAGTTGCGATTGCCGTCGACGGTGCCGGCGGCACAGAAGCGGTTCGGGCTGGTACAGCCGTCGGTGAACTGGACGTCGACGATGAGGCCGCGGACCGCATGGCACTGCGGCGAGGCGAAAGCCGCGTGGGCGGTCAGCGCGGCGGCGAGAAAGCCGATCGTGGTCAGGGTCTTCATGCGTGGTCTCCGGAAGCGGCGCGGATCGGCCGCCGGGCGAGCACAGCGCGGCGCGCGGCATACGCCAATTACCGCGCGGGTAATCATCGGGCCGCAGCGCGATCCCTGATCGGCGATGGCGCAAGAAATGGAAAATGCGCCAGCCCGCCGGCGCTGGCTCTGCGCCGTGCGTGCCGATTGCCGCCCAGGCAGTCGCCGCGTCGCGGCCGGCACGCCGGAAGCAATGCCGGGGCCGGCGGCGTCGACAATGCGCGGCTCCGGCGATGTTGCAGCTTCGCGCAGCCGCGTGCGCGACGGCGCGACCTGCCGGCGGCGCGCGCTAGCATGCGGCGTCGTCCGCCGTGTGCCGCATGAACGCCGATCCGCTGCCCGCTGCCGAGTCGTTTCCCGCCGTGCTGCGCGCGCAGCGCCGTCACGCCGGTCGTTCGCAGTTGCAGACCGCGCTGATCGCCGGCATTTCGCAGCGCCATCTGAGCTTTCTCGAAAGCGGCCGCGCGCGGCCCGGGCGCGGCGTCGTGCTTGCGCTGAGCGCGGCGCTGGGACTGGATGTCGCGCGGCAGAATCGCTTGCTGTTCGCCGCCGGCTTCGCGCCCTCCTACGACGCCGGCGTGCAGTCGGCGGCCGAGCTTGCCCTGGTCGAGCGTGCAATGCGCGCGTTCCTGCAGGCGCACGAACCGTTTCCGGCGCTGCTGTTGCGCGATGGTGCCTGGATAGAGCAGGGCAACCGCGGCGCCGCGCGGCTGTGGTCGGCCGTGCGCGGCACGCCGCTGGACGAGGTGCCGCAGGACAACGTGTTCGAGCTGATGCTGCGTCCCGGGGCGCGCCGCGAGCGGCTGGAGAACTGGAGCGAGGCCGCCGCCTGCCTGCTGCGCCGCTACATGGCCGAACATGTGCAGTTGCGCCGGCCCGAGCTCGACGCGCTGGCCGCGCGCCTGGCCGCCGATCCGCAGGTGCGCGAACTGCTGTGCAGCGACGCCGCTGCGCCGGCATCGCCGGTGGTGCTGCTGCGTTACCGCTTGGACGAGGTGCGCCTGGCGCTGTTCGTCGTCATCGCCGGCCTGCACGCGCCGCTGGACACGCGCGTGGAGCGGCTGCGCGTGGAATTTCTCGTGCCGGCCGACACGGCTACCGAGCGCTGGTTCCGCGGCGCCTGACAGGCAGGTTGCGGCGAGCCGGAGGCGACTCGCAGCGTCAGGCTGTCGGCGACGCGAACAGCGTCGAACGAAGTGAAGGTCTGCCCCGCTCCAGGCGCGAGCCGGTTACCCGGTCTCGCTGCGCCGGCGCCGACCCCGCCTTCGCCTGGCTCGAGGATCGCCGTGCGGAAATGCCCCGAGGTTGCGGTTCGCTGCGCTCACCGCAATCCGGGCGGCGCCAGGGGTTACGCGGACGGCCAGCTCAGCATCTCCGCCTCGTAGCGCTGCAGCAGCCGGTGCAGGCGTTCGGCCGTTGCGCGGATTCCGGCCGGCGTATGCGGTGCCGGCGGATCGGCGATCGGGGTCGGGAACGCCGCGTCGGTCACGAGCAGGTTGGTCGCTTCGCAGCCGTCGCCGGCCAGATCGTAGAGTTCCCATTGATCGGCCTGTTCGCCGGACGGATCGAAATAGCGCGCGAGTTTCCAGTCGCCCGAGCGCACGCAACGCACATGATTGGGCTGGCGCACGGGGCCCGGCGCGAGGTCGGCGATCGGGCCGCTGTGCGGGATGCGGCTGTCGCCGCTGCGCACGGCTTCGACGAGCTGCAGATACACGGCGAACTCGTGCTCCGAATGCAGCTGGTGCGGATCGCGCGCATCGGCCAGCGGCTGGGTGATCTCGTCGTCGGTCGCGAACAGCACGCCTTCGCGCGGCTGGCCGTCGGCGCCGACGACGACGTCGCTGTGGCCGCGGATCAGCGGCGCGAGGTCGGCGCCGACCAGCGGCGGCACCGGCCGCGTCCGGCGCAGCTCGCCGGCGATGCGTTCGATCTCGTGCGTGCCGACGCCGGCCAGACCGAGCAGGGTCGGGACGATGTCGACGTGGCTGGTCAGCGCGTCGATCTGGCGCGGCGTGTCGCCGGTGTTGTAGCGCGCCGACTGCACGACGACGGGCACGTGCAGCGCCTCCTGATAAGCCGTATGCCATTTTTCCATCAGGTAGGAATGCGCCGCGCCGTATTCGCCGTGGTCGGCCAGGAACACCACGACCGTGTCGTCGCGCAGGCCGCATTCGTCCAGGGTCGTCAGCACGCGGTGGATGTGTCCGTCGACGAGATGCTGCAGCCAGGCGTAATACTGCAGGAACTTCTGCGCGGCGTCGGCGGGATCGGCGGTCAGCTGGAACGGAATGCCGCTGAGCAGCGCCGCGCTGACCGCATCGAGGCCGGCCTGCTGCTGCGCGCTGAGACCGGTCTTGCTGGCCAGCGCCAGGCCCATCTTGTAGGCGTAGTCATACTGGCACTGCGGCTTGTTGCGGCGCAGGTCTTCGGTCGTGGTCGGTGCGAGGCGCGCGTTGTCCTGCGGGAAGCCGCGCGGATTCAGGTCGAACTGCAGGCTGCCGGCCATCGGCGAGTTCGAGCGCGCGCCGGCCGCGGGTACGGTCAGCGGGCCGAACTTCGGCGCGTCCGGATCCAGCCCGCGCGGCAGCGCCGGATAGGTCGCGATGTCGTGCGGATTCGCAAACGAGGCGACCGCGAGCCACGGTCGCTGTTCGGCTGCCGGCGACGGTGCCAGCGGCGCGCTCTGCAGTTGCTGGGCGAGCTTGCGGTTGTAGTCCAGGCCCAGCGACTGGCCGCGCAGGAAGCCGCAGACCAGATCGGCGAAGCCGATGTCGCGATAGGCGCCGAGGTTGTTGATGCTCGATCCGTGCGGCTCGGGCCAGGACAGTTCCCAGTCGTCGAAGCCGTAGGCGTGCAGGCTGTGGTCGGGCGGATTGCTGACATGCCACTTGCCGAAGTAGTGCGTGCGGTAGCCGGCGCCGCGGAACCAGTGGCCCAGGGTCGGTATGCCGTCGGCGGCCAGCCACGGAAAGCTGGCCGCGTCGCCGTTCTTGAACAGGCCGTCGGTCTGGGTCACGCCGGTGCGGGTGCCGTACTGGCCGGTCATCAGCGCGGCGCGGCTCGGAATGCAGGCGGAGGACGCGATGGTGTGCCGGCGCAGCACGACCGAGTTGCGGCGCAGCGCGCAGAGGCCCGGGAAGTACTCGCGATACGGCGCTATCTCGGCATCGTCGCCCTGGAAGCCGACGATGTTCTTCAGCGCCGGCGCGAAACCCCCGTCGGGACCGTAGGCGAAGCGCGGGAAGCGCAGCTGGTCGACGAGGATGACGAGGATGTTGGGGCGGCTGGGCTGGCTGCTCATGACTCACCTTTGGGCGCTAGTGGAATACGCGGCGGCAATGACAAATGTACATTGCCGATCCAAAGGCATGCCAGCGCAAGGCCGCGACGATTCCTATCGCGGCCCTGCCGGTCCGGGGCGAATGTGTCGCCCTTATTGCGGATAGCTGATGGTCTGTTTGCCGGCGATGCCCCAGCCGCCGTCGCGCTTGCTCAGGAACAGCGCCCCGCGTTCGATCCAGCCGGCGCCGTTCTTTGCATCGACGAGCAGCACGGCTTCGTCGCCGTGCTGCCAGCCGCCGCCGATCCGGACGTCGTGCAGGAAGCGCAGCGCCTGCGTGCGCAGCTTGGCCTTGCGCACCTCGAGCGCGACCGGCTTGCCGCTGAAGTCCGTCGCCGACAGCATCAGCTTCGCGAAGTCGTTGCCGGAGGCTGCGGCCGCATCGGGATCGCCGGCCTGCGCGGCGGCATAGAGCGCCGCACTGGTCTTGACCAGCATCTGGCCCGGCTCGCCCCCGTCGGCCGGCAGCGCCGTCGCCGTGTCCTTCCAGTCGGTGCGGCGTTCGCCGGCGGTCATGTCGTAGATGCCGGCGGCGAGCATCTGGTCGAGCAGCTGCTGATTCGTCGTCGCGCGCAGCTCGGTCAGTTTCGCCGCGGTATAGCGCTGGCTGATCAGCCGGTATTGGCCGCCGACCTTTGCGTACGGCATCTTGAGCTGGCCGCTGCCCTGGCCGTCGGCCTCCCGGGTCGTCAGCACGATCAGGCCCTCGGGCATCTGCGGGCTTTCCAGGCCCTGCGCACCGAGTTCGCCGAGGCTCTGCTTGAATTTCTCGTCGAGCGGCTCGGCCTGCGCGGTGCAGGTCGTCGTGGCCTCGCCGCATTCGCGCACCTGATCGAGCAGGAAGAAGCGCAGGTCGGCCGGCGCGTCGTCGATCGCGCTGAAGGCAAGCACGCGGTCCATGTCGCCGCTTTCGAAGGCCTGCTGCACCTGGGCGGCGAAGGATTCTGGCGTGCTGCCGCAGGCGTGCAGCAAGGGCATCAGGCTCAACATGGCGAGCAGATGGCGCGGTTTCATCGCAGGGCTCCGGTGACGGAACGGCGGGTTCCGTGACCGCAAACGACTGCACGGCGCAAAGGCGCACATCGACGATCGCGGACACGTCGCCCGGCGATCCGAAGAGAAGGTGGCCGTCCCTGGCCGGGGGAATGGCGGCAGGCCGGCGCGCGGGCCGGACCTGCCGTTCTCGTGACGCGTTACGGGCAGGCGATGACGGTTCCGGCGGCGTTGGCGCAGTTCGCCGTCGCGCCCAGCGGACGCGCGACCGTGTAGTTGGCGAGCACGCCGGGTTCGAGATTGCGGTTGGTGTACTTGAACGTCTCGAAGCCGAGCACGGGCAGGCCGATCAGACTCGGGCCGGTGGTGCCGGCCGGCAGGCGGCTGCGTGCGTCGCCGGCGACGCCCAGGGTCAGTTCCAGCGAGCCGCTTTCGGTGGCCGGATTCGGCGTGCCGAGATACGAGCCGAACGCCGAGCCGAGCACCGGCGTGTGGTCGGCGGCGGCGGAGAAGCTGACCACGTCGACCGTATGGCACAGCGCCGATTGCGGCAGCTGGCCCGGCGGCGGCGTGCCGATGACCGCGTCCGGCGTCAGGGTGATTGCACGGCCGGTGCGGTCGTACAGCTTGCCGGCGTAGGCGCTGCAGGAGGCCTTTGCGTTCGTCGTGTTGAACTTGCTCGCGAACGGCGCGAGCTGGGTCAGTGCGCGCGCGCCGTCGGTGTGGAAACGCTTGGTCGGTGCCGTGACTACCCATTCGCTGTTGCTGCCGACATTGGCTTCGTGCGCGACGTCGCCGTACAGCTTGTCGGTCATCAGCAGTGCCGAGATGGCATCGACCTTGCGGCTGGCCGGGAACAGCAGGTTGACCATCTTGCCGTTGACCGGAACCTGCGCGCTGACGTCGTTGCCGCCGGCGTTCGGCGAGGCGAAGGTGTCGAACAGCAGCGCCTCCTGCCCGGCCTGGTACAGCGGTGTGCTGCTGAAGCCGTCGATCGCGGTCGCGTTGCCGCCGAATATGGTGCCCTGGGCGACGTCGACAAGCGCGAAGCTGCCGCGCAGGCCACCGCCGGGGGCGTGCAGCCCGGCGTAGTTCGGAAGCGTTTTCGGATCGTCGAGGCGGCTGCAGTTGTGCTGGTTCGCCGCGGTGGCAAGATCGCCGACGAGTTCGGCGCGCTCCACGATCTCGATATAGCCCTCGCGCATGCGCGACTTGTCGATCGGGCCGCCGTCCTCGTTGTCGCCGGTGTAGTCCCAGGGCAGGAAGTCCTGCCAGGGACCGAACGCCTGCGGACTGGGCTGGGTCCACAGCGAAACGTTCGGAATGGTGCAGCTGTCGTCGCGCACGGCAAAGACCGGAACGCCGTTGCCGTAGGCTCCGAGGTCGCCCACGATCGCGTTCCAGGTGTCGTGCGAGCTGAGCACCACGTCGAAGCGCAGCACGAGGCGGCCGTTATAGGCCTCGCGGACGTTGACCTGCGCGACCTTGACGCGGTCGGTGGTGTTGGTCAGCGAGAGCATCGTCTGCTGGCCGGCGTTGATCGTGTAATACGGATAGATCAGCGCCTGGCCGGTGCCGTTGGTGTTGATGAAGACGGCCTGGGCCGGCGCAACGGCGCCGGCGGCGAGCAGGCAGAGGCTCAAGGGTCGAAGCCAGAGATGCATGGGTTTTCCTTGTCGTTGTTCTTTGAGGCGATTACATACGAATGAAGTCGTAGTTTTTTTGACTTCCGGTTAAGACGGCACATCGCGTCGCGCGGACCGGCGTCGCTGCCGTTCCTGCGTCGCCGCGGCTGGCGCATGCGTCGCACGGAATGACGCGCGTCCGGCGTTATTTCCCCCAACGGAAATCAGTGCGATTTCCTTTATGCGTTTTTTTGCAAAGTCGGCACAGGCACGCGGCGTCCCCGGCAGCGACCGGTGCAAGCGGAGCATCGCGGCGCGACGGCGCGCGGACTGGTCTAGGATCGGTGCGTCATCACTCGATGCGATGGTCATCCCGCATGAATGTCACCGCGCTCAAGGCGTTCTGCCGCCGCCTCCCCGCAACGCGCGAACGTCTGCTCGAACCGCCGTACAACATCCTCGTGTACTCGGTCGGCGACCGGAATTTCGCCTGGTTCAAGACCAGCGAGCCCGAACGCTGGCGCTTCAGCTTCCGCACGAGCGCCGAGCGCTTTCTCGAGCTGACCGACATGCCCGGCGTGAAGCCCGCGCGCTACATGGCACGGCATCGCTGGGTCACCGTCGTCGACGTCGCGGTGTTTCCGGCGGCCTATCTGCGCGAGCTCGTGCGCTGGTCGCATGCGCATGCGGCCGCCGGGCTGACGCGGCGGCGGCGTGCGGAACTCGGACTGGCAGCGGTCGTGGCCGGCGGGGAAGTGTCGGACGGATGACTGGACATCGCGCGTTTTTCGTCTGCGCCGGCGAACGCTGGTTGCGTATGCGGCGTAGTGGCGGGATGACCGGTTCTACGCGTTGCACCGAGGACCTGTCGCGACGGCCGCGCCGGCATCGCTGTGCGGCTCGCGTTCGCGCAGCGCGAGCCAGTTCAGCAGCGCGGTCCAGTCGTCGCGATGCGGCCGCGCCGCGGCGCTGTCGTCGTCGAACAGGCTGAGCCCGGCCGCGGCCAGATGCAGGTAGCGCTGCGAGTCGCGCACGCGGATCGCGCAGGTCTGCGTCAGTTTCTGCAAGGTCGCGTCGAGATCGCGCGCGGCGACGCTGCGTTCGCGCAGGCGGTTGGCGATCAGGCTCACGCGCAGGCGTCCCTGGCGCACTTCGGGCAGGCGCCGCACCCGATCGAGAAAGTCCAGGGTCGCGCGCAGGTCCAGCGGTGAAGGCACCAGCGGCACGAGCAGTACGTCGGCCTGGCGTGCGAACGGCGCGAACTCGTGCGCGCGCAGGCCGGCCGGCGTGTCGATCAGCAGCACCTGCGTATCGCGCGGCAGGCGCAGCACTGACGCGGCGCTGCTCGTGTGCAGGGCATCGTGGCCGGCGATCACGTGCAGCGGCGGCCGCCCGGGGGCGCGCAGCCGGTGCCAGTCCAGGGACGAACCCTGCGGATCGCAGTCGAGCAGACAGGTGCGGCGGCCGGCGCGGGCGTAATAGCCGGCCAGGGTCGTCGTCACGGTGGTCTTGCCGCTGCCGCCCTTGCTGTTGGCGATGAGGATGCGGAACACGAAAGCCTCCCTTGCGTCCACGCGGCTTCCGTCCGGCGCGGGCGTCTGTTGCAGCGGGAACCGCTGCGCGGCGGCGTTCCGCTCGCCGGTTTGCCGCGCACGCGGCGATCTTACGGCCGGCGCGCCCAGCCTGCCCGTGCAGCTTGACGATTCTGTGACCACTTCGGCAACGGGGACGTCGCCACGTCCTGCGAGGCACACCGGGGTCTTGCCGGCAGCGTGCGGTGGGCGCATGTGCGCAAACGGCCCATTGCGCGTGCTGCCGCAGGCGCGGCAGTGCGCGCCCGCGCCGGCCGCTGCTTTCAGTCCGCATCCTGCCGCGCCGCCTGCGGCGGCGTCGCATGACTGCGCGCCCAGGCGCGGCGCAGCTGCCGCGCCGAGGCGAAGCCGCTGCGTTCGGCGACACGCTCCATGTCCAGCCGCGTGGTCTGCAGCAGCGCGCGCGCGAGGCTGACGCGCAGGCGGTTGACGTAGTCGGGCAGGCTCATGCCGGCATGTTCGTTGAACAGGCGCGACAGATGGCGTGGACTCGTGTGCGCCGCGCGTGCGAGTGCGGCGAGGGTCCAGGTCTGCTGCGGCGCTGCGGCGATCGCGTCCTGCACGCGGTGCACGGCCGGGTGGATGTGGTTGCGCCCCTGCAGCCACGGCGAAAGCTGCGGGTCGCTGCCGCTGCGGCGCAGGTAGATCACGAGCTGGCGCGCGACGGCGGCCGCGCTGGCCGGTCCGGTCAGGCGCGCGAGCCAGTGCAGCAGCAGGTCCACGCCGGCCGTGACGCCGGCGCTGCTCCAGCAGTTGCCGTCCTCGACGAACAGGCGGTTGTCGAGCACGCGCGCGGCCGGCGCGCAGGCGCGCAAAGCGTCGAGGCAGCTGAAATGCGTGGTGCAGGCGCGGCCGTCGAACAGGCCGGCGCGTGCGGCGAGCAGGGCGCCGGAACAGACGGTCAGCAGCTGATGTGCCGGCCTGATGCAGCGGCGCAGCCAGGCTACGAGGCGCTGCTCGTCGGCCTCGTCCGCGTCGCGTGGCGAGGCGCTGGCGAAGTCGATGCGATCGACGCTGCCGCTGACGATGACGACTGCGTCATCGGGCAGCCGCGCCGGCAGCGGTTGGAGCGCGGCCAGCTGCAGTCCCGACGAACTGGTCAGCCGCGGCCGCGCGGCGGTGTAGCGCAGCGCGAAGCGCAACGACGATTGTTCCATGTTGGCGCGGCGCAGCACTTCGGCCGGGCCGGCCAGATCCAGCAACAGGCAGCGCGGCGGCACGACGAGCCAGACCGGCACCGTGCGTTCCGCCGCGGTGCTCATGCAGCTTGCCGCAGCGGGCCGGCCAGCGCCTGGTCGACCGTGACGATGCGCGCGAAGCGCTGGTCGAGCACGAGCTCGCTGCGTGCCTTGATCTCGGCGGCGCTCCAGTCGCGGCCGTGCGCGTCGCGCATGGCGAACGTCAACGTCGCCTCGCTGACGAAGTCGACGGCGTAGCCCAGATCCGAAGCGTGCCGCGTCGTGGTCTCGCAGCACTGTTCGGTGCGGATGCCGCTGATCAACAGGCGGCGAATGCCGCGTGCGGTCAGCCAGACGCCGAGACCACTGCCGACCAGTGCGCTGTGGCGGGTCTTGTGGAACAGCGCGTCGGCCTCGACGCGCAGCGGCGTCAAGGTCGCGACATGGCCCGAGGACAGCGAGAACGCGCCTTCGGGCTCGACGTGGAAGATCTGCACGACGGCGATGCCGCGGGCGCGCGCGCCGTCGATCAGGGCCTGCTGGCGGTCGAAATACGCCGCCGTGTCGGCGTCGCTCCAGTACGGACGATGGCGGAAGGATTGCTGGGCGTCGATGACGAGCAGGGCGGTATCGGCGATGGACATGGTGTGCTCCGTGGCGGGATGGTAGGTCATCTTCGCCGCCGGTGCCCCGGCGCGACAGGCCGGATCGGGACCGGCGCCGGACAGAAAACGCCATGGTTGGAACCGGCCCGAGCAGGCGTGGCCGCCACGCCGCAGCAACGCCCGGCGCATTGTGCGTGCGCAGGCCGGCCACTAGGATGCGACGGCGCCGCCGCGGCGCACCCGGGAGTCGCGCCATCGCCCTGTCCTTGCCCTCCGCTGCGTTTCCGGCCGTTTCGGCACCGCCGCGCCGTCCCTATGCCTGGGCCTGGCTGTTCGCGCTGTCGCAGATCGGCGGCATCCTGATCGGCCTGAGCCTCGGCTGGCGCTGGGGTCTGCCGCTGATCCTCGGGGCTCAGGCGCTGTCGTTCTGGGCGACCCTGTGGCCGCAGTCGCGGCTGCTGAGCCCCGTGCTCGTCCGCATGAGGGTTCACCAGCACCTGGTCTGGCTGACCATCGACGACGGCCCGTCGGACGACACGCCGGCGCTGCTGGATCTGCTCGACCGCTACGACGCCAAGGCCTGTTTCTTCCTGGTCGGCGAACGCGCCGCGGCGCGGCCGGCGCTCGTGCGCGAGATCGTGCGCCGCGGTCACGAGATCGGCAATCACAGTCAGAGTCATCCCGAGAAATGGTTCTGGGCATTGCCGCCGCGCGCGATGCGCGCGCAGGTCGCGCAAGCCCAGCAGGTGCTGGGCGAGCTGGCTGGCCAGCCGCCGCGCTGGTTCCGCGCCGTCGTCGGCATGGCCAATCCCTTCGTTGCCGCGGCGCTGCAGCCGCTCGGGCTGACTCGCGTGGCCTGGTCGGCGCGCGGCTTCGATGCGCGCGAGGCTGATCCCGAGCGCGTCGTCGCGCGCATCGCACGCGGGCTGCGTCCGGGCGCGATCGTGCTGCTGCACGAGGGCGCGCCGCATGGGCGCAGCGTCGCCGTCGTCGCGGCCGTGCTCGACCATCTGACGCAGGCCGGCTATCGCTGCGTGCTGCCGCTGCAGCAGGCCCGCGCGGAGATCGTCCCGCAGGCTGCGGCCGATGCGGCCGGCGTGACGGCTACGCCGTAAGCTGGGCGCGCGACGCCGCGCAGGCGGCCGCTGTACGCAGCGCTACCGCGCGCACGCGCCGCAATCGTGCCCGGCGGTGGTGGCCTCGAGCGGCCGCGTCGCGACGATGCGCCAGTTGTTGAACGGCGTGCGGCCGAACAGCGGCGAGAACGTGGTCTGCAGTCCGGCGGCGGCGAAGCGCTGCTCCAGCGCTTCGCGGGCCGGATAGCGCGTCGGCGCCGCGTTCATCCAGCGCACCCAGCGCGAGAACTCGTCGACCCGGCGCGTGACCCGTGCGCGCCAGCTGCCGTCGTCGAGGCCGCAGCGCAGCACCAGGCTTGCACCCGGCGTCAGCATCGCGACGGCGGCTTCGAGCAGACGCTCCTGCGCCACCGGCGCGAGGAACTGCAGCACGTCGAGCAGTGCGACGCTGCCCGCGTGTGCGGGCAGGACCGTGGCGAGATCCAGGGTGTCGAACTGCGTTGCGGCGAGGCCGGCGCGCTGCGCGGCGCGGCGCGCGCGTTCGATCTTCCGCGCGTCGTTGTCGACGCCGCGATACGGCAGCTCCACGCCGGCGTTGCGCAAGGTATGCGCGAGCAGGCCGAGGCCGCAGCCCAGGTCCAGCAGCGGCGCGCGGCTGTCGCGCAACACGGCGACTATGCCGCCGTACAGCGGATCGGCCGCGAGCTTGCTGCGCACGTAGTAGTACGGCGTGCGGTCGCCAAAGCGCCGCGGCGGCAGGAAGGCCTGCGCGATCGCCGTTGCTTCGCGCCGGCTCAATCGCGTCGTCGGCGGACTCATGCGGGGCGATTGCCGGTGGGACGGTGGAACGGCGCGACGCGCATCGGATCTCCGGATAGTCGCGCGGATGCGGCGGCGCGGTTGCCGCGGCCAGGACGGGCCGGCGGGACGCCCGATCATAGCGGCGGCGACTGCCGGCTCCGCAAGCGGACCGTGCCGGTTCTGCAACGCAGGTCGACGGTTGCGTGGTCGCGCGGCCGATGCGGTGCGCGAAGGCCCGGCGAGTTTCCCTTGTGGGAACCTCGATGAACCGTCGGAACGACGGTTCATCGAGTCGGCGAGTCCGGCGCAGGTCCGGACTCGTCTCCGCCGATCAAGCCCTTGCACGCTCGATCGCGAGCGGCACGTTGCCGTGCCGCGGGCAGCTCGATGTTTTCGAGTGCCCTGTTGCGGTTCTTGCGGATTTGATCGCCGGTGATCCCCCGGGCCCCGGCTTCGCCGCGACGCACGCCGTTTCGCCGGCTGCTGCGTCTCGACACGCGCGGCCGCTGCTGCGATCGTCGCGGCGTCGGGTTGCCGGAGTCAGGATCATGCCCTTGCCGCTGCTGTCGTTGCTGTTCGTTCCGCTGCTGGCCGCGGCCGATCCCTGTGCCGGTATCGACAGGAATCTGGCCGACGCCGACAAGGCTGCGCTCGCGCCGCTGATCGGCCGCCAGCTCGAGCTGCGCGGCGTCACGGTGCGCGAATCGCTGCGCCGCGGCGACTGGCGCGTGTTCCTGATCGGTGCGCGCGATGCGGACGACAGCTTCGTGTTCTATTCCGCCGATCCGGCCAGGCAGCGCTACGTCGATGCGATAGGCGTGTTCGCGCTGCCCGAAGGCGAGGCCGCGATTCGCCGCTGGCTGACCGAGAGCTTTGCGGCGATGCCGGCAGATCTCGCGGGCTGCGTCGCGCATGACGCGGCCAGGGCGGCGAAATCGTAGACAGGTCGCCGTGCGGGCATCGGGTCGTGACCGCGGTACGGCCGAATGAGGATCCGGATGCCGCGCGCGCCGGCGTGCCTGTGCGGCTACTCCGGCGTGTTGCCGCGCGCGAGCCGCAGCATGCCCAGGCCGATCAGGCGCGACACGACAACGGCGATGTAGCCGACGCCGGCGAACTGCTCCAGCATGACCAGCGCGCGCGCCGGCATGCCCAGCGGTACCACGTCGCCGATGCCGACGCCCGACAAGGTCGTGAAGCTCAGGAACAGCAGCTCCATCCAGCGCCGCGGCTCCTCGGGTGCGCGCATGCCGGCGAAGCTGCCGGGATGCCAGGCCTGGCAGACGAAATAGGCGTAGGCGAAACCCCAGGCCAGCAGGGTGAACGTCGCGCCGGCCGCGAAGTATTCGTCGGTGGTCACGCGGTGGTCGTGCATCATGTAGGCGATCAGGCTGCCGGCGGCATAGAAGTACAGGGCCGACTCCAGCAGCGCCGCGGCGGTCAGCACGTTCGGGCTGCCGCTGATCGTCGCGGTCACGGTCAGCAGCACGGCCGGTACGGCCAGGGTCGCCGCTATCCAGGTCCGCGCCGGGCTGCGTTCGACCACCCAGACCGCGAGCGCGACGGCGACGACGCCGATCGCGCCGAACAGCACGCGGCCGCTTTCGTTGGCGTCGGTCAGCGGATACAGCAGCAGGCTGGCGAGCTGCATGGCGAGCAGCAGGGCGGACGGATGGCGGCGCAGCAATCGGGTCGTATTCATGCGGTGCGGATCGTGGCTGCTCAGGTGCTCGCGACGTCGTCGAAGATCGGCAGGGTGCCGACCGAGACGACTTCGACCGCCACTTCGCCGACATTGGCCAGGTGGTGCTGCTGGCGTCCGTCGAAATGCAGCGCGTCGCCGGGCTGCAATACGTAGTCCGTGCCGGCGACGCAGTAGCAGACCTTGCCGCTGAGCACGTAGACGAATTCGTCGCCGTCGTGGGTCACCGACTCGGAACGGTAGCCGACCGGCAGGCTCATTTTCACGGCGTTGATCTGGCTGCCCGGGAAGGTGCTCGACAGGCGTTCGTAGCTCTGGCCGCGATCCATCGTCGTATAGCGCCGGCGCTGGCCCGCATGCGAATCCGGCGAGCGCTGCTCGGGCTGGTCGATCAGCAGACGCAGCGGTACGTTCAGCGCGCGCGCGATGTTGGCCAGCGACGACAGCGACACGCCGGACAGATTGCGTTCGGCCTGCGACAGGAAGCCGACGGAGAGGCCGGCTTCGCGTGCGACGTCGAGCAAGGTCTTGCGCGCCTCGCGCCGGTAGCGGCGCAGCCGTTCGCCGAGTTGCTCCATGGTGTTCTCCTCCGGCCCCGCCGCCACGATAGCTCGCGCGACGCGCGCCTCGCCAGCACAGCGGCGTATCGGCCTCCTGGCGGATCCCTGCGGCGGCGCGAGGGATTTTAGCTTGACCTAAATTTTAGTGGGACATAAATTCTGCGGCCGACGGCGCTGCGCGCCAACGGGAGCAAGCCCATGACGATCGGTATCGGTGGCAGCACGCGCGAAGCCGCGCTGGCGAGCCTGCAGCCTCCGCCCGGTGACGCCGAGCCGACCGGCCTGGCCGAGTACCGGGCGCGCATCGCCCGCGCCCAGGCGCTGATGCGCGAGCAGGGCCTGGCGGCGATCTATCTGCATGCGGGCACCAGCCTGCGCTATTTCACGGGCCTGATCTGGCGCGGCAGCGAACGTCTGGTCGGCGCACTGCTGCCGGCCGACGGCGAACCGGAATTTCTCGCGCCGGCGTTCGAGGAAGGCACGATACGCGGCTACCAGGTCGTGCCCGGCACGATCCATACCTGGCACGAACACGAGAATCCCTGCCGCCTGCTGCGCGCGCGCCTCGATGCGCTGGACCCGGCCCGGGGCCGTCGCGTCGGCCTGTGCGAGGGCACGCCGTTCTTCGTCGTCGATGGCCTGCGCGAGGTGGCCGGCGACTGGCAGTTCGTCAACGCCAGGCCGGCGACGGCGGCCTGCCGCATGCACAAGTCGGCGCAGGAACTGGCCCTGATGCAGCGCGCCCACGACATGACCCTGGCCGTGCACCAGGCCACGGCGCGCATGCTGCACGAAGGCGTCACCACGGCCGAGGTGGAGGACTTCATCGACGCGGCGCATCGCCGCGTCGGCGCCGCGGGCTCGTACTTCTGCATCGTGCTGTTCGGTGCCGACAGCGCATTCCCGCACGGCGTGAAAAACCCGAAGCCGCTGGCCCTCGGCGACATGGTGCTGATCGACACGGGCTGCCTCGTGCATGGCTACATGTCCGACATCACGCGCAGCTACGTGTTCGGCACGCCGAGCGCGCGCCAGCGCGAATTGTGGAATCTGGAAAAAGCCGCCCAGGCCGCCGCGTTTGCCGCGGCGCAGATCGGCGTGCCGTGCCAGGACGTCGACGCGGCCGCGCGCGGCTGCCTCGAACGGCACGGACTTGGGCCGGGCTATGCCTTGCCGGGACTGCCGCACCGCACCGGCCATGGCATCGGCCTGGACATCCACGAATGGCCGTATCTCGTCGGCGGCGACACGACGCCGCTCGCGCCGGGCATGTGCTTCAGCAATGAGCCGATGATCTGCGTGCCCGGCGAGTTCGGCATACGCCACGAGGACCATTTCTATCTCACGCCGCAGGGGCCGCGCTGGTTCACGCAGCCGGCGCATTCGATTGACGACCCCTTCGGGGCGGGAATCGGCAGCGGGGAACAGGAAAATGCGAGGGCGCGCGCCGAGGTGGGTCGCGCCTGGTCCGGCTGATGCGAAACGGAGCCCGTTGGCGCCGCGTATGCGCAATCGGCGCGGCGGTCTGCGAGGCTGATGTGGCCTGAGGTCGCGAGCGCAGGCTTGACCGGTTGAGCCGCGCGTGGTCTATTCCGCGCGCCTTCACGGCTGCTGAAAACACACCTTTCCTGGACACACGCTGCTTGCGGCGTGTCCGTGTGTCGTTTCGGCAGACCGAACCCCATGAATACCTCCCCCGTTTCCTCGTGGCCGCGCCTGGCCAGGCGCCTCGCGCGTGCCGGCGTCACGGCCGAGCGCCAGGGCAATGTCTGGCGCCTGCGTCGCGACCAGGCCGAAGCCCAGCTGCTGCTTCCGGCCGAGTTTCCGCTCGAACTCAAGGCCGTCAGCCAGCTGCTCGATTTCGCCGGTGTCGGCTGGCCCGACCGGCCGCAGCCGGTGCGCTGCGCCTGCGCCACGCCGGATTTCCATCCGGGCAGCCTCGCGCCGGTCGGCAGCATCGTCGCGACCGATCCCGACGTGGTCGTGCCCGCGGCGATCGGCACCGACATCAACTGCGGCATGCGTCTGCTGACGACCGGCGTCAGTCAGGCGCAGCTCGCGGCGCACGAGCCGCGCTGGACCGCGCTGCTGACGCGGCGCCTGCTGCACGGAGAAACCGATGCGCCGGTGCCTGCCGCGGCGTTTCGCGCGCTGTTCGATCACGGCGCCGCGGCGTTCCTGGACGCCCTGACCGCGCAGGGCGTGTGGGCCGGCGCCGATCACGGACGCCTGCAGCGGGAACTCGCCGGCTGCGTCGGCCTGGCCGGGTTCGGCGGCGCCGCGCGGCATGCGCCGCCGGCCTGGGTGCAGGGCTCCGGGCGCGTGCGCGCTCCGGACCTCGGCACGGTCGGCTCGGGCAATCATTTCGTCGAGTTCCAGGTCGTCGACGCGGTGCTGGACCGTCATGTCGCGCATGCGGCCGGGCTGCGTTCCGGCGATGTCGCCGTCATGATCCACAGCGGTTCGCGCGGCCTGGGCTTTCATGTCGGGCAGCGCTGGATGGATCGGGCGCGCGAATCCTGGCCGGCGGGCCACAAGCATCCGGCCAGCCGCCTGTATGCGCTGCGCGGCGCCGATGCGCAGGGTTTTCTCGAAGCCATGGGCACGGCGGCGCGCTACGCCTGGCTCAATCGCGTCGTGCTGGCCGAATGGGTGCGCGAAGCGCTGCAGGCAACCGTGGGTGCGGCCGGCTCGAGGCTCGTCGTCGACGTGCCGCACAACGTGGTCAGCGCCGAGCACGACATGAATCTGCATCGCAAGGGCGCCACGCCGGCGCAGGCAGGCCAGTGGGCGCTGCTGCCCGGCTCCATGGGCGACGCGTCGTATCTCGTGTCGGGCCTGGGACATCCGGACTGGCTGTGGTCCTGCAGCCACGGCGCAGGTCGCGCAGTGCGCCGGCAACTGCTGCGGCGTGAAGCGAAACGCGACGAAGCGTCGGCGGCCTGGCGTTGCCTGACCCTGCGCGAGGAGCGCCGCTGGGAAGAAGCCCCCGAAGCCTACAAGCCGATAGGGCCGGTCATCGACGCGCAGGAACAGGCCGGTCTGCTGCGCGCCGCGGTGCGGCTGCGACCGTGGCGCACGTTCAAGGCGTAGGCGGGTGGGGCGCGAGCTGTCCGGCATCGACCAGACGCAGACTGCGCACCTGGCGCAGCAGGCCGGCGTAGTCGCCGGCCGAGCCGTCGCCGATCGCGAGCACGATATGGGTGGAGTCGAAGTCGCCGAGGCCGGCGTCGAAGCTGATCCAGCGCGTGCCGTTCCAGACCTGCACCCAGGCGTGCGGGCTGAACACCTCGCCCTTGCCGGTGAAATGGCTGGAGTACACCAGGCCACCGACGACTCGGGCCGGAATCTGCTGCGCGCGGGCCAGTGCGGCGAGCAGCAGCGCGAATTCGGTGCAGTCGCCGCTGCGGCTCTCGGCCGCCTGCAGCGCGCTGGCATAGCCCAGCGAACGGCGCTCGCCGGTCATGTAGCTCTGCACGAAGCGTACGAGCTTGTGCATGCGCGCTTCGGTCGAGCCGTTGGCGCGCGCCTCGCGCGCGAGCGCGCGCAGCGCCGCGTGGTCGCTCTGCACCCAGGCGTTCGGCGCGCGATAGCGCGCGAGCGCGTCCGCGTCGGGCGCGGTTTCCTCACCGCAGCCCGAACAGATCGTCACGATGCTGCGCCGGCCGCGCTGCACGACGGCCTGTTCGCCGGTCGTCGGCAAGGGCGGCGCCGTGCCGGTGGCGTTCTCGAACACGTAGCGCAAGGTGCGCCGGCGCGCCGCGGCCGGAAAGCGGTACGGCGAGGGCAGGGCCAGTCCGTCGAGCAGGTCGTAGTAGCGCGCGGGCGGGTCGCAGTCCTCGGCACAGGCACGGCTGTCGAAGCGCGCGCCGGCGATCTCCCAGCTCGGCAGCAGGCGCTGCTGCGACAGCGACCAGTACAGACGCTGGCGCTGTGGCTTGCCGTCGACCTCGGCCTCGCGCAGCAGTTCGAGCCGGTCGCCATCGGCACGCCCATGGCTGCTCATCCGCACGGCGACGACGCGCGCGGCAGTCAGGTCGATCTCGCTGTAGTCGAAACTCCACGGACGATCCGGCGCTTGCGCCGCGATGCGCCGTTGCAGGCCCGCATCGACGAGCAGATCCGCCGGCGCGGCCAGCACGTCGCGGCGTGTGTAGGGCCCTTCGCGGCGCAGCAGGCGGATTTCGCCGTCGCGGATGCGCGCCTCGGCCTGCGCGACGGCAGGCCCCGAGGCGCTGCGCTGGACCTGGCTCAGCGGCCGGCCGTCGGCGGTCTCGCTGCTGAGCCGTTCGCTGCTGCGCCATTCGCGCGCACCGAGGGCGCTGATGCCGAGCCGTGACTGTTCGCGCGTGCGCACGGTCGCGCCGTCCTCGCGGCGTTCGAACAGGACGCGGCCGTAGCTGGTGCCGTCTTGTTCGATCAGCGCGATCTGCAGCATCGGCGCAGCGCAGGCCGGGTGCGCCAGCACGGCGGCGGCAAGACAGAGCGCCAGCCGCAGGCTCCGTCGGGCGAGGCGGACCGCCGCGTCGCGCGCGGCGGTCCGACCGGTTGCGGCGCTGCTCGTCACGCCGGCGCGCATGCGCAGGCCTTCAGCGCGGCGGCTGCGACGGCGCGTCGAGGAACGCCGCGGCGTCGAGCTGCGGCAGGTCCGGCAGACGGGAGGGTTCGTCGCGCGCCTCGCGTGCCGCGCTGCGCGCGTCGCGCACGGCGCCGATCATCACGTCGACGGGTTCCAGGCGCGTATCCTCGCCGGTCGCTGCTTCCGTGCCGCGGCTGATATGGCTGCCGGTGGTCTTGGACTTCGTCGCGTTCCCGGCGAAGGCCGGTGCGGCGGCCACGCTTGCGGCAAGCATCAGCAGCGCGAACGTGTGGCGTGCGAACTTGTCGCTTTTGCCGGATGTGGCGAATGCGGCATTGCGGGTGATGGTCGTGTTCATGCGGATTTTCCCTGGACGCGGTCATGAGCGGGCCCGGCGCGCGGTGTCGGAGCGACGACGATGCATGCCTGGCGATGGCGGTTGCGACAACGGTTGCGGACGCGGAAATCGTCGGCAACGTGGCGCCATCGACGTCGATGCGGTGCGTTGCCTTGGTGACCGCCGTCCGCCGCGGTCGCCCGAAACCCTGGACGGCCGTTCCGGAAATTTCGTCGCACGGTCGCGAACGCGGCGGCCGTAGCTTTCAGTCGCGCAGGTCGGCGATGGCTTCGTCCCTGTGTGTCGCGAAGGCCAGCCAGGCGGCGATGAGGCTCGCGATGCAACTCCAGAGCAGATAGCGAAACTCGGCCGCCGGCGCGAGCACCGTGTAGGGCAGGGCATAGGCCCAGGCGCTCGCGATCAGCCAGAGCACCGCCGCGCCCCGTGCGTCACGCCGACGCCGGACACGCAGCGCCGCGGCGATGCCGATCAGCAGATAGGGCCAGGCTGCGAACGCGGGAGTCGCGCGCAGGCGTTCGAAGGTGGCCAGCGCGAAACGGCGCAGTGCGCCGTCGGGGACGGCGACAGCCGGGTTGTCGCGATACTGCACCGGACCGGGCACGTAGGTGAGCTCGGGCGGCAGTTCGCGGGCGCGCGTGCCGAACAGGCCGGCCATCAATTCGCCGCGATGCGCGAGATAGGTCTGCGGATGCTGCGTGATCGTGCTCAGCCAGTGCCGCCGCAGGCGCTGTTGATCAGCCTCCGGCCAGGGCTGGAACGGATAGCGCACGCCGGCGCGCGGGCTCGCGAACAGCGGCGTATTGCTCCAGGCCGCATAGGCCGACGCCAGGTCATCGACCGTGCTTTGCGGCGCGATCGCGTAGTCGGGCAGCAGCACACGCTGCTGGCGCACCGACATGCCGCTCAGGTCCCACAAGGTCAGCGATGGCAGCACCGGAAACCATTGCCGCGTCAGCGCGGCGGTGGTGGCGTGAACGACGAGCAGCAGCACCGCGGCCAGTGTGATGGTCGCGCCCAGGCGTCGCCGGCGCGCGTCACGGCGTTCCACGCCGCAGAGCCAGCCCAGCAGCGGCAGCACCGCGAACAGCGCGTTGTGCCGCTGCGCCAGACCCAGCGCGAGCGCGGCCAGTGCGGCGACGAACCAGACGCGGCTGCCGTCGCGGCGATGGCGTCGTATCGCCGCGACCGCGAACACCAGCAGTGCGAGCAGCGCCGCGTCGGACCAGATCTGCGCGAGCAGCCAGCTGGCCGGCGCCAGCGCGAGCAGCAGCGGCAGTACGAGACGCGCGCGCGCTGTCACGGGAGCATCGAGCGCGAGCAGCGCGGCGCCGCTCCAGAACAGCGCGAGCTGCAGCAGCAACAGCGGCTGCGGGCCGTCGTGCAACCAGCGCGCGGCCTGCCACAGCAGCACGATGCCGATGCCGTTGATGTTGGAGATCTCGCCGCTGCGCGCCTGCCACCACTGGTAGCTGCTGTCGAAGGACAGCCAGCCCGGATAGAACGCCGCTGCGAACAGCAGTGCCGCGGTCGCGGCCGCGACGATCACGGCCACGGCGGTTGTACGCGCCGGTGTCAGTGATGCGCCGTCGCGACGTTGCGGCAGGTGATCGGTGGTCGATGGGGCGGGCGTGTCCTGCGGCATGTCCTGGCGGTCTCGACGCGCACCGGTCCGGCCGCTGCCGCGCATGCCCTGCAGGGCAGCCGGATGCGGAGAGAACAGGCCTGAAATTGTCGGATGCCGTGCCATGGAACGACGCGGCCGTCGGGCAGCAGCGGCGCGGTGATGACCGCCGCAGCGACGCCGGCGCGAGTCTAGTGTCCCGTTCCGCAGATGACTACCGGGTGCCTGCGGGCGGCTTCGCTTCGATGCGGCGTCGTTGTTCGCCGCCGTGGCGTCGATTTTTTGGGGCGCTTGGTTTCGCGGCAAGATCCAGCCGGAACGTCCTCACGGCATCGACAACAGGTGGGCGCAGGAAGGGAAGGGCTAAGCAACCCCATCCCCCCCATGCCTTCTCCTTGAAGGCGCGGGTTTTCCGGCGACAAGCGGGAAGTTCGCTTGTTCCAGACGGGCTTTCGCGGAGCGCCGCCGCTTTCAAGTCCTGCCGTTCAAGGGCACCTCGAACAACGTCGAGGTGCCCGCGGCCCGGTGGCGTGCCGCTCGCGATCGAGCGCGCAGGCGCTTGAGCGATGGAGACGAGTCCGGACCTGCGCCGGACTCGTCGACTCGCTAGACCGCCGGAACGACGGGCTTTTCGCGGTTTCCTCGAGGGTGAAAGGCGCCCGTGCATAACCACCGGCGGCGCCCTGAACGCCCAACGGGCCGGACGGGTATGGGTGGGGATGGGGTTGCCGCATACCGCGGTTGCCGTGGTGGAGCCGCGCCTCACGCCTGTTCAACGACTCATTCGGCCACGTAACGCCAGGCGGCCTTGGTGTCGGGTCGGCGCCAGATCGTGAAGAACGGAATCGGCTTGCGACTGCCGTCGGGACCGGCGGCGTTCGGCTGCAGGAAGCCGATGGTGACGCCGAGGTCGCCGCTGCCGGCGACGATGACTTCGTCCGGCGCCCAGGTGACCGGGCTGGTGCCCGGCGCGCTGCCGGCGCTGACGCTCGCGGCGATCCGGTCGGCGCCGACGATGACCTGCGCATCGTCCGGGCCGCCGAGGTTGATCGCGTCGTCGCTGCCGTATTTGGCGAAGGCCGGTCCGAGGCCGATGCGCTGAGCCTCGTCGGAGAACGCCCGCTCGGCCTGGTCGAGGCTGCGCGTGTATTCCTGCGTGCGCGCCGCATCGGCTGCGGTGGCGCCAGGCGTGCCGGGCAGCGCCGAGGGCATCGGCGCTATCGACTGCGGTGCGGCGCGGCTGACGCTGCGCTTGTAGGCGACGACGCGCCATTTGCCGTCGCGGCGCACCCAGTAGGCCAGATATTTCAGCGGCTGCGTGCTCGCATCGGGCTTGTGCAGGGTCATGTAGCCGAAGGTGAAGCCGTGCTGGCCGTCGGCCGAGATGCCGCCGCGCTGCGGCGTCCATTCGATCTGCGACTTCGGATAGTCGGGCGTGCTGCGCAGATAGTCGCGCACTTCGTCCAGTCCGCGCGCGAAGCGGTTGCCGCGCACCGGCATGACCACGTCGTCGGCGAACATGGCGCTGAGTCCGCTGACCGGATCGGTCGCGGCGCTGGCGCGGGCGAAGTCGCGATCGGTGGCGAGCAGCGCGTCGACCGCAGCCTGGGCCGTGGCGGCCGGTGGCGTGGCGGCCGCACCGGGCGCGCTCAACGCCAGTCCGCCCAGCGCCAGCGTGAACAACATCGTTTGCAACATGAGTCCTTCCGTCAGGTTGAGAAAACCGCGGCCGGCACCGGGCCGGCCTCCGGGCAGCTGTATAGCAATCGCCGCGGCCGGCTGCGCGTCGGCGCGCACGAATGCGCGCTATCCGGCAAATCCGTGACCACGGTCAGGGGGCTCGAGCTTGCCGCTGCAACACGACGAGCGTCGCCGCGCCGCGAGTGCGCGCGACCGTGGAGAAGCGCCGGCGGATCTCCGCTCGGGGGCGATTCCCTGGCGTGACGGCGATGCGTCCGGACGAGAGGTTCGGCTCGCTTGCGGCAGTGAGGGCATGACCGCCGTCCGCACCGCGGCACTGCCGCGGCGGCGACGTCGGCCGCCGTGTCGTCATGCGGGAGCGCGAATTCGTGCCGTTGCCGCGATCGAAAACTACTGTGGCGGAATATTTGCAAATCGTCACGCGGCGATTCGGCGAAGGTTGCCGGATCGCGCGGGATTTCATGCGCTTCGTCAGGTAAGAATTGCAAGATTTACCGCTTGTTACTTGTTTCGCCGAAGGCTTGCGTCGATAGTGCGATCGCAATTTTCCGCGGGCAGACGCGGGCGCGCCGGCAAAGGCGGCGGACGCGTGTTTGCATCCGCACAGGGTGTGCAGGGGTTCCCGCGTTGGCGGGTGGCGCGTAGACGCGGATCCGGGATGATTCCGCGCGGGAGAAACGATGTCTGAGGCAATCGGCCAGCCCTGGCCAGAGAACACGCACCGCCTGCGACTGGGCGGCGTGGAGTTCGATCTGCGCTATCGCAGCGTGCATCGCAAAGGGCGCGAGCACGAGCTGAGCCAGCGCTGCTTCGACCTGCTGCTGCTGTTCCTGCGCGAACCGCACGTACTGCACACGCGTGAGGAGATCTTTCGCCGCGTCTGGTCCGGCGTCGTGGTCGAGGACGCCAACATCACGACCAGCATCTGGATGCTGCGCAAGGCCCTCGGCGAGGAAGCCAAGGGCTGGATACGCACGGTGTCCAAGCAGGGCTACGTATTCGATCCGCCGGCCGTGCTGGAACCGGTAACCGTCACCGACCTCGTCGCTGCGGAGCCGCTCGCTGTACCGGTGCCCGATGTGCCGTCCGCAGCCGGGGCGCCGGCGGCGACCGTCGCGCCGACGCGGCGGCACAGCGCCGCGGCCGCGGTCGCTCTGCTGCTGATCGGTGCGTTGCTGCTGGCCGCGTTTGCCTGGCCGCTGGAGCCGTCGGCGCCGCGCCGCGTCGTGCTCGTCGCCGTACCCGACAACGCCGTGCAGGCCGACGCGCGCTGGCCGGCCGAGCTGCTGTACGGCTGGATCGAATGGCAACTGGCCGCATACAGCGACCGCGTGGTTCTGGCCGATGCGGCCTCCGAGCGCGACCGCAACGACGTGGTCGTGCTGCTCAGCGTCGCCATGCCGGTCGGCCGCGACGGCGAGTGGCAGGTGCGTGCGCATCTGCACGACATCCACGGCGACGAGAGCGTCGACCGCGGCAGCACGCAGGAACGGCTGGTCGGTGCGATCGACCAGGTCAGCCGCGTTGTCGTGCAGCATTTCGCGCCGGACACGGATACAGCCGCGGCACCGTCGCTGACGCCCCTGGAAAACGCGGTCGCGCCGGACCTGGTCAGGGCCATAGCCGCCGAGCAGCACGATCGCTGGAGCGACGCCGCGGCGCTGTACCGGCGCGTGCTCGAAGCGGCGTCCGAATTCGGTTTCGCCCGCCTGCGGCTCGCCGTCGCGCTGACGGAACTGGGCCAGTCGAACGCGGCCCAGGCCGAACTCGCCCTGGCCGAGCGCTGGGTGGCGAGCCTGCCGGCTGCGATGCAGCCGCTGCCGCGGGCGCAGATGCTCGCGATTCGCCAGGACTATCCGGCCGCCGCGCAGCAATTTGGCGAATTGTGGACAGCCAGCCGCGGCGTGCGGCCGGATCTGCGACTGGCCGAGGCCGAGAATCTGCGCCGCGCCGGTCGCAGCCGCGACGCCCAGGAGCGGCTGTCCGGCGAGCTGCCTGCAGCGCCGGCGCAGGCGCTGCCGTGGCTGATCGAGCGTGCCGAGGCCGAGCTTGCCAATCTCGATCTCGCGCACGCGCGCGCAACGGCGGCCGAAGCCGTCAAGCTGGCGCGCGTGCTGGGCTGGGACCAGGGCCGGGCGCGCGCGACCTTGCTGCTGGCCGACGCGATGAGCTGGAGCGATCTGCCTATCGACGCGGCGCTGTACGACGACGCGATCGCGGGTTTCGGCGCCTCCGGCGACCGCCTCGGCCTGCGCCGTGCGCGCCTGCTGCGCGAGCTCGGCGAAACGGGCGGCGACGGCGCGATCTCGGATCTGGACGAATTGCTGGCCGAAGCGCGCGCCGCAGGCAACGCGGCGATCGAGGTGGATGCCTTGCGCCGGGTCGGTTTGCACGATCTGCGTCGCGGCGAGGTGCACGAGGCGCAGGAACGCTTCAAGCAGGCCGAAGCCGTGGCCGAGTCGACCGGCGACCGTTCGCTGGAGCGCGAGGTCGACGCGGACCTGCTGCGCCTGGATTCCTGGCGCAACGATTTCGGCGCAGTCGGGCGCCGCCTCGCCGCGCTGCGCGCCGCGCCATTGCAGGGCCGCGCGGCCTTCGTCGCCGGCATGGCCGCGGCGCGTCTGCAACTGCGCCGCGGCCAGTACGAGGCGGCGCTGACGACGCTGGATGTGGCCGAAGAACAGCTGCGCACGAGTCAGGCGCGCAGCCTGCCGCCGATCGCGGCCGGACTGGCCTGCACGCGCGCGGCCGTGTTCCTGCGCCAGGGACGCATGGCCGATGCGAGTACCGCGATCAGCGCCTGCAATACGCCGCAGCTGCCGTTCTACGCGGCGCGTGCCGGCATTCTCCAGGCGCGCCTGAGCGTGCTCGCCGGTGATGCCGGCACGACGCGCCGCATGCTGCTCGGACTGCAGGATTCGCCGCTGCTGCGGCCGGCCTCGCAGGTCGAGAACTGGCGGCTCGCCGTCGAGTTCGTGCCGCTGCTCGCGCGTTTCGGCGATACGCCGCGCGCCGCCGCGCTGATCGACACCCTGGTCGCGGCGGCGGTGTCCAGTGGCCTGGCGGCGATCGAAACCGACGCGCGGCTGGTCGCGGCCGAACTCGCGCTGACCCGCGGCGAGCTCGCCGAAACGCAGGCCGAGCTGCGCCGCGTGGACGAGCTCGCGCCGGCCGACGACTGGGAGGCGCGCCAGCAGCTGCAAAGCCTGCTGGTGCTGCTGCTGCGCGCCCAGGGCCGCGCGGCAGACGCCTGGCAGCAGCTCGGCGCGTTGCACGGGGCCGCGCGCGAGCGCGGCGACGTGCTGGCCGAACTGCAGTTGCACAGCCTCGCCGGTCCACGGCTCGCCGAGCTCTGCGCGGCCGAGCGCCATGAACGTCTGCTGGCCCGGTCGGGTCTGCGCGGCGTCGCGCAGCCCTGGCCGGCGGCGTCGGTCGAACAGGACGCCGCCGCGGCCAGCTTCGGCGGCGCCGGTGCCGGTCTGCGCGTGCGCGCCGTCGGCCTGCGTTGAACCGCGTGGCGCCGGCGGGTCGCGAATGTGCGCGCAGGGCTGCGCCGTTGTCCGGCTCCGAATCGCCGGCAGCAGGCCGAAGACCGCGGCGTAAGCGTCCTAGTGCAACAGCATCAATTCGTTCGCGTATGTTCGAACGCCGTTTCGCGACCTTCTGACGCCGATGGCCCGCACTGCTCTGGCGCCGCTGCGCGCCGCTCTCGCGTTCCTGCTCGTGGTCGGCAGCACGCTGTTCCACGCCTCCCTGCTGCTGCCGCTGGCCGCACTCAAGGCCCTGCTGCCGTCGGCGCCGCTGCGCCGGCGCCTGAGTCGCGTGCTCGCGCGGATCGCGCACAGCTGGATAGCGTTCAACAGCCGCCTGATCCGCGGCGTCGGCACCCGGGTACAGGTCGACGGCGCCGACGGATTGCAGCGCGAAGGCTGGTATCTCGTGGTCTGCAATCACCAGAGCTGGGTCGACATCCCGGTGCTGCAGATGGCCTTCAACGACCGCATCCCGCTGCTGACTTTTTTTCTCAAGCGCGAACTGATCTGGGTGCCGGTGCTGGGGCTGGCCTGGTGGGCGCTGGATTTCCCGTTCATGCGGCGCCATTCCCGCGCGCAGCTCGAACGGCATCCGGAATGGCGCGGCAAGGATCTCGAAGCGACGCGACGTGCCTGCGAGAAATTCCGCGAGCAGCCCGTGGCGATCATGAACTTCGTCGAGGGCACGCGTTTCACGCCGGCCAAGCATGTGCAGTCGTCGTCGCCGTATGCGCATCTGCTGCCGCCGCGCGCCGGCGGCGTCGCGTTCGTGCTGCAGTCCATGGGCCCGCTGCTGCAGGCGATCGTCGACGTGACCGTGGTCTATCCGCGCGGCCGGCCGACCTTGTACGACCTGCTCGCCAGCCGCGTCGGCGAGGTTCGCGTCGATGTGCGCCGGCGCGCGATTCCGTCCGAATTCCTGTCCGGCGACTACCAGAACGACGCCGCGTTCCGCGAACGCTTTCAGCACTGGCTCAATGCGCTGTGGCGGGAAAAGGATGCACGCATGCAGGCGTTGCGGGACGCGCACGGCAGCGATCGGCCGTAACGCACCGGTCTGCGCCGCAGGCGCTGCGGCTGCCAGCCGTGCGATTCCGGCCCGGCGGGCGCTTGCCTATACTTCGCGCAGTTCAGGACGAATATCGCCATGCTCAGGACGCTCGCGAGTCTGTTGCTCAGCCTGCCCGCGCTCGCCGCTGCTGCTGCCACGCCGCAGATCGTCGCCGGCAGCCAGGTGCTCTGGCTGCAGCCCGACGGCACGGTCTGGGCCAGCGGCGATGCCGAGCCCGTGCGCGGCGACGACGATCCGCGGCCGCGCAAGACCTTCCGCCGCATCGACGGGTTGTCGCGCATCGTCAGCCTCGCGATCAATCACGACGCATCCGATTCGGCGGCGGCCATCGACGCCGACGGCGCGCTGTGGCTCTGGGGCGAGCTCGGCGAGCTGGCCTGTCCGACCGAGCAATGCAAGGCGGCGCCGCATCAGCCGCGGCGCTTCGAGGCGCTCGGCAGCGTGCGCGCGGTTGCATTGGGCCGACAGCATCTGCTCGCGATCGGCAGGGACGGCCGCCTGCGCAGTGTCGGCAGCAACACGCTCGGCCAGCTCGGCAGCGGCCCGCTGCGCAACGAATCGCGCATGCAGGCGCGGTTGCCGCGCATCGTCGATGCGATTCCCGATGCAGTGGCGGTGGCCGCGCAGGGCGACACCAGTCTGGTGCTGCGCAGTGACGGCACGGTCTGGGGCATGGGCAGCGCGCGCTGGGGGCTGCTCGGCGAAGGCGGTCGCTGGCGGCCGCTGGATTTCGCCGATCCGCCGCAGGCCGAGCCGCTGCGCATCGCCGGCCTGGACGGCATTGCGGCGATCAGCGTCGGCCGCTTTCATGGCCTCGCGCTGGATCGCGACGGCCGCGTCTGGGGCTGGGGCGCGAACGAATCGGCCCAGCTCGCCACGCCGGCAGTGGACCTGACCATGCGCGCGCCGCAGCCGCTGGCCGGCCTGGATCAGGCCGCGGCGATCGCGGCCGGTGACGACTACAGCCTGGTGCTCAAACGCGACGGCAGCGTCTGGGCGCGCGGCGGCAACGTCTACGGCACGCTCGGTGACGGCGGCGACGAGCTCGAAGGCGATCTGCGCCGCGTTGAACTGCTCGACGGCAAGGGCGTGGTCGAGCTGTTCGCCGGCGATTACAACGCGTACGCGCGGCTGGCCGACGGCGGACTGCTCGGCTGGGGTGCGAACGGCGCGAATGTCGGCGGTTTCGACGCGGCCGGCGACGATGTGACCCTGCTGCCGACCGCGCTGGACCGAGAGCGTCAGCCGGTGCCGCCGAGTGTCGCGGTCAAGGCCGGCGCCGCGGCGTTTCAGTTCTCTGCCGACCTGGCCAGCGACGAGGCAGCCGCGCGCATCGAGCTGTGGATAGACGGCAGCCGCCGGGCGGTGCTGGATCTGGATCGCGCGACGCCGCGCAGCCATCGCGGTCAGATCGTCGTGGAGCTTGCGCCGGGTCTGCATGCCTACGAACTGCGCGGCGAAGCGCGGCCGAGCGCGGCGCCGCCGCAGGCGCTGCAGGGACGCGGCGCGATCGTCGTCACGAGCGGCGGCGTCGAGGCGCAGTTCCGTGCGCGCGCCGCGGCGCAGGGGCTGCTGCCGGCCTATCGGCAGTCCGTCGCGCAGCTGCGCGCGGTGACGCCACTGGACGGTCGCGCCGATCTGCACGCCGGTGTCGCGCCGCCAGCACAATTGCTCGACCTCTACGAGAAGCAGCTTGGCCGCCGTCTGCCGAAGGCCTACCGCGAGGCGCTGCGCAGCATCGGGCCGTTCAGTCTCGGCGTCGGCGGCGAACATTACCCGGCTGTCGCGCTGTTCGCGCCGGTGCAGTTGCTCACGCTCGACGACTGGGTCGCGCGCGCGCTGCAGGACGTGGCCGCACCGGGCGACAGCGGCCCGGCCTCGCGCGATCAGGAAGCGCTGGACCGCTTCCGCATATTCGCCTCGGAGCTGCAGCCGGCGCGCGAGCGGCTTGCGGCGAGCTGGAAAAGCGAGCGTCTGGCGGCGCTGTTTCCGGAGCAGATCTATCTGATCGTGCCGGATCCGGCGACGTCCTGCGATGGCCGCCGCGCGCATCAGCGCCTGGTCGACTTCTTCGAAGTGCGGCAGGACGAGGACAGCGGCGAGGAACATTACTTCGGCTGGGCCGACAGTGCCGACTGCGAACTCGATCTGGTCGCGGCGCTGAATCAGGCCGTGTTCGAGCATTACACCTCGGCCGCGCGCGCCAACGGCGTGGTGTTCGTGCGCGCCGATCTGTCGCCCGGCGAGCGCGCCGTGGTGTCGCCGGAGCGCCTGGAAGTACCCGCTACGGCGGTGCTGAACCTGCGCCTTTCCGGCGGCGAGCCGGTGACCGAATACTGAGCACTGCGAAGATCCGGCACGCAACCGCGGTACGGTTGTGCGCAGGCCGACATCTGCCGCGGCTTCAGAGCCGCGGCAGCAGTTCGACGTCGATCGTGCCGTGCGCGCCGAGCAGCTGCACGACGCCGTCCTGGATCAGGCATTGCAGTTCGAGCTTGCGGGCGGCGATGGCGGCCAGCGCCGCGCAGGTCGCTGCGCCGATCTCCACGACCTTGAGCCGGCGCTGGCGGCTCAGTGCGGCGCCGGACTTGTCCCACCAGATCGGCGCAGCGCGGCCGTAGCTGTACACCTTCACGTCAGCCGCGCGGCCGGCGGCCTGGCGCAGCCGCTGCTCGTCGGGCTGACCCAGTTCTATCCACTGTGCGATCGCGCCGGTCAGATCCTTGCGCCAGAGATCCGGCTCGTCGGGATCGCTGAGGCCCTTGCCGAAGCTCAGCGCCTCGTCGGCGTTCAGCGCGAACGCGAGCACGCGCAGCATCAGGCGCTCTTCGGTTTCCGACGGATGGCGCGCGAGGGTCAGCGCATGGGTGGCGTAGTAGTGCCGGTCCATGTCGCTGACCTGCAGCTCGATCTTGTGGATGGTCGCGTTCAGTGCCATGGCGTCAGGCCAGATCGAGCAGGGCGTCGTCGATGTCGCCGAGACGGCGCGCGACGTCGGGCGCCTGGTCCAGCAATGCGAAGCCGCGGTATTCATAGCCCGGCGCGACCGTGCAGCCGACCAGGGTGTAGGCGCCGCGCGGCCGCGCCGCCTGCCACATGCCGGCCGGCACCACGAATACCGGAGCCGAATCGCGCGAGGCCGGACCGAGGATATGCGTGGTCAGTACGCCTTCGGCCGGGTCGTAGCGCAGCAGCTCCAGCGGCTGGCCTTCGTAGAAATGCCAGACCTCGTCGGCATCGACGCGGTGCCAGCGGCTGAGTTCACCGTCGGCGAGCAGGAAATAGATCGAGGTCGCGACGGCGCGCTGTGTGCTGTCGCCGTAAGCCACGCGCGTGGCGGATTCGTAGATGCGCCGGTAGTGGCCGCCTTCGATGTGCGGTTCCAGCTGCAGCGCGCGTATGAGTTCTTCGGCTCGGGTATGCATGGAAAGATTCCGTGGTCGTTGGCGCTGCGCTCAGGCGGCCTTGCGCTGGCCCAGCGCGGCGAGCAGGTCGTGAGTGGAGCGCAGGCGCTCGGCGGCGCCCGGCATTTCCAGACGCACCTTGAGCTTGTCCTGGCCGTCCAGCGCGTAGACGCGCGGTTGGCTCTGCAGCAGTTTGATGACGGCGAGCGGGTCGATGTTGGGCTGCGGCGCGAACACGACGCGGCCGCCCTGGGCGCCGAAGTCGATCTTGCGCACGCCCAGCTCGGTCGCGCGCAGCTTGATCTCGGTCACCGCGAACAGATGCTTGACGGGATCGGGCAGCAGGCCGAAGCGGTCGATCATTTCCACCTGCAGCTCGCGCAGGCGCTCGCCGTCGCGGGCGCTCGCGATGCGCTTGTACAGGGTCAGGCGCGCATGCACGTCGGGCAGGTAGTCGTCGGGGATCAGCGCCGGAAGATGCAGCTCGACCTCGGTCTCGTGCGCGCTGACGAGCTCGAAGTCGGGCACCTTGCCGCTCTTGAGCGCGCGCACCGCGCGTTCGAGCAGGTCGGTGTACAGCGAGAAACCGATCTCCTGCATCTGGCCGCTCTGCTCGTCGCCGAGCAGTTCGCCGGCGCCGCGGATCTCCAGGTCGTGGGTGGCCAGGGTGAAGCCGGCGCCGAGTTCTTCCATCGACGCCAGCGCTTCGAGGCGCTTCTCCGCGTCGGCCGTCATCTGGCGCCGGTCCGGTACGACGAGATAGGCGTAGGCACGGTGGTGCGAACGGCCCACGCGGCCGCGCAGCTGATGCAGCTGGGCCAGACCGAAGCGGTCGGCGCGGTTGACGATGATGGTGTTGGCGCTCGGAATGTCGATGCCCGACTCGATGATGGTCGTGCACAGCAGTACGTTGAAGCGCTGGCGATGGAAATCGAGCATGACCTGCTCGAGTTCCTTCTCCGGCATCTGGCCGTGGGCGATGCGGATGCGCGCCTCGGGAATCAGCACCTGCAGGTCGCGCTGCATCTTCTCGATCGTCTCGACCTCGTTGTGCAGGAAGTACACCTGGCCGCCGCGCTGCAGCTCGCGCTGGAACGCTTCGCGCAGCTGGGCCGGATCCCATGGCGCGATGAAGGTCTTGACCGCGAGGCGATGCGCCGGCGGCGTCGCGATGATGGACAGGTCGCGCATGCCCGACATGGCCATGTTCAGGGTGCGCGGGATCGGCGTGGCGGTCAGGGTCAGCAGATCCACCTCGGCGCGCAGCTTCTTGAGCTGTTCCTTCTGGCGCACGCCGAAGCGCTGTTCCTCATCGACGATGACCAGGCCGAGCTGCTTGAACTTCACATCCTGCTGCAGCAGTCGGTGCGTACCGATCATCACGTCGATGCGGCCGTCGGCCAGCTTGGCCATGGCCTCCTCGACTTCCTTCTTGGTCTTGAAGCGGCTCAGCACGTCGACGCGGATCGGCCAGTCGGCGTAGCGGTCGCGGAAGTTCTGGTAGTGCTGCTGCGCGAGCAGGGTCGTCGGCACGAGCACGGCGACCTGCTTGCCGGCCATGGCCGTGACGAAGGCCGCGCGCAGCGCGACCTCGGTCTTGCCGAAACCGACGTCGCCGCAGACCACGCGGTCCATGGGCTTCGGTGCGGCGAGATCGGCCAGCACGGCGTCGATCGCGCTGATCTGGTCGGGCGTTTCCTCGAACGGGAACGCCGCGGCGAACTGCTCGTAGGCAGCACGGTCGATTGCCAGCGCCGTGCCCTGGCGCGCCTCGCGCTGGGCATAGATCGCGAGCAGCTCGGCGGCCACGTCGCGGACCTTTTCCGCGGCCTTGCGCTTGGCGCGCTCCCAGGCATCGCCGCCGAGCGAATGCAGCGGTGCGAGCTCGGGCGAGGTGCCCGAATAGCGCGAGACCAGGTTGAGCTGGGCGACCGGCACGTAGAGCTTGTCGCCCTTGGCGTATTCGATCGCGAGGAATTCGTTCGCGCTGCCGCCGACGTCGAGCTTGATCAGGCCCTGGTAGCGACCGACGCCGTGGTCGACGTGGACGATCGGCGAACCCAGGCCGAGCTCGGTCAGATCGCGGATGATGGTTTCCGGGTCGCGTGCGGCGCGCTTGCGCCGGCGCTGCTGCTGCACGCGTTCGCCGTACAGCTCGCGCTCGGTCAGCACGGCCAGCGCCGGCTCGGTCAGCGCGAAGCCGGCCTGCAGCGGCGCGACCGCGATCGCAAAGCGCGTATCGCTGCGGGCGAATTCGGCCCAGCCGGTCAGGGTCTGCGGACGCAGGCCGGCGCCCTGCAACTGCTCGATCAGCGCCTCGCGCCGGCCGGCCGATTCGGCGGCGATCAGCACGCGGCCCGGATACGCGCTCAGGAAACGCGTGAGTTCTTCGGCGGGCTGCTCTCCCTTGCGATTGATCGGCAGCTCCGGCGCCGGCTGCAGGCCCAGCGCCTGCACGTGCTCGTTGCTCGCGCGCGGCACGAGGTCGACGCGCAGCTCGCGGTTCAGGCGCTCGCGCAGCGGGTCCGGCGCGAGATACAGCTCGGCCGGCGGCAGCACCGGTCGCTCGATGTCGTGGGCCCGCTGCTCGTAGCGCTCGCCGGTCTGGCGCCAGAACTGCTCGGCCGCGTCCAGCGCGCCATCGGCGACGACGAACAGCGCGTCGGCACCGAGGTAGTCGAACAGGGTCTCGGTCTGGGTGAAGAACAACGGCAGGTAATAGTCGATGCCGGCCGGCGTCGCGCCTTCCTTGATGTCCTGATAGAGCGGACAGCGGCGGATGTCGATCGGAAACCGCTCGCGCAGGCGCGTGCGGAAGCTCTTGGCCGACTCGTCGGTCAGCGGGAACTCGCGTCCCGGCAGCAGGCGAACGGATTCGACCTTGTGCAGCGAGCGCTGGGTTTCCGCGTCGAAATTGCGGATCGACTCGATTTCCTCGTCGAACAGCTCGATGCGGTAGGGCTCGGCCGCGCCCATCGGGTAGATGTCGATCAGCGCGCCGCGCACGGCGAAGTCGCCGGGTTCCTGTACCTGCGGCACGTTGCGGTAGCCGGCCGCTTCGAGGCGGCGCTGCTCGGCGCCGAGATCGAGCTTCTGGCCCACGTTCAGGGCCAGCCCGGTGCCGCTGATGTAGCTGCGCGGCGCGAGGCGCTGCATCAGGGTCGCCACCGGCACGACGAGCACGCCGCGCGTCTGCGCGGGCAGCCGGTACAGGGTGGCTATGCGCTGCGAGACGATTTCCGGATGCGGGGCGAACAGGTCGTACGGCAGGGTTTCCCAATCGGGAAAATGCAGCACTTCGGTGCCGTCGCCGACGAAGCTTGCGAGTTCGGTTTCCAGCGTGTGCGCTGACTGGGTGTCGCGTGTGACGGCGACGACGAGTCCCGCATGGCTGCGCGCGGTTTCCGCCAGCAGCAGCGCGAAGCTGGAACCGGGCGGGTTCTCCCAGTAGCGGCGGACTTTGGCGGACTTGGGCAGCGGCGGGCGGAGCAGGGTGGCAGTCATCGCGGTACGCATGGAGGCTGCCGGCCGGGGGCGGCGGCAGCAGGACCGCGTAGTCTAGCAGGGTGCCGGAAGGCGGGCCTCCGTCCGGCTGCGGGGCTTGGGCCGCTGCGGTGGCGGAGCTGCCGGGAAACGGGCGGCTGTGCCGGAGTCCGGTCCGGGGTCGCGCGACTGAACCTGCCGGTACGGCGCGCCCGACGCCTGCGGTACAGGCATCGGGCGGTGTTGCACCGGGTGGCGGGGGGCGCTCCGGCGCCGCCCCCGATCGTCAGAGAGTCAGGCGCACCCGGGTCAGCGAGGCATCGTGGAACACGCCTTCGCGACGGAAGCCGAACTCGTCGCAGAGTTCGAGCATGGCGTGGTTCTCGGTCAGCACGTCGCCCCAGATCTCGCGCACGCCGCGGGCGCGGCAGGCGTCGATGACGCGATTCAGCAGGCAGCTGCCGAGGCCCTGGCCGGTGAAGCGGCGCTGCACGATCAGCGCGAACTCGGCGCTGTCGGTGTTCGGGTCGATGTAGGCGCGGCCGACGCCGTAGATTTCCGGCTCTTTGGTGCCGGGCGGGTCGACCAGGACGAAGGCCATTTCCTGCTCCGGATCGAGCCGGCACAGGCGCTGGGCCAACTGGTCGGGCAGGGCCGTCAGCGTATGCAGGAAGCGCATGCGCACTTCGTCGGGACTGAGATGGGCAAAGCCGCGTTGCAGTGCAGCAACGTCATCGGCGTGAATCGCCCGGAGTTGGAATACGGTGCCGTCGCGGGCGGTCAGCAGCTCGCCATTCGGCATCGGGACGTCGTTTGCAGCACCGAAGCGCAGGCGCTCGGGCGGACGGCGGGACCGGTAGAGACTCATGAGGGCGGTTCGGCTGGCGGACGTTTTCATGCGGTGCAACATGCATGAGGTGGATGGAGCAGGCCATCTAAAAACGCTGCCGAGCCCGCTTGTGGCGGATCGGCGGTTCAGCTGCCGAGCGCGGACAGTTCCCGGTTCAGCAGGGCCGGATCGCCGAGGTTCAGTTCGATCAGTCGCTTGAGCTGGGCGAAGCTGTCGAGGTCGATCTTCTCCCAGCGGCAACCGAGCCGGTGCGGCATGATGTGGGCGATCGACACCCCCATGCTGATGATGACGCTGTTGTTGATGCGCAGATCCATGCGGTAGCCGCCGCCGATCTTGCCGCTCCAGTCGACCGGGCGTTCGATCAGCACACCCTTGAGCGAAACGTCGACGAGCTTGGTCTCCCACATCGCCGAGCCCGAGTACAGACGTACCGTGCCTTCGAAGTTGAAGCGCTGGAAGCGACGGCGTTCGGCGGCAGGATCGGGCTTCATGGCTTGGGAAACATCCTCAAGTCAATCGTATAAGTGCTGGCTGGCCGGGCGATTCTGCGCTTGCGGCACGACTCTGGGCAAGCCGTGCGGGCTGTCTCAGGTGCCGCGCGCGAGCAGCAGCTCGAGCACGAACTTGCTGCCGAAGAAGGCCAGCAGCAGCACGGCCATGCCGCTGAGCAGCAGGCGCACGGCGCGCCGGCCGCGCCAGCCGAAGCGCCAGCGGCCGATGAGCAGGGTGCCGAACACGACCCAGGCGGCGATCGACAGCGCGGTCTTGTGCACCAGGTGCTGGGCGAACAGGTTTTCGACGAACAGCACGCCGCTGAGCAGGGTCGCGGTCAGCAGCACGAAGCCCGCTGCGACCAGACGGAACATCAGATTTTCGGTCAGGGTCAGCGGCGGCAGCACGCGCAGCCAATGGTTGGCGATGTCGCGGTTGCGCAGCGCGCGTTCCTGCACCAGCAGCAGCAGCGCCAGCACGGCCGAGACGCTGAGCAATGCATAGCCGAGCAGGGCGACGATGACGTGCAGTTTGATCTGCCAGCCCATTGCGGTCGGCTGCGTCGGCGGCGCGATCCAGGCGTCGATGGCGAGCAGGACGGCGGCCAGCGGAAATGCCAGCACGCCGAGCGCGTCGACGGGCCGGGCGAGATTGACCGCGAGGGTGGTGCCGGCGATCAGCATCGACACCGCGCTCAGGGCGGCGAAGAAGTGCAGATCCAGCCCGCCGCGGTGGGCGGCCAGCAGATAACCCGCGTGGGCGAGCACGCCGATGATGGCCAGGGCCAGTCCCTGGGCGCGCGGCGGCGCGCCGCCGCGCAGGGCGGGCAGGGCGATGCGCAAGGTGGCAGCCAGATAGGCGGCGACCGCCACGAGGGACAGAACGAGGGTCAGCATGCCGCGAGTTTGGCACAGGCTGCGTGCATGCGGGCGTGGTCGCCCGCTGGCATGGCGGCCGCCGGCGAGCCTGCGGCGGAACGCGCTGCTATACTCTCCGTCCTTTTGCCCAGTCGCCCCTGCCGCACATGTTCGAGTCCCTGAGCCAGCGCCTGTCCTCCACCATAGAGCGCCTGCGCGGTCGCGCCCGCCTGACCGAGGAAAATATCCGCGAGTCGCTGCGCGAAGTGCGCATCGCGCTACTCGAAGCCGACGTCGCGCTGCCGGTGGTGCAGGCGCTGATCGAACGCGTCAAGGTGCGCGCGGTCGGCCAGGACGTGCTCAAGAGCCTGACGCCGGGCCAGGCCCTGGTCCGCGTCGTGCGCGACGAGCTGACCGCGCTGATGGGCACGGTCAATACCGATCTGAATCTCGCGACCCAGCCGCCGGCCGTCGTGCTGATGGCCGGCCTGCAGGGCGCCGGCAAGACGACGACGACGGCCAAGCTCGCGCGCTTCCTCAAGGAGCGCAAGAAAAAGAAGGTCATGGTCGTCAGCTGCGACGTCTACCGCCCGGCCGCGATCGAGCAGCTGCGCGTGCTGGCCGAGCAGGTCGGCGTGCTGTTCCATCCGTCCACCGGCGAACAGGATCCGGTCGCGATCGCGCGCGGCGCGCTGGACGCGGCCAAGAAGAATTTCGCCGACGTGCTGCTCGTCGACACCGCGGGCCGCCTGCACGTCGACGCCGACATGATGGCCGAGATCAAGGCCCTGCATGCCGAGCTCAAGCCGATCGAGACCCTGTTCGTCGTCGACGCGATGACCGGCCAGGACGCGGCCAACACCGCCAAGGCCTTCGCCGAGGCACTGCCGCTGTCGGGCGTGGTGCTGACCAAGACCGACGGCGACGCCCGCGGCGGCGCGGCCCTGTCGGTGCGCTACATCACCGGCCGGCCGATCAAGTTCATCGGTGCCGGCGAGAAGACCGAGGCGCTGGAGCCGTTCCACCCGGACCGTCTGGCGCAGCGCATCCTCGGCATGGGCGACGTGCTGTCGCTGGTCGAGCAGGTCGAGCAGAAGGTCGACCAGGAAAAGGCGCAGAAGCTGGCCGAAAAGGTCATGAAGGGCAAGCGCTTCGACCTCAACGACATGCGCGACCAGCTGCAGCAGATGCTGAACATGGGCGGTCTCGGCTCGCTGATGGACAAGCTGCCCGGCGTGTCCAACCTGCCCGACCACGTCAAGGCCAAGGCCAACGATCGCGAAGTGCATCGCATGATCGCGATCATCAACTCGATGACGAAGAAGGAGCGGCGCCATCCGGATCTGCTCAACGGCTCGCGCAAGGCGCGCGTCGCGCGCGGTTCGGGCATGCAGCCTTCCGACGTCAACAAGCTGCTCAAGCAATATCAGCAGATGGAAAAGATGATGTCCAAGCTGTCCGGCGGCGGCCTCAAGGGGCTGATGCGGCAGATGTCCGGCGCGCTCAAGGGCATGGGCGGCGGCGGCTTCCCGGGCGGCGGCGGGCTCATGCGTTGAAGTGCGACCGGTCCGCACGACAGCGGACCGTTGACTCACGATGCGGTAGACTCGCCGACCCGCTTTGAATTTCCGCGGGCCTTGGCTTAGAATGCCGCGTTTCCCGGGGCTCGTTGCGTCCGCGACCGCCCAATCTCATAGAGAAGATCAAGCAATGGTCAAGATTCGCCTGTCCCGCGGCGGCGCCAAGGGGCGCCCGTTCTATCACATCGTCGTCGCCGACGAGCGCTATGCCCGCGACGGCCGTAGCATCGAACGCCTGGGCTTCTTCAACCCGATCGCCGCCGGCAAGGAAGTTCCGCTGGAACTCAACGTCACGCGCGCGAACGAATGGATCGCCAAGGGCGCCCAGCCGACCGAGAAGGTGCGCGCGCTGCTGAAGCAGGCCGCCAAGCAGGTCGCCGCGGCTGCCGCCTGAGTCATACGGACGGGAGCGCGGAAGTGGAACGCCGCGTTCTCGTCGGCAGGATAGTCGGGGTCTCGGGCACGGCCGGTACGGTCAAGCTGGAGTCCTGGACCGATCCGCGCACGCAGATCTTCCGCTACCAGCCGTGGATTCTGAAGTCCGGCAGCGGTGAACGCGAGATCCGCGGTTGCCGCGGCCGTGAGCAGGGCAAGGGAATGATCGCGACCTTGCCCGGCGTCGACGACCGGGACCAGGCGGCGGCGCTGATCGGTACGGAGATCTGGGTGTTGCGTTCGGCGCTGCCCGCGCCCAAGCCCGGCGAGTACTACTGGACCGACCTCGAAGGCATGGATGTCGCGACGGTCGATGGTGTGGCGCTGGGCCAGGTATCGCATCTGTTCGCGACCGGGGCCAACGACGTGCTCGTGGTCCGCGACGCCGAACGCGAACGGATGATTCCGTTCGTGCTCGAGCATTACATCAAGCAGGTGGATCTCGACGCGCGGCGTCTGGTCGTCGACTGGGATCCGGATTTCTGAGCGAGGCAGCGCGATGCGCATCGACGTCATCACGCTGTTTCCCGAGTTTGTGCGCCAGTGCGCGGCCGTCGGCGTCATCGGCCGCGCGCAGGAACGCGGGTTGCTCGGCGTCGAAGCGTGGAATCCGCGCGACTTCGCCACCGACAACTACCGTACCGTCGACGGCCGCACCTGCGGCGGCGGTCCGGGCATGGTCATGCTGATCTCGCCGCTGCGCGCCGCGCTGGCGGCGGCGCGGCAGGCTGCAGCGGGGCCGGCGCGAACGATTTACCTGAGTCCGCAGGGTACGCGGCTGACTCAGGCCAAAGTGGTCGAGCTCGCGCGGCAGGAACGTCTGATCCTGCTGTGCGGCCGCTACGAAGGGGTGGACGAGCGCCTGCTGGCGCACGAGGTCGACGAGGAAATCTCCATCGGCGACTACGTGCTGTCCGGCGGCGAGTTGGGTGCAGCGGTACTGATCGACGCGGTCGGTCGGCTGCAGGAAGGCGCGCTGAATGATGCGGCGTCGGCCGAACAGGATTCGTTCGCGAACGGCCTGCTCGACTGTCCGCATTACACGCGGCCGATGCACGACGAGCTCGGCGAGGTGCCTGCCGTGCTGCAATCGGGAAACCATGCGATGATCCGGCGCTGGCGCCTGAAGCAATCGCTGGGTCGGACCTGGTTGCGCCGCCCGGACCTGCTGGCGCGTGTCACGCTCGACAAGACGTCGCGCGAGTTGTTGGACGAATTCCGCCGCGAGTGGCTCGCGGCCGGTGCGGCACCGCCACAGGCGGCGGCGCATCAAGAGCCTAGGGCCGGCACGGCGCCGGAAACATAATTCAAGACCAGATTGGTGAGTGTCATGAGCAACCTCCTTCAGCAGTTCGAAGCCGCCCAGATCAAGCGTTCCCTGCCGGACTTCGGCCCGGGCGACACGGTCGTCGTCAACGTCAAGGTCAAGGAAGGCAACCGCGAGCGCGTGCAGGCTTACGAAGGCGTTTGCATCGCCAAGAAGAACGCCGGCCTGAACTCCGCCTTCACGGTGCGCAAGATCTCCCACGGCACCGGCGTGGAGCGCGTGTTCCAGACCCACAGCGCCGTGATCGACTCGGTCTCGGTCAAGCGTCGCGGCAAGGTGCGCGGCGCGAAGCTGTACTACCTGCGTGGTCTGGAAGGCAAGGCGGCGCGCATCCAGGAAGACCTGGGCAAGCACGCCGGCAAGTCCGAGTAAGCCGTTTCGTTGCAGTGCAAAAAGCCGCCGTTGGGCGGCTTTTTGCGTTGTGGAGTCCGCCGCTGCACGGGCATTGACCAGGCGGCGCGGGCTTCCCTATCGTCGCCGCCCGCGCCGCCGCCGTATCGTCTTGCGGCGCAGTTGAATCCCCGGCCCGCAGCCCCATACCGCCGGCATCGTCTCGTTTCAGGCACCCTCTCCGATCATGACCGAATCCACTGCTCAGACCCGCAAGTTCGAAGCCGAAGTCGCCCAGGTCCTGCACCTGGTCACGCATTCGCTGTACTCGCACAAGGAAATCTTCCTGCGCGAGCTGATCTCCAACGCCTCCGACGCCTGCGACAAGCTGCGCTTTGAAGCGCTGGCGAATCCGGCCCTGACCGAGGGCGACGCGGACCTGCACATCGACATCCAGTTCGACGCCGACGCGCGCACCCTGACCCTGCGCGACAACGGCATCGGCATGGGGCGAGACGAGGTCATCGAGAATATCGGTACGATCGCGCGCTCGGGCACCCGGCGCTTCCTCGAATCGCTGTCGGGCGACGCGCGCAAGGACACGCAACTGATCGGCCAGTTCGGCGTCGGCTTCTATTCCGCGTTCATCGTCGCTGACCGGGTCACCCTGATCACGCGCCGCGCCGGCAGTCCGGCCGCCGAGGGCGTGCGCTGGGAATCCGACGGCACCGGCGAATACACGATCGACGCGATCGAGGCGCCGCGCGGCACCAGCGTGATCCTGCATCTCAAGGACGACGAAAGCGAATTCCTCAGCGCCTGGAAGCTGCGCGACCTGATTTCCAAGTATTCCGACCACATCGCGTTCCCGATCCGTCTGCCGGTGCAGAAGGACGGCCAGTCCACCGACGAGTTCGAGACGGTCAATCACGCCGCCGCGCTGTGGACGCGGCCGAAGTCCGAGCTCAAGGACGAGGACTACCAGGGCTTCTACAAATCGCTGTCGCACGACTTCAACGACGCCGCGGCCTGGACCCACAACCGCGTCGAAGGCTCGCAGAGCTATACCTTGCTGCTGTTCCTGCCGTCCAAGCCGCCGTTCGATGCGATGTTCAGCGGCCGCGACGAGCGCAAGGGCCTCAAGCTGTACATCCGCCGCGTGTTCATCATGGACGCGAGCGAGCAACTGCTGCCGGCCTACCTGCGCTTCATGCGCGGCGTCGTCGATTCCGACGACCTGCCGCTGAACGTCAGCCGCGAGATCCTGCAGGACAACCGCCTCGTCGCGCAGATCCGCGCCGCCTGCGTCAAGCGCACGCTGGACCTGCTGGAAAAGCTCGCCGCCGACGACAAGGAAAAATTCCAGACCTTCATCGACAGCTTCGGCAACGTGCTCAAGGAAGGCATCGCCGAGGACGGCGCCAACCGCGAGCGGATCGCCAAGCTGCTGCGTTTCGCGTCGACGGCATCCGAAGGCCAGGCGCGCACCGTGTCGTTCGACGACTACATCGCACGCATGCCGGTCGGCCAGGACGCGATCTACTACGTCAGCGCCGACGGTTATGCGGCGGCCAAGGGCAGCCCGCAGATCGAGGCGCTGCGCGCGCGCAACGTCGAAGTGCTGCTGATGTTCGACCGCATCGACGAATGGATGCTGGGCTATCTCAGCGAATACGCCGGCAAGAAGCTGCGCAATGCGGCCAAGGGCGACATCGACTTCGACGCGCTGCCGGGCGCCGGCGACAAGGCGGCGCGCGAGGGAGCGGTCAAGGCCGCCGAGCCGGTCGTGGCCAAGCTCAAGGAGCTGCTCGGCGAGCGCGTGCGCGACGTGCGCGTGAGCCAGCGCCTGACCGATTCGCCGTCCTGCCTCGTGCTCGACGAATACGACATGGCTTCGCACATGCAGCGACTGATGCGCGAAGCCGGTCACGAGCTGCCGGCGAGCAAGCCCGTGCTGGAGATCAATCCGCAGCACTCGCTGGTCCGTCGCATCGAGAGCGAAGCCGACACCGCGCGTGCCGGCGAGTACAGCCTGCTGCTGTTCGAACAGGCGCAGCTGCTCGACGGCGCCCAGCTCGACGACCCGGCCGGCTTCGTGCGCCGCGTCAACGCGCTGCTCGCGGCGGTCTGATGCCGCAGTCGTCGCGTCGTTCTCTTTGCGCATGAGCGACGCGCGCGCGGCGTTCGATGCGGCCTGGCGCGAAGCCCAGGCCGCGCTGCAGCGCAACGATGCGGCGGCCGCACTCGCGCCGCTGCAGCGCTGCCTGCAGTGGCAGCCGCAGCAGCCCGGTCTGTGGCTGCAGACGGCGGTCAGCGCGTTCCAGGCCGGTCGCGTGCCGCTGGCGCTGCAACTGCTGCGGGACGCGGCGCGGCGCTGGCCCGACGATATCGTCATCCGCTTCCACGAAGCCTATCTGCAGGAACTCGGCGGCGATGCCGTGGCTGCTGCCGAAGGCTATCGCGCGGTCTTGCAGCGCGATGCCGCGCACGCCGACGCGCTGCGCAATCTGGCCGGCCTGTACGCGCGTGGTGGCGATGCGGTCGCCGCGCTGCCGCTGCTGCAGCGGCTGATCGCGCTGCGGCCCGCCGAGACCGACCTGCGCGTCAGCGCCGCCGAGCTCGCGCTGCAGAGCGGCGATGCCGCGACGGCCCAGTCCCTGGCCCAGTCTGCCCTCGACCAGTCGCCGCAGCATGCGGCTGCGCTGCGCACGCTCGCGCGCGCCGCGCGCCAGCGCCGCGACCTGGACACGGCGCTGCCGGCGTTGCAGCGTGCGGTCGATGCCACGCCGGATCGCGCCGGCCTGCTCGCCGATCTCGGCCAGGCGCAGGTCGAAGCCGGCGAGTTCGACACCGGCATCGCGACCTTGCAGCGCGCTGCCGCGCTGCCCGATCCGCAGCAGCGCACGATCGCCTGGCTCGGAGCGCTGACCTTGCCGGCGCTGATGGACAGCGAGGACGCCGTCGACGCGGCACGCGAGCGCTTCGCGGTGAGGCTCGAACAGATCCACGCGGAACTGCGTCTGGACACGCCTGCGCAGATCGAGGCGGCCTATGCGGCGATCTGCCGCGTGCTGCCGTTCCCGCTGCATTACCAGCCGCGCGACAACCGCGCACCGGGCCGGCGTTTCGGCGAGCTCGTACAACGCATCATGCGTGCGGCCGGCGGCGCGCTGGCCGAACCGCCGCTGCCGCGCCGCGCCGCGCCGCGTCTGCGTGTCGCCTTCGTCAGCGCGGAGCTGCGCGAACATACGATCACGCGCTATTTCGGCCGCTGGCTCGAAGAGCTCGATCCGGCGCGCTTCGAGCGCTGGGCCTTCCACTGCGGCAATGTCAGCGATGCGACGACTGCGTCGCTGGCTGCGCGCGTCGACACATTCCGCCATCTGCCGTTGCCGCCGCTGCAGGTCGCCGCGCAGATCCGCGCGGCTGCGCCGGACGTGGTCGTGCTGCTCGACGTCGGCATGGACCCGGCCATGCATGCACTCGCGGCGCTGCCGCTGGCACCGCGGCAATATCTGGCCTACGGCCATCCGGTCACGAGCGGCCTGGACGGCTTCAGCGGTTTCCTCAGTGGCGACGCGCTCGAAGTGCCGGCGGCGGATGCCCACTATCACGAGCCGTTGATCCGCCTGCCGGGTCTCGGTGCGCTGCCACGCCGGCCGTCGTTGTCGCCGCCGCTGCGCGAGACGGTCCGCAGCGCGCACGCGATGCCGCAGCTGCTGTGCCTGCAAAGCCTGTCCAAGCTCGTGCCGTCGTTCGATACGACCTTGGCGCGACTGGCCCGGGAGACCGGCGCGTGCATCGGCTTCTTCACTGGCGCGGCCGGCGTGCAGCCGCTGGAGCGGCGTTTCCTCGCGCGCCTCGGCGCCGCGTTCGCTGCGCAGGGACTGGTGCCCGAGCGTCATCTGCAACTGCGTCCGCGCACTGCATATGCCGACTATCTGGCGCAGATCGCTGCGGCCGACCTCGTCCTCGACACGCCGTGGTTCTGCGGCGGCGCGACGAGCCTGGACACCTGCCACGTCGGTGTGCCGGTGGTGACCTGGCCGGGCGAGTTCCTGCGTTCGCGCCAGACCGCCGGCATGTTGCGTCTGCTTGAATCGCCGCAGGGTATCGCCACGACGGAGGACGAGTACATCGCCGCCGCCGTGCATCTGCTCGACGACAGCGACGCAAACGCCGCGCTGCGCCGCCGGCTGCGCGAGCATGCGCCGCGGCTGTTCGACGCCGGCGCCGGACTGGCCGCACTCGCCGGCGTTCTTGAAACCGGCCGCATCACCGCATGAAACGAGAAGACCCCATGTCCGCGAGTTCCGAATCCGCCAGTTCCGACGCCGTGCGTCTGGACGTCTGGCTCTGGGCCGCGCGCTTCTTCAAGACGCGCAGCCTGGCCAAGAGCGTCATCGAGGCCGGCCGTATCGAGATCAACGACGCGCCCTGCAAGCCCAGCCGTGCCGTGCGCATCGGCGACCGCCTGCGCATCGTGCGTGGCGAGGAACGCTACGAGATCGAGGTGCTGGGCCTCAGTGATCAGCGCGGGCCCGCGCCCGTGGCCCAGGCGCTGTACCGCGAGAGCGAAGAGAGCCGCGCGGCGCGCCAGGCAGCGGCCGAACAGCGCCGGCTCGAAGCGACCGGCTATGCCAAGCCCGCGACCAAGCCCGACAAGCGCGCCCGCCGCCTGATCCGCGCGCTCGGCGACATCGACGCGCTGTAACACGGACGCGGCTGCGTCGAGCCGACCGGTTCCGCATCCGCGCCTGCCGCGGCGGCGGATCGCACCGCGGCGAGCCTCGCCTACAATGCGCGTCCGCCCTACCGGAACGCGTCATGTCGCAGCCCCCGAATCGCCAGGCGCTGGAACTGTTCGCCAAGGCGCAGGCTTATCACCGCAGCGGACAGCTCGGCCTGGCCGAGAGCCACTATCTGCGCCTGACCAAGCTCGATCCGCGCAACGGCGAGGCCTGGCATCTGCTCGGCGTCGTCGCGTATCAGATGGGAAAGGTGGACAAGGCTATTTCGCATTATCGCCGCGCGGTCGAGCTGCGTCCGCGCGCGGCCGAAATGCTCAACAACCTCGCGCTCGCGCTGCGCGCCAAGGGCGATCTCGCCGGCGCTGCCGAGCAGTTCGCCAGGGCGCTGCAGGTGCGGCCCGAATACGCCGCGGCGGCCTACAACCTCGGCCTGCTGCAGGAACAGGCCGGCGATCCGGTCGCGGCCGAGCGCTCCTACCGCCAGGCGCTGGCCGGTGACGCGGATGCGCTGCATGTGCTGACCAATCTCGGCAATCTGCTGCGTGCGCAGGGGCGTCTGGCCGAGGCCGAACGGCCGCTCGCCCGGGCCCAGGCGCTGGCCGGTCAGGACGCCGCGGCGAACGGCAATCTCGCGCTGCTGCGCATCGACCAGGCGCGGCATGCGCAGGCGCGCGAGCTCGCCGAACGCGCGACGCAACTGCAGCCCGACAACCCCGCCTGGTGGGAAGCATTGGGCACGGCGCTGCGTCTGGGCCAGGACGCCGACGCGGCGATCGCGCCGCTCAGGCGCGCCGAAGCGCTGGCGCCGACGGTCGCGGCAATTCCGCTGCAGCTTGCGCTCGCGCTGGCCGACAGCGGCGATTTCGCCGCCGCCGAGGCGGCCTATGCGCGCGCGGCAACGCTGGCGCCGGACTGGCCGCGGGCGCGCTGGCAACAGGCATTGGCCGTGCCGGCTGTTCCCGCGAGCGTCGCCGAAGCCGATGCGGCGCTCGCGCGCTTCGACACCGGCGTGGCCGCGCTGACGGCCGATCCGGGCGACAGCGAAGCCGCGTTCGACTGCGCGCAGACCGTCGGCGTGTTCGCCATGCACTATCTGCCCGGCGATCACACGGCGCGACAGCGCCGCTACGGCGATCTGATCCATGCGGTCGCGGTACGCGCGCGGCCGCAATGGGCGCAGCTCGACTGGACTGCGCTGGCCCACGGCGGCCGGCTGCGTGTCGGCTTCGTCAGCGCCTATCTGCACGAGCACGTGGTCGAGCGCTATTTCGGCGGCTGGCTGCGCGGCCTCGATCCGGCGCGCTTCGAACGCTACGTCTGGTATACCGGCGCATCCGCCGACGCGCGCACGCGGGCGCTGCGTGATTCCGTCGAGCATTTCGCCGAGCCGGCCGGATCGTTCGACGATTTCGCCGCCACGCTGCGTGCGGCGCAGCTCGACGTGCTCATCCATCTCGACGTCGGTCTCGATCCGCGCCAGCAGGCGCTGGCCGCGCTGCGCCTCGCACCGGTGCAATGCGCCGCCTATGGCCATCCGCTCGGCACCGGCCTGGCGACGGTCGACTATTACCTGTCCGGCGCTGCGCTGGAGCCGGCCGATGCGGACTCCCACTATCGCGAACGCCTCGTGCGCCTGCCGGGCCTGGGTTGCGCACCGCGCGCGCCGGCGACGCCGGCCGCCATCGCGCCGACGGATCTGCGCGCTCCCGGCCGACCGTTGCTGCTGTGTCTGCAGAATCTCATCAAGCTGCCGCCGGCCTTCGATGCGGTGCTGGCCGACGTACTCTCCGCGAGCGGCGGTGTGCTCGTGCTGCTGGACCGCAGCGCCGGCATCAGCCGGCGCTTCGTCGCGCGCCTGTCCGCCGCATTGCAGGCGCGCGGCCTGGATCCGGCCGGCTGCCTGCGCATCGAAGCCGCGCGGCCGTATGCGGACTATCTTGCGCTCGTGCAGCAGGCCGATCTCGTGCTCGATTCGCCGGGCTTCAGCGGCGGCGGCACCAGCCTCGACGCGCTCGGTATCGGCACACCGGTGGTCACGTTCGATGGCCGCTTCGCGCGGGGGCGCCAGACCGCGGCGATGCTGCGTCAGCTCGATCTCGCCGAACTGATCGCCGCCGACGATGCCGCCTATGTCGCGCTCGCGACCGCGCTGCTCGCCGATGCGCCGCGGCGCGAGGCGTTGCGTGCGCGGCTGCAGGCGCGCGCCTCGGCGCTGTTCGACAACGCCGACGTCGTGCCGGCGCTGGAACAATTTCTCGTCACCGCTGCGCGCGCGGCTGCGGATTCCTTCGCGCGCTGAATCGGCACGTCGTGCGGCGGGTCCCCTCGCGCGCCGGTGATTCTTCGTGGTGCGCGATACGCCGCAGCGAGACGCGGCGCGGCGCGCAGCTCAGAGCAGCGCGCGCAGCCGATACAAGGCTTCGAGCGCGGCCTTGGGCGTCAGCTCGTCCGGGTCGATCTCGCGCAGCGCGCGCTCGGCCGCCGAAGCCGTCGCAAACAGACCCATCTGCTGCGGCGCGTCCAGCGCCGCGCTCGTCGTCGCGACGCTCGCCGCGGCCGGCTGCTGCTCCAGCGCGCTCAGATAGCGCCGGGCATTGGCGATGACGCCCTTGGGCAGGCCGGCCAGCGCGGCAACCTGCAGGCCGAAGCTGCGATTGGCCGGTCCGTCCTTGACTGCGTGCATGAACACGAGGCTGTCGCCGTACTCGACGGCGTCCAGATGCACGTTGGCGATGCCGGCGTATTGCGCACCGAGCTCGGTCAGCTCGAAATAGTGCGTCGCGAACAGGGTGAACGCGCGATTGCGCTCGGCCAGCTGCACGGCGCAGGCCTTGGCCAGCGCGAGACCGTCATACGTCGAAGTGCCGCGGCCGACCTCGTCCATGAGCACCAGACTCTGCGCCGTCGCGTTGTGCAGGATGTTCGCGGTCTCGGCCATCTCGACCATGAAGGTGGACTGGCCGCGCGACAGGTCGTCGCCGGCGCCGATGCGCGTGAAGATGCGGTCGATCGGCCCTATCGTCGCGGCGTCGGCCGGTACGTAGCTGCCGATATGCGCGAGCAGCACGATCAGCGCGGCCTGGCGCATGTAGGTCGACTTGCCGCCCATGTTCGGACCGGTGATCACGAGCATGCGGCGGCCGTCGTCGAGCATGAGGTCGTTGGGCTCGAACGGATCGTCGCGCACCTGCTCGACGACCGGATGACGGCCGCGGCGTATCGCGATGCCGGCCTCGTCGCTGAGCTGCGGCGCGACCCAGTTCAGCGCATCGGCGCGGTCGGCCAGGGTTGCGAGCACGTCGAGTTCGGCGATGGACGCGGCGGCCTGCTTGAGCGCGTGCAGTTGCGCATTCAAGGCGTCGAGCACGCCGTCGTACAGCGAGCGCTCGCGCATCAGCGAACGCTCGCGCGCCGACAGCACCTTGTCCTCGAAGGACTTCAGTTCCTCGGTGATGTAGCGCTCGGCGCCCTTGATGGTCTGACGCCGCGTGTAGTGCGTGGGCACGCGCTCGGAATGAGCGTTGCTGATCTCGATGTAATAGCCGTGTACGCGGTTGTAGCCGACCTTGAGGGTCGCGATGCCGCTGGCTTCGCGTTCGCGCTGCTCCAGATCGAGCAGGAACTGGTCGGCATTCGTCGACAGGGTGCGCAATTCGTCGAGCTCGGCGTCGAAGCCGCTGCGCAGCACGCCGCCGTCGCGCAGCAGCGCGGGGGGCTGGTCGACGAGCGCTGCGGCCAGGTAGCCGGCGGTCTGCGCGTGTTCGCCGAGCTGGGCGAGCAGACCGTCCAGCAGCGGATCGTCGGCGCCGGCCAGTTGCTCGCGCAGCCGCGGCGTGGCGAGCAGGCCGTCGCGCAGGGTGGACAGATCGCGTGGTCGCGCCGAGCGCAGCGCGACGCGCGCGAGAATGCGTTCGAGATCGCCGATGCCGCGCAGGGTCTCGCGCAATGCTTCGCCGCGGCGCTGGTCGATCAGCGCCGCGATGGCCTGGTAACGATGACGCAGGACGTCCTGCGCGCGCAGCGGCCGATGCAGCCAGCGCTTGAGCAGGCGCGCGCCCATCGGCGTGACGCTGTGATCGAGCACGCCGAGCAAGGTGTGTTCGTTGCGGCCGCCCGCATTCGTGTCGAGTTCGAGATTGCGCCGCGTCGCCGCGTCCAGCGCGATGGTCTCGCTCGCGTTCTCGATCGCCAGGCCCGACAGATGCGGCAGTGCGCTCTTCTGCGTCTCCTCGACATAGCCGAGCAGCGCGCCGGCCGCGGCCACGGCCAGCGGCAGGCCTTCGCAGCCGAAGCCCGACAGATCGCGCGTGCCGAAGAAGCGGCACAACTGGCGCGTCGCCGTATCGCCGTCGAAATGCCAGGGACCGCGCTTGCGCAGGCCCGGCAGCTCGGTCACGAAGCGCGGCCAGGCCACGTCCTCGGCAACCAGCGTTTCCGCCGGCTGCAGCCGCGCGAGTTCGGAGGCCAGCGCTTCGGGCGTGGCGGCTTCGCTGAGCAGGAAGCGGCCGCTGGTCAGATCGACCCAGGCCAGGCCATAACCGCTCCTGCCCGCAGCGATGCAGAGCAGGAAATTGTCGCGGCGTTCTTCCAGCAGCGCCTCGTCGGTGACGGTGCCCGGCGTGATCACGCGCACGACCTTGCGCTCGACCAGCCCCTTCGCGAGCGCCGGATCGCCGATCTGCTCGCAGATCGCCGCCGACTCGCCGAGCTTGATCAGCCGCGCGAGATAGCCTTCGGCGGCGTGATACGGCACGCCGGCCATCGGAATCGGCTGGCCGGCGGAATTGCCGCGCTGGGTCAGGGTGATGTCGAGCAGCCGCGCCGCCTTGCGTGCGTCGTCGTAGAACAGTTCGTAGAAATCGCCCATGCGGAAGAACAGCAGCGTGTCGGGATGGTCAGCCTTGGCCGCGAAGTATTGGCGCATCAGCGGCGTGTGTTCGGGAGGCGCCGCGCCACTGCTGGATTCTTTCTTGCTAGCGTCTGTTTTCACGGTGTTTTCCATCCTTCGGCTTGCGTCAGCTTCCGCCTTCAACTGCCTTTTCTGCCGCCAAGGGCGGCTCTTTTGCGCTCGTGTCCGTAGCCCAGGCGCAGCCCGGCCGGACAGGGCGATCGCGAGCGGGCTGGTTCCCGGGCTACGCTGAGGTTTCCCCCGCGAAAAGGAAGCTTTCGCAGAGCCCCGTGCTTCGCAAGCTCATCTGCGCTGCCCGGCCTGAGCTGGACCCGTCGGGCCGCGTAGTTTACGTGCCGGACGCATCGGCAATGCCGTATCTCGTCCTCGACACGCGCCGCGACGCCCCGGCTGGTGAGCCAGAGTGACCTCGGCCAAGTCGCGCCCCGTTGGCGCCACCGTCCCGAGGCTGCCCCTGATGTCGCCGGAACGCCGTGGCATGCCGGCGCCGATCCGCCGGAAGCGGCGACGCACGTGTCGCCGGGGTTCCCCAGTGGACGGGGGGCGCCGTCGCATGCCGGCGAGGCCGGCGCGATACCGGGGCGGAGGCCGCGCAGCGCATCCGCGCCGCCGTGCCCACGGCGGACCGTGTGCAAGCGCGCCGGCCTGTTCGGCCAGGTTCCGCAAACGGCGAGAGCGGCGCCGGAAGTCCGGTTCGTGGTTCGCAAGGGTTGCGCTGCGCGGCGGCCATATCGACGAGGCCGCCGCCGTCTTCACGTCGCCCGCCGTTGCGCCGGCCCTGCCGCCGGTCCGGCGCAGGCTGGCGCACCTCGGCCTGGGCGTGCTTGCGATACCCGCCGTCGCGCCGTCGCGTGGGTCCTGGTCGATCGCGTTTGGACGAGCGCAACGACAGGGCAGGCAGGCTGACCGGCTGGCAGAACGGCCGGAGCGGGCAGGCCGCCGCCCCGGCTGCCGGCAGCGAGGCGTCCCCATGCCCGGCACCCGAAGCGGCCGGCAGCGAGCTGATGGTGGCGCCGTTTTCTGCTAGCGTTCACAACGCTCTTCCTGCCGCCTGTGAGCATGCACCAGGGCTCCACTCTTTCTGCCGCGGTTGCCAGATGACTCCTTCGCCGGATCCCAAAGACAACCGTCTTCTCGCCGCGCTGCCCGCCGAGGTGCAGACGCGTCTGTTCGGGTACCTGGAGCCGGTTCTCTTGCCATTGGGCAAGGTCCTGTACGAAGCCGGCGACACGCTGCGCCATGTGTTCTTCCCGGCGGACTCCATCATCTCGCTGCTGTATGTGATGGAAAACGGCGCCTCGGCCGAAATCTCGGTCGTGGGCAATGACGGAATGATCGGTGTCGCCGTGTTCATGGGCGGGGAGAGCACGTCGAGCCGGGCGATCGTGCAGAGCGCCGGCACGGCCTACCGGCTCGACGGCCGGCGGCTGAAGGACGAATTCAACCGTCACGGCGCACTGCTGCAGCTGATGCTGCGTTATACGCAGTCGCTGATCACGCAGATGGCGCAGACTGCCGTGTGCAACCGCCATCATTCGATCGACCAGCAGCTGTGCCGTTGGCTGCTGCTGTCGTTGGACCGGCTGCACGGGAGCCGTCTGACCATGACGCAGGAACTGATCGCCAATATGCTCGGCGTGCGGCGCGAAGGCGTCACCGAGGCCGCCGGAAAGCTGCAGAAGCTCGGCGTCATCGAATACCAGCGCGGCGTGATCAACGTGCTGGATCGGGCCGGGCTCGAACGCCTGAGCTGCGAATGCTATGCGGTCGTCAAGAAGGAGACGGACCGGCTGCTGCCCTATTCACCGGCCGAATGACCCGGCGCCGGACCTCCGGCAGGGGCCTGCGATGGCGTGGAGCGGCATGCGCCGCATGGCCGGATCAATTGCCCGGGGACGTCGTCGCCGGCGGATCTTCCGCGCCTCGGCGCCAGGTCGTGTAACCCTGCAGCAATGGTTGCGCCGTGAATCCGTGGGCGATGATGGATGTCGCCACGGTGGCCAGCGTCAGCGTGATCAGGGTATCGGCGACAGGACCGGGCAGGCCGTGGCGCAGCGCGAACACAAGGTAGTAGATCGAGCCGATGCCGCGGATGCCGAACCAGCTGATCAGCGCGGCACGCCTGAAATTCAGTCCTTCGCCGGGTAGTGACGCCAGGACGGACAATGGCCGCAGCACCAGCAGCATCAGGGGGACGAACCACCAGGCCGCCGGCACTGGTTTGGCGAATGCGAGCATCGCCCCGACCACCAGCACCAGAGTGAGTTCGGCGAATTTTTCCAGTTGTTCGTTGAAGACGCGCACCGAGTCGCGCATCGTCGCGCCCGCGTGGTGCGAATGGGTGGCGAGGGTCGTGTAGGAATGGCCGTCGATGTCATCGGTGAAGGCGAGCGGCAGGCTGTTGCGCTGCGGTTGCTCGCGCACACGGCGCAGGGCCAGGCCGGCGGTGAACACCGCGAGAAAGCCGGATGTGTGGCTGAGCTGCGCGGTGCCGTAGGCCATGCCGATGAGGCCAAGTCCCAGGAATTCGTCGAGGCCCACGGCCTCGTTGTGCCGTGTGCGCAGATAGACGACGAGCCAGCCCATGGCCGCGCCGAGCACGGCGCCGATCGCCACGCCGCCGGACGTCGCCCACAGCAGGTCCATGCTCCACCAGCGCATGGCGTTCGCGCCCAGGTCGTGCAGGCCGAGCAGGCCCAGCCCCAGCATCACGAACGGAAAGGCGGCGCCGTCGTTGAGGCCGCCCTCGCCGGACAAGCTGAATCCAAGGCGATCGGATTTCTCGGCCGGATCGGCCTGCATGCTGGCGGCGAGCACGGGATCGGTCGGCGCCAGGATGGCGCCGAGCAATACTGCGGCACCGAGCGGCAGATCGAGAAGCCACACGCCGATGGCGGCAACCATCCCCACCATCGCCATCATCGACACGAACGCCAGGCGCACGGGAAGCCGCCAGCGGTGGTTGCGCAACGGCAGATCCAGCTGCAGGCCGACGGCGAACAGGGAGATCAGCAAGGCGATTTCGGCCAGCCGTTCCAGCACCACGGCATGGAGAATCGGATCCGGCTGCAGCACGTTCGCCACGCTCGGACCGAGCAGCCAGCCGAGTGCCAGATAGACCATCGCGCTGCTCAGCGGCAGGCGACCGAGCAGGGTGCCGACCAGCGCCATGGCGACCAGCAGCAGGCCGACGGCGAGGGACCATTCCGCTACCGACATCGGCGCGGCGTCTGGCGGCATGACGCAGGCCCCCGGGCCTCCGCAAGCGGCGCAATCGCGCGGCAGTCGGGCAGCGCAGCCTGGCGCGCCAGCGATGCGCCGGGCATCTCGCCGCAGCGAGCGATAACGAATAAGGAGCGCATGGGCGGAGCATCCGCGAATGCGCCGCCGGCGTCGGTGCGATGTCGCACATGAGCCCGTACCGCAGCCGGGCCCGGGCGTAGGCACTTCGGTGGTCTTCCGCACAGACGGCCGAGCGTCGACGGCGCAGGGTCGACCGCGAACGCCGTCGCCGCCGGCACGCTGCCGCGGCCGTGCGATCCCGGAGACCGTCATGAGCAGTATCGCGTCAAGCAAGCCCGCCGAATCCCCCAGCCTCGAGCGCGAGCGCCAGATGCGCGAGTACAAGGTCAGCTACGACGGCTGCGCCTACGAGTTCAACGGCTACCGCTACGATCGGCTCGATGACGCGCTGGCTTATGCGCGGCTCATGCGCTCGCGCCCGCAGCAGCTGGATCCGCACGGAACGCACCGCGTGCGCTGCGAGCTCGGCGCGGAGTCGGAGACCGATCTGCGGCGCATGGCCTCGCTGGGCATCCTTCTCGAGAACGGCAGGTTCTGCTTCGAAGAGTTTCGCTACGACCGGCTCGCCGATGCGGTGAACTATGCGACTCTGCTGCAGCGGCGTCGCGATGAAGGCGGGCGCACCGCAGCCGGGAATGACTGAATCAGGCGCCGCGCGGGTGAAGGCCGGGCAGAAGCGCATGCGATACGGCGCTGTCGAAGCACGACGTCGCCGCTGGCGCGCGGCGTCACGGTCATACGGGTGACCGGCACTGCGGCGTCGACGCAGCGACGTCGTTCGTTCACTGCGCTCGATAGCCCGGCGGGCAGCAAACCGTCCGGCAACGCCGGCGCGAGCCGGCTTCTGCTGTTCCGGCCCGCCACATCACGGTCGCGCAGGCGCTGCGAAGCGGGCGTCCCGGACGGCAGATCAGCTGCCGCGCCTGGTCGCCTCGAACAGGAACCAGACGCGCTGTTCGGTCTGGTCGATCCACGTTTCGATCAGGCTGGCGCTGGCAATGTCACGATGCTCGCTGCACAGTTCGTGCGCCGCGCAGAAGCTGCTGCACAGCGACCGGTTGTCGTCGCCCAGTTCGGCCAGCATGTCGGACGGGTCCACGTATTCGGCATCGTTGTCCGCCAGTCGTTGGTTGCGGCTGATCTGTCCGATCGACCGCAATGCCTTTCCTCCCACCTTGCGGATGCGTTCGGCGATCGGATCGGTCATCGCGAACAGCTGTCCGGCCTGCTCGTCCAGCAGGCGGTGGTAGTCGCGAAAGTGCGGGCCGCTCATGTGCCAGTGGAAGTTCTTGGTCTTGACGTACAGCGCGAACACGTCCGCCAGCAGCAGGTTCAGAGCGCCGGTAATGTCGCGCGCCGCGGTCGCTTTCAACCCGGTCGGTGTCGCAAGCGGCGCGTTGCGGCGTTCCTGCAGCTCTTCTTTCTTCTTGATGTCGACGGTATTCATGGAGTGCTCCGGCATGGGAATGATGCGCACAGGCATCGCGCGATGGGGCGGTCGAGGAGTTGCCCTGAGGTGTTCGGACGGCGGGCAACAGGCGGGGCCGATCGTCGTTACCTCCTTTCCCGACTGACGAGAGGAGCGGCGAGGAAGCGTAGCGGGGCGATCCGTACGGTGTCGGCAAGGATCGCCCGACGCTGATTCACGCCGCGCCCGGCCGGGCCGGTTTCCGTCGCCTGTTCAGACTGCCTGTCTTTCCGGATTCCGACGCGGGTTCCCGAACGTAGGCCGGTCGCGTGTGGCGGTCTGTTCGGAAACGTACCGACATCGACGAGCCGATGCCCGACGGTGGCCCCGGCAGAAGGCCTCCGATGGCTTTTCCGAAAGGTCGAGTTCGAACGGCCCGGGCCGAACCGAGCCGAACCGCCCGAGCGACGCGGCAGGCGTCCGATTCAGCGCGCGATCGGCGGGTTCCCGCCCGGCAGGGGCGGCCGCGTATTTCCCGTTGCAGCCATTTTTTCCGGAGCGGCGACCACTCGAACTTGACCGGCTGGCGTAGAGTGGCTGCGCAGTGCGGCGAGAGGAATCATGGCATCCGAATCGGCGAGACCGGCAGCAGGCGGGAGCGGGCAGGGCGATGCCGGCCATGTCGCTGCGCCGCTTGCGGACCGCGATGATCTGTGGCGGCTGGCACTGGATGAACTGCTCGTGCGCCTGGGCGTGACGGCCGAGGGGCTGACCGACGCCGAGGCCGAGGCAAGAGCGGCTCGCTACGGCCCCAATGACTCTGCCAGCGAAAAGCCGGTGCCGTTAGTGCTGCAGTTCGTGCGCCGGTTCCGCAACCCGCTGGTTGTCGTGCTGCTGGTGGCCAGCGGCTTGTCGGCGGCTGCCGGCGATCTGGCCAGCTTCATCATCGTTGCCAGCATCGTTCTCGCCAGCATGTCGCTGGACATGTTCCAGGAGGTTCGCGCTCAGACGGCGGTGGAGGTGCTGCGCCGTTCCGTGGCCGTACGTTCGACTGTGCGCCGAAATGGCGCCTGCATTTCCCTGCCGGTGGATCGGCTGGTGCCCGGCGACGTCGTCGAACTCGCCGCAGGTGACCTCATTCCCGCCGATTGCCGCATCGTGAAGAGCCGCGATCTCTTCATCAATCAGGCATTGCTGACCGGCGAAGCCTATCCGGTGGCGAAGAAAGCCGGCGACAGCGTCGAGGAAAACGCAGGTGCGACCGGCGCATCCAACGCCGTTTTCTCCGGAACGTCGGTACTGAGCGGCAGCGCAACGGTCGTCGTCGGCCTCACGGGCGCAGCGACTGCACTGGGCGAGCTGGGAGCGAGTCTGGCGCAGAAGGCGCCGGATACGGCTTTCACGACGGGTCTGCGTCGTTTCGGCGTCCTGATCGCCCGCATGACCGTACTGATGGTCCTCTTCGTGCTGGTGGTCAACATCGGCCTGCACCGCCCGGTGCTGCAGTCGCTGATGTTCGCGCTGGCCCTCGCGGTCGGCCTGACGCCCGAGCTGTTGCCGATGATCGTCACCGTGACGCTGGCCCGTTCCGCGCTGCGCCTGGCCAGGCGCCGGGTCATCGTCAAACGCCTGTCGGCGATTCACGACCTCGGCGCGATGGACATGCTGTGTACCGACAAGACCGGCACGCTGACCGAAGGCCGCATCAAGCTCCTGCGCACGGTCGATGGCAACAACGTCGAAACCGATCGCGTCTACCTGGAGTCGTACCTCAACAGCCACTTTGAAAGCGGCATGAAAAGTCCTCTCGACGACGCCATCCTTGCCGCCCGGCCCTGCGACGTCTCGGGCTGGACCAAGGTCGACGAAGTGCCGTTTGATTTCGAACGCCGCCGCGTTTCCGTTCTCGTCGAGCACCAGGGGCTGCGCCGTCTGATCGTCAAGGGCGCGCCCGAGGACGTGTTGCGCCTGTCCTCCGGCTATGTCGATGCGCAGGGGGCCGAACATCCGATGGACGACGCCACGCGGCGCACCTTCGCGCAGACGCTGGAATCCTTCGGAGCGCAGGGACTCCGGGCGCTCGGCGTGGCCAGCCGCGATGTCGGCCCGGCCCTCGATACGGCCGCTGTCGGCGACGAGACTGCGCTCTTTTTCGTGGGCTTTGCCGTGTTTCTGGATCCGCCGAAAGCCAGTGCGGGAACGACGGTACGCACGCTGGCCGCGGCTGGCGTCACCGTCAAGGTTCTCACGGGCGACAACGAGGCGGTGAGCCGCCATGTGTTTGCGCAGATCGGCGTGCCGGTCTCCGGCGTTCTGAGCGGCGATGCGATCGACAGGCTGTCCGAGGAGGCCCTGCTGGGTCAGTTGCCTCGCGTGAATCTGTTTTGCCGCATGAATCCGCAACAGAAACACCGGGTGCTGCTGGCCCTCAGGCGCCGCGGCCACGTCGTCGGCTTCCTGGGCGACGGCATCAACGACGCTCCGGCGCTGCATGCCGCGGACGTCGGCATATCGGTCGACGGCGCTGCCGACGTTGCCCGTGCGGCCGCAGACCTGATTTTGCTCGAACACGATCTGGCGGTGGTCGGGGAGGCCGTTGCGCAGGGGCGCGGGACGGTCCGGAACGTTTCGAAATACGTGCTCATGGCATCGAGTTCCAACTTCGGCAACATGCTCAGCATGTCGGTCGCTGCGCTGTTTCTTCCGTTCCTCCCGATGCTCCCGATCCAGATCCTGCTCAACAACCTGCTGTACGACCTCTCCGAGATCGCGCTCCCGTTCGACCATGTCGACAGCGAAGCGACCCGGCATCCGGTCAGATGGAACGTGACGTTGATCGAACGATTCATGCTGGTTTTCGGTTCGGCCAGCTCTCTGTTCGATTTCCTCACGTTCTACGTGCTCCTGAAGCTGTTCGAAGCGGGCGACGCGCTGTTCCAGACGGGCTGGTTCGTCGAGTCCCTCGTCACCCAGGTGCTGATCGTTTTCGCCATTCGCACGCGCCGCCGGTTCTACCTCAGCAGACCTCATCGTCTGCTGGTCGGACTCGCTGCGGTCGCCGTGACGCTCGCCGTCGCGCTGCCCCTGTCTCCGATCGGGCACTGGTTCGGTTTCGTCGCGCCGCCCCTGTGGTTCTTCGGCTACCTGATCGTCGTGACCGTCGCCTACCTGGGTCTGGTCGAGTTGATCAAGCATTTCTTCTACAGCCGGCGAAGCGCCGAGCATCCGATCGCGCCGGCGGCGGCCTGAAAGCAGGTGCGTCGGCCTCGGGCAGCTCAAGCGCGGCGAGCCTCTGTCGGTGGATGGCTCGCGCGGGAGGATCGCTCAGCCGCTCGCGCTACGGCAACGCAGCTGCGACGGTGACGATTTTCGCCATCGGTCGCCCGCGTCGGCACGCGCGAATCCGAAAGCCCGGCTCGGATGTCGAGCAAGGAAGTCGAGCATCCTGTCCTGCGGATACGGCGCCCGCTTGCCGGGGGCTCTGCCCGTCCGGGCCGGGCGCGGCATCCGCGAGGTCATTTCGCGCGGGAGCTTCCCGCGCCGAGCCGGAGCGCGGTGGAATTCCATGTGTGGCAGCGCACCGAAAACGTTTCGACGGACGCGCACGATATCCCTGTTCTTCTGCATCGCTGGCAGCCGCCTGCGCACGAATTTCGCGGTTCCGTGCTCTGTTCGCCGGCACACGGACGGCGATGGCGCCAGGCAGGATGATGCCGGTCGTGCGGCTGGTCGCTCTGCGGCTGTTCCGGAGAGATGCGCCGGCTTTCAATGGCGTGCCTGCGCTGCGGATAGGTCAGGGCCGACAGGAACGCTGCAGCTGTCTCCTGTGCCGCCCTCGGCGAGATGCCGAAACGTGCGGAACCTCTGAGTTTCCAGTCAGGCCACATTCTCATGTTCATCCGATACCTCCTCAGCCACGGCGCATCGCCGCCGTGCTCCGTCGCAGCCATTTCCGGACGCGTGGCGTCAGCCATGCCGGAAACGCGCGAACCGGATCCGCCCCTCCGGATCCGATGCGGTTCTGCATCGGCGGACGACTCCGCGGGGCCGGGGGCCATTTCAGCCGAGGCCACGGCTGCTGCGTGCGCCTGCGACGATCGCGAGGCCGCAGCCCGCGCAGCCGAGCGCTCGCTGCGGCCGGCCGTGGCCAGTCCCGTCCGGCCGAATCGGAACAAGGTCGAACTGCTGGCCATCGTGGCACATGAACTGCGCGCCCCTCTGCATCCGCTGCGACTCGCCGCGGCTTATCTGCGGCAATCGCTGCGCGGCGGGTTGGAAGCGCAGCTGTCGGCGATCGCTGTCATAGAGCGTCAGGCAGCGCATCTGGATCGCCTGATAGGAGACCTGCTGGATTCATCGCGGCTGAGCCTGGACAAGATGACCCTGCAGCTGGACGACGTCCGGCTCTCTGCAGCGATTGCTGCTGCGGTCGATGCCAGTCAGGCGCTGGCCGACCGAAAGCGCGTTTCCATCCGGACCTTGCTCCCGCACGACGACATCCGGGTTCGTGCAGATGCGCTCAGACTGGTGCAGATCTTCACCAATCTGATACACAACGCGATCAAGTTCAGTCTGGACGGCGGCAGCGTTGACGTTCGCATCGCCCCGGACTGGTCAGGACGGTTCGTCGTCGTCGCCGTCCGGGACTACGGCGTGGGCATAGCGGCCGATTTCATCGACTCCGTGTTCGACCTTTTTGCCCAATCGGCCGAGCAATCCTCGCATGGCGGTGGTCTTGGCATCGGACTGTCGATCGTGCACAAGCTGACGCACATGCACGGCGGTACGGTTGCCGTACGCAGCGACGGAGCCGGGCTGGGCAGCGAGTTCCGGGTGACGCTGCCCCTGTCGTGCATGCCGGCTTCCGCGGCCGTCGCCGCCGCGTCGAACCTCGTCGCGGCGGCCCCATCATCGTCGCTGTGAGCGCGAGCCGGTCCGGGCTGCCCCGGCGGGCTCCGGTGCAACGGGCAGAACGCGATGTCCGGTGCGCGCATGGCCGCGCCCTGTGCCTGAAGCACCGCGCCGTCGTGTCATGCAGCGCGCGAGCGCGCGCCCGTTCCCCGTGACCTGTCCGGCGAGGTCAGGCGTGAAGCCCGTCCTTGCGGCTCTCGCGGTGCGCTGGCGGCCAGCGCACCACCTCGCGCAGCGCGGGATCGGCAGCGTCCACACGACGCCTCCGCCACGGAATGCCTGCAACTGATCACGCCTCTGACGGAATTGCGTCACTTCAGAAGGCAGGTGCTGATGCTGTCCGGAGGTGGGCAGTGCGGTGGACCTGCCATGCAATGCTGAGGTGATCTCATGTACAGGACTTTGCTCAGTTCCCTGCTCGCACTCGGGTTGGCCGCGTCCGCCCAGGCGCAGGTGCCGACGTTCGGAGACTATTGCCAGGCCGATCCGGTGGCCCAGCGCGTCGCCGACGCGGTGGCGCTGCTCGTGCCGGTCGGCGAAGTGGAGGCCGGCACCGCGCCGAACACGTTTCGGCTCAAGACCTACGATTACGATTACACGCTGACCCAGGCGGGGCATTCGGCCATCTGCCCCGAAGACCGGTTCTATGGCCAGCAGCGTGCATTGCAGGGGCGTACCGGCTTTCTCGTCGGCCCGCGCACGCTGGTGACGGCGGCGCACCTGCCGACGCCGGTCAGTCCCGTCGGCGCGCTGTCGTTCCATCCGGCGAACTACGCGGTGATCTTCGGCTGGCGCTGGGAAGCCGACGGCGCGCAGCCCACGACGGAGCCCGGCGCGAACTGCAAGCTCGGCTTCGATCCCGAGGCGATTCCGGCCGACAAGGTGTATTTCTTCGACACCAGCGGCCGTGATCCGATCTTCAACACCAAGGACGGGAATCCGTCCAACGTCACGGACTACATGTCCTACCAGCTGGATCGCGTGGTCGTCGGCGCCAAGCCGCTGCCGCTGCGCCGTTCGGGTGCGCCGCTGCTCGGCGACACCTTGCTCGTTCCAGGTCATCCGGACACGCTGCCGCTCAAGCTCGCCTATGGCGGGCGCATCCAGCGCATCGGTGCGGAGGGGCTCGGTGTCGGCGAAGCACCCGACCGACCCGGCAGCTCGGGTTCGCCGGTGTTCAATCTGCGCGCCGAAGTCGTGGAGACGGTCTGGTCGGCCGGCAACGGCGGTTTCCCGTACCATCTCGATCCCCTCCGCAACTGCTTCTACTACGCCGACAGTCTCGAAGCGGAAGGCGCGCGCGAGAACACGATCAACAACGGCCCGATCGCGCCGCTGGTGGCGCATGTGCCGCGGCTCGCGAATGAACTGATCGTCACGCCGTTGAATCTGGTCCGTCATCAGGTCGCCGCGACCTCTATCACGAATGCCGTTTCCTATTTCGACGTCAGCCTCGCCGCCGGGGCCAGCGGTCCGGTCAACTACACCATCCGCACGACGCCGGGGAGCACGCGTGGCTCGGCCGTCGGAAACCTGAGCACGCTGGAGGTGGTACCGGACAACATGACCCACGCGTTCACGATAGCGCCCGGGGCCACGCAGCGTTATCGCGTCAATGCGGCGAGCAGCGCGAACGGCTGCGAGTCCGCCGAGATGGAAGTCCGCGTGGCTTCCCAGACCGCGGATTCGTTCGCGAGCGTGATTCCGCATCGCTTCGAAGTCCTGCGCGGCGACTTCGAGGTTCTGCCGGACACCGACTGGAAGCTCGCCGCACTGGCTGCGCCGTATCCGACGCATACGCTGACCTTGCGCAATCCGAGCCCGGTTCCGGTCACCTTGACCTTGACGCCGTCGGCGAGCTGGCTGCGCATCAACAACGCGACGTCGGCGACCGTGAACCTCGCGGCTGCCGGTGCGTCCGGCGACTCGGCCACGGCCGTGATGTCCATCGCCTCGACCGCCGACATCGACGTTCCGGTCGGCACGACGGCGAATGCCACGCTGACGGTTGCCGCCGTCGGCGCGCAGTGCATGGATCGCGGCAGCGAGGAGATCGCCGTGTCGTTCACCAACGGCGTGCAGTACTTCACGCTCGAGGACGTGGCCGGCAACGGCATCCCGACGTCGACGACCGGCGGCTTCGGCGACCCGCTGACGTTCACCTTCGATCTGTCGGGCTTCGACGCGACGGTGGGCGACATCGACCTGCTGTTCGACTTCCAGTCGGGTGCCGGCGCGCTGCCGGCCAACCAGGCCGACGAGCATATGAAGATCACCCTCAAGTCGCCGCATCCGCCGAGCCCGTCGCTCGATCCGCTGGTGCTCTGGAACCGCGACAACGGCGTGCCGGCGAACTTCATCGGCAGTTCCATGCTGCTCGACGACGCGACCGCGCCGCCGCTCGGCGGCCATCTGCTGGCCGAGTTCAACGGCGAATCCATGGACGGCGAATGGGAGCTGACGTTCTACAGCAACACCACTTCCAACATCTTCCCGGTCTGGGTGACCTTGCGCATGCAGCGGCAGCCCTGAAGGTCGCTGCGATGAAACCGCCGGCGGCGAAGCGCGGCTTCGTCGCCGGCGACAGTGAGCGGCGAAGCCGTCGCGCCGGCCCTGTCGGCGCGACGGCTTCCTGTCGCGGCACACGGTTCACGGCGCCGCGGTTCGTGGGTGGGGCCGATTCACGGTTCCCCGGGCCGCACATTGCCGTTTCGCGACAGGTCCGCCGCAGCCGGGGGCGTTGCCGGCGACCGTGTACGCAGTCGCCTCGCGTGCGTGCGAGCGCTTGCGGCTGATCAGAACGTGTCGGCGAACAGCGTGTCGTTGTCGGCCAGACAGTAGAGGCGCTGCGGCAAGGTACAGGCCAGCGGCGTGAGTTCCTGGGTCCAGGTCGCCAGCGTCGTATTGACGACGCCGTAGGTGCCGGTTGCGCCGGTGGTCGCGGTCCAGCCGCTGCAATTGGCGGTGCCCGGCGTGCCGCTGGCGGTCGTGCCGGTCCAGGCGCCGAAGTTCTGCACGTAGGCGCCGGCCGCGTCGAGATTGATCGGTGTCTCGATGCTGCCCGACTGCAGCTGCTGCAGCGAGCTTGCGATGCGCTGGCCGTCCAGGCGATACCAGGGACCGTCGTTCGCGAAGCGCGACGCCGCCGGCACTCCGGTGTCGGACAGCCACGCGCGGTATGTCGTCGGCCGCGGCAGCGCGGCTGCCTGGGCCTGGGTTTGACAGATCGCGTCGGCCGCGGCGAGCCCGGTCTGACCCTGCGCTTCCACGCTCGCGCCGAGATCGCCGCTGTAGGTCTGCGTCGTCACGAACGCGACGCGGCCGCGCGAAGCGGCTTTCGGCAGCGCAGGACCGCTGCCGCGCTGCAGGCAGTACAGCGGCGCCGGACTGTTGCAGTTGACGAGCCGGCCCAGACTCCAGGCCTGCGCCGTGCTGGTGGTGCGGCCGCCGGCCGCCGAGGTGCCCGACGTGGCCGCGGTCCAGTCGCCGCAGCCGACGAAGATCGTGTCCCTGGCGCCGAGCGGACTCGTGCCGGTGAACGCGAGCGGAGCGGTCGAAACCGTATTGAGCTCGGTCACGTTCAGCGGATTCAGTATGGCATCCGTAGTGAAGCTGGCCGACGCCACGTCGGCGAACGGGCGTCCGTCGCGACGCCACCAGGGACCGGCATTCGTCGGCAGCTGCGTGAGGCCGCAGTTGGCCGATCGCTTGCCCGGCAGGCCGTGCACGCGGCAATACGCATCGTCGTTGCTGTCGGACATCCAGGCGACGAACTGGTCCGCTTCGGCCAGCCCGGCCGCCGTCGCGCGCTGCCGGCAGATCCGATCGGCGGCGGCCAGACCGCTCAGACCGTTGGCGTCGGCCCAGGTCTGCAGATTCGCGTTGCCCTGCACCGAGGTCACGAACGCGAGCCGTTCGCCGTCTGCATGAGCGGCACAGGCCGCAAGCGACAGCGCCAATGCGATACCGGAACGAAACATGGAATTCCCAAGCCGAGGATGAGGCTCTGCAGAACGCCGGCGGCAGCGGCTACAGAACAGACGTCGGGGAATGGCTGTGGGATCGGTTCAGGCGAAGACGCGCCGCGGACGGCAAAGTCGCCGCGGTATCGGCAATGAGGCGCGGAGCGTGCTCGTTGTTGCGGCGATTGCGCGAGGTTGACGTTCCGTCATGCCGGTCGGCGTTCGCTGCAGCGCGCGGGTTTGCGCGGCCGGCTGGCCTGGTGTGGAAGCCGTCACGAACCGGCTGCGCGCCCGAAGGGGCGAATCCGCGTTCTGATGTGTTCGTATTGTGTTCGCCATGATCGGACGGGTTAAGATCGCCGAGCCCACCGGGATCGCGTCGCCGGGTGCCGTGGCGTCTCGATGGAAACGAGCCTTGGACGTCAGGCGCGCAGCCACGAGCAAGCAGAGCACGGCGAAGTAGTGTCCTGTGCAGATCCTGTGGCGCGCGTTGGCGCTTCAGCGGCGACCGTCGCGGGAAGCGGACGGCATGACCGGGCTGATCCGGCTTGCAGCGAGTGGAGATGGCTGACGCCGGTGGCCGTGCTGGAATACTCATTCGAGGGTTTTCGCGTCAAGGTTGCCGAGCGCGAACTCTGGTGTGGCGACGCGTTGCTGCCCGTCAATCGCTATGTCTTCGACTGCATCGCCTATCTGATCGGGCATCGCGATCGGGCGGTGGGCCGCGACGAACTGGTCGCGGCAGTCTGGGGCCGGGTCGAAATCACCGACGGCCACCTCAACCAGATCATCGCGCGCGCGCGCCGGGCGCTGGACGACAACGCCCAGGCGCAGCGCCTGATTCGCACGGTGTCGGGATTCGGTTATCGCTGGGTGAGCGAGGTGGAAGTCCGCGAGACGAAGGGCGCGGAGGAAACCGCGCTCAAGCCGGTGGAGGTTGCCGCGCCCGCAATGCCTGCGCCCGCCACGGCGGACGTGCCTGCGGAGCCTCCGCTTCCCGCACGCGCCGACGGTCCGTCCCGGCGCTCGCCGCGATACGGCTGGTACGCCGTCATCGCGATGCTGGCCGTTCTGGCGGGAGGCTGGGCGATCCGAAGTCATTTCCGCGCCGGCGAGCCGCCATCCGTTCCGGCGGAGGACGTCCTGGTCGCCGGCAAGGCCGTCATCGTGCTGCCGTTCGTGGTCGATGCGCCTTCCGAATCGACCTGGCTGGAGCTGGGCGCGATGGATCTGGTGACCGAGCGCCTGCGCGTGGCGGGCCTGCGGGTTTCGCCCAGCAGGACCGTGGTCACCGCGCTGCATGGAACCCATCCTTCGATCAAGCCGGCCGACTATGCGCAGATTCGCGATGTGCTCGGCGGCGACCTGATCATCCAGGGAACGGCCACCCGCTCGGACGAGACCTGGCGGATCGTGCTTGCGGCCGTGAACGCCGCCGGCGCCGAACACCGTATCGAGACCAGCGGCAGCGATGCCATCAAGGCAGCCCGGACGGCGGCCGACCTGCTGCTGGCGGCCACCTTGCGCGAGCCGCCCCGGGACGGAAACACGCCTGGAACCGATGTGATCCGCGAGCGTCTGCAGCAGGCGGAGGCTGCCTCGCTGGCCAACCAGCTGGAGCTCGCGCGCAACATCCTGCTGGCGATTCCCGACACTCCCGAATTCCTGCCGGAAGTACGCCTGCGCCTCGCCGAGCTGGATTTCCGCGCCGGACAGTACGACCGTGCGACCGAGGCGATAGGAACACTGCTGACCGATCCGGCGGTTGCGCCGGATGACATCCACCGCGGACGGGCGCTGGTCCTGCGCGGCAATCTGAGCTTCAGGCGCTCGGACTTCGCCAGGGCGGTCACCGATTTCGATGCCGCTGTCGCGACGCTGGACGCCGGCGTCGCGCCGCTGGACCTGTGCGACGCGCTGACCCGACGGGGGCTGGCCCGGGTCGCGCTGAACGATTCCGACGGTGCGCTCTCGGACTATGGCCGGGCCTACCTGCTCGCCGAGCAATCCGGAGACCGCCTGCGCGTGGCGCATATCGAGGCGGGTTTCGGACAGCTGCAGATTGCCCGCCATCGCCTGGAACTGGCGCTGCCTCACCTGAATGCGGCGATCGACCGCTATGAGGCATTCGGCGTGGTGGAGCGCGTCGTCACCTTGCGCAGCGTGCTCATCGACGTCTATGCCGACCTGCTGCGCTGGTCGGACGTATTGCCGTTGATGGAACGCCAGTGGCAGTCACGCGAGCGGATCGGCGACCCGGGCCTGAGCCTGGTGGTCTTCAACCGCCGGGCACGGGTGCTGATGGGCGTCGGGCGCTATCGGGACGCGGCCGAGGTGGTGGCCGAGGCGCAACGGCGGTTTCACGATCTGCGCCCCGGCAGCGTGCGCTATCTCCACGACATGCAGGCGGAACTGGCCGCGCGCTCGGGCCAGCCGGAAAAGACCGTCGCTGCAGTGGATGCCGCCCTGGAGACCTGGCCCAGGGATCCGTCGTTCGATCGTTACGCCTACCTCGTGCTGCTGCGCCAGCGCGCGCTGATCGCGCAGGAGCGCGCCACGCCGGAGCAGATCGAGCCGTGGTTGCCGCCGGATGGCGGTGGCGTATCGGCTGTATTCCTGCTGGCCAAGGCCGAATGGGCGGCCCGGCAGGCGGCCGCGGCCGACCCGGTCCAGGCCGCGTTCGATCGCGCCCTGGCGAGAGCCGAGGATGTCGGGCTTCCCGTGCTGGTGTCTCTGGTCGCTCAGTCCTATGTCGACTGGCTGCTGGCCCAGGACCGGCGGGACAAGGCCGCCGAACTGGCCGGACGGGTCGCCGTCTGGGCGAACGACGACTACGAATCCGCCCTGGTCCGGGTCAAGGTCTTCCATGCACTCGGCAGCCGCGACGCCTGGCGGCAGGCCCTGGAGAAGGTCAGGCAGCTCGCCGGCGAGCGGGTCATTCCCGCCCGGCTTGCCGACCCGCCGGCGGCCCGCTGAGGCCGCGGATCCGGCCGTTGCCGCCGGGCGCCGGCAGAGCCACACCCGTTCGCCGGTATAGCCGCAGCAGAGGGGCGGCCAATGAAGACCGCCGTCCGGCCAGACGGCCGGGTCGGCTGCCGGCCGGCCTGCCTGTCAGCTGACCAATGGCCCCGGACACCCGCCGTCAGCGCCTGTCATCGTCTGTCATGTATGTCATGCGCCTGACCCGTAAAGGTTTTGCACAGTCCATCCCCGTCCATCCGATGCGGGTGGCTTCAGATCCAGGGGCGCTCTGCAGGCCCCGGTGGCAGCGGCAACAACCTCCATGGAAACCCGAATGAATGACTTGATCAGCAAGAACGATGCGCCGCCGCCGCCCTGTCGGCGGCGCGGCGGCCCTGGCAGCGCGGCCGCAGGAACGCCAGGCGCGGAAGCAGCCGTCCTGCGCAGGCGCTTCGGCTCCTGGCCGAGGAGCGGCGCCCTGCTGGTTGCGACCTGGCTGGCCTTGTCCGTCGCCGGCGTGGCGCAGGCGTTCAATCCCGGCGCCGACGGCAATGTGACCGAAGTCGCGACGTTCCCCGACGGCGACATCCTGATTTCCGGCCCCTTCACATCGGTGGGCGGGCAGCCGCGCGGCCAGTACGCGCGCCTGAATCCGGACGGCAGCGTCGACCCGACGTTCTACAACTCGCCGGTGGCGGGCGACGTCCTCGCGATCGCCGTGCAGGCCGACGGCAAGGCGCTGATCGGCGGCAAGGGAACGCAGGGCAACGGCGGCCTGCTGCGACTCAACGCCGACGGCAGCGTCGACGGCAGCTTCGTCGACGCCGCCACCGGCGGTACCCCGGCGATCCACAGCATCGCGGTACAGGCGGACGGCCGCATCCTGATCGGCGGCGAGTTCATCGCCATCGGCGGCCAGCCGCGTACCAATCTTGCCCGCCTGAACGCCGACGGCACCCTGGACCCCAGCTTCGACGCCGGTTCGCTGACGGCGTCCCCTCCTCCGATCGAAAGCATCGCGGTACAGGCCGACGGCCGCATCCTGATCGCCGGCTACGGCAAGCTGCTGCGCCTGCTGCCGAACGGCCAGGCCGACACCGGCGAACCGTTGCCGCCGGTTGCCGCCGACTCGAACATCAGGACGCTGGAGCTCCAGGCCGACGGCAAGATCCTCGTCGGCGGCGGCTATGGCTTCGCGCTCGGCGGCGTCGATCGCGGCACCCTGGTCCGCCTGAACGCCAACGGCAGCGTCGATACGGACTTCCTGCCCAACGTGCGCGGCGACATCGACTCGATCGCCCGGGACAGCGGCGGCAACATCGTGATTGCGGGCGGAATCACCTCCGTCGGTGGGGTCGTGTTCCGCAATCTGGCCCGGCTGACCGGTGCAGGCGCGCTCGACACGGGTTTCCTGGCTGCGGAAATGAACGCGGCACCCGTCTACGACGTGGCGCTGCAGGCGGACGGAAAGCTCGTCCTGGGAGCTCATTTCACCCAGATCAACGGCCTCACGCGCAACCACATCGCGCGCCTGCATGCGGACGGCCGCCTGGACAACGCCGCCGCGGCGCCGCTGTCGGTCACGCCGCGCGTCAGCGAGGGCGGCAGCGCCAATCCGGCGACGCCGCAAGCGGTGAACGAAGGCGGCAAGACACTCATCACGTTCGTGCCGGAGCCGGGCCGGGTGCTCGCTTCGGTTTCCGGTTGCGGCGAAGGTCGGCGCAGCGGCAACGACTACCTCACGGGCTGGGTCTATGCCGATTGCACGGTATCGGCCAGTTTCGTGCCCGAGGCCAATGCCGTGTTCGATCCCGCGCCGAATGCCAACGTCGAGGCGATCGAGATCCTCGCCGACGGCCGCATCGTGGTCGGCGGCTGGTTCACCCGGATCGGCGGGCGGGACCGGCTCAAGGTCGCCCGGCTGGCGCCGACGGACGGCGCCGCCGAAGCGAATTTCGCCGACGGCACGGGCGTGTATCAGGAAGGCAACACCGGCGGCTCCGTGGTCTATGCCGTGGCTCCCCAGGCGGACGGAAAAATCCTGTACGGCGGCGAAGAGGGCCTGATCCGCAACAACGCCGACGGCAGCCGCGACACGGCCTTCTCGGCGGCGCTGGGGCCGGACGCGTTTGTGGAAAAAGTCCTGGTGCAGCCCGACGGCGCGATCCTGGTCGCCGGACGACAGCTGCTGACGACGAGCGCCATGCCCCATCTCCTGCGCCTGCACGCCAACGGCGCGCTGGACAGCGGGTTCACCGCGGATTTCGGCGCTGACGACGACATCAACATCTATTCGCTGCTGCTGGAGCCGAACGGCCGCATCCTGGTCGGCGGCGGCTCCGGCGGAGGCGGCTATCTCGGCCGGCTCAACGCCGACGGGTCGCTGCATACGGTGTTCCCGGCCACGTCGACGATTGCCGACGTCACGGCTTTGCATCGGCTGCCCGACGGCCGCTACCTCGTCGGCGCGGTCAGCAAGATCAACCTCGGCGACGGTTCGCCGGTCGACTCCCAGCTCGTGCGCCTGCTGTCCAACGGCACGCGCGATCCCAGCTTCCTGGCGCAGGTCGACGGCGGCCTCGGCGGCGTCAAGAGCATCGCCGTGCAAGCCGACGGCGCGATCCTCATCGGCGGCGGCTTTCGCACGATCGGCGGCGTCCTGAGGCCGAATCTGGCGCGCCTGAGCGCAAACGGCGAACTGGAAACGGCATTCAACGCGCGCCCCAACACCTGGGTCAAGGACATCGCCCTGCAAGCCGACGGCAAGATCCTGCTCGCGGGTTACTTCAGCCAGATCAACGGTCTCGCGCGTCGCGGCCTCGCGCGCCTGAAACCCGACGGCCGCATCGATATCGACGCGTTCGTGGTCACCCCGCTGGCCGGAGCCAACGGAACGATCACGCCGAACGCGCCGCAGGAGGCGCTGCCGGGAACGCAGGCGCAGTTCACCCTCGTGCCCGATCCCGGCTACGTCATCGGCGCGGTGACCGGCTGCGCCGGTTCGCTCAACGGGCTGGTCTATACCACCGGCGCGGTCAGCGGCCATTGCACCGTCACGGTCGAGTTCCTGCTGGAGACCGTCACGTACACGGTGATCCCGGCCGCCGGCAGTCACGGCGCCATCGTTCCGGCGGTGCCGCAATCGGTGCTGTTCGCGCAGACCACGAGCTTTCAGCTCGTGCCGGATGCCGGCTACTACCTCGCCGGCGTCGAAGGCTGCGGCGGCACGCTCAGCGGAACCCTGTACACGACCGACCACATACTGGCCAATTGCTCGGTGGTCGCGCGCTTCCACCAGCCCGCCACGTTGATACCCAGCGGCGGTGCCGCGCAAAGCACGGCGATCAATACCGCGTTCGCCGCGCCGCTGACGGTTCGCGTGATCGATGCGAACGGACAGCCAGTGAAGGGGGTCACGGTGAATTTCGGCGCGCCGGCTTCCGGCGCCAGTGCAACGCTTTCGGCAGGCAGCGCCGTGAGCGGGCCGGACGGCCTGGCCAGCACCACCGCCCGCGCCAACGGGCAGGCCGGCAGCTACGCCGTGACGGCGAACGTGCAGGGCGCCCAGGCCAGCTTCGCGCTGACCAACGAATCCGCCGAACAGGGCGGCATCGAATTGCAGGTCACGGTCAGCACCTTGCCGGCGCCGGCCTGCGGCACGCAGACCAGCATCACCGTGACGCCGGGCGAGCCGGTCAACTACTGCTTCACGATGGTCAACCACAGCAATGTGACGCTCAACTACCACACATTGACGATGCTGACCCACGCGCCGTTCCTGTACGAGTATTCCGGCTGGGACCGCCTGTTCGATCTGTTGCCGCAGACCGTGCCGCCCGGCGGCAGCTTCCGCTACAACCACGTGGCGACCGCCGGCACCGAGGATCTGTTGCCGCGCTTCACCTGGAATGCCACCGCGTCGCGGCCGGGCTACGAGCAGGGTTCGGACCCTGGCGTCGTGTTCTCCGACATCCGCACGACCGGCACCGCGCTGGCGCTGGGGGCCAAGGGCGTCTACCGGCTCGGCGCGCTGCCGTTCCCGATCAGCTTCTACGGCCAGTATTTCCACGAAGGCGACAGCAGCGTCCTGTGCATCAACAACAGCGGAACCCTGGCGCTGCGTACGGCCGACGACGTGGACGGCTGTCCGGAAGCGATCGTCCTGCCGCCGCCGCTGGTGGGTGACAACGACACCATGGGCGCCATCGCGCATTCCAGCTTTCCGTTCTACGGCTACAACGGCATCGCGGCCTACTGGGATCTGCTCGGCAGTCATGGCGCGGTCTACTACGCCACGCTGGGCACGGCGCCGAATCGCCGCCTGATCGTGCAATGGGACGACAAGGACCACGCGCTCTATCCGAACCAGGCCGGCGGCGTCACCTTCCAGGTGGTGCTGGAAGAAGGTACCGGCCGCATCCACTACGTCTACCGGGATCTGACCTTCGATGTCGTGGCCGAACCCAATCCGGATTTCGGCGGATCTGCCACGGTCGGTTTGGTCGGGTTCACGCCGATGACGGCGGATCCGCCGTACCGGGAATACTCGTACAACAGCGCGGCCCTCAAGGAAGGCCAGGTGATCACCTGGACGCCCGTCGACGTGCCGCGACACGCGTCCGGCGATGTGCTGGTCGAGGTCGGCGCGCCTCGGCTGACCTTGGCGTCCGCGGCGATCCATGCCCAGGCAGCCGCCGGTCAGCAGGTCGGCGCCACCTTGCGCATCGGCAACGCCGGCGAAATCGATCTGAACTGGTCGCTGAAGGAAGCGCAGGCGCACTCGCATTTCCCGCCGACCGATCTGAGCCCGTGGCTGCCGGATTTCGAACGTTCCAACGCGCACGCCTACCGCATGGCTGCACCTCGCCCGGCAGCGAACGGGACGTCGGCGTCTGCACCGGGTTCGGTGTTCGCGGTGCCCGCCTATGCCAACGCGAGGAACTTCTGGAACGGCTTCACCCTCGGCGCGATCAGCTTCGACGCGAGCCGGCCCGATCGCATCGTGCAAGGCGCGGGCGTTCCGATGCATTCGGGCGACTACCTGATCGCCGACTTCGCCGGCAACGATTTCACCCGCGTCTATACGCTGGGCAGCTACGGCGGCGACATCGGCTTTGCGTGGTCGGATACCAGCACCTTGCTGCCCACCGGCATCGGCGACGCCGTCATGGTGAATGCCCAGAAGCCGCCCTACATGCGCTGGTCGGCGATGGCCTGGGACAGCCGCACGGAAACGATGTTCGCGGCCACTGCCGCCGACCTTGGCCACTGCGCGGCGGCGGTCGCTTCCGACCTGTACCACCTCGATCTGCAAACCGCGCAAGCGACCTACATCGCGCCCATCACCGCGACGGTGAGCCTGTGCATCCGCGCCTTGGCGGTCGCGCCGGACGGCGCGCTGTACGGCATCGACGACTTCAACAACAGCCTGGTGGCGATCGACAAGAACACCGGCGCCGCAGCGATCGTCGGTCCGCTGGGCTTTCCGGTCGAAGGGGCGAACCTGAGCGCCGATTTCGACGAATCCACCGGCGTCCTCTACCTGGCCAACGGCAGCCGTCTGTACACGGTGAACCTGGTCACCGGCATGGCGGCCCTGATCAGCCCGGGGCTGTCGATAGGCAATGAACCGGTCCGCATTGATGGCCTGAGCATTGCGGTGGCCGGCGGCGACTGCGCATCGCCCGCGCAGGTGCCCTGGCTGCGCGTGCAGCAGACGGCGGGCACGACACCGCCGGGCGCACAGGCGCAGGTCCGCGTCGATCTGGATGCCGGCGGTCTGGTGCCCGGCCTCCACGAGGCCAACCTGTGCGTGTTCAGCAACGACCGTGCGCGGTCGCTGGTACGCGTACCGGTGTCGCTGACCGTCACCGCGGCCGGCGATGCGATCTTCGCCAACGGTTTCGAGGCCACGCGCTGACCGTTCCGCTCAACGCCGCCGAAGTGATCCGGCCGCTCGCCGCGGCCGGATCACCTTCCCGTCCTCCGGACGTGACTACCCAGTTCTGGAATCACCCATGATGAACCTGCTTGGTTTTTCTTCCCGCCCCTCGGTCCTGCCATCCGCGATCCTGCTGGCGCTGTTCGCCCTGACCAACCCGGGCGGCGTCGCTGCGGCGGTCCCGCAGCCCGACGCCGTCGCCGTGCGCGAGATCGCCGCCTCGCCCGTCGGCCGCTACCTGGTCCGATTCGAGGAACCCGGACTGCTCGACTATGACGGCGGGCTGCCGGGCCTGGAGCGCACGGCGCCGACGCGCATTCCGTTCGCTTCGCGCCTGGATGTCCGATCGCCCGCGGCGCGCGCGTATTCCGCGCATCTGGCCGTGCAGCGGACGATCCATCTGGAGCAGATCGGCCGCCTGCTGGGCCGGCCGGTGACGCCGGCGTTCCACTACGAAGTCACCTATCACGGCGTCTCGCTGCCGCTGTCGGAGCAGGAGGCCGCGGCGGTCGCGGCACTGCCCGGCATCGTCAAGGTCAGCCCGGTCGGCGTCCAGCAGCCGCTGACCTACCGCGGTCCGACGTTCATCGGCGCGGACACGATCTGGAACGGCACGTCGGTGCCGGCCTATGCCGCAGCCACGCGCGGCCAGGGCATCCGCATCGGCATCATCGACACCGGTGCCGACAGCCGCCATCCCTCGTTCGCGAACGACCCGGCCTGCGGATTCGACGCAAGCCATCCCAAGCTCGTCGCGCACGACTGCACCGTCAGCGACGGCATCGTCTGCACCGGAACGAACCCCGCTCCCGACGCGGGCGTCGGCCACGGCATGCATGTGGCGTCGACGGCGGCCGGCAACGTCCTGGATGCCACTGCGGTACCGACGCCGATACTGCCTGCGGGCAGCCGTCTGTCCGGCGTCGCGCCGTGCGCGGCCGTCGTCACCTACAAGGTCTGCGGCGCCGGCGGCTGTTTCAGCGATTCGCTCGAAGCGGGGGTGCAGAACGCGGTGGCCGACAACGTCGATGTGGCGAACTATTCCATCGGCCGGACCTGCGGCTACGGCGATCCGTGGTCCGACGATCCGGATTTCCGCGGCGCTGCGGCGGCGGGCGTGTTCGTCGCCGCCGCGGCCGGCAACACCGATGCCGGCTGCCTGGATCCCGTCGGCCGCGTCACCAACCTGGGGCCGTGGGTGACGACGGTGGCCGCGTCGACGCACGACATCGGGTTCATCCCGGCGCTGTCGGTGACGGGGCCCGTCGCGCCGCCGGCGATACTGACCGAAATGGAAGTCGTCCCCGGCAGCACGACCTTGTCCGCGCTCGATGTCGGCGAACGTCTGGCCAGCCCATTGCGCGCCTTTGCCGCCAATCTGCGCGGCTGCACGGCCGGAAGCGCCATTCCGGCCGGCTATTTCGACGGCGCGATCGCCGTGGTGCAGCGAGGCGACTGCAATTTCTCGGAGAAGATCGCCAATGCCGCCGGAGCGGGGGCCGATCTGGTCCTCGTCATCAACCAGGTGGCCGATCCGTTCCGGATGGACACCACCGGCGCACCGGCGATCGGAGCCTTCAGCATCACGTCGCTGGAAACGTCCCAGGCGCTGCTGGCGTTCCTCGCGGCGCATCCCGAGCCGGTCCTGCCCGCAGACGCGGTGTTCGTCGATGGCTTCGACCCGAAAGCCGGCACGACCGGCCGGTTCCAGCCCGCCCTGCAGCGCGCGCAACAGCCCGACGTCATCGGCAACTTCAGCCTGCGCGGCCCGGTGCCGCCGCCGCTGGGGGATCTCGCCAAGCCGGACATCACGGCGCCCGGTGTCGGTATCTACGCGGCGACCGATCCGGCGTCGGGCGACTACGAGTGGATGAGCGGCACGTCGATGGCCAGTCCGCACGTGGCCGGCAGCGCGGCGCTGTTGCGCGCGGTGCATCCGGACTGGTCCGTGGCCGAGATCAAGTCCGCGCTGATGACCACGGCGCTGACGGCGGGCCATCGGGAGGACGGCATCGCGCCGTGGACCCCCGAGGAAGTGGGCAGCGGACGTGTCGACCTGACCCGGGCCGCGCTGGCCGGGCTGACGCTCGACGAAACCATGGCCAACTACGATGCGGCCAACCCGAACGGCGGATCCATCCGGATCCACCAGCTCAACCTGCCGTCGCTGCGCAACCTGAGTTGCGGCGAGCGCTGCCAGTGGACGCGGACCGTACGCAACCGGCTCACACGCAGCGGCACGTGGACGGTGGATCACGCGGGCCCGGCCGGCTATGCGCTCAGCGTCGAGCCGGCCAGCTTCACCTTGGCCCCGGGCGCGAGCCAGGTGCTGACCATCACCGCGACGGTGAACGATGTCACCGTGCCCGCGGAAAAGAGCTTCGGTCGACTGGTGCTGCACGAGAGCGCCGGTGACGTGCCCGACCAGCAGTTGCCGATTGCCGTGCGCGGTACTGAAGTCAGCGTGGCCTGCCGCGATGGTCATTGCGATCTGCGCACCGACCAGTTCTCCAGCGGCTACAGCGCCGCCGGCTGCGGTGCATCCTGTTCCATGCTCTGGGCGAACCGTTTCTCGCCGCCGCCGGCGGCATTCCCGATCACGTTGACGACGCTCACCTTCCTGACCGGTTCGTCGGCCTATGTGCATGCGGGCGACCGGTTCGACTTCTACGTCTACCAGGACGACGACCGCGATCCGACCAACGGCGCCACCCTGGTCGGCTCCAGAAAGGGATATCTCATTGCCACCGCCGGTGCGCGCCTGCGTACCCTGGTGCTGGAACAGCCGATCGTGCTGAACGGGCCGGGCGACGTCGTCATCGCCGTGACCAATCCGGTCGGAAGCGGGCCGCGTCCGGCGACGGGTGAATTGTCGACCTTCCTCGGCCGCTCCTATGCCGGCGCCTACACCGGCGAGGATCCGGTACTCGGCAGCTCCGCGGTCCATCTGCAGCTCACGCCCGACGGCGTGGGCAGCGCCGTCAACTGGGTGATCCGCGCGGCCGGCACGACGGCGAGCGGCCAGCGGATCGAACTCGGCAGCACGGCGGTGCCCGTCGCGCGCTGATGCCCTGCGGCGCGGCTGCACACTGCGGCGTCGTGCAAAAAGGAAACCCCGCACAAGTGCGGGGTTTCCATTGTTGCGGCGCATCGGCGGCCGGCGGATGCGGGCGTCGTGCCCGACGCTCCGTCGCCGCGGACGATGCGGCCGGAGCAGGCCGCGGCGGAACGCCCAGCAGAAACAAAAAAACGGTGCCGCAGTCCGCTCTCGCGTGATCGGACCACGGCACCGTCCCGTGAAACCCGCACGATGCGAGACGGAAGAAACCGGCGCCGCAGCCCGTAGCCGTGACCGGGCTGCGGCGCCGTCCCGTGACTCAGTGGTCTTCGCCGTCCCAGTAGAAGATCGTGTCCTCGCCGAGGTACTCGAAGGCGCCGATGTCGGGGCGGTCGTAGTAGCGGTTGAAGGTGCGGCCGAGTGCGGCGTCGACGCCGCGCTGGTCGGTCGGCAGCAACGGGTAGATGTTGTCGCCGCGGTCGCGCGCCGGACTGTTGGCCGCGATCGCATGGGTCGGCGTGTAGCCGCCGTTGGCCGCCAGCGGCGACAGTAGCGGGTCGCTGGCGATCAGGTTCTCGCTGTCGCCGGCGTTGAACGTGCCGGGCGCCGGCACCGTCTGCATCAGGCTGTGCCGTGCGCGGATGCTGTTGGCGGCGGCGTCCAGGTCGATTTCGCGCACGACGTCGCTGGCGGCGAGCAGCACGCTTTCCATGTCCAGGTGATTGTCGCCGCTGCGCACGAAGATGCCGCCGCCGACCAGCGGCGGCCCGCCGGGGCTGGCCATCGGGTTGCCGTAGATCGTGCTGTTGCGCAGTTGCAGGCGGCCGCCGGACAGCGTGATGCCGGCGCCGGCGCTGGCGCCGATGTTGGCCGGCGTGCCGTTGCCGGAGAACGTGCTGTTGGCGATGCGCAGCGGCGTGCCCGGTGCGTCGATCGGTGCGACGAGGAACAGGCCTGCACCCTGCGGCTGCCCGGAGATGTTCGCGTTGATCGTGGTCTGCGCCATGTCCAGCGACGACAGTGCGAGATAGCCGGCGCCGCCGGTGTGCTGCGCCTGGTTGTCGTTGAAATGGGCCTGCCGCACGGTCAGCTGCGTGCCGGTGTCGGTCGTGGCGAGCGCGCCGCCGAATACGGCGCTGTTGCCGGAAAAGCGTACGCGGTCCATCTGGATGCGGCCGCCGGTTATCTGCGCGGCGCCGCCGTGGAAATCGGAAATGTTGTTCGAGAACACGCTGTCGCGGATGGCCAGCTTGCCGTCGTACTGCCACAGCGCGCCGCCGTCGTTGGCCGAATGGTTGGCGGAAAAGGTGCAGCCGGCGAGGGTCAGGTCGACGTATTCGCTGCGCACCGCGCCGCCGTCGCCGTTGTCGGTGACGATGCCGTCGTCGTTGACCGTGCCACGGGTGTTGCCGTTGCTCAGCACGAGATCCTGCAGGGTCACGACGAGCTGGCGTTCGACAGTGCCGCGCAGCAGGAACAGGCGGCCGCGATCGTAGTCGGCTACCGGCTGCGCCGGGGTGGCGTTGCTGAGCACGACCGGCACGCCGCCGGCGCCGCTGCGCACGGTCAGGTCGTCGGTGACGAGCAGGGTGCCGGTCGTCAGGGCGATCGGAGCGGCGTTGTCGATGCTGATGACGTCCGCACCGGGATTGGCGTTGGCCGTATTGATGGCCTGGCGCAGCGTGCCGGGGCCGTTGTCGGCGGCACTGGTGACGGAATAGGTGGCGGCCATGGAAGGGCCTGCGACGAGGACGCAGGCCAGCAGGGATGCACGCAGAAACATGAACGAGACTCAGGGCAGGCGCCTCACGGCGCGGTTCGGCCAGTAGATCCATCACCGGCCGAACAGGGCTTGACGGTGCTTTCAAGAATTCGTTATCGCCGGCTGCTCAATGGGTTGCGAAGAATTTTCCGGGATTGCCCGTGAGAATTTCAGCGTTCCGATAGCGGGTGTCGGGCCTGCGCCGGCATCGCGGCGGGGGACGGATGCGCCGGGAACGGGCCGCCGGGGCGGTGAGTTGGACGGCTCGATCCGGGATCTCGTCGGGGCCTGGGCAGGCCGCCGCCGGCGGGCCGGCATCGTACGGGCGCTGCGCTGCAGCGCCCGGTCCGGTTTCGTCAGGGCGGGATCTGGCCGCCGCGGCCGACGTCGGTCCCGAGCGCCGTCGCGTTCGGCGGCGGCAGGGCCTCGTCGAGCTGTTCGCGCCGCGCGCGCAGGGTCTCGGCGCCGGCGTTGTCGCCGCGGGCGCGGCGCCACATCTCGGCCAGGGCGAGGCCGTCGCCTTCGGTATCGTTGTCCGCGTCGAGTTCGGCCAGCAGGGCGCCGGCCGCGTCGTAGCGCCGAAGCTCGATGGCGAGCGACACATAGTCCAGCGCCGCGCTCTGCGCGCTGATGCGGTCTTCGGCGCGCAGCGCGTCGCCGCGGGCGTCGAGCAGGTGCTGCAGGGCTTCGGCGCCGCGTCCTTGGGCGGCGTCCAGCTGCGCCTGCACCGCGGCGGTATAGGCGCGCAGGTCCGAGGTCCTGGCCAGGTCGGCCAGATGCTGGACCAGTGCCACCGAATCGTGCAGGCCGGCGAGGTCGCCCGCGCGGCGCTGCAGGCCGGCAAGGCGGGCGACGTGATAGGCCGCGCGGGGAATCTGGCCGGTGGTTTCGCAGTCGTCTATCGCCTGCCGGTAGAGCGCCAGCGCCTCGGGCTGGCCCAGCGCGACCTCGGCCTGGGCCAGTACCACGCGCGCCATCGCCGTGCCGGCCGGATCGTTGCCGCTCTCGGCCAGGGCCAGCGAGCGCGCCGCGTAGCCGTGCGCCACGCCGGCCTGTCCCAACTGCAGGCGCGCGATGGCGAGTTCGTGCAGCAGCACGCGTTCGGCGCGCGCGTCGCGCGGCGCCGGCGGCTGCAGCTGGGTCAGCGCCGCTTCGCCGAGGCGCAGGGCTTCCCGGTAGCGCCGCTGGCTCACGCGCAGCTGGACGAGATTGGCGATGGTCAGCGACTGCTGCCACGGCACGTCATGCGCGCGGGCGATGGCCAGCGCGCGCAGCAGCGCGGTTTCGGCGACGGCGGTGCGGCCGCGCATGCGTTCGAGCACGCCGATGTTGTTCCAGGCGGTGGCCTGGCCGACCGCGTCGCCGGCGGCGGTGTTCAGGCTCAGCGACTGCTGCAGATGGGCTGCTGCCTCGGCAAAGCGCCCGCTGCGCGAGGCGAGCTGGGCCAGGCCGTCGAAGACCCCGGCGCGCTGTGCCGGCGTCGATTCGGCCTGGAACAGTTCGCGCGCGCGCTCGAAGGCGGCCTGGGCGGCATCGAGCCGGCCGCGCTGCAATTCCACGTAGCCGAGCACGCGCTGCGCATCGAGCGCGAAATGCGGCTGGCGCTGCACGTCCACGCGTGCGAGAACCTCGTTGACGAGGTCGGCCGCGTGCTGCACATCGGCATATTTCATCTCCATCATCGCCAGGTGCAGGCGCGGCTGCAGCGAATCCGGGCTGCGCTCCACACACAGCGTGAAGTAGTGGCGTGCGGCGTCGAGGTTGCCGCGCAGGTAGGCATCGACGCCGAGCGCAAAGGTCGAGGCGACTTCGCCGTCGAGGTCGCGCGGCGGCGCGTTGCTGCGCGGACGCCGGTCCAGCCAGTCGCGCACCACGCCGCTCATGTCCAGCGCGAGGCGGCCGGCTTCCTCGCCGAACAGGCTGCGCCGGCGTTCGCCGTCGGCGCCGTCGAGCACGGCATCGAGCTGCAGCAGCGGACCGGCGCGACTCAGCCGCAGCGACAGCGAGTAGCGCGCGCCGGTGGCCTCGCGCCAGGCGCGGCGCTGCGCCGACGACGGCGTCCCGGTGGAATTCAGGCGGCGTGCCGTCGCCGGCTCGACCGTCGCGAGTCCGGCCTCGATCTCCAGCGCGTTGGCGATCAGGCCCATCATGCCCAGGCGCGCCCAGTCGAGATCTTCGAGTCCGGCGGCAACTTCGACCGGCAGTACGAGCACGCGCGGCGGCGGCGCGGCCGGGGCGGGTTGCAGCACGGTGCGCCAGAGGCCGGCCAGCGCGGCGATCAGGACCAGCATGGCGGCGGCCCAGAGCAGCGGACGCCGGTGCGTTCGCGGCTCCGCGCCGGTCGGCGGCGGAGCCGCGGCCGGCAGCGGACCCGCGGACTCCGCCGGCGCTGCAACATCCGTGGCGCCGGCGGCCGGCGGCGGCGCGACCGACGGCGGCTCGACGGCGGCATCCGCCGGCTCGGCCGGATTGGCCGCAGCCGTCGGCGACGGTTCGGCCGGCACGGAAGCCGTGACTGCCGCCACCCAGCGAAAGCCGCGGCCGTGCATGGTCTGGATGCAGGCACGCGTCGCGCCGTCGTCGGCCAGCGCCTTGCGCGCCTTGTAGACCAGCTGCGACAGCGACGCGTCGCTGACCGGCCGGCCGTTCCAGAGCCGGGTGATCAGTTCCTGCTTGTCGACGGCGCGTTCGCGCTGCTCGATCAGATAGACGATGAGATCGAATACGCGCGGTTCGCAGTCGATGTCGCTGCCGTTCACGTTCAGCGAGCGGCGCGCGGTATGGATTTCGAAATCGCTGCCGCGATAGATCAGGGCCTGCATGATCGGCACATTATCCGCCAAGCCGTGGCGCGGCGGGCTGCCGCTCAAGGTGGCTGCAGGCGCGCGAGCTCGTCGCGGAGAAATTCACGCACGGTCGTCTCGCGGCCGTCGGCGAAGCGGATGCGATAGGGCAGGCCGCTGACCGATGAGGTGGAGGCGAGGGCGTCGATGAAGTGCGCCGCATCGTCGTCGGCCGCGCTGCGCCGGGCCGACTGCCATTTGCGGCGCAGATGCGCGGCGGCGTCGGCCGGCGAGTAGTCCTTGCCGTTGCGCAGGAAGCGCGCGCCGTCGAGCGCGGCAATGGCGCCGAGCAGACGTTCGATCTGCCCGGTCTGCGACAGTGCGGCCGTAGGCGGTGCGTCGGTGCTCCCGGCGGCGGCCGGCCGGGTTTCGGCAGCCGGCGCGGGCGCACCGCCGGCGGCGATGAGCAGCAGCGCCGCGAAGCCGCGCAGCGGAAGTGCGTATCGTCCCTGTAGTCGTTGCATGGCCTGCTCCGTCGGCATGGCCGCGCAGTAGAGCGCGCCGGCGCCGGGCGTCGCAAGCCCGGCCGGTGCCGGACGGCGGCCCCGGCCGCAGGGACGCGGGACCGCGGCGTCTGTGCCGTGGTCCCGCGGGTCGCTGCGCTGCCAGATCAGCGGCAGACGTGCGCGGAGCGCTCGAAATCGCTGCGGAACACCTGGTCCGGATCGCCGATGCGCACAGAGTCCAGGAAGAATCCGGAATAGGAGTAGCCCGGATCCGAGGACAGGCGCCAGCGGATTTTCACGTCGGCGCCGGCATAGGCGGCGAGGTCGGCGGCGAACGGCTTGAACACCGCGACGGCGGTGTCGTTGCCCGGCGCCGCGTTGGCGATCGTCGTCGACACGCCGCTGTAGACGCCTTTGCCGTCGGCGAATCCGCAGGCGTTGATCGGCGGCAGCTGACCGGTCTGCAAGGTCGTCGGGTAGCCGCCGACCGGCGGCAGGTCGTTCCAGCTGGCGCCGCCGTCGGTGGAGACTTCCGTGACCACGCCGTCCCAGGCGTATTCGAGGTTGTACCGCGCCGAGAACGTCAGTCGCGCGCGTGCCGGCAGTTTCAGCAGCGGCGTCTCGATCGTCGCGCACTGCAGGTCGCCGTACTGCGCCGCCTGGCCGCCGGTGTGGTAGCTGTAGCGGCCGTCGGCCGCGGCCAGCGAACTGATGCCCCAGCCGTTGCCGGACAGCAGATAGCTCGTCCTGTCGGCGTCGTCGCGGAAAACACTCGGATCGGGACCGGCCGCGCCGCTCGTCGTGGCGCCGGTCACGGTCGAATACGGCGAGACGTTGCCGAGGCTGTCGGTCGCGCTGAAGCGGTAGTAATAGGCTTTTCCGTCGACGACATCGGTATCGACGTAGACCGTCGCGCTCAAGTCCTGCGCGAGCACGTGCGCGTCCGCCATCAGTGGATCGTTCGAGCGCTCGATGCGGTAGCGCAGCGCCGGAGCCGCCGCGCTGCAGGTTGCCGCCGCGGGTCGCCAGGCCAGGTCCACGCTGCAGCTGGCGTGGCGCGCCTGCGCCGTCAGCGAATCCCTGACTACCGCCGGACGCAAGGTGCAGGCGTCGGCCGAGACCACCTCGACGCAGGCGGAGGCGGGGCCTTCCACGTCGTCGCGCACGGCGCGCAGGCGGTAGGCATAGCGGCGGCCGCCCTGGGTCGTCGCGTCGCGCAGCGGCGCCTGGGCGCCGTGGGCGACCAGGCGGAAATCGCCGCGCCCGGCATCGGCGCAACTGCCGTCGGCGCGATACAGCTGGAAGGACTGCGCGCCGGCCAGGGGGGTGAAGTCGACCGCGATGCCGTCGCTGCCGTTGCCGATGACGGCCGGTCCGACCGGCGCCGGCGCGGGCGGCGGATCGGGCAGGGCGAAGTCGCCCGAGACGACCAGCGCATAGCCCTGCCGGTCGCTGCCGTCCTCGCCGTTGCCCGGTACGGCGCTGGCGCGAATCCGCAACCGGTAAGCGCCGGGCAGCGGCAACGGCAGCCTTATCTGCTCGACCGTATTCAGATCGTCCGCGGCGCCGTCGGGCACGGAGACGCCGGCCGCCAGCGCATTGCCGCGATATACGCGGCCATCCGGCGCGACGAGTTCGAGGTCCAGGTCGTTGACGAGCGCCGCGGCGACGCCGGGAGTGGCCGGCGGATCGAACCAGGTCAGGGTCGCGCGCAGTTCGGCGCGGCCGCCGAGGTTCGCGATTCCGTATTCATGCGTCTCGCCCGTCGCCAGGCCCGCGGCGTTGGGCCGCTCGAGGATGCGCAGCCGGCGCGTGTCGTCGCCGCCGGAGGCGGTCTGCGCGAACCACAGGTTGCCGTCGAGCCAGGCGCGTCCCCAGCCCGAGTCGGCGTTCGGCCAGGCCGGCGCGGCGACGGGATTCGTGCCGTTGAGCAGCACTGCTTTCATCACGGCGCCGCTCGGCGAGTACGCGTCGTCGGCCGTGCGCCGGCCGCGCGGATAGAAACCGTCGCTGAAATACTGCCGCAGCAGCGCTGCGGCGCCGCTGATCGTCGGGGCAGCCATCGACGTGCCGCTCAGCTGCGCCGGCGCGCTGTAGCGCGGCACGCTGCTGTACAAGGTCGCCGACGCCGACCAGATGTCCGTGCCCGGCGCCGCGATGTCGGGTTTCAGCCGTCCGTCCGCGGCCGGGCCGCGACTGGACCACCAGGGCACCTCGACGCTGCCGGCGTGGCCGAGCGCACCGACCGTGAGCACGTTCTTGGCATTGCCCGGAGAGCCGGTCGTGAGCGTGTTCGGCCCGTTGTTGCCGGCCGCCACGACGACGAGCAGGTCCTCGGCCGCCCAGGTCACCTGATCGGCGGCGGCGTCGAGGTCGACATAGTTGCCGCGCGTGGCGCTGCTCCAGGAGTCGTTGTGGATGTGGGCGCCGCCGGCGTGCGCCTGCTCCAGCGACGCCGCCAGGTCGGCGACGAAGATCGCGTTCAGATCCAGGCCTCCGGCATCCTGCATCAGCAGCTGCGCGTTCGGCGCCATGCCGTCCGCCGACTCGTGGTTCGGCGCTTCCGGCGTCGACGCCAGATAGGTGTTGCCGTTGAACGTGCCGGCCAGATCGCCGAGCACCGTGCCGCTGACGTGGGTGCCGTGGCGCGAGTAGTAGTCGTACTCGGTGGCGTCGCCCGGCTGCAGCCAGTAGGCGACGATCTTGCGATCCGGATAGCGCGCGCCCGTCGCCGGCGGCAGCGGCGGCGGATTGTCGGCGTAGGTGATCGCCGTCGACGGACCGCTGCCGCGGTCCAGCGTCGTGAACGCCGCCGACCAGGGCGTCGTGCCCGAATCGTAGACGGCGACGATCTGGCCGCTGCCGAGCAGTCCCTGCGCCCAGATCGGCGCGGGTCCGCAGATCGTGCCGATACCGGCGCAACTGCCTGGTGCGTTGGCCTGGATCGTGCTCACGGAGCCGGCATTGTCGAGCAGGGTCGGCATCCACGGCTCCACCGCGGCGACCGCGTCGAGCCGGCTGGCCTGCGCGAGCAGGGCGTCGAGCCGCCCGCGCGCCACGGCCACGCGGACACCGGGCTCGGCGTCGCGGCGCTGGCTGACCGCGAGCACGCGCGCGTCGGGCAGGACCTTGCGCACGGCGTCGGCGATTGCCGGCGCCGACTCGCCGGCGTGACCGCGCAGCAGGACGATGTCGACGTCGCTGCCGGCGGCGTCGCCGTGTGCCGCCAGCCGGCCGCGCTGCTCCGGCCACAGGCGCGGATCAATCTTCAGTCCGGCTGCGAGATAGTCCACGGCGCGCACGCCCGGATCGGCGGCGATCGCGTCGAGCGGCACCGCGCCGAGTCGCACGAGATAGGCGTTGTTGGGCACATAGCCGACGATGGTCAGGCCGGCCTGTTCCAGCTGTCGGCGTCCTTCGCGCAGGGCGGCGGGTTCGAACTGGATCACCGCATAGCGCGTGCTGAGCGCGTCGACGCCGGTTTGCGCGCGCAGGTCCAGGCGTTCGCTGGCCGGGTCGTAGCTGCCGGCTCGCCACAGCAGGCGATGCGGATCGCCGATTGCGGCGCGCACGCTCGCCGGTGTCGCCGCCGCGGCGGAAACGGCGCGGCGCGAATCGGCAAGACTGTCGCGCGGCGCGAGCACCGCGGCCAGTGCCGCGGCCAGGCAGGCGGAAGCGAGGCGGGTGCGACCGCGGCGGCAGTGCGCGCGCGGCGGTGCGGCGGGAGGCAGCGGGAACGGGCGGCGCATCACTCGAAGCCTCCGCGGAAGATCGCATCCGTCGAGCCGGTGCCTTCGATGCCGAGCTTGGCTCCGATGCCCTGGTCGGTCATGACCATCAAGGTTTCCAGGCGCAGCCCGGCGGTCGCCGGTGCGAAGCCGACGCGGACCGTGCAGGACTGGTTCGGCGCAATCGTCGGCATGCACGCCGAGCCGTCGGCGCGGAACGGCGGAAACACCGAGATGTCGGAGACGAACGCGAATCCGCTTCCCTGGTTGCGCAGCTGGATCGAGCGCCAGGCCGTGGTGCCGAGGCCGACCGGGCCCAGATCCACGGTGGGGGATTCGAACGAGAGGCTGGGTGGGCTGACGTCGCCGGTCGCCAGTCCGGTCAGCTCGACCTGCGACTGGGCGCCCTCGGCAGTGGTCACGCTCAGCGTGGCCGACGCGGGCCCGGCGGCGAGCGGAGTGAACTGCAGGTCGACCATGCACTGCGAGCCGCCCATGAGCCAGGTACACCAGTTCGCTCTGACAGTGAAGGCCGGATCGGAGATCGAATAGGACAATTCTGTCAGGGCGGTTGCGCCGGCGTTGATCCAGGCCACGGACCGTTGGCCGGTACTGCCGACCGCCACCGAGCCGAACGGGATCTGCGACTCCGCCGGCACGATGGCCCTGGTGCGCAGCACGCCCTGTCCGGCCAGCGCCACGTTCACTTCCGCGTTCGCGGACGCGTTGCTCAGGCGCAGCCCGGCCGACACCGGAGCCGTGGTCCGCGTCGGCTTGAAGCGCACGCCGATCTGGCAGCTCTCGCCGGCCATGAGCATCGGACACTGATCGTCGAACACGAACGACTGGCTGTCCGTGCTGTTCATCGTCAGATGCGGGATCGTCACGGTTCCGGTGTTCGTGATCGTCAGCATCTGCGCCGCGCTCGTCGTGCCGATGTCGACGGCGCCGAAGTCCAGCGCCGGCGGCGAGACGCCGAGGCTGCGGGCAGCCGGAACCGCGCGGCCGAGCAGGGCGAGATGTGCCGTGCCGCCTTCGGTCGAGTTGACTCCCCAGGAGTCGGCCAGCACGCCGACCATCGACGGCGCGTAGGTCAGCGCGATCGCGCAGCTCGCGCCAGCGGCGAGGGTGCTGCCGCAGGCGCTCGTATCGGCGCCGACCCCGGTTTCCGGCGCAGTGAAGGCCAGTCCGGTTGCGGCATGTGTACCGGTGTTGCGCAAGGTCACGTTGCGCGTCGCTGCGGTTGCCGTCGTGACGGCATAGAAATCCAGATGCGCCGGCTCGAAGCGCAGCTGATCGGGCACCGGATCGCGCAGTGCGACCTTCACGAGCTTGCCCGGATAGTCGGCGGTGCCGACGTACAGGTAGTCGCCGCCGACGCCGGCGGCCAGACTCAGCAGCGATGCGTCGCTGCCGTCCAGCTGCAGTCGCTCGGTCTGCGTCAGGGTCGCGAGGTCGATCTTGAGGATGGACGACGGCTGCGTCGTCGTGCCGAAGTACGCGTGATGGCCATCGGTCGACAACGCGACCGTGCGCAGTCCGAGTGCGTCGATGTCCAGCTGCAGCGTCCCGGCCGGCTGGAAGCTCGCCAGATCGACCTTGGCGATCTGCGGCGGAAACGTCGGATCGGTATAGGTGCCGAAGTACGCGGCGGATCCGTCGGCGGCGACGGCGGCGGAAAGAAATCCGACCTCGCCGCCGCTGAACGTGAGCGTGCCGGCCCATTGGAACGTGGCGAGGTCGACTTTGACGACGCGCGCCGGTCCGGTGTACGTGCCCAGATACAGGTTCGTGTCGCTGGGATCCATCGCCGAGGAGCGCAGGAAGTTCTGTCCCGTCTGCAGCTGGCCGACGACCTGCATCGTCGACAGCGAGAACTTCTCGACCCAGCCTTCGTCGGAGCCGATGTAGGCGTAGTCGCCGTGGGAGTCGAGGACGATGGATTGCGGCCACAGATTCAGACTGCCCGTGGCGACCAGCTGCATCGTCGCGACATTGACCTTCGCGATCTTCGCGTCGGTGACGGTCGAATAGCCCACGTAGACGTAGGTGCCGCTCGGGTCGATCACGCCGCGCGGCCCATCGCCCACCACGCCGGCGGGAGCGAAGTCGACCGTGCCGACGGGCTCCATCGTCGACAGATCAATCTTCACGAGCTTGTTCGGCCGGGTCGAGCCGTCCGCGACCACATACATCCAGCGGCCATCGGGACTCGGCAGCACGCTCCTGGACCGGTTGATGCCTTCGCCCAAGGTCGTCGCGTCGACGCGCTGCATGGCCTGGGCGCTGCCGGCAATCGAAACAAGAGCGAACAGCGCCGCCCACAGCACGACGGTCCACGACGCGGGCTTTTGCGCGCTGCAGGCCGAACCACGATCAAATTTCCTGTGCATGACGTCCCCCATGGCGGACAAGATGAAACGCAGCGCATCCGAGCGCAGCGAAGAAGACGGCGCCTGCAAGACGCCGGATGGAGCTTTCGAGTATGGAAGTGCGGACAAGCGAATGGGCGGGCGTGTTTTCGCCATGGCGGAATTGCGCCACAGCCCTGATCGAGGCCAGCGCGATGCGTCGATCACGACGCATCGTCGATCGCTCCGCAGCCGTGCGCGGCCAGCCATCCGGCCTGGAATCGCGTCTTCGCGCCGAGCCGGTTCATGAGCGCGTCGATGCGCCGGTCCAGCGTGCGCGGCGAGACGCCGAGGGCGGCGGCAATCGTCTTGTCGTTCGAGCCGGCGGCCAGTCGCGTCAGCAGATGCTGTTCGGTATCCGCCACCGGGCGCGCGCCTGCGGCTTCGGTCCGCGCGACGCAAAGCGACAGCGGCGCCGATTGCCGCCACAGCAGATTGAAGTAGTCGCGCAGGGCTTCCAGCAGTGATGACGCACGCAGCAGCAGTACCGGACCGCCTAGCGCCTGCAGGCTCATCGGAATCAGGCCGGTATGGTCGTCGGCGATCAGCAGTTTCAGCGACAGTCCCGAAGTCACCCGGATCTGCGCGCCGGCTTGGCGGCACACCTGCACGCGCTCGAGCACGCCGTGCATATCCAGCGCTTCGACGTCGATCAGCGTGCGATAGGCCACGCCGCGCGCGAGACCTTCGATCTCGGTCGGATCGACCGTATGCGGCGGTCCCGTCACGTAGGGCGGCTTGTCCAGGCACAGGCATTCCGTACGCGCGCTGCGCTGGATCTCGGCGATCGCGCGGCGCACGCGTTCCTCGCTGTCGAGCACTTCGATGGCGTCCGGGCGCGGGTCCACCTGAAAGACCAGCGGCCGGAATTCCTCGACCAGGGCGGCCGCAGCCGCACCGGCCCGGGCCAGCGCGTCGGACTGGCGCTGGACCAGGGCATCGAGCGCGATCGCCGGAGGTACCGCGCGGAAGCGGCGCGGGCGCTGCCGCGACAAGGTGACCAGCCCCTTGGCCGCCAGGCCGTTCAGCAGTGCGCGCACCCGCGCCGCGGACAGGCCGAGATCACCGGCCAGCTCGGCCGGCGAGGCGGCGGGATGGCGCAGCAGCGCGCGATAGACGCCTTCCTCGGCAGGGTCTATGCCGAGCACGTCGAGCGACGTCGGCGCCGGGCAGTGCCCGGCTGTGGCGGTGTCGAACATCGTGATCGGGCTCCCGGTATGGCGCGATGGCGCCAGCGGCTTTCTTAGCCGGAGCGTCTCTGTCGTGCATTCGCCGCCGCTAACACGGGCCTAACAGCGGCTGCCGTGCGCCTCCCAGAGCGCCGATGACTGCCGGCCGGCCGCGGAGAGTGGCGCTTCAGCGTCCGGCGGGCCAGGTGCGCAGCGCCGGGTCGACCTGGCGTTCGTTGGCCAGCGCGTCGGCCCGGTCGAGCGCCGACTGCCAGGCCGCACGCTGGCGTGTGGCCTGGTACAGGCGTACTTCGAGCATCGCCGCGTCGAAATTGCGATACGGCGCATCGCCCATCGCGCCGACGATCTCGGCGGCGCGATCGAGCTCGCCCTGTGCGATGAGCCAGGGCACGTAGGCCTCGGCGATGCGCAGGCGGTCCCAGGGCTGCAGGTCGGGGGCTTTCTGCGCCTGCTCGTAGGCGCCGCGCGCCGCCGTCACGTCGCCGCGTGCCGTCGCGACGGCCGCGTCGGCCAGATGCCCGTAGGCCGCCACCGGCTTGCGCGGCTCGGCATCGGTGTACTCGCGCAGCGCCTGGGCCGACCGCTGCGCCGCGTCGATATCGTGAGTCGCCTGCAGGCAGACGAGGGTCAGATAGGTGCGGGCGACCTGGCGGGGATCTTCGTCGGGGTCGAACAGGTTTTCGATCGCCTGCCGGGCCTGCTCTTCGGCGCGCGCGGGCGCGCCGGACATCAGTGCGACGCGCGCGGCGAGCGTGTGCGCGAAATACCGGTTGATCCGGTCGTTGTTGTCGATGATCCACGGATAGGCCTGGTCGACGAGGGTCTTCGCGTCGGTCAGGCGGCCGTTTTCCAGCAGCAGGTCGGCGCGGCTCAGCTGCATCGCCGCGCGCAGACCGGGAAACTCGATGCGTGCGTTGAGCTCGCGCAGGCGAGGTTCCTGGGCCAGCCCCTCCTGCGGCTCGGCCAGCTGCATCCAGGCAAGGACGATGTGGCTGCGCACGATGCTTTCGTGCGCTTCCTCGTGGAATGCCTGCAGCCGGTCCGCGGCACGCGACAGCAGCGCGATGCTGTCGGCCAGACGTCCGGCCCGGCGCAGCATCACGCCGGTCAGCGCATCGCTGCGCGTGACGCCGAGCCAGTCGCCGCTCGCGGCGAGCAGCACGCGTGCCCGTGCGCCCTGGCGCATGCTCTGCTCGAAGCGGCCGGTCGAACTCGCCAGGTTGGCCAGCTCGCTCCAGGCGCGGCCCAGTTCGTTCCGGCCCTCGGACCGGTCCTGCAGCAGATCAATGACCGCGCGCGAATGGCGTTCGACGGCGGCGAAGTCGCGGCGCTGGTAGGCGGTCTGGGCGAGTGCGTTCAGCGCGCGCGCGCGCATGACGACGGTGTCCGGCGTCGCGGACGCGGCGACCAGCGCCTCGAAGCGCCGCTGCGCCGCATCGAACCGTCCGGTCCGGTATTCCATGAGCCCGAGTTCGTAGGCGAGTTCGGCCGAACCGCGGTACTGCTCCTGTTCCGCGTCGAGGATGAGCCGGGCCGCTTCGGGCTTTCCGTCGAGAAAGGCCGCCTGGGCCTTCTTGAGCACCAGGGTCAGGCCCGTGTCCACTCCACTGACCGGAGCGGCGGCCCCGCCGACGCCGGCGAGCAGCCGGTCCGCGGCGTCGCGCGCGGCATCGAGCACCTGATCGCTCTCGGCCGAGACGTGGAGCCGGATCGGCACTTCGCCATGCACGATCTCCAGCCCGACGCGCCAGCGCGGGCCCACCAGCGCGACGCGCGGCTGCACGATCCAGTTCGCGCCGGCGCTCTCGGCGAGGCTCGCCAAGGCCGCAGCGTCCAAGGTCGCCGGATCGCGTCCTTTCGTCAGCGCGACACTGTTGTCGCTGGGAACCGTCGTGCGGCCGGCGCCCGCGAGCCGTTCGGCGACGATGGCCATGATGCCGAGCCGCAGCCAGCCCTGGCCTTCCGCGGGATCGACGACGGCCGGCAGCACCAGCGCGGGACGCTGCGCGAGCGGCAGCGGCGGCGGATCGCCGTCGGCACCGGGTATCGCGGATGCCGGCGCGACGTGCGCATTGCCGCCCGCATCGCGATTGCCGTACAGGCTCCAGAGCGCGGCGGCGCCGGCCAGCAGCACGACGCCGAGCAGCATCGGCACGATCCAGTACCGGCGCCGTTGCGGCGGTGCTGGCGGTGGCTCCGGCGTTGCCGTGATCGGCGACGGTTCCGCGTCTGCCGCAACAGGCGGCTCCGCCGGTGCCGCCGCTGCGCTCACCAGCGTCGGCGCGACCCAGTGATAGCCGAATCCCGGCACCGTGCGAATGACGCGCTGTTCGCCGCCGTCGTCGCTGAGCAGCTTGCGCGTACGGGCGAGCAGCTGCGCGAGCACGTTGTCGCCGACTTCGGGCTGGTTCCAGACCGCCGCGATCAGTTCGTCGCGCCCGATCGCGCGGGCGCGATGCTCGATCAGATAGAGGACGCAGTCGAAGATGCGCGCGGGCACCAGGGACGTGCTGCCGTCGGGACGCCGCAACTCGCGCGTCGCTGCCAGCAGTCGAAACCCTGCGAACTCGTAGATCTCTCCCGCCATCTCCAACCTGTTCGAGAACCGTCCGCTACGCCTGCGTGTCCACGCAACGTGAACGCCCGCGCTTCGCCTCCCGGCGCTGGCCGGTCCTGCGTTTTCTTTCGATATCGTCCGCAAACGGTCGCCTGGGCGCCGCGTCGCCGGCCCGATTGTAGGCGGCACGGCGGGGCGATGTACCGTGCATGACGACAGGGGCGATGGCGCTGCAGGCAGCCGCAGGCGTTGCGGCGCGCCCGATCGCGAGCGTGACAGCATCCGTTGCCGCAGCGACGTTGCCGGGTCTGCGCATTCAGCGTGCCGCGCCGCGCGGCGCGGCCGTGACGAAAGTCGCAAGCCCTTGCGTGACTTGGCCTGCGCGCCGATTTGGGCTAGAACGACGCCCCTTGCTGTTGGAGTACGCCATGTCGACCACCGAGTCGCCCGACGACGCGCAGCTGCTGCAATTGGGCCGCGGCGTCGCCGAGTTCCTGCAGCAGCGCGGCCAGATGCTGGTCACGGCCGAGTCCTGCACCGGCGGCTGGATCGCCAAGACCCTGACCGACATCGCCGGCAGCTCGGCCTGGTTCGAGGCCGGTCTCGTCGCCTACAGCTACGAGGCCAAGCAGGCCCTGCTCGGCGTGCGGCCCGAAACCCTGGCCCAGCACGGCGCGGTGAGCCAGGAGACCGTGGTCGAAATGGTTTCCGGTGCGCTGGCGCGCTACGGCGCTTCGGTCGCCGTCGCGGTGACCGGCATCGCCGGTCCCGGCGGCGCCACGCCGGGCAAGCCGGTAGGCACGGTCTGGATAGGCTGGAAACGCCGCGGCGGCTATGCCCAGGCACAGGTATTCCATTTCGACGGCGACCGTGAGGCGGTGCGCCGCCATACGGTAGCGGCCGCCCTGGCCGGCGTTCAGAAAATTCTGAGCACCTGACGCGGCCGACGCCGCAGGCCGCCGGAACGGGCCTGGTATGGAATAATCCTCGCGTTCCCTCTCGCTGCTGTCGCGGTCCGTGAGAATGCCGGACCCCAGACTGCGCTGCGCACCCCACTCTGACGAGGATTCTGCAATGGATGACAACAAGCGCAAGGCGCTGGCTTCGGCCTTGAGCCAGATCGAGAAGCAGTTCGGCAAGGGCACGGTCATGCGCATGGGCGACAAGGTCGCCGAGCCCATCGACGCGGTGTCGACCGGCTCCTTCGCGCTGGACATGGCCCTGGGCATCGGCGGCCTGCCGCGTGGCCGCGTCGTGGAGATCTACGGACCGGAGTCCTCCGGCAAGACCACCCTGACCCTGCAGGCCATCGCGAGCTGCCAGAAGGCCGGCGGCACCGCCGCCTTCGTCGACGCCGAGCATGCGCTGGACCCGAGCTATGCCGAGAAGCTCGGTGTCAACGTCGACGACCTGCTCGTCTCCCAGCCGGATACCGGCGAACAGGCGCTGGAAATCACCGACATGCTCGTGCGTTCGGGCGCGGTCGACATGGTCGTCATCGACTCGGTCGCGGCGCTGACGCCGAAGGCCGAAATCGAAGGCGAGATGGGCGAGATGCAGGTCGGCCTGCAGGCCCGCCTCATGAGCCAGGCCTTGCGCAAGCTGACCGGCACGATCAAGAAATCCGGCTGCCTCGTGATCTTCATCAACCAGCTGCGCATGAAGATCGGCATGATGATGCCGGGCCAGAATCCCGAAACCACGACCGGCGGCAACGCGCTGAAGTTCTACGCCTCGGTGCGTCTGGACATCCGCCGCATCGGTTCGGTCAAGAAGGGCGACGAGATCATCGGCAACGAGACCAAGATCAAGGTCGTCAAGAACAAGCTCGCGCCGCCCTTCAAGCAGGTATTCACCGAAATCCTCTACGGCGAGGGCATCAGCCGTGAAAGCGAGCTCATTGACCTCGGCGTCGACCACAAGCTCGTCGAGAAGTCGGGCTCCTGGTACAGCTACGGCGGCGAGCGCATCGGCCAGGGCAAGGACAATGCGCGCAACTTCCTCAAGGAGCACAAGGACGTGGCCGCGCAGATCGAAGCGCAGCTGCGCATCAAGATGCTGCCCGAGCGCCGCGCGGCGTCGACGCCGGAATTCGAGCCGGAGGAAGCCTGAGCCTTCGGTCTGCCCGTGCCGGCGGCTGCTTCCGGCCCCGGCCGGAGCGGCCGGCGTCGCGCCGCGGCCTGACAGGGTGGTGGTCCGGCTTCCGGGCGAATCCTTCCTCGACCGGTACGTCGGCATGACCGGTTGCCGGATAGCCGGCCAGGCCGCCAGCGCAGCCATGGCCGGCTGCTGGCGCCACGAACTGCGGTGGGGCGGTCTTGCGTCGCTGGCTGCCGGACGGTTGGCTGCGTCGGGCCGATTGCTGCCATGACGCTGCGGCGCAGCGGCCGCAGCTTGCGCGGCGGCCGGGATGACGGCCGGGATGGTCGCAGCGGTTCGCTTCGTGACGGCGGCGAAACCAGTCGTCGCGACAGCAGCGGCAGTCGCGACCGTTTTCATCGCGGCGGCATCAGCGAGGACACCACCGACACTGCCGCCGGCGACGCCGACGAGCATGCCGCGGCCGGCGCGTCAGAATCCGCAGACTCCGGCGATACGGCTCGCCAGGCTTATGCCAAGGCACTGGGCCTGCTGTCGCGCCGCGAGCATTCGCAGCGCGAGCTGCGCCGCAAGCTCGACCGCAAAGGCTTCGCTGCAGACGAATCAGCCGCTGCGCTGGAGGATCTGCAGCGGCAGTCTTTCCAGAGCGATCAACGCTTTGCGCAGATGCTCGTGCGCAGCCGCGTAGCCCAGGGGCAGGGGCCGCGACGCATTCTGGCCGAGCTGCGCACTCATGGCATCGACGACGACGACGCGCGCGAAGCGCTGGAGCAGGAAGGCACCGACTGGCTGGCCCTCGCGCGGCGCATCCATGCGCGCCGCTACGGTCAGTCCGCCGGCCGCGATCCGCAGGAAAGCCGCCGGCGCGCGGCATTCCTCTTGCGCCGTGGCTTTGATGCCGCCACAGTAAGGGCCATCACCCACGCCGACGACGTGGACGACTCCGCCGAGGAGTTCGATTAGGGATGGCTTGAGCGGAGCTGCCGGCCCCTGCGGCCGGCGCGGTTTTCCCGGAGCCGTGATTTCGATCCCGATCTGCACGGGATGGCAGCTGATCCGAGCTTCCCAGGCATTCTTGGCCGGTTGTCCACGGGCGTGTCCGCATTCCGCCTCCAGTGACGACAACCATGCGTACCAGCGCCGAGATTCGCCAGAGCTTCCTCGATTTCTTCAAGAGCAAGGGGCACGAGATCGTGCCTTCCAGCCCGCTGGTGCCGGGCAACGACCCGACCCTGCTGTTCACCAATGCCGGCATGGTGCAGTTCAAGGACGTATTCCTCGGCGCCGAGAAACGCAGCTACACGCGGGCGGTTTCCTCGCAGCGCTGCGTGCGTGCCGGCGGCAAGCACAACGACCTCGACCAGGTCGGCTACACCGCGCGGCATCACACCTTCTTCGAGATGCTCGGCAACTTCAGCTTCGGCGACTATTTCAAGCACGACGCGATCAGTTACGCCTGGGAGCTTCTGACCGAAGTCTGGAAGCTGCCCAAGGAACGCCTGCTCGTCACGGTCTATCACACCGACGACGAAGCCTTCGACATCTGGAACAAGGTCGTCGGCCTGCCGGCCGAGCGCATCGTCCGCATCGGCGACAACAAAGGCGCGCCCTACGCCTCGGACAATTTCTGGCAGATGGCCGACACCGGCCCCTGCGGTCCGTGCACCGAGATCTTCTACGACCATGGCGAGCACATCCCGGGCGGTCCGCCGGGCTCGCCCGACGAGGACGGCGATCGCTTCATCGAGATCTGGAACAACGTGTTCATGCAGTTCGATCGCGCGGCCGACGGCACGCTGACGCCGCTGCCGGCGCCCTGCGTCGATACCGGCATGGGTCTGGAACGCATCGCGGCCGTGCTGCAGCACGTGCATTCCAACTACGAGATCGACCTGTTCCAGCACCTGATCAAGGCGGCCGCGGCACTGACCGGCACCGACGACCTGGAGAACAAGTCGCTGCGCGTGATCGCCGACCATATCCGCGCCTGCAGCTTCCTGATCGTCGACGGCGTGCTGCCGTCCAACGAAGGTCGCGGCTACGTCCTGCGCCGCATCATCCGCCGCGCGCTGCGCCACGGCTACATGCTCGGCGTGCGCGGGCTGTTCTTCCACAGGATGGTCACGGCGCTGGTCGAGGAAATGGGCGGTGCCTATCCGGAGCTCGTCGAGAAGCGCGAGCTCGTCGAACGCGCGCTGCGCAACGAGGAAGAGCGCTTCGCCGAGACGCTCGAGAACGGCATGAAGCTGCTCGAGTCGGCGCTGAGGGACGACACCCAGTACGTCGGAACCGGTTCGGTCGCGAAAGTCGTGCCCGGCAAGATCGCGTTCACGCTCTATGACACCTACGGTTTCCCCGTGGATCTGACCGCCGATGTCGCGCGCGAGCAGGGCTGGTCGGTCGACATGGCCGGCTTCGACGCGGAAATGGAGCAGCAGCGCGCCCGCGCGCGCGCGTCGAGCCAGTTCGAGACCAAGGTCATGCTGTCGGCCGAAGCGATCCAGCAGCTGCCGGCGACGCAGTTCCTCGGCTACGACGCGACCGCGGCCGACGATCTGGCCCTGGTCGGCATCATCCGTGGCTCGCGCCTCGTCGATGAACTCGCCGACGGCGAGGAGGCGACCCTGGTGCTCGACCGCACGCCGTTCTACGCCGAATCCGGCGGACAGGTCGGTGACATTGGCGTGCTGAGCACCGGCTACGGCCGTTTCGTGGTGCGCGACACGATCAAGCTGGCCGGCACCTTCCACGGCCACGTCGGCCGCTGGGAAGGCAAGACCTTGCGCCTTGGCGAGAAGCTGCATGGCGAGATCGACGCGCCGCGCCGCGCGGCGATCGTGCTGAACCATTCGGCCACGCACCTGATGCATGCGGCCCTGCGCCAGGTACTCGGCACCCACGTCACGCAGAAGGGCTCGCTGGTCGCGCCGGATCGCCTGCGTTTCGACTTCTCGCATTTCCAGCCCGTCACCCCCGACGAGCTGCGCGAGATCGAGGACCTCGTCAACGCTGAGGTGCGCCGCAACGCGGCCGCCGACGTGCGTCAGATGGCTTACAAGGACGCGCTGGACTTCGGTGCCATGGCGCTGTTCGGCGAGAAGTACGGCGAGCGCGTGCGCGTGCTGAAGTTCGGCGAGTTCTCCACCGAACTGTGCGGCGGCACGCACGTGGGCCGCACCGGCGACATCGGCCTGTTCAAGATCATCAGCGAGGGCGGCGTGGCCGCCGGCGTGCGCCGCATCGAGGCGGTGACCGGTGCCGGCGCGCTGGACTTCGTGCGCGAGGAAGAGCGCCGCCTCGACGAGGTCGCGCAACTGCTCGGCGCTTCGCCGGCCGACGCGGCCGACAAGCTGCGCCAGCTGTTCGAGCGCCAGAAGCGCGCCGAGCGCGAACTGGAGTCGTTCAAGGCCAAGGCCGCCGGCGTGGCGACCGCGCAGCTGGCCGACGCCGCGCTCGACGTGGGGGGCGCCAAGCTCATTGCCGCGCGCATCGACGGACTCGACGCCAAGGGCCTGCGCGAGGGCATAGACCAGATCAAGGCGCGCCTGCCGGACTGTATTGTCCTGCTGGCGTCTGCAGCGGACGGAAAGGTGTCGCTCGCCGCCGGCGTGCAGGGCTCCGTGCTTGGCAAGGTCAAGGCCGGCGATCTCGTCGGCTTCGTCGCCCGCCAGATCGGCGGCAAGGGCGGTGGACGAGCCGATCTCGCGCAGGGCGGCGGCGAGGATTCGCCGGCGTTGCCGCGTGTTCTCGCCGAGGTGCGCGGCTGGGTCGAACAGCAGCTGGCCTGAACGGAAATCCTGCTTTCGACCGTGATAGTGCCGGTCGCCGACGTCCGCTAAATCCTTGCGTGACGTCGGCGTTATCTGCCGAAAGTAATGCCTGGCTTCAATTGCGTGGCCGGTGGGCGTCCGCTAGTATCGGCGCGGCGCGGTCGCCCCCAATTCGCAGGTAAAAATTTCAGTGGCGACTGACACGACATGCGGCTTCCAGGGCGTCTGGCGTGGGTAACGGGGAGGACCGCGGAATCAGCTGCCAAGCTGCGGAAACGGTTCTGTGTGCATTCGCAATTCAACAATATGCGGTTGCCAGGACGTAGGGCCGGGACGTAGGGCGAAAGGAGAAGAACGATGCTGATTCTGACTCGCCGGGTCGGAGAGACCCTGATGATCGGAGACGAAGTCACGGTCACCGTGCTCGGTGTGAAGGGCAACCAGGTCCGCATTGGCATCAATGCGCCCAAAGATGTCGCCGTGCATCGCGAAGAGATCTACCAGCGCATCAAGCGCGAACAGGAGCCTGGTTCCGGTCCGGCCGGCAGCGAATCCTGACAGCAGGCTTTACCCGACGCGGACTAGTCGCTATTCTTCCGCGCCTCGCCGGCCCCACGAGGTCGGCAGGACAGAAAAATCCGGAGAGATGCCCGAGAGGCCGAAGGGGCTCCCCTGCTAAGGGAGTATAGGGTCAAAAGCTCTATCGAGGGTTCGAATCCCTCTCTCTCCGCCAGTTCATCGAAAGCCCCGAGCAATCGGGGCTTTTTCGTTTGCGGCGCCGCGTCAGCCTGCTGCTGTCGCAGCGGAGTCTGCGGCGGGCGGGTCGTCGCGGCGGTATCGGCGATGTCCGTGCAGTGGCTCTGTCGCGGCGGCGGTGAAGGCGCTACGCCTGTCGGCCCCGGCGAGCCCGATGGAGCGGAGTGAAGCATCGCTGTGTCGCTGTCGCGTTGATGTTGCGACGAGGAGTCCGGTGGATGTGCGCGTCGTCGTTGTGGCGGCGTGGCGTCCGTGCGGCGGTCCTGGCAACGGCGCGACTGACGCGTGTCGACGATCCGCAAAATGGCGATGCCCGCTCCTGCGCTGCCGATTGCTGATCTCGCAGCGACGTCAGCGAGTCGCGGCCCCTTGATGATGCTTCAATGTTTATTAGTTTACTTAGGTAATATTTCGGATGAAGCGGGCGGTAGAGCGGCGGCAAAAAAAATTTCGCCGAACCTATTGACGAGCTCCCTGCAGATCCGAATAATTCCGCCTCTCGTCGCGGCGGACACGCCGCAGCGAGGCGGCGAAAAGGATGCGTCGCGTGAAGCAGGGAAGGCAAGGTTAGTGCGCGCCCGTAGCTCAGTTGGATAGAGTACCAGGCTACGAACTTGGTGGTCGGAGGTTCGAATCCTTCCGGGCGCGCCATTTTTGAGGGTGCTGCGGCACCCTTTTGTTTGGCGACGGCTTCAGTGTCGCATGCGATTGGTTGCAAGGGTTGTAAGCCGTTCCCCGGTAGATTGACGGTATGAACGGGCACCCGTAACATCCTCGTTTCTTTGGGATTGTCACGGGTGACCGAAGTCTGGACTGACGGGGTATAGCTCAGCCTGGTAGAGCGCCAGCTTTGGGAGCTGGATGTCGAGAGTTCGAATCCCTCTACCCCGACCAACGTGCGCAAGCCAGAGACTGCGCCTGTAGCTCAACCGGATAGAGCATCGGCCTTCTAAGCCGACGGTTGCAGGTTCGAGTCCTGTCGGGCGCGCCAATGCGATCGTAAGTTTGCGGTGGATGTAGCTCAGTCGGTTAGAGCATCGGATTGTGATTCCGAGGGTCGTGGGTTCGAGTCCCATCTTCCACCCCATGTGGGCCGCTAGCTCAATTGGTAGAGCAGCGGACTCTTAATCCGTAGGTTCCCAGTTCGAGTCTGGGGCGGCCCACCATCTTCTTTCGTCGGTCCTCACGTGGCATTCCGCAAAGGTGAGCGCAACCGGAATCGAGTCGATTCCGGCGGTGTGCGAATGTGGCGGAATTGGTAGACGCGCTGGATTTAGGTTCCAGTGGGGCAACCCGTGAGAGTTCGATTCTCTCCGTTCGCACCAGATGAGACTTCGTGGCCGCGCGGCCGCCTCGGGCGGACATGCGGCCGATCGCCGTTCGAGGAGCAACAATGCAAGTTTCCGTTGAAAACGTGGGCAAGCTCGAGCGCAAGCTCACCGTGCGCGTTCCGGCCGATCAGCTCGACAGTCAGGTCAGGAACCGTCTCAGCGACCTGAGCCGCAACGTCCGTCTGAACGGCTTCCGCCCGGGCAAGGTGCCGGCCAAGGTCATCGAGCAGCGTTTCGGCGCCCAGGTGCGCAACGAAGCGATGTCCGAGCTGATCCGCGCGACCCTGGTCCAGGCCATGGAAGGGCAGAACCTGCGTCCGGCCATGCCGCCGTCGGTCGAAACCACCGGTACCCCGAGCAACGGTGAGATCGAATACACCGCCACCTTCGAAGTCATGCCGGAGGTCGGCGCCGTCGACGTGTCGAAGCTGGAAATCGTGCGCGTCGCCGCTGAGGTGAGCGACGCCGACGTCGATGCAATGATCGAAACCCTGCGCCAGCAGCGCCGCACCTTCGCGGTGGTCGACCGCGCAGCCGCGTCCGGCGACATGGTCCTGTTCGAATATTCGGCCCAGGCCGGTGACTACCGCTTCCCGGCCGAGGGCCTGGACCGCGTCGGCACGGTGATCGGCTCGGGTGCGCTGTTCAAGGAACTCGAAGACAGCCTGATCGGCCTCAAGGCCGGCGACGAGAAGTCCCTGAACCTGTCTTTCCCGGCGGAGTTCCGCAACGAGAACCTGGCCGGCAAGCAAGCGCAGGTCAACGTCAAGGTCGTGCGCGTGCAGGTGCAGGAACTGCCGGCGCTGGACGACGCGTTCTTTGCGGCATTCGGCATCGTCGACGGCGGTCTCGACAAGTTCCGCGCCGACGTCAAGGCCAACCTGGAGCGCGAGCTCAAGGGCACCCTGCTCGGACGTCTGAAGACCGAAGTCGTCGAGAAGCTGGTCGGCGCCTATGCCGACCTGGAACTGCCGAAGGGCATGATCGAGGCCGAAGCGAATGCGCTGGTCCGCCAGGCCGAGGCGCAGGCGCGCCAGCAGGGCCAGACCGCGAACGTAACCGCCGAAGCCTTCGCCGAGGTGGCCCGTCGCCGCGTCGCCGCCGGCCTGCTGCTCGGCGAGGTCGCGCGCCAGAACGACATCCGCCTGGATTCGCGCCGCGTTGCCGAAACCCTGAGCACGATCGCCTCGACCTACGAGGAGCCGGACCAGGTGGTTGAACTCTACAACCAGGATCCCCAACTGATGAACGCGCTGCAGAGCCGGGTCATCGAGGATCAGGTGACCGAGTGGATCGCCGATCACGCCAAGGCCACCGAGCAGAAGCTCGGTTTCAATGAAGTGATGCGTCCGGTCGCTTGATGTCCCGGCGGGGCAGGTCAGAGACCTGCCCCGCCCTGCTTTGCAGGCGCGCCGGGCGGTATTCCGCCGGCTGGCCCTCAATGAACCCCTGGCCCGGGTAGATCTGATTCGGAGTGCTCCATGTCCAAGGGTTTTGAGCCGATCCGCAACCTCAACCTCGTGCCGATGGTGGTCGAGCAGACCTCGCGCGGCGAGCGGGCCTACGACATTTATTCGCGCCTGCTCAAGGAGCGCGTGATCTTCCTGGTCGGTCCGATTGACGACTACATGGCCAATGTCGTCGTCGCGCAGCTGCTGTTCCTCGAGTCGGAAAACCCCGACAAGGACATCAATCTCTACATCAACAGCCCGGGCGGCTCGGTCACGGCCGGCATGGCGATCTACGACACCATGCAGTTCCTCAAGCCCGACATCAGCACGATGGTCATCGGCCAGGCTGCCAGCATGGGCGCGCTGCTGCTGACCGCCGGCACCAAGGGCAAGCGCTATGCGCTGCCGAACTCCCGCGTGATGATCCACCAGCCGCTGGGCGGGTTCAGTGGCCAGGCGTCGGACATCGACATCCACGCGCGCGAGATCCTGACCATCCGCCAGCGCCTGAACGAGATCATGGCCCGACATACCGGCCAGCCGATCGAGGTCATCGCCAAGGACACGGATCGTGACAATTTCATGAGCGCGCCGGACGCGCAGAAGTATGGGCTGATCGACGCGGTGCTGGAAAAGCGCCCGGCCGACAGCGTCAAGTCCTGATACGGCGGCGGATTTCCCCCCGGTGCCCAGCTGACTGCGCCTGCGCTTGCGCCGCGGGCGCAGCGGGCTCTATTCTTCGTGACGAATACGTTATCCCGGTTTTTTGAGGCAGAGCATGACTGACGATCGGCAGGGCCGTTCGAACGACAGCGGAAAGATTCTTTACTGCTCGTTCTGCGGCAAGAGTCAGCACGAGGTCCGCAAGCTGATTGCCGGTCCGTCGGTGTTCATTTGCGACGAATGCGTCGAGCTGTGCAATGACATCATCCGCGAGGAGCTCGAGGAGAAGGCGGCCAGTGCGCGCAGCCATCTGCCGAAGCCGCGCGAGATCATGGACGTTCTCGACCAGTACGTGATCGGCCAGACGCGTGCCAAGAAGACGCTCGCCGTCGCGGTCTACAACCACTACAAGCGGCTGGAGACGCGACAGAAAAGCGATGAGGTCGAACTGGCCAAGTCCAACATCCTGCTCGTGGGGCCGACCGGTTCGGGCAAGACCCTGCTGGCCGAGACCCTGGCGCGTCTGCTCAATGTGCCGTTCACGATCGCCGATGCGACGACCCTGACCGAAGCCGGCTACGTCGGCGAGGACGTCGAGAACATCATCCAGAAGCTGCTGCAGAAGTGCGACTACGACGTCGAGAAGGCGCAGACCGGCATCGTCTACATCGACGAGATCGACAAGATCTCGCGCAAGAGCGAAAACCCGTCGATCACGCGCGACGTCTCCGGCGAGGGCGTACAGCAGGCGCTGCTCAAGCTCATCGAGGGCACGATTGCGTCGGTGCCGCCACAGGGCGGCCGCAAGCATCCGCAGCAGGAATTCCTGCAGGTCGACACCAAGAATATCCTGTTCATCTGCGGCGGTGCGTTCGCCGGGCTGGAGAAAATCATCCAGCAGCGCGGCGAGTCCACCGGCATCGGCTTCTCGGCTGACGTGCGCAGCAAGAAGTCGACCAATTCGGTCGGCAAGGTGCTCGCCGACGTCGAGCCGGAAGATCTGGTCAAGTTCGGCCTGATTCCCGAGTTCGTCGGCCGTCTGCCGGTGTTCGCGACCCTGGAAGAGCTTGACGAGATCGCTCTCGTCAAGATCCTTACCGAGCCCAAGAACGCGATCGTCAAGCAGTTCAAGAAGCTTTTCGAGATGGAAGGCGCCGAGCTGGAGTTCCGCCCCGAAGCGCTGACCGCGGTTGCGCGCAAGGCGCTCAAGCGCAAGACCGGCGCGCGCGGCCTGCGCACGATCCTCGAGCAGGTGCTGCTCGACACCATGTACGAGCTGCCGTCGCTGGAGCACGTCAGCAAGGTCGTCGTCGACGAAGCCGTCATCAACGGCCAGGCCGAGCCGTATCTGATCTACCGCGGCAATCTGCAGTCGCGCGCCGTCGCCGAGTGATACCACTGCCGCCGACGGCCTTCACGGCCGGCGGCGAGCACGCCGGCCGGCTGCCGCCGCGCCCGCCAGCCCGCCGCAGGGCCTTATTCCAACGAAGCATCAAGCCTCCGCGCCGGCACGCGAATCGCATGTGCTGCCTTGCATTCGTTCACGCCGTCCGCACTTGACGCTCCAGCAGCCTGCGCTCAGGCTGACCCTATCCGCCCGACCTCGCCGGTCGCTGCCAGGAAACGCTTCATGGAAAAGTCTGAAAAGTTGCCCGTCGCCTCCGATCCGCGCTCGCTGGAGCTGCCGGTTCTGCCGCTGCGCGACGTGGTCGTCTATCCGCACATGGTCATTCCGCTGTTCGTCGGTCGCGAGAAGTCGATTCGTGCGCTGGACATCGCGATGGAAGGTGACAAGCAGATCCTGCTCGTCGCTCAGCGCAGTCCCGACGTCGACGATCCGCGCGAATCGGATCTGCATTCGGTAGGCACGCTGGCGACGTTGCTGCAGCTGCTGAAGCTGCCGGACGGCACGATCAAGGTGCTTGTCGAAGGTGCGGCCCGCGCCGAGATCCTCGGCTACCGCGATCGCGACGGCGTCATGGTCGGCAAGATCAAGCCGCTGGATCCGCTGTACTCGCGCTCGGAGCGCGAGATCGAAGTCGTGTCGCGCTCACTGGTTTCCACTTTTGAACAATTTGTAAAATTGAACCGAAAGGTGCCGCAGGAACTGCTTGCGACCCTGGCCGGCATCGACGATCCGAGCCGTCTGGCCGACACGATCGCTGCGCACCTGTCCATTCGTCTGGCCGACAAGCAGCGCCTGCTCGAGATGGTCGACGTCGGCGACCGCTTCGAGGCGCTGATGGGCTTCGTCGACGGCGAGATCGACGTGCAGCAGATCGAGAAGCGCATCCGCGGCCGGGTCAAGTCGCAGATGGAGAAGAGTCAGCGCGAGTATTACCTCAACGAGCAGATGAAGGCGATCCAGAAGGAGCTCGGCGATCTCGAAGAGGCGCCGAACGAACTGGACGAACTCGCGCGCAAGATCAACGAGGCCGGCATGCCCAAGCCGGTGGAGACCAAGGCGCGCGCCGAGCTCAACAAGCTCAAGCAGATGTCGCCGATGTCGGCCGAGGCCACCGTCGTACGCAACTACGTCGACTGGCTCGTCGGCGTGCCGTGGAAGAAGTCGAGCAAGGTGCGCAAGGACCTCAAGGTCGCGCAGGACGTGCTCGACGAGGACCACTTCGGCCTGGAAAAGGTCAAGGAACGCATCCTCGAATACCTGGCTGTGCAGCAGCGCGTCAACAAGATGAAGGGGCCGATCCTCTGCCTCGTCGGTCCGCCCGGTGTCGGCAAGACCAGCCTGGGCCAGTCCATCGCCAAGGCGACCAACCGCAAGTTCGTGCGCATGTCGCTCGGCGGCGTGCGCGACGAGGCCGAGATCCGTGGCCATCGCCGCACCTACATCGGTTCGATGCCGGGTCGCATCGTGCAGAACATGTCCAAGGCCGGCACGCGCAATCCGCTGTTCGTGCTCGACGAGATCGACAAGATGTCGATGGACTTCCGCGGCGATCCGTCCTCGGCGCTGCTCGAAGTGCTCGATCCGGAGCAGAACTCGGCGTTCAACGATCATTACCTCGAAGTCGATTTCGACCTGTCCGAAGTCATGTGGATCGCGACGGCGAACTCGCTGAACATTCCGGCGCCGCTGCTCGACCGCATGGAAGTCATCCGTATCCCGGGTTACACGGAAGAGGAAAAGATCAACATCGCGCGGCGCTATCTGCTGCCCAAGCAGATCGGCGCGAACGGTCTCAAGCCCGAGGAAGTCAGCGTCGACGAGGAAGCGATCCGCGACATCATCCGCTACTACACGCGTGAATCCGGCGTGCGCAATCTCGAACGCGAGATCTCCAAGGTCTGCCGCAAGGTGGTCAAGGAACTCTCGCTGCGCGAGAGTGCGGCGAAGGAAAAGGCTGCCGAAAAGCCCAAGGGCAAAGGCAAGGCTGCAACTGCGGCGAAGCCGACGACCGTACGCGTGGATTCGGGCAATCTCGACCAGTATCTGGGCGTGCAGAAGTTCACCTTCGGCCGCGCCGAGCTGCAGAACGAGGTCGGCCTCGTCACGGGCCTGGCCTGGACCCAGGTCGGCGGCGATTTGCTGAGCATCGAAGCGGCCATCGTGCCCGGCAAGGGCAAGCTGATCCACACGGGCCAACTCGGCGACGTGATGCAGGAGTCCATCCAGGCGGCGCTCAGTGTCGTGCGCGGACGCTCCGAGCGTCTCGGCGTCGATCCGGAGTTCCACCAGAAGTACGACATCCACATCCACGTTCCCGAAGGCGCCACGCCGAAGGACGGACCGAGCGCGGGCATCGCCATGTGCACGGCCCTGGTCTCGGCGCTGACCAAGGTGCCGGTGCGATCCGAGGTCGCGATGACCGGCGAGATCACCTTGCGTGGCCGGGTGCTGCCGATCGGCGGGCTCAAGGAGAAGCTGCTCGCGGCGCATCGCGGCGGCATCACCACGGTGATCATTCCGGAAGAGAACAAGAAGGATCTCGTCGACATTCCAAAGAACGTCACCGAAACCCTGGAAATCCATGCGGTTCGCTGGATCGACGAAGTGCTGGACATCGCGCTGGAACGGCCGCTGACGCCGGCCCAGAAAACCGAGTCCGGTCCGGTCAAAGCCGCCGAGCCCAAGCGCGAGGAAGCGGCCGAACCGCAGCCGGTGCGTCCGCACTGAACAGAAACCACGGGCGCGGCAGGTTGCCGCGCCCGTGGTCCGTTCTGTGCCGTCGCCATCCTCGGGGTGACGTGCTCGTGTGGTGCCGGTCCGTCCGTTGAGAAACGCCTCCGTCCGGCGGCACCGGTACCGCGGCGATTTCCACCCCTGCAGGACGCTTTCACAGCGTCGTTCCGACAGCGCGGAAACCGCGCCAGAACGCGAAAAAAGCGCGTAAAATGCCGCCCGGCGTTTTGTTGCGTGCCTACTAGGCCGCTGGTATAAAGGCCGGGACGTGGTCCGAGTGACTGCAAAGGTCCGGGCGATCACGGGGTCCGCGAAGCGCACTTTCCGAAAGTCACCCGGTGTTCCAGGGACAGAGTCGTTTCGCCACAGAACAGAAGCGTAGCGGGTCGCAGTTTCCGAGAGGGATTGTTAAATGAACAAATCAGAATTCGTGGGTGCGGTGGCCGATGCCGCCGAGCTGACCAAGGTGGATGCCGCGAAAGCCGTCGACGCGATGGTCGAAGTCATCACCAAGGCGCTCAAGAAGGGCGACACCGTCTCCCTCGTCGGCTTCGGCACCTTCGCCGTGCGCAAGCGCGCCGCGCGTACCGGTCGCAATCCGCGTACGAACGAAGAGATCAAGATCAAGGCCTCCAAGAACCCGGCCTTCAAGGCTGGCAAAGCCCTCAAGGATGCCCTAAACTAACCGGCTCCCGCGAGGGGTGCTTAGCTCAGCGGTAGAGCGTCTCCCTTACACGGAGAGGGTCGGGGGTTCGAAACCCTCAGCACCCACCAAAATGCCGTGGAGTGGTAGTTCAGTCGGTTAGAATATCGGCCTGTCACGCCGAGGGTCGCGGGTTCGAGTCCCGTCCACTCCGCCATCTTCGAAGGGCGCCGTACAAGGCGCCCTTTTTTCTATCCGGTCCGTGCAGCAGACCGCGCGGCCGGGAAATACGACAGCGGCGTTCCATCTCGCCGCTGCGGCCAACCACAAAGCTCAGGCAAGCCTCATGTTGCAAGCGCTGCGAGACAAGTCGTCCGGACTGATAGCGAAAATCGTGCTGGGCGCGCTGATTTTTGCGTTTTCCTTCTTCGGCATCGAGTCGTATTTCACGGGTCGCAACGAGACCTGGGTGGCCAAGGTCGACAAGAGCGAGATCTCTGCCGAACAGTTCCGCGAACGCTTCCAGAACTACCGTGCGGCGATGCTGCAGCGCTCCAACGGCCAGCTCGATCCGGCCATGCTCGAACGGCCCGAGGTCAAGCGTCAGGTGCTCGATTCGCTGATCGACGAGCAGCTGATGCTCAACGCGAACGAAAAGCTTGGCATCGTCATTCCCGACGAGCGCGTGCGCGAGCTGATCCGCTCCTATCCGGCGTTCCAGGTCGACGGCAAGTTCGACGAAGGCGCCTATCGCGCCGCACTTGCCGGCGCGCAGCGCTCGCCGCTGCAGTTCCAGGAACAGCAGCGCCAGGCGCTGGCCGCCGACGAACTGCGCAATCTGATCGGCTCCATCGGCGTCGTCACGCCGCGCGAGATCGACGACCACATCCGCCTGCGCGACCAGACCCGCGACCTGCGCACCTTGACGTTGCCCAAGCCGACCGAAACGCCCAAGGTCGACGACGCGCAGGTCGAGAGCTATTACAAGTCGCATCTGTCCGACTACATGACGGCCGAAACGGTATCGCTCGACTACATCGAGTTCGACGCCAAGGCCGTGAAGATGAGCGAGACGCCGGACGAAGCCGTGCTGCGCGAACGCTACGCCAACGACAGGGCGCGCTATCAGACGCCGGAGCAGCGTCTGGCCTCGCACATCCTGATCACCGCCAAGGGCGGCGACGCCGATGCGCAGAAGGCCGCGCTGGCCAAGGCCCAGCAGATCGCCAAGAGCGTGCGTGAGGGCAAGGATTTCGCGGCCGCGGCCAAGGAGTTCTCCGAAGACCTCGGTTCGAAGGCCGAGGGCGGCGACCTGGGCTGGCTGCAGAAGGACGTCAGCGATGCGGCGTTCGACTCGGCGCTGTTCGCGCTGAAGAAAGGCGAGATCTCCGAGCCGGTGCTGTCGAACGAGGGCTATCACATCATCCAGCTGCGCGACATCCGCGAGCACAAGGAAAAGACCTTCGACGAGGTCAAGGCCGAGCTGGCCAAGAGCTATCTCGAGACCGAGCGCGAGCGCCTGTTCGGCGAGCTGGCCAGCAAGGTCTACGATCAGAGCCGCACCGATCTGAATTCGCTCGACGGTGCAGCCAGGCTTGCCGGCGTCGAAGTGCAGAAGACCGCGCAGTTTCCGCGCACCGGCGGCACCGGCATCGCGGCGAATCCGGCCGTGCTGAAGGCGGCGTTCTCCGATGGCGTGCTCGTGCACGGCGAAAACTCCGAACTGCTCGACATCGGCGACGACCGCAAGGTGATCGTGCGCCTCGGCGAGCACAAGCGCAGCGAACAGCGTCCGCTGGAGGAAGTGCGCGAAGACGTCCGCAAGCACCTGGTCAGCGAGGCCGTGGCCACGGCCGCGCGCGAGCGCGCCGACGGTCTGCTTGAGCGTCTGCGCAAGGGCGAGACCCTCGACCAGCTCGCCGCCGAGCTCAAGCTCAGCGTCGTGGACGCCAAGGGCACCGGCCGCAGCGCCGCGAACGTGGATTCGCGCATCGCCGCCGCCGCCTTCAAGCTGCCGCGTCCGGCCGAAGGCAAGTCCGAATACGGCAACATCTCGCTGCCCGACGACGGCTATGCGCTGTTCGCCGTGGACAGGGTCACCGATGGCGATGTCGCCAAGGTCGACGAGGCCGGCCGCGAAGCAGTGCGCAACCAGTTGCAGTCGATCAACGCGATGGTCGCGACCAGCGAGTTTCTCACCTCGCTGCGCAAGGCGGCCAAGATCCAGATCGCCGAAGACCGCATGCAGTAAGTCCGATCGCTGCGGCGTCGCCGCCGCATCCCGCATCGACGAAGAGGCCGCCGCGAGGCGGCCTTTTTCGTTGGGCCCGTCCGATCGGGTGCTGTCGGTTTCGCTGCCGCCGCCGCTGTGCAGCCTTCAACGAAAAAGGCTGCCTCGCGGCAGCCTTTCGTGGTCCGGCGGTGCAGGGCTCCGGCTCAGATGCCGGTCATGCCGAGGATGTTGTAGCCGGCGTCGACGTAGGTGATCTCGCCGGTCACGCCCGAGGCCAGATCCGAGCTCAGGAACGCCGCCACGTTGCCGACCTCGTCGATCGTGACGCTGCGGCGCAGCGGCGCGTGGTCTTCGACGTGATCGAGCATCTTGCGGAAGTTCGCGATGCCGGCGGCGGCCAGGGTCTTGATCGGGCCGGCCGAGATTGCGTTGACGCGCGTGCCCTCGGGGCCGAGATTGAACGCAAGGTAGCGCACGCAGGCTTCGAGGCTGGCCTTGGCCAGGCCCATGACGTTGTAGCTCGTCAGCGCGCGTTCGGCGCCGAGGTAGCTCAGGGTCAGCACCGAGCCGTTGCGGCCCTGCATCAGCGGCCGCGCGGCCTTGGCCAGCGCCGCCAGGCTGTAGCTCGAGATGTCATGGGCGATCGCGAAGTTCTCGCGCGTGAGCCCGTCGAGGAAGCCGCCCTGCAGCGCTTCGCGAGGCGCGAAGCCGACCGAATGCACGAGGATGTCGAAACCGTCCCAATGCTTGCCGAGTTCGGCGAACAGGTTCTCGATCTCGGCGTCGCTGGCCACGTCGCAGGGCAGCACGATGTTGCTGCCGAACGCATTGGCGGCTTCGTCGACGCGGTCGCGCAGGCGCTCGTTCTGATAGGTGAAGGCGAGCTGCGCGCCTTCGCGATGCATCGCATTGGCGATGCCCCAGGCGATGGAGCGCTGGCTGGCGATGCCGACGATCAGTGCGCGCTTGCCGTGCAGAAAACCCATGAAACCTCCTGTACGAATGGACTTCGTTGCGTTGCGATGATGCGCCGGCGTGGGCTGCAGCCGGCGGCATTTCGCCGCCGTGCGGCCGGGCTGCGCTGCTGCACCGATGTCGGCGAACCGCGCACGATGCGCCGACGCAGCCGCCGGCATAACGACGCAGTGTAGCGATTTGTCGCCGCGGCCGCCCCAACGCCCGTTTGCCGCGGACGCCGCGGTGGGCGGCTCAGTTCACCGCCTGGATGAACAGCTTCTGCCCGGGCTTGAGCGGCGTCTTGTCGCCGAGGCGGTTCCAGCGGCGCAGATCGCCGACGCTGACCTTGTGCGTGCGGGCCAGGGTCCACAGGCTGTCGCCGCTCTTGACCGTGACCGTCGCGGCGGCGCGCTGCTGTGCCTCGGGCGACAGCGGCGGTGGCTGCGGCGTGCCGACATCCTTGCCCAGCGATGAGGGCAGGAACACGGTTGCGCCGGCGGCGAACTGGCGCGCCGGATCGACGCCGTTGGCCGCGCCGACGATGTCGATCGGCACGGCGGCCGCGCCGGCCAGTTCGTCCACGCCGCGCCGCTCGCGCAGCTTGACCGCGTCCCAGGTGCTCCAGGCGCTGGGCGCGAGCTGGGTATAGCGTTGCTGGAAGCGCGACAGCGCCGGCCTGGGCAGCAGCAGATGCATGGGGGCGGAAGCGGAGATGCGCGACTGGCGATGGCCGGCGTTGTAGCGGCGCAGGGTGTCTTCGGGCACATCCGCAAGACGCGCGGCCACGCGCATGTCGATCGGCGCAGTCAGGGTGACGCGCACGAGATGGTCGTCTTCCGACGGCTCCGGCAAGGTCACGCCGAAGCGCCCGGGATCGTTGACGACGCAGCCGAGTGCCAGCAGCTTGGCCAGGTGCTCGTGGGTGATCGGCGATAGCTTGAGGCTGGCGATCTCCTCGCGGCTCAAGGACGAACGGTTGTCCTGGAGCAGCTTCTTGACGCGGTATTCGCCGGCGTTGAACGCCATGTCGACGAGGCGCCAGTCGCCGAATTCGTCCTGGTAGCGCTTGAGCATCGCCACCGCCGCGCTGCTGGAGGCCCAGGCGTCGAGGCGTCCGTCGTAGTGCGGCGACATCTGCAGCCCGGCGCTGCGTGCGGTCTCGGGCATGAACTGCCACATGCCGGCCGGCGTGCTGCCGCGTCCGACTACCGGCTCGTAATGGCTTTCCAGATACGGCAGCAGAGCGAACTCGCCCGGCAGGTCGTTGCGCTCCAGTTCGTCGAGCACCAGCATCAGGAACGGCAAGGCACGCTTGAGCGAGGCGGCGAAACGGTCCGGCCCCTGCGTATACGTGCGTGCCCAGCGCTGCACGGCAGGGCTGTATTCGCAGCCCGGCATCGCAAAGCGCGTGCGCAGGCGCACCCAGACCGAGTTCGCATCGACCGGAGCCGTTGTGCCGGGCACCGCGAAATCCGGCGTCGGCACGAACGGCACGTCGATGCGGTCAGGCGGTTCCACGCGCAGATCCAGCGGCGGCAGCGAGGTCGCCGTCGTGATTGCGCTGTCCTGGCCGACAGGCTGGCGCGGCGTCGTCGCGCAGGCGGCCAGCAGCAGCATCGGCGCCAGCGCGAGGCGGCGCAGCGGCAGCCGCCGCCTCATGCGGCCGGCGCCCGGAATTGATCCTTGCCGCGGCGCAGCGCGGCAAAGCGGTCGACACGCGCCGGCGCAGGAATGCCGTGACGTTCGCCCCAGGCGACGATGTCGGGTTCGTCCACGCGCAGGAACGGATTCGTCGCACGTTCGCAGGCGATCGTGCTCGGCAAGGTCGGCGTGCCGGCCGCGCGCAGCCGGCGCACTTCGGCGATGCGGCTGCGCAGCGCGGAATTTTCCGGCTCGACGCTCGCGGCAAACGCGCAGTTCGCGCTGGTGTATTCGTGGGCGCAGCAGACGGCGGTTTCCGCCGGCAGCGCGGCCAGTGAATCGAGCGAGGCGAGCATCTGCGCCGGCGTGCCTTCGAACAGGCGGCCGCAGCCGGCGCTGAACAAGGTATCGCCGCAGAACAGCAGGCCCGCGCCGTAATAGCCGATGTGGCTGCGCGTATGGCCGGGCAGGGCGAGTACGCGCAGGCGCAGACCGGGCGCTTCGATGTCGACCGTATCGCCGTCGCCGACGCGCCGCGTTGCCGGTTCGATGCGCTCGTCGTCCGGCGCATACACATCCACGCCGGCGAAGCGCTCGAGCAGCGCAGCCACCCCGCCGATGTGGTCGGCATGGTGATGGGTCAGCAGGATGGCGGAGAGCTGCAGTTTCAGCCGCTGCAGTGCTGCGGCGACGGGAGCCGCATCGCCGGGATCGACGACGACGGCCCGGCTGCCGTCATGGGCCAGCCAGAGATAGTTGTCGTCGAAGGCAGGGACGGGTACGAGGCGCAGCACGGCGTTCCGACAGGCGGCAGGGAGCGCGACTATAGCCGCGCTCCCTGCAGTGCTCGTTAAGCGCGCTTAACGCCGGCGCCTGACGACGGACAGGACGGACGAGGCCGGCGCAACGGGACAAGCCGGGGCGACTTGGCGCAAAATCCGCGTCCCCTGATCTGCGCCGCCTATGCTCCTGCGACCCCAGCCGCCTCACCCGATGGACGCACTGCGCGCGCTGTTCGCGCAGGAGCGTGCCGCGCTCGCTCCGGAATGCGCAGGCGTATTCGGGCGGCAGGGGCTATTCATCGGCTGCGACGCGGAATTTGCCGAGCAGATGGTCACGCCGATGCTCGGCCGCCGCGTCGACCTGCATCTGCAGGGGGCCGGGCGGCTGATCGGCGATGCGGTCTGCGCACCCGACGAGTTGCCGTTCGCGGACGACAGTTTCCGTCTCATCGTGCTGCATCACGCGTTCGAATGTCTTGCCGCGCCGGAAGCGCTGCGCGAGGAACTCGTGCGCGTGCTCGAGCCTGGCGGCGTCGCGTTGATCGTCGGCTTCGCCCGCTTCGGCGCCTGGCGCCCCTGGCTGGCCTGGCAGATGCGCGGCCAGACCGCGCCGCCGCAGCCGGCCTCGGCCGGCGCCTGGCGTCGGGCGCTGGCCCGCGGCGGTGTCGATGTCTATGCCGAGCGCCGCATCGGCGCGCAACGCCTTAGTGTGGCCGGAGCCGAGTTGCGCCTGCCGCCGGCGCTGCGTTCGAGCTGGTTGCTGCTCGCGCGCAAGCGCAGCACGAACGCGCTGCTGCGCACGCATCCGGTCGCCTTGCGGCCGCGCGTGGCGCGCGCTCATCTCGCCTCCGGCACGCAGCGCGCGAGCGCATGAGCGAAGCGGCGGTCGTGCACGTGTTCACCGACGGCGCCTGCCTGGGCAATCCCGGGCCGGGCGGCTGGGCCGCGCTGCTGCGCTACGGCACCGTCGAGAAGGTCATCTCCGGCGGCGAGAGCGACACCACCAACAATCGCATGGAACTGATGGGCGCGATCGGCGCACTCGAAGCGCTGACGCGGCCCTGCCGCGTACGCATCACGACCGACTCGCAGTACGTCAAGCAGGGCATGCAGCAGTGGCTGCCGCGCTGGCAGGCCAACGGCTGGCGCACCTCCGACAAGAAGCCGGTCAAGAACCAGGATCTGTGGGAGCGTCTCGCGCGCGCCGTCGCGCGCCACCAGGTCGAATGGTTCTGGACCCGCGGCCATGCGGGACACCCCGACAACGAACGCGTCGACCGCGCCGCGCGCCTCGCGGCCGAACAGCAACGCCAGGAAGCCTGATGCGCCAGATCGTGCTGGACACCGAAACCACCGGCTTGGAGGCCGCACGCGGCCACCGCCTGATCGAACTGGGCTGCGTGGAACTGCTCGCGCGCCGCGTCAGCGGCAGCCATTTCCACCGCTATCTGAATCCCGAACGCGACATCGACGCCGGCGCCCAGGCGGTGCACGGCATCAGCATCGAATTCCTGGCCGACAAGCCGCGTTTCGCCGACGTCGTCGAGGAGTTCCTTGCCTACATCAAGGGCGCGGAACTCATCATCCACAACGCCGCATTCGACGTCGGCTTCATCGACGCGGAACTGGCCCGGCTCGGCCCGCAGTACGGTCGGCTCGCCGACCATGCCACGGTGCTCGACACGCTCGCGATGGCGCGCGAGATGTACCCAGGACAGCGCAACAGCCTCGATGCGCTATGCAAGCGTCTGGACATCGACAACAGCCATCGCGAACTGCATGGCGCTTTGCTCGACGCGGAAATCCTCGCCGACGTCTACCTCGCGCTGACGGCGGGCCAGGGCGCGCTGGACTTCGCCGTCGAAGTCGAGACGGCGCAGGAGCAGATTGCCGCCTGGAGCGCCGCGGGCGAACGGCCTGCCGTGCGTGTGCGTCTGGCCGATGCGGCCGAGCTCGCCGCGCACGAGGCGCGCCTGGGCGGCATCGACAAGGCCAGCAAGGGGGGCTGCGTCTGGCGCCGCCTGGAATCGGCTGCGGCGCCCGAGGCGCTGCCGGCATAGCGCGCCGCCGATCGCGGCCGGGACGACTGCGCGTATCCGTACGGTCCGCCGCGGCGGGTTGCCGATTTCCATCTCGGCGGCCCGTGGCACCTGTCGCGCCGCATTGCTGCAGCCCGCGGCTGCGCGTTTCCGGCGAACCTCCACTGCAACGGGCTGCCGCTCCGCGACACGCGTCGGCCGCCGCCGATGTCCGGCATGGCTGCGCTCGAACGTTCTGTTAGTGGGCCTGTCAGCAAATCGTCCGTTTTTGCGTAGTAGGCCCGTGACCCGGATCTCGTCCGCGCCGCCGGCGCCGACGCGGTCCAGGCCGCCAGTGCCGTGGCATAATCGGCCCGCGCGCCCAGCAGCCGCCAGGGCGCTCGCCTGAATGGGGAGTTCGGCGATGAGACTGCGTACGTGGATCGTTGCAGTGTGCGTGTTCCTGCTGCCCGGCGCGCTGTCCGCTTCGGCGGTCGACGCGATATCGGCGCACAAGCATCTTGGGGTTGCGAGCTGTTCCAACAGCGTCTGTCACGGTGCCGCGCAGGTATTCCGTGATTCGCACGTCATGCAGAATGAGTTCGCGATCTGGCAGGAAACCGATCCGCACGCCAAGGCCTACGCGATACTCGAACAGCCGGCCTCGCGCGAGATCGCGCGCAAGCTCGGCCTCGGCAATGCGAGCGAAGCGAAGATCTGCCTCGACTGCCATGCCGACAACGTGCCGGCCGCGCAGCGCGGCGAGCGCTTCCAGCTCAGCGACGGCGTCGGTTGTGAGGCCTGCCACGGCGGTGCCGAACAATGGCTCAATGCGCATGCGGACAAGAGCGTCAAGCATGCCGACAACGTCGCCAAGGGCATGTACGCGACCGAAGATCCGGTCAAGCGCGCGGAGCTCTGCCTGTCCTGCCACATGGGCAGCAGGGACCGCATGATCACGCACCGCATCATGGGGGCCGGCCATCCGCGGCTGACCTTCGAGCTCGACACCTTCACCTGGCTCGGCCGGCCGCACTACGCGATCGACGAGGACTGGATCCAGCGCAAGGGTGAATTCAGCGGCGCGCGCGACTGGGCCGTGGGGCAGGGGGTGGCCGCGGCCAACCTGCTCGACCAGCTGACCGATCCGAAGGCCGGCATGCAGGGCATCTTCCCGGAGCTCGTGCTGTTCAACTGCTTCGCCTGCCACAAGCGTATGTCGGACAAGAGCTGGGGGCCGCGCCAGGGCACCGGGCTGGGGCCCGGCGTCGTGCGCCTCTACGACGCGAATCTCGTGATGTTCCGCCACGTGCTGGCGGCCGTGGACAAGTCCGCCGAGGCGCGCGTACTCGAACAGACCCGTGCGCTGCACCGGGCCACGACCGAAAGCCGCGATGCGACCCTGGCCGCGGCGAAGAAGCTGCGCGCGACCCTGGCCGAACTGCTGCCGCGTGTTGCGCAGCACCGCTTCGACGGCGGCAGCCTCACCGCGATCCTCGACGACATCGAAGCCGACGCCGCACGCGGCGAATACCGCGACTACGACGCGGCCGAGCAGGCCGCGATGGCCGCGCAGTCCGTCATCGTCGCGTTCGAGAACACCGGCACCATCGACAAGGCCCGCGCCGACGCACTGAAGGCCAAGCTCGACGGCGTCTACGCGGTGCTCAAGAACGAGAACGGCTACTCGATGGGCAACTTCCAGACCGCGCTGAAGACGCTCAAGAGCGGCGCGCCCTGAGCGGGCGCGCATCGCTGCATCCGGCGATGAGCTGCAGCTCGCCTGACGGCGAGCTGCAATGGCACCGCAGCGATTGATGACGCGGCGTGTTCGCGTTCGACGCGGTGCCATCGGTTGCGGCGAGCCAGGGGCGAACCGCAACGTCGGGGGTTGTCTGCGGCGAGGAACCTCGATCGAAGCCCGATCTCCGCATCGCCGACGGGAAGCCGCGATGACGCCCGCCGGATCGCGCGTTCATGCGTCGGCGTCGCGATGTTGCGACCTTGCATTGATACCGTGACGTTGCGTATCGCTGTGCTCAGCGCAACCTGCGTCAGCGCACCGGCGTCAGGATGCGTTGCGACTGAATATCGTGCGGGGTGCGGTGAGCCGAAGGCGAACCGCAACCTCGAGGTCCATCTGCTGCGGTGAGCCCCGGTTCGCCGCGCGCCTCGCGGCCGAGGATCCCGACGACGGCGGATCAGGCCAGGGGATCCGCAGCGACGGATCAGCGCCGGCGGATCAGCACGACCGTGACGTTGTCCGAGCCGCCGCCGTCGAGCGCGGCGAGGATGAGGTGATCGACGCACTCCTGCGCCGACAGCTCCGGGCGCGCGAGGATGCTCTCGATCTGCGCGTCTTCGACTTCTTCGGTCAGACCGTCGCTGCAGAGCAGGATCTGCATGCCCGGCTGCAAGGTGCCGGTGATCGTTTCAAGACGCAGGTTCTGCGGATCGGTTACACCCAGGGCCTGGGTCACGACGTTGCGGTGCGGATGGGTGCGCGCCTGCTCGGCGGTGATCGCACCCTGCTCGATGAGCTCCTGCACGTAGGAATGATCCTGCGACAGCTGCTTGAGTACACCGTTCCAGACATAGACGCGGCTGTCGCCGACCCAGGCCATGTCGAACTGGTCGCCGCTGATGTTGACCGCAGCGACCGTCGTGCCCATCGGCAGCGCTTCGGCGCGGCGGCTGGAGTGACGGATGATTTCCTCGTCGGCCAGTTGTATCGCGCGGCCTATCGGCGTGCCCTTGCGCACTTCCTCGATCAGCGTGTCGCGTGCGATCGCGCTGGCGACTTCGCCGTGCTCGTGTCCGCCCATGCCGTCGGCGACGAGCCACAGACCCAGCTCCGGGTCGGCGTAATACGTGTCTTCGTTGTGTTCGCGGCGCAGGCCGACGTGGGAGCTGTGTCCGAATTCGATCATGCGCGAAGCCTGGTTCGGGTTCAGTGGCCATCGCCAGACGCAGGGCGCCGGCGTCCAATGAACGGCGGCACATGCGAAAAACGAACTGGGTCATAGCATGCCGCCGGGCGACGCCCCTAGGCAAGCACAGGCCGCCGGCGCGGCAGCCTCACCGGATCAATACGCAAAGGCGCGGAAAATGGCGTCGCGTCGGCGACCCCGCGATCCCGGCTTGTATCTGTGTCCCGTTGCTCGTACTATTCGCGCCCCTCGCCGTGCCACCGGCAGGGCCGGTCGTCAGACCGACAGTTCCGGAGAGGTGGCAGAGTGGTCGAATGTACCTGACTCGAAATCAGGCGTACGTGTAAGCGTACCGTGGGTTCGAATCCCACCCTCTCCGCCAGCAGTGACGAAAACGCCCCTCACGGGGCGTTTTCGTTTTCCGGCCCCGAACCGGCGAGGTTTGGGCTACGCTCGTTTCCCCCGCCGCGGACCGCGTTCCATGTCCCTGATCACCACCCCGATTTCCCATGGCGAACTGATCGACAAGATCACCATCCTCGAGATCAAGTCCGAGCAGATCGCCGATCCGAGCAAGCTGGCCAACGTGCGCAAGGAGCTGGAGCTGCTGCTCGCGGTCTGGCGTGACGACACGGCCGCAGCCGTCGACATCGGCGCCGAGCGCGCGCGTCTGAAAGCCGTGAATCAGGCGCTCTGGGACATCGAGGACCGCATCCGCCTGAAAGAGAAGGCGCAGGCCTTCGACGCGGAGTTCATCGAACTCGCGCGTGCGGTCTATTTCCAGAACGACGACCGCGCGGCGATCAAGCGCGAGATCAATCTCAAGCTCGGCTCGCAGCTGGTCGAAGAGAAGTCCTACCAGAACTACAGGAACTGAGCCTGCGCCGCGGCGGCCGTTGCTTCAGGGCAGGCCGCGCGCCGCGGCGAACGCGTCGAAGCGCTCGATGACTGCGTCGGTTTCGATGAGGTCCATGACGCCTTCGTGTTCGATCTTGCTGCCCCAGCGCAACTCGCTTGCGGGCTTGCCGCGAAAGCGCCGCGCCGCGGCGTCGTAGCGGTCCACGCACCAGCGCCGGTCCGAGTAGGGACCCGAGCGGTGCGGATTGCTCGCCGCATGCAGGCCGAGTACGGCAGTGCCCATCGCGTTGGCCAGGTGCATCGGGCCGGAGTCCGGCGTCAGCACGAGGTCGGCCCTGCGCAGCAGGGCGAGCAACTGCTTGAGCGTGTCCTTGCCGATCAGGTCGACGACGGCGCCGCGCTGCAGCCGGGCCTTGACCGCATCGCCGAATTCACGCTCATAGGCGCTGGGGCCGCCGCAGAGCACGACGCGCCAGCCGCGCTGCGTCGCCTGGTCCATGACGGCGGCATAGCGCTCGGCACGCCAGTTGCGCAGCCGGTGACTGGAGCAGGGGCTGACGATCAGGGTCGGGGCCGTACCCGGCAGGTGTTCCTCGGCGAAGGCTTCGGCCGCGTCCGGTACCGGCAGATCCCAGCGCACTTCAGTCTGGCGCAGGCCCAGCGGTTCGAGGAAGCTGCCGATCGCATCGAGCACATGTTCGCCACTGCGTGCGGCGATGCGCTCGCCGATGAACAGCCGGTGCAGATCGCGCGAACGCGCGGCGTCGTAGCCGATGCGCCGCTGCGCCGACACTGCCGCGCTGAGCAGGTTGGAGCGCAAGGCGACCTGCATGTGCAGCAGCGCATCGAAGCGGCGCCCGTGCAGCGCGCGGCGCACGGCCTGCCAGCCTTTCCAGCCCTGGCGCTTGTCGAACACGACGAACTCCACGCCGGGCAGATCGCCGACGAGCTTGTGTTCGAGCTTGCCGACGATCCAGGTCAGCGCGGTTGCAGGCCAGTGTTTCTGCACGGTGCGCACGAGCGGCACGACGTGACTGACGTCGCCGAGCGCGGACGTGCGCAGCAGGCACAGGGAGGCCGGCGGAGTCGATGCCTGTACGGACATGGGGTTGCTAGAATGCCGAAAGAACGAAGACGAGACGAATGCGGCGCGTGCCGCAGCGCAGGCGATGAACGAAGCGATCCTGAAGACCATCGGCGCCAGCGCGATTCTCTGCGACGCGTCGATCGCCGCACAAGTCGGCGATGACTGGTTCGATCCCGCGTACTGGCGTACGGCTGCGGTCGCCGGCGGCCGTGGCGCAGCCTGGCGCGTGCAGACACCGGCCGGTGAAGCGGTATTGCGACATTTTCGCCGCGGCGGCCGCATCGCGCGCGTGCTCGGCGATCGGTATGTCTGGGCCGGGGCCGACCAGGCCCGCCCGTTCGTCGAATTCCGCCTGCTGCAGCGGCTGCAGGCGCTCGGCCTGCCGGTGCCGCAGCCGCTGGCTGCGCGCTACCGGCGCGAGCGGCTGCTGTTCTATCGCGCCGACCTGCTGACGCGGCTGATTCCGGACGCGACGACGCTGGCCGAAGGCCTGGCCCAGCGCCGCGTCGATGCCGCCGCGATGCGCCGGGTCGGCGCGACCATCGCGCGCTTCCATGCGGCCGGCGCCTACCATGCGGATCTGAATGCGCACAACGTGCTGTTTGCCGGAGATCCATCGCCCGACAGCGCCGGCAGCCAGGTCTATCTGATTGATTTCGATCGCGGTGAACTGCGTGTGCAGCATCAGGGCTGGCCGCAGGAAAACCTGTCGCGGCTGCACCGTTCGCTGCACAAGATCGGCGCCGCGGCCGACGGCGAGGCGCGCTTCGAGCGCGAGCTCTGGCAGCCCTTGCAGGACGCCTATACGGACGCACGTCAACAGTTCGACAATGGCGCGCCCCCGGCGGCAGGACCGTAATCCCATGACTCTGGCGCTGCATTTTCTCGGCGTAGGCTCGTCCCAGGCCGTAGAGCTCGGTTCCTCCGGGGCCGTGCTCGAACGCGACGGCGCGCCGCTGCTGCTGATCGACTGCGGTCCGGAAACCCTGAGCCGCTATCTCGACCGCTACGGTCGCGTGCCCGCGGCGATCTACGTCACGCACACTCATCTGGATCACGTCGGCGGCTTCGAGCGCCTGTTCACGAAGATCTATTTCGATATGGCGCTGCGCGGCCGCGTGCGCGTGTTCGCGCATGCGGCGCTGGTGCCGCTGCTGCAGGCGCGCATCGCCGACTATCCGAACGTGCTGGCCGAAGGCGGCGCGAATTTCTGGGATGCGTTCCAGCTCGTGCCGGTGTCGCGCGGCTTCTGGTTCGAGGATCTCTGGTTCGACGTGTTCGCCGCGCGCCACCATGCGCCGGACACGGCATTCGCGCTCGCGCTGCGCGGCAGCTTCGTCTGGACCGGCGATACGCGGCCGATACCGGAAATGCTGAGCCGCTACGCCGCGGCCGGCGAACTCGTCGCGCACGACTGCGGCCTGGCCGGCAATCCGTCGCACAGCGGCATCGACGACCTCGAACGCGAATATCCGGCCGAGCTGCGCGAGCGCCTCGCGCTGTATCACTACGGCAGCGCTGCCGACGGCGCGGCGCTCGCCGCGCGCGGCTACCGCATCGCGCGCGCCGGCGAGACCGTTGCGCTGCGTACGGCCCCGCCGTCGCGCGCGGCCGAGACCGGCCTGCGAGCCGTCTGATGGGCGAACCGATTCCGCTGCTCCTGCAGACGCCGCCGGTCGACCGCTGGCAGCGCGGCCTGACCGACCTGCGCATCTCGGTCGTCGACCGCTGCAATTTCCGCTGTCCCTACTGCCTGCCCGAAGACCAGTATCCCGAGCACCATCCGTTCCTCGACAAGCGCGAGCGCCTGTCCTTCGAGGAGATCGAGCGCCTCGCGCGCGTGTTCGCCGGCCTCGGCGTGCGCAAGATCCGCCTGACCGGCGGCGAGCCGCTGCTGCGTCGCGAACTGCCGCTGCTGGTGCGCTGGCTCGCGCGGCTGCCCGGCATCGACGACATCGCGCTGACGACCAACGGCACCTTGCTGCCGCGTGTCGCCGGCGAATTGCGCGAAGCCGGCCTCAAGCGCATCACCCTGAGCCTCGACAGCCTCGATCCGGCGATCTATCGCCAGCTCGCCGGCAACCGCGGCGAAGTCGGCGAGGCGCTCGCGGCGATTGCGGCGGCAGAGGCCGCAGGTTTCTCCGCGCTGAAGGTCAACGCCGTCGTGCTGCGCGGAATCAACGATGCCGGCGTGCTCGATCTGGTCGAGCATTTCCGCGGCACGCCGCACGTCGTGCGCTTCATCGAATACATGGACGTCGGCACGCTCAACGGCTGGCAGCGCGACCGGGTCGTGGCCAGCGCCGAACTGGTCGCGCGCATCGCCGAACGCTGGCCGCTTCAGCCGCTGGCGCGCGCGGCCAGTCACGACGTCGCCGAGCGCTATCGCTTCGTCGACGGCGGCGGCGAGATCGGCTTCATCAGCTCCGTCACGGCGCCGTTCTGCGGCGACTGCACGCGCGCGCGCCTGTCCGCCGACGGCAAGCTGTATACCTGTCTGTTCGCGGCCGACGGCTACGATCTGCGCGCCTTGCTGCGCGGCGGCGCAAGCGACGAGGAACTCGCCGCGGCGATCGCCACGCACTGGCAGGCGCGCGACGACCGCTACAGCGAGCGCCGCGCCGAGCTGCGTGCGGCCGGCAGCGAGGCGCGCGTGGAAATGTTCGCGATCGGAGGTTGAAGTGGATTCGGATCGTCTGAGTCATGTCGGCGCGGACGGCCATCCGCGCATGGTCGACGTCGCCGACAAGGCGGTCACGTTCCGCCGCGCCGTGGCCCAGGCCTGCGTGCGCTTTCCGCCCGAGGTCGCCGCCGAGCTTCAGCGCACCGGCCTGCGCGGCAAGAAAGGCGCGATCGTCGATACGGCCATCGTCGCCGGCACGTTCGCGGCCAAGCGCACCCACGAGCTGATCCCGTTCTGCCATCCGCTCGCGCTGGAACGCTGCGATTTCCAGATCGAGTTCGTCTCGCCGACCGAGCTGCGCATACGCTGCGAAGTCGGCCTCACCCACAAGACCGGCGTCGAGATGGAAGCGCTGACCGGCGCCAGTGTCGCGGCGCTGACGATCTACGACATGTGCAAGGCGTTGAGCCACGAGATCGTCATCGGCGAGATCGCGCTGCTGGAGAAATCCGGCGGCAAGCGCGACGTCGTTGCCGGACGCCTGAAGGAATGAATCCACCGATGCAGTACCGCCTGCTGTACTTCGCCTCGCTGCGCGACCGCACCGGCTGCGACACCGAGACCGTCGCCTCGGCCGCGGCCGACCCGCGCGCGCTGTACGCGGAAATCGCGCCGCGCCATGGCCTGAACCTCTCGCCCGAGCGGCTGCGGGTCGCGGTCAACGGCGAGTTCGCCGGCTGGGACCGCGCGTTGCGCGACGGCGACGAAGTCGTGTTCCTGCCGCCGGTGTCCGGCGGATGAGCGGATTCCGTCTGTCCGACACGGCGCTGGAGCCCGCCGCGCTGGCCCAGGAGCTCGCCAGCGCGAGCGCCGGTGCCTGCGTGACCTTCGAGGGCCGCGTGCGCAACCACAACGAAGGCAAGACCGTGTTGCGACTGGGCTACCAGGCCTATGCGCCGCTGGCGCTGGCCGAAGGCGAGCGCATCCTGGCCGAGGCGCAGGCGCGCTTCGCGATCGAGCGCGCGCTCTGCGTGCACCGCACCGGCGAACTCGCGATCGGCGACATCGCCGTCTGGGTCGGCGCGAGCGCTGCGCACCGCGACGCGGCCTTCGCCGCCTGCCGCTACGTCATCGACGAGATCAAGCGCCGCGTGCCGATCTGGAAGAACGAGTTCTATGCCGACGGCGCCTCGGGCTGGCTGCATCCGGACGGCACGCCGGTCTAGCGCCGCTCCGGCGCTGCGGCATCGGCAATGAGCTGCCTGTGCGGATCCGGCTTGACGGTATGGCGGGATCGACTCGTCGCGGCGGTCATCGCGGCCGGCGCGGTCGGGGTTTTCGCGGCACGCAAGATGGCGGTAGCGGCAATTTGCCCTGCGCGATCCGGTTTTCCGGTGCAGCGGCACTGGTGCTGGCCATGGTGATGGCGGCAGGCGGACTGTGGCTGGCGCGGCCGGGATTCTCACGACAGACAGGATTGCTGTGGGGGCGATCCGTCAATCGCGGCGGCGGTCTTGCGCCGTCGGCGGCAGCCGGGCTGAGGCGTCTGGCTTGTCTGCGCCGGGCCTTCCTTGTATCCTCCGCGCCCCGCTCACGGGCTCCATGGATGGGGTGTCGTTGCGGGCTGGAGAGATGTCCGAGTGGTTGAAGGAGCACGCCTGGAAAGTGTGTATACGGCTTATCCCCGTATCGAGGGTTCGAATCCCTCTCTCTCCGCCAGATTCTGCAATTGCCTGAGCGGTGCGCCGCCGCATCAGAGCCGTTTTATGGCGACTCCGTCGGTCCTCTCGCGACGATAGCTTGCAAACCCCGCCAGGCCCGGAAGGGAGCAACGGTAGTGAGTGATTCGGGTGCCGGGATGTGGCTGGCGGAGTTGCCGCTCTTGCCGGGTGCGGCGGGTGATGCCCCGTCAGTCGGGCTTCGTTGGCTTCTCATACGTCCACAACCCCGCCAAACGCTCGCTCGGCGAGCGTTTGGCCGCCCCCTTGACTCAAGGGGGCTCCGGTCGCTGCGTCGAGTTCTCGTCTTTTGTCGTTCGGGTCGGGTGCTCCCGTCGATCGACGTGGAGCGATAGCGGGCTTTGCTTGCAGCGTGCCGGGCCGATAGCCATCCGCTTGGCCGACCCCTCGTGTCGCCAGCAGACGGATGTGTTCTTCCGCGTTTCCTGGTCGCTCAGCCCTCAGCCAGCCGCGCGACCGCTTCGCGTGCGAGTTCGTGCAGATCCTCGCCGCCGGTCGCGCGCCAGTGCGCGATGAGTCCGGCGCGCATGCGCGGTTCCCAGAAGCGTCGCAGGTGCGTCCCGATGCCGGCGACGGCTTCGGCGTGATCGGGTTCCGACGCGAAATAGCGCGCGATGTCGTTGGCCATGGCGACCAGGCGTTCGGCGTTCAGGGTTCACCTCCGGGGCGGCCGGCGTAGCGGCCGGCATGGGTATAGACCGCGCAGCCGCCGGGTCGCGCGAAGCCGATCAGGGTCAGGCCGGTGCTGTCGGCCAGGGCGATCGCGAGCGCGGTCGGCGCGGAGATCGCGGCGAGCACGGCAATGCCGGCGCTGGCGGCTTTCATCACCATCTCGTAGCTCGCGCGGCTGGTCACGACGGCGAAGCCGTCGCCGCGTTCGATGCCGCCGCGATGCAGCGCGCCTGTCAGCTTGTCCAGCGCGTTGTGCCGGCCTACGTCTTCGCGCAGCAGCCGGATACGGCCGTCGCGGTCGGCCCAGGCCGCCGCATGCGTCGCGCCGGTCGCAGCGGCCAGTGACTGGTGCGCGGCGAGCCCGCTCAGTGCCGCATCCAAGGCGGCGGCGCTGATGCGCGGATCCGCCGTCACGCGCGGCGGTATGCGCAACAGGTCCTCCAGCCGGCGGCTGCCGCAGACGCCGCAGCCGCTGCGGCCTTCGAGACTGCGCTCGCGCTGCGCCAGCGCGGCGGCGCGTTCGGCCGGTATCGTCAGCGCCAGGGTCAGGCCTTCGAGTTGCTGCCGCAGTGCGACGGCGAGCAGTTCGTCCGGTGTGGCGATCAGTCCTTCGCTGAGCGCGAAGCCGAGCGCGAAATCCTCCAGATCCGCCGGCGTGGCCATCATCACCGCGAAATCGCGGCCGTTGCAGACCACGGCCACGGGCACTTCCTCGGCGATCCAGTCGGCCTGCTCGGCGAGGTGACCCGCACGCCAGCGCGCGACCGGCCGCTGCACGGCGCCGGGCAGCGGCGAGTCAGCGGTGGACTCGGGCAGCGTCATGGCCGGATCAATCCGCCGCGGCGCGCGCCGCGCCGAGCAGTTCCAGCTGCGTTTCGGTGAATGCCTGATGGCGGCGCTGCCAGTCCGACGGCTGCGATACACGGGTGAGCTGCACCGCCGTGACCTTGTATTCGGGGCAGTTCGTGGCCCAGTCCGAGTTCTCGGTCGTGACCACGTTGGCGCCGGAACCCGGGAAATGGAACGTCGTATAGACCACGCCGGGCTGCAGGCGGTCGCTGATCCGTGCGCGCAGCACCGTGTCGCCGGCGCGGCTTTCCACACCGACCCAGTCGCCGTCGCGGATGCCGCGTTCCTCGGCATCGTGCGGATGCAGGTCGAGCCGGTCCTCGTCGTGCCAGAGCACATTCGGTGTGCGCCGCGTCTGCGCGCCGACGTTGTACTGGGACAGGATGCGGCCGGTGGTCAGCAGCAGCGGGAAGCGTGCGGTGACCTTTTCCGCGGTCGGCACGTACTCGGTCAGCATGAACTTGCCCTTGCCGCGCACGAACGCGCCCACGTGCATCGTCGGCGTGCCTTCGGGCTGCGCATCGTTGCACGGCCACTGGATGCTGCCGAGCCGTTCGAGCCTGTCGAAGCTGACGCCGGCGAAGGTCGGCGTCAGCGCGGCGATCTCGTCCATGATCTGGGACGGGTGCGTGTAGCGCATCGGATAGCCCAGGGCCTGGGCGATCAGCTGGGTGATCTCCCAGTCCGCATAGCCGGCTTTCGGCGCCATCACCTTGCGCACGCGCGAGATGCGCCGCTCGGCATTGGTGAAGGTGCCGTCCTTTTCGAGGAACGAGCTGCCCGGCAGGAATACGTGGGCGTACTTCGCCGTCTCGTTGAGGAACAGATCCTGCACGACCACGCACTCCATCGCGCTCAGCGCGGCGGTCACGTGCAGCGTGTTCGGATCGCTCTGCGCGATGTCCTCGCCTTCGATGTAGAGGCCCTTGAAGCTGCCGTCGAGCGCGGCTTCGAACATGTTCGGTATGCGCAGGCCCGGCTCGTCGTGCAGCGGCACGCCCCAGGCTGTCTCGAAGCTCTGCCGCACGGCGGTGTCGGAGACGTGGCGATAGCCAGGGAATTCGTGCGGGAACGAGCCCATGTCGCAGGAGCCCTGCACGTTGTTCTGGCCGCGCAGCGGATTAACGCCGACGCCGACGCGGCCGAGGTTGCCGGTGGCCATGGCCAGGTTCGCGATCGCCATGACCGCGGTCGAACCCTGCGAATGCTCGGTCACGCCGAGGCCGTAGTAGATCGCGGCGTTGCCGCCGGTCGCATACAGCCGCGCCGCGGCGCGCAGTTCGGCGGCGTCCACGCCGGTCTCGGCCTGCAGCGTTTCGGGCGAGTTGCGCTCCTGCGCGACGAACGTGCGCCATTTGGCGAAGGCCGGCGCCTCGCAGCGCGCGGCGACGAAGGCGTCGTCGACGAGGCCTTCGGTCACGATGACGTGGGCCAGTGCATTGAGTACGGCGACGTTGGTGCCGGGGCGCAGCTTCAGGTGATGCGCGGCCTGCACGTGCGGCGCACGCACGAGGTCGATGCGGCGCGGGTCGATCACGATGAGCCGCGCGCCCTGGCGCAGCCGCTGCTTCAGGCGCGAGGCGAAAACCGGATGGCCGTCGGTCGGATTGGCGCCGATCACGAGCACGACGTCGGCCTGCATGACCGAGTCGAAATCCTGCGTGCCGGCCGATTCGCCGAGCGTCTGCTTGAGGCCGTAGCCGGTGGGTGAATGGCAGACCCGCGCGCAGGTGTCGACGTTGTTCGTGCCGAGTGCGGCGCGCACGAGCTTCTGCACGAGGTAGGTTTCCTCGTTCGTGCAGCGTGAGGAAGTGATGCCGCCGACGCTGTGCCGGCCGTGCGCGGCCTGGATGCGGCGGAACTCCGCGGCGACGTGGTTGATCGCGGTTTCCCAGGACACGGGCTGCCAGGCCTCATCGATGCGCCTGCGGATCATCGGCGTGGTGATGCGGTCGCGGTGCGTCGCGTAGCCGAGTGCGAAACGGCCCTTGACGCAGGAATGGCCGTGATTGGCCTGGCCGTCGAGGTTCGGCACCATGCGCACGAGTTCCTCGCCCTTCATCTCGGCGCGGAACGAGCAGCCCACGCCGCAGTAGGCGCAGGTGGTGACGACGCTGCGCTGCGCCTGGCCCAGCGCAATCAGCGAGTTCTCGGTCAGGGTCGCGGTCGGGCAGGCCTGCACGCAGGCGCCGCAGCTGACGCATTCGGAGCCGAGGAAGGATTCGTTCTGGCCGGCCGATACGCTGGAGCCGAAGCCGCGCCCCTGGATCGTCAGCGCGAACGTGCCCTGCACCTCGTCGCACGCGCGCACGCAGCGCGAGCAGACGATGCACTTGGACGGATCGAACGTGAAGTACGGATTGCTTGCGTCCTTGACCGCATCGCGATGATTCGCGCCGTCGTAGCCATAGCGCACCTCGCGCAGACCGACCGCGCCGGCCATGTCCTGCAGTTCGCAGTGGCCGTTGGTCGGGCAGGTCAGGCAGTCCAGCGGATGATCGGAAATATACAATTCCATGACGTTGCGGCGCAGGCGGCCCAGCGCCGGCGTCTGCGTCCGGACCTTCATGCCCGCGGCGGCCGGCGTCGTGCACGAGGCCGGATAGCCCTTGCGGCCTTCGATCTCCACGAGGCACAGGCGGCAGGAGCCGAACGCGTCCAGCATTTCGGTCGCGCAGAGCTTCGGAATCGCCGTGCCGTTCTCGGCCGCGGCGCGCATGACCGACGTGCCTTCGGGCACCGTGACCTGGCGGCCGTCGATTTCGAGGGTGACCGTCGCGGTCGTCTTGACCGCTGGCGTACCGCGGTCGTTTTCGGCGATGGACAGCATGCAATTCCTCCTGCGCCTGCGGCGCGGATTCTGATTCAGCGCGCGTCGGCGCGGCTCGGCACGGCGGCGCTCATCGCGCCAGGCCGAAATCTTCGGGGTAGTGGTCCAGCGCGCTGAGCACCGGGAACGGCGCCATGCCGCCGAGCGCGCACAGCGAACCATCAATCAGCGTTGTGCAGAGTTCGCGCAGCAGCGCAGCCTGGCCTGGCGCGTCCTCGCCGCGGCGCAGACGGTCGACGACTTCGACGCCGCGCGTGGAGCCGATGCGGCAGGGCGTGCATTTGCCGCAGGACTCGACCGCGCAGAACTCCAGCGCGAAACGCGCCTGCGCGGCCATGTCGACCGTGTCGTCGAACACGACCACGCCGCCGTGACCGAGCATGCCGCCGATCGCGGCGATGGCCTCGTAGTCGACCGGCGTGTCGAGCGCGGCGTCCGGCAGATACGCGCCGAGCGGGCCGCCGACCTGCACCGCGCGCAGCGGCCGCCCGCTCGCCGTGCCGCCGCCGAAGTCCTGCAGCAGCTCGCGCAGGCTCAGGCCGAAGGCTTTCTCGACGAGGCCGGCGCGACGCACGTTGCCGGCCAGCTGCAGCGGAATCGTGCCGCGCGAGCGGCCCAGGCCGAAGTCGCGATACCCGGTCGCACCGTGCGCGAGGATGACCGGAACGGTCGCGAGCGTGACGACGTTGTTGACGACCGTGGGCCGGCCGAACAGGCCGGAGACGGCCGGCAGCGGCGGCTTGACGCGCACCTGGCCGCGCCGGCCTTCGAGCGATTCGAGCAGCGAGGTTTCCTCGCCGCAGATGTAGGCGCCGGCGCCCAGGCGCGCGTGCAGGCGGAACGGGCGCCCGCTGCCGGCCGCATCCGCGCCGAGAAAGCCGGCGGCCTCGGCCAGCTCGATCGCCCGCGAGAACACGCGGAACGCGCGCGGATACTCGCTGCGGATGTAGACGTAGCCTTCGCTCGCGCCGACCGCGAACGCCGCGATCAGCATGCCTTCGATCAGCGAATACGGATCGCCTTCGAGGGTCAGGCGGTCGGCATAGGTGCCCGAATCACCTTCGTCGGCGTTGCAGACGATGTATTTCTGGGTGGCTGCCGTGTCGGCGCAGGTCTTCCATTTGATGCCGGCCGGAAACGCCGCGCCGCCGCGGCCGCGCAGGCCCGAATCGAGTACTTCCTGCACGACGGCGGCCGGGCTGAGGCTCAGCGCGCGGCGCAGTCCCTGCCAGCCGGCGAGCTGTTCGTAGGCGTCCAGGTCCAGCGGATCGGCCAGGCCGATGCGGCGGTAGGTCAGGCGTTCCTGATTCTTCAGGAACGGAATTTCTTCGGTCGGCCCGTGGCCGAGCGCATGCGCGCCGCCGGAAAGGAAATCCGCATCGAACAGTTCCGGCACGCCGGCGGCCGCGACCGGACCGTAGGCGACGCGACCGGTCGCGGTCGCGACTTCGACGAGCGGTTCAAGCCAGAACAGCCCGCGCGAACCGTTGCGCACGATGCGCACGTCCTGGCCGCGGCGTGCGGCCTCGGACGCGATCGCCGCAGCGACGGCGTCGGCGCCGACCGACAGCGCGGCCGCATCGGCCGGCACGTAGATCGTCGTGCTCACGAGGCGGTCTCCAGGGTGTCCAGCAGCTCGCTGAGGCGTTGCGGCGTCACGCGGCCGACGAGTTCGCCGTCGAGCAGCAGCGCCGGCGACAGCGCGCAGTTGCCGAGACAGTACACCGGCTCCAGGGTGACTGCGCCGCCCGCACTGGTCGCGTGGTAGTCGATGCCCAGGCGCTGCCGGGCCAGTGCTTCGAGCGCGCCGCCGCCCATGGCCTGACAGCTCTCGGCGCGGCACAGCTGCAGCACGTGCCGGCCCGGTGGCGCGCTGCGGAAATGCGGATAGAAGCTGACCACGCCGTGGACTTCGGCGCGCGACAGATTCAGCGCCTGTGCAATCAGCGGCAGCGCGCTGGCAGGCACGTAGCCCAGTGCATCCTGCACGGCGTGCAGCAGCGGCAGCAGCGCGCCGGGCAGCGCGCGGCAGGCGTCGATCGCCGCCTGCACGGCGGCGCGTTCGGCCGGCGTGGGGCCGGGGTCCTGCAACGGCATCGTCGCGGGCTTGAGGCTGGCTGACGACATGGGTCTGGTGTTCTCCTGGCGAGCACGCATCCGGCGTGGCGCGAGCGGGTGTCCCGTACTGCCGATGATGCGACGGCATTCATTCCGCAGGGCCTGCGTTCCGGGATCCCTACGCCGCTTGCCGCCGCGGCAGCGACGCTGGAGCGGGGAAAGACCGCGGATCCTTCGAGTGCAGTGGCGGGACCGGGTGCCAAGCCTAGACCAACGCGGCACAAACGACACGCGGCTGCGCAGCGGATGCGGTCGGCGCATCGCAGCCGGTCGAGGTCAAGTGCGTTGCGGCAGGGGGGCCGCGCGGCGCGGCCGGCGCAGGTCCGCTGCCGGTACCGGTCGCGCCGTGCGACGGGGCCGGCGCGCATGGCACAATCGGTTCTTGGCCCGAAGGAAACGGCATGTCGTATCAAGTCCTTGCGCGCAAGTGGCGGCCCCGGCGGTTCAGTGAACTCGTCGGTCAGGAGCACGTCGTGCGCGCGCTGTCCAACGCGCTCGACGGTGATCGTCTGCATCACGCGTTTCTGTTCACCGGTACGCGCGGCGTCGGCAAGACCACGATCGCGCGCATCTTCGCCAAGTCGCTGAACTGCGAACGCGGCCAGTCCTCGCAGCCCTGCGGCGAATGCCGCGCCTGCCTGGACATCGACGCCGGCCGCTTCGTCGACCTGCTGGAGATCGACGCGGCCAGCCACACCGGCGTGGACGACGTGCGCGAAATGATCGAGAGCGCGCAGTACACGCCGGCGCGCGGGCGGCAGAAAGTGTTCCTCATCGACGAGGTGCACATGTTGTCGAAGAACGCGTTCAACGCGTTGCTCAAGACGCTCGAGGAGCCGCCCGCCCACGTCAAGTTCCTGCTCGCGACGACCGATCCGCAGAAGCTGCCGGTGACCGTGCTGTCGCGCTGCCTGAAGTTCAATCTCAAGCGCCTGCTGCCCGAGCAGATCGCCGGCCAGATGCGCCACATCCTCGATGCAGAGCAGCTGGGTTTCGACGCCGAGGCCGTCGCATTGCTGGCCAAGGGCGCCGACGGCTCGCTGCGCGACGGCCTGTCGCTGCTGGACCAGGCCATCGCCTACGGCGGCGGCGCGGTGCGGGCGGCCGAGGTGCGCGCGATGCTCGGCACGATCGAGCGCGCCCAGGTCACGCGCCTGCTCGATGCGGTCGTCGCCGACGACGGCGCGGCGCTGTTTGCCGAAGTGAACAAGCTGGCCGAGTTCGCGCCGGATTTCGGCCTCGTGCTCGACGATCTCGCGGCGCTGCTGCATCGCATACAGCTGCGCCAGCTCGTGCCGGATCTGCCCGACGAAGGCGCGGATGCCGAAGACGTGGCGCGTTTCGCGCAGCAGCTCGGCGCCGACGCGGTACAGCTCTACTACCAGCTCTGCATCAGCGGCCGGCGCGATCTCGCGCTCGCGCCGACGCCGCGCGCCGGTTTCGACATGGCGCTGCTGCGCCTGCTCGCGTTTGCTCCGGCCGGTGAAGCCGGTGAAGCCGGTGGCGGTGCGGCGCCGGTGCAGCGCGCTGCCGGTGGCGCCGCTGCCGGCAGCAGCGCGGGCAGCGGTGCTGCGCGACTGCAGCCGGTGCGCGAGCACACCCCGGCTTACGGCGCCATGCCGACGATGAATGCGGCGCCGGCGCTCGCGCCGGAGCCGGCCGTCCGGCGCAGCGAATCCGTCGCGGCGCCGAACGGCGACGCGGCGGCGCAGGCGCGCGCGGCGATCGCTGCATTGGATGCCGATGCAGTGCGCCGCGCACCGATCCAGGCGCCCGCAGCAGCAGCGCCCGCTCCGACCCCGGTGGTTTCGTCAGTAGCCCCTGCGGCGGAAACGGCGCCTCGCGGCCACGCAGCGGTGGCTGCGTCGGTCGTCGATGCGGCGCCGGTGCATGAGGCGGCCGTCGCGCAGGGGATCCCGGCGCGCTCTGCGGTAGCTCTGGAACCGCGCGACTGGGCCTCGCTGATCGAACGCGCCGACCTGCGCGGGCCGGTCGGGCAGCTCGCGCGCAATGCGGCGCTGGTTGCCGTCGACGGCGACATGCTGCGCCTCGCGCTGGCGGCCGAGCACTACAACGTGCTGGTGCCGGCGATGGTCACGCAACTGCAGGAAAAACTGTCCGCCGCTACGGGACGTCCGCTGCGCTGCCATTTCGAGCAGGCGCGCGGCAACCTCGACACGCCCGCCGAGCAGCTCGCGCGCTCGCGCAGCGCACGTCAGCTGCAGGCCGAGGAAGACATGGAGCGCGATCCGTTCGTGCAGGCGGCGATGCGCGAGTTCGGCGCGCGCATCGTGCCGAACTCCGTGCGGCCCGGCGATACGACCCACTGACCGGTTGCGGCCGCCCTTGGTCGGCGCCGCGACCGGCACCATCTCGATCTGAACATCCATTTCCCGGAGCCAATCATGCGTGGACCCCTAGGCAACCTGATGCAGCAAGCCCAGCGCATGCAGGACAACCTCAAGAAGGCGCAGGAAGAAATCGCCAAGCTCGAAGTCACCGGCAGCGCCGGCGGCGGCCTCGTCAGCGTGACCATGAACGGCCGCCACGAAGTGCGTCGCGTCAACGTCGACCGCAAGCTGCTGCAGGACGATCCGGAAATGGCCGAAGACCTGATCGCCGCAGCCTTCAACGATGCGGCCAACAAGATCGCCAGCGAGACCCAGTCGCGCATGGCCGGCGTCGCCGGAGGCATGAACCTGCCGCCGGGCTTCTCGCTGCCGTTCTGACGGAGTGAACGCGTGACCGCCCCGCGACTCCTGCGCCTGCTGCCCGTCTTCGCGATGCCGTCCGGTTTCGGCGCAGCCGCGGTTCGTCCGTGGCACCGGATCGTCGAAGCCGGGAAATGCGCAGCCCGATTCCGATGCGTGGTTGCCTGATTCCATGAGCGCCGGATCACCGCTGCTGGCCGAACTCATCGAGGCGCTGCGCTGCCTGCCGGGTGTCGGCGCCAAGAGCGCACAGCGCATGGCCTTCCACGTGCTCGAACGCGACCGCGCCGGTGCGCGCCGATTGGCCGAGCGTCTGTCCGCCGCGGTGGAGCGGATCGGCAATTGCCGGCGCTGCCGCGGCTTCAGCGAGACCGAACTCTGCAGCGTCTGCGCCAGTCCGGCGCGCGACGCGAGCCTGCTCTGCGTCGTGGAGAGTCCGGTGGATCAAGCCGCGGTCGAGACGGCGACCGGCTTTCGCGGCCTGTATTTCGTGTTGCTGGGCCGACTCAGCCCGCTCGACGGCCTCGGTCCGCGCGAGCTGGGCCTGGACCAGCTGACCGAGCGGCTGCGCAGCGGCGAGGTGCGGGAGCTCATCGTCGCGACCAATCCCACGGTCGAAGGCGAGGCCACTGCGCATCTGCTGTCGCAGCTTGCACGCGAGGCCGGCGTGCGCGCGACACGGCTGGCCCACGGCGTGCCGCTGGGCGGAGAACTGGAATTCATCGACCGCGGCACCTTGGCCCATGCCTTCGGCAGCCGCCAGACACTGACCTGAGGAGCCCCATGAGCGACACGATTTTCGGCAAGATCATCCGCCGCGAGATTCCGGCCGACGTCGTCTACGAAGACGACGACCTGATCGCGTTCAAGGACATCAGTCCGCAGGCGCCGGTGCATGTGCTGTTCGTGCCGAAGACGCCGATCGCGACCTTGAACGACCTGCAGCCGGGCCAGGCCGAACTCGTCGGCAAGCTGTTCCTTGCCGCGGCGGCCTATGCCAGGCGCCAGGGCTTCGCCGACAACGGCTATCGCTGCGTGATCAACTGCAACAGCCATGCGGGCCAGACCGTGTTCCAGCTGCATCTGCATCTGCTGGCCGGCGCGCCGCTGCGCAGCGGCTTCGGCTGAGCCGGACCGCCGTCGCTGCGTTGATGCCGCGGCGGCGTGTTTTCCCGATCGGGATCGGCCGCCCTCCGGCGGCTTTGCACTCAGCGGTGATGGTGCGGGTGCGGCCGTACGACGACGACCGGCGGGAACGGCGTGCGGTACCAGAACGGATCCCAGCCGTAGCCGTAAGGCCCGTAGAACCACGGATCCGGATACGGGTAAGGATAGGCCGCGCGCAGGTAGCGCGGTTCGTTCCACAGATAGATCACGTCGGCGTCGACGCGCGGATAGCGATAGTCGTAGTCGCCGACCTTGCGCCGCTCGCTGCCGTTGACCGTACCGGTCACGGTGATCTCGCGGCCGGCCTCGAACACGGCCGGATCGTAGAAGCCGGCGCGGCAGGCGATGAAGCGGCCCTGGCTGCGGTCGTGCCGCAGCGGCCGCGCGCTGGCGTCCAGCGGACGCGCGAGCACTTCGAAGCAGGAATGGTCGCGGGCGTTGTCGACGCGGAGGATCTCGCCGCCCCAGCGCACCTTCTGGGCAGGCGCGGCGGCGGTTTCGTCGGCGGGGCCGGTGGTGGCGAAATTGCCTTGCAGCGGCGCCGGCGCGGTAGCGCAGCCGGCCAGCGCGAGCAGCGCGGCCGGCAGCAGGATCAGGCGGGTAGGGGTAGACATGGCGGGACTCCTGACAGGACGTCTACGCTACCGACGATACACCGCTGCGCGCGGTCGCGGCCTAACGGTTGCCGAATTCAGGTTCCGTGCAGCGCGGCGAGGTCGGCACGACGCACGGCGCGCGCGAAGTCGCGCGCGGCGGCATCGGCGATCTCGCTCTGCGCATAGCGCAGCTGCAGATAGCGGGCGAACAGCGGTTCCAGCGATTCGCGTGCCTGAGGCCGCTGCTGCAGCAGACGGCGCAGGTAGTCGGCGGGGCCTTCGCTCGGCGCGCGCGCGAAGCCGAGCCGGCCGAGCCGGGTACAGAGCCGCGCATAGGCGCGGTCGACCACGTCGGCGTCGCCGCGCTCGCGGCGCACGGCCCACCACAGGCCCAATGCGGCGAACAGGCCCATGCCCAGCGCGAACGCGATGCCGAGGTCGCGCCAGTCGGCCTTCTCGATACCGACGCCGCGCAGCAGGCCGCGCTGGCTGATCTCGTCGAACTGCACGACGAGCTGGGTCCACAGGCGGTTGGCGATGTCCCAGCGATTGCGCAGCGCGAGCAGCCATTCGCTGCCGTACCAGCGGTTGAACGCCGCGTTCGCGCCGCTGCCGAGCTCGATGCGATCCGGACGCACGGCCGCGGTCGGGTCCACGCGCACCCAGCCGCGGTCGTCGAACCAGACTTCGTTCCAGGCGTGCGCGTCGGACTGGCGCACGACCATGTAGTCGCCGGTCTCGTTCCAGTAGCCGCCCTGATAGCCGATGACGACGCGCGTCGGCACGCCGGCCGCGCGCATGAGCACGGCGAAGGCCGAGGCGAAGTGTTCGCAGAAGCCCGCGCGCGTCTCGAACAGGAAGTCGTCCATCGCGTTGCGGCCGAGCTCCGGCGCCGACAGGGTGTAATGGAAGTCGGCGCGGATCATGTCCAACGCGGCCTGTACGATGCGCTGCGGATCGCCGTACTGCTGCGCCCATTCGCGGCCCAGCGCGACGGCGCGCGGATTGAAGCCGTCGGGCAGGCGCAAGGCGCGCTGGCGCTGCTGCGAGTCCAGACCGGTCAGCGTATAGCGCGGTGCCGAACGCAGGGTGTAGCGCAGCGGCTTGTCGACCGGTCGCGCCGCGGCCAGGGTGAAATCCTCGTCGCGGGCATAGCCCGGCGCGTCGGCCACCGGCAGATCCAGTGCGAACAGCCAGCGCTGCCGGCCGGGTTCCTGGGTGATCTCGTAGATGACTTCGGGGCCCTGTGCGCGCAGTTCCTGCCGCGTGGGATCCAGTGGGCCGCCGCCGGCGCGCGCCCAGGTGAGCCCGTCGTAGCGCCACAGCACGACGGCGCGCCAGTAGCGCTGCGCCGCCGGCGGCGGCGCCGGCGCGACGAAGCTGACGCGGAACGCCGGCTGGTCGTCGAGGAACAGATCCTTCATGCCGCCCGGCGACATGGAGTCGCCGAGGCCGCTCTTGCCCTGCGGCACGCTCTGCGTCGCCCAGAGCGGCGCAGTCAGACGCGGCAGGAACAGGAAGACGAGCGCAGCCAGCGGCACCGCCGCGAGCAGGTTCAGGAGCACGCCGCGGCTGTCGCGCAGCAATACGCGCGCGGCGGGCTGCGCGGCGTCGCTGCCATCGGGTTCCAGCGCGCGCAGCAACAGCAGCAGCGGGATCACGCCGAGACCGACGTAGAGCGTGGTCAACATGTCCTGCTCGAACAGCAATGCGGCCATCAGCACGAAGCTGGCGAACGTCGCGACCGCGCGCGCGTCGCGCACATTCTCGGTTTCGCCGAGCTTGAGCACGAGCATGCCGACCGCGAACACGCTGCCGGGATCCAGGCCGAAAATGTTGCCGTACTGCAGCCAGACCACGACCGGCAGCGCCAGCGTCAGCGGCAGGCGCAGCAGCGCCGGCGGCTTGCCCCAGTCCGGCCGGCGGCGGCGCTGCAGCCAGCGCGCGGCGATCAGGCCGATCATCGCGAGACTGAGCCACAGCGGGAAATGCGTCGCGTGCAGCAGCACCGCGCAGAGCACGGTCAGCGCGGCGAGATCGAACTGGCGCGAGTCCAGCCGCATCAGAACAGCGCCAGCGCGCGCAGGCAGCGCTGCCGGTGCGCGCTGCCGAGATCCGGCCCCAGGCGCTGTCCGGGCAGCACCAAGGTATAGGGCGCGCGGCGTTCCTCGGCCATCAGCACCCAGCGCGTCAGCCGCGCGATGCGCGCTTCGAGGTCCAGCGCCGGCAGCGCGTCGAAGTCGAGCACGTAGTCCTCGCCGATCAGGCTCTCGGGCTCGCGCACGAGCAGACGGTCATGGCGCGCGCTGGCCTTCCAGGCGATCGCGCGGCGCGGATCGCGCGCGCGGTATTCGCGCAGCGCGCCGAAATCCTCGCCCTGCGGCTGGACCACGCTGCGCTGCGTTTCCTGGCCGGACTGCGGCAGCGGCACGGCTTCGGTCTCGGGACGCGGATAGACCAGCGCCTCGATCGGCGGATTGAGCCAGCTCCAGGCGCGGAACAGGCCGTAGGGCCAGCGCGTCCAGACGCAGATGCGCGGCACGGCGAGCAGGCCGCGGCGTTCGGTCGGCAGGGCCAGCGTGGCGCGCAGCGGCTCGCCGGGCAGGGCGGCGAACACCGCCGCGACGCTGCCGATCTTCACGCGCAGGCCGTTGCGCAGGCGCGAACCGGCGGCGAAGCCGAGTTCCAGCGGCAGCGGCTCACCGGCATGGCAGGCGTCGGCCTGCACGCGTTCGAGGCAGACGCCGTCCAGGGTGCGGAATGCGACCAGCATGCTGAGCACGCTGACCGAGCCGAGCACCGCGGTCAGCAGCAGCGCCGGGTTGTTGTAGTAGTTCAGCGCGCCGACGCTCATGACCAGCAGCATGGCCGCGAACACGAGGCCGAATCCGGTCGGCACCACATAGATGCGGCGCCGCTCCAGGCGGATCGGCAGCGCTTCCTTGGCGCGCAGCCGGGTCAGCGCGGGCAGCCGCCGCTCGGCCCAGCCCTGCAGGCGCAGCCAGGATGCGTTGAGGGTGCCGGCGATGCTCAACGCACGGCCACGCCGGCCAGCAGCTCGCGCGCAACCGCGACACGGTCGCGCTGGCCGGCGCCGCCGAGAGTCAGGCGGTGTGCCGTGACCGGCACGAACACGGCCTGCACGTCTTCGGGCAGCACGTAGCCGCGGCCGCCGAGCAGCGCCTGCGCGCGCGCCGCGGCGAGCAGGGCGAGCCCCGCGCGCGGCGACAGGCCTATGCGCACGTCCGCATGGCTGCGTGTCGCGGCGATCAGCGCCTGCAGGTAGTCGATCAGCGCCGGGCTCGCGACCACGCTGCCGACGAACTGGCGCAGTGCCTGGATGTCGGCGGCGTTCATGCAGGGGTTCAGGGTTGCGATGAGCTCCTGCCGATTGGTCGACGTCAGCAGTTCGCGTTCGGCCTCGCGGCTCGGGTAGTCCAGGCTGATGCGCAGCATGAAGCGGTCGAGCTGCGAATCCGGCAAAGGGTAAGTGCCGGCCAGATCCAGCGGGTTCTGCGTCGCCACGACGAAGAACGGCGCCGGCAGGGTGTGCGTGCGGCCGTCGACGGTGACCTGCTGTTCGGCCATCGCTTCGAGCAGCGCGCTTTGGGTCTTGGGCGTCGCACGGTTGATCTCGTCGGCCAGCACGAGCTGCGCGAACAGCGGGCCCGGATGGAATTCGAAGCGCTGGCCGTCGCGCTCGAAGATGCTGACCCCGATAATGTCCGACGGCAGCAGGTCGCTGGTGAACTGCACGCGCTGGAAGCTCAGGTCCAGGGTCGCCGCCAGCGCATGCGCCAGAGTGGTCTTGCCGACGCCGGGCAGATCCTCGATCAGCAGATGCCCGCCGGCGATCAGACTGACGAATGCGTGATTCACCTGGTTCGCCTTGCCCAGCACGACACCGTTGACCTGGGCGACGGCGCGATCCAGTCGCGTGCGCAGCTCGGAAGGCAGGGGCAGCGGAGTATCAGGTGTGATTGCAGTCATGTGTCAGCCGGAGAGGATGCGCAGTGCGCCGTGAAGTGAGTGTAGCCAGCGAAACGATATCGACGCGATACGCGCTGACCGCGTTTGCACTGCTGTGGTTCGCCACGCAGATAATCAAGGTCTTTCTCGCCGCGAACCTGGCGCCGTTCGGCGACGAGGCTTTCTACTGGCAGGAAAGCCGCGCGCTGGCCTGGTCGTATACCGACGTGCCGCCGGCGACGGCGCTGCTGATCCGCGCCGGCGAGGAGCTGTTCGGTCACGGCCTGCTCGGCCTGCGCAGCCTGTTCCTGCTGCTCGGCGCGGCGATTCCGCTGCTGCTGTGGCGGCAGGCCCGCGCGCTGGCCGATACGCGTGCAGCCTGCTGGAGCGCCGGCGGCTGGCTGCTGATGCCGCTCGGCGGCAGCCTCGGCGTCATGGCCCTGCCCGACGTGCCGCTGACGTTCGCGGCGCTGCTGATGCTGATCGGTCTGCTGCGCGCCGTGCAGTCGCAGGCTCGGGGCTGGTTGTGGCTCGGCGGCGGTCTGGCGCTGGCCTGGCTGTCGCACTACCGCGCGGCGATGCTGCTGCCGGGCGGCCTGGGCCTGCTGCTGGCGACCCCGGCGGCGCGCCGCCTCTGGCGCCGGCCCGGGCTCTGGCTTGCGCTGGCCGGCGGCCTGCTCGGCCTGCTGCCGCTGCTGCTGTTCAATCGCTCGCATCAGTGGTCGGGCCTGAGCTTCCAGCTCGTCGAGCGGCATCCCTGGAGCTTCCATGCCGATGCGCTGGTGCAGCCGTTGGAGCAGGCACTCGTGGTTACCCCGCTGCTGTACGCGCTGCTGCTCTGGGCGCTCTGGCGCAGCTGGCGCACGCGCGCTGCATCGACGGCGGCCGCGGTGCTGGCCTGGGCCGGTTTCGGCGTCGTCATCGGCTATTTCGTGTTCGGCCTGTTCGGCGACGATCTGCGTTTCCGCCTGCACTGGCCGCTGCCGGCCTATCTCGCGGCACTGCTCGCGCTCGGCTCGCTCGTCGCGCAGGGGCAGGGTGCGCGGCGCCTGCGCGGCGCGGCCTATGCGCTGGCAGCGGCCGGCTGCGTGGTCACGTATGCCTATCTCGCCGCTGCGGCCGAGCCGGCGCTGGCGCAGCGGCTCGCGGCGTACAAGCTGTTTCCGTACAACTTCGTCGGCTGGGACGAGGCGGCCGCGCGCACGCGGCACTGGCTGCAGTCCGGTGCTGCTGCGACGCCAGTGCTCGTTGCCGACAACTTCCTGCTCGGCGCCGAGCTCGATTTCCAGTTCGATGGCGCACAGGTGATCTACTCGCTGGACAGCGCGCGCAACGTCAAGCACGGCCGCGCGCCGCAGCTGGCGCTGTGGGCCCGCGACGAGCGCGGCCTGCGCGAGCGCGAGGCCGGCCGCGCCGTGCTGCTCGTCGTGGAGCGCACCAGCGGCAGCGAGCGCGAGCGCGCGGCCTGGCAGCAGTCGCTGTGCCGTCGAATCGTCGATCTGCAGCCGTTGGACGAGCTCGTGCTGTTCGGCGGCCGCAAAGTGTTCGCCTGGTATCGCGGCCGCGTGCCGGCGACCGGCGAGGCCGGCGACTGCGCCGCCGCGGAGGGTGCCGCGCCCGGCGGCTAGAGCAAGGCCACGCCGGCGCTGCGCAGCAGCCGGCACAGCGCGATCAGCGGCAGGCCGATCAGCGCGCTGGGGTCCTCGCTGGTCACGCGTTCGAACAGTGCGATGCCGAGACCTTCGGACTTGAAGCTGCCGGCGCAGTCCAGCGGCTGCTCGCGTTCGACGTAGCGCGCGATCTCTGCGGCGCCGAGGACGCGGAACTGCACCGTCGTCAGGTCGATGTCGGCATGGATGCGCGGCGCGGTCGGATCGCGCGCGTCGACGAGGCACAGTGCGGTATGGAAGTCCACGCGCCGTCCGCTGCAGGCGGCGAGCTGGGCGCGGGCGGTTGCCGCGTCGCCGGGCTTGCCGAGGGTTTCATCGGCGAGTGCGGCGACCTGGTCCGAGCCGATCACCAGCGCGCCGGGATGGCGCTGCGCGACGGCCTGCGCCTTGGCCAGCGCCAGCCGTTGCGCCAGCGCGCGCGGCGCTTCGCCGGGACGGCGGGTCTCGTCGACGTCGGGAGCGGCCTGGCGGAACCGCGCGGTCAGCCGGCGCAACAGCTCGGCCCGATAGCGCGAGGTCGAGCCGAGCACGAGATCGACCTCGGCCAGCGCTGTCGGGTCCGCCGGTTCCGCGCTCATCGGGCCTGCGCCTCGCGCAGTGCCGTGGTGATCTCGTCCAGATGCTGCAGCTGGCGTTCCATCGAGCCGCGCGACTGGCGCAATGCATCGACGGCCGTGTCCAGCTCGGCCTGCGCGGCGTCGATCGCGTGCTGCTTGATCCACAAGCGGTGCTGCAGCAGGTCGCGCAGGGCGGCCTGGACCTTGTCGTCGGCGGCCAGCGCCTCGTCGGCGTCGCCGGTCATCTCTTCGGGCAGGTCGACCAGCATGCCGCGCAGGGTCTGCATGCGCTCGCGGCAGATGATCAGGCTGGATTCCAGCCGGTCGGCTTCGTCGAGCAGGCTGAACAGGGCCCGCTCGCGCCGGTGCCAGCGCCGCTCCCGCAGGAAATAGAATGTGAGCCCCGCCAGCACCAGGGCGATGGACGCGATCAGATAATTCATCGCCGCGCAGTCTGCCCCAAGGCCGGGCGGGCGTAAATCGCGGCCGGATGCGGCTAAGTGACGGAGCGCGCGCAGGTTTCGTTTGACTTCCCGGGGGCGCGAAACTACCATCGCGCGCCCATGTCTGCGCCTTTCCCCGAGATAGTCGACGCTTGGCGCATGATTTCGGCGCGGCGTTCGTTCAACGGCAGTCTGCCCGTAGCCCAGTTGCCTCGTCTGTGCGAGGCGCTGGCGGCGTCGGACGGGACGATCGCGTACGATATCGAGTTCGACCGGGACGAGCTGGGCATTGCCTACCTCGGTCTGCGGGCGCAGGCCGAACTGACCCTGACCTGTCAGCGTACGCTGGAACCGTTTGCATGGCCCGTGCGCATCGACACCCGTCTGGGGCTGATCGTGCGGGAAGAAGATGAGGCAGGCCTGCCTGCCGGTTACGAGCCCTTGCTGCTCGAATCGGCCGAGCTCAGGCCCGCGGAAGTGATCGAGGACGAGTTGCTGCTGGCCTTGCCCTTGATTCCGGTCAAACCGGGGCTGGAAGAGTCGGACCACACCTGGTCCACCGATCCGGAGCAGACTGAAGAACCGCAGCGGCCGAATCCGTTCGCCGCGCTGAGCAGTCTGAAGAAAGGATAGAAGCAGCGGCGGTGGCGCCACGCAATTGGCGCAGGTGCGGCGCAGGCCGCGTAACTGATTGGTTCGTCACCGCTTACGGCAAGCGAACACAGCGTTTTTGGAGAGTCCCATGGCAGTGCAGAAATCCCGCAAGACCCCGTCGACCCGCGGCATGCGTCGTTCCCACGACGCCCTGACGGCCAAGCAGCTGGCCACCGATCCGACCACGGGCGAAGTCCACGTGCGTCACCACATCACCAAGGACGGCTACTACCGCGGCCGCCAGGTGATCCCGAGCAAGACCCCGGTCCATACCGAAGACTGATCCCGCCCGGCCGCCAGCCGGCCCGGATACCAGTCGACACGCAATTCCGGCGCGCAGGCGCCGGAATTCGTTTGCAGGCTGCGCGAATTCCGCCCGCGGACCGCGCGCAGTCCACCGATGCAGGGGGAAGCCGCTCTGATTCATTCCCGTATCGCAGGCACCGGCAGCTATCTGCCGGAGAAGATCCTGACCAACGCGGACCTGGAAAAACTCGTCGACACCTCGGACGAATGGATCCATAGCCGCACCGGCATCCGCCAGCGCCACGTCGCTGCGGAAGGCCAGACCACGTCCGACCTGGCCGAGCGCGCCGCACGCGCCGCCCTCGACGCCGCCGGTGTCGACATCCGCGAGATCGAACTCATCGTCGTCGGCACGACCACGCCCGACCTGATTTTCCCGTCCACTGCCTGTCTGCTGCAGCACCGTCTCGGCGCGAACGGCTGCGCGGCATTCGACGTCAACGCAGCCTGTTCGGGCTTCATCTACGCGCTCGGCGTGGCCGACAAGTTCATCCGCTCGGGCGCCGTGAAAAAGGCCCTCGTCGTCGGCGCCGAAACTCTGACGCGCATGCTCGACTGGAACGACCGCGCGACCTGCGTGCTGTTCGGCGACGGCGCCGGCGCCGTCGTGCTGACGGCCGATTCGCAGCCCGGCGTCATCTCCACGCACCTGCACGCCGATGGCGCCTACAAGGAACTGCTGTGGAATCCGGTCGGCGTGTCCGCGGGCTTCAAGCCCGAGGAAAAGAACGCCGGCGTGCGCGTGCTGATGACCGGCAACGAAGTGTTCAAGGTCGCGGTCAAGACCCTGGACGCGGTCGTGGAGGAAACCCTCGCGGCCAACGGCCTGGACAAGTCGGCGATCGACTGGCTGATTCCGCACCAGGCCAACCTGCGCATCATCCAGGCCACGGCCAGGCGGCTGGAAATGCCGATGGACCGCGTCATCGTCACGGTCGACAAGCACGGCAACACCTCGTCGGGCTCGGTGCCGCTGGCGCTGGACCATGCGGTGCGCTCGGGCCGCGTGCAGCGCGGCCAGCTGCTGCTGATGGAAGCGTTCGGCGGCGGCTTCACCTGGGGCTCGGCCCTCGTTCGCTATTGAAATGCCGGCGGCGGCGCGATCGCGCCGCCGCCGCCGCGCCGCGACTTTCCCGCGCGGCGGCCGGCCGCCACAATCGCGCGGTTCGCGGGTGTCGAATGCGATCGGGCGGCGGCGCCGCCCCTGATCCCGGTTCCGTCCGCGGTCCGCTTCGCCTCTCCACTTCGCTTGCGTGCTTGCCATGACCTCATCTCATCTCGCTTTCGTGTTCCCGGGCCAGGGCTCGCAGTCGGTCGGCATGCTGGCCGAACTCGCCGCCGCGCACGGCCTCGTGCGTCAGACCTTCGACGAAGCGTCCAGCGGCGCCGGCGTCGATCTCTGGGCGCTCGCGCAGCAGGGCCCCGACGATCAGCTCAATCGCACCGAAAACACGCAGCCGGCGCTGCTCGCGGCCTCGGTCGCGGTCTGGCGCGTCTGGCGTGAACAGGGTGGCGTGCTGCCGGCGCAGCTGGCCGGCCACAGCCTGGGCGAGTATTCGGCGCTGGTCGCCGCCGGTGCGCTGTCGCTGAGCGATGCGGCCGCGCTCGTGGCCGAACGCGGCCGGCTCATGCAGGCTGCCGTGCCGGCCGGCGTCGGCGCGATGGCCGCGATCATCGGCGGCGACGACGCGCAGATCGCCCAGGCCTGCGCCGAGGTGGCCGGCGACGACGTCGTCGCCCCGGCCAACTACAACTCGCCGGGCCAGGTCGTCATCGCCGGCCACGCGGCGGCCGTGGATCGCGCGATCGCGCGGCTGGCCGAGCTCGGCGTGCGCAAGGCGGTCAAGCTCGCGGTCAGCGTACCTTCGCATTGCGCGCTGATGCGCGACGCCGCGCAGCGTCTGGCCGAGCGCATGCATTCGATCAGCTGGTCGCTGCCGGCGATTCCGGTCGTGCAGAACGCCGACGCAAGCACGCACGATTCGATCGACGCGATCCGCGACGCGCTGCGCCGCCAGCTGTTCCAGCCGGTGCGCTGGACCGAATGCGTGCAGGCGCTGGCTGCCGGCGGCGCAACCCGCGTACTCGAATGCGGTCCCGGCAAGGTCCTGGCTGGCCTGATCAAGCGCATCGACAAGAGTCTCGAGGCGCGCGCGATCGGCCTGACCGCGGATTTCGACGCCGCGCTGGCCGAAGCGCGCGGCTGAGCGGCACTGCCGCGGCCGCCAGAATCCCTCATTCCCGAACGTTCACCAGGAAACATGCCATGAGTGGAAACCTGCAGGGCGAAATCGCGCTCGTCACCGGCGCCAGCCGCGGCATAGGCGCGGGGATCGCGCGGCGTCTGGCCGAAGCCGGCGCCACCGTGATCGGCACGGCGACCAGCGAGAGCGGCGCCGCCGCGATCGGCCAGACCCTGGCGCCGCTCGGCGGCCACGGTCGCGTGCTCAACGTCACCGACGGCGCCGCGGTCGAGGCGCTGGTCGACGCGATCGCCAAGGAGTTCGGCGCCGTCTCCATCCTCGTCAACAACGCCGGCATCACGCGCGACCAGCTGCTCATGCGCATGAAGGACGAGGACTGGCAGGCCATCCTCGATACCAACCTGAGCTCGGTATTCCGCACTTCCAAGGCCGTGCTGCGCGGCATGATGAAGGCGCGCAAGGGCCGCATCATCAGCATCGCCTCGGTCATCGGCCTGACCGGCAACCCGGGTCAGGCCAACTATGCCGCAGCCAAGGCCGGCATCATCGCGTTCTCCAAGTCGCTGGCGCGCGAGATCGGTTCGCGCGGCGTCACGGTCAACGTCGTCGCGCCGGGCTTCATCGAAACCGACATGACCGCGGCGCTGCCGCAGGAACAGAAGGAAGCGATGCTGAAGCAGATCGCGCTGGGCCGCCTCGGTCAGCCCGACGACATCGCCCAGGCCGTCGCATTCCTCGCGTCGCCGGCCGCTGCGTGGATCACGGGCGAGACCCTGCACGTCAACGGCGGCATGTACATGCCCTGAGAAATCAGCGGCTTGTCGCTGAGTTTCAACTCAAACGCCCGTATCTGGTTGGTGCGATCCGATTCCTCTACAATCGCCGGGCTTTGTGATGCCAAGGACGGTCCCGCGCAGGGGACGTAGCGGCAGGCGTACGGCGCAGCCGGCGAACGCGTCGCGGACGACAGGACGTAGGCATTGGGTTTTGAACTATTCCCTTCGGGAGGAATTTGCACAATGAGCAGCATCGAAGAACGCGTCAAGAAGATCGTCGTCGAACAACTCGGCGTGAAGGAAGACGAGGTCACCCAGAACGCTTCCTTCGTGGACGATCTCGGCGCCGACTCGCTCGATACGGTGGAACTGGTGATGGCGCTCGAAGAAGAATTCGAGTGCGAGATCCCCGACGAGGAAGCCGAAAAGATCACGACCGTGCAGCAGGCGGTCGACTACATCAAGGCCCACGTCAAGGCCTGATCTGGTGCCACAAGCTGCATCCGAGCTGCGCCGCATGGCGCAGTTCGCGTTTTGGGGGCGCCGCCGTTGCCGCGGCGCGCCGATGCGGACATCCAACGCCCGCCCCGGCGTCCGCGCAGACCGTGGTCGGCCGGGCGAGCCGGCAACCGCGGCCGACGGCGCCGCTACTTCAAGTCTGGAAGCATTCGCATGAGCAAGCGTCGCGTCGTCATCACCGGCATGGGCATCCTGAGCCCGGTCGGCAACGATCTCAGCACGGCCTGGAACAACATCGTCGGCGGCGTCAGCGGCATCGGCCCGATCACGCATTTCGATGCGAGCGCCTATTCCACGCGCATCGCCGGTGAGGTCCGCGACTTCGACCCGTCGCGCTGGATTGCGCCGAAGGACGTGAAGAAGATGGACCCGTTCATCCACTACGGCGTCGCCGCCTCGCTGGATGCGCTGAAGGATTCCGGCCTCGAAGTCACCGAAGCCAATGCCGAACGCATCGGCGTCAGCGTCGGCGCCGGCATCGGCGGCATCGCCACCATCGAGCGCACCAGCCAGGCCCTGGCCGAAGGCGGTCCGCGCAAGATTTCCCCGTTCTTCGTGCCGTCGACGATCATCAACATGATCTCGGGCAACGTCTCGATCATGACCGGCGTCAAGGGCCCGAACATCGCGGTCGTCACGGCCTGCACGACCGCGGCGCACAACATCGGCATGGCCGCGCGCATGATCGCCTACGGCGATGCCGACGTCATGCTCGCCGGCGGCGCCGAATATTCCACCACCGGCACGGCGATCGGCGGCTTCTGCTCGGCGCGCGCGCTGTCCACGCGCAACGACGATCCGACCCGGGCCAGCCGCCCCTGGGACAAGGACCGCGACGGCTTCGTGCTGTCCGACGGCGCCGGCGTGCTGGTGCTCGAAGAATACGAACACGCCAGGGCGCGCGGCGCGCGCATCTATGCCGAGCTCGCGGGCTTCGGCATGAGCGGCGACGCGTACCACATGACCTCGCCGAGCGAGAACGGCGAAGGGGCGGCGCGCTGCATGGCCAACGCGCTGAAGGATGCCGGCCTGAACGCGTCGGACATCGACTACATCAACGCCCACGGCACCTCCACGCCGGCCGGCGACCTCGCCGAGACCCAGGGCATGAAGGCCGTGCTCGGTGCGCATGCGGGCAAGGTCATGGTGTCCTCGACCAAGTCGATGACCGGCCATCTGCTCGGCGCGGCCGGCGGCATCGAAGCGATCTTCTCGGTGCTCGCGCTGCGCGACAACGTCGTGCCGCCGACCATCAACCTCGATGCGCCCGGCGAAGGCTGCGACCTCGACTACGTGCCGCACACGGCGCGCCAGACCCCGGTCAACGTCGTCCTGTCCAACTCTTTCGGCTTCGGCGGCACCAACGGCACCCTGGTGTTCCGGCGCGTCTGAAACCTGCGGCGCCGCGGCCGCCCGCCGCGGCGCCGGCCGCCGTCGTACGATGCGCTTCCTTGCAGCGGGTATTCCCGTAGGACCGGCCTGACTCGTGTCTGTTTCCGTTTCCGCGCGCGACGATGCAGCCCTCGTCACGCGCGAGCTGCCGACGCCTCACGATCTGCTTGCGCTGGCCGCGCTGCGGCCGGCGCGCTATCCCTGTCTGCTGCAGAGTGCGGCCACGGCGGCGAATGCGCGCTGGGACGTGCTCGCGGCGTTTCCGCAGGACGCGCTCGTGCTTGATCAGGCCGGCGTTCTGCGCGATGCACAGGGGCCTGTCGGCGAGCGCGATTTTCTCGCTGCGCTCGACCGGCGCTGGCAGGCCGAACGTCAGCCGCGACCGGCGGCAGCCGACGCGCTGCCGTTTCGCGGCGGCTGGGCCGTATTCCTTGCCTATGAACTCGCCGCGCTCATTGAGCCCGTGCTGCAGCTGCCGGCCGCGCCGGATGCGGCGCTGCCGCGCGCGGTGGCGCTGCGCTGCCCGGTCGGCGTGCTCGTCGACCGGGTGCACGGACGTACCGTGCTCGTGGCCGAAGCCGCGCAGGCGGGGCTGCTCGATCTCGTCGAGGCCGATCTTGCCGCGGCTGCAGCACCCGTACCGCAGACGCTCGCGCTGGACGCACTGGACGAGGACCCGGCGCCGGCGTTCATCGACGGCGTTGCGCGCATCCAGGACTACCTGCGCGCCGGCGACGTGTTCCAGGTCAACCTGTCGCGCGAATGGCGCGCGCAGCTCGCCGCGGCGACCGCGCCGGCGCAGCTGTATGCGAACCTGCGCGCGGCCAATCCGGCACCGTTCGCCGGACTGTTCCAGGGGCAGGACTGGGCGGTGATCTCGTCCTCGCCCGAACGCCTCGTCAACGTGCGCGGCGACCTCGCGCAGACCCGGCCGATCGCCGGCACGCGGCCGCGCTTCGCCGGCGACGACGATGCGGCGCGTATCCGCGAGCTCGTCGGCCATCCGAAGGAGCGCGCCGAGCATGTCATGCTGATCGACCTCGAACGCAACGACCTCGGCCGCGTCGCGCGGCCCGGCAGCGTCGTCGTCGACGAACTCATGAGCGTGGAGACCTACGCCCATGTGCATCACATCGTCTCCAACGTGCGCGCGCTGCTGCGCGCCGGCGTGACGCCGGGCCAGGTGATTCGCGCGGTGTTTCCGGGCGGCACCATCACCGGCTGCCCCAAGGTGCGCTGCATGCAGATCATTGCCGAGCTCGAACAGGTCGGCCGTGGCGCCTATACCGGTGCGTTCGGCTATCTGAACCGCGACGGCGATCTCGATCTGAACATTCTGATCCGCACGATCACGCAGAGCGGCACGCAGCTGCGCTGGCGCGCCGGCGCCGGCATCGTCGTCGACTCCGACGCCGCGCGCGAACTCGACGAGACGCGGCACAAGGCGCGCGGTCTGCTGCGCGCGCTGGGCCTGGCCGGATGAGCGCGCGCGTCTACGTGGACGGCGTGGCGGCCGACCGGGTGTCTGCGCTGGACCGTGGTCTGCTCTACGGCGACGGCCTGTTCGAGACCGTGCTGTTCGTCGCCGGCGCCGCACCGTTGTGGCCGCGACATATGGCGCGGCTGCAGCACGGCGCGCAACGGCTGAACCTGCCGCTGCCGCCATTGCAGGCGCTGCACGACACCGCCGTGCGCGCCGCGGCCGGTCTGGCGCGGGCAGCCGTGCGCATCAGCCTGACGCGCGGCGTGGGCGAGCGCGGCTATGCGCCGCCGGCGCGGGCCACTCCGAGCTGGATCGTCAGCGCCGGTGCGGCGCCGCTCGTGCCGGCGGATTGGTATGCCCGGGGAATCCGGGTACGCTGCTGCCGTTTGCGTCTCGCCGCGCAGCCCGCGCTGGCCGGGATCAAGCATCTGAACCGGCTCGAGAACGTGCTCGCGCGCGCCGAGTGGGACGATGCCGCCGTTGCCGAAGGTCTGCTCGGCGATCGCGACGGTCATGTGATCGGCGCGACGGCGGCGAATCTGTTTGCGGTCCATGGTGGGCGCCTGCATACGCCGGCCGTGGACGAGTGCGGCGTCGCCGGCGTCGCGCGCGCCGAAGTGCTGGCGCGGCGCGAGACCGCGATCGAGCGGCTGACCTGGGAAGAACTGATGCGAGCCGACGAAGTGTTCCTGACCTCGAGCCTGCGCGGCATCCTGCCGGTCGCGTCCATCGACGCGACGCCGTTCGCGCCGGGTCCGGTCGCCCGCGAGCTGCAGGCGCAATGGCGCGCGGCGGGACTGATGGAAGCGGACCATGCATGAGCTCAGGCATCCGCCCCGCATGGGCGCGACGTACAGCCGCGGCGCCGGCACCCTGCGTGTGCTGGCCTGGCTGCTGTTGCTCGGCTTCGTCGCCGGCGGCTGGCTGCTGTGGCAGGACTGGAACCGCTTCGCCGATGCGCCGCTGCGCGTGGAGCCGGCGGCCGTGCTCGACGTGCCGGCCGGCGCCTCGTTCGCGGCGATACGCCGGCAGATCCACGAGGCCGGCTTCAGCGACGCGCACGATCTGTACTGGCGCGCGCTGGCCCAGCGCATGGGCGTGGCCTCGCGCCTGCGCGCCGGCGAATATGCCGTGCCGGTGGGAACCACGCCGCGCGAGCTGCTGCGGCGCCTGTCCATCGGCGACGTGCTCCAGCACCGCTTCACGATCGTCGAGGGCTGGACCTTCCGCCAGCTGCGCACGGCCCTGGCCGGCGAAAGCGGCCTGCGCCAGACCCTCACTACGCAGTCCGATGCCGAGATCATGCGCGAGCTCGGCGCCGGCGCCGAGCATCCGGAAGGCCGCTTCCTGCCGGAAACTTATGTCTGGACGCGCGGCGACAGCGACCTGCAGGTGCTGCGCCGTTCCTTTGATGCGATGCGCCGCACCCTGGACGAAGTCTGGGCCGCGCGCGCGCCGGAGCTGCCGCTGGACTCGCCGTATCAGGCGCTGATCCTCGCCTCGGTCGTCGAGCGCGAGACCGGCAAGGCCGAGGAGCGTCCGCAGATCGCCGGCGTGTTCGCGCGCCGCCTGCGCCTGGGCATGAAACTGCAGACCGATCCGAGCGTGATCTACGGCCTCGGCGCGAGCTTCGACGGCAACCTGCGCCGGCGCGACCTGGAAACCGACACGCCGTACAACACCTATACGCGTACCGGCCTGCCGCCGACGCCGATCGCGCTGCCGGGAGTGGCCGCGCTGCGCGCGGCGGTGCAGCCGGCGCCCGGCAACGCGCTGTATTTCGTTGCGCGCGGCGACGGCTCGCACGAGTTCAGCGCCGATCTGGACGCGCACAACCGCGCGGTCGCGCGCTACCAGCTGCGGCGCAATCCATGAGCACGCGCCGCGGCGGCTTCATCACGCTCGAAGGCGGCGAGGGTGCCGGCAAGAGCACCGTGCTCGGCAAGGTGCGCGAGCGTCTGGCGGTCGCCGGCATCGACGCGCTGTTCACGCGCGAGCCCGGCGGCACCCTGGCCGGCGAGGCGATACGCGGGCTGCTGCTCGATCCGGCCTATCGCGGCCTCTGCGCCGAGACCGAACTGTTGCTGATGTTCGCCGCGCGCGCCCAACTCGTGCGCGAGCAGATCGCGCCGGCGCTTGCGGCCGGCCGCTGGGTGCTCAGCGACCGTTTCACCGATGCGAGCTTCGCCTACCAGGGCGGTGGCCGTGGCCAGCCCGAGGCGCGCATCGCCGATCTCGAGCAGTGGGCCGCCGACGGCCTGCGTCCGGATCTGACCCTGCTGCTGGATCTGCCGGTCGCCCAGGGCCTGGCCCGCGCGGGCGCGCGCGGCGGCACGGCCGACCGCATCGAGCAGGAGCGCGAGGATTTCTTCGAGCGCGTGCGTGCCGCCTACCGCGCGCGCGCCGCGGCCGATCCGGCGCGTTTCCGCGTGATCGACGCGAGCCGGCCGCTGGTCGAGGTGCTGGATCAGGTCGACGCCGTGCTCGGCGCCTTCATCGCGCAGCGGGGCGCCGCATGAGCATTGCCGAATGGAATCGTCCACTCTGGAACAATGTGCTCGAGCGCCGGCGCCGCGGCGCGATGCCGCATGCGCTGCTGCTGGCCGGTCCGGCCGGTCTCGGCAAGCGCGCGTTCGGTGCCGCGCTGGCCGCGCTGCTGCTCTGCGAGAACCCCGGCGACAGCGCCTGTGGCAGCTGCCGCAGCTGCCTGCTCGTCGCCGCCGGCAGCCATCCGGACCGGATCGAGCTGAATCTGGAACTGCGCGATGACGGCAAGACCCTGCGTACCGAGATCGTCGTGGAGCAGATCCGCGTGCTGTCGCAGCGTCTGTCCATGACCGCGCAGTTCGGCGGCCATCAGGTCGCGCTGATCGACCCGGCCGATCTCATGAACACCGCGGCGGCCAACGCGCTGCTCAAGACTCTGGAGGAGCCCGGCGCCGGCACGGTCATGATCCTGGTCAGCGACCAGTTCGCGCGCCTGCCCGCGACGATCCGCTCGCGCTGCCAGCGCCTGGATTTCGGCCTGCCGAACGCGGCCGAGGCCATGGCCTGGCTCAAGCGCCAGGGCGTCGACGGTGCGGCGCAGGCGCTGGAGGCCGCCGCCGGCAATCCGGGCCTGGCCCTGGAACTCGCGCGCGGCGGCGGTCTTGCGCTGCGCACCGAAGTGGCCAGCGACCTGGCCAATCTCTGGGCACGCAAGGCGGTGCCGGCGGAAATCGCCAATCGCTGGGCCAAGAGCGAGGCCGAACGGCGCTGCTGGTTCGCCGCACAGCTGGCGCAGGCCGAGGCCGCGGCGCAGGCGCGCGCCGCGCGCGGCCCGCTTGCCTTGACCGCCATCAGCGATTTCAACAAGCTAGCGCAATGGTTCCGTGAGGCGGGCCGGGTGCGCGAGCAACTGCGTACCCCGGTGCGCAGCGAACTGCTTCTGTTGGAATTGCTGCTGGCCTGGCGCGCATTGGCGCCGGCCGCAAGGAGGGCGTGATATGGCAACCCCGGCAATGGGCGGCATGCCGCGGCAGGGCATCCTGTCGCTGGCGATCAAGGACCGCGGCGCGCTGTACAACGCCTACATGCCGTTCGTGAAGCATGGCGGCCTGTTCGTGCCGACCGCCAAGCGTTATTCGCTCGGCGACGAAGTGTTCATCCTGCTGACCCTGATGGAAGAAAAGGATCGCCTGCCGGTCGCCGGCAAGGTGGTCTGGATCACGCCGCCGGGTGCCCAGGGCAATCGCACGGCCGGCATCGGCGTGCAGTTCAACGAGTCCGCCGACGGCGACGCCGCGCGGACCAAGATCGAGTCCATACTTGCCGGCATCCTCGGGTCGGACCGTCCGACCCATACGATGTGATGCAGGTACTGGTCCTCGGCGCCGGCGGAACCGGCGCCTACTTCGGCGCCCGCCTGATCCAGTCCGGCTGTGCGGTGTCGTTCCTCGTGCGTCCGGCCCGGGCCGAGCGGCTGCGCCAGGACGGCCTGCGCGTGCTGAGCCCGCATGGCGATTTTTCCGGTGCCGTCGACGTCTTGACCAGCCTCCCGGCCGGCCGCCACTTCGATCTGATTCTGCTGGCCTGCAAGGCCTACGACCTCGACACCGCGCTCGCAGCGATCGCACCGGCCGTCGGCGCCGACAGCCGCGTGCTGCCGCTGCTCAACGGCCTGCGCCATCTCGACGTCCTCGATCTCGCGTTCGGCGCGACCCGCGTGCTCGGCGGCCTGTGCCATATCTCGGTGACCTTGCAGCCCGACGGCAGTGTGCTGCACATGGGCCAGCCGCACCGGCTGACCTTCGGCGTGCGCGGCGCCGAGCCCGATGCGTGCCTGGATGCATTGACGCCGGCGTTGCTTGCTGCACCGGCGGAAGTGCACCGCAGCGAGCGCATCGTCGACGCGATGTGGGAAAAATTCGCGTTCCTCGCGACCCTGGCAGCCATGACCTGCCTGATGCGCGGTTCCATCGGCGAGATCGCCGCGACGCCGGACGGCCTGGCGCTGCTGCACCGCTGTCATGCGGAAGCCTGCGCCGTCGCCGCGGCGGCCGGCCACCCGATCGCCGATCCGGCCCGGGCCGACGCGCTCGCGATACTGACCACGCCCGGATCGCCGCTGAAGGCCTCCATGCTGCGCGACCTGCAGCGCGGCGGCGCGACCGAGTGCGAGCACATCATCGGCGACCTGATCGCCCGTGGCGACGGGCTGGATCTGCCGCTGCTGCGCGCGGCCGCGACGCATCTGCGGGTTTACGAGGCGGGACGGCGCTGAGAAAAGGCCTTGGCCGCCCGCGAATTCGGCGGCCGAACGGCGAGCGACAGCCGCGGCGCGGCAGCTGCTTCGGCGAGCAATGACGGTACTGGTTCGTGGCCTCCGGCCTATAGTGCAGCGCCGCGTCCATCACGCTGCGAAAAGCCATCGGGTCTTCGTCCGGATCGTCGCGGAGTGCCGGAGGGCGGCACCGGCGGCGCTGAAGCCCTACCTCCAGACGCGAACCGCGCGCGGGGGTGACGGAAAAGCAGCCGGCGGGACTGGCCGCCTGCACGATCGAACCCGCGTCTTCAGCGAAAACGCGGGGCCGCATTCCGGGCCGTCAGTCCCTCTGCGATCAGAGGAGACGGGGGCGACCGGTCAGCCTATCCGGTCCCAGCCGTCCTTCGGCGCGAAGCGCTTGCCGTAACGGCTGGCCAGCGTTTCGAGCTGGGCCTTGACCGCGGCCGCACCTTCGCTGCGAATGTGCGCGATCGGGCCGCCGCGGAACGGCGCGAAGCCGGTGCCGAAGATGACGCCGGCATCGAGCAGGTCGGCATTCTCGACCACGCCCTCGGCCAGGCAGGCCACCGACTCGTTGAGCATCGGCAGGATCATGCGCTCGGTGATGTCGGCCGGCGCCTCGTAGTTCGGGTCGACCTGCGGCTTGTCCGGCTTGCCGTCCTTCCAGATGTAGAAACCCTGGCCGTCCTTCTTGCCGCGCTTGCCCGATTCGAGCAGCGCTTCCATCCCCTTGGGCAGGTCCAGACCGAGGAATTCGGCGAGGATCTTGCCGACCGAGGCGCAGACGTCGAGGCCCACCGTGTCGGCCAGCTCGATCGGCCCCATCGGCATGCCGAACTTCCTGGCCGCCTTGTCCAGCACCGGACCCGGCACGCCTTCGCTGTACAAGGTCATGGCTTCGAGCAGGTAGGGCATCAGGATGCGGTTGACGAGGAAGCCCGGCGAGCTTCTGACCGGCACGGGCAGCTTGTCGATGGCCTTGCAGAAGGCCAGTGCGCGCTTCGCCGCTTCGGGGTCGAGGCCGTCGTGGGTCACGACCTCGACCAGCGGCATCAGCGCGACGGGGTTGAAAAAATGCAGGCCGAGGAAAAGTTGCGGCCGTGCGAGCCCGGTGCTGAGCTGATCCAGCGGGATGCTCGAGGTATTCGTCGCGAGCAGTTCGCCCTCGTGGAACTGGGCTTCGACCTGGGCGTACAGCGCGCGCTTGGCTTCGAGGTTCTCGTAGATCGCCTCGATGACGAGGTCAGCCTTGGCCACGCCGCTGCCGGCGACATCGGCCTGCAGGCGCTCCAGCGCCGGATTGATGCGTTCGGGCGTCTTCAGGCGCTTGGTGTACAGCTCGCGCGCGCGGTCCAGCGCGGGCTGTACGTATTTCATCTCGCGGTCCTGCAAGGTGACCTGGAAGCCGCGCAGCGCGCACCAGGCCGCGATGTCGCCGCCCATGACGCCGGCGCCGACCACGTGGACATGATCAATGCCGTGGGCCACGCCGCCGCCGAGCCCCTTGAGCTGTTCCTGCAGGAAGAACACGCGGATCAGGTTGCGCGCCGTGGAGGTCTGCGCGAGCTTGGCCACCGCGCGCGCCTCGTTGTTCAGGCGCTTGCCGAGGGCGCCGCCGCGGCGCCAGGTCTCGATCAGTGCGAACGGCGCCGGATAGTGGGACGGATTGGCCTTGGCCGCGGTCTGCTTGCGAATCATCGGCGCGAGCACCTGGCGCACCGGCCAGATATTGGTGATCCAGGCCAGCGCGCGCTGCTTCAGCGGTCGCGTCGGCGGATGCAGGATCAGCTCGCGGGCCTTTTCCACGAGCAGTTCCGGCGAGGCCAGCGCGTCGACGAGGCCCAGGGCGCGGGCGTTCTCGGCCGAGGCGTTGCGGCCGCTGAGCATGAATTCCAGCGCGGCCGGCGCGCCGATCAGGTAGGGCAGCCGGGCGCTGCCGCCCCAGCCCGGGAAGATGCCGAGCTTGACCTCGGGCAGACCGATCCGGGTCGACGGGTCGCGGCTGGCGACGCGGTAGCGGCAGGCCAGCGACAGCTCGGTGCCGCCGCCCATGCAGTGGCCGTGGATCGCCGCAACCGTGCGGCAGGGCAGGCGGGCGAAGCGCTCGAACACGCGCTGGCCGTTCTGGATCGACTCGAGCACCGAGCCGGTCTTCTCGTACTGTTCGAATTCGCGGATGTCGGCGCCGGCGATGAAGCCCGCGCTCTTGGCCGAACGGACGATGACGCCCTTGGGCGGCTCGATCGAGAGGCGTTCGATGATCTCGCCGAGTTCGTCGAGCACTGCGCGCGAGAACGTATTGACGCTGGAGCCGGCCCGGTCGAAGCTCAGCACGACGATGCCGTCGCTGCCGCGCTCGGTCTTCCAGTGGGAGAAGCGAAGTCCTTCGAACATGGCGCGGCCGGCAGCAGGTTGGGCGGGCTATGATCCGTGCTGGCCGCGCCTCTGGTCAATCCGCGGTCAGCGGGATAATGTCTGCCGCAGTCGCAACGTAGGGACATGCAAGGGGCGGTCTTCAACGCGTGAACGTGGAAACCAGCGACAGCCATCTGAGCGCCCGCCTGTTCGACCGCATCATCGCGTCGAAGCAGAACGTCGTCGTGGTCGAGACCACCGACATCGCCGACGTGGTCGCCCAGTTCCGCCAGTTCGCGCTGCGCAGCGGCCAGTCCATCTATCAGTGGCAGGACGACATCGGCATCAGCTCGCTGCGCGAGGGCGAGGTGCGAGTGCCGGGCTCCAAGCGCATGGCCGACGCGCTGCGCTACATCCTGCAGAGCATGCATTTCGGCATCTATCTTTTCGTCGAGGCCGAAGGCCATCTGCGCCCGCCGAACATCGGCCTGCTGCGCCAGATAGGCCGGGCCAAGGGCGGCAATGAACGCAAGGTCGTGTTCATCGGCGGCTCGCTGACCATGCCCGACAGTCTCGAGGAGGTCACCGAGCACCTGAGCTTCGAACGCGTCATGCCGCAGCGTCCGCGGCTGCGCGACGGCCGCTGGGTGATCTGATGGCGCGCGACGAAAAGGGCCAGGGGTCCATCCTGATCGTCGCGACCAATCGCGACGACCGCCGCGTGCTGTTCGATACCCTGGACGGCCAGAATTTCGATGCAATCTATACCGCCAAGGATCTGCAGCAGGCGCTGGCGTTCCTGAACCAGGATCCGGACATCGACGTGGTGCTGATGGAGTTCGTCGGCCCTGCGCGCGAGGCCGTCGCGTTCTGCACCCAGATGAAGGGCGACGAGCGGCTCGCGCGCGTGCCGATCATCGGCCTGCTGCCGGCGGAAGCCGGCGAGCGTCACTGGGACTGGGCGCGCATGCCGCCGGGCGTGGTCGACTGGCTGCGTTCGCCGGTCGACGGCGCCGAGGCGCTGGCGCGCATACGCCAGGCCCTCGCGCAGCTGCGCGGCGGCGCTGCCGCCGGCGGCGAATCGGCGCCGCGGTCGATCGGCGGCGATCGCTACCAGTTCGCGTTCGAGGGCAGCCTCGACGAACTCGTGATCTCCGACCCCAAGAGCGGGCGCATCGTCGAGGTCAATCCGGTCTTCCTGCAGCGCTCGGGCTTCAATGCGGCCCAGGTCGTCGGCCAGTCGCTGGACATCATCAGCAAGAGCCACACGCGCGAGCAGCGCGTGGAGCTCAACGCGCGACTCACGCGCGAAGGCAGCGTGCGCTATCGCTGCCAGAAGCCGCGCGTCGACGGCGGCAGCTATCCGGTCGACGTGGTCTCGCGCCTGGCCGTGCGCGCGGGCAAGCTCGTGCATTTCACGATACTGCGCGACCTCGGCGAGCTCGGCCGGCTGCAGCAGTCGCTGGGTCTGCTGGCCGAGGCGATCGAGGTCGGCGCCGGCGACGAAGGCGTGCGCCAGATCGTGCGCCTGTTCGTGGACTGGCTGGAGCTCGACTACGTCACCCTGGTGTCGGCGCGGCCCGACCAGCCCAACGAAGTGCAGCCGATCACGCTGTACCAGCGCGTCAACATGCCCGGCGACGCGCCGGACCCGCTCAAGCAACCGACCTTGCGTCAAGTGCTCGACGGCAGCAGCGTGATCCATCTGACCGAAGCCTGGAAGCGCGTCGAGCGCGACTCGTTCCTCGGCTTCACGCGTTTCGAGGCTTTCGTCGGCTTGCCGCTGCGCGACGAGCGCCGCACGGTGCTCGGCGCGCTGCTGCTCGGCCGCCGCTCGGCACTGCCCGAGTCGACGACGATCGTCGACACCTTGCGCGTCGCCGCCGGGCGCCTCGCGCTGGAGCTGGAACTGCGCCGCTCGCGCGACCAGGGCAAGGCCAAGGCGCTGCAGGACGCGCTGACCGGACTGCCGAACCGCTTGCTGTTCAACGACCGTCTGGAGACCACGATCAACGAGGCGCACCGCACCGGCGAGATGTTCGCGGTGCTGTTCGTCGACCTGGATCGTTTCAAGAACATCAACGACTCGCTGGGCCACGGCGTCGGCGATCAGGTGCTCGATGCGGTGTCGCGGCGCCTGCGCGCGAGTGTGCGCGCGTCCGACACGGTCGCGCGCTATGCCGGCGACGAGTTCACCCTGATCCTGCGCCACATCGTGCAGCGCGACGACGTCATGCGCATTGCCGAGAAGATCGTCCGCGTCATGGAAGTGCCGCTGACTCTGGAGGACGGTTCGGAGCTGCACATCACCGCGTCGATCGGCATCAGCTTCTACCCCGATGACGCGACCACGGCCGAGCGCCTGCTCAAGCACGCCGACGTCGCGATGTACAGCGCGAAGGGCATGGGGCGCAACAACTTCCAGACCTATGTCGCAGTGCCTGAGGAATCGCATCAGCAGCGCATCGCGCTGGAGACCAAGCTGCGCGTGGCCGAGCGCAACAACGAACTGCGTGTCTACTACCAGCCGCAGGTCGACTCGCTGACGGAGGACATCGTCGGCATGGAGGCGCTGATCCGCTGGGAGCATCCGGAGCTCGGCATGATCAGCCCGGGCTTCTTCATCCCGCTGGCCGAGGAAACCGGCCTGATCGTGTCAATCGGCGAATGGGTGCTGCGCACGGCCTGCGTCGAAACAAAACGCTGGCAGACGCGCTTCAATCTGCCGCTGCGCGTCAGCGTCAACCTGTCGGCGCTGCAGATCAAGCAGCCCAACCTCGTGGAGATCGTGCGCAACGTCATCGACGAGACCGGCATCGACCCGACCCTGCTCGATCTGGAAGTCACCGAGAGCATCAGCGTCAAGTCGATTCCGAACCTCATGGAGACCTTGCAGGCGCTGCGCGATCTGGGCTGCCGGATCTCGATCGACGACTTCGGCACGGGCCAGTCCTCGCTCGATTACATCCGCCGCTTCCCGGCCGACAAGATCAAGATCGACCAGGTGTTCGTGCGCAACATCGGGGTCGATCCGGACGACGAGGCGATCGTGCGCGCGACGATCAACATGGCGCACAGCCTCAAGCTTGGCGTCGTCGCCGAGGGCGTGGAGATCGAGGAGCATTTCAATTTCCTGCGCGACCACGGCTGCGAGGAGCTGCAGGGCTATCTGTTCTGCCGGCCGCTGGCACCGGTCAGTTTCGAGAACATGCTGGTCGAGCGCGAGAAGCTGTTCGGGGTCTGCAGCGGCGGGGCAGAGCTGCTGCCCCGCTGAGCTCGCCGGTTCCGGGCATAATCGGCCGGTCGCGCGCGCCGGCGGATGATGGCCGGGATGGTATGGACGGGTAACGGGCAGGAAGTCCCAGGCGGTTTGCGGGACGTCCGGCGGACGGAAGCGGGTTCCGGCATGGCGCCTTGCGCGGGCCGGCGGTCGTCCCCACTGCGGCGGGATGTTCCGATCCGCGGCTCCGCCGGTGCCGGACCGGAGCCGGTTGCTGGCGGCCTGAACAGGCGCCGGCGGAACTTAACTACCGCGAGCACTGTCTTGAGTCCCGCCCGGTTGGTCGGGATCACGGCACGGCGCCAGCGGAGTCAACACGTGGAAGCAGTGATGGGTTCTGGTTTTCTGGTCTGGGGACGCGAGCGCGATACCGCGCCGCGGCGCGAGGCGCCGCGACCGGTGCAGGAAGCGGCGTCGACGAGTGCAGGGAGTACGGCCCGGATGGGCGACGAAGTTTCCGACAACACGCTGGTCGAGCGCGTGCAGAAGGGCGACAAGCGCGCTTTCGATCTGCTCGTGCGGCGCTATCAGCACAAGGTGATCAGCGTGATCTCGCGCTACGTGTCCGACTGGGCCGAATGCCAGGACGTGGCCCAGGAAGCCTTCATCCGCGCGTTCCGCGCGATAGGCGCGTTCCGCGGCGACAGCGCGTTCTACACCTGGGTCTATCGCATCGCCATCAACACGGCGAAGAACTATCTGGTTTCACAGGGCCGGCGCCCGCCCACCGACGACGTCGCGATCGACGATGCAGTGCAGCTCGACGCCGGCATCCGGCTCAAGGACAGCGCCACGCCGGAACGCGAACTGCTGCGTCAGGAGATTGAACGAACCGTCTTCGCGACGGTCGAACAGCTGCCCGAAGAACTGCGCACCGCAATCACGCTGCGCGAGGTCGACGGGCTCTCCTACGAGGAGATCGCCGAGCAGATGCAGTGCCCCATCGGAACGGTGCGTTCGCGCATCTTCCGGGCTCGCGAGGCCATCGACACGCAATTGCGTCCGCTGCTTGCGGACAGCGAGGTTTGATCGTCATGAACACGGAAATCAAGGAACAGCTTTCGGCGTTGATGGACGGCGAGGTGCAGCGCGATGCGGTACGGTTTGTGCTGCGCGCGGTCGATTCCGATCCGGCCCTGACTGACGACTGGTCGCGCTTCCACATCGCTCGCGACTGCCTGCAGCGCAAACCGGTCCTGCTCGCCGATGCGGGCTTCGCCGCCGCGGTGATGGCACGTCTGGATGCGGAGGCCGCGCCGCAGCGCAGCGGCAGTTCGCGCTGGGCCCGTTATCTGTCCGGCGGCGCCGTTGCGGCGGCCGTTGCCGTCGTCGCACTGATGGTCTCGGCGCCGGAAAAAGAAACGCCGCCGGGCACCGCGACCGTCGCCAGCACCGCTGCACCGGCGCGTGCGTCGACCTTCAACGACAGCAGCATCCTCGGACCGCGCCTGCCGCAGCTGGCCCAGCCGGCTTCGGCGACGGTCGGCGGCGACACCTTGTTCGCACCGGGCTATGACATGCACGCGCCGCCGGCCGGCTGGCGTCCGGCTGCCGAGGCCGGTTACAGCGTGCGTTCGCCGGGTGCCCCTTACGTGCTGCTGATCGTGCCGGCGCAGCCGGCGCCGGCCGAGCCTCAGGTACTGCCGCGCCTGCAGTAGACCCGTTCGTCCAGACTCCATCGACGGCCCCGGCGTCCGCGCCGGGGCCGTTGCATTTCCGTCCATTGAAGTCGCCGCCGGCGACGCCAGATGAATCATCGTTGACCGATTTCAGCAGCCCGGAACTTTGGCGTTGCGGCGTTCTCAAAGCGGCGTCCGGAGTATTCCGGGAACGCCCGGCCAGGCCGGGACGACTCTCGAAAAATCAGCAAAGGCAAACTGTATGCAACGAGGCATGTTGAAGTCTTTCGCCCTGTCGTTCGCAGGACTGATTTTCTTCGCCGCGAGCGCCGCTCAGGCCTATGACCTGCCGGATTTCACCGCGCTGGTCGAAAAGAACGGCTCGGCCGTCGTCAATGTCCAGGCGCGCCAGAACGGCAGCGATGAGACCGCCGCTACTGGCAACGGTGACGAGGACGAGCCCGACCAGGAGCAGATTCCCGAAATCTTCCGCCGCTTCTTCGGCCCGGGTGGTCCCGGCGCACCGGGTGTGCCGCGCGGCGGCCGTCCCGGCGGCATCTCGCTGGGGTCCGGTTTCATCATCTCCAACGATGGCTACATCCTGACCAACAACCACGTCGTTGACGGCGCCGACAGCGTGACGGTGCGCCTGTCCGACCGCCGCGAACTCGACGCCAAGGTCGTCGGCAGCGATGCGCAGTACGACATCGCGCTGCTGAAGGTCACCGCGAGCAACCTGCCGGCGGTCACCCTGGGCGATTCCAAGAAGCTCAAGCCGGGCCAGTGGGTGCTCGCGATCGGCTCGCCGTTCGGTTTCGACCACTCGGTCACGGCCGGCATCGTCAGCGCCGTCAGCCGCAGTTTCGGCGGCCGCGACCAGCAGTACGTGCCGTTCATCCAGACCGACGTCGCGATCAACCGCGGCAATTCGGGCGGCCCGCTGTTCAATCTCGACGGCGAAGTCGTCGGCATCAATTCGCAGATCCTGTCCAACACCGGCGGCTTCATGGGCGTGTCGTTCGCGATTCCGATCGACACGGCGATGAGCGCGGTCAAGCAGATCAAGGACAAGGGCTTCGTCTCGCGCGGCATGATCGGCGTGCAGATACAGGACGTGAACCGCGAACTCGCGCAGACCCTCGGCCTGCCGCGCACCGGCGGCGCCCTGGTCAACGCGACCACAGCCGGCAGTGCAGCCGAGAAGGCCGGCATCAAGGTCGGCGACGTGATCCTCGCCTTCGGCGGCGTCGACGTCGTGCATTCCTCGGACCTGCCGCCGATGGTCGGCGCCTCGGCGCCGGGCAGCAAGGTCGATGTCAGCCTGTTCCGCGACGGCAAGACCCTGACCGTGCCGGTCGTCGTCGGTGAGCTCTCGCGTGACGCCACGGCCCAGGCCGCTTCGGGCGGCGGCAATGCGGCCAGCACCAATCCGCTGGGTATGGTCGTGGAGGATCTGACGCCGGAGCAGCGCCAGCAGCTCGGCATCAAGGAAGAAGGCGTGGTCGTGACGCGGATCACCGGCCTGCCGGCGCGCCGCGCGGCGCTGCAGCCGGGCGACATCGTGCTGATGGTCGGCAAGCAGAAGATCAAGACGGCTGCCGAATTCAACAACGCCGTCAAGGGTGTGCAGCCCGGCGAGTCGGCCATGCTGCTGGTCCGGCGCCAGGACACCAGCCTGTTCGTCGCGGTCAGCGTGCCCAAGAAGGCCGGCTGATCCCGCTTCAGGATGGGGCCACGGCGGCGGTTCCCCCGGGAGCCGCCGCCGCCGTTTCCGGCCAGCCGGGCCCACCCTGCGCCGGACGCGGCTTCATGCAATAATCGCCGTTTGCCGTCACGCCGCTCGTGCGCCGGCCCCCGTTCTGCGGCCCCCCGATGGACCATATCCGAAACTTCTCGATCATTGCCCACGTCGACCACGGCAAGTCCACCCTGGCCGACCGGATCATTCAACTCTGCGGCGGGCTGGAAGCCCGGGAAATGGAAGCCCAGGTCCTGGACTCCAACCCGATCGAGCGCGAACGCGGCATCACGATCAAGGCGCAGTCCGTCTCGCTGCCGTACAAGGCCCGCGACGGCAAGGTCTATCAGCTCAATTTCATCGACACGCCGGGCCACGTCGACTTCAGCTACGAAGTCAGCCGCTCGCTGGCCGCCTGCGAGGGCGCGCTGCTCGTCGTCGATGCGGCGCAGGGCGTCGAAGCCCAGTCGGTCGCCAACTGCTACACGGCGGTGGAGCAGGGCCTCGAAGTCATTCCGGTGCTCAACAAGATCGACCTGCCGACGGCCGACATCGACCGCGCCAAGAGCGAGATCGAGGCCGTCATCGGCATCGACGCCGACGACGCGATCCCGATCAGCGCCAAGACCGGCCAGAACGTCGAAGCGGTGCTCGAAGCCATCGTGGCGCGTATCCCGCCGCCCAAGCCGCGGGATACCGACAAGCTGCAGGCGCTGATCATCGACTCCTGGTTCGACAACTACCTCGGTGTGGTCTCGCTGGTCCGCGTCATGCAGGGCCGCATCAAGCCGCGCGACAAGATTCTCGTCATGTCGACCGGCCGCTGGCATGAAGTCGATTCGGTCGGCGTGTTCACGCCCAAGCGCAAGGTCAAGGACAGCCTCGAAGCCGGCGAAGTCGGCTGGCTGACGGCCTCGATCAAGGACGTCCACGGCGCCCCGGTCGGCGATACGCTGACCTTGAACGCCGATCCGGCGCCGGCGCCGCTGCCGGGCTTCCAGAAGATGCAGTCGCGCGTGTTCGCCGGCCTGTTCCCGACCGCCGCCGACGACTTCCCGGCGCTGCGCGAGGCGCTGGAGAAGTTGCGCCTCAACGATGCGGCGCTGAATTTCGAGCCGGAGAGCTCCGAGGCCATGGGCTTCGGCTTCCGCTGCGGCTTCCTCGGCCTGCTGCACATGGACATCATCCAGGAGCGGCTGGAGCGCGAGTACGACCTCGACCTCATCACGACCGCGCCGACCGTGGTCTACGAGGTCGCGCTGACCGACGGTTCGGTGATGTCGCTGGACAACCCGGCCAAGCTGCCGCCGGTGCAGAACATCGAGGAAGTACGCGAACCGATCATCATCGCCGACATCCTCACGCCGCCGGACTACATCGGCAACGTGATCGGCCTGTGCGAGGAAAAGCGCGGCATCCAGCGCAGCATCAACTACGTGTCGACCCAGGTGCGCATCAGCTACGAGCTGCCGCTGGCCGAGGTCGTGCTGGATTTCTTCGACAAGCTCAAGTCGGTTTCGCGGGGCTACGCCTCGATGGACTACCACTTCCACGAGTTCCGCGCCGGTCCGTTCGTGCGTCTGGACGTGCTGATCAACGGCGACCGCGTGGACGCGCTGAGCCTGATCGTGCACCGGGCCGCGGCCGACCGCCGCGGCCGCGAGCTGACCGAGAAGATGAAGGAGCTGATCCCGCGCCAGCAGTTCGACGTGGCGATCCAGGCGGCCGTCGGCTCGCAGGTCATCGCGCGCTCGACCGTCAAGGCGCTGCGCAAGAACGTGCTGGCCAAGTGCTATGGCGGCGACGTCTCGCGCAAGCGCAAGCTGCTCGAGAAGCAGAAAGAAGGCAAGAAGCGCATGAAGCAGGTCGGCAGCGTGGACATCCCGCAGGAAGCCTTCCTCGCCGTGCTGCAGATGGACAAGTGACCCGGCCCGCGCCGCCGGCGCGGGCCCCCGAACGTCGTACCACCGAGTCTGAGGACCGCGAATGCACTTCGACTTTGCCGCCATCCTGGTCGGGCTGACCTTCCTGACCGGCGTGATCTGGGCCATAGACCACTGGTTCTTCGCCAAGCGCCGCGCCGCGGAAGCGCCGCCGGGCGAGATGCCGCGCGAGCCCATCCTGGTCGAGTACTCGCGCTCGTTCTTCCCGGTCATCCTGATCGTGCTGCTGTTCCGCTCCTTCCTGGCCGAGCCGTTCCGCATCCCGTCGGGTTCGATGATGCCGACCCTGCTCGTCGGCGACTTCATCCTGGTCAACAAGTTCGCCTACGGCATCCGCCTGCCGGTCCTCGACAAGAAGATCATCGAGGTCGGCGAGCCCCAACGCGGCGATGTCGTCGTGTTCCGCTTTCCGAAGGATCCGACCCAGGACTACATCAAGCGCGTGATCGGCAAGCCCGGCGACGACGTCACGTATCGCAACAAGAAGCTCTACGTCAACGGCACGGAAATGAGCCAGGAAGCCACCGGCGCCTATTCCGGCACCGACGGCGAGTCGCGTGAACTGATGCACGGCGGCGCCGAGTCCTTTCTGGAACAGTTGGACACGGTTCGCCACCAGATCATCACGGTGCCCGGCGGCCAGGTCGGGCCGGACTTTACCTTGAAGGTTCCCGCCGGGCATTATTTCGTCATGGGGGACAACCGGGATCGCAGTTCCGACAGCCGCGTCTGGGGCTTCGTGCCGGAGGAAAACCTCGTCGGCAAGGCGTTCGTGATCTGGATGAGCTGGCGCGGGCTGGACAACGGACTCATCGAATTCGGTCGTCTCGGCACCTTGATCAAGTAGAAGAGGGCGGGGGTCATGAAGCAGTCGCAACGCGGTATCACGTTCATCGGATTCGTCATCGTGCTCTGCGTCGTCGGCTTCTTCGCCTACTGCGCCATGAAGCTGGTGCCGATCTATTCCGAGCATTTCGGCGTCGTGAAGTCGATGAACCAGCTGTTGAGCGAGCCGGGCATCGGCAACAAGGACATCGGCGAAATCCGCCAGATGCTCAATACCAAGTTCAGCATCCAGTACGTCGACGACACTACCGTGCCGCCGCAGAACATCCAGCTGAGACGGCAGAACGGCGCGGCGAGCCTGCGCGTGTTCTACGACAAGCGCGTCGCGTTCATCTACAACATCGACCTGCTGATCAGCTTCGACGACACCATCAACCTTTCCAGCACCGCCGCCGCGTCCGACTGACCGGATGGCGCGGCGGCAGCGCGCTCTGCGCGCCGCCGCCGCGCCATCCGCGGTCGCTGCGCCGGTCCGCCGCTTCGCTGGCGCCATTCCGGTGCGCTGAATCGCTTGATCAAGCTTCGCTTCCCACACGAGTTCCGCGATCCGGCCCTGTACCAGCAGGCGCTGACCCATCGCAGCGCCGGCAAACCCAACAACGAACGGCTCGAGTTCCTCGGCGATTCGCTCGTCGGCATGCTCGTGGCCGAGCTGCTGTTCGAGTCGCACGGCCGCGCCGACGAGGGCGAGCTCACGCGCATGCGCGCGCAACTGGTCAGCGGCGCGGCATTGGCCGAAGTCGCGCGTTCGCTCGCGCTGGGCGATGCGCTGCGGCTCGGGCCCGGCGAACTCAAGAGCGGCGGCCACCGGCGCGACTCGATACTCGCCGACGCGTTCGAGGCACTGATCGCCGCGGTCTATCTCGATGCGGGCTGGGAAGCGTGTCGTGCCTGCGTGCGCAGCCTGTTCGCCGAACGCGCGGCACGGCTGCGCGCGCCGGAAAAGGATGCCAAGACGCGGCTGCAGGAACTGCTGCAGGCGCGCGGACTGGCGTTGCCGACCTACGAACTCGTCGCCAGCAGCGGCGAGGACCATGCCAAGGTGTTCGACGTGGCCTGCAGCGTCGAGCAGCCGCCGCTGCGCGTGCCGGGCCACGGCTCCAGCCGGCGTGCGGCAGAACAGCTCGCCGCAGCCGCGGCGCTGGAACAGATCAAGGACTATTTCGCGAATGAGCGCTGACACGCCCCCGGCCGCCGAGCATCGCTGCGGCCTCGTTGCACTGATCGGCCGGCCGAACGTCGGCAAATCGACCCTGCAGAACGCGCTGGTCGGTTTCCGCGTCAGCATCGTCAGCCCCAAGCCGCAGACCACGCGGCATCGCATTCTCGGCATCGCCACGCGGCCCGGTGCGCAGATGCTGTTCGTCGACACGCCGGGCATGCACGCCGACGCCAAGCGTGCGATCAACCGCCAGCTCAACCGCGCGGCGCGCGGCGCGATCGAGGAAGTCGACGTGCTCGTCCACGTCGTCGAGGCCGGCCGCTGGACCGACGAAGACGAGCGCGTCTGGCAGGCGCTGAAGGCAGCGGGCAAGCCCGTGCTGCTCGCGGCCAACAAGATAGACACGTTGAAGAATCGCGACGCGCTGCTGCCGTTCATCGCGGCGGCGACCCAGGGCCGCGACTACGCCGCCGTGCTGCTGGTCTCCGCGCGCCGTGCCGACGGCCTCAAGGAGCTCGAACGCGAAATCGTCGCGCGCCTGCCGCTGGCGCCGCCCGTCTACGGCGAGGACGAGATCACCGACCGCAGCGAGCGGTTCCTCGCCGCCGAGCTCGTGCGCGAGCAGCTGATGCGCCAACTCGGACAGGAACTGCCGTATTCCTGCACGGTGGAGATCGAACAGTTCGGCGAGCGCGAGGACGGCGTGGCCGAGATCGGCGCGGTGATCTGGGTCGAACGCGCCGGTCAGAAGGCCATCGTCATCGGCGCCGGCGGCGCGCGGCTCAAGGAAGTCGGCACCTCGGCGCGGCTGGCCATGGAACGATTGTTCGAGCGGCGCGTGTTCCTCAAGCTCTGGGTGCGCGTGCGCGAGAACTGGTCCGACGACGAAGCCGCGCTCAAGCGCTTCGGCTACGAGGGCTAGACGCGCCGTGCGCCGCGCGCTGCAGTTTGCGTGCTAGGCGCCGCCCGTGCGCGTCGACGAACAGCCCGGCTGGATACTGCATGCGCGCCCCTATCGGGAGACCAGCCTGCTGCTCGAAGGCTGGAGCCGCGACCACGGCCGCATCGGCCTCGTCGCGCGCGGCGTGCGCAAGGAAAAGCCGCGCCAGCCGCGCGCGCTGCTGCAGCCGCTGGTGCCGCTGAGCCTGAGCTGGACCGGTCACGGCGAACTCGTCACCCTGACCGCGCTGGACGCCCGCGGCCAGCCGCCGGTGCTGAGCGGCGAAGCGCTGGTCTGCGCGATCTACGTCAATGAGCTGGTCATGCGTCTGCTGCCGCGTCACGACGCGCTGCCGGATCTCTACGATGCCTACGAAGCGACCCTGTTGCAGCTGACCGCGCCGACCGCGCGGGCCTGGCAGCTGCGCCGTTTCGAGCGCGATCTGCTTGCCGAGATCGGCTACGCCGTGGTCTGCGACACCGAGGCCGACAGCGGCGAGGCGATCGAGGCCGAGGCCGACTACATCTACATCCCCGAGCACGGTGCCGTGCGCTATATGCAGCAGCCCAATGCATTGCGCCTGCGCGGCAGCGCGCTGCTCGCGCTGGCCGAGGACCGCCTGCCGGATGCGGCGGATCTCGCGGCGCTGCGCCGGCTCATGCGCGCGCTGATCACGCACCAGCTCGGCGGCGGCGTACTGCGCTCGTGGAGCATGCTCGCAGGTACCGGCGGTACCGGCTGAGTGCCGGCGCGCATCTCCGGCAGAACAGACTGCCCAGGCGGGAGTGAACGCCTCGCACATCGGGAAGACGGGAATTTCCAGTTTCCGAGCCGCCTGAGCGGCAGTGAACCCGCACCCGACCAGATCGGTGTACTTCGCGTACTTCCGGGTTGCCGGGCTGAGGCGGCGATCGAGGACGTCGCCCGGCGTTACCGTAAAGCGGCGTCCGCGCAGCACCGTGTCAGGTTGCAGCGCCCAATGCGTGCCGCGTCGCCGCGCCGACGCCTTGCAGCTCGGCGAGGTCCTGCGCCGTGAACGCCGGCATCGCCACGAGGCGGCGGCGCAATTCGCGCGCGGCCTGCTCCAGGCGCGGTGCGCCGCAGAAACCGGCCGAGGCGCAAAGCTTGTGCAGGCGTTCGCGCAGACCTTCGGCGTCCTGTTCGGCCAGGCAGGCCGCAAGTTCGTCGGCGAGTGCGTCGAGTTCGCGCCGGAACAGCGCGCGCAGCGCTGCGACCGTGTCGGCGCTGCCGAGACTGCGGCAGGCGGCCGCGTCGTCGAGCAACGGCGCGGAGCGGCTGTCGTCGGAGCCCGGTGCTGCCGTGTCGCCGCCGGCCGCTGCGGCCAGTGCGTGCTGCAGGCCGGCGAGATCCACGGGTTTGGCCAGCACGCCGGCGAAGCCGGCCGTCTGCAGCCGCTGCCGCAGCGACGCGTCGACGTCGGCGCTGGTGGCCAGCGCGGCCGTTTCGCGCGACGCAGCGGCCGCATCCGCGCGCAGACACTGCAGCACCGCCGGTCCGTCGAGCACGGGCATGTGCACGTCGAGCAGCAGCAGGTCGTAGCGGCGCGCGCGGGCCAGCGCGAGCGCCGCGGCGCCGTCGGCCGCGGTGGCGCAGCGATGGCCGAACGCGCCGGCCGCCTCGGCGAGGAAGCGCAGGCTCAACGGATTGTCGTCGGCGATCAGCAGGTCCATGGCTCTTCCCCGTTCAGCTCGCGCTGGCCACAATCGGCGCCTCTTTCCGGGCGCCGCGCATGTCATTTCCTTTTCGTTTCGCCGGCATTGTGCTTGCTCTGGCGGTCAGCGCCCAGGGCCACGGTGCCGGCCTGCGCGCCGCCGTCGATACGCTGCAGGCCGGCGGCGTGACGTTGAAAAATATCAAAGTGGAATTGATGCCGGCGCCCGACGGTGGCCAGGATCTCGCGCTCGAGGCGGCGCAGTTGCAATGGCCCGGGCTCGACCTGCAGCTCCACGACCTGCAGGCGCATTGCCCGCTGGAACCCGATGCCGCCGCCTGGCGCTGCGCCGGCCAGGCGCGTCTGCGGCCGACTGCCGGGGCTGCGCCGGTCGAGGCCGGTTTCGTCGCCCAGCTGGCCCAGGGCAGCCTCGATCTGCAGATCAATCGCGCACCGGCACGGCTCAACCTGAGCCGCCGCCGCGCCGAGGCGGCCGGCGACGGTGTCGCGCGCTGGCAATTGCAGTTGCGCCAGCTGCCGCTGAACTGGCTGGAACAGCGCCTGCGCGCAGCCTGGCCGGCGCTGACCCGCGTCGACGGCCAGCTCGCGCTGGATCTGGAGTTGCCGGCGTCCGCGACCGTGCCGCTGCAAGTGGACTACAGCCTGCGCGATCTCGGCTTCGACAGCGCCGATGGCAGCCGCGCGGCCGCGCACGTGAATCTGGCCGGCAAGCTCGACTGGCGCGCCGGCACGCCCTGGCGTCTGCGCCATCGCGGCCAGATCGGCGGCGGCGAAGTGCTACTCGGCAGCGTCCATGCGGCCTTCGCCGATCACGGCACGCGGCTGGAATTCGGTCTGGCGCCCGAGGCCGATGCGTATCGCCTCGGCGAACTCGTCTACGACGATCCCGGCGTGCTCGCCGTGAACGGTGCTGCCCTGATCGCGCCGGCGGCGTCGTCGCCGCTGCGCGAACTGCGTCTGGAGCGGCTGACCGCCGAGCTGCCCGCGGCGCAGCAGCGCTATCTGCAGGGGCCGCTTGCCCTGGCCGGTTGGGGCGAACTGCAGACTCGCGGCCGCATCGCCTTGCACGCGCGCAGTGATGCGAACGGTCTGTCCGAAGCCGGCGTGCAGTTGGCCGGTGTCGATCTGGTGGAGAACGCACGCGGCATCGGCGTGCAGCAGCTGGCTGGCGAACTGGCCTGGCGCCGCGAGGGCGAAGCCGCGCCCGGCGAGCTGATCTGGCAGTCCGCGCGCCTGTATTCGCTGCCGCTCGGCGCGGCGCGGCTGCGCTGGCAGGGCCGCGACGGCGTGCTCGCGCTGCAGGCGCCGGCGCAGATTCCGCTGCTCGGCGGCAGCCTGGATCTGCAGCGCGTCGACGTGCATCCGGCCGCGACCGCCGGCGAGCGCCTGCGCGCCGGCTTCGCCCTGCACGACATCGAACTGGCTGCGTTGAGCCAGGCCCTGGGCTGGCCGCGCTTCGGCGGCAAACTCGGCGGCGCGGTGCCGCAGCTGCGCTATGCCGACGAACGCCTGGAGCTGGCCGGCGGCCTGCTGCTCAACGTGTTCGACGGCACGCTCAACGTCACCGGCCTCGCGCTGGAGCGGCCGTTCGGCGTATTGCCGGCGCTGTCGGCCGAGATCGCCTTCGACAATCTGGACCTGAAGCTCGTGACCGGCACGTTCGACATCGGCGACATCAGCGGCCGTCTGTCCGGCTACGTGCGCGGCCTGCGCCTGAGCGACTGGCAGCCGGTCGCGTTCGATGCGCAGCTGCAGGCGCTGGACGGCGGGCGCATCAGCCAGCGCGCGGTCAACACGATTTCGTCGGTCGGCGGCGGTGGCATCGCGGCCGGCCTGCAGGCCAGCATGCTCAAACTGTTCGACACCTTCGGCTATGCGCGGCTCGGCCTGGGCTGCCGGCTGCAGAACGCGGTCTGCCACATGCGCGGACTCGATGCGGACGGCGCCCGCTACACTCTGGTCGAGGGGCGTGGCCTGCCGCGCATCCAGATCGTCGGCCATCAGTCCGAGGTGGACTGGGCCGTGCTCGTCGAGCGCGTCAAGGCCGCGGCCAGCGGCACCAAACCCGTCATCCACTGATCCAGGAGTTACGCCATGCGCTCCCTCCGTATGCTGCTGTTGAGCTTTTCGCTGGTGCTGCTGTCGGCCTGCGTCACGATCAACGTGTATTTCCCCGCCGCCGCGGCGGAAAAGGCTGCCGAGCAGTTCATCGGCAACGTCATCGGCGACGCGGCCAGACAGCCTGAGGTCAAGCCGGAACGCCCGCCGCAGGCGAGCCTGCTCGATTTCTTCATCGGCGCGGCCCAGGCGGCCGAGCCGGATATGAATATCCAGACCCCGGCCGTGCGCGAGATCCAGGCACGCATGAAGCAGCGTTTCGACGGCGTGCTGACCGGAGCCCTGGCCGCCGGCAGCGTCGGCCTCACGCGCGACGGCCTGGTCGCGGTGCGCGACGCCGCGGCCGTGCCGCTGGCCGAACGTGCCGGACTCAACCAGGCTGTCGCCGACGAGAACCGCGACCGCAAGGCGGTCTATGCGGAAATCGCCCGCGCCAACGGCCATCCGGAATGGGAGGCGCAGATCCAGAGCACGTTCGCCGCGCAATGGGTCCAGCAGGCCCGTGCCGGCTGGTATTATCAGGACGCCGCGGGCGCCTGGAAGCAGCGCTGACGCGTTCGCCGGCCCCGTTCCGGCGCGTGCGCAGTGCGCTGCGCCGGCCGGGCCGCCGCCTCAACCGATCTGGAGTCAAGGCGCCCGGGATGTCCGCATCCCGGGCGCCGTCGTCATGAAAGCCCCGATTACGCTGGAACTGGACATCACCGATCTGTCCCACGACGGCCGCGGCGTCGCGCGCCACGACGGCAAGGCCATCTTCGTGCGCGGCGCCCTGGCCGGCGAGCGCGTGCTCGCACGCCTGACGCAGCGCCATCGCCACTACGACGAAGCACAGGCCGAGCAGGTGCTGCTTGCATCGCCCGATCGCGTGGAGCCGCGCTGTCCGCATTTCGGCGTCTGCGGCGGCTGCGCGCTGCAGCATCTGGCGCCGGCCGCGCAGATCGTCGCGAAGCAGCGCGTGCTTGCGGAAAATTTCGAGCGCATCGGTCACGTCGAGCCCAAGCGCTGGCTGGAGCCGCTGACTTCGGCGGTCTGGGGCTACCGGCGCAAGGGCCGCCTGTCGGTCAAGTACGTCGACAAGAAAGGCAAGGCGCTGGTCGGCTTCCGCGAGGAAAACGGCCGTTACGTCGCCGACCTTTCCCGCTGCGAGGTGCTGACGCCTGCCGTCGGCGAACGCATCGAGGCGCTTGCCGGGCTGGTCGGCAGTCTCGGTGGCGTGCGCGAGATTCCGCAGATCGAGATCGCCGCCGGCGACGACACCACGGCGCTGATCTTCCGCCACCTGCAGCCGCTGTCCGACGCCGACCGCGCCGCGCTGGTCGCGTTCGGCCAGGCACAGGGGCTGGCGATCTACCTGCAGCCCGGCGGCAACGACAGCGTGCATCCGCTGTGGCCCGAAGCGCCGCGGCTCGCGTTCCGCATCGAGGCGGCCGACGTCGAACTGGAATTCCGGCCGCTGGACTTCATCCAGGTCAATTCGGCCATGAACGAGGCGATGATCGCGCACGCGCTGGATCTGCTCGATCCGCAGCCCGGCGATCAGGTGCTGGACCTGTTCTGCGGTCTCGGCAACTTCACGTTCCCGCTCGCCCGGCGCAGCGCGCGCGTGATCGGCGTGGAAGGCGAGCACGGCCTCGTGCAGCGGGCCAAGGAAAACGCCGAGCGCAACGCCATCGCCAACGTCGAGTACCACGTCGCGAACCTGCTCGACGACCAGCGCGACACGCCCTGGGCGCGCCAGCGCTACGACAAGATACTGCTCGATCCGCCGCGCTCGGGCGCCGAGGCGGTGTTCGAGTACCTGCCGAAGAAGGGCACGGACCGCGTCGTCTACGTGTCCTGCCATCCGGCCTCGCTGGCGCGCGACGCCGGCATACTCGTGCAACGACATGGCTTCAGACTCAAGGCCGCCGGTGTGATGGACATGTTCCCGCACACGGCGCACGTGGAATCCATAGCGCTGTTCGAGCGCTGAGCGGAGGCGGTCGCATGGGTGTGGAAATCGAACGCAAATTCCTCCTCGCCTCCGACGCCTGGCGCGCCCAGGTGTCGCGTTCGCAACGGCTCGTGCAGGGCTATCTCGTCAGCGCCGCGGCCGTGACCAGCGGCGCGGCGCGCAGCTCCGTGCGCGTGCGCATCGGCGGCGAGCAGGCCTGGCTCAACATCAAGTCGTCCAACCTCGGCGCCGCGCGCGACGAATACGAATACGAAGTGCCGCTGGCCGACGCCGAAGCCATGCTTTCGCGGCTCTGCGACGGCGTGGTCGAGAAGATCCGCCACTACGTCGCGCATGCCAACCACGAGTTCGAGATCGACGAATTCTTCGGCGCGAACGACGGCCTCGTCGTGGCCGAGCTCGAGCTCGACGCCGTCGACGAAGCCTACGAGCGGCCGCTGTGGCTCGGCGCGGAGATCACCCATCTGCCGCGCTACTACAATCTCAATCTCATCGCACATCCGTACTCGGCCTGGACCGCGGCCGAGCGGGAAGGACTGGACTGAATGCTCGTCATCGGAATCGCCGGCAAGGAACTCGCCGCCGTCGAACGCGACTGGATCGCCGCAGCGGAAGTCAGCGGCGTGATCCTGTTCAGCCGTAACTTTGCCTCGCGCGAGCAGGTCACGGCGCTGATCGCCGACATCCGCAGCCTGCGCGGCGACGATTTCCTGCTCTGCGTCGACCAGGAAGGCGGTCCGGTGCAGCGCTTCCGCGAAGGCTTCACGCGGCTGCCGGCGCTGGCCCGCCTCGGCGAGATCCATGACGCCGAGCCGGCGCGCGCGATCGCACTGGCCGAGGAACATGCCTGGGTCATGGCCAGCGAGATGCGCGCGCTGGACATCGACCTGAGCTTCGCGCCGGTGGTCGATCTCAAGCGCGGCAACCGCGCGATCGGCGAACGCGCCTTCCACGCCGACGTGCGCGTGGTGTCCGAGCTCGGCCAGGCCTATCTGCGCGGCATGCGTCTGGGCGGCATGGCCGCGACCCTGAAACATTTCCCCGGCCACGGCTCGGTGCTGGAAGACACGCATTTCGACGCGGCCACCGATCCGCGTGCGCTGGACGAGCTGCGCGCGACCGACCTCGTCCCGTTCGCCGACGGCATCGCTGCCGGAGCCGAGGCCGTGATGCTCGCGCATGTGTCCTATCCGGCCGTCGATGCGGTGCCGGCCGGCTACTCGCGGGTCTGGATCGCCGACGTGCTGCGCGGCGAGATGGGCTTTCGCGGCGTGGTCTTCTCCGACGACATCGGCATGGCCGCGGCCGAGTCGGCCGGCGGCGTGGCCGCGCGCATCCACGCCCATCTGGACGCCGGCTGCGACCTCGTACTGGTCTGCAGCCCGGCGCTCGTCACCGAATCCATCGCCGCGGTGCGCGGCCGCGCGCCGTGTCCGGCGCAGCGCCTGGCCGCGCTGCGCGGCATGGTCGCGTCGACCTGGCAGTCGCTGGTCGACAATCCGCAACGCACGCGTTTCATCGAGCGCCTCGCTGCGCTCGCCGTCCCTGCCTGAGTGACGCCATGAACCGACCCAGCTTGTCCGAAGCGCTGACCAAAGCCGATCTGATCCACGACCTGCCGGCGCTCGACGCCGCAATCGCCCGCATGGGGCGCGAGCTCGACGACGCCATCGCCGGCGAGCACGTCGTGTTCGCGACCATCATGCACGGCGGCATGCTGTTCGCCGCCAAGCTCGCGCTGGCGATGAAGACCGACCTGGAATTCGACTACATCCATGCCACGCGCTACCGCGGCGCGACCAGCGGCTCGGAGCTGCACTGGCTGCGCCAGCCCGCCGCGGCGCTGGCCGGCCGCACCATCGTGCTCGCCGACGACATCCTCGACGAAGGCAAGACGCTCAAGGCGATCCGCGACTTCTGCCTGGACCGCGGCGCGCGCCGCGTGCTCGTCGCCGTGCTCTGCGAGAAGCGCCACGGCCGCTGCGTGCCCGGTGTCAGCGCCGACTTCTGCGGCGTGGAAGTGCCCGACCGCTACGTGTTCGGGCACGGCATGGATTTCTACGAGCAGGGCCGCAACCTGCCCGCCATCTACGCGATCTGAGGAAGGCATCATGGCACTGGATCTGGCCATCGTCGGCGGCACCGGGCTGTATCAGTTTCCCGGTCTGGAAAATGTCACCCGGCGCGAGATCGGCACGCCGTTCGGCGCGACCTCCGCGCCGGTGGTCTGCGGCGAGATCGGCGGCCGCGCGGTCGGCTTCCTCGCGCGCCACGGCGAAGGCCACAGCGTACCGCCGCACCGCGTGAACTACCGCGCCAACGTCTGGGCGCTGCACAGCCTCGGCGCGCGCCGCGTGATCGGCGTCAATGCAGTCGGCGGCATCCGCGCCGACATGGGCCCGCGCGTCGTCGCGATTCCCGACCAGGTCATCGACTACACCCACGGCCGTCTCACGAGCTTCTGCGACGTCGACGGCGCGGAGGTCAAGCACATCGACTTCAGCGAACCGTATTCGGCGGCCCTGCGCCGCGACCTGCTCGCCGCGGCCGCGGCGGCCGGCGTGCCCGTCGTCGACGGCGGCTGCTACGGCGCGACGCAGGGGCCGCGCCTGGAAACCCGCGCCGAGATCGCGCGCCTGCGCCGCGACGGCTGCGATCTCGTCGGCATGACCGGCATGCCCGAGGCGGCGCTCGCGCGCGAGCTCGACCTCGACTACGCCTGTATCGCGCTGATCGCCAACTGGGCTGCCGGCTGCGGCGACGAGGCCGAGATCAGCCTCGAGGAGATCTTCGCGAACCTGCGCGAAGCGACCGCGACCGTTCCGAAGATCATCGCCGCGCTGCTGTCGCGCTGAGCCCGCCAACCGCTGTCGCGCCGATTACCGGCAAACGCCGTTCAGCATTGTGCAGAACGTGTTCTGCGGTTTCGGGCGTGACGCGCCTCACAGACGGTGCATGCTGCACCCTCGCACTTTCGAACGGGCTGCGTATACTCGTACACGCGCGGCGCGCCGACTCGGGGGAGAAGTCAGCCGCGTACTCGTCCAGCAAACGTCTGAGGGGAAGTCATGCAGTTCGGTACGGTAAAGTGGTTCAACGACGCCAAGGGCTTCGGTTTCATCGCGCCGGAAGGCGGCGGTTCCGATGTCTTCGTGCATTTCTCGGCCATCGCCGCCAAGGGTTTTCGCAGCCTGCAGGAAGGCCAGCGCGTCAGCTTCGTCGTCAGCGAGGGCCCCAAGGGCGCCCAGGCTTCGGCGGTGACGCCGGTGCAGTAACGTCGCGTCGCGATCCCGCGAAAAGGCCCCGCTCCGCCGGGGCCTTTTCGTTTGCCTCGCAGCGGCAGCCGCGCGTTGCCTGCCGGATGTCTTTCCGCACTACGGCTGCGCCGTCGCCGGAGGGCGAGTGTGCGGACCGATCGAGTCCTGCGACTGTCGGTGCGGTGTTCATTGCCCCGGTTCTGCCGACATGGCGAAGCGGCGCACGCAGTTCCTGCCGCCGTGCTTGGCCTGGTACAGCGCGGCGTCGGCGTCGCGCAGCAGCTGTTCGGCCTGGTCGCGGCCGCCGACGGGGCGACTCGCGACGCCGGCGCTGATCGTCACCGTGCGAGTCTGCGCCGAACCCGGCACGGGCACGCGGCGCGCGGCCACCGCCGCACGTATGCACTCGGCAATGGCCATGGCCTGCTCGCCGTCGCCGCGCGGCAGCAGGCAGGCGAATTCCTCGCCGCCGTAGCGCGCGACCACGGCGTCGGCCGGCGCGCAGCCGCGCAGCGCCTCGGCGACGCAGCGCAGTGCCTCGTCGCCGGCCGGATGGCCGTGGTGATCGTTGTAGTCCTTGAAATGATCGACGTCGACGAAGACCAGAGCCATGCATTCGGCGACGCCGTCGGCGGCATGGCGTTCCAGCGCTTCGAGCAGCGCGCGCCGGTTGCCCAGTCCGGTCAGTGCGTCGCGATAGGACAGCTCCCGCAGGCGCGCGTTTGCCGCATTGAGTTCGTCGGTGCGCGCCGCGACGCGCTGTTCCAGCGCCTTGCGCTGGTTCTGCAGGGTACGCGTGCGCCATAGCACCAGCGCATAGCCGGCCAGCAGCAGCGCGAGCGCGAAGCCGCCGCGCGCCCAGGCCGTCTGCCACCACTGTGCCGCCATGATCAGCGGCAGCTCCAGCGGCGTGCTGAGATTGCCGGCGTAGTCGCGCGCCTCGATGCGCAGACGATAGCTGCCGGGCGGCAGCACGCCGAAACTGCGCGAGCTGTCGGCGCTCCAGGCGCTGGGCTCGGCGTCGTAGCCGATCAGTTGCGTGCGGAAGCGCGATTCCGCTTCGCGCTGCCACGACAGCAGCGCGTAGTCGACGTGCACGCTGCGCGCCGTGGCCGGAATCCGCACGACGTCGGCGGCTGCCGGCACATCGTCGATATGCACGCCGATGAGCTTCAGCGGCTTGGCCTGCCGGTCGACTGTCGCGCGCTGCGGGTCGTAGACGGTGAGTCCGCCGAGAGTGCCGCTCCAGAAGCGATCGTGCGCATCGAGGAACTGGCCGTTCGTATTGCATTCGTCGTGGACCATGCCGTCGCCGCGCGTGAACACGCGCGAGACATAGCCGCCGTCGGCGCCTTGTGTGAGCTGCTGCACCCCGTTGTTGGTGCAGACGTAGATGCGACCGTGCGAATCCTGCAGCGCGCCGTAGGCGGTAGGGTCGGTCGCGGCCGGCAGGCTCGCCGCGACGCGGTGCGGATGCGCCGGATCGCTGACGTCCACGCGCACGACGCCGGCATTGGCCGTGCCTATCCAGAGCACCGGCCGCTGCTGCGCATCGGCGATGAGGCTGCCGCCGGTCATGTTCGTGTCGACGAGGCCGGCCTGGCGGTCGACCAGGACCCAGGCCATGCCGTCATAGCGCGCGAGCCCCTGATTCGTGACCGCCCAGAGCCAGGAGCGGCCGTCAGCAGCGGTCTGCTCGATCAGCCGGTTCACGCGCCAGCGATCGACCACGCCGGCCGCGCGGAACGGCGTCCAGACGCCGTCGCGCAGGCGATGGACGCCCGACAGGCGTGTCGCGAACCATTGCTCATAGCGGCCGTCGGCACGGCGCGCGAGTGTGTCGAGCACGGCCTCGGCCGGGTCGATTTTCCAGGGCACCTGCACCGGCTCGAACGTCGGTCCTTCGCGCACGCGCAGCAGATGGCCGTAACGCAGGCCGAGCCAGCGCGCGCGGCGGCCGTCCGCGTCGTCGACCGCGGCGATCATGCGCACGCTCGATGTCGGAAGGTCGCCGCTTTCCTGCGTGAAATAGCGCCAGCGGCCCTGCTCGTAGAGTCCCAGTCCGCCTTCGCTGCCGCCGACCCAGAGCCGCTCGCCGCCGCGGCCGTCGGCTTCGACGAGCACGCCGAACACGCCGGTGGCCTGATCGCCCAGCAGCGAAGCGGTCAGCCAGGAATTCGCGCCGATCACGCTGCGCGACACGCCGCTTTCGGTCGCGAGCCAGAGCACGGCATCGCCGTTCGGGCTATGCCAGACGCTGAGCCCGCGCACGCCGTTGGACGGCAGGCCGTAGCGGCGGTCGAACACCTGGGCGTTGTCGCCATGCACGCGTATGAGCCCGGAACGCGACGACACCCAGATCGCGCGGTCGCCGCCGGGCAGCGGCGTTTCAGCGATGTCGTAGAGATCGTTGGTCGGCAGCTCGCCGGTTTCCCGGGTCCAGCGGCGCAGGCCGTCGTTGCGCAGGCGCCAGAGGCCGGAGCCGAACACCGAGACCCAGAGCTCCTCGATGCCGTTGTGTTCGCTGCGCAGCAGGAATTCCACCTGCGAGGCCTCGAAACCGTCGGCCCGGAAGCGCTGCCAGGCACCGCCGCGTTCGCGGTACCAGAGTCCTTCGTCGCCCGTGCCGGCCCAGAGCCGTTCGCCGCCGCCGAGGGTCTGCGTCTGCGCGAGGGTCAGCAGCGCGCTGTGCGGCAGCTGCGCATTGCCGGCGTCGAACTGCCATCGGCCCTCCTGCCGGCGCAGCAGTCCCTGGTCCCAGGTCAATGCCCAGAGTGTCCAGCGGCCGTCGGGCTCGCGGGTTTCGGCGAAGCGGCGGATCTGCTGCGAGGGCAGGCCGCTGGCCTGGTTCTCGACCTGCCAGCGGCGGCCGTCGTACTGCGCGATGCCGTCGTCGCGAAAGCCGGCCCAGAGCGTGCCCCCGCGGTCCAGCCACAGGCCGGTCACGGAATGGGCGAGACGCGGATCGTCGGGTTGCGACCAGCGGCGGCCGTCGTAGCGGAACAGGCCCGCCGGCGCGGCGGCCCAGACGAAGCCTTCCGCGTCGGTCTGAACGCCGACGGTGACGGAATTCGGCAGGCCGCTGCTGGCCGGAAAGTTCGCGAACGACGGTGCGCCGAGATCGAACAGGTCCAGCGGTTGCGGCGGCGCCGCCGGCGTCTGCGCGGCGCCCGCAAGGCAGGCCCACAGCAGCGCCAATGCCACGAACTTCGGCATGCGTCTTTCCATTCCCCCTGACATCCGATGATGCCGTGGTCCGCCTGCTTGCCGTCGCGCTGCCGCGGCAGCCGGACGGACCCCGTGCGCGGGTACATGCACAAGGCTTGCCGAAGGCGGCTTTCGCCGTATATCGGGCGCTCCTCCGGGAGAAGAGCGTTTCAGGCGGAGCTACTGATCGCCGGTCCGGGCCCGATGCAACTGCCGGTTCGGCGGCGGCAGTCGCGGATCGTTGTTGATGAGACGGTCGGAGGGAGGCCCCCGCTTGGCGGCGGCCGCGAGCTCCGCGTGATCGAAGTCTGTCGGCTCCGGCTTTCACCAGCGCAGCAGCGCCAGCGCTTCGGCAAAGTCGTTCAGGCGCATGAAATCGCGATGGTTGCCTGCGAGCCAGTCGAGCACGGGCCGGATGTCCGCATCGAGTTCCGCCAGGGGCCTGCCTTCGATTTCCCCGCCGTCGAGCGCGAACGTCGGCGGAAGACGACAATGGGCACGGCAATGCAATGCGGGCGTCGGCGGCCATGATGTCCGGCAGCAACTGTCAGGCTGCTGCCGGACGTCGACGCTTCCGCGGCGCCTGCGACGCAGTGCGTCGCCGCTCAGCGCGGTGCCGGCAACGCAGCTTCGAGTCGCCGCGAGAGTTCGATGAATTCCGCCGCGGCCGGGCCTTCACGCTTGGCCAGGGCATAGGCGGCCGCGCGCGCGGCATCGCCGTCGGATGCATCATCCGTGGCCGCCGGCACCTGTGCCGTGTATTCGGCATTGACTTCGCGTGGGCTCTGCACGCGCGTGCCCAGCGCCGGGCTGCCCGAGCCGCTGGGACTGCCGCCGACCGGATAGGTCCAGCCCAGGCCGAACACGCGCTGGTCGTCCATGTCGACGATATAGAAGTCGTAGTAGCCGCCGACCTGCACGAGCATCGCATAGCGATGCAGGCTCGTGTCGTACAGCGCGACGGCGATGCGCGTGGTCGGGAAGCCGTCGAAATGGCCGGCGACGAACGGACCGCTGCTGCCGCTTTCGTAGGTGCGGAATACCAGCCAGTCGCCGATCACGCTGCCGTTGCGGTTGAACGTCAGCACGAAGCTGCCGCGCAGGATCGACAGCACGCTGTCATAGCCATACATCTGCTTGACGAGACGCGTGCTGCCGCCCTGGTAGTACAGCGTCGCCGTGACGTAGGAATCGAACACGATGCGGACCGGCCCGGCCGCATTCGCCACGCCCTGCGGCCGCACGTAGGAACAGCCGATGCACTGGCCGCCGGTGTTCGCGTCGAAAGTCGCGCTGAACGTGCTCGTCGCGAAATCGTAGCGGCCGGCGGAAATGAACCAGGTCGCCGCACCGTTCTGCGCATAGACGAACGAGGTCACGATCATGACGTCGTCCTGCATCTCGATGTTGAAGCCGCGGCCCGGTTCGTTCGGGTTCCACCAGAGGCCGCGCGTGGGCCCGCCGGTCAGCACCGCCGCCTGGGCGCAGACGGTGAGGAGATACAGCAATGCAATGGCAATCAGCTTCTTCATGGTCGGCTCGCGTCGAGCGCCGCGGGGGCGCGATCCGGACACACTGTCGCGTCGAAGGCGATCCTCTCAGTTGTGGTGGTCGGCGGCCGGCCCCTGCACGCCGATACATTGTTCCCTTGGGTGTTCGTGACGGATAACCTCCGTCGTCACGGGACCTTTTCCCCCGGCCGTCGCGAGAACTGAATGCGCAACCGTACCTGGTCGTCCGCGCTGTTCGTTGCCGTCGGGCTGGTCGTCGGGTCGGCCTTGCGTGGCACCGGCAGTGAAAAACTGCCGGCGACCGGGCCTGTCGCAGAGCATGCAGTCCGACAGCCGACCGCGCCGAAAGCGGCGTCGGCACCGATCCGTACCGAAAGCCCGGTGCCCGCCGCGCCAGTCCTGCGCATCGACGGGGCCGTCAGTCTGGCGGCGACCCAGGCCTACGAGAACGCGGCGAACCTGAAGCGGCTGGCCGACGCGCTGGAGCCGCGTGTGGCGGCCGGCGACGCGGAAGCCGCGCGCAGTCTGGCCAGGATTCTGGACGAGTGCGCTCCCATGAGCCTGTTTCCGAACTACGTCGAAGGGTTTCGCGAGCGACTGTCGACATTCCCGCCCGACCGTCGCGCCGCGGCGCAGCGTCACCTCGACCGGTTCGAACAACGCTGCACCGATCTGGTCAGGGCCGGCAAGATCTCGCCGCAACGGATGCGCCAACTGGATCGCCAGGGTGCGGCGGTCGACGACCTCGTCTCGCTGGCGCGGCGGATTGCGAACGATCCGGCGGCGATGCCGGCGGTGGAACGGACCGACGCGCTGCGCCGGATCATTTCGTCGAGGAACGGCGAGGCGATACACGTCGTCGCCGATGCGATGAGCCAAGTCGACGACGCGGGCGACGGAATACTGCGCCGCTATTCCGGCGGCACTGCCGATCTGGTTGCCTGGAAGCTCGTGGGCTGCGACTTCGGTGCGCCCTGCGGCCAGGACAGCGCGTTCGTTCGCCACGAGTGCACCTTTCTCAACCATTGCATCCCCGGCGGATACCGCGAGCACGTCCAGTATTTCTCGCTGAGTCCGTATCAATTCGAACTCGCGACGGATGCGGAGCGTGTGATCGTCCAGGCGATCATTGACGGAAGGCTGGACGTTTTTTTCTGACGGTCGCGGGCTGTGCGGTCAGCGGGAGCCTCGGCCGGCGGCAGTGGTTCCAGGTACTGCCGGGGGCAGAATGGCGGTGCGAACCGGTGGGTGAGCGGCACCGATGCAGGAAATCGTTGCCGCGGTCCGGAAACGAAAAAGCCCGCACTGGGCGGGCTTTTTCATGACCGAATATTGGTCGGGGAGACAGGATTTGAACCTGCGACTTCTACGTCCCGAACGTAGCGCTCTACCAGGCTGAGCTACACCCCGAGGGAGCTGCGCATCTTAATGATCGAGACCCGGCTTGGCAAGCCCTGCGTGGCAGGGCGAACGAAAGTCGCTACGATCGCGGGATGTCCGAATCCAAGACCGACGTGCTGATTCTCGGGGCCGGCGTCATCGGCCTTTCCTGCGCCTGGTATCTGCTGCAGCGCGGCCGCCGCGTGACTGTGCTCGACCGCGGCCGTGTCGGCGGCGGCGCCTCGCACGGCAACTGCGGCACCCTGACGCCGAGCCATGCGGCGCCGCTGGCCATGCCCGGCATGGTCGGGCAGGCGCTGCGCATGATGTGGCGCAAGGACGCGCCGTTCCATGTCGCGCCGCGGCTGGATCCGGAATTGCTGGGCTGGCTGCTGCGTTTCGCCCGGCGCTGCAACTGGCGCGACTTCGAGGCGGTGAACCGGGCCAAGGCGCAGATCCTGACCCATTCGCGCGCGCTCATCGGCGATCTCGTCGCGACGCAGGGACTGAACTGCGGGTTCGCCGCGAACGGCACCTTGTATGTGTTCCGCGAACAGCAGTCGCTGGACGAATTCGGCTGGCATCTGGACAGCCTGCGCGCGGTCGGCATTCCGGTCGAGCCGTGCAGCGCGGCGCAGGTGCGGGCACTCGAGCCCTGTCTGCGCGACACCATCGTCGGCGGCGTGTTCCATCCGGGCGACGCGCAGTTGCGGCCGGACCGCTACGTTGCCGAGCTCGCACGCGTCGTGCGCGCGGCCGGCGCGGACATCATCGAGGACTGCGCGGCCGAGGATTTCACGACGGCCGGCGCGCGCATCGACGCGGTCAGGACCTCGCGCGGCATCCATCGCGCCGACGAAGTCGTGCTCGCGCTCGGCGCCTGGTCGCCGACTCTGGCGCGGCGTCTGGATCTGCGCATTCCGCTGCAGCCCGGCAAGGGCTATTCCATCACCTACGAACGTCCGGCGCTGGCGCCGCGCATTCCGCTCGTGCTCAAGGAGGACAGCGTCTGCGTGACGGCCTGGGCCGACGGCTACCGCCTCGGCAGCACGATGGAGTTCGCCGGCTACGACACGTCGCTGAATCGTCTGCGCCTGGACGCGCTGCGCCGCGGCGCAGCGCGCTATCTGCGCGAGCCGGAAGGTCCGCGCGTGCTGGAAGAATGGTACGGCTGGCGGCCGATGACCTGGGACGATCTGCCGATACTCGGCCGCAGCGGCCGCTGGGACAATCTGACCCTGGCGACCGGCCACGGCATGCTCGGTGTCAGCATGTCGCTGGCCAGTGGCCAGCTCGTCGCCGAGACTCTGAGCGGTGTCGCGACCACCCTGGACGCGGCGTCGTACAGTCCGCAACGTTTCCACCTTTAGGTTTTGTATTCGGATCGCCGCGGCCGACGGATTCGTTCCGCCGGCCAGCGACGATCCACGCCGCGCCCGCACCGCCGGTGCCGGACGCGCCTTGCGGGAACCGGCTGCCGCGGCGGCCGGCCATTGTCCGAACCTGACCCGGGAAATTGCCATGCTGCGAACTTCGAGTACTGCTGCGCTGCTGCTGGCCGCCTTCGTTTCGATTCCTGCCGCCGCGGAAACGCCGGTGGACCTGCAATGGGGCGTGAAGATTCCGATGCGCGACGGCGTGGAGCTGCAGGCCACGCTGTACCGGCCGCAGGGACAGCAGGGCGGTCTGCCGTGCATCCTGTCGCTGACCCCGTACATCGCACAGAACTACCATGACCGCGGCATGTATTTCGCGGCGAACGGCTACGTGTTCGCCTCGGTCGACGTGCGCGGCCGCGGCAATTCCGGCGGCACCTTCACGCCGTTCCTGCAGGAAGCCAAGGACGGCCACGACATCATCGAATGGCTGGCCAGGCAGAGCTACTGCAACGGCAAGATCACGATGTGGGGCGGCTCCTACGGCGGCTACGATCAGTGGGCCACGGCCAAGGAAAAGCCGGCGCACCTGGCCACGATCGTGCCGGTCGCGGCGGTCCAGCCGGGACTCGATTTCCCGATGCGCAACAACGTGTTCTATCCGTACGACGTGCGCTGGCTGACCTATGTCAGCGGCCGCGCGACGCAGGACAAGCTGTTCGGCGACAGCAAGATGTGGACGGCGCAGTTCCGCAGCGCGTACGAAGCGCATGCGCCGTTCAACACCCTGGATACGCGCATCGGCAATCCGTCGCCGATCTTCCAGGAATGGGTGGCCAATCCGCTGCAGGGGCCGTACTGGGATCGCCTGAATCCGACGGCCGAGCAGTATGCCGCGCTGGACTTTCCCATCCTGACCGTCACCGGCCATTACGACGGCGACCAGCCCGGCGCGCTCGCGTTCTATCGCCAGCACATGCAATACGGTTCGGCCGCTGCGCGCGACAGGCACTATCTGATCATCGGTCCCTGGGATCATGCGGGCACGCGCACGCCGCCGGCCGAATATGCGGGCCTGAAGTTCGGCGCGGCCAGCCAGCTCGACATGAACGCGCTGCACAAGGCCTGGTACGACTGGACCTTGAAGAACGGTCCCAAGCCGGAATTCCTCAAGGCCCGCGTCGCCTACTACGTGACCGGCCCCGACGAATGGCGCTACGCCGACACGCTCGATGCCGTCACCGCCAGCCAGCGCAGCTATTTCCTCGCCTCCGACGGCGGCCGCGCGAACGATGTGTATGCCTCGGGCCGGCTCGAAGAGGGCAAGGCCAGGCGCAGCGGCAGCGACCGCTATGTCTACGATCCGCTGGACGTGTCGCTGGCCGCCGATGAAGCCGCCGACGATTCCGGTGCCGAACTGCTCGACCAGCGCGGCGTATTGCGGCGCAACGGCAAGCAGCTGGTCTATCACACCGCGCCGTTCGCGGCCGACACCGACATCGCCGGCTTCTTCCGCCTGAGTGCGTGGCTGCGCATCGACCAGCCCGACACCGACTTCAACGTCGACATCTACGCGATCGCGCCCGACGGCAGCAGCCTGTTCCTGAGCAACGACGTGCTGCGCGCGCGTCATCGCGAAAGCCTGCGCGAATCGCGTCTGGCCGTGCCGGGCAAGGTCGAACGCTACGATTTCGAGCGCTTCACCTTCGTCGCGCGGCGGCTGCAGCGCGGCAGTCGCCTGCGCCTGGTCATCGGCCCGGTCAACTCGTTCAATCTGCAGAAGAACTACAACAGCGGCGGCGTCGTGAATGCCGAAAGCGCCAAGGATGCGCGCACCGTCACGGTGGAATTGCTGCATGACGCGCAGCACCCCTCCGCGCTGTACGTGCCGATCGCCGCTGAGAGGTCGGCCGCGGTCGCGGCAGACAAGCGCTGAAGTCTGCGCGAGGATGTTCCCTGTGCAGCAGCGCCGCGGCCGCGGCGCTGCTGCACCGACACCCGCTTCCCGAATTTCCTGCGACGGCCGCCATGAGCATTTTCACCCTCCATGCGGGCACTGCGCCCCTGCTGGTTTCGCTGCCCCACGACGGCAGCGAGATTCCGCCCGACATCGCCGCACGCCTGACGCCGGCCGCGCGGCGCGCGCCCGACACCGACTGGCACGTGAGCCGCCTCTACGCGTTCGCGCGCGAGCTCGGCGCGTCGATCCTGACGCCGCGCCATTCGCGCTACGTGATCGACCTGAACCGCCCGCCCGACGACGTCTCGCTGTATCCGGGCCAGAACACGACCGGCCTGTGCCCGACCGTGCAGTTCAACGGCGAGCCGGTCTATCTGCCGGGGCAGGAGCCCGACGCGGCCGAGATCGCGCAGCGCCTGCAGACCTACTGGAAGCCGTATCACGACGCCCTGCAGCAGGAGCTCGCGCGGCTGCGCGCCGTGCATGGTCGCGCGGTACTTTGGGACGGTCATTCCATCCGCAGCGTCGTACCGTTCCTGTTTGAAGGACGACTGCCGGATTTCAATGTCGGCACGGCCGGCGGCGCGAGCTGCTCGCCGGCGCTGCAGGCGCGGCTGCAAGCCGTGCTCGCCGCGCAGAGCGCCTACAGCCACGTCGTCAACGGCCGCTTCAAGGGCGGCCACATCACGCGCCGCTACGGCCAGCCGGCCGAGGGCGTGCAGGCCGTGCAGCTGGAGCTCGCCCAGCTCAACTACATGGACGAGGACAGCTTCACCTATCTTCCGCAGCGGGCCGAGCCGACGGCGGCGCTGATACGCCGCCTGCTGCAAGCCGCGCTGGAAGCCTGATCGCCCGCAGTACCGGGCTCACCGAGGTCTTGTCGAGGACATCATCATGCGTACCGCACTCGCCCTTGCCGCCGTCGCCGCGTTCAGTGCCTTCATCGCCGCGCCGCTGCCGGCCCAGGCCCAGGCAGGCATGGGCCGCAACCGCACGCCGCAGGAGCAGCAGGACAACAAGAAGGGCGACGAAGCCCAGCAGCCCGCGCAGGAACAGCAGTCGCAGCAGCAGGGCGACAAGAAGAAAAAGAAGAAGTAAGCGGCGCGTTCGGCCGCTGCCGGCCGAACGCAGGCTCGTGTGACGGCGCGACACCGCTCGGGCGTGGCGCCGTGCCGCTGCCGAAGTGCGCGGCAATGCGGCCGCCCCGGTCCTGACGATCGGGACGACCGCCTGCGTTGCTGTCCGGCTCAGTCGAAGCCGCTGGCGAAGATGCGATCGCCGTTCAGCACCTGGAACGTGGTGGTTGCCGAATCCACGCCGGTGTTGCCGGCGCCGTCGCGTGCGCGCGCCTTGGCCGTATGCGTACCGTCGGGCAGCGGCGCCGGCGTCAGCTGCCAGGCTCCGGCGCCGTTGGCCGTCACGGTGCCTGCGACGGCGCCGTCGATCATTACCGTCACCATGCTGCCGGCTTCGGCCGTGCCCGACACCACCGGCTGGCTGATCACTGCGATGCTGCCGTTGGCCGGCGCGACGACGACCGGCGCCGGCGGCGGCAGTGTGTCCACCGTGAAGGTCGTGCTGTTCGAGTCGGGGCTCGTATTCCCGGCGGTGTCGCTGGCTTTGGCCTTGGCGGTATGCGGGCCGTCGGCGAGGGCCGTCGTCAGTGCGAAGCTCCAGTTGCCCGAGGCGTCGGCGGTCGCCGTGCCGCGGGGCGTGCCGTCGACGATGACATTGACGCTGCTGCCCGGTTCGGCCGAGCCGGTCACCGTCGGCCGATCGTTGTTGCCCGTGCTGCCGTCGACGGGGCTCGCGAGCACCGGCGCCGCCGGTGCGATCGTGTCCACGGTGAAGGTGCTGGTGGCCGAATCCGGGCCGGTGTTGCCCGCTGTATCGGAGGCGCGTGCCTTGGCCGCATGCGGGCCGTCGGGCAGCGGCGTGGGTACCGTGAGGCTCCAGTTGCCCGCGCCGTCGGCCGTCACCATGCCGCGGCTGGTGCCGTCGACGCTGACATTGACGCTGCTGCTCGGCTCAGCCGTGCCGTTCACGGTCGGCAGGTTGTTGCCGGTCGTGCTGCCGTTGGCCGGATTCGCGAGCACCGGCGCCGGCGGCGGGGTCGTGTCGACGGTGAAGGTGCTGGTGGCCGAATCCGGACTGGTGTTGCCCGCTGCATCGGCGGCGCGTGCCTTGGCCGTATGCGGGCCGTCGGGCAGGGCTGTGGGCACCGTGAAGCTCCAGTTGCCCGCGCCGTCGGCCGTCACCATGCCGCGGCTCGTACCGTCGACGAACGCGCTGACCGTGCTGCCGGGTTCGGCCGTGCCGATCAAGGTCGGCGCGTTGTTGTTGCTCACGCTGCCGTTGGCGGGAATCAGGAGCGACGGCGCCGGCGGCGGCGTGGTGTCCACCGTGAAGCTCGTCAGCATGCTCGGAAGACCGAGTTCGCCTTCGTCATATACGGCGGCCTGCAACTGGTGCGAGCCGTCGGTGAGCGCCGCGGATACGGTCGCGGTGAAATTGCCGGCGCCGTCGGCGAACGGCGTCAGTTTCAGGACGCCGTCGATATAGATCGCCACGCTCAGGTTGGCCTGCGCGCTGCCGGTGATGGTCGGCTGCGGATTGTTGGTCCGGCTGCCGCTGGCCGGCGTGACGATGCTGGGTGCTGCCGCCCGCGCGTAGCCGCCGGTCAGTACGGTGATCAGGCCGCTACTGCCAGCCTGGGCGTTGTAATTGGGGCCGCCGGGAGCGGACGCATCGGGCTGCGTACCTGCACTGCCGCTCAGGGCCGCAGGCGCACAGCTGCCGCTCGCATTCTGCCGCAGCACGCGGCCGCCGCCGCCGCCGCCGCCCGGTCCCACGTCGACGCCGTTCGTCGTGCCGCCATTGCCGCCGCGGGCGTCCGACGTTCCGCAGGCGGCCGCGCCGGCGACACGCAGATGGATCGTGCCGCCGCCGCCGCCGCCGCTGCCCGCGTCCTGGGTTGCCACGGCGACACCCGCTGCGCCGCGCGCCTGCATGCCGCCGCTGCCGGCCAGCGCGTTGGCGCGCAGGAAGACCACGCCGCCGCCTGCCGCTCCTGCCGTCGCTGCGCCGTTGCTGCCGTGGCCGGCGCCGCCGCCGCCGCCGAGCAGCAGCACGCGCCGCTCCGACGCGGTGGTCAGCGCGCCGCCGCCTTGTCCGCCCATGGCACGGTTGCCGTCGATGGTCAGCTCGGTGTTGCCGCCCTGGCCACCGCTGCCGCCGTTGCCGCCGCCGCCGCCGCCGCTGAGCCAGCAGACGCCGCCGCCGGCGCCGTTGGCCGCGCGCCCGCGCCCGGTCTGCGTGGGGCCATAGCGCGTGACGGCAACGCCTTCGCCCTTGCGTGCGCCGGATGGCGAGGGCTCGTCCAACCCGGTGCAACCGGTACTGCTGCTGGGGTCATCGACGTAGCTGCCGCCGCGAAACCCGGCAGCGTTCGCGGTGATGCCGCTGGCGGCGTTGTTGGTCAAGGTGCCGCTGACCAGTGCGGCGACGATGCCGCCGGTGCTGCCGTCCCAGGCCAGTGCCTGCAGGCTGCCGCTCGAGTTGATCGTGAGTGCGGAGTATTCCGGCACGCGCACCACCTGGCTCACGTTGGCCGGAAACGCGGCGAGCAGCGGTGTGGTCAGGCTGAGCGTGCCGCCGGCTGCGTTGCCGAGGCGTGCGAGCTCCCAGTGGCCGACCGCGGTAGTGCCGACGTCGAACGGCCCGGTCATGCCCGAGGCCGGCTCGGGTACCAGGCCGGTGGCCTGCCACAGCATCACGAGATCGCCCGCCGCGAACGACCCTGTGCCTCTGACGGTGCCGATCTGCACCTGGGTGTCGCCTGGCGCGAGAGGCGCGGTGATCCGCGCATAAGCGTTGACGACCCCGGCTGTCGTCAGGGTCAAGGCGCCGTCGCGGCCAGTGCCGAGGAAAAAGCCGTCTGCCTCGGCACCCGCTTTCGGTGGTGCCAGGCACAGTAGAACCAGTAACGCCGCTGCGGCAGCGTTGCGGATTGATCGCATGAGAATCCCCTGTAGTGGCGCGACCGAAGCGTGCGCCCCGGGGAATGATCGCGCAAAAAAGGGGCGACAGCCCTCATCTGCCGACAGTGCCGGAATGCCGGTCCGCCTCTATCCGTACAGCTGGGTACGTCGTGGTGAGTGCAGCGAACCGCAACATCACGGTCCGCGCGATGCGGAACGCCTTCGCCGGCATATCAGGCGGCGCGTCGTCAGCCTCCGTTGCTAGGCGACAGCGTCGCGGCACCGACGCTTCGCAGGCGCGGCGTGCTTCTCGGCATCGGCAAGGCCGGTGCTTCGGAAAACGCGGCGCAGCCTCGGCCGTCAGGCAGTGATGCGGCGCCTCAGACTTCCAGCGAAGCCAGGTCGCCCTTTTCCTCGAGCCAGCTCTTGCGGTCGGAGGCGCGCTTCTTGGACAGCAGCATGTCCATGATCGTGCCGGTGCCGTCGTCGGCCTCGACGGTCAGCTGCACGAGGCGGCGCGTATCCGGATGCACGGTGGATTCGCGCAACTGGCCGGGATTCATTTCGCCGAGACCCTTGAAGCGCGTGACCGAGACCTGGCCCTTGATCTTCTCGCGCTCGATGCGTTCGAGCATCGCGCGCTTCTCGTTCTCGTCGAGGCAATAGAACACCTGCTTGCCCACGTCGACGCGGAACAGCGGCGGCATCGCCACGAAGATGTGACCTTGTCGCACCAGCGCCGGGAAATGGCGCAGGAACAGCGCGCAGAGCAGGGTGGCGATGTGCAGGCCGTCGGAATCGGCGTCGGCCAGCACGATGACCTTGCCATACCGAAGACCGTCTATGCGGTCCACGCCGGGATCGCAGCCGATCGCGACGGCCAGGTCGTGCACTTCCTGCGACGCGAGCACCGAGCCGGATTCGACTTCCCAGGTGTTCAGGATCTTGCCGCGCAGCGGCAGGATGGCCTGGAAATCCTTGTCGCGCGCCTGCTTGGCCGAGCCGCCGGCCGAATCGCCTTCGACGAGGAACAGCTCGGTGCGCGACAGATCGCTCGACGCGCAGTCGGCCAGCTTGCCCGGCAGCGCCGGACCCTGGGTGATCTTCTTGCGCACGATCTGCTTTTCGGCCTTGAGCCGCGCCGTGGCGCGCTCGATCGCGAGCTGGGCGATGCGTTCGCCGACCTGCACATGCTGGTTCAGATACAGCGAGAAGCCGTCGTGCGCGACGCCTTCGACGAAGGCCGCGGCGTTGCGCGAGGACAGGCGTTCCTTGGTCTGGCCCGAAAACTGCGCGTCCTGCATCTTCAAAGACAGCACGAAGGACAGGCGGTCCCAGACGTCTTCGGGCGCGAGCTTGACGCCGCGCGGCAGCAGGTTGCGGATGTCGCAGAACTCGCGCAGCGCTTCGGTCAGGCCGGTGCGCAGGCCGTTGCAGTGCGTGCCGCCCTGGGCGGTCGGAATCAGGTTGACGTAGGACTCCTGCACGAGCTCGCCTTCGGGCACCCAGGCGATCGCGAATTCCACGGCCTCCGTGTCGCGCTTGAGTTCGTGCACGTAGAGATCGGCCGGCAGATAGTCGTTCTGGCCGAGCATCGAACGCAGGTAGTCCTGCAGGCCGTCCTCGTAGTACCAGGTGTCCTTTTCGCCGCTGGCCTCGTCGGTCAGCTTGACGGTGAGGCCCGAGCACAGCACGGCCTTGGCCTGCAGCACGTGCTTGAGGCGCGACAGCAGGATCTTGGGCGTATCGAAATATTTCGGATCGGGCCAGAAGCGCACGGTCGTGCCGGTCTGCTTCTTGGGCACCGAGCCGATGACTTCCAGCGGGCTGGCGCGGTCGCCGTTGCGGAATTCCATGCGGTGGATCTGCGCGTCGCGCTTGATCGTGACTTCCACGCGCGTGGACAGCGCATTGACCACCGACACGCCCACACCGTGCAGACCGCCGGAGAACTGGTAATTCTTGTTGGAGAACTTGCCGCCCGCATGCAGGCGCGTGAGGATCAGCTCCACGCCCGGTATGCCTTCGTCCGGATGGATGTCGACCGGCATGCCGCGGCCGTCGTCGCTGACGCTGACCGAGCCGTCCGTATGCACGATGACCTCGATGGTCCTGGCGTGGCCGGCCAGCGCTTCGTCGACCGAGTTGTCGATGACTTCCTGCGCGAGGTGATTGGGGCGCGCGGTGTCGGTATACATGCCCGGCCGGCGCTTGACCGGATCCAGCCCGGACAGGACTTCGATGTCGGCGGCGTTGTAGCGGCTGCTCATGGTGGGTCTGGCGGCAAACGGGACCCGCCATGGTGGCGGCAACGGCGGCGGCAATCAAGCCGGCTGCCGCCGCGGCCGCCGGAGGCCGGGCCGGTGCCGGCGGCCCGGTGCGCTGTGTCAGCGCGGACCTTCCAGACCACCGGCGAAGATATGTCGGAACTCGAACGCACCGAGGTCGTAGCTGCCGGAATCGTCGGCGTCGCCGGGGCTTTCTCCGTCGGTTTTCGGAGGGCGGAGGCCACTCCCGCCCGCGCCGCGTCGTCCGCCGCGCGGCGCGCGACCGTGCTCAGGGGCGCAGTATCAAGGTCACGAAGCGCATGGCCGCGCTCGGCGGCGCGTCGCTGTAGTCGCGCACTTCGCGCTGCACGACGTAGCCGGCCTGCTGCGCGAGCGCCTGCAGCTGCGCCGGCGCGTACGGGCGTATGGTCTCGTCGGTGTGGAATTCCTCGCGCAGCGCGTCGTTCGCGTCGAGCACGCGGTACCAGCGCTCGATGCGGTTGGTGCCGTCGGCGTTGGCGGTGATGCGCTTGCGGCGCTCGAGAAAGCCGTCCTCGTGCGGGCGGCGATAGTCGAGGCGGAAGTCGGCGAAGCTCTGCACCGGCTGCGGCACGAACGCGTCGAGCACGATGCAGCCGTCGTCGGCGAGCAGGTCGCGCAGGCCGGCCAGCACGGCGGCGGCGGCGGCGGGGTCGGTCAGATAGGTGATCAGCGAATACGGCAGCAGTATGGTCGCGAAGCGGCCGGCGAGTGCCGGCGCGCGCAGGTCCATCTGCAGCACGCGCGCGTCCAGGCCGCGCGCGGCGGCGTCGCGGCGCAGGCGCCGGAGCATCGGCAGCGAGCGGTCGGCGCCGACCGCGTCGATGCCGGCAGCCAGCAGTTCGAGCAGGATGCGGCCGGTGCCGCAGCCGAGTTCCAGCGCGGCGCCGCCCTGGCCGGCGCAGAACGCGCGATACCAGCCCACGTCGTCGAAGGCCATGCTGCGGCCCATGTCGGTGGCATAGACATCGGCGATCGCGTCGTAGGACCAGCTCGCGGTCATGGCGGATGCTCCGGGGCCAGTGAACGATAGAGTTCGCGCTGGCGTGCGGCCATCGCGTCCCAGGTATAGCGGTCGAGCACATCGCTGTCGGCGGTTTCCAGTCGATGCCGCGCGGCCGCGTCGCGCAGCAGCGGCGCGATCGCCGCGGCCATGCCGGCAATGTCGGCGCTGCCGATCAGCGCCTGCAGCCCGGCGTCGGCGAAGCCGCGCATGCCGTCGGCGGTGCTCACGCAGACGCGGCCGGCCAGCAGCGACTCGATCAGCTTGATCGAGGAGCCGCGGATGTCGATCTGCGGATTCAGGCTCAGCGTGCACTCGGCCAGGTGCGGCGTCGGATCGACGAAGGCCGAGATCAGCTCGATGCCGGGCTGGCGCAGGCGTGCGTCGTCCGCGGCGATCGCGGCGGATTCGGCGCCGCCGAGGATGCGCAGGCGCAAGGCCGGGAATTCCGCGCGCAGCGCCGGCCAGGCGCTGTCGAGAAACGCGAGTATGCCGTGCAGGTTCTGTGCGTAGCGGAACGGCCCCATGAACAGCAGCAGGCCGTCGGGCGAGGGCGTGTAGCCGGCGCGCCGGTCGACCGCGCCGTTGCCGATCAGGCTCGCGGCCTGCGGTGCGAGCAGCGCGGCGTCCTCGGCCGAGCAGGCGACCACGGCGTCGTAGCGCGCGATGGCTGCGCGCTGGCGCGCGTCGCCGTCGCTGTCGCCGCTGCCGAGGTAGACGTCGTGCAGGCACAGCAGCCAGCGCGGGCCGCCGTCGCTGCGGTCGGCGGCCAGATCGGCCAGTTCCATGAATTCGACCTGCACCAGGTCGGGCTGGAAACGCGCGATCGCCGCGGCGAGTCCGGCGCGCAGGCCGGGCCAGGCGTGCCGCTGCAGGCGCTGTTCCACGGTCAGCGGCGCCTCGCCGGCGCGATCGCCGCGGCCTTCGAGCAGATGCACGCCGCGGAAATGCAGCAGCCAGGGCTCGCTGGTTTCGCCGTACAGCGAGGACTCGTCGCTGAGCAGGAAGAAATCGACTTCCGGCGACAGGCGCGTGACGAGTTCGGCGACGCGCCGCGCCCCGCCGTGCGCCGGCGGAAACAGCGCGAACGGCACGACCAGCAGCACGCGCGGCCGGCGCCGCTCGCTACGCTGCGGCCCGTACCAGCGATCGCGCGTGATGCGTTCGAAGCGCAGGCCGTTGAGCCGTGCGCGTTCGGTCGCGAGGCGGCTGCGGAACGCGCGCCAGGCCAGGCCCAGGCCGAGCAGTTCGCGACGCGAGGTCGCATCGAGCAGAGCCAGACGCTGCAGGCTGCGCAGCGCGTGCCGGCGGGTCCAGCGGTGGCGCAGGTCGAACAGCAGCTCGTTGCGGCGGATCACGCGGGCGACTTCGTTCTCGTCGTAGTAGCGCCGCACCGTGCCGCGATGATGGTGGTGGGCTCGCGACAGCGGGCAGAACACGACGTCCCAGCCCTCGCTCCAGGCGCGTATGCCCCAGTCGGCGTCTTCCCAGTAGAACGGCGAGAAATCACGCGAACCGGCGACGTAGCGGCGCAGGACCTCGGTGCGGCACAGCGAGCTGCCGCCGCCCGGGTACAGGTTGCCGCGGGCCATGCGCGCCTGGCCCGGATCGCGTTCGTAGACTTCGGCGAACTCGATGTTGAGGTAGTAGTCCGACCAGCCGGTTTCCTCGCGCCGGCGCGCCGGATCGGTGAAGAAGATCTGCGAGGTGATGGCGAAGGTGCTGTCGTCGCGATACGGCAGCAGTTGGGCCAGCGCGTCGGGCGCCAGGCGCATGTCGCTGTTGAGCAGATAGGTCCAGCCGTGGCGCGCGGCGGCCAGGCCGGCTTCGACGGCGCCGTTGTAGCCCAGCGCGCGCTCGTGGAACTGCCAGTCGTAGGCGGGCCAGCGGCGCTGCAGCTCGGCGTAGTCGGTGCGCGGCGCGCCATTGACGACGACGATGACCTGCTGCGCCTCGGCGACCTCGCGCAGGGCCAGTTCCAGCGCAGTCAGGGTTTCGGCGAGCAGATCCGGCGTACCGCGCTCGGGCACGACGACGCTGATGCCTTGCGTGCGCGCGCCGCGGGCGTTGCGCACGGTGCCGGGCCGCAGGCGCGCGAGCAGGTCGGCGCCGTAGATCGCGCTGGCCAGCGGCAGATGCGGCAGCAGCCGCCGTGCATAGCCGGCAAGCCGGCGCAGGCGACGGATCACACCAGCCATTCCGCCGCCGGCAGGGATTCGCCGCGGCGTGCCTGCGCGTACCAGCGCAGCGCCTGCTCGGCGAACATCGCGCACCAGACGTTGGGCTGCGGCGCGGCGACGTCGAGGCGGAACGGCAGGCGTCCGGCCGCATCGACGCGGTCGGCCAGGTTCGCCGCGAGGCGTTCGACAGCAGCGCCCTCGGCATCGCCGGCCAGCAGCAGCACGCGCAGGGTCTGCGCGAGGATGTCGCTGCGCGGCACCGACGAATCCTCGGCTTCGGGCAGGTTGCCGCCGGCATCGGCCAGCGCGAGGCAGCGCCGCGCGAGCACGCCGACCGCGGCGCGGCAGCCGGGTTCGGCCACGAGCATGCCTTCGGCGAAATAGAGCGTCGGATGCAGCATGTCGAGCTTGAGATCGGCGACCTCGCCGCGGTAGCCCGCGGCTAGCGCGCGGCAGGCCTCCTCCAGCGCCGCCGGCAGCGGCAGATGGCGCGCGGCCAGGCTCACGCGCGAGCTGGCCTTGACCTCGAACGGACCGCCAAGGGTGGACCAGCGCGGCGGCAGGTTCACGTGGCTGTCCGCGCGCGCGGCGCGGATCGCGCCGGCGTCGACGAAACGGGCCAGCTCGGCGACCAGGCGCTCCAGCGCCGTTGCGGGCCTGGCGATCAGGCCGGCTTCATGGGCTGCGCACAGACCGCGCAGCAGCATGGCCAGGTCGAAGAAGAACACCGCCTGATTGCGCCAGTCGTCGGCATCGGCGCCGTCGACATAGGCGCGCGTCGCCGGCACGGCGCCGTCGGCCAGCACGCGTTCGGCCCAGGCAGCGGCGGCGGTCGCGGCGCGCTGCACGGTCGGCGTGTCGGCGGCGGCGGCGACTTCGGCCAGCCAGTGCAGGTAATAACCGGTAATTTCGGGATAGACGTAACGCGCGCGGCCGTCGGCGTCGAAGGCGCCGTAGACGCCGCCGGCTTGCGGGCCGTCGGCGCATTGCACGCCGCCGGCCAGCAGCCAGTCGCGCAGGCGCGCCGCAGCGGCTGCGCAGCGGTCGGTCAGAGAGGCGGCGTTCATGCAACGTCCTTGTCGAAAGGTGCGCAATCCTAGTGCGACGCCGTGCCGGGCGCCATCACTTCGTCAACGCGTTTTACCGGTTTTTTCGTCGGCAGCCGGCGATGGCTGTTCAGGTCAGGAAGGCGGCGATGATGCGGGCGATGCGTTCGCCGCTGCGGCCGTCGCCATAGGCCGATTCGGGCGCAAACGCGAGCCGCGCCGGTGGCGGCGCCGACAACAGGCGGTCGGCTTCGGCGAGGATGCGCTCGACTTTCAGCGGCACCAGGGTCGCCGCGCCGAGGGCGACGCTTTCCGGACGCTCGGTGTTCTCGCGCACGACCAGCACCGGCGTGCCGAGATACGGCGCTTCCTCCTGGATGCCGCCCGAGTCGGTGATTGCCAGGCGCGACTGGCCGAGCAGGGCGATGAACGGCCGGTAGTCCAGCGGATCGACCAGGCGCACGCGCGGATGCCGCGACAGATTGCGCCGGATGCGGTGGCCGACGGCCGGGTTCGGATGCACCGGGCAGACCACGCCGATGTCGTCGTGCTGCTCCAGCAGTTGCAGTACGGCGGTGCAGACCAGATCCAGGCCGCGGCCGTAGTTCTCGCGCCGGTGCAGGGTGAGTGTGACGTGGCGTGCCGTTTCCGGCAGGAACGGCAGGGCCAGCGGCCGCGTGTCCTCGACCTGTTCGCGCAGCAGGTCGATGACGCTGTTGCCGACCTCGAAGATGCGTTCGTCGGCCACGCCCTCGCCGCGCAGGTTGGCGGCGGCGTGCGCGGTCGGCGCGAAATTCAGTCGCGCGATCGGCGCGATGCGGCGGCGGAACAGCTCTTCCGGAAACGGCCGGTACGGATGGCTCGTGCGCAGGCCGGCCTCGACGTGGGCGAGCGGCAGATTCAGGTCGCGCGCGGCCAGCGCTGCCGCATAGGCCGTCGAGGTATCACCCTGGCTGACGATCAGTGCGCTGCGCTCGCGCCGCGCCGCGTCCCGCACCTGCTCGCGCAGCGCGCCAAGCGCGTGCGACAGCGACGCCGCGACGATCTGTGGCGCGGTCAGATCGCACTGCAGGTCCAGATGCGCGAACGTGCGCTCGACCATGGCCGCATGCTGGCCGCTGTTGAGCAACTGGGTGGCGATGCCGGGCTGCGCGCGCAGCGCACGCACGACGCTCGCGAGCTTCAGGCATTCGGGACGGGTACCGGCGACGACGAGGACGCTGGGGCGGGGCGCGGACATGACTGGGCTGGCGGCGGTCTGGAGTGGCGGGTACGGGCGATCAGGCGGCAACGGGGGCGCAGCGGACGGCCAGCCAGCGCCGCTCGTCGCTGTCCAGCAGCGGCGCGAGCGCCGCCTCGACCTCGGCGTGATAGGCATTGAGCCAACCGCGTTCGTCCGCGCCCAGCAGCTCGACGGCCAGCGGCCGCGTGTCGATGGGGCAAAGAGTCAGCGTTTCGAATGCAAGAAATTCGCCGAACTCGCTGCTGCCGGCCGGCACCGTCGCGACCAGGTTCTCGATGCGCACGCCATGGCGGCCGGGCCGGTAGATGCCGGGCTCGTTGGACGTGACCATGCCGACGGCCAGCGGCTCGCCGGTCTCGCCGGCCACGACCGGGCGTATCGACTGCGGCCCCTCGTGTACGTTCAGGAAGTAGCCGACGCCGTGGCCGGTGCCGTGGCCGTAGTTGATCGCGTCGGCCCAGATCGGCGCGCGCGCCAGGGCGTCGAGCTGCTGGCCCGTGGTGCCGCGCGGGAAGCGTGCGCGCGACAGCGCGATCATGCCCTTGAGCACGAGCGTGTAGTCGCGGCGCTGCTCGGGCGTGGTCTCGCCCAGGGCGATCGTGCGCGTGATATCGGTGGTGCCGCCTTCGTACTGGCCGCCGGAATCGACCAGCAGCAGGCCCTGCGCGGCCAGGGCGGCGTGCTGGCTCCCGGTCGCCCGGTAATGCGGCAGCGCGCCGTTGGCCATGTAGCCGGCGATCGTCGCGAAGCTCTCGCCGACGAAATCCGGCTGCGCGGCGCGCTGGCGCGCCAGTTCGTCGGCGACGTCGAGCTCGGTCAGCGGTCGGGTGACCAGTTGCCGTTCGAGCCAGATCAGGAAACGCACGAGGGCCGCGCCGTCGCGGCGCATGGTCTGGCGGATATGGGCGAGTTCGTCCGGCGTCTTGACGGCCTTGAAGCGCTGGCTCGGGTTGAGCTGGCGCAGTACGGCGACGTCGTCGCCGACCGCGGCGGCCAGTGCCTGCACGACGCGGCGCGGATCCAGCAGCAGGCGGTCGCCGGCGCCCAGGGTCGCCAGCGCCGTCGCGGCTGCGGCGTAGTCGGCCGTCACGATGCCATCGGCGGCCAGCCGGCGGCCGAGCTCCGGCGCGATCTTGCCGGGCGGCACGAACAGGATGGCCTGTTCCGGACCGATCAGCAGATGCGCCAGGAAGACCGGGTTGTACGGCACGTCGCTGCCGCGCAGGCCGGTGATCCAGGCCACATCGTCGAGCGAGGACACCAGATGGTGCGTGGCGCCGGCCGCGGCCATGGCCGCGCGCAGGCGTTGAAGGCGCTCGCCGCGCGGCGCGCCGGCGAACTCGGCGCGATGCTCGCGCACCGGCGGGTCCGGCAGCGGCGGCCGGTCGGCCCAGACCGCGTCGAGCAGGTCCAGATCGGTGCGCAGGGCGATGCCGCGTGCGGCCAGGCGGCTCTCCATGAGTTCCTGCATGGCCAGGGCCTGCACCTCGCCGGCGACCGCGACGGTCTGGCCGGGCTGCAGGGTGGCGCAGAGCCAGTCCAGGTGTTCCGGCGTATGCGGCACGGTCAGGCGCATGAGCTGCACCCCGCTGCCGGCCAGTTCCTGCGCGGCTTGCTCGAAATAGCGCGAGTCGGTCCAGACGCCGGCGAACTCGGCCGTGACGACCAGGGTGCCGGCCGAACCGGAAAAGCCCGACAGCCAGCGCCGGCCTTCCCAGCGCGCCGGCAGGTATTCGGACAGGTGCGGATCGGCGGACGGAACAACCACGGCGTCGACGCCGTGCTGCAGCAGGGCGGCGCGCAGGTCGCGCAGGCGGTCGCGGGTGTTCATCGGAGGGCGAGGGTGGGAATGCAGCCGGCCACGCTAGCAAGCCGGCCAGTCGGGCACAAGGGAGGACTCGAACGATGCATGGCGATCCGGCCGGCGGGCGCGGCCGCCGCTCGTCGCGACGGCGCCAACTGCTTGCGCCGCAAGCCTTTGGTCTGGGCCTGCGGGAAACTCCGCGGCCGCTGCCGGCGGTTCCGGCGCCGGCCGCGCGCAGCGATTGCCGCGGCCGGCGATGCCGCCGCGCCGTCGCTTCGCTCGCAGCCGGGGCGCGATGCCGGTAAAATCGGGTTTTCCAGCCATCCCCGCTGCTCATGACCCCTCTGATCTTCGTTACCGGTGGTGTGGTGTCCTCGCTAGGCAAGGGCATCGCCGCCGCCTCTCTCGCGTCCATCCTCGAAGCCCGCGGTCTGCGCGTGACGATGATGAAGCTGGACCCCTACATCAACGTCGACCCGGGCACGATGAGCCCGTTCCAGCACGGCGAGGTCTACGTCACCGACGACGGCGCCGAAACCGACCTCGACCTGGGCCACTACGAACGCTTCGTGCGCACGCGCCTGACCGGACGCAACTCCATCACGACCGGCAAGATCTACGAGGCCGTGATCCGCAAGGAGCGCCGCGGCGACTACCTCGGCGCGACCGTGCAGGTGATCCCGCACATCACCGACGAGATCAAGCACTGCATCTACGAGGCCACGCGCGGCTACGACGTGGCGCTGGTGGAGATCGGCGGTACGGTCGGCGACATCGAGTCGCAGCCGTTCCTCGAAGCCATCCGCCAGATCCGCATCGAACACGGCCCCGAGAAGTGCATGTTCATGCACCTGACCCTCGTGCCGTACATCAAGGCCGCCGGCGAGATCAAGACCAAGCCGACCCAGCATTCGGTCAAGGAACTGCGCACGATCGGCATACAGCCCGACGTGCTGCTGTGCCGCTGCGAGCAGCCGCTGCCCGACAGCGAGCGGCGCAAGATCGCGCTGTTCACCAACGTGCCCGAGCGCGCCGTGCTCAGCGCGATGGACGTCGACACGATCTACCAGCTGCCGTCCTGGCTGCACCAGCAGGGGCTGGACCGCCTCGTCATCGACCACCTGCGCCTGGATGCGGGCCCGGCCGACCTGTCGGCCTGGGACCGCGTCGTCGCCGCGGTGGAGAATCCCAAGGACGAGGTCACGATCGCGATCATCGGCAAGTACGTCGAGCACAAGGACGCCTACAAGTCCCTGGGCGAGGCACTGCGCCACGGCGGCATCAAGCAGTCCACGCGGGTCAACCTGCGCTGGCTCGAATCCGAACAGATCGAGGCCGAAGGCGGCGCGGCGCTGAAGGACTGCGACGCGGTGCTCGTGCCGGGCGGCTTCGGCAAGCGCGGCTTCGAAGGCAAGGTCGCCGCGGCGCGCTGGGCGCGCGAGAACGGCGTGCCGTATTTCGGCATCTGCTACGGCATGCATGCGGCCGTCGTCGACTTCGCGCGCAACATCGCCGGTCTGGAAGGCGCCAACTCCAGCGAGAACGAAAAGAACTGCGCGCATCCGGTCATCGCGCTGATCACCGAATGGCGCACGGCCGCCGGCGACGTGGAAAAGCGCAGCGAGGAATCCGATCTCGGCGGCACCATGCGCCTGGGCGCACAGGAATGCCGCCTGAAGGCCGGCACGCTGGCGCGCAAGCTCTACGGCCAGGACGTGATCCGCGAGCGTCACCGCCACCGCTACGAATTCAACAATCTCTATCGCCAGCAGTTCGAGGACCTGGGACTGACCATCGCCGGCAAGTCCATGGACGACCTGCTCGTGGAAATGATCGAGCTGCCGAACCATCCGTGGTTCCTGGCCTGCCAGTTCCATCCGGAATTCACCTCCACGCCACGCGAAGGCCATCCGCTGTTCATCGGCTTCGTGCAGGCCGCGCGCGAGTACAAGATCGTGCGCAACGCGCCGCGCCTGGCGCAGGCGGCCGGCGCATGAGCATGCAGCTGTGCGGGTTCCCGGTCGGCCTCGACCAGCCGCTGTTCCTGATCGCCGGTCCCTGCGTGATCGAGTCGCTGCAGCTGCAGATCGACACGGCCGGTACGCTCAAGGAAATCACCGGCCGGCTCGGCGTGAACTTCATCTTCAAGTCGAGCTTCGACAAGGCCAACCGCACCTCGGGCACGAGCTTCCGCGGCCCGGGCCTGGAGGAAGGGCTCAAGGTGCTCGGCGAAGTGAAGCGCCAGCTCGGCGTGCCGGTGCTGACCGACGTGCACGAGTACACGCCGATGAACGAGGTGGCCAGCGTCGTCGACGTGCTGCAGACGCCGGCGTTCCTGTGCCGCCAGACCGATTTCATCCAGAACGTCGCGCGCGCCGGCAGGCCGGTCAACATCAAGAAGGGCCAGTTCCTGTCGCCCTGGGAGATGAAGCACGTCGCGGCCAAGGCCAAGGCCACCGGCAACGAGCAGATCCTGGTCTGCGAGCGCGGCGCGAGCTTCGGCTACAACAACCTCGTCTCGGACATGCGCAGCCTGTCGGTCATGCGCGATACCGGCTGTCCGGTCGTGTTCGACGCGACCCATTCGGTGCAGCTGCCCGGCGGCGCCGACGGCAAGTCCGGCGGCCAGCGCGAGTTCGTGCCGGTGCTGGCGCGCGCGGCCGTCGCGGTCGGCATCGCGGGCCTGTTCGCCGAGACGCATCCGGATCCGGACAAGGCGCTCAGCGACGGGCCGAATGCGTGGCCGCTGGGCAAGATGGAGGCGCTGCTCGAGACGCTGGTCGAGCTCGACCGCATCGGCAAGCGCAACGGCTTCCTCGAAACGCAGGCCTAGGCGCGTGTCGAATCCGGACGAGTCGATCATCCAGCTCCTGCGCGAGATCCGCGCGGGCCAACAGGAGCAGATCGCGCTGTATCGCGAGACCACCCAGGCCGCACTGCAGGCGCAGCAGACGGCGCTCCAGGCGCAGCTGCGCAGCGCGCGCCTGTACCGGATCGTCGTTGCCGTCGGCGCGGTCGTGATGGCCGGCCTGATCTGCTTCCTCTTCACTCTTTCGACCTGACGAGCCTTCCCGCCAATGACCACGATCACCAAGATCCACGCGCGCGAAATCCTCGATTCCCGCGGCAACCCCACGCTCGAAGCCGAAGTCACCTTGTCGACGGGGCACATGGGCCGCGCCGCCGTGCCCTCGGGCGCGTCGACCGGTTCGCGCGAGGCGGTGGAGCTGCGCGACGGCGACAAGACGCGCTATCTCGGCAAGGGCGTGACCAAGGCCGTGGCCAACGTCAATACGACGATCGCCGCGGCGCTGGCCGGCTTCGAGGCGGCCGACCAGGTCGCGCTGGACCGCAAGCTCATCGCGCTGGACGGCTCGCCGAACAAGAATCACCTCGGCGCGAACGCGCTGCTCGGCGTGTCGCTGGCCAATGCCCACGCGGTCGCCGCGGCGCGCGGCCTGCCGCTGTGGAAGCATCTGGCCGGCGCGCGCGCTGCGCGTCTGCCCGTGCCGATGATGAACATCGTCAACGGCGGCGCGCATGCGGACAACAACGTCGACATGCAGGAGTTCATGGTGCTGCCGGTCGGCTGTGCGAGTTTCTCCGAGGCGCTGCGCTGCGGCGCCGAGATCTTTCACGCGCTGAAGTCCGTGCTCAAGAGCCGCGGCCTGTCGACCGCGGTCGGCGACGAAGGCGGCTTCGCGCCGGATCTGAAGTCCAACGAGGAAGCCGTCGAGACCATTCTCGAAGCGATCGCCAAGGCCGGCTACAAGGCCGGCGAGGACGTGTTCCTCGGCCTCGACGTGGCGAGCTCGGAATTCTTCGAGAATGGCAAGTACAACCTGCACGGCGAAGGCAAGCGTCTGAGCTCGGAGCAGTTCGCCGATTTCCTCGCCGACTGGTGCGCGCGCTATCCGATCGTCACGATCGAGGACGGCATGGCCGAAGGCGACTGGGACGGCTGGAAGGTGCTGACCGACAAGCTCGGCAAAAAGATCCAGCTCGTCGGCGACGATCTGTTCGTGACCAACACGGCGATCTTCAAGCAGGGCATCGACCAGGGCATCGCCAATTCCATCCTGATCAAGGTCAACCAGATCGGCACCCTGACCGAGACGCTCGAGGCGATCGCGATGGCCGATGCGGCGCGCTATTCGTCCGTCGTGTCGCACCGTTCCGGCGAGACCGAGGACACGACGATCGCCGATATCTCCGTCGCGACGACGGCGACGCAGATCAAGACCGGCTCGCTGTGCCGCAGCGACCGCGTGGCGAAGTACAACCAGCTGCTGCGCATCGAGGAAGCACTGGGCGCGGCTGCGGTGTACGCCGGCCGCAACGCGTTCCCGAACCTGCCCGAGCTGTTCCGCTGAGGTCTGCGCCGTGCTGCGTTACGCCGCCCTGATCCTGCTGATCCTGCTGATCGTCCTGCAGATAAAACTGTGGACCGGGTCGGGCGGCGTGCGCGACGTCGAAAGCCTGCGCCAGAGCGTGGCCGAGGCCCGCAAGGCCAACGAGGTGCTCAAGGCGCGCAACGAGGCGCTGCAGGCCGAGGTGCAGGATCTCAAGGAAGGCCGCGACGCGATCGAAGGCCGTGCGCGCGCGGAACTGGGTCTGGTCAAGCCCGGCGAGACCTTCTACCAGATCGTCGAGCCGGCAACCGCCGCGGCGGCGCCCAAGCCGCCGGCGCAGCAGCGATGAGCGGCCTCTGGTGTGTGATTCCTGCGGCCGGGCGCGGCCGCCGCTTCGGCGGCGACGTGCCCAAGCAATACCTGCGCCTCGCCGACAAGCCGCTGCTGCTGCATACCCTGGAACGCCTCGCCGCGCATCCGCGCATTGCCGGCCTGATGCTCGTCGTCGCGGCCGACGATGCGAGCTGGGTGCAGGGCCTGGTCGAAGTGCTCGGCAAGCCGCTGCTGCGTGCGACCGGCGGCGCCGAGCGCGCCGATTCGGTGCTGGCCGGCCTGCGCGCGCTGCCGGCTTCGGTCGCGGCGGATGACGCGGTGCTCGTGCATGACGCCGCGCGGCCCTGCGTGCGTGCGGCCGACATCTCGCGTCTGATCGACCTGGCCGTGCCGGCCGGCGGCGGACTGCTCGCCGCGCCGCTGCGCGACACGCTCAAGCGCGCCGATGCGCAAGGTCGCGTCGCCGCAACCGAGCCGCGCGAGGCGCGCTGGCGTGCGCTGACGCCGCAGCTGTTTCCGCGCGCCGCGCTGGAGGCCGCATTGGTCGCGGCCGCGGCTGCCGGTGCCGCCGTCACCGACGAAGCCATGGCCATGGAACGCGCCGGCCATGCGCCGCTGCTCGTCGAAGGCAGCGAAGACAACATCAAGGTGACCACACCGGCCGATCTCGCATTCGCGGAATTCATCCTGCAGCGCGCATAGGTCGTGGTGAGCGCTGCGAACCGCGACGGCGAGGTGCTGCTGTACGTGCGTCTGGCGGAGTCGCCGTTTTTTCGGTGCCGGTGGCTCGGCTGCGGTGGTCCTTCGTTTGGCGCTTTTCGCCGCGTGCAGGCCTCGGTGCTGCGGTTCGCTGCGCTCACCACAACCTACGGATTTTTCTGATGCGAATGGGACAGGGTTTCGATGTGCATGCGTTCGGGCCCGGCGATCATGTCGTGCTCGGCGGCGTCCGCGTGCCGCACAGCCATGGCGTCGTCGCTCATTCCGACGGCGACGTGGTCATCCACGCGCTCTGCGATGCGCTGCTCGGCGCGCTCGCGCTCGGCGACATCGGTACGCATTTCCCACCGAGCGACGAGCGCTGGCGCGGCGCGGACAGCCGCGTGTTCCTGCGCCATTGCCGCGAGCTCCTGCGCGAGCGCGGCTACGTGCTCGGCAATGCCGACGTGACCGTGATCGCCGAACGGCCCAAGGTCGGGCCGCATGCGGCGGCCATGCGCGAATGCCTCGCGGCCGATCTCGGCTGCGCGGTCGATGCGATCAGCGTCAAGGCCACGACCAGCGAACGCCTGGGCTTTACCGGGCGCGGCGAAGGCATCGCCGCGATGGCCGTCGCGCTGCTGCAGCGGAGCGGCGCATGACGGCCTGGCCGCAGGCGTTCGGTGGACCGCCGCTGCGTGCGCGGCTGCGCGCGACGCCCGAGGATTTCTTCGTCGACGAAGACCTGGGCTTCGCGCCTGACGGCGCCGGCGAGCATGTGTTCCTGCGCGTGGAGAAGCGCGGCGCGAATACCGAATGGGTCGCGCGTGCGCTCGCGCGTTTTGCCGGCGTACCGGTCGAGGCCGTCAGCTATGCGGGGCTCAAGGATCGCCATGCGGTCACGCGCCAGACGTTTTCGGTCGCCGTGCCGCTCAAGCGCGAGCTGGACTGGTCGGCGCTGGCCGATGCGGAATTCCGCGTGATCCAAGCGCAGCGTCACGGCCGCAAGCTGCGTCGCGGCGCGCTCGACCGCAACCGCTTCCGCATCGTGCTGCGCGAGGTCGCCGGCGACCGCGAAGCCGCGGCCGCGCGCCTGGCGGCGATCGCCGGGCACGGCGTGCCGAACTATTTCGGCGAACAGCGCTTCGGCCGCGGCGGCGACAACCTCGCGCGCGCCCAGGCCATGTTCGACGGCCGCCGCGTCGCGCGCCACGAGCGCAGCCTGCTGCTGTCGGCCGCGCGTTCGCAGATCTTCAATGCGGCCCTGGCCACGCGCGTGGCGCGGCAGGACTGGAATCGCGCGCTGGCCGGCGAGGTCTGGATGCTGGCCGGCAGCCACAGCATCTTCGGTCCGGAAGCGATGACGGACACCTTGCAGGCACGCCTGGAGCAGGGCGACATCCATCCGACCGGCCCGCTCTGGGGCGAGGGCGTGCTGCGCAGTGCGGCCGAGGTCGCCGAGCTCGAGCAGGGGGCGGCCGCGGCCTGGGCGGACCTGGCGCGCGGACTGGAAAAGGCCGGCCTGGCCCAGGAGCGGCGCAGCCTGCGCCTGATGCCGCAGGAACTGCGCTGGCGCTGGCTGGACGATGCGGCGCTGTGTGTCGAGTTCGCGCTGCCGGCCGGCAGCTACGCGACGACGGTGTTGCGCGAGCTCGCCGTGTTCGATGCGGCGGGGCCGGCCGATTCGGTGCAGGAATAGCCGCCAGCCGCGCCCGCTGTAACGGAAATCGCGAGTTGGGCGCGCGCGGCTTCCGCCCCTGGAGACGCTTCCTATACTGGATTCCACAAGGCGCCGCAGCGCGGCGCGCCATCCAGTTCCCGTGAGGAGGAGGTCGTCATGAACAAGTGGATACTCAGCAGTGCGGCGGTTGCGATCGCCGGTCTGGCCCTCGGCGGCTGTGCGAGCTCCGGCGGCAGCCGCGCGACCAGTTCGCGTTACGACGACCGCGTCGATCAGGAGAAGATCGTCTCGGTCAACAAGTGGGCCAACGATCGCGGCTACAGCGTGACCTGGGTGAATCTGCCGCGCAAAGGCTACAAGGACGGCAAGTAAGGACTGAACGGTGCGGCGCGTGCCGTTTCGGCACCGCGCAGGGCGTCGCCGCCTCAGTGCTTGCGCGCCTTCAGCAGAACCAGTGCCGCACCCGTGCCGCCCTGCTCGGCGCGGGCCGAAGCGAACGCGACGACGTCGTCGCGCTGCCGCAGCATGCGGTCGACCAGTCGCTTGATGACCGGGCCCGCGGCGCGCGACCGCAGGCCCTTGCCGTGGATCAGCTTGACGCAATGCAGGCCGCGCTGATGCGCTTCGGCCAGGAAGCCGGCAATCGCCGAGCGCGCGACCTCGGCCGTCATCTGATGCAGGTCGATCTCGTCCTGGACGCTGAAGCTGCCGCGCTTGAGGCGCTTGAGCAGGTCCGGCCGGTAACCGTCGCGCAGATAACTCAGCTCTTCGCCGACTTCGATCTCGGCCGGGTCTATCGGCATGGTCATGAGTTCTTCGAGCACGCGCGCCTCGTCGAGCTCGAACTGGCGCGGCTCCGGCGCCGGCCGCGGCATCTCCCGCACCGGCTCGGCGGCGACGTGACGGCGCACCGGGCCTATCGCTTCCTCGAACAGCGCGCGGTCTTCGTCGCTGACCAGTGGAGACAGGCGGGGGCGTTTGCGCATCGCGGACGGCTTCCTCGGAGCCGGAAAGGTCAGGGCCGCGGCCACCTTACGCCATCCGCACGTGAGAGGGCAGCGAATTCCGCTAAACTTTCCGCCTGTTTCCGCGGATGCTTCGCATGCGAGTTCTGGTTTCCAACGACGACGGCGTCGACGCGCCGGGCATACGCGTACTGGCCGAACGTCTGGCCGTGGTCGGCAGCGTCACGGTGGTCGCCCCCGACCGCGACCGTTCCGGCGCCAGCAATTCGCTGACCCTGGATCAGCCGATCCGCGTCAGCCGCATGGACGACGGCCGCTACCGCGTCGCCGGTACGCCGACCGACTGCGTCCACCTGGCCCTGGCCGGCCTGCTCGACTTCCAGCCCGACATCGTCGTTTCCGGCATCAACAACGCGCCGAACCTCGGCGACGACGTGATCTATTCGGGCACCGTGTCGGCGGCCATGGAAGGGCGTTTCCTCGGCCTGCCGGCCATCGCCGTCTCGCTGGCCTGCCAGAACCACCAGGCCGAACATTACGAGACCGCGGCCCAGGCCGCGCTCGTGCTGATGCAGCGCCTGCTCGTCGATCCGCTGCCGGCCGACACCATCCTCAACGTCAACGTGCCCGACCGGCCGTGGAACGAGATCCGCGGCTTCGCGGTCACGCGGCTGGGCCGGCGCCACCGCTCGGCGCCGTGCATACGCGAACGCGATCCGCGCGGCCGGCCGATCTACTGGATAGGCCCGGCCGGCGAGGCCGAGGACGACGGTCCAGGCACCGATTTCCATGCCATACGCGAAGGTTCGATCTCGATCACCCCGATCCAGGTCGATCTGACGCGCTACCAGGCGCTGGAGAAGGTTGCCGGCTGGGTGACCAGCCTGCCGCGGCCGGGGCTCGCCGACGCATGAGCGCCTACTCGCGCCTGACGCCGGAAGCGCGCGGCCTGGGCATGACCTCGCAGCGGGCGCGCGATCGCCTGATCGAGCGCCTGCAGGCCGACGGCATCCGCGACCGGCGCGTGCTCGACGTCATGCGCGAGCTGCCGCGCCATCTGTTCGTCGAGGAAGCGCTGGCCACGCGCGCCTACGAGGACACCGCGCTGCCGATCGGCCAGGGCCAGACCATCTCCCAGCCCTGGGTCGTCGCGCGCATGAGCGAGGCGCTGCTCGAATTCGGCACGCCGCGGCGCGTGCTTGAGATCGGCACCGGCTCGGGCTATCAGGCTGCCGTACTGGCCGGTCTGGTCGAGCAGGTCCATACGGTCGAGCGCATCGAGGAGCTGCTGCGCAACGCGCGCCGGCGCTTCCGCAAGCTCGGCATCGCCAACATTCGCTCCAAGCATGACGACGGCCGCCTGGGCTGGCCCGAGGAAGCGCCGTTCGACGCGATCGTGCTGACCGCGGCCGGCGCGGAACTGGAGACGGCGCTGCTCGGCCAGCTCGCGCCCGACGGCGTGCTCGTCGCGCCGGTCGGACCGGCCGGGCGCCAGGAGCTCGTGCGCGTGCGCCGCGACGGCGATCAGCGCGTGCGCGAGGCGTTGTGCAAGGTGAGCTTCGTGCCGCTGCTGGGCGGCGTACTTTGAGGCCGGTTCGCGCCGCGCGCGCGTTCCACGGACGGAATACCGCATGAAACTGTTCAAGCCGCTGTACGAGAAAGCCCTGGTCTGGGCCGCGCATCCGCAGGCCGAGCGCCTGCTCGCCGGGCTGAGCTTCGTCGAAGCCATCATCTTTCCGGTCATGCCCGAGGTCATGCTCGCGCCGATGACCCTGGCGCGGCCGTCGCGCTGGCTGCGCTATGCCAGCGTGAGCCTGGCCTGCTCGCTGGTCGGCGCACTCGTCGCCTATCTGCTCGGCCACTACACCTTCGAGGCGCTGCGGCCGCTGTTCGACAGCCTGGGCTGGTTGCCGCTGATCGACGAGACGGTCGGCAAGCTGCGCAACGACGTCGCCGCCAGTGCCTGGGGCGCCTTCGTCATGCTCGTGCTCGCCGGGTTCATTCCGGTTCCGTTAAAAATCTTCACCTGGGCCTCGGGCATCGTCGGCGTGCCGATGATCGCGTTCATTCCGGGCATGATCATCGGCCGCGGCAAGCGCGTGTATCTGCTGACCGGCGCGATCCGCCTCGGCGGAGCCCGCGCCGAAGCGCTGTTGCACAAGTACATCGAGTGGCTGGGCTGGGCCGTCATCGCGCTGCTGGGCGGCGCGGTCGCCTGGTGGCTGTTGCGGCACTGAGGAAGGGCTGGCGATGCAATCCAAGCGCATATGGGCGAACCGCAGGGCCGCAGCCGGGGCGCTGCTGGCCCTATTGCTGACGGCCTGCGCGAGCACGCCGCCGGCGCCGGTCGAGGACATCGCGATCGACGGCGACGCGCCGCATCCGCCCGCGCCCGTGCGTGCCGCGTCGGCTGCGTCCCACGTCGCGACGCACAAGGTCGTGGCCGGCGACACCTTGTACTCGATCGCGTTCAAGAACGGCATGGACTACCGCGAGCTCGCGCGCATCAACCGCATCGAGAGTCCGTACCGCATCTATGTCGGACAGGATCTGCGCCTGGCCGAACCGCCGCCCGCCGAGGGCATCGCCGTCAGCGCGGTGCCGGCAGGCTCGGCTGCGGCGACGGTCACGCCGCTGCCGGAGGCGCCCCGCAAGACCGCCGCCGCAACGGCAACGCCGGCGCCGCCGAACACCCAGGTCGATCCACGCGCCGTACGCAGTGCGCCGCTGCCGAACAACGAGCGCGTGACCACGGCACCGCAGCCGCCGGCGAAACCGGCGCCCGGTTCGGTCGCCGCGGCCAGCGCGCCAGCGCCGACGATTGCGCCGGTGCCGGCTGCGCCGCCGGTCGCCGCGCCGCCGCCGGACCCCGTCGCCGTGCCGCCCAAGGGCGGCGCGCTTGCGCCGGGCGCCAACACGACCGCGGCCGCCGCTTCCAGTCCGGCAGCGCCGACCTTGTCCAGCGGCGGCGTGAGCTGGCGCTGGCCGGCGGTCGGCAAGGTCGTCGGCACCTTCGTCGCCGGCGACCAGACGCGCCAGGGCGTGGACATCGCCGGCAGCGCCGGCGCCAACGTCTCGGCCGCGGCCGACGGCACCGTCGTCTACAGCGGCAACGGCCTGCTCGGCTACGGCGAGCTCGTCATCGTCAAGCACTCGACCTCGTTCCTGTCCGCCTACGGCCACAACCGCAAGCGCCTCGTGAAGGAAGGCGATACGGTCAAGGCCGGCCAGGTCATCGCCGAGATGGGCGGTTCCAATAGGGAAATGTTGCATTTTGAAATACGCCGCAACGGCAAGCCGGTCAATCCGCTGGAATACCTGCCGGCGCGCTGAGCGAGGGGTGGTGCGAGGCGGCCCTGCGCGGGCGAACGCGGTGCAGGCGGTCGTACCCGGCGCAGCCGTCGGCCCGTGGCGCATTCACGGAAAGGGACGGCGGCAATGCGAACATTGAAGATCGGCGCTCTCGCCGTTGCCGCGATCGTTGTCGTCGGCGTCGTCGGCATGCAGCTGCTCGGCATGGCCGAGCGCATCCCCGACGGGCCGCGGCTCTGGATCATGGCGCAGTATTCCGGCGCGGCGGCGCTCGGCATCGGCCTGCTTGCTTTGCTGTTCCTGATTCCGAAGGCGAATCGCAACCTGCCGGCATTCCTGAAGGCGTTCGTCGTGATCGGAACCCTTTCCTGCCTCGGCAACTGCGGCGGCTGGATGAAGAAATTCCAGGGGCCGGACAAGCGGATCGCCGGCACATCCGGCGTATCGGTCGAAGCGCCGTCGGACTGGATGGCAACGGCGCATCCCAAGGAAGCCGAACTCATGGTCATGGATTGGGCCGGCACCGCCTCGGTGACGGTCATGATTGCCGGCCCTGCGGACCCGGGCGTCACGACCGCGCAGGTAGAGGAAACGCTGGCGGCGTTCGAGGAGCAGGCGCGCGGGCTGGTGGGCGAGCCGGTCGGCTCGTTCGTTTGCGGCACGTCTTGTCTCGGACGCGAATACGACGTGGAACGGAGCGGACGCAGCCTGCGCGTGCTGCTCGCCGTCAAGTCCGTGAACGGCCGCTGGCTGTTCATCCACGGCACTCTCGTCGGTTCCTCCCGCCTGAAGCAGTCGCCTCGCGTGGTGGCCGTCATCGCGAGCGCCGCCGTGCCGCCGGCGCCGGTCACGCCGCACTGAGCCCGGTTCGCCGGTGTTCGCGCGGCGCGTCGCCGGGGTGCGCCGCCGCTGCGATCGCCTACACCGCGATTACCCGCTCAAGTATGCTGGCGCAATGAGCTCGACCGAGCGCGAACGCCCCTCGCTGGAAGCCGACGACATGCTGGCGCTGCTCGATGCGATCGAGCCGCCGCAGGGCGACGAAGCGCGCAATTCCACCAGCGCCTATTTGAACGAGATCGGCCTGATCCCGCTGCTCGACGCTGCCGGCGAGCGCAGTCTGGCCGAGCGCGTCGTCGTCGGCGACGCCGAGGCGCGGCGACAGATGATCGAAGCCAATCTGCGCCTCGTCGTTGCGGTTGCGCGCAACTATGTCGGCCGCGGCGTGCCGCTGCTGGATCTGATCGAAGAAGGCAATCTCGGCCTGATCCGCGCGGTCGAAAAATTCGAGCCTGCGCGCGGCCTGCGTTTTTCGACCTATGCAACCTGGTGGATACGCGAATCGGTGCAGCGCGCGCTGATGCAGCAGGGCCGCACGGTGCGCGTGCCGGTGCATGTGCTGCGCGAGCTGGCCCAGGCGCTGCGCGCGCGCCGCGAACTGCTGCTGGCGCTGAGCCGCCAGCCCACACAGGACGAACTTGCGACGGCGTTGAACCGGCCCGTTTCCGAGGTCGCCGCGCTGTTCTGCGCGACCGAGGAGATCCGCTCGCTGGATGCGCCCATGTCCGAAGCCGACGACCGCGCCCTCGTCGAGCAGCTCGCCGCCGAGAGCGGCGGCAGCAGCGGCAGCCGCGAATTCGTCGAGCTCGCCGACCTGCGCCTGCCGGACTGGCTGGCCAAGCTCACGCCGCGGCAGCGTCTCGTCGTCGAGCGGCGCTATGGCCTGGCCGGACATGCGGTGCAGACCCTGGCCGAGATCGCCGACGAACTCGGTCTCACGCGCGAGCGCGTGCGTCAGATCCAGGTCGAAGCGCTGAACCGGCTGCGCCGGCTCGGCGAAGCCGAAGGACTGGGCAAGCGCGGCTGAGGCCGATGCACGCGCCGGAGCGGGTCAGGCCGGCAGGATGAACGCCGCGACGACGCGCCGGCCTTCGCTCGCGAGCACGTTGAAAGTCCGCGCCGCGGCGGCGTTGTCCATGACTTCCAGGCCAACGCCGCGCCGGAGGAAGGCGGCCAGCACCTGCTGGGTCGGAAACACGATGCGCGGCCCGCTGCCGAGGATCACGACGGCCGGCGCGAGCTCGAGTATCGGCGCAATCGACGCCTCGTCGAGTTCGGCGACGGCCGCGACCGGCCAGTTCTCGACCGCCCGTTCGGGGGCAAGCAGGAAGCTGCGTTCCAGCGCGCGGTCGACGACGGTGATGGCCGCGGCGTCGACCTTGCGAACGAACAGGTATTCGCCGGGCCGGTTCAGCGACAACTGCATGGCGGCCTCAGCGGGGCAGGGCGATGACCGGCTTTTCCGCGTTGCGCCGGTAGAAAACGGCCGTGCGGCCAATGGTTTGCACAGTTTCGGCGGCGCTGGCCTCGGCCAGCTTCGCGGCCAGTGCGGCGAAATCCTCGCGGTCCTCGGCCGGAATGCGAACCTTGACGAGCTCGTGGTGGTCCAGAGCCAGACCGAATTCCTGGATCAGCGCCTCGGTGACGCCTTTGGCGCCGACCAGGATGACGGGTTTCAGATCGTGGGCGAGGCCGCGCAGATAGCGGCGCTGGCTGTTGCTCAAAGGCATGGGGGTCCGGGCATGGGCGCGGTGCTGCACCGCGGGCAAGGCGTACAGGGTATCATGCGCGGCCGCCGCCCCTGCGGCCCGTGCCGGCCGCTCACGTCCATGTCACGCAGCAAAAGCAGCCAGCGCTGGCTGCAGGAACATTTCAAGGATCCCTACGTCAAGAAGGCTCAGGCGGAGGGCTACCGTTCGCGCGCGGTATTCAAGCTCGACGAGCTGATCGAGCGCGACGACCTGCTCAAGCCCGGCATGACCGTCGTGGATCTCGGCGCCGCCCCGGGCGGCTGGTCGCAGCTGGTCAACGAAAGGCTCAAGGGACGCGGCCGTATCGTCGCGCTCGACATCCTGCCGATGCAGGGCATTTCCGGCGTCGACTTCATCTGCGGCGATTTCCGCGAGGACGCCGTGCTGGCCGAACTCGAATCGCGACTGCAGGGCGCCACGGTGGATCTTGTGCTGTCGGACATGGCCCCCAATATGAGCGGCGTGGATCTCGTCGACCAGGCGCGTGCCATGCATCTGTCTGAACTGGCGTTGGATTTCGCCAGTCGCTGGCTCAGGCCCGGTGGCGATTTCCTGATCAAACTGTTCCAGGGCGTTGGATTCGACGACTACGTCAGAAGCTTGCGGACGGCCTTTACGCGCGTCAGCATCCGTAAACCCAAGGCTTCGCGGGCGCGATCCAACGAAGTCTATGCACTGGCCCGGGGCCGGCGCGCGTAAGGAGTGTTTTGATGAACGACATGGCCAAGAACCTGCTGCTCTGGCTCATCATCGCCGTCGTGCTGCTGACGGTGTTCCAGAGCTTCAACCCGCGCGGGACGGGCACGCAGGATCTCGCCTATTCCGACTTCATGGACAAGGTCGAGCACAACGCCGTGGCCGAAGTGCTCGTGCGCAACGACAACCGCACGATCGAGGCCAAGCTCAAGGACGGCAATTCCGTGCGCACGACCTTCCTGCCGACCGACGAAAACATCGCCGAGCTGCAGAAGAAGGTCGACAAGATGCGCGTGGAGCCCAGCGACAACGGCATCTCGCTGCTCGGCATCCTGGTCAACTGGGCGCCGTTCCTGATCTTCATCGGGTTCCTGATCTACGTCATGCGCCAGATGCAGTCCGGCGGCGGTGGCCGCGGCGCGATGAGCTTCGGCCGTTCGCGTGCGCGTCTGCAGGGCGAGGACCAGGTCAAGGTCACCTTCGCCGACGTGGCCGGCTGCGACGAGGCCAAGGACGACGTCAAGGAACTCGTCGACTTCCTGCGCGACCCGGGCAAGTTCCAGAAGCTCGGCGGCAAGATCCCGCGCGGCGTGCTGATGGTCGGTTCGCCGGGTACCGGCAAGACCCTGCTGGCCAAGGCCATCGCCGGCGAGGCCAAGGTGCCGTTCTTCACGATTTCCGGTTCCGACTTCGTCGAGATGTTCGTCGGCGTCGGCGCCGCGCGCGTGCGCGACATGTTCGAGCAGGCCAAGAAGCACGCGCCGTGCATCATCTTCATCGACGAGATCGACGCGGTCGGCCGTCATCGCGGCGCCGGTCTCGGCGGCGGTCACGACGAGCGCGAGCAGACCCTGAACCAGCTGCTCGTGGAAATGGACGGCTTCGAAGGCAACGAAGGCATCATCGTCATCGCCGCGACGAACCGTCCCGACGTGCTCGATCCGGCGCTGCTGCGTCCGGGCCGCTTCGACCGTCAGGTCGTCGTGCCGCTGCCCGACGTGCGCGGCCGCGAGCAGATCCTCAAGGTGCACATGCGCAAGGTGCCGGTGTCGACCGAGGTCGATCCGATGGTCATCGCGCGCGGCACGCCGGGCTTCTCGGGCGCGGATCTGGCCAACCTCGTCAACGAGGCGGCGCTGTTCGCCGCGCGCGAGAACTCGCGCGAGGTCAGCATGAGCCACTTCGAGCGCGCCAAGGACAAGATCATGATGGGCGCCGAGCGCCGCTCGATGGCCATGAGCGAGGACGAGAAGCGCAACACGGCCTATCACGAGGCCGGCCACGCGATCGTCGGCCGCCTGATGCCCGAGCACGATCCGGTGCACAAGGTCACGATCATCCCGCGCGGCCGCGCGCTCGGCGTGACCATGTTCCTGCCCGAGGGCGACCGCTACAGCTACAACCGCACCTACATCCACAGCAACCTGTGCTCGCTGTACGGCGGCCGCGTCGCCGAGGAACTGATCTTCGGCGCGGACAAGGTCACCACGGGCGCGTCCAACGACATCAAGCGCGCGACCGAGATGGCGCGCAACATGGTCACGAAGTGGGGCCTGTCCGACGAGCTCGGTCCGATCGCCTACGGTGAGCAGGAGGACGAGGTGTTCCTCGGCCGCTCGGTCACCCAGCACAAGAACGTCTCCGACGAGACCGCGCGCAAGATCGACGAGGTCGTGCGCTCGATTCTCGACAAGGCCTATGCGCAGGCGACGCAGATCCTCAGCGACAACCGCGACAAGCTCGACGTCATGGCCAAGGCGCTGCTGCAGTACGAAACCATCGACGCGACGCAGATCGACGCGATCATGGAAGGCCGCGAGCCGCCGCCGCCGAAAGACTGGACCGATCCGCGGCGCAAGTCCGGCGGCGATCCCAGCGGAAGCACCGATGCCAAGCCCGGCCCGAGCATCGGAACGCCGGTCGAGCTGCACTGAGTTCCGCGTTTCCCGCCCATCACGACACGCCGCCTTCGGGCGGCGTGTTCGTTTCGGCGGCCGGGCGGCTTCCTCGCCTGCCGGGCCCGGCAGCAATGTCGTCGGCGCGGCCGCGCTCCCGGCCCTGGTCCACCGGCCAGGTTTCCTGTCGCCACGCCAGTGACCGCGCCGCGCATCCGGCCAATAGCGGTGACTTCGCGTCTATGATGCGCGGCCGCGCCGGGCGGCGATTCAGCGCCGATGGCGCGATCGTCGCGCTTCGGCGCTACTGTCCGTTTCCCGGCCACGGTTCCTTCGCCATGTTCGATCCTTTCGTTCCCACGCTCGACTGCGCCGGCCGCCCGCTGGCCCTGGACCGCCCGCGCATCGCCGGCATCGTCAACGTGACGCCGGATTCGTTCTCCGACGGTGGCGATTTCCTCGATGTCGAACGGGCCATCGCGCACGGTATCGCGCTGGTGCAGCAGGGCGCCGACCTGCTCGATGTCGGCGGCGAGTCGACGCGGCCCGGTGCGGAAGAGGTTTCGGCGGAGGAAGAGATCGCGCGTGTCGTGCCGGTCATCCGGGCCCTGGCCGCACGTACCTCGGTGCCGATCTCGGTCGACACGTCCAAGCCGGCCGTCATGCGCGCGGCCGTGGCGGCCGGCGCCGGCCTCATCAACGACGTCTACGCGCTGCGTCGCGACGGCGCGCTGGCCGCCGCGGCCGAGCTGCAGGTGCCGATCTGCCTCATGCACATGCAGGGCGAGCCGCGCAGCATGCAGCAGGAGCCGCATTACGACGACGTGGTCGGCGAGATCAGGCGCTTCCTGACCGACCGCGTCTTCAGCGCCGAGCTCGCCGGCATTCCACGCAGCCGCCTGCTGATCGACCCGGGCTTCGGCTTCGGCAAGACGGTGGAACACAACTGCATGCTGCTGCGTGAGCTGCGCCAGTTCGCCGATCTCGGCGCGCCGCTGCTGGTCGGCCTGTCACGCAAGTCCTTCCTTGGCCAGCTCAGCGGCCGGACTGCGCCGGCCGAACGCGTGCATGCCTCGGTCGCCGCGGCGCTGATCGCCGCCCAGCGCGGCGCGGCCATCCTGCGTGTGCACGATGTCGCCGCGACGGCCGATGCGCTGCGCGTCTGGGCGGCCGTGACCGGTACGGCCGCGCCGCGCCGGCCGGCCGCAGCCCCGGTGCGCTGGGGCGACGACGACTGAGCCGCCGCGGCGCCGCAAGCGCCGCCGCGGCGCGCACGCTATGCTTGCCGGCCCTTCCGCGGCGGAAATCCGCATGAGCAAGCGCAAGTACTTCGGCACGGACGGTATCCGCGGTCAGGTCGGCCAATGGCCCATCACGGCGGAGTTCATGCTCAAGCTCGGCCGCGCGGCCGGCCAGGTGCTGACCGGTGCCGACGGCGTGGCGACGGTCGTGATCGGCAAGGACACGCGCATTTCCGGCTATATGTTCGAATCGGCGCTGGAAGCCGGCCTCGTCGCCGCCGGCGCCAACGTGCGCCTGCTCGGGCCGATGCCGACGCCGGCCGTGGCCTATCTGACGCGCAGCCTGCGCGCGAGCGCCGGCATCGTGATCAGCGCCTCGCACAATCCGCATCAGGACAACGGCATCAAATTCTTCTCCGCGGCCGGCGAGAAGCTCGCCGACGAGGTCGAGGCGGCGATCGAGCGCGAACTGGAGGCGCCGTTCACGACCGTCGCGTCCGAGCACATCGGCAAGGCGGCCCGCGTCAGCGACGCGGCGACCCGCTATGCGGAATTCTGCAATTCCACGTTTCCGGCCGAGTCCAGCCTGCGCGGCCTCAAGCTCGTCGTCGACTGCGCCCACGGCGCGACCTATCAGGTTGCGCCGAAGCTGTTCACCGAGCTCGGCGCCCAGGTCAGCACGATCGGCACTCAGCCCGACGGACTCAACATCAATCGCGACTGCGGCTCCACCCACCCGGCGGCGCTGCAGCGTGCCGTGGTCGAGCAGGGTGCCGATCTCGGCATCGCCTTCGACGGCGATGGCGACCGCGTGCAGTTCGTCGACCACCGCGGCAGCCTCGTCGACGGCGACGATCTTCTCTACGTGCTGGCGACGGACTGGCAGCGCAGCGGCCGCCTGCTCGGCCCGGTGGTAGGCACCCTGATGACGAACTACGGCCTGGAGCGCGCTTTCGCCGCGGCCGGCATCGGCTTCCTGCGTGCCAAGGTCGGCGACCGCCACGTGATGCAGGCGCTCAAGGAAACCGCCGGCGTGCTCGGCGGCGAGACCTCGGGCCATATCCTGTGCCTGGACAGCGCTTCGACCGGCGACGGCATCGTCAGCGCGTTGCAGGTACTGGACGTGCTCGTGCGCAGCGGCCGCCCCCTGGCCGACTGGCGCAGCGGCTGGGAACGCCTGCCGCAGATCACGCGCAATGTGCGTGTATCCAGGGCGGCCGGCCTGCTCGAACATCCCGCCGTGCTGGCCGAGCGCGCCGCGGTCGAGCGCGAACTCGAAGGGCGCGGCCGCCTGGTCCTGCGCGCCTCGGGCACCGAACCGCTGATCCGCGTGACCATAGAGGCCGCCGATGCGGCACTGGTCGACGCGCTGGCCCGCCGCCTCGCGCGCGCCGTAGAATCCGCGGCCACAGAACTCGCCTGACCTGGCCTGCGCTGCCGCGGCGGCGGCGCACCCGCAGCGGCGCCCGCGCCGTCGTGTCCACTCCGCAGGAATCTTCCATGTCCGTCATTCCCACCCTCGACATCCGCCGCTACGACACCGATCGCGACGCCTTCGTCGCCGAACTCGGCGCCGCCTATCGCGAATGGGGCTTCGCCGGCATCCGCGGCCACGGCATCAGCAAGGAACTGATCGACGGTGCCTACGACCGCTTCCGCGCGTTCTTCGCGCTGCCGAACGACACCAAGATGCAGTACCACCTGGCCGGCACCGGCGGCGCGCGCGGCTACACGCCGTTCGGCGTGGAGACGGCCAAGGATTCGCGCTATCCCGACCTGAAGGAGTTCTGGCACATCGGCCGCGAGATCCCGCGCGATTCGCGCTTCGCCGACGTCATGCCGCCGAACCTCTGGCCGACCGAGATCGCCGGCTTCCGCGACTACGGCTACGGCCTGTACACCGCGCTGGACCAGCTCGGCACGCGCGTGCTGCGCGCGCTGGCCCTGCACATCGGCTTGCCGGAGAACTTCTTCGAGGACAAGACCGATGTCGGCAACTCGATCCTGCGTCCGATCCACTATCCGCCGATCACCACGCCGGACGTGCCGAACGTGCGCGCCGGCGCGCACGAGGACATCAACTTCATTACCCTGCTCGTCGGCGCCAGCGCCGCGGGCCTGGAAGTGAAGTCGCGTGCGGGCGAGTGGGTGCCGTTCACGTCGGACGCGGACACCATCGTCGTCAACATCGGCGACATGCTGCAGCGCCTGACCAACCACGTCTATCCGTCGACGACGCACCGCGTCGTCAACCCGCCCGGCGATCTCGCGCGCCAGCCGCGCTATTCGGTGCCGTTCTTCCTGCACCCGAATCCCGACGTCGTGCTCGACCCGCTGGCGTCGTGCATCACGCCGGACAACCCCAGCCGCTATTCGACGTCGATCACCTCGCATGAATACCTGATGGAGCGCCTGCGCGAGATCAAGCTCGCGTAAAGCGCGGCGTTGCGGTTCGCCTTCGGCTCACCACAACCTGCGGTTTCCCGTTCGGGTTGCGATGAGCGCAGCGAACCGCAACATCGCGGCGGTCATGCGGCAGACACCGCGATGCGCGGCGCGGCTGAGATCGCCGGCGCGGTCCAGGCCCGGCGTGGCGATCAGCCGCCGGCGAGGTCAATGCGGATCCTGTACGCGGAAGTCCTTGGATCGGCGCTGCACGAGGTTCAGCGCGAGCCGGTCCGGCAGCAGCTTGACCAGGGCCTTGATCGCGCGGTTGACGCGACCGGTCACATGAACGATCTCGCCGCGCTCCAGCGCGTCCAGGCCTTCGCGCGCGACGTCCTCGGCGGTCATCCACAGCCATTTCGGCATGCGCGAGACCTGCTCGCGCGAGCCGACGACGTCGTGGAATTCCGACCAGGTGAAGCCCGGGCAGATCGCGCAGACCTTGACCCCGCGCTCGCGGTTCTCGAGACCCAGCGACTGGGAGAACTTGATCAGGAAGGCCTTGGACGCGGCATACATCGTATGTCCGGCCGAGCCGGGCACATGGCCGGCCAGCGACGCGATGTTGCCGATGCGGCCGTAGCCGCGCTGCTGCATGCCCGGCAGCAGGCGGTAAGCGAGTTCGCAGGGCGCCGTGACCAGTACCTGCAGAAAGTCCGCATGCACCTGCCAGGGCTGCGCCAGGTAATGTCCGGCCACGCCGTAGCCGGCGTTGTTGATCAGTACGTCGATCATGATGCCGCGGCGCTCGATCTCGGCGCAGAGTGCGGCGCTGGCGTCGGGTTCGGCGAGGTCGGCGCGTACCGTCTCCACGCGCCGGCCGTGCCGGCTGCGCAGTTCCTCGGCAAGGGCGGCGAGGCGATCCTCGCGTCGTGCGGTCAGCACCAGATCGTGGCCGCGCGCGGCCAGCTCGCGCGCGATGGCCGCGCCTATGCCGGCCGATGCGCCGGTGACCAGGGCCCAGCGGGCGGTGGTAGGGGACATGCGTAACCTCGGAACGAGTCGGGAGTTGGCTTTTGCGGTCAGAGCCCCGGGTGAGTCAAGAGGGCAACTGGCCGGGGGCCTTGCGAGCGGTCGATCGGGTGCCGGCAAGTGTGGTCTGGCGGCGATGCGTGAGGGCATCGCCAGCACCTTTCGCGACGGCTCCTGCGCGATCGCGTCACCGCGCGCTGCGGCGATTCGACGCGGCTGTCGTCGCTGCCGCACCGCGCATTGCATGGCCGCGGTCGCGTCGCTATCCTGCGCGCCCTTTCGTGGGATCGGATCGCATGCGTCGCAAACTCGTCGCCGGGAACTGGAAGATGCACGGCAGCGCCGCCAGCGCGGCAGAACTCGTGCGCGCCGTCCTGGCCGGCCTGCCCGGCGAGGTCGAGGTCGCGGTGTTCCCGCCATTCGTCTATGTGGCCGGTCTGGCTGCCGCGCATTCCGCGACGTCGATCGGTTTCGGCGTGCAGGACGTCAGCGAACACGCCCAGGGCGCGTATACCGGCGAGGTCGCCGCGGGCATGGCCCGTGACGTGGGTTGCCGCTATGCCCTGGTCGGCCATTCCGAGCGCCGCCAGTATCACGCCGAGAGCGACGCGCGCGTCGCGGCCAAGTTCGCCCAGGCCCAGGCTGCCGGGCTGACGCCGGTGCTCTGCGTCGGCGAGACCCTGGAACAGCGCGAAGCCGGTCAGACCGAAGCCGTCGTCGGCGCACAGATCGCCGCCGTCGTCGCGGCCTGCGGCGCGGCCGCTTTTGCGAACGCCGTGGTTGCCTACGAACCGGTCTGGGCGATCGGTACGGGCCGCACGGCCAGCGCGGAACAGGCGCAGGCGGTGCATGCGTTTATCCGTAGCCAAATCGCCGTTCATGATGTTATGCTCGCCAACTCGCTGCGCATCCTTTACGGTGGCAGCGTAAAGCCGGCCAACGCTGCCGAGTTGTTTGCTCAGGCTGATGTGGATGGCGGGCTGATCGGGGGCGCTTCCCTGGTCGCTGACGATTTCCTTACGATTTGCAGGGCGGCGCGCTGAGCGCCTGACAGGCTGAGTCGAGATGCTGCTTACGATCTTCAACGTGTTTTACATCTTGATCGCAGTGGCGATGGTGGCGCTGATTCTGTTGCAGCGCGGCGCCGGCGCAGACGCGGGTTCGGGTTTCGGCTCGGGCGCGTCGGCTACGGTGTTCGGCGCGCGCGGTTCGGCGAACTTCCTGTCGCGTGCCACGGCGGTCCTGGCCAGTTTGTTCTTCCTGCTCAGTCTGGGCATGGGCATGTACCTCGGCGGCGGCATGGCTCCCAAGCCGCAGTCCGATCTGGGTCTCATGTCCGGCAACGAAGTGCCCGCCGCTCCTGCAAAGGCTCCTGAGGCTGCTCCGCCCGCCGGCGAAGTACCGCAGGCGTCCGCGCCGGCTCCGGCGGCCACCGAAGTGCCCGCGGCGCCCCAGCCCGCTACTCCTGCCGTCGCCACCAAGGCCGACGACAAGACCGAAGCCAAGGCGGACGAGTCGAAGAAGAACTAGTTGGAACACCATGCCCAGATGGCGGAATTGGTAGACGCACTACCTTGAGGTGGTAGCGACTTAGGTCGTGGGGGTTCGAGTCCCCCTTTGGGCACCAATCTAGTTACGGTCGTGCGGGATTCAGCACAACGCGCGCGGCCGCTGATGCATCGCCAGCCGATGCGGAGGTTCGCGGACTCGTGCTTGCCGAATATTGGCCCATCTTCCTGTTTCTCGTCGTTGCCACTGGCCTGGGCCTCGTCCTGCTGGCGGTAGGCACCGTGCTCGGACCGCGGCGTCCGGACACCCAGAAGCGATCTGCTTACGAATGCGGCTTCGAAGCCTTCGAAGACGCGCGCATGAAATTCGACGTGCGTTACTACCTGATCGCGATCCTGTTCATCATTTTCGATCTGGAAATGGCCTTCCTGTTTCCGTGGGCGGTCGTGTTCAAGCAGATCGGCCTGGTCGCTCTGATCGAAATGGGTCTGTTCCTGGCCCTGCTCGTCGTCGGCTTCGTCTACGTCTGGAAGAAGGGAGCCCTCGAATGGGAATGACCGACACCCTCAGCCGGGTGATGCACAACCCGGTGCCGGTTTCCACCGTCGACGACATCCTGCGCCCCGACGGCGACAATCCGCTGATCGAGCGCGGCTTCGCGATCACCTCGGTCGACGCGCTGATCAATTGGGCGCGCACCGGCTCGATGTGGCCGATGACCTTCGGTCTGGCCTGCTGCGCCGTCGAGATGATGCATGCCGGCGCTGCGCGTCTGGACCTGGACCGCTACGGCGTCGTGTTCCGTCCCAGCCCGCGCCAGTCCGACGTCATGATCGTGGCTGGTACCCTGGTCAACAAGATGGCTCCGGCCCTGCGCAAGGTCTACGACCAGATGCCCGACCCGAAATGGGTCATCTCCATGGGCTCCTGCGCCAACGGCGGCGGCTACTACCACTATTCCTACGCGGTGGTGCGCGGTTGCGATCGCATCGTGCCGGTCGACGTCTACGTGCCGGGTTGCCCGCCGACAGCCGAAGCGCTGGTCTACGGCATCCTGCAGCTGCAGAAGAAGATCCGTCGCACCAACACCATCGCGCGCTAACGGAATCCCCGCATGAGCGAGAATCTGCCTGACACGCTGGCGCAGCGCCTTACCGCGCGCTTTGGCGCCGACGCCATTGCCGTGACCGAGCGCCGCGGCGAAACCACGCTGGACATCCTGCCGCAGAGCTGGCTTGCCGTGTTCCAGGCACTGCGCGACGAGGCCGAATTCCGCTTCGAGCAGGCCGTCGACGTCTGCGGCGTGGACTATCTGAGCTACGGCCAGACCGAGTGGGACACCACCGACGTGTCCAGCCAGGGCTTCTCGCGCGGCGTCGAAGGGCAGGGACCGGGCCGCTTCCGCTGGGCCGATCGCCCGCGCGTGACGCCGCACGAAAAGCGCTTCGCGGTCGTCGTGCATCTGCTGTCGCTGACGCACAACCGTCGCCTGCGCGTGCGCGGCTACTGCCTCGACGACGCGCTGCCGATCATGCCGTCGCTGACCGCGCTGTATCCGGGGGTGAACTGGTTCGAGCGCGAGGCGTTCGACCTCTACGGCATCGTGTTCGAAGGTCATCCGGACCTGCGCCGCATCCTGACCGACTACGGTTTCGTCGGCCACCCGTTCCGCAAGGACTTCCCGCTCATCGGCAACGTCGAAGTGCGCTACGACGCGGAGAAGCAGCGCGTGATCTACGAACCGGTCAGCATCGATCCGCGCGTGCTCGTGCCGCGCGTGATCCGCGACGACTCGCGCTACGACCAGGCTCAGGCCGAAGCCGCCGCAACCGCGGCCGCGGGGAAGTAAGTCATGCAGGAAATCCGCAACTACACGATCAACTTCGGCCCGCAGCATCCGGCGGCGCACGGCGTGCTGCGTCTGGTGCTGGAAATGGACGGCGAGACCATCATGCGCGCCGACCCGCACGTCGGCCTGCTGCATCGCGGCACCGAGAAGCTGGCAGAGTCCAAGCCGTTCAACCAGTCGATCGGCTACATGGACCGCCTCGACTACGTGTCGATGATGTGCAACGAGCACGCCTATGTGCGGGCGATCGAGAAGCTCGTCGGCGTCGAGGCACCGATCCGTGCGCAGTACATCCGCACGATGTTCGACGAGATCACGCGCATCCTGAATCACCTGATGTGGATCGGCTCCAACGCGCTGGATCTTGGCGCGATGGCCGTGTTCCTGTACGCGTTCCGCGAGCGCGAAGAACTCATGGACTGCTACGAGGCCGTGTCGGGCGCGCGCATGCACGCGACCTACTACCGCCCGGGCGGCGTCTACCGCGATCTGCCCGACCGCATGCCGCAGTACAAGGAGTCGCGCTGGCACAAGGGCGGCGACCTCAAGCGCCTTAACGAATGGCGCGAAGGTTCGATGCTCGACTACCTCGAAGCCTTCTGCAAGGACTTCTACACCAAGGTCGACGAATACGAGACCCTGCTGACCGACAACCGCATCTGGAAGCAGCGCACGGTCGGCATCGGCGTCGTCACGCCGGAGCAGGCCTACGCCTGGGGCATGTCCGGTCCGATGCTGCGCGGTTCCGGCATTGCCTGGGATCTGCGCAAGAAGCAGCCGTATGCGGCCTATGCGAACGTCGATTTCGACATTCCGCTGGGCACCAAGGGCGACTGCTACGACCGCTATCTGGTCCGCGTCGAGGAGATGCGCCAGTCCAACCGCATCATCGAGCAGTGCGTGAAGTGGCTGAAGGCCAATCCGGGCCCGGTCATGGTGCAGAACTTCAAGGTCGCTCCGCCGTCCCGCGAGGAGATGAAGGACGACATGGAAGCGCTGATCCATCACTTCAAGCTGTTCACCGAAGGCTATTGCGTGCCGGCCGGCGAGATCTACAGCGCGGTCGAGGCGCCCAAGGGCGAGTTCGGCATCTATCTGGTTTCCGACGGCGCGAACAAGCCGTTCCGCCTCAAAGTGCGCGCGCCGGGCTTCGCCCACCTGTCCTCGATGGACGAGATCGTGCGCGGCCACATGCTGCCCGACGTCGTCGCGATGATCGGCACCTACGACGTCGTGTTCGGCGAAATCGACCGCTGAGCGACGGGAGCACACCATGAAAGCCACTGGCACCTACAACCAGGTCAAGGACGTCGATCCGCTCGTCGCGCTGACCGAGAAGACGCGCCAACACATCGACCACTGGGTGGCCAAGTTCCCGCCGGACCGCAAGCGCTCGGCGCTGATCCAGGGACTCATGGCCGCGCAGGAGCAGCACGGCGGCTATCTGACCGACGAGCTGACCACGGCCGTCGCGAAGTATCTCGATCTGCCGCCGGTCTGGGCCTACGAAGTCGCGAGCTTCTACTCGATGTTCGAGACCTCGCCGGTGGGCCGCAACAACGTCGCGATCTGCACCAACATCTCGTGCTGGCTCAACGGCGCCGAAGACGTCGTGCGCCATTGCGAGAAGAAGCTCGGCGTCAAGCTTGGCGAATCCACCGCCGACGGCCGCGTCTACCTCAAGAACGAGGAAGAATGCCTGGCCGCCTGCTGCGGCGCGCCGATGATGGTCGTCAACGGCCACTACCACGAGAACCTGACCACCGAGAAGGTGGACCAGATTCTCGACGGCCTGAAGTGAGGCAGCCCATGGCATCGCATTCGACCGGTCCGGTCGGTCCGGCTCCGCAGGAACACCAGGTCGTCTACACGACCCTGCATTTCGACAAGCCCTGGGCTTACGACAATTATCTGAAGGTCGACGGCTACCAGGCCTGGAAGAAGATCCTGGCCGAGAAGCCCGATCCGGCGACCCTGATCGAGGAACTCAAGAAGTCCTCGCTGCGCGGCCGCGGCGGCGCCGGCTTTCCGACCGGCCTGAAGTGGTCGTTCATGCCGCGCACGGCGCCGGGACAGAAGTACATCCTGTGCAATTCGGACGAATCCGAACCGGGCACCTGCAAGGACCGCGACATCCTGCGCTTCAACCCGCACTCGGTCATCGAAGGCCTGGCCATCGCGTGCTACTGCACCGGCTCGACGGTCGCCTACAACTACCTGCGCGGCGAGTTCCACCACGAGCCGTTCGAGCATTTCGAGGAAGCGCTGAAAGAAGCGTATGCAGCGGGTCTGCTCGGCAAGAACATCCAGGGTTCGGGCATCGACGTGGACATCCACACGGCGCTCGGCGCCGGCGCCTACATCTGCGGCGAAGAAACCGCGCTGATGGAATCGCTCGAAGGCAAGAAGGGCCAGCCGCGCTTCAAGCCGCCGTTCCCGGCCGGCTTCGGTCTGTACGGCCGCCCGACCACGATCAACAACACCGAGACCTATGCCTCGGTGCCGGCCATCCTGCGCAACGGTGCGGACTGGTTCCTCAATCTCGGCAAGCCGAACAACGGCGGCCCGAAGATCTTCTCGGTCTCCGGCCACGTGACCAGGCCGGGCAACTACGAGATCCGCCTCGGCACCCCGTTCAAGGATCTGCTCGCCCTCGCCGGCGGTCTGCGTCCGGGACGTACGCTCAAGGCCGTGATTCCGGGCGGCTCGTCGATGCCGGTGCTGCCGGCGGCGACCATGCTCGAATGCACGATGGACTACGATTCGATCCAGAAGGCCGGTTCCGGCCTCGGCTCGGGCGCGGTCATCGTCATGGACGACACGACCTGCATGGTGCGTGCCTGCCAGCGCATCAGCCGCTTCTACTACGCCGAATCCTGCGGCCAGTGCACGCCGTGCCGCGAAGGCACCGGCTGGATGTACCGCATGCTCACGCGCATCGTCGCCGGCAAGGCCGAGATGTCCGACCTGGCCATGCTCAAGCAGGCCGCCGGCCAGATCGAAGGCCACACGATCTGCGCGTTCGGCGAAGCCGCGGCCTGGCCGGTGCAGGGCATGCTGCGTCACTTCTGGCACGAATTCGAATATTTCATCGTCAACAAGCGCTCGCTCGTCGACGACCAGCCCGGCAAGGCCGCTTGAGGACGAACGACGCATGAGCGCCCAGCCCGTCAACCCGAACACGCCGCCGGATCACGTCAACATCGAGATCGACGGCAAGGCCATGACCGCGCCGAAAGGCTCGATGATCATCCATGCCGCCGACAAGGCCGGCGTGCCGATCCCGCGTTTCTGCTACCACGACAAGCTGCCGATCGCGGCCAACTGCCGCATGTGCCTGGTCGAGGTCGAGAAGTCGCCCAAGCCGATGCCGGCCTGCGCCACGCCGGTCATGGAAGGCATGAAGGTGCTGACGCGCTCGCAGAAGGCGCTGAACTCGCAGCGCAACGTCATGGAATTCCTGCTGATCAATCACCCGCTGGACTGCCCGATCTGCGATCAGGGCGGCGAGTGCGAGCTGCAGGATGTCTCGATGGGCTACGGCCGCTCGGTCAGCCGCTTCGTCGAGCGCAAGCGCGCCGTCGCCGACGAGGACATCGGTCCGCTGATCGCGACCGAGATGACGCGCTGCATCCAGTGCACGCGCTGCGTGCGTTTCGTCAGCGACGTCGCCGGCACCTACGAACTCGGCGGCATGAACCGCGGCGAGAACCTCGAGATCGGCACTTACGTCGGCAGGACGATCCAGAGCGAGATCGGCGGCAACATCATCGACGTCTGCCCGGTCGGCGCCCTGACGAACAAGCCGTTCCGCTTCCAGGCCCGCGCCTGGGAGCTCATCGCGCGCGAAAGCGTCGGCTATCACGACGCGCAGGGCTCCAACCTCTGGCTGCATACGCGCCGCGGTGAAGTGCTGCGCCACGTGCCGCGCGACAACGAAGCCGTCAACGAGTGCTGGCTGTCGGACCGCGACCGCTACAGCCACCAGGGCCTGTACGCGGCCGACCGTGCGACCCAGCCGCTGCTCAAGAAGAACGGCGAATGGACCGCGGTGGGCTGGGACGAGGCGCTGAACGCCGCGGTCGCTCAGTTCAAGACCGTGCGCGGCGACGATCTCGGTGCGCTGGTGCATCCGGCGACGTCGAACGAGGAAGGCCACCTGCTGGCCGAACTCGTGCGCGCGCTGGGTTCCAAGCACATCGACCATCGTCTGCGCCAGCTCGACTTCAGCGACGCTGCGGCGGGCTTCGGCTTCGCCACCCCGCTGGAGGAAATCGAGAAGGCCGGTGCCGTGCTGCTGCTCGGCAGCAACCTGCGCCACGAGCTGCCGCTCGTGAACCATCGCGTGCGCAAGGCGGCCAGGCGCGGCGCCAGGGTGCATGCGCTGAATCCGATCGCGTTCGATCTGAACTATGCGCTGGCGAGCTCGCTCGTGCTCGCGCCGGCCGCGCTGGCCGACGAAGCCGTCAAGCTGGCCAAGGCCGCGCTGGAGCTCGGCGGCGAAGCCCCGGCTGAGCTGGCCGCGCTGCTCGCTTCGGCGACGACCGACGACGCGGCGCGCGCGCTGGCCAGGTCGCTGAAGGACGCCGCCTCGTCGGTGCTGATCTTCGGCGAAGCCGCTGCGATGCATCCGCAGGCGTCGCTGCTGCGCGCCTGTGCGCGCTTCGTCGCGCTGGCCACCGACTCGGGCTACAACGAAGTGCCGCTGGGCGCCAATGCGCTGGGCCTGACGCGCCACGGCGTCGTGCCTGCCGCCGGCGGCCTGGATGCGCGCACGATGCTCGCGCTGCCGCGCAAGGGCTATCTGCTGTACGGCGCCGAACCGCCGTACGACTTCGGCGACGGTGGCCTGGCGATGACCTCGCTGGCCAAGGCCGACGTCGTCGTCGCGTTCAGCGCGTTCGCCAGCGATGCGCTCAAGGCCGTCGCGACCGTCATTCTGCCCATTGCCGCGCTGCCGGAAACCGACGCGACCCTGGTCAATCTCAACGGCCTGACGCAGAGCGTCGGCGCCGGCGCGAAGGCGCCCGGCGAAGCGCGCCCAGGCTGGAAGGTGCTGCGCGCGCTCGGCGGCAAGCTCGGCGCCGCCGGCTTCGAGTTCACCGAACTGGCCGAACTGCGCGCCGTGCTGGCCGCGCGCACTGCGGCGATCGCGCCGCAGGTGCAGGCCAAGATCGCCGGTCGTCAGGACGCCAAGGGCCTTGTGCGCATCGCGACGGTGCCGATCTATCGCAGCGACGCCGTCGTGCGCCGCGCTGCCGCGCTGCAGGCGCATCCGCTGAACAGCGGGGCAGGGCTGGGCCTTCATCCGCAGGATGCGGCCGCGCTCGGCGTCGAGCACGGCAGCATGGTCAGGATCAGCGGCGCCGCCGGCACGGCCACGTTGCCGGTCGTCGTGACCCACGACGTACCGCGCGGCGGCGCGTGGATCGAGGCCGCCTACGTCGAGACCGCAGCGCTGCCGGCTTACGGCGCCGAACTCAGCATCAGCAAGGCATAAGCGCATGGACTCTCTGATCGCGCTGCTCAACAACTTCATCCACGACTGGCCGAACCTGTCGCTGGTCATCGGCCTGATCCTGCTGCCGCTGCTGCCGCTGATCATTTCGGTGGCGATGTACGTCTGGTGGGAACGCAAGGTCATCGGCTGGATGCATGTGCGCCTCGGACCGAACCAGGTCGGTCCGATGGGACTGGCCCAGGCCTTCGCCGATGTGTTCAAGCTGCTGTTCAAGGAAATCACGGTTCCCGAAAAGGCTAGCCGTTTCCTGTTCTATCTCGCGCCGCTGCTCGCACTGACCCCGGCCATGGCCGCCTGGGCCGTCGTGCCGATCGGCAACCGGATGGCCTGGTCGAACGCGAACGCGGGTCTGCTCTATCTGCTGGCGATGACCTCGCTCGGCGTCTACGGCATCATCCTCGCGGGCTGGGCGTCCAACTCCAAATATGCCTTCCTCGGCGCGATGCGTTCGGCCGCGCAGGTCGTGTCGTATGAAATCGCCATGGGCATGGCGCTGGTCAGCGTGCTGATCCTCTGCGGCAGTCTGAATCTGTCCGACATCGTCAACGCGCAGGCCGGCAGCAAGGGCCTGTTCGAGTGGTTCTGGCTGCCGCTCGCGCCGATGTTCGTGATCTATTTCATCTCGGGCGTCGCCGAAACCAACCGCGCGCCGTTCGACGTGGCCGAAGGCGAATCGGAAATCGTCGCCGGCTTCCACGTCGAATATTCCGGCTCGGCCTTCGCGATCTTCTTCCTGGCCGAATACGCCAACATGATCCTGGTCGCGTTCCTGTCCTCGGTGCTGTTCCTCGGCGGCTGGCTTTCGCCGTTCCAGGGCTGGCACCTCGGACCGCTGTCGGCGCCGGGCTGGTGGTGGCTGTTCGCCAAGGCCTTCGGCATGGCCTTCCTGTTCCTCTGGTTCCGCGCGACGTTCCCGCGCTACCGCTACGACCAGATCATGCGTCTGGGCTGGAAGGTGTTCATCCCGATCACCATCGCCTGGATCTTCGTGGCCGGCTGCCTCGCCTTCTTCGGCGGCGTGACCATCGGCCCGGGAGTGAATCCGTGAACCGCGTCGTCCGCTATATCAAGAGCCTGTTCCTGCTCGAACTGCTGCAGGGCCTCTGGGTCACCGGCAAGTACTTCGTCAAGCCGAAGTACACCATGCAGTACCCGATGGAAAAGATTCCGAAGTCGAATCGCTTCCGCGGCCTGCACGCGCTGCGCCGCTATCCGAACGGCGAAGAGCGCTGCATCGCCTGCAAGCTCTGCGAGGCGGTCTGCCCGGCCCTGGCCATCACGATCGACGCGGCGCCGCGCGCCAGCGACGGCCAGCGCCGCACGACGCGCTACGAGATCGACCTGTTCAAGTGCATCTTCTGCGGCTTCTGCGAAGAGTCCTGCCCGGTCGACTCCATCGTCGAGACCGACATCCACGAATACCACTTCGAAAAGCGCGGCGAGAACATCCTGACCAAGGAGAAGCTGCTGGCTCTGGGCGATCGTTACGAAGCCCAGATCGCGGCCGCACGCGCGCAAGACGCGGCCTATCGCTGAGCGCGCAGGAGAACGCCCCGATGACGCAACAGATACTGTTCTACGCCTTCGCCGCGGTGCTCGTCGCTTCCGCGCTGGCCGTGATCACCGTGAAGAACTCGGTGCACGCGGCACTCTGCCTGGTACTGACGTTCTTCACCGCCGCGAGCATCTGGATCCTGGCCGAGGCCGAGTTCCTGGGCCTGGCCCTGATCGTGGTCTACGTCGGCGCCGTGATGGTGCTGTTCCTGTTCGTGGTCATGATGCTCGACATCAAAGAGGAGGCGGTGCGCGAAGGCTTCATCCGCTTCCTGCCGGTCGGCGTCGTCGTCGCCGTGGTCATGCTTGCCGAGATGCTGAGCCTGATCGGCGTGCGCGCGCTGCAGGCGGTGCCGCTGCCGGAGAATCCGGCCCTGGCCGCCGGCAGCAACACGAGCTGGCTCGGCAAGGCGCTGTTCACCCAGTTCCTGCTGCCGTTCGAAGTTGCCGCGCTGATCCTGACCGTCGCGCTGATCGCCGCAGTCACGCTGACCCTGCGCAAGCGCGGCGGCGTGCGTTCGCAGAAGCCGGGCCAGCAGGTGCTGGTGCAGCGCGACGAGCGCCTGCGCGTCGTCAAGATGGCCAGCGAAGCCCCGTCGACCGGAGAATCCCCATGATCTCGCTCGCGCATTTCATCGTGCTGGGCACGATCCTGTTCTGCATCTCCGTCGCCGGCATCTTCATCAACCGCAAGAACGTCATCGTGCTGCTGATGGCGATCGAGCTGATGCTGCTCGCCGTCAACATGAATTTCGTCGCGTTCAGCCGCTACCTGGGCGATCCGTCGGGGCAGGTGTTCGTGTTCTTCATTCTGACGGTCGCCGCGGCGGAGTCCGCCATCGGTCTGGCCATCCTCGTCGTGCTGTTCCGCAACCGCAGCACGATCAATGTGGCCGAAATAGATTCGATGAAGGGATAAGCTTCCGATGATCACGCCCAAGCTCATTCTCCTCGTCATCGCCCTCGCGCCGCTGGTCGGCGCGATCGTCGCGGGCCTGTTCGGCCGGCGGGTCGGCCGCGCCGGCGCGCATACGGTCACGATCGCCGGCGTCGCCGTGTCGTTCGTGCTTTCCTGCTATGCGCTGTACCAGCTGTCCACCGGCGGCTGGGGCGTGTTCAACGAGAACCTCTACACCTGGTTCGAAGTCGGCAAGCTCAGCGCCCATGTCGGCTTTCTCGTCGACCGCCTGACCGCGGTCATGATGGTCGTGGTCACCTCGGTGTCGCTGCTCGTGCACGTCTACACGATCGGCTACATGCGCGACGACCCGGGCTACCAGCGTTTCTTCAGCTACATCTCGCTGTTCACGTTCTCGATGCTCATGCTGGTCATGAGCAACAACTTCATGCAGCTGTTCTTCGGCTGGGAAGCGGTCGGCCTGGTCTCGTACCTGCTGATCGGCTTCTGGTTCAAGCGGCCCAGCGCGATCTTCGCCAACATGAAGGCGTTCCTGGTCAACCGCGTCGGCGACTTCGGCTTCCTGCTCGGCATCGCCGCGGTGCTGTTCTGCTTCGGCTCGCTCGACTACGCGACCGTGTTCGCTTCGGCCGACGCGACCCTGACCGGCCGCACCCTCGAAATCATCGCCGGCCATCCGTGGCAGGCCGCCACCGTCATCGGCGTGCTGCTGTTCATCGGCGCGATGGGCAAGTCGGCGCAGGTGCCGCTGCACGTCTGGCTGCCGGATTCGATGGAAGGTCCGACCCCGATCTCGGCGCTGATCCACGCGGCGACGATGGTGACCGCCGGCATCTTCATGGTCGCGCGCATGTCGCCGCTGTACGAGCTGTCGGAGACCGCGCTGTCCTTCGTTCTGGTCATCGGCGCGACGACGGCGCTGTTCACGGGCCTGATCGGCATCGTGCAGAACGATATCAAGCGCGTCGTGGCCTATTCGACGCTGTCGCAGCTCGGCTACATGACGGTCGCGCTCGGCGTGTCGGCCTATTCGGCCGCGATCTTCCACCTGATGACGCATGCGTTCTTCAAGGCGCTGCTGTTCCTTGGCGCCGGCTCGGTCATCATCGCGATGCACCATGAGCAGGACATGCGCTACATGGGCGGCCTGAAGAAGTACATGCCGATCACGTTCATCACGGGCTGGATCGGCACGCTCGCGCTGACCGGCTTCCCGGGCTTCTCGGGCTTCTTTTCCAAGGACGCGATCATCGAGGCCGTGCACGAATCGCACCGCTTCGGTTCGGGCTATGCCTATTTCTGCGTGCTGATCGGCGTGTTCGTGACCGCGCTGTACAGCTTCCGCCTGATCTACCTGACCTATCACGGCAAGGAGCGCTTCGTCGTCGAGCACAAGGCGCATGGCCACGGCCATCACGACGCGCATGCCGATGCGCATGGTGAGGATGACGCCGACGACCACGGCCACCACGAACCGGGTCATCTGGAACACGCGCCGCACGAGTCGCCGTGGGTCGTGACCCTGCCGCTGATCCTGCTCGCGATCCCGTCGGTCGTGATCGGTTGGCTGACCATAGGCCCGATGCTGTTCGGCGATTTCTTCGCCGGCGCCATCGTCGTCAAGGAAGGCGGTCCGCTGGCCGAACTGGCCCACGAATGGCACGGCCCGGGCGCGATGCTGCTGCACGGCCTGATGGGGCTGCCGTTCTGGTTCGCCGTCGCCGGCTTCGCCGTGGCGACCTACGTCTACCTGTTCAACCAGGCCATTGCCGATCGCGCGGCGAAGCTGTTCGCGCCGATCTATCGCCTGCTGCAGAACAAGTACGGCATCGACGACCTGTATTTCGCGATCTTCGCCCGCGGCGGTCTCAAGCTCGGCCGCGGTCTCTGGCGCGGCGGCGACGTGGCCGTCATCGACGACGGCATCGTCAACGGCTCGGCCGCGCTGGTGCAGCGCATCGCCGCGACCGTGCGCCGCGTGCAGTCGGGCTACCTGTATCACTACGCCTTCGCGATGATCCTCGGCCTGATCGTGCTGCTCGGCGGTCTGTGGATGGCGGCGCGCTGAGCGGACGCAAAGGGAATAACGACAATGTTTGCAAACTGGCCTTTGCTTAGCCTGCTGATCTGGCTGCCCATCCTCGGCGCCATACCGGTGCTGCTCGCCGGCGACAAGCGCGCCGACCTCGCGCGACGCATCGCGCTGGCGGTCGCCGCGGCGACCTTCCTCGTCAGCCTCGTCATGCTGTCGGCGTTCAACCACGGCATCGCCGACGCCGCCGCGCGCGGCGCGGCCGATCCCGGCCTGTTCAAGAACATGCAGCTGCAGGAAAACCTGCTCTGGATCGAAACGCTGAGCGTGCGCTATCACCTCGGCGTCGACGGCATCTCGGTCGCGCTGGTGCTGCTGACCACGTTCACGAGCGTGCTCGTCGTGATCCTCGGCTGGGGCTCGGTCGAGAAGAAGGTCGCCCAGTACATGGCCGCGATGCTCGTGCTGGAAGGCCTGATGATCGGCGTGTTCTGTGCACTCGATGCGCTGCTGTTCTATGTCTTCTTCGAAGGCATGCTGATCCCGATGTTCATTCTGATCGGCGTCTGGGGCGGCGCGCGGCGCGTCTACGCGACCCTGAAGTTCTTCATCTACACGTTCTTCGGTTCGATCTTCATGCTGATCGGACTGCTGTATCTGTACTTCAAGACCGGCACGTTCGAACTGGCCGAGCTGGCCAAGGTGGGTCTGAGCGCCAAGGAACAGGCCTGGCTGTTCTTCGCGTTCCTGATCGCGTTCGCGGTCAAGGTGCCGATGTGGCCGGTGCATACCTGGTTGCCCGACGCCCACGTCGAGGCGCCGACCGGTGGTTCGGTCGTGCTGGCCGCGATCATGCTGAAGATCGGCGGCTACGGCTTCATCCGTTTCTCGCTGCCGATCGTGCCCGACGCGAGCATGGAATACGCCTGGCTCGTCATCGCCATGTCGCTGATCGCCGTCGTCTACGTCGGCTACGTCGCGCTGGTGCAGGAAGACATGAAGAAGCTGATCGCCTATTCGTCGATCGCGCACATGGGTTTCGTCACCTTGGGCGTGTTCATCTCGCTGGCGTTGGCGCGCAGCGGCAACGCCTCGGGCGCGGCCGTCGGCATCCAGGGCGCCATGGTGCAGATGATCTCGCACGGCTTCATCTCCGGCGCCATGTTCGCCAGCGTCGGCGTGCTGTACGACCGCATGCACACACGCATGATCCGCGACTACGGCGGCGTCGTGAACACGATGCCGCGCTTCGCCACGCTGTTCGTGCTGTTCGCTATGGCCAACTGCGGCCTGCCCGGCACCAGCGGCTTCGTCGGCGAGTTCTGGGTCATCCTGGCCGCGTTCCAGCACAACCCGCTGGTCGGCGCGCTGGCTGCGTTCACCCTGATCATCGGCGCGGCCTACACCCTGTGGCTGGTCAAGCGCGTGATCTTCGGCGAAGTCGCCAACGAGCAGGTCGCGGCGCTGGAGGACATGAACGGCCGCGAGACCCTGGTGCTGGCCACCCTGGCCGTCGCCGTACTGCTGCTCGGCCTGTGGCCGCAGCCGCTGGGCAATCTCATGGATGCGCCGATCGCCGAGCTCGTGAAGCACATCGTCATCAGCAAGGGCGCGTGAAGGACCGACCATGATCAGCCTGACCGACATCCTCACCCTGCTGCCCGAGTCGTTCCTGACCCTGGCGATCTGCGCGCTGCTGCTGATCGACCTGTTCCTGAAGCCGGCCCAGCGCAGCGTCACGCATTACCTGGCCATCATCGTGCTGGCCGTGACCGGCTGGCTGGTGCTGCAGCATTTCGGCGAACCGACCGCGTTCGGCGGCATGTTCGTGCGCGACGGCATCGCCGCCGTCCTCAAGGTCTTCGTGCTGCTGACGACCGCGCTGGTGTTCGTCTACGCACGGCCGTACCTGCGTGACCGTTCGCTGTTCGTCGGCGAGTACTACGTGCTCTGCCTGTTCGCCGTGCTCGGCATGATGCTGCTGGTCTCGGCCGGCAACCTCGTCATGATCTATCTCGGTCTGGAGCTGCTCGCGCTGTCCTCGTACGCGCTGGTCGCGCTGAACCGCGACTCGCCGCTGTCGTCCGAAGCCGCCATGAAGTACTTCGTGCTCGGTGCGCTGGCCTCGGGCATGCTGCTGTACGGCATGTCGATGATCTACGGCGCGGCCGGCTCGCTGGACCTCAACACCATCCATGCGGTCGCCGCGACCAGCACCCAGCGCGGCCTGCTGCTGTTCGGCGTCGTCTTCGTCGTCGTCGGCATCGCGTTCAAGTTCGGCGCGGCGCCGTTCCACATGTGGCTGCCCGACGTCTATCAGGGCGCGCCCACGGCCGTCACCGTGTTCATCGGTTCGGCGCCGAAGCTGGCCGCGTTCGGCATGGCCTATCGGCTGCTCGAATCGGGCCTGGACGGCCTCGGCGGCTACTGGCAGCTGATGCTGGCGCTGCTCGCGGTGCTGTCGCTGGCAATCGGCAACATCGCCGCCATCATGCAGAGCAATCTCAAGCGCATGCTGGCGTACTCGACGATCTCGCACGTCGGCTTCCTGTTCCTCGGCCTGGTCAACGGCCAGCCCGAGGGCTATGCGGCGGCGATGTTCTACGCGATCAGCTATGCGCTGACCGCGGCGGCGGCCTTCGGCATCATCCTGCTGCTGTCGCGCGCCGGTTTCGAAGCCGAGGAAATTTCCGATTACAAGGGGCTGGGCCAGCGCGCGCCGTGGTATGCGTTCCTGATGGCGCTGATCATGTTCTCGCTGGCCGGTGTGCCGCCGCTGTTCGGCTTCTTCGGCAAGCTGCTCGTGCTCAAGGCCGTGGCCGTGCCGGGCACCCTGTGGCTGGCCGTCGTCGGTGCGGTATTCGCGATCATCGGCATCTACTACTACCTGCGCGTGGTCAAGGTCATGTACTTCGACGAGCCGGATGGCGAGGCCGTCATCGCCGGACCGGCCGACGCACCGATGCGCGCCGTGCTGTCGGTCAATGCCCTTGCATTGCTCGTACTCGGCCTCACCTGGGGGCCGTTGTACGGTTGGTGTGCGCAGGCCTTCGGCATCGTTCGCTGAGGCCCTGCGCCGCGAGATCGGTTTCCGGAATGCCGGGGTTTTCCCCGGCAGAGCGTCAACGCAGAGTCCGCGGAAGCGGTTTCCGCGGGACTTTCCCCAGTCCTCCGGTGTGCAGGGGGGGCGTCGGGCGCGCAGCGTGCGGCGCAGTCGTACCGGGCAGCGGCAGGCTACAGCGCCGCAGCACAAGAAAATTTGCCCGGGTTTCGTTTAAAGGCTTGCGGAAACTCCTCACGATCCGTATAGTTCCGTTTCTCTGATGCGGGGTGGAGCAGTCTGGCAGCTCGTCGGGCTCATAACCCGAAGGTCGCAGGTTCAAATCCTGCCCCCGCTACCAGGTTTCAGCGAAAGGCCACCTCGTGTGGCCTTTTTGCTAAAGCCGGCAAGACCGATCGAACGAGCTGCGATCGGGGCTTTGCCGGACGAAGCGCAGGATGCGCGTGTAGCCGATGTTGGGAAGCGAGACAACGGCGGACTATGGAATGGGCCTTAGTGCCCATTTTTTGTTTGTGCAGAAAGCAGCGTGAAAGACGACGAACTCATCCAGTTGATCAATCCCGTAGTCGCCGACCTGGGCCTCGAATGCCTCGGCATCGAGTACGCGCCCAGCCGCGGCAACAGTCTGCTGCGCATCTATATCGACCATTCCGAACGTCCGATCACGATCGAGGACTGCGAAGCGGTCAGCCGCGAGCTGTCGGCGCAGCTGGACGTCAACGATCCGATCAGCGGCCGCTACACCCTTGAAGTGTCCTCGCCGGGCATCGACCGGCCGCTGTTCACGCCGGCGCAGTTCGCGCGCTTCATCGGCGAGAAGGCCAAGCTCAGTCTGAATCTGCCGGTCGAGGGACGCCGCCGTCTGCAGGGCGCGATCCGCGCCGTCGACGGCGACCGCATCACTATCGACCAGGACGGCGTCGAATTCGTCGTCGTCCACGACAACGTACAAAAAGCGCGCATAGTCCCCGACTATGCGGCGCTGGGCCTGGCGCCCGAAAAGCCGGCCGGCAAGGCCGGAGCAAAGCCCAAGCCGGGGGCTTCCAAAGCCGGCAGCGCCAAACCCGGCGCCCCCAGGCGCAAGCCAAACAAATGAACATTGCCGGCGTCGACGACGCCGGCCGGAGTGACGAGCGATGAGCAAAGAACTGTTGCTGGTGGTCGACGCGGTCGCCAACGAGAAGGGCGTCGACAAGGCGGTCATCTTCGACGCGATGGAGGCGGCGCTGGCGTCGGCGGCGAAGAAACGCTACGTCGATCAGGACGTCTCCATCCGCGTGTCGATCAATCGCCAAAGCGGCGACTACGAGACGTTCCGGCGCTGGGAAGTCGTCGCCGACGACATCGTCATGGAGTCGCCCGAGCGCATGATCCGCCTCATGGATGCCGAGGACGAGAAGCCCGGCTCCACGATCGGCGACTTCGTCGAAGAGCAGATCGAAAACCCCGAATTCGGTCGTATCGCCGCGCAGGCCGCCAAGCAGGTCATCGTGCAGCGTGTGCGCGAAGCCGAGCGCGCCCAGGTCGTCGACGCGTTCCGCGACCGCATCGGTGAACTCATCACCGGCGTCGTCAAGCGCGTCGAGCGCGGTTCGGTCTATCTCGATCTCGGCGGCAACGCCGAGGCCTACATCGCCCGCGACAAGACCATCCCGCGCGAGACCGTGCGCACCGGCGACCGCGTGCGCGGCTATCTGTACGACGTGCGCGCCGAAGCGCGCGGTCCGCAGCTGTTCGTCTCGCGCACGGCGCCGGAATTCATGATGGAGCTGTTCAAGCTCGAGGTGCCGGAAGTCGGCCAGGGTCTGGTGCAGATCAAGGCCTGCGCCCGCGACGCCGGCGACCGCGCCAAGATCGCCGTGCTCGCGACCGATACGCGCACCGATCCGATCGGCGCCTGCATCGGCATGCGCGGTTCGCGCGTACAGGCCGTGTCGAACGAGCTCAATGGCGAGCGCATCGACATCGTTCTGTGGAACGACAATCCGGCCCAGTTCGTCATCAACGCGATGGCGCCGGCCGAAGTGCAGTCGATCATCGTCGACGAAGACAAGCATTCGATGGACATCGCCGTCGCCGAGGACAAGCTGTCCCAGGCCATCGGCCGCGGCGGTCAGAACGTGCGCCTGGCGAGCAAGCTGTCGGGCTGGCAGCTCAACGTCATGACCGAGGCGCAGGTGCGCAACAAGAGCGAGGCCGAGCAGGAGTCCGCACGCCAGCTGTTCATGGCGCGCCTGGAAGTGGACGCGGAAATCGCCGCGATCCTGGTTCAGGAAGGCTTCTCCACGGTCGAGGAAATCGCCTATGTGCCGACCGGCGAGCTGCTCGCGGTCGAAGGCTTCGACGAAGACATCGTCGAGGAGCTGCGCGCCCGTGCCCGCGACGCGCTGCTGACGGAAGCGCTGGCAGTGGAAGAGAATATCGACGAACACAAGCCGTCCGACGACCTCGTCGCTGTCGACGGTATGGACGAGGAGCTGGCCTATGCGCTGGCTCAGCACGGTGTCGCGACCCGCGAGAGTCTCGCGGATCTCGCCACCGACGAGCTCATGGAGTTCGGCATCGACGGGATGGACGAGGATCGTGCTGCCGCGTTGATCGTGGCTGCGCGCGCTGCGGAAACGTAATCCGCCCAGTTTTGCGGCGGTAGCAACGGGCAGCATGCGGATCACGGAGTAACGAAATATGTCGGACGTCACTATCAAGCAATTGGCCCAGGTACTGGGCACGCCGGTCGAGAAGCTGCTGTCGCAGCTCGCCGAAGCCGGTATGAAGTTCACGAACGCCGACCAGGTGATCAGCAGCACCGAGAAGGTGAAGCTGCTCGGCTTCCTGCGCCGCACTCACGGCAAGGCCGAAGCCGCCGCCGAAGACGCAGCGCCGCGTCAGATCACGCTCAAGCGCAAGACGGTCAGCGAGATCACCGTCAATCAGGGCGCGGCGCGCGGCAAGACGGTCAACGTCGAAGTGCGCCAGAAGCGCACCTACGTCAAGCGCAGCTCGGTCGACGAAGAACAGAAGGTCGACAGCGAGCGCGAGGACGCGCTGCGCAAGCTCGGCGAATCGACGCTCAGGCGCGAAGGCGAGGAGCTCGAGCGCGCCGCGCAGGAAAAGCGCCGCGCCGAGGAAGAGGCCAGGGCCGCCGCTGCGGCCGCGGCCGCAGCGGCGGAAGAAGCGCGCCGTCGCGCCGAAGAGGAAGCCAAGGCCGCGCACAAGCCGGAAGAGCCCGCGGCCGCCGCAACGCCGCGTCCGGAAGCGGCCGCCGCGCCGTCGCGTCCGTTCACTCCGCCGTCGTCGCGACCGCCGATGTCTCCGTCTTCGCGTCCGTCGGCTCCGCCGTCCTCGCGGCCGTCCACGCCGCCGTCGGCGCGCCCCGCACCGGGTGGTGCGCCGCCTGCCGGCGGCGACGCACGTCCGCCGCGCCGCGATCCGACCACGCATCACGTACCGCATCGCCCGGCCGCACCGGCCAAGCGCCCGGACGACAACCAGAACCGGGGCAACAGTCGCGTCAAGCACGGTTCGCACCGCATGACCGAAGGTCCGTCGCCCGACAGCGGCCACCGCTTCGCCGGCGGCGAGCTGCACCTGACGGCCGAGGAGCGTGCACGCCGTTCCAGCCGCAAGAAGCCGCGCGGCAAGCCCGACATCAGCCGCATCACGGGTCAGCATGGCTTCGCCAAGCCGACCGCGCCGGTCGTGCGCGAGATCGCGCTCGGCGACGCGATCATGGTCGCCGACCTGGCCGCCAAGATGGCGGTCAAGGGTTCCGACGTGGTCAAGGCGCTGTTCAAGATGGGCGTCATGGCGACGATCAACCAGACCATCGACCACGACACGGCCGTGCTCGTCGTGGAGGAACTCGGCCACAAGGCGGTCAAGGCCACCGAGGACGACGCCGAATCGGCGCTGCTGGCCCATTCCGAAGCCGAGCAGGGCGAGAAGGAAACGCGTCCGCCCGTGGTCACCATCATGGGCCACGTCGACCACGGCAAGACCTCGCTGCTCGACTACATACGTCGCGCCAAGGTCGCCGCGGGCGAGGCCGGCGGCATCACGCAGCACATCGGCGCGTACCACGTGACGACCGACAAGGGCGTGATCACCTTCCTCGACACGCCGGGCCACGCGGCGTTCACGTCGATGCGTGCGCGCGGCGCCAAGCTGACCGACATCGTCGTGCTCGTCGTGGCGGCCGATGACGGCGTCATGCCGCAGACCGTCGAAGCGGTCAAGCATGCGCGCGCCGCGGGCGTGCCGATCATCGTCGCGGTCAACAAGATGGACAAGTCCGAGGCCAACCCGGACAACGTCAAGCAGGGCCTGGTGCAGCACGAAGTCGTGCCGGAAGAGTGGGGCGGCGACACGCAGTTCGTGCCGCTGTCGGCCAAGACTGGCATGGGCGTGGACGCGCTGCTCGACGCGATCCTCGTGCAGTCCGAAGTGCTGGAACTGCAGGCCGCGCGCGACGGCCGCGCCGCCGGCGTGGTCATCGAGTCCAGCCTCGACAAGGGCCGCGGACCGGTCGCGACCGTGCTCGTGCAGAGCGGCACGCTCAGGCGCGGCGACTTCCTGGTCTGCGGTGTGGAATACGGCCGTGTGCGTGCGATGTTCAACGAGTCCGGCCAGCAGGTGAACGAGGCGGGTCCGTCGATTCCGGTGCAGGTGCTCGGTCTGTCGGGCGTGCCCGACGCCGGCGACGATTTCGTCTCGGTCGCCGACGAGCGCCTGGCCAAGGACGTGGCCCAGCAGCGCAACCAGAAGCGCCGCGAGTCGCGCCTGATCAAGCAGAGCACCAGGCTCGAAGACATCATGGCGACGATGACCCAGGGCGGCGAGCAGCAGACGCTGAACCTCGTCGTCAAGGCCGACGTGCAGGGTTCCGCCGAAGCGTTGCGCGACGCGCTGACCAAGCTGACCAACGAACTGGTCAAGGTCAACGTGATCGTCTCGGGCGTCGGCGGCATCACCGAATCGGACGCGACCCTGGCGGCCGCGTCGAAAGCCACCATCATCGGCTTCAACGTCCGTGCCGACGCGTCGGCGCGCAAGGTCATCGAGGCCAACGGCCTGGATCTGCGCTACTTCTCGATCATCTATGACGTGATCGACCAGGTGAAGCAGGTCGCCTCGGGTCTGCTCGGCACCGAGGTGCGCGAAGAGATCATCGGCGTGGCCCAGGTCCGCGAGGTGTTCCGCAGCTCGAAGTTCGGTGCGGTGGCCGGCTGCATGGTCATCGAGGGCTTCGTCAAGCGCAACAAGCCGATCCGCGTGCTGCGCGACAACACCGTGATCTTCCAGGGCGAGCTCGAATCGCTGCGCCGCTTCAAGGACATCGTCGACGAAGTGCGCAACGGCATGGAGTGCGGCATCGCGGTCAAGCAGTACAACGACGTCAAGGCCGGCGACCAGATCGAGTGCTTCGAGCGCATCGAAGTGCAGAGAACGTTCTGAGATCGCTGCAGCGCGGCCGCCGCGGCCCCTGAGCCGGCAGCCCGTTTCCATCGCCTCACCGTCCCCCTGCGCCTGCAGGGGGACGGCTGCTTTCCTGATTCAGGGCGCGGGCCCCAGGACGGCAACGCACCGCGCGGCGGCTATGATGGCCCGGACGCACGCTTCTCGTCCGATCGCACTATCCGCCATTGTCGCCGCCGCACCACCGCGCACGCCGTCAACGGCTTGCCCGCCGCACGGGAGTAGAACGCCATGCCCACTACCTTCAACCGCGCCGACCGCATCTCGGCCGAGCTGCGCCGTCTCGTCGGCACCCTGGTGCACGAGGTGGTACGCGACCACGCTCTGCCGTCGGTCAGCGTGTCCGACGTCGAAGCCTCGCGCGATCTCGACGTCGCGACGGTCTACGTGACCGCGCTGCTTGCCGAGCAGGGCCCGCCGGCGGTCAAACTGCTCAACGAGATGGCCAAGGACTTCCGCCGCGAGCTGTCGCGCATCATGAAGATCCGCCGCGTGCCGGAGCTGCGCTTCCGTTATGACGACTCGGTCGACAAGGGCGAGCGCATCGAGCAGCTGCTGCGCGCCGACCGCGAGCGCGGTCCGGCCCAGGACTGACCCGCCGGGCCGCCGCGCTGCGCTGCGGCCGGCTCAGTGCTCCGCGGCGACCTCCTCGCCGGTGCCGATCGTCCGCGCAATGGTCTCGGCGCGCATGCGCACGTTGTGCGGCCAGCGCGACCACACGCGCAAGGTCGTCAAGGTGTCGGCGGTGAGCCATTCGCGCGCGCCGTCCAGGTCGTACAGGCGGAAGCGCGCGTAGGCCACGTCGCCGCGCAGGTAGGCGATCTGCTGGCAGTCGACGCAGCTCTTGATCATGTACGGCAGCGCCGCCTCGGCATGCAGCATGCCTTCGAACCAGTCGCCGTTGGCCAGCAGGGTCTCGGCCAGTATGCGGCCGCTGTAGGCGCGCACGTCATGGGCTTCCGCCGGCGCGGCGGCATAGGACAACCCGACGAATCGCAGGGCCGCGGCGTAGTCGTGGTAGCCGTCGCGATAGAGGCTGGCGAGATCGCCGTACAGGTTGGCGATATGGCGCCGGTTCTTGTCCCGGCCCAGGGTGATGCGCAAGGCTTCGCGCAGCAGCTGCTCGGCTTCGGCCGCGCGGCCGACCTCGAGATAGATATTGCTCAGCATCGAGAGCATGGTGGACAGGTCGATGTAGCTGTTGCCGTAGTTCTTGCGGAAACCGGCGATGCCCTGTTCGTAGGCGGCTATCGCATCGTCGTTGCGGCGCAGCCGGTAATAGGTCTGGCCCAGGCTGCGCAGCGTCTCGATCGCGGCGGCGTCATCGTCGCCTCCGTGCAGCCGCCGGCGCTGTTCGGCCAGCAGCGGGTCGAGCAGCGACAGCGCTTCGACCGGATCGCCGTTCAGCGACAGATGCCGTGCCAGCACCTGCACCATCGCCTCCAGCCGGATCGGCTCCACGTCGGTCCGCTGTCGGAAGCGGTCGTAGCTGCGGCGCAGATGGGCGATGGATCCCAGCGGATCGCCGTCCTGGCGCATGACCTGGGCTTTGAGCTGGGCGATGCGGATTTCCGCGTCGGCGTCGCGGAAGCCCGGGTCGGCGGCGATCGCCGTTTCGGCCGCGGCGACCGTGGTCAGTGCCTCGCGCAGGCGCCCGTCGTGGACGGCCAGCTCGGCGTCCACGCCGAGCTGGCCCACGCGCAGCAAGGTCGGCGCCCGCGGCAGACGCGCCATCGCTTCGCTCGCCAGCTGGGCCTGGGCCCTGGCCGGCTCCTTCATGTCCAGGCGCATGTAGAGCTGCGCCAGGGTCTGACCCACCGCGGCGGTCAGCTCCGCATCCGCCGGCGGCACGCTGCGCAGCTCGTGGGCGGCGCTTTCCAGCAGTTCGCCGGCCGATACGTCGCGGTTCTGCCGGCGGAATGCGGCCGCATTGCCGAACGCCCGGACCAGGAACTCGGTGACGCCGCGGGCATGGTCGCGTTCGCGTTCGGCCACCGCGCGCGCGGCGGCGACGTTGCGCGACTGCGCAATGACGAGAACCAGCGCCGTCAGCGCGACGATCGCTGCCAGTGCGGTCGCCGCCACGGCGATCCGATGGCGCCGCACGAAGCAGCGCAGGCGATAGCCGCGCGCGCTTCCGCGCAGCGCGATAGGCCGTGCCGCGAGCACGTTGCGCACGTCGCCGACGAACGCGTCGACCGAGCCGTAGCGGTCGTCCGGGGGCTTGCGCAGGGCCTTGGCGACGATCAGGTCCAGGTCACCGCGCAGCGCCGCGCTCAGCGACGCCGCATCGGCGTGGCCGCGGCGCGTCCAGCCGTCGCCGCGGACGACCGATTCGCTCGGCCGCGGCGGCTCTTCGCGCAGGATGCTTTCGACGACCGCCGTGCGCGACTTGCCGCTGAAATCCAACGGCGCCGTGCCGCAGAGCAACTGGTACAGCAGGCAGCCCAGGCCGTAGACGTCGGTGGCGATGCCGGTGGCCTGGCCGGCGACCTGTTCCGGCGCGGCGCAGTCCGGCGAGAAGAATCCGCCGTCGATCGTAGCCTCGTTGACCCCGGCCTCGTCGATGGCCTTGGCGATGCCGAAATCGAGCAGCCGCGCGCGGCCTTCGCGATCGACCAGGATGTTGCCGGGCTTGATGTCCCGATGCAGCACGAAGCGCCGGTGCGCGTAGGCGACCGCGTCGCAGACCGTCGCGAACAGCGCCAGCCGCGCGGGCAGGCCCAGGCCGTGTTCGTCGCAGTAGTTGGTGATGCGGGTGCCGTCGACGTATTCCATCGCGAAATACGGATGCCCGCCGGTCAGCTCGCCCGCGTCGATCAGGCGCGCGATGTTCGGATGGTCCAGTCCGGCAAGGATCGCCCGTTCGCGCCGCAGATGCTCCACGACGCGCGCGTGGTCCGGCGCGGGCGGCGCGATCTTCAGGGCCACGCGCTGCACGCTGCCGCCGACGCTGCGTGTGGCGAGATAGACGCTGCCCATGCCGCCGCTGCCGAGCAGGGATTCGATGCGGTAGCCGCCATCCAGTTCCGCGCCGGGCTGCAGCTGGCCCTGCCGGGTGAAGGCGCGCAGGGCCAGGGCGAGGGTGTGCGATCCGCGCACGATGTCCTGGGTCGCCGGGTAGTCGGCGTGGGCCGCGAGCAGCCGATGCACGGCCTCGGCGATCTCCGCGCTGCCGGCCTCGGCGTCGACATAAGCGCCGCGTTCCGCGGGCGGATGCGCCAGTGCTTCGTCGAACAGGCGCTGCATGGTGCGCCAGAGCTGGTGGTCGGTGGTGTCGTTCATGGCTTGGTGCGGGCGGCGACGGCCGACGGCGCCGCGGCGCCGGTGGCGCGTTCGAGGAGGATCGGAGACGGTACGGCGTCCACGCGTCAATGGCCAGGCAGATAGGGGCGCGCGGCACCGGTACGCTCCGTCGCCGCAAGATGACAGAATGGACGGCTGACAGCGAATTTTCCCCGCATGAGCAAGAAGAAAGATCCCACGCCCTGGCGCGAGGTCCACGGCATCCTGCTGCTGGACAAGCCACCGGGGCTCAGCTCCAACCAGGCGCTGCAGAAGGCGCGGCGCCTGTTCCTGGCTGCCAAGGGCGGCCATACCGGCAGTCTCGACCCCATGGCCACCGGCCTGCTGCCGCTGTGCTTCGGCGAGGCGACCAAGATCGCCGGCTATCTGCTCGGATCGGCCAAGGCCTATCAGGCGACCGTGCGCCTGGGCGCGACGACGACGACCGGTGACGCCGACGGTGAAATCCTCGAGCGCCGCCCCGTACCGGTTCTGGACCGCGATGCCATCGAAGCCGCGCTGGCGCCGCTGCGCGGCCGCATCATTCAGGTTCCGCCGGTATACAGCGCGCTCAAGCTGGGCGGCGTGCCGCTGTACAAGCGTGCGCGTGACGGCGAGGACGTCAGCGCCGCGCCGCGCGAGGTCGACGTGTTCCGCCTCGATCTGCGGCACCGGGACGGCGACGAGCTCGAACTCGACGTCGAATGCGGCTCCGGTACCTATGTGCGCAGCCTCGCGCGCGATCTCGGCGAGGCGCTGGGCTGTGGCGCCCATCTGGTCGGGCTGCGCCGGACCTGGGTCGAGCCGTTCCGCCAGCCGCGGATGCACGGCCTGGACGAGCTGGAGCGGCTGCTGCTGACCCAGGGCCGCGAGGCCATCGACGCATTGCTGCTGGATACCGACGCCGGCCTTGCCGCGCTGCCGGTCGTGACGCTGGACACGACGCAGGCGCAGCAGCTGGTCCAGGGCCAGCCGGTGGCCGGCTGCGGTGCGGCGCAGGCGCTGTGCCGCGTGCACGGCCCCGGCGGCCGCCTGCTCGCGCTCGGCGAAGTCGACGCCGGCGGCCTGCTGCGTGTGCGTCGCGGTCTGAACCTGCCGGCCTGAATCCCGGCCCGGCTGCGGCCGGCTGAACGGCCGGGCAATCTTGCAGGCTTGTTGCGCCGCGGGGTCTGGCGTTAAAATCCCGCGGCTCTCTTGACAATTCACCCCCCGCGGGGCTTGTGCAGCGCCATCGAACGTACCCGGTCGCGCTGCACAAGCCTCGTCTAGCTTTCAAGGTCACAAAAAAACATGTTGAACGTCGAACAAACCCAGAAGATCCTCGCCGACTTCGGCCGCGTGCCGAACGACACCGGCTCCCCGGAAGTCCAGGTCGCCCTGCTGTCGGCCCGCATCGACAGCCTCTCCGGCCATTTCGCCAAGCATGCCAAGGACCACCATTCCCGCCGCGGCCTGCTGAAGATGGTCAATCAGCGCCGCCGCCTGCTGGCCTACCTCAAGGCCAAGGACGCCACCCGCTACAAGACCCTGATCGACCGCCTCGGCATCCGCCGCTAAGCGCAACAGCACGAGGAGATGGCAGTGGCGAAAGTAACCAGGTCGTTCCAGTACGGTAATCACGAAGTCACGCTGGAAACGGGCGAAATCGCCCGCCAGGCTAGCGGTGCAGTCATGGTCAGCATGGGCGGTACCGTCGTGCTGGTCACGGCGGTGGCAGCCGGCAAGGCGCGCGAGGGGCAGGATTTCTTCCCCCTCACCGTCGACTATCAGGAAAAGTTCTACTCCGCCGGGCGCATTCCCGGCGGCTTCTTCAAGCGCGAAGGCCGTCCTACCGAAAAGGAAACGCTGACCTCGCGCCTGATCGACCGTCCGATCCGTCCGCTGTTCCCGGAAGAGTTCCGCAACGAGATCCAGATCATCGCGACGGTCATGTCGCTGAATCCGGAAGTCGACGGCGACATCCCGGCCCTGATCGGCGCCTCCGCCGCCCTGGTCCTCGCCGGCGTTCCGTTCAAGGGCCCGATTGGCGCGGCCAAGGTCGGCGTCATCGACGGCCACTACGTGCTGAACCCCAGCGTCAGCGAACTGAAGAACTCCGCGCTCGAACTCGTCGTCGCCGGTACGGCCAACGCCGTGCTGATGGTCGAATCCGAAGCCAAGCTGCTCAGCGAAGAAGTCATGCTCGGCGCGGTCACCTTCGGCCATAACGCGCTGAAGAGCGCGATCGCCGCGATCGAAGCCTTTGCCGCCGAAGCCGGCCGCAAGACCTTCAACTGGACCGCTCCGGCCCGCAACGACGCGCTGTTCGCCGCGCTCGAAGCGCAGATCGGCAACCGCATGGCCGAAACGTTCAAGATCCGCGACAAGCTCGCCCGCCGCGATGCCCAGTCCGCGCTCAAGAGCGAAGTCAAGGCCGCGATCGCCGAGCAGGCTGCGGCGAACAAGTGGACCGACAGCGAAATCGGTTTCGCGTTCGGCGACATCGAATACCGCGCCCTGCGCGACGGCGTGCTCAAGACCAAGGTGCGCATCGACGGCCGCGCGCTGGACACCGTGCGCAACATCGACATCCGCGTCGGCGTGCTGCCGCGTACCCACGGCTCGGCGCTGTTCACGCGCGGCGAGACGCAGGCCCTGGTCACCGTCACGCTCGGTACGACCAAGGACTCGCAGATCATCGACGCGCCGGAAGGCGAGTCGAAGGACACCTTCCTGTTCCACTACAACTTCCCGCCGTTCTCGGTCGGCGAGTGCGGCCGCATGGCCGGCCCGAAGCGCCGTGAAATCGGCCACGGCCGTCTGGCCAAGCGCGGCGTGCAGGCCGTCAAGCCGACGATGGAAGCGTTCCCGTACGTGCTGCGCGTGGTCTCGGAGATCACCGAGTCCAACGGCTCCTCGTCGATGGCCTCGGTCTGCGGTTCCTCGCTGGCCATGATGGACGCCGGCGTGCCGCTGACCGCTCCGGTCGCCGGCATCGCGATGGGTCTGGTCAAGGAAGGCGACGAGTTCGTCGTGCTGTCGGACATCCTCGGCGACGAGGATCACCTCGGCGACATGGACTTCAAGGTGGCCGGTACGCAGGACGGCATCTCCGCGCTGCAGATGGACATCAAGATCGACGGCATCACCGAGGAAATCATGCGCGTCGCGCTGCAGCAGGCCAAGCAGGGCCGCCTGCACATCCTCGGCGAGATGAACAAGGTCATCACCTCGGCCCGCTCGGAAATGAGCGAGTTCGCGCCGCGCCTGCTGACCATGCGCATCCACCCGGACAAGATCCGCGAAGTCATCGGCAAGGGCGGTTCGGTCATCCGCGCGATCACCGAGGAAACCGGTACGACGATCGACATCCAGGACGACGGCAGCATCGTCATTGCCTCGGTCAACCGTGCCGCGGCCGACGAGGCCAAGAAGCGCATCGAGATGATCGTCTCCGACGTCGAGCCGGGCCGCATCTACGAAGGCAAGGTCGCCAAGCTCATGGATTTCGGCGCTTTCGTCACGATCCTGCCGGGCAAGGACGGTCTCGTCCACGTTTCGCAGATCTCCAACGAGCGCGTCGAGAAGGTGTCCGACAAGCTCAAGGAAGGCGACATGGTCCGCGTCAAGGTGCTCGAAGTCGACAAGCAGGGCCGTATCCGCCTGTCGATCAAGGCCGTGCTCGAAGACGAGCAGGGCGCTGCTTCGGCCTGAGCCCGAGTCCATGCGTTACGAAAAAAGCCGGCCTAGCGCCGGCTTTTTTCGTTTCTGCGATCGGAGCGGTGTCGTGCCGTCGCCTGCGTCCGCGTTGCGCCGGTGATGGCGCCATCGCCGGATCCGTTGCGCCGGCGCTGCCCGTTCAGCGCGGTCGCGGCGAGGTCTGCGTCGTGATCAGCTTGATGCCGTGCGCCTTGGCGTAGGGCTCGGCAATGCCCCAGACCTTGTCGTAGCGCTGCTCGAAGCCGGCGTAGCTCTTCGCATCCAGCGCGTGCAATGCCTGCTCGACCTGCGCGGCCGGCGCCTTGGCATCGAGCAGCCGCGCGACCTGCAGATGATCCGTGCGATAGCTGTCGAGCACGAAGCGGTAGAGGTCCAGACCGGCCTCGATCATCGGCCGCGTCTCGTCGGTGCGGTACAGCGCGTCGGCGCGCTCGATGGAGTTTTCGAGCTGGCTGACCGAGTTCTGCAGCAGCTTCTCGCAGCTGTTGAACGCCGCCGGTGTGCTGGCCGGCGGATTGCTGCAGTCGTGCACGCGGAACCAGGCGCTGCCGAACGCGGCGACCGCGTTCGCGTTCAGCGCGGCACGGCCGAAATACTCCTGCGGCGTGTTCGGCACGAAACGGCAGGCCGCCGGCAGCAGCGCGGGCAGGGCCAGCAACAGGGCTGCACCGTGACGGCGCAGGCGGGAGTTCGTGATCGGCATGGCGATGATCCGTGGAGGGCTTTCGTTCGCAGGACGCCGGCGGATTCGCCGAGGCGACGGTGCAGGTCCTGCAGGGAACGCCGGCGCGCCGACGAAACGAACGAGGGCTGCCGGCCCGGATCCGGCGGCAGAGGGGGGCATGCCTGCCGCGCGAACTCCGCGCACCGCCGTCGGCGGCTCAGAGGAATTCCGCTGCGATCACGTCGAGGTCGGTGGGCCGTATGCCCGTGTCGACGGCGAATACCGTGTCGGCCTTGTCCGGATCGGCGACGGCCTGACCACGTGCGCGGACGTGAAGATCGAACAAGGTATGCAGGTCGGTCTTGCGCAGCTGGGTCATGGCTCGCAGCATCAGCGAAACGCCGGCGAGGTGGTTGTGTACATTGTTCGCATAGCGCGGCCGCCGCCTCAGCGCGATGTCGCACCAGATTGCTTCGCCAGCCTGGATGTCGAACAGGATCGGCAGGCAGACGCAGGTATCCGCGGCGAGGTCGAAGCGGTCGTGCACACTGGCGGGCTCGTAGATCTCGCCGCTGGCCGGCGCCCGGCGCGCCATCCAGCCGGCGAAGCATTCCGGCAGGTCGCAGAAAGCCTGCTCGGTGAAGTTGTTGACCGACATCACCACGTAGCGGACGCCGGCCTTGCGGCAGCGCTGCAGGTCGATGTCGATGAACTCGCTCGCGCCCTCGGGGGCGTCGACGATGTCGCCGCTGTGGTGCGCGCCGAAATTCCTGAGGTTGTAGTAGGCCAGCGTGCTGATGTGGGCATAGTCGTCCGCATACAGCGCGGCTGACAGATCGATGTCGACGCGGCCCCTGGCGTTGCGCCACCAGAGGAAGAACCGCAAGGTGGAGCAGTCGGGCAGCGGCATGCGGCTGCCGCGTACGAGCGTACGCAGGGCTTTGGCCGCGGAACGCTGCGAGAACGGCACCAGGAAATGCCGCAGCTGCGGATCGACGTAGCTGCGGCCCAGCGGCGGCAGTTGTGCGAAGCGCCGCAGCAGCGCCTGTTCACTGAGGTTCGCGAAGGCCGTGGCGATCGGTCCGCTGACCGTCGCCCGCCGGTCCTGGATGGCGAACAGTTTGCCGACATCGCCCTTCGGGAAAAACACGCGCAGCGGTGATGCCTGGTCGCGCAGGCGGAAATGCGTCATGACCTGCAGCAGCACGGCCGTCGATACGGCGTCGGCGCAGCCGGCGAACGCGGCCATGACGTCCGCGGCGTCGCCCGTGCGCGCGAGATGATCGAGCCGCCGCGCGAGCTCGCCGGGACGCTGCCGCAGCAGGCGCAGCGCGTCCGCGTGCGCCTGAGCGCTCAGCGCGGTTTCGACCTGCGCGGCAAAGCCGGTGGCGCGTTCGCCGTTGCGCAAGGCCCGGAACGCTTCGGCGGCGACGGGAAAGCGCCCGGCGTATTCGCCGGGATGAAGCCGTTCGCCCAGACGCAGCCAGCGTCCGGTCCAGCGCTGCATGTCTTCCAGTACATTGCCGGCGTTCTCGACCCAGCCGAGCAGGCGCACGCGCCAGGCACGGCGCAGGCGCGTGAACTTCGTCGCCGCGGCCAGCGATACGTCGCCGTCGCTCAATGCCGCCGCGATGCGCAGCACATCGGTTGCGGTACGTATGTTGCGATCGAGCCAGCCGGCGGCATCGTCGCGCGCGGCGCGCAACAGCTGCGCCGCGATCACGGCGAGGTTTTCCTTGCACGACACGGTATCGGGCAGCAGCGCGACAGCGAGGTCCGGCTGCTGCGCGAACAGGGTCGCGAGGTCGGCGCGGTCCTGCGGCGAATACGGCGACCTGGCCCGCAGCAGGCGGTCATACAGCGTCTCGAGGGCGCCGGCCGGCGCGAGCTCGATCAGGCGCAGCGACGTCGTTTCCTGCAGCGGCGGTCGCGGCGTGCGGATGCCGAACTGGTCGGCGAGTCCGAGGTAGTGCAGCAGCGCGTTGCAGTAGAGCTGCGCTTCCGGCAGCGCCATCACCTGAGTCGGAAAATCCGGGTACAGCGGTCTTACCGGCCGGTGCGCGCCGAGCATGCGCTGCAGTTCGCTGCGGATGTCGTGATACAGCACGGCCACGGCCTCGCTGCCGAGCGTGGTCAGGCGCGCGAACAGCGCCGGCGACAGCGAATAACCGAAGGCCTCGAGGTTCTTCTGCATCGTCGCCAGCACACGCAGCGGCGTGTGCGCATCGCCTTCCGGCACGATGACGGCGAGACTCCGGCGCAGCAGCACATCCTTCATGGAATCGCGCGAGTCCTGGCCGCGGGCGGGGAACGAAAAAGGAAAAGGGCGGAGAGCGAAGACCCTAGGTTCGAAGGGAGAAGGAAGGACCTTCATAGCCGCCCGTGCCGAGCATAGGTGCGCCGGCGATGCGGGTGCAAGCCGCAAACCGGCGTTGCATCGCGGGGGCTCGGACCATTGGCGCTCATGACGACGGGGCTGGCGGACGCCGCAGCCGCAGGTCCGGCCGCTGCGTGGCCCGGGCGTCGCCCGCATCGACATGCCGATGCGGTACGCTCGGCAGCCTGACGTTTCGTTGTCGTGCAACAGGCGGCGGGGTAGCATCCGGCCGCATTTCGGAGAGGGCTTATGGCGTCGAATTCCGCGCAAGACTGGATGAACCAGTGGCAGGCGCTCGCACAGCGCTATTGGGACGGCTGGAAGAGCCATGGCGTCACGCCGCCGGGCGGTTTCGGCAAGTCCGACGCGAGCGCGCCGTGGCAGGCGGCGCTGGATCAGTGGACCCAGCTGTTCGGCCAGAGCGCGCAGCAGAGCGATCTCGTCGACCGCGTTTCGGCCAACGCCAAGTCCTATGTCGGCCTGATGCAATCCCTGTTGAATACGGCGATGGGGCAGGACGGCGGCAGTTCGGCGGCGGCCTGGACCGAAGCGCTGCGCGGCGGCTTCAACGTGCCGGGCATGGATCCGTCATTGTGGAACAATCCACTCGGCGCCGGTTTCCGCGATCTGGCCGGGCAGGGCGCCAAGGGCTTCGAGCAGCTCATGGCCGAGTTCGGCCGCGGCGCGGCCGGCCCTATGCGTCAGGAACTGCTGGCCAATCTCGGCATGCCGACCTTCGGCCTCGCGCGCGAGCATCAGGAGCGCTGGCAGCAGCTCGGCGCCGCGCTCGTCGAGTACCAGGAACAGACCAACCGCTACAACACGCTGATCCTCAAGGCCAGCCAGCAGGGTTTCGACCGCTTCCAGTCCAAGCTCGCCGAGCGCGAGGAACCCGGCCGCCAGCTCGACTCGGTGCGCGCGGTCTACGATCTGTGGATCGACGCGGCCGAGGAAGCCTACGCGGAGATCGCGCTGTCGGACGAATTCCGCAAGGCCTACGGCGCGATGGTCAATGCGCAGATGCGCGTGCGCTCGCTGGTCCAGGGTGAAGTCGAACAGCAGACGCGCCAGCTCGGCATGCCTACGCGCAGCGAGCTCAAAGGCGTGGAGAAGTCGCTGCAGGAACTGCGCCGCCACCTCAAGGCGGAGCAGGAATCCGCTTCCGCAGACCTTTCCGGCGAGATCGCCGCGCTGCGCGCCGAAGTCGCCGCGCTCAAGCGCGAGCTGGCCGGCGCCAAGCCTGCCGCCGCGGCCAAGTCCGCCGAGCCGGCCGCCAAGCCGGCGGCCACGTCCAAGAAGACCAAGCGCTGAGGAATCGCCATGGGCCCCATCCGCATCGAACCGCAGAAGGCGCTGGACGAGGCGCTGAAGCTGCAGCAGAAACTGTCGGCCGGCGCGCAGACCCTGCGCGCGCTGGATCCGGTCACCTTCGGCGTCACGCCGAAGGAAGCCGTCTACCGTGACGACAAGGTCACGCTGTACCGCTTCAAGGGCGACAGGGCGCCGACTGCGAAGACGCCGCTGCTGATCTGCTACGCGCTCGTCAACACGCCGTACATGGTCGACCTGCAGGACGACCGTTCGATGGTCAAGAACCTGCTCGCGCTGGGCCAGGACGTCTATCTGATCGACTGGGGCTACCCGGACGGTTCGGACAAGTACCTGACCCTCGACGACTACATCAACGGCTATCTGCGCCGCAGCGTCGACTTCCTGCGCAAGTCCCTCGGCGTCGATGCGATCAACCTGCTCGGCATCTGCCAGGGCGGCGCGTTCTCGCTGTGTTTCTCGGCGATCTATCCGGAGAAGGTCCGCAACCTGATCACGATGGTCACGCCGGTGGATTTCCACACGCCGGACAACATGCTGTCGCACTGGGTGCGCGACCTCGACGTCGACCTGTTCGTGGACACGCTCGGCAACGTGCCGGCGGATCTCATGAACTACTGTTATCTGACCCTGAAGCCGCTGCGTCTGAATCAGCAGAAATACGTCGGCCTCGTCGACATCCTCGACAACAAGACCGAGCTGGAAAATTTCCTGCGCATGGAAAAGTGGATCTTCGACTCGCCCGACCAGGCCGGCGAAGCGTTCCGCCAGTTCATCAAGGATTTCTACCAGGGCAACAAGCTGCTCAAGGGCGGCCTGCGCATCGGCGACAAGGCCGTGGATCTGAAGAACGTCACGGCGCCGGTGCTGAACATCTTCGCCGAGCAGGACCACCTCGTGCCGCCGGCCGCCTCACGCGCGTTGAAGGACGTCGTCGGCAGCGGCGACTACTCGCAGATCGCATTCAAGGGCGGCCACATCGGCATCTACGTCTCCAGCCGCGCCCAGCGCGAAGTGCCGCCGGCCATCCACGACTGGCTGGCCAAGCGGTCCTGATCGTCCCCGTCGCGGCGGCGCTGCAGCCGCCGCGACCTTCGATCGGCAATCCAGACAGCTCCGCCGGCGCGGGCGATGCCGTCGTTCGTCTACGCCGTCCCGGTCATTCGCGTATGCATGCCGTCGGCGACGCGTGGCGGCCGACGCGCGCCTTCTCCGCGGCGTTGCCGGGTGGAGGGTATCGGGCGAGGGGCGGCGGACGCGCTGGCGATTTTGTGCTTAATGCACAAGTTGCCAATGCCGGGCGAGGCCGGGGCGGCGGCAACTGCCGGCAGCCTCGCTTCGCCGCTCTTTCTCCTCGGTAGCGCGAGGAAATCAATGGCGCTGCGGTGGACCGGAAGTCTTTCAGACCGCACGGGTGCCGCGACGCGCGCGCGGTTTCTTCGCAGCGGGAGCGGTCTTCGACGTGGAAGCGGCCTTCGTCGTGGAGGCCGTCTTTGCGGCGCCTGGCCGCTTCGCGTTCGCTGCCGTACCGGACGTGGCGGAGCCGGCCGCGCTCTTCTTCGCCGCGGCCGCCTTGTTCGCAGCGCCGGTCTTTTTTGCAGCACCGGTTTTTTTCGCGGTCGCCTTGTCGGCCACGGCGGTCTTGGCTGCGCTGCGCTTCGCCGCGTCCGGCGCGGCTCGCGCCGTCCCGGCATCGCGCGGCGGCTTCGCGCGCTTTGCGGTCTTCGCCGCCTTGCGTGCTGAAGTCGCGCCGCGTTTCGTCGCGCCTTCGCCTTGCGCCGCTTCGCCGCGCGCGAACGGATTCATCGCCTTGACCCGCTCGGTCACGCGGCCGACCGTCGCAAGCGCTTCCTTGGTTGCCGCGACCGACCATTCCCAGACGCGGCGCTCGTCCATGCCGGTGAACGCGCGGAATGCGTCGACGAGGCTTTCGGCCGGCGCCACGCCCATCTTGGCGAAGGCTTCGGCGCGGCGGCCTATCGCATAGGTGGTCGCGGCGTTGCCCAGCGCGCTGGTCAGCACGCCGACCAGCGGCGCGACGCGGCTGAACACACCGCCGCCGAGCTTGCTGCCGAAGCGGCCGAGCAGGCGCCGGCCCAGCGCGTCGACGCCGATGCTGGCGCCGGCGCCGAGTGCGCTGATCTGCGTGATCAGCGGCTTGCGCAGCGCGTCGGGCAGCGGCAGCTCGTACAGCGCCAGGGTGTCCTCGATGAGCTTTTCCTGGATCGCGCTGACCGCAGCCATGTCGGCCAGTTCGCCGACGGCGTAGCGCAGCAGGACGCCGGCGCCCGGAATCGCGCCGACCAGCGCCGACAGCGCGCCGACGCCGGCAGCCTTGACGCAGGCCGTGCGCAGCAGGGCCTGGAAGCGGGCATCGCGGTCGTTGGCCGGTGCGCGTCGGGCGGGAATCTCCGTGCTAGGCTTTCGCGATGCCATCTTCCACCTCGTCGTTTGCTGCACTCTGGCAGCTGATCCGTCATGCGCGTCCATACCGCGCCCGCTTCGTCGCCGCCAGCCTGTGCTCGGTGGCGAACAAACTGTTCGACGTCGCGCCTGAAATCCTGATTGGCGTCGCCATCGACGTGGTCGTGCGCGGCCAGGACTCCTTCGTTGCCGGCCTGGGCGTGCGCGATCCGCTGCAGCAAGTCTACCTGCTGGGCGCACTGACGTTGGCGATCTGGGTGTTCGAGTCGATTTTCGAGTTCGCCTACCTCGTGCTCTGGCGCAATCTGGCCCAGGACCTGCAGCACGAGCTGCGCACCTCGGCCTATGCCCACGTGCAGAACCTCGACCTGGCCTATTTCGAGGACCGCTCCTCCGGCGGCCTCGTGGCCGTGCTCAACGACGACGTCAACCAGCTCGAGCGCTTTCTCAACGGCGGTGCCAGCGACCTGATCCAGGTCGTCGTGACGGTGCTGGCCTGCGGTGCGGTGTTCTTCGCGATCTCGCCGCAGATCGCCGTGCTCGCGTTCACGCCGATACCGGTCATCCTCTGGGGCGCGTTCTATTTCCAGCGCAAGGCCGGGCCGCGCTACGACCTGGTGCGGGAAAAGGTGTCGGCGCTGTCGGGCCGGCTGGCCAACAACCTCGCCGGCATCGCGACGATACGCAGCTTTGCCGCCGAGCCGCGCGAGCACGAGCGCCTGGCGCAGGAGAGCCTGGCCTATGTCGCGGCGAACCGTCATGCGATCCGGCTGAGTTCGGCCTTCGTGCCGCTGATCCGCATGGCCATCCTGTTCGGCTTCCTGTGCACGTTCGTGCGCGGCGGCCAGCTCGTGATCGAAGGCCATCTGCAGGCGGGTTTCTACGCCGTGCTCGTGTTCCTGACCCAGCGCCTGCTCTGGCCGCTGACGCGGCTGGCCGATACGGTCGACCTGTTCGAGCGGGCCATGGCCTCCACGAGGCGCATACTCGCTCTTCTGAGCACGCCCATCACGATACGCGACAGCGACGCGACCCAGCCCGACCATCCGGCGCGCGGCGACCTGGCTATCGAGGACCTGCATTTCGCCTACGCCAACGGCAGCGAAGTGCTGCGCGGCATAACCCTGCAGATACCGGCCGGCCGCACCGTCGCGCTGGTCGGCGCGACCGGCGGCGGCAAGTCCTCGCTGATCAAGTTGCTGCTGCGCTTCTACGAACCCACGCGCGGGCGGATTCGTCTGGACGGCCGCAATCTGGACGGCTATCCGCTGGGCTGGCTGCGCAGCCAGATCGGCTGGGTCGCCCAGGACGTATTCCTGTTCGACGGCACGGTGCGCGAGAACATCGCCTACGGCCGGCCCGGCGCGAGCGCCGCGGAGATCGAGGCCGCGGCGATCGCCGCCGAGGCGCAGGAGTTCATCCTGCGTCTGCCGCAGGGCTATGACACACCGGTCGGCGAGCGCGGCGTCAAGCTGTCGGGCGGCCAGCGCCAGCGCCTGTCGATCGCGCGCGCGTTGCTGAAGAACCCGCCGATCCTGCTGCTGGACGAGGCGACCAGCGCGGTGGACAACGAGACCGAGGCGGCGATCCAGCGTTCGCTCGCGCGTCTGGCCCACCAGCGCACCGTCGTCGTCATCGCGCATCGCCTGTCGACCATCGTGCAGGCGGACCAGATCGCCGTGGTCGAGAACGGCCGCATCGCCGAGCTCGGCACCCACGCGGAACTCATCGCGCGCAACGGCGCCTACGCGGCGCTGTGGCGCGTGCAGACCGGCGCGGCGGCATGAAGACGGCGTAGGCCGCGGTGAGCGCAGCGAACCGCAGCATCGCGGCGTTTCCGCGGCGAAATACCCTGGCGCAGCCATCAACAGCGTCACGCCGATTCTTCCTTCGACGACCGTTCTTCGGAGGGGACGAACCTCGACGTTGCGGCTCGCCTTCGGCTCACCGGCAACCTACGCTATCCTTGTGCGTTGCCTTTTCGAGCCTGAGCCCATGTCGGAACTGGACCGCCACGACACCATCCGCGCCGTGCATTGGCGCGGCGACCGCCTGAGCCTGCTCGACCAGCGCCGGCTGCCGTTCGAGGAGACCTTCATCGACTGCCGCAGTGCGGCCGAGGTGGCCCAGGCGATCAAGGATCTCGTCGTGCGCGGCGCGCCGGCCATCGGCATCGCCGCGGCCTGGGGCGTGGTGCTCGCGGCGCAGAACGAGCCGCAGGCGCTGGACCAGGCGCTGCGCACCCTGCGCAGTTCGCGGCCGACCGCGGTGAATCTGATGTGGGCGCTGGACCGCATGCAGGGCGCCGGCACCGATCCGGCGGCGCTGGCGGTTGAAGCCCAGGCCATCCAGGACGAGGATCTGGCCGCGAACCGCCGCATGGGCGGACTCGGCGCCGCGCTGCTCGACGGCGGCGGCGTGCTGACCCACTGCAATACCGGTTCGCTCGCGACGGCCGGCTTCGGCACCGCGCTCGGCGTGATCCGCAGCGGCTATGCCGCCGGCAAGATCAGCCAGGTCTATGCCGGCGAGACGCGGCCCTGGCTGCAGGGCGCGCGCCTGACCATGTTCGAACTCGTGCGCGACGGCATTCCGGCCAAGCTCATCGCCGATTCGGCCGCGGCGCATCTGATGCGTTCGGGCGCCGTGCAATGGGTCATCGTCGGCGCCGACCGCATCGCCGCGAACGGCGATACGGCGAACAAGATCGGCACCTATCAGCTCGCGATCGCCGCGCGCCACCACGGCTTGAAGTTCATGGTCGTCGCGCCGTCCTCGACCGTCGACATGGCCACTCCCGACGGCTCGGCCATCGACATCGAACTGCGCGATCCGGCCGAGCTGCTCGGCATCGCCGGCCAGCGCACCGTCGTCGACGGCGCGCAGGCCTGGAATCCGGTGTTCGACGTGACGCCGGCCTCGCTGATCGACGCGATCGTGACCGAACGCGGCGTGATCCACCGTCCGGACCGCCATGCCATGCAAATCCTGTTCGCGCCCGGCCATGGTTGAGTCGGCTGCCGTCCTGCGCCCGCGCCGCGTGGCCGTACTGATTCCCTGCTACAACGAAGCGATCGCGATCGCCGCCGTCGTGCAGGATTTCCGCCGCGCGCTGCCGGGCGCGGCCATCCACGTCTTCGACAACAATTCCCGCGACGGGACGGCCGATGTGGCCGCCGCCGCCGGCGCGACCGTGCACAGCGTCAGGCTGCAGGGCAAGGGCCACGTCGTGCGGCGCATGTTCGCCGACGTCGAGGCCGACGCCTACGTCATGGTCGACGGCGACGACACCTACGACGCGGCCAGCGCGCCGCAGCTCGTCGCGCGCCTGTTCGCGGAAAACCTCGACATGGTCGTCGGCGTGCGCGAACCGATCCATGCCGACGTGCACCGGCCCGGCCATGCGTTCGGCAATCGCATGCTCACGGGCTTCCTGAGCCAGCTGTTCGGCCGCAACTGCTCCGACATCCTGTCGGGCTATCGCGTGTTCTCGCGCCGCTTCGCCAAGTCGTTCCCGGTGCTGAGCCAGGGCTTCGAGATCGAGACCGAGCTGACCGTACATGCGCTGGAGCTCAAGATGGCCGTGGCCGAAGTCGGCACGCCGTTCAAGGAGCGCCCGGAAGGCTCGCACAGCAAGCTGTCGACCGTGCGCGACGGCATCCGCATCGTCGTGACCATGGTGCGCCTGTTCGGCGCCGAGCGGCCGCTCGCGTTCTATTCGGCCATCGCCGGCGCACTCGCGCTGCTCGCCGTGCTGCTGGCCGTGCCGCTGTTCGTGACCTATGCGGAAACCGGCCTGGTGCCGCGTTTCCCGACCGCGATCCTGTCGACCGGACTGATGCTGCTCGCCGCACTGTCCTTCTTCGCCGGGCTGATCCTCGACACGGTCACGCGCGGCCGGCGCGAGCTCAAGATGCTGGCCTATCTCGGCCATCCGGCGCCGGAATAAGCCATGCGGCAATTCCTGCTGTTCTGCGTCGGCGGCGTCATCGGTTTCGTCGTCGACGCCGGGATACTGCGGCTGCTGGTCAGCGGCCTGGGCTGGAACGCGTACGCGGCGCGCCTGCTGTCGTTTCTCTGTGCGGCCACGGCGACCTGGCTGTGGAATCGCCACAACACGTTTCGCGGCACGCGCCGCTACGGCCTGTTCGGCGAATGGGCGCGCTATCTGCTCGCGATGAGCGGCGGCTTTGCCGTGAACTATTCCGCCTATGCCGTCATGTATGCCTTCATGCCGCTGGCGCAGCGCTATCCCGAACTCGCCGTCGCCGCCGGCTCGGTCGCCGGTCTCGTCGTGAACTATGTGTCGTCGCGCTGGTGGATCTACCGCAGCAAGGACAAGGCCGCGCCGGGCTGACTGTGTCAGCCGATCTGCAGTCCGCTGCGCCGCCGCGCCGGCGCCAGCGCCGCCGCCGCGCAGAGCAGCAGCAGCGGCGGAAACGGATGCAGGTAGCGGAACGAGATGATGTGCGAGAACAGCAGCTGGCCGGCGACCAGACCGAGCGCGGCCAGGGCCAGCAGCAGTGCCGCGCTGCGCCGCGCGCTGCCCAGGCGCAGCGCCGCGACCAGGGCCAGCGGCGCCAGCGCGAACAGGCAGACGATGAACCAGGGACCGGCCTGCTCGAAATACGTCGCTGCCGGATTCAGCCGCGCCGGATCGGCGGCGGCGACGTAGCCCAGGCGCTCGCGCAGCGAGGTCTGCATGCCGTCGCTGAGCGGCCGCACGCCGAGATCGTCGAGCATGCGCTGGCGGGTTTCGCCGGCGACGAAATAGTCTGCCGTCGTGGCCAGCCCCATGCGCACGAGGCCCAGCGGATCGTCGGCCAGTGCGCGCGAGACGATCTTGCGCGCGAGCCGTTCGGTGTCGTTGCCGGCGGCGCGGCGCAGCACCGCGATCAGGCCGTCGTCGAGCCACAGCTGCGCCTCGCGAGCGCGCGGATCGGCCAGCGCCGGGCCGACCTGCTGCAGCAGTGCCGGATCCAGGCCGACGCGCTGCAGATGTTCGGGCTTGACCAGCGGTGCGACCAGGCCGAGGCGGAACGTACCGCTGGCCTGCAGATAGCCTGGCGGCCCTTCGGACAGGTAGCCGTACAGCCGCTGATACGTCTGATGCAGCAGCACGGTCGCGGCCACGGCGATGACCAGATGCATGCCGACCCGCAGCCACGAACGGTGCGCGCCGCGCTCGGCCGCGGCGGCCAGCGGCGGCAGAACGCTGAAGCCGAGCACTACCGGCAACAGGCTCATGCGCAACGCGACCGTGACGATGCCGGCGAGCGCCATCGCGAGCAGCCACGGCCACCAGCCGCGGCGCAGGTAGGCGAAGCCGCAGCTGAGCATCGCGAGGAGGCACAGGGTGCCGAGGCTCTCGGCCATGACCATGCGTTCGTAGAACAGCTGCGCCGGCTCGATCGCAACCAGCACGGCCAGCAGCGCCGCGGCGCGCCGGTCCACGCCGAGGTCGGCCACGGCCAGGCGCGCGCAGAGCAGGGCGGTGGCGATGCCGCAGAGACTCTGTGCGACGAGCAGGCCGCCCAGGCTGCCCGCAGCGACCGCCGTATAGCGGATGAACAGGCCGTAGAGGAAGGAGCGGTCCGGCGGAATCCAGCCGGTCAGTGCCGAATGCAGATAGCTTTCCGAATCGCCCAGGAAGAAGCGCTGGGTCGGGTCGGCCAGCATCAGCGCGAGCTTGATCGCGACGAGCAGCAGGGCCAGCACCAGCCAGTAGCGCGGCGACGGCGCGGTGCGGGCAGCGGTCGGGATCAGCAGCATCGTTCAGTGCGGTCCGGTAGGGGAGGCGGCAGGCGAGCGCGGCATGCTACGGGGTAACGGGCACAGCGGGAAGCGGACGCCGCCGCGATGTGTTGCTGTGGCGGACAGTCGCGGCGGGCGCCGGCCGGCCGGCGGTGGCGACGGCGGGCCGCGCGGTGCGGCCGCCGTCGGGTCGTCGGGTCCGCAGCCGGCGCGCGATGCCGGTGGGACCCTCAGCGGCCGTAGGTCGCGGTCAGCGTGGCCTTGGCCAGCACGTTCGCATTGAGCATGAAGCCGACCATGGCGCCGCTCGCGTTCTCGTCCAGCGGCAGCGAATCGACCTTGAGCGCCCAGACCGTGAACTGGTAGCGGTGCGGCTTGTCGCCGGGCGGCGGCGCGGCGCCGCCAAAGCCACTCTGGCCGTAGTCGGTGCGGCCCTGCACGGCGCCCTCGGGCAGCAGTCCGCCGGGGCTGCCGGCGCCGGTCGGCAGTTCAGTCGTGCTCGCCGGCAGGTTCACGACCGTCCAATGCCACCAGCCGCTGCCGGTCGGCGCATCCGGGTCGTAGACCGTGATCGCGAAGCTGCGTGTGCCTTCGGGTGCACCGCTCCAGCTCAGCTGCGGCGAGACGTTGTCGCCGTCGCAGCCGAAGCCGTTGAACACCTGCGCCTGCGGCAGGGTGGCGCCGTCGGCGATGTCGCGGCTGCTCAGGCGGAATTCGCTGCCGCCGGCGCCGACGCCGGTGGCCGAGAGAATGAGGCTGGCGGAAAGAAACGGATGCATGCGGGCAGACTCCGGCTCAGGGAAACGCCGCGCAGTGTAGCCGCTGCGGACACCGCCGCGGCCGGATTGATCTCGATCAAGATGCGGTGAAGCGCCCGCGACTAGTCTTGCACCATCCAACCACGTTGCGAGACCACCATGCGTAGCTATCTCCTGTTCGCTCTTCTGCTCAGTGCTTCGGCCGTGCACGCCGAGGACTGCGTCATCGACCTGAAGGCCGACGACGCGATGAAGTTCGACAAGACCGAAGTCACGGTCGCTGCTTCCTGCAAGAGCATCGAGATCAAGCTGACCCATACCGGCAAGCTGCCGGTCACGGCCATGGGTCACAACGTCGTCATCGCGGCGACGCCGGACCTGCAGCCGATCGCCACCGACGGCCAGAAGGCCGGCGCGGCGGCGAACTACGTCGCGGCCGACGACAAGCGCGTCATCGCGCACACCCCGCTGGTCGGCGGCGGCGCCTCGACCTCGGTCAAGTTCGCCGGCAGTGCGCTCAAGGCCGGTGGCGACTACAGCTTCTTCTGCTCGTTCCCGGGTCACTGGGCGATCATGAAGGGCAAGCTCATCGTCAAGTGATCCCGCGCGGCGGCGCCATTCCCGGCGCCGCCGCTTCCTTCCCGCACGAATCCGCCACCGCGCCGTCCGGCGGCGCGGGACGGCATCGTCCTGTCGCCAGCCTGGAGTCGATGGCATGAGCAGCGCAATGCGCGCAGACGAACGATACAACGACCGCGTGGTACGCCAGTTCACCGTGATGACGGTGGTCTGGGGCATCGTCGGCATGCTGGTCGGTGTCCTTATCGCGGCCCAGCTGTACTGGCCGCAGATCGGCGAAGGCATACCGTGGCTGAGCTACGGCCGCCTGCGTCCCTTGCACACCAACGCGGTGATCTTCGCCTTCGGCGGCTGCGCGCTGATGGCGACCAGTCTCTACGTGGTGCAGAGAACCTCCCACGTGCGACTGTTCTCCGACCGTCTCGCGGCCTTCGTGTTCTGGGGGTGGCAGGCGGTCATCGTCAGCGCCGCGATCACCCTGCCGCTGGGCTACACCCAGGGCAAGGAATACGCAGAGCTCGAATGGCCGATCGACATCCTGATCACCCTGGTCTGGGTCGCCTACGCGGTCGTGTTCTTCGGCACCCTGGCCAAGCGCCGCGTCAGCCACATCTACGTCGCGAACTGGTTCTACGCCAGCTTCATCGTCGCCGTCGCGCTGCTGCACATCGTCAACAACCTGTCGCTGCCGGTCGGCTGGCTCAAGTCGTACTCGGTCTATACCGGCGCGGTCGACGCGATGGCGCAGTGGTGGTACGGCCACAACGCGGTCGGCTTTTTCCTGACCGCGGGCTTCCTCGGCATGATGTATTACTTCGTGCCCAAGCAGGCGCAGCGGCCGGTGTATTCGTATCGCCTGTCCATCGTCCATTTCTGGGCGCTGATCGCGATCTACATGTGGGCCGGTCCGCACCACCTGCAGTACACCGCGCTGCCGGACTGGGCGCAGTCGCTGGGCATGGTGTTCTCGCTGATCCTGCTGGCGCCGTCCTGGGGCGGCGCGATCAACGGCGTGATGACCCTGTCGGGCGCCTGGCACAAGCTGCGCACCGATCCCATCATCAAGTTCCTGATCGTCGCGGTGTCGTTCTACATGATCGCGACCTTCGAAGGCCCGATGATGTCGATCAAGACGGTCAACTCGCTGAGCCACTACACCGACTGGACCGTCGGCCACGTGCATGCCGGCGCGCTGGGCTGGGTCGCGATGATCTCGCTGGGCTCGGTCTACGCGATGTGGCCGCGCCTGCTGGGCCAGGGACAGATGTGGTCCGTCAAGCTCATCGACACCCATTTCTGGGTGCATACGATCGGCGTGGTGTTCTACATCGCCTCGATGTGGATCGCCGGCGTCATGCAGGGTCTGATGTGGCGCGCGACGAACAGCGACGGCACCCTGAGCTACAGCTTCGTCGAATCGCTCGCGGTGACCTATCCGTACTACCTGATCCGTCTGCTCGGCGGCCTGCTCGTCCTGGGCGGCATGGGCCTGATGGCCTGGAACGTCTGGCAGACCTGGCGCCAGGCACGTACCACCGAGGACGCCCTCGTGCTGCCGCCGGCAACCGCCCACTGAGGCCCGCATCATGACCGAACATGCTCACGCAAAAGTCGAAAAGAGCGTAGGCCTCATGGCCGTGCTGATCGCCGTGGCGATCAGCTTCGGCGGCCTCGCCGAGATCGTGCCGCTGATGTACCAGGCCGAAACCATCCAGCCGCTGCCCGGCGTCAAGCCGTATCCGCCGCTGGAACTGGCCGGCCGCGACGTCTACGTGCGCGAAGGCTGCTACAACTGCCATTCGCAGATGGTGCGCACCTTGCGCTTCGAGACCGAACGCTACGGCCACTACTCGCTGGCCGGTGAATCGGTCTACGACCGGCCGTTCCAGTGGGGCAGCAAGCGCACCGGGCCGGATCTGGCCCGCGTCGGCGGCCGCTATTCCGACGACTGGCACCGCGCGCATCTGAACAATCCGCGCGACGTGGTGCCGGAATCCAACATGCCGGCCTATTCCTGGCTCGCGCAGAACGCGATCGACGCCGACCAGCTCACCGCGCATCTGCAGGGCCTGCGCAAGCTCGGCGATCCGTACAGCGACGCCGACATTGCCGGGGCCAAGGACGCCGTGCAGGGCAAGACCGAGCTCGATGCGGTCGTGGCCTATCTGCAGGGTCTGGGCCGTCATGCGCCGACCGCCGATGCGGCCGGCGCCGCGCCGCAGGCCGGAGGTGCGCCATGAATCCGGGCACCGTATCGGGGCTGTGCACGTTGCTGCTGCTGGTGCTGTTTCTCGGCGGCTGGCGCTGGGTCTGGAGCGAGAAGCGGCGCGACGAATTCGAGGCTGCCGCGCGCCTGCCGCTCGAGGACGAGGACAAGGAGACGCATCAATGACTGGGGGCTGGTCGTGGTACGTGAGCGCGCTGGTCGCGCTCAACATCGTGGGCTGCGTATGGCTGATCTGGTGGACCGGGCGGCGGCGTCCGGGTGATCCGTCGCCGGAGCAGACCAGTCACTACTGGGACGGCGACATCACCGAATACAACAAGCCGATGCCGCGCTGGTGGATCATCCTGTTCTACCTGACCATCGTGTTCAGCCTGGGCTACCTGCTGTACTACCCGGGGCTGGGCAGCTGGCGCGGCACCGGCGGCTGGACGTCGGGCCGCGAGCATGACGCCGACCGTGCCGAGAACCAGGCGCGCATCAATGCCGCGTTCGCGCCGTATGCGGACAAGCCGGTCGAGGAACTGGCCAAGGATCCGACCGTGCTGCGTCTGGGCCAGGCCATCTTCGCCAACAACTGCGCGGCCTGCCACGGCGCCGATGCGCGCGGCGCGCGCGGCTTTCCCAACCTGACCGACACGATCTGGCACTGGGGCGGCCTGCCGCAGGACATCCTCGACAGCGTGACCAACGGCCGTCAGGCCATGATGCCGCCGCTGCGCGCGGCGTTCGCCAACGACGCCGAGGTCGACGAGACCGTCGCCTACGTGCGCTCGTTGTCGGGCCAGAACGTCGACAAGGAGCTCGCCGCCCGCGGCGAACCGCGCTTCGCGACGACCTGCGCCGCCTGCCACGGCCCGGAAGGCAAGGGCAATACCCTGATGGGTGCGCCCGACCTGACCGACAGCTACTGGCTCTACGGCGGCGATGCGGCGACGGTGAAGCAGACCATCGTCGACGGCCGCAACGGCCAGATGCCGGCGCACGGACCACTGCTCGGACCGGCCCGCGCGCGCGTCGTCGCGGCCTGGGTCTATGCCCAGTCGCATGCGCAGCCGGCGGCACAGGCCGCGCCGCAATGACCGGCGGTCGCGCCATTCCGGATTGCCCGCCCCGGCCGCGCGTGCAGCGCTGGGGCGCCATCCTCTGGCCGAGTTTCTTCGCGGCCGGGATCTGCACCATCGTGTTCTTCGCGCTGGTCGATCCGCTGGAATGGCGCGATCTCACCTTCCCCGACTGGGCGATCAGCCGGGAATGGGGGTATACGCTGGGATTTTTCGCCTTCTGGACGGCGACCGCGTCGTCCAGCCTGTTCACCTGGCTGCTGCTGCGCCCGGCCAGCCGCTTCAACCGCGGGCGTGACGGCGCATGAGCAAGACGATACCGATCGCGCTGAAGGACGACGAGCCGGTCGGCCTGTACCAGGCCGAGCGCAAGGTCTACCCGCGCGACGTGCACGGCCGCTACGACCGCCTGCGGCGCATCGCCGTGGTCGTGCTGCTCGGCATGTACTACGTGTTTCCGTGGCTGTCCTGGGACGGCCGCCAGGCGGTGCTGTTCGACCTGCCGGCGCGCAAGTTCTCGGTGTTCGGTCTGACCCTGTGGCCGCAGGACTTCGTGTTCCTCGCGCTGCTGCTGATCATGGCCGGCATCGCGCTGTTCTTCTTCACCGCGGTGGCCGGACGGCTGTGGTGCGGCTATGCCTGCCCGCAGACCGTCTGGACCGAAGTATTCCTCTGGATAGAGCGCTGGACCGAAGGCGACCGTGCGCGCCGGATCAAGCTCGACGCAGGGCCGTGGACGCGGGAGAAGGTGCTGCGCAAGGGCAGCAAGCACCTGCTGTGGTTTGTGTTCGCGCTGTGGACCGGCTTCACCTTCGTCGGCTTCTTCACGCCGGTGCGCGATCTCGCCGCGCGGCTGCCGGCCTTCGGCTGGAGCGGCTGGGAAACCTTCTGGACCCTGTTCTACGGCTTCGCCACCTGGGGCAATGCCGGTGTGCTGCGCGAGCAGGTGTGCAAGTACATGTGCCCGTATGCGCGCTTCCAGGGCGCGATGTTCGATCGCGACACCCTGATCATCGCCTACGAGCCGCGGCGCGGCGAACCGCGCGGTCCGCGCAAGCGTGGCCTGGCCGACGTGATCGCGCGCGGCCGCGGCCTGCTGTCGGCTGCCTCGGCCGAACGCTGGATGGCGCAGGCCATGCATTTCGAAAGCGCTGCGCAGCGCGCGCTCGACGTGCGCCGCACGACCGGCGCCTACCAGCAGACCGAGGCCGCCGCGCCGATCACGGCGAGCATCGACGAACTCGGCGACTGCATCGACTGCACCTGGTGCGTGCAGGTCTGCCCGGTCGGCATCGACATCCGCAACGGCCTGCAGTACGAGTGCATCGCCTGCGGCGCCTGCATCGACGCCTGCGATCAGGTCATGGACAAGGTCGGTTATCCGCGCGGCCTGATCCGCTACACCTCGCAGAACGCGATCGACGAAAAACCCTGGCGCCTGCTGCGGCCGCGGGTCTGGGTCTACGGCCTGCTGCTGCTGGTCATCGCGACTGCCTGGGTCTGGGGCGTCACGCATCGCGCGCCGCTGACCGTGGAAGTGCTGCGCGACCGCAATGCGCTGTACCGCACGGCCGTCGACGGCAGCGTCGAGAACGGCTACGGCCTGAAGATCGTCAACAAGCAGCACACGCCGCGGCGCCTGCGCATCAGTCTGGCCGACGGCACGCCGCTGCGCCTGCGCAGCAGCGAGACCGTGGAAGTGCCGGCCGAAAGCGTCTACAGCACCGCCGTCACGGTGGCCGCCGACGCGGGCGTCGTGCACGGCCGCCGCGAATTCCAGTTCCTGGTCGAAGACCTCGACCGTCCCGGCCCGCTGCGCGTACGCAGCGCCTTCTTCGGACCTGCGCCATGACTATCGATTCCCGTGCGCGCCGCGCCTGGCGCGAACCCCTGTTCTGGCTCGTCGCCGGTCTGCCGGCGCTGGGCGTCGTCGCCGGCATCGGCGTGGTCGTCGCGGCCGTGAAGTCCGGCGGCAGCGACGCGCTGAACACCGACGTGCGCCGCACCGCGCAGATCCAGGTCGAGGACACGCGTGCCGACGAGGAAGCACTGCGCCGCGGCCTGTCGGCGCGGCTCGCGTTCGACCAGGACGGCGGCATCGACCTGCAACTGCGCGGCACCGTCGAGGCGAGTGCGCTGCGCCTGCAGCTGCTGCATCCGGCGCGCGCGGAATTCGACCGCCAGACCACCTTGCAGCGCGATGCGGACGGAAACTGGCATGCGCGTCTGGACGGTCTCGCCGGCCACGCCTGGAACTTGCGCCTGGAAAGCGCCGATCACGCCTGGCGTCTGGCCGGCCGTCTGCCGGCCGGTGTGCGCGAGGCCGAACTCGCGCCGTTGTGGCAGCACTAGACCGCAGCGCCATCACTGCCCGCCGCATGGCCACGGTGCCGAGCCAGCTTTTTTCGCCACCGCGCGAGGCGCCGGCGGCGCAAGCTCCGCCCGAGGTCGGCGCAATACCACTGCCGGCGCGCGATGCGCGCGCATCCGCAGACGCTGCCGCCGTCGCCGACAGCGCTTGCTTCCACTGCGGCCAGGCGCTGCCGGCGCAGCCGGTCAGGGTGCAGATCGACGGCGCCGAGCGCGCCGTCTGCTGCGACGGCTGCGGCGCCGCGGCGCGCTGGATCCGCGATGCAGGACTCGGCCAGTACTACCGCCTGCGCCAGTCCGAAGCCGCGCGCGTCGATCCCGACGCCGGCGATTTCCGCGAATGGATGCAGCCTGACGTGCTCGCCGAACAGGCCTGGCCCGTCGCCGGCGGTCTGGCGATCGTCGTGCTGGCCGACGGCCTGCGCTGCGCCGCCTGTGCCTGGCTGATCGACCAGGCGCTGCTGCGCGAATCCGGCGTGCTGGATGTCGCCGCCAACGCGGTGACCGGTCGTATCCGCCTGAGCTGGGACCCGCAGCGCGTGGACCTGTGCGTGCTGCTGCAGCGCCTCGCGGCGCTGGGTTTCGCGCCGGGCCTGTCCGGCGGCAGCGCGCGCGAGCAGGCGCGCCGGCGCGAATCGCGCCGCGACCTGCTGCGCCTGGGCCTGGCCGGCCTCGGCGCGATGCAGGCCATGATGTTTGCCGAGGCGCTGTATCTGGACACGTCTGCGCAGATGCCGCTGGCGACGCGCGACTTCCTGCGCTGGATCACCTTGCTGGTATCGACGCCGGTCGTGTTCATCGCCGGCTGGCCGTTCCTCGCCGGTCTGTTCCGCGGCCTGCGCGAGCGCGCGGCGAGCATGGACGTGCTGGTCGGCACGTCGATCCTGATCGCTTATGCGGCCAGCGTCGTCGCCACCGTGCGCGGCGGCGCCCAGGTCTGGTTCGACGCGGCGGTGATGTTCGTCTTCCTGCTCCTGGCCGCGCGCCAGCTGGAACACTGGGCGCGGCGCCGCGCCGTGGCCCAGGCCGATGCGCTGGCGCGCGCGCGGCCGGCGTTCGCCCGGCGCGAGCGCGCCGACGGCACGTCCGAACGCGTCGCCCTGGGCCAGGTGCAGGTCGGCGACGTGCTGCTGGTCGCCGCCGGCGAAGCCCTGCCGGCCGATGGCGAACTGCTCGATGCGCAGGCAGAGCTCGACGAGTCGCTGCTGACCGGCGAATCGCTGCCGGTGCACCGGCTGCGCGGCGAGACGCTGGCCGCCGGCAGCCTGTGCCGCGGCGCACCGCTGCGCCTGCGCGTGCAGCGCAGCGGCAATGCGACGCGTCTGGCCGAACTGGTGCGTCTAGTGTCTCAGGCGCAGACCCAGCGCCCGCGCCTCGTGCGCGCGGCCGACCGCGTCGCGCGGCATTTCGTGATCGCGCTGTTCGTCGCCGCCGTGCTCGTGTTCGCGGCCTGGTGGCAATGGCAGCCGCAGCGCGCGTTCGAGATCACCCTGGCCGTGCTCGTCATCAGCTGTCCGTGCGCGTTGTCGCTCGCGCTGCCGGCGGCACTCGCCGCGGCCACCGATGCGCTCGCGCGCCGCGGCGTGCTCGTGCTGCGCGCCGACGCGCTGGAAACCCTGGCCGCCGTCGACACGCTGGTGCTCGACAAGACCGGCACCCTGACCACGGCCGCATTCACCTTGGAGCAGGTCGATACCTTCGACGGCCTCGCCCGCGACACGGCGCTGACGATCGCCGCGGCGCTGCAGTGCGATCCGACCCATCCGCTTGCGACCGCGTTTGCGTGCGGCGCTGCCGACGGGACTGCCGACGAGCGCCGCATCGTCGCCGGGCAGGGCGTGGAAGGCCGCGTCGGCACGACGTACTACCGCCTCGGCCGTGCCGGGTTCGCGGCGGCGCGCGCGGACGATGGCGCGGTCTGGCTCGGCGACGGCGCCCGCGCGTTCGCGCGCTTCGTCGTGCACCAGCCGCTGCGCGCCGACGCGGCCGCTGCGGTCGCCGCATTCCGCCGTCTCGGCGTCGCGCTGGAAATCGCCAGCGGCGATGCGCCCGAAGCCGTCGCGGCGACGGCGCAGGCGCTGGACATCGCGCACTGGCGTGCCCGGCAGACACCCGAGGACAAGCTCGCGCGCGCCGAGGCGCTGCAGCGCGAGGGCCACGTCGTCGCGATGCTCGGCGACGGCATCAACGATGCGCCGGTGCTGGCCGGCGCGAGCGTGTCGTTCGCGTTCGCCGGCGGCGCCGCATTGACGCATCGGGCGGCGGACTTCGTGCTCGCCGGCGATTCGCTGCTGCGCGTGGCCGAGGCGATAGCGCTGGCCCGGCGCACGCGCCGCGTCATGCGCCAGAGCCTGGTCTGGGCCGTGATCTACAATGCGCTCGCGCTGCCGTTCGCCGCGCTGGGCTGGATAGCGCCGTGGCTGGCCGCGCTGGGCATGGCCTGTTCCTCGCTGCTGGTCGTGCTCAATGCGTTGCGTCTCGTGAGGAAACCCGCATGACCATCCTGCTGCTGCTGGTTCCGATCAGCCTGTTGCTGCTCGGTGCGGCGATCGCCGCGTTCTACTGGGCGGTGCGCTCGGGCCAGTTCGACGATCTGGACACGCCGGCGCTGGAGGTGCTCCTCGACGATGCGCCGGCGCAGGAAGACGATGCCGGTTGAGACGATGCCGATCGACCTGCTCGTCGCCGGCGCGGCGCTGCTCAGCGGATTGCTCGGCAGCCTGCACTGCGTGGCCATGTGCGGCGGCATCGCGACCGGCCTCGGCGCCGCGGCCGGCGGCGGACGCACGAATTTCGCCGCGGCGCTGCGCCTGAATCTCGGCCGCCTGCTCGGCTATACCATCGCCGGTGCGGCCGTCGGCGCCTTCGGCGGCGGCCTGCTGGGCCTCGTGCGCAACGAGTGGCTGCCGCTGACCCTGCGCCTGCTGCTGGGCGTGCTCATGATCCTGATCGCGCTGCGCCTGTTCGATGTCGGCAAGCGCTTCGCCGTGCTGCATCGCGCCGACACCGGCCTCTGGCGGCTGCTCGCGCCGCTGCAGCGCCGGCTGCTGCCGGCGCGCACGCCGCTGCGTCAGCTCGGCCTGGGTCTGCTCTGGGGCTGGATGCCCTGTGGCCTGAGCAGCAGTCTGCTGCTCGCTGCGTGGCTGCAGGCCGATCCGTTGAATGCGGCCGTGCTGATGGCGAGTTTCGGCCTCGGCACGCAACTGCTGATGCTGCCGCTGACCTGGAGCGGCGTGCATCTGGGCCGGCGCCTGGCCCAGCCGGCATTCCGCCGCACCGGCGCGACCCTGGTGCTGCTGGCCGGCGTCATGACCATGGCCACGCCGTGGCTGCTGCAGATGCCCGGCGCGCATGCGCTGCTGGCCGGCCTGGGCTGCAGCGTGCGCTGATCCGGTTGCCGCGTGTCCCGGTCGCGGCAGCCGGTTGCCGCGTCACGGCGACACGTGAAAATCGCGATGGAATTTCAGCGTGCGGCGCGCGCTGGCGGCAGGCGCGCCGGATCGCCATCGCCGGGCGCCGGCGATTGAAACTGGCAGCTCATTTTCCGCAAGCCGCCGCTCAGTGCCGGCGCGCGGCGGCGTCGCGGGTTTCCTCGCCGCGCCGGGGTGCGAGCAGGCGCAGACGGCGGCCGCGCACGGCGATGACGCCGTCGTCCTGCAGCCGCGTGAAGCTGCGGCTGACGGTCTCGATGACCAGGCCGAGATAGCTCGCGATGTCCTCGCGCGTCATCGGCAGCACGAATTCCTCGCCGTCGCGACCCAGCGCTTCGAAGCGCCGCGACAGGTCGAGCAGGAACAGCAGGATGCGTTCGTCGGCCTGGCGCCGTCCCATCATTTCCAGGTGGTCGTGGCCGCGATTGAGCGCGTAGCCGATCACGCGCAGCAGCTGACGCTGCAGGCCGCTGATCGCGGCGCTGGCTTCGGCCAGTTCGGCCAGCGGCACCTCGCAGACGCGCGCCGCGTCCAGTGCGATCGCGTCGCAGCGGTGCGCGTCGTCGCCGAGCGCATCGAGTCCGACGAGTTCGCCGGGCAGATGGAAGCCGACGACCTGCTGCGAGCCGTCCGCATCGCCGGCGACGGTCTTGAACGCGCCGTCGCGCGCGACGTAGAGACGCGCAGAACCACTGCCGGCGCGGTACAGATATTCGCCGCGGCCGACCGTACGGCGCTTCTTCACCAGCCGTTCCAGGCGCTCCATGTCGTCCGTGGTCGCACCGGCCGGCAGGCACAGGGTGCGCAGCCAGCATTGGGTGCAGGCACGGCGCTGGGATTCCAGATCAATGACGGACGAAGTCTCCATGCAGCAAGCTTAGGCTCCGGGCGACAGCCGCAACGACGGCCGCGACGTTCTGCCGCGACGACCTTGGTCGGGGTGGGGACGGTGCGCCGACGCCGCTTGCGCGCATGGCCGCAACCCCTGTGGTGCGGCCGGCTGTGCAGGCGTCGCCGCCGCGCTGAATTTTCAGATCACGCGCGATCCGCCTTGCGCCGGCGTGCCGTCGTGGTAGGCGTCGAAACACATCGCGACGATGCGCAGCAGGAAGCGCCCGCGCGGCGTGACCGTGATGCGGCGTGCGTCGAGTTCGACGAGCCCGTCGAGCTCCAGCTGCCGCAGGCGCCGCAGCGCGGCGGCGAAATACTCGGCGAAGCGCAGGCCGTGCTGCTGCTCGAACGCGGCGAAATCCAGCTTGCCGTGACACATGAGCTGCTGGATCGCGTCATTGCGGATGAAGTCGTCGTCGTTGAGCGCCAGTCCGCGCACCAGCGGCAGGCGCCCCTCGTCCAGCGCCGCGTAGTAGCTGCGCAGGTCGGCCGCGTTCTGGCTGAACGTGGTGCCGACATGGGAGATCGCGCTGACGCCGAGACCGACCAGATCGCAGTCCGCATGCGTGGAATAGCCCTGGAAGTTGCGCTGCAGGCGCTGCTGGCGCTGAGCCACGGCAAGATCGTCCTCGGGCCGTGCGAAGTGGTCCATGCCGATGTAGCGATAGCCGGCGGCGTCCAGACGCTGCACGGCCAGATCGAGCAGCGCCAGGCGCGTCGCCGGCGTCGGCAAGGTGTCTGCGTCGATCAGCCGCTGCGCGCGGAAGCGCTGCGGCAGATGCGCGTAGCCGTAGATCGCGATGCGGTCCGGCGCCATCGCGACGACTTCGTCGAGCGTACGGCCGAAGCCTTCCAGCGTCTGTCGCGGCAGGCCGTAGATCAGATCCACGCTGACCGAGCGCATGCCGTGGGCGCGCGCCGCGGCGATCACATTCTCGGTCTGCTCGCGGCTCTGCAGGCGGTTGACGGCCTGCTGCACGGCCGGATCGAAATCCTGGATGCCGACGGAAATGCGGTTGAAGCCCAGCGCCGCGAGCAGGCGCACGTAGCCCGGATCCACCGTGCGCGGATCCAGCTCCATGCCGATCTCGGCCGGCCAGGTGCGCTGCAGCAGGAAATGCCGGTCCAAGGTGGCCATGAGACTGGCCAGCTGGCGCGCATCGAGCAGGTTCGGCGTGCCGCCGCCGAAATGCAGCTGCACGACGCGGCGGTCGCGGTCGAACAGGCGCGCCGTCAGCGCGATTTCCTTCTGCAACTGGTCGAGATAGCGCTCGACCTTGCGCGGATCGCGATTGATGACGCGGTTGCAGCCGCAGTAGTAGCACGGCGCCAGACAGAACGGCACGTGCAGGTACAGCGACAGCGGATTCGGAATCGGATGACTGTTGCTTTCCAGCGCCGCGGCGACGAAGTCCTCCTCGCTGAACGTCGGCACGAAGCGGGTCGCCGGCGGATACGAGGTATAGCGCGGCCCGGCCACGTCGTAGCGGGCAATCAGTTCGGGATCGAAGACAGTCTGCGGCGCGAGTTGGGCGTTCATGGCGGCTACTCTGCGCCGGGGCTGCGGCGGTCGCGTTGATCCGGATCAATTTGCGATGGCGCCGGCTACATGCGCAGGGCGCAGCGAGTCGGCCGCCGGCCAAGCCGGACTTGCGAGCAGGCCTGCAGGGCGGCGCGGTCCGTCGGCCAGAACTTGAGGTCATCGCGGGTCGTGAAGTTGCCGATCTTCGGGCTGAAGATCGCGCGGTGCGGACCACCGGACAGCGCCCTGGGCGGCCGGCACGAGCGACGCTGGCGACGAAGCCGCCGGGATGGGCGTGGGCCCAGCTCAGATAGCCGATCTCGTCCAGTCGACGATTTCCACCCTGTCTGTCCCCCGTCCGTCTGCCCCGGGCGTGGCGGCCTGCTGGCCCGCATGCGGGAAGCGCTGGGGGGCGGGACGATGATCCGCTTCTGATCCCGTCGCCTGCGCCTCGGGCCCGGCGAACAATGCCGGATCGACGCCGGCCCTGACCTCCGCGGGCCGGCGCCGTCGAAGCCGGCGCGGTCTTCGCGAAGGGCTTGGAGCAGAGCGGGGCAGGCTGACTCCGATGCCGGATCGCGGATGGTTGCGGCCGCGCAGCCCGCCGCTGTCCTGTCGTCTTCCCGTCCGGCTCAGCCGCCCCCGAGCGCCGCCACGCACTTGAGCTCGATCGCGATCGGCGTCGGCAGCGCGGTGATGCCCAGGGTCGTGCGGCAGGGCTGGGCCGTCGTGAAGTGTTCGGCGTAGAGGCGGTTGTAGGCGGGGAAGTCGCGCGCCATGTCGGTCAGGTAGACGGTCACGTCGACGAGGTCTTCCCAGCAGGCGCCGGCGGCTTCGAGCACGGCGCGCACGTTGGCGAAGACCTGGCGGCATTGCGCTTCGATGTCGTAGGCGACGAGGCGGCCGTCGGCGTCGTACACGTTGCCGGGAATCGTGTTGCTGCCGGGCATGCGCGGGCCCACGCCGGACAGGAACAGCAGATCGCCGACGCGGCGCGCGTGCGGATAGGCGCCGACCGGCGCCGGGGCCTGGCTGGCATGGACGGCTTGGCTCATGAGGTGCGTTCCTTGGTGCTGGCGACCGTGATGTTCTGGGTGTTGACGATCTGGCCGTCGGCGCCGCTGACGCGCACGCGGTAGCGGCCCGGGCGCAGCCAGAGATCGGTGCGCAGCTGGTTGACCGTGCGGAATTTCTGCTCGTTGCCGGTCAGCGACGAATCGTGCAGGCCGATGACGATGCGGTCGGCCGGTATCGCGTCGTCGCCTTCGCCGGCGTAGCGCGCCTCTATCAGGCAGGGCATGACCGAGCGGCAGATCTCGCCGTCGACGGTGTAGGCCTGGCGCGCGCCGCCGAGAGCGAGCCAGCTCTGGCGGCCGTTCTCGCGCGTGTACGGCGGCAGCGCGACGCTGACGTCGTATTGGCCTTCGCGCAGGGTCCAGGGCTTGCCGTCCTTGTCGACGAACGCGACCGCGGTCTTCGGCGTCGCCTTGGCCAGCAGCGCGCGGTAGTAGGGATGATCCTGCGCGGTTTCCACGTGCGGGATCAGCATGGTCTGCTCGACCGTCAGCGGGTCGATGTGCGCGATCTTGCGGAAATGCTGCGCCATGCTCGCGCCGCCGAGGTATTTGCCCGATTCGACGATGTGCGCATAGCCGGCGTTGACGACGACGCGCGCATCGGGGTTGTCCTTGAACACGCGGTTGTACAGATTGCGCGCCTGCTCGCGTTCGCGCGCGTCGCCGACCGCGTCGGAAGCGGCCTCGTAGGCGACCACGGTGAAGCCGAGCTTCAGCGCCGTGCGCACCATCTCCGCGTAGACCGGCTCCTGCGTATAGAAGCCGCTGTCCTCGTTCGGATAGCCGCGCGTGGCGAGGTTCCTGTCGGTCTCGTACAGGGTTTCGGCGGCGAAATGGGTATAGCCGAGCTGCTTGAGCCGCGGCAGCATTTCGACGGTCAGGCTGCGCGTGATCGCGGCGTTGTGCGCTTCGTTGAAGAACACCGCGCGCTGGTCTTGCGAGAGCCGGGCGATGGTGTCGGCAGCCGGTTCGATGTGCCAGGTGGCGCCGTCCAGCGGCGACGGTGCGTCCTGCTTGTCGGCGCCCTGCTGGATCGCGAACGACTGCATCGCGTCCTCGTGCAGGCCGAGATAGGACTGATGCCAGCTCAGGTACTGGCCGAAGATCAGGCGGAACGCCTTGCTCTCGTCGGCGACGTAGGCGGCGCGCATGATCTGGTATTGCGGCAGCAGGCCGCGGACCTTTTCCGCCTGGCGCAGTATGGATTCGGATTTTTCCGCGGCGGCGATCTGCTGTTCTTTCCAGCTCGCCGCCGGTGCCGGGCCGGCGACGGCGGCGAGCAGGGCGAACAGGGGCAGGGCAGTCAGGGTAGTGGGGCGCATCGACAGGCTCCTCGGGCGTCGCCTGCAGCATAGGGCAGCGCCGCCCGCGCCGATTTTGCAGCGCGTGTGCGTTGCCGCAACTGCGCGGCCGCCGGCGCGAACGCGCAACCGGCGTCAAGCGCGGCAACCGGCGGCAGCGTCACTTCTCGCGGGCCGCCAGTCCCGCGAGGGCCGACTGGTAGGCGTCGGCGAGCTCGTCGCGGGCCTTGACGCTCATGCGCAGGTCGGTGATGCGGCCGTCGAACAGGCTGTAGATCCAGCCGTGCACGCTGAGCTTCTGCCCGCGCGACCAGGCGTCCTCGACGATGGTGGTCTGGCAGACGTTGAACACCTGTTCGATGACGTTGAGTTCGCACAGGCGCGCATGGCGCAAGGTGTCGAGCTCCAGCGCGTCGAGCATCGCGGCATGCTTCTGCGCAACGTCGCCGACATGGCGCAGCCAGTTGTCGGCCAGGCCGACGCGCACGCCGGTCAGGCTCGCATGCACGCCGCTGCAGCCGTAGTGGCCGACGACCATGATGTGCTCGACCTTGAGCAGGTCGACTGCGAACTGGATCGTCGACAGGCAGTTCAGATCGGTGTGCACGACGACATTGGCGATGTTGCGATGGACGAACACCTCGCCGGGCTGCATGTCGGTGATCTGGTTGGCCGGCACGCGGCTGTCGGAACAGCCTATCCAGAGGTATTTCGGCGCCTGCTGGTTGGACAGGCGCTTGAAGAAGTCGCGGTCCTGCGCGCGCATGGCCTCGGCCCAGGCCTTGTTGCGTTTGAGCAGATCGGACAGATCGGGCATGGACCGGATTCCTGGGTAAAGCCGCAAGCATAGCGCCGCGGCAGGTAATGACGGGGTGACGACGCGGCGGCGGGCCGCGACCTATTCCAGCGCGATGCAGACGTTCTTGGCTTCGGTGAAGAAGCGCAGCGCTTCCACACCGCCCTCGCGCCCGACGCCGGACTGCTTGACGCCGCCGAACGGGGTGCGCAGGTCGCGCAGCATCCAGCAGTTGATCCAGACGATGCCGCAGTGCAGCCGCGCGGCGACCCGATGCGCGCGCTTGAGGTCGCGCGTCCAGACCGATGCGGCCAGGCCGTAGTTCGTGGCGTTGGCCAGCGCCAGCGCGTCGGTTTCGTCGTCGAACGGCTGCAGGGTCGCGACCGGACCGAAGATTTCTTCCTGGTTCGTGCGGCAGTCCGGACCCAGACCCTCGATGACGGTCGGCGCGATGAACCAGCCGCCGGCGCAGCGGCCGTCGAGCCGCACCGCCTCGCCGCCGGTCAGCACCGTGCCGCCTTCCTCGCGCGCAAGTGCGATGCAGCCGAGCACCTTGTCGAAATGGGCCTGCGAGACCACCGCGCCGAGGTCGCTGCCGGCCTGCTGCGGATCGCCGACGCGCAGCGCTGCGGCGCGCGCGACGAAACGGTCGCGGAATTCGGCGTAGCGGCTGCGCTCGACCAGGATGCGCGAGCCGCACAGGCAGATCTGCCCCTGGTTGGAAAACGCCGAGCGCACGATCGTGTCGAGCTGGGCGTCGCTGCCTTCCCAGTCGGCGAATACCAGCGTCGCGTTCTTGCCGCCGAGTTCGAGCGAGGTCTTGAGGAAGCGCCGCGCGGCGCTCTGCGCGATCTGCGCGCCGACGCGCGTGGAGCCCGTGAACGAGACCGCCTTGACCGCGTCAGCGTCGACCAGTGACTGGCCCGTGCGCGCGCCGCTGCCCTGCAGGATGTTCAGCACGCCCGGCGGAAAACCGGCCTCGATGCTGGCTTCGGCCAGCATCTGCGCGGTCAGCGGCGTGACTTCCGACGGCTTGGCCAGCACGCAGTTGCCGGCGGCCAGGGCCGGCGCGATCTTCCAGGTGAACAGGTACAGCGGCAGGTTCCACGGACTGATGCAGGCGACCGTGCCGAGCGGCTGGCGCAAGGTGTAGTTGAGCGCGCGTTCTTCCATCGCATGCGCTTCGCTGGCCCATTGCGTGATTGCCGCAGCGAAGAAGCGCAGGTTGCTGATCGCGCGCGGGATGTCGACCTGGCGCGCGAGCGCGAGCGGCTTGCCGCTGTCGCGCGATTCGGCCGCGGCGAAATCCTCCAGGCGCTGCTCGACCAGATCGGCCAGGCGGTTCAGATAGCGGGCGCGTTCGTCGGCCGGCAGGCGCGACCAGGCCGGGAATGCGCGCTGTGCGGCCTCAGCGGCCAGCGCGACATCGGCCGCATCGGAATCGGGGCAGCGCGCATAGGTCAGGCCGGTGGCCGGCTCGACGACGTCGAGGTAGAGGCCGCCGACCGGCGCATCGAGGCGGCCGTCGATGAGGTTGCTCAGGGTCTGCAGGGTCATGTCGCGATGGTAGCGCGGCGGCCTGTGCCGCCGCGATCAGGACGGCGGCTGCGACGGCGGCCGCGGCGCGGCCGGGTCGATCGCGCGCGCGCGCCGCGCCGCGATCTCGCGCAGGTGGCGCAGCTCCTGCGCGTCGCGCGGCGGCGGGCGCCCGCCGGCGGCGCGCCACAGCAGCAGCGCATTGCAGAACAGCCAGAGCAGCGCCGTCGCGACCAGCAGCAGGGTGTAGATCAGCAGGCCATCGCTCTGCCACGCATCGCGCGGCGTCGGCGCCGGCAGCAGGCGGAACCAGGTGGTCAGCACGCCGGCCTGGATCAGCAGCAGCACGCCGAGCGGACGGCCGAGGCCGGCGACATGTGCCGGCGTGGCCGAGTAGCGCCGCGACGCCCAGGCTGCGACGGCGCCGAGGGCCAGCGCCAGCAAAGGCGGCAGCGCACCGGAGAGCCAGTACAGCAGCGCGATCACGCCCTGGCGCAGCCAGCCCGCGTAGCCGTCAGCCAGGCTCAGCAGCCAGCCCGCGCGATCCAGCGACTGCAGGGTGTGTGCGGCGTCCAGTCCGATCAGCAGGGTCTGCGCCGCGACGATGGCAGCGAGTATGGCGATGCGGACAGGGGACGCTTGCACGCGGCGCACCTCGGCACGGCTCTCGGCGCCGCGGCGGCGGCGCGTCGCGACAGTGTGCGGTGCGGCGATTGCGGCGGCTGCCGACGGATGTTGCGGCGGCCACGCATCGGCGTTGCCGGCACGACTGTCTGCCGCGGTTTTCCCATCGTCGCGCTGAACTGCGGCCGTACTGCCGCGGCGGCCGTCGCGCGCCGCAGGGAACTTCATGCAATGCGGCTGGCGGCGACCGTGAGCGCGCCGGCGCGCTCCGGTCGGTGGACTCGATGCCGCGCGTCGCGCCGGCTTACAGCGACTGCGTGCGTCCGCCGTCGACCGGCAGATTGATGCCGTTGACGTAGGCGGCGGCCGGCGTACACAGGAAGGCGATTGCCGCGGCGACTTCGGCGGCGTCGGCGAAGCGGCCGGCCGGCACGCTCGCGAGCATGGCCTGTTCGATGTCCTCGCGCGGCTTGCCCGTGGTCCGCGTGCGGTCGGCCAGGATCTGCTCCAGCCGCTGCGTGCGCGTATAGCCCGGCAGCACGTTGTTGACCGTGATGCCGTACGGGCCGAGTTCGCTCGCCAGGGTCTTGGCCCAGCTCGCGACGGCGCCGCGTATCGTGTTGGACACGCCGAGGTTGCGGATCGGCTCCTTGACCGAGGTCGAGATCACGTTGACGACGCGGCCGTAGCCGGCTTCGCGCATGCCCGGCAGCACGGCCTGCAGCAGCGCGTGGCCGGCGAGCAGATGGTGGCCGAACGCGGCGACGAAGGCGGCGGCTTCGGCCGTATGCGCCGGGCCGCCCGGCGGGCCGCCGGTGTTGTTGATCAGGATCTGGAACGGTGCGGCGTTTGCGGTGCTTTCCACTTTGCGGCGCAGCGTTTCGGCATCGGCCATGTCGACGGCGATGTAGCCGTGCTCCTGCGCGGCATGCACGCGCGGCAGCGCCTCGACCACGGGCGCCAGGGTTTCGGCGCTGCGCGCGAGCACGCTGACGTTGGCGCCGAGCAGAGCCAGCTCCTGCGCCGCGGCGCGGCCTATGCCTTGCGAGCCGCCGCAGACCAGCGCGTGCCGGCCGTTCAGATCGAGCTGCATGTCAACCTCCGTCGTTTCAGCCGAGACCGCGGGCGATCTTGTGCACCATGCGCGGCAGCAGTTCCTCGTCGCTGTCGGCGCGCGGCACGTCCATGGTGTCGAGATCAAAGCCCATCAGCGCGGCGTCTTCCTCGTCCAGGCCGTCGAATTCGCGGAAGTCCGCATCGAGCAGCGCCATGCGCGCGGCAGTCTCGTCGTCGTAGCGCAGGTATTCGCCCGTCGCGCCGAGCACTTCGGCAATGCCGTCCTCGCGCACGTCCAGGCGCGACCAGATCAGGGTGTCGCCGAAGCCGGCGCACCACCAGTAGGAATGCGCACGCGGTTCGGCCGCGTCGTCGGGAATCGTCGCTTCGTCGTTCATCGCAGCACTCCACTGATCCGCAGCAGCAACAGCACGAGGGCGCAGGCGCCGCCGATGGCGATGGACCAGGCCGCCACGCTGCCGGGCATTGCCAGGAAACGCAGCGCCTGGTCGGGCGAGCCGCGCCAGGCCAGGCGCAGGAACCAGCCGAACGCGCTCGGCGAGAACGGTGTCTTGCCGAGCAGCGGGCGGTCCTGCGCATGATGGTCGCGCATCTGGGTCGCGACCAGCGGCCAGCTCATGAGATAGGCGGTCAGGCCGAAGATCGCAATGCCCAGTGCGAGCAGCAGGAGAAACAGCACGTCAGCCAACCTCTTCTGTTCGGGCCCTTGGCGTGAAGGGCAGTCCAGCGACGGCCGGGCCGGCGACGGACGGGTGCGCGGAGCAGGCAGCGCGGTACGAAAACCTTACCGTGGGGCCGGCTCCGCCATTTGCTAGAACTCGGCGTGGCCCGGCACGCGCGGATACGGGATCGCGTCGCGGATGTTGGCCAGGCCGCAGGTGTAGACGACCAGGCGTTCGAAGCCCAGGCCGAAACCCGCATGCGGCACGGTGCCGTAGCGGCGCAGGTCGCGGTACCACTGGTAATGGGCCGGGTCGATGTGCATCTTGGCCATGCGCTGATCGAGCAGGTCCAGACGTTCCTCGCGCTGCGAGCCGCCGACGATCTCGCCGATGCCCGGCGCGAGAATGTCCATGGCCGCGACGGTCCTGCCGTCGTCGTTCAGGCGCATGTAGAACGCCTTGATCTGTTCCGGATAGTTCATGACCACGGCCGGCCGGCCGACGTGCTGTTCGACGAGGTAGCGCTCGTGCTCGGTCTGCAGGTCCATGCCCCATTCGACCGGGAATTCGAAGGACTTGCCGGACTTCTGCAGGATTTCCACCGCCTCGGTGTAGTCGATGCGCGCGAACGGCGAGGCGATGAAGTTCTCCAGGCGCGAGATCGCGGTCTTCTCGACGCGCTCGGCGAAGAACGCCATGTCGTCGCCGCGCTCTTCGAGCACGGCCTTGAACACGTACTTCAGCAGCGCTTCGGCCAGATCGGCGTCGGCGGCGAGGTCGGCGAACGCGATTTCCGGCTCGATCATCCAGAACTCGGCCAGGTGGCGCGAGGTCTGCGAGTTCTCGGCGCGGAAGGTCGGACCGAAGGTGTAGACCTTGCTGAGCGCAAGGCAGTAGGCCTCGACGTTGAGCTGGCCCGAGACGGTCAGGAATGCGTCCTTGCCGAAGAAATCCTTGGAATGGTCGATCGCGCCGCTGGCGGTGCGCGGCAGGTTGGCCAGATCCAGGGTCGAGACGCGGAACATCTGACCGGCGCCTTCGGCGTCGCTGGTCGTGATGATCGGCGTGTTGATCCAGTAGTAGCCGTTCTCGTGGAAGAAGCGGTGCACGGCCTGGGCCAGGCAGTGCCGTACGCGCGTGATCGCGCCGAAGATGTTCGTGCGCGGGCGCAGGTGGGCGACTTCGCGCAGGAACTCCATCGAGTGCGGCTTGGGCTGGATCGGATAGGTTTCCGGATCGTCGACGAAGCCGGTGACGTCGACGGCCGTGGCCTGGATCTCGAAAGCCTGGCCCTTGCCCTGGGAGGCGACGACGGTGCCGGTCGCGATGACGCCGCAGCCGGCGGTCAGGCGCAGCACGTCGGATTCGTAGTTCGGCAGCGTGTTCGGCGCGACGATCTGTATCGGGTCGAAGCAGGAGCCGTCGCTGAGATTCACGAACGACAGGCCGGCCTTGGAATCGCGCCGGGTGCGCACCCAGCCGCGCACCGTGATTTCGCTGCCGACCGGATAGGTGCCGGCCAGCGCGGCCTTGATGCTGACTACCGCCATGGATCGTTACTCCGCCAGAACTGGAGGCGCCGCAGGCGCCGGAAAGCCCGCGATGATAGCGGAACTGCGCCGCCGCGGCGGGGCGCACCCTTGGGTTCGGCCAACCGCGTCCCCATGCCGGAACACGCAGGCCTGCGAAGGCCGCACAGTTGGTAGTCCCGGCCCCGGCCTCTAGAATCCGCCCATGTCCATTTCCCTGACTCCCGCCGCGCGCCAGCGCATGCTCGATTTCCTGGCCCGCGATACGAATGCCAAGGCCGTGCGTTTCGGCGTCAAGCGCACCGGTTGTTCCGGCTACAGCTATGTCGTCGACCTGACCGACACGATCGCCGCCGACGACCACTGGGTCGAGGACGCCGGCGTCCGCCTCGTCGTCGACGCCAGGAGCCTGCCGCTGCTCGACGGCACGGCCATCGACTTCCGGAAAAGCGGCCTCAACGCCCAGTTCGTGTTCACCAATCCGAACATGACCGGCGAATGCGGCTGCGGCGAGAGCTTCACGACGGGCTAGTCCCCGCGCCACCACGGCTTGATTGTTCTGCAGTGTATTGACGGTCGGCGATTTTCTGCCGACCGGCGCGCGTGGAACCGGCGGGCGTCCCGGGCCTGCGGGCACGTGAAGGGGCTGAGCTGAGCCGGCGAGGACCACGCCCCCGGCAATCCACTCCCGGAGGCATCGCCGCCGCCGTCGCGAGCGGAAGGCGAGGGCCCGGTTGCACAGCGCAGTTATCCGCAGCGCGCGACGGGCACCTCGCCAAACTTCGACGTGCCGCTCGCGATCGAGCGTGTGAGCGCTTGATCAGCGGAGACGAATCCGGACCTGTGCCGGACTCGTCGGCCCGAAGAATCGTCGGAACGCCGGTTTCTCGAGATTCCCCGATACGGGACGAGCGCTGTCCGGCGCTTCCTCCGGCGGATGCCATGGCAACGACGCAGCCGGCTCAGCAACGCGCGTGCTCTCGCCTGAAGCACTCCGGCATCCGCGGCGTCGCCAACGCACAGGCACCCGGCACCGCCGTTCGCCGCCATTCTGCGATCGGAATTTCTTCCGCCCGACGCTTCCAGCGCGTCGCCCGGCGACGTTCCGGGCCGGGTCATCGCGCGCACCTGCGCCTGCATTGCCCCGGGTGTCTTTCGACCCGCTCCACCGGATTCGTGATGAAAGTCCATTGATTCAAAAGGGATTTCGTCGAGCCCTGCGCTGGCAAGAAGGTTGCTGAATACACAGCGGACGGACGAGAACGGAGGGGGCGCGGGTGACTCGTTCTGTGCAGGAAGTTGCCGCCGACGTCAAACGGTATTGCGACGCGCATCCCGGTGCTTGCGACACGCTCGACGGCATCGCGTGGTGGCTTGCGTTCCAGCGCGCGGCGGACGAGCGGGATGTCCTCGAGGCGGCGATGGCCTACCTGATCGAGCGCCAGGTCGTGACCGCGCACCGTCTCAACGACGGAACGACCCTGTTCGGATGTTCGGGCTGCGCCGCGGGGGGCGCGCCAGGAGCGCAGACCGCAGTCGAGGATCGCGACAGATGATGGTCGAGGCGATGACACTGCTGCTCAGGCAGCTCAACGGCTACGTGGCGCAGGCCGACGGCGACGGTCCCGGCGCGCCCGTGCAAGCCGTCTGGGGCAACGTCGCGCAGATCGAGCGGCCGGAAGTCGCCACCGAGCTCGAGAACCACATCGTGCTGACGCTCGTGAATATCGAGGAGGAACGGGCGCTCAAGAACGGCAAGTCGTTCGTGAGCGTCGGCTCCGACGTGGCATATCGCAACCGCCCTGTCCATCTGAACCTGTTCCTGCTGTTCACGGCGAACTACCGGAACTACGGCACGGCGCTGCGCCGGCTGTCGCAGGTGCTGACGTTCTTCCAGGGCAAGCAGAAGTTCACGCTGGCGAACTCGCCGGGCGCGCTGCCGCAGCCGCCGATCGCGGAGTTCTCGCTCACGATGGATCTCCTGTCGCCGACGCTGGAGGGAGTCAATCACCTCTGGGGATTCCTCGGCGCCAAGCAGGGCGTTTCGGTGCTGTATCGCGGGCGCCTCGTGGCGATCTCCGACGACCGCACTCTGGCGGGCGGCGGCTACATCCGCGAGGTCGACGTGCTGAGCCGGGATGCGACCGCATGATCCGCTACCGCACATTGTTCGAAGTCGACATTGCGCACGACTATTTCACGAGTCGCGGCGAGATCGTGCTCGACGCGCAGTCGGACGCGGACCGGGCCGCGCTGACGGCGCTGTATTCGGCGGCCGACGTTCTCGATATCCAGCCCGATGCGGCGACGCTCGCCACGCTGGCGGGTCACCGGCTGGTGTTCCGCAGCACGCGCACGGGATTCTTCGTCGCCGCGCAGGTCGATGCGTCGACGCCGCCGCGGCCGCTCGTCGCGCCGGGCGGAGCATTCCGACTGGCGTTTCTGCTGCGCGTGCGCGACGCGCGGTTCGCGAACTACACGGAGCTCGGCCAGCCCGCGAACTTCTATCGCTTCGGCAACGACGCGCTGAACCGCGTCGCCGGCGTCAGCTACCTGTCGCGGCCTGTCCCGGCGTTCGATCCGACGCGCCGTTACCTGGCCGGCGATGTTCGCGCCGAGGCGGCAGGTCCGACGTTCGATCTGTTCCTCGCGCTGCGCGACAGCGGACCGGCCGCGACGCCGGTTGCCGCAGACTGGCGTCGCATTCCGGCCGATACGTTCAGCGCGAGCGCAAGCTATCGGTCCGGTGCGGTCGTCCTGGCCGCGAACCGGGTATACCGCGCGCTCGTCGATGCGCCGGGAACCGATCTCACGAACGCGGCGCAGTGGCAGCCCGTCGCGCTGCTCGGCAACCAGTACGCCGGCGCCGCGGATGCGATGCGTGCCGACTTCGGGTTCGCGACGCTCGACATCGCCAGCGCCGCCTTGACCGGCGCCATCGTGCGCGTGACGCGGGCCGGCGCGGCAACGCCGCTTTCCGAACAGCGCTTTGCGGCAGAGCAGGGCACGTTGAGCCGGATTCGGGTCGATCTGCGTGCGCTGCCATCCGGTATCTGCCGTCTCGACGTCCTGGACGACGCGCAGACGCCGCAGCCCGGTCTCACGACGTCGCTGTTCGTCGCCCCCGATGCGCGCTCGGCCGGCGCATTCGGCGTGATCGAGATCACGCGCGGCACGGCGGACTACGCGCTGCTCGACGGCGCCGGCGCACTGCGCTCGCCGCGCTACGTGCTGCGCTTTCTCAATCGCGCCACCCGCTGGCGTTACATCTTTCCTGCCGCGCAGGCCGTCGGCGCTGGTGCGGACGTCGCCGCCGAAGGGGCGGACCAGCGCGTTCTCGTCACCGCTGCCGCGCGTCCGCTGTCGCGCTTCGGCGCGGGATCGCGCCTGCAGGCCGACGTCTCGGCGACACCGGCGTCCGAAGAAATCCTGCTTCCCGCGCCCGAGGTTGACCGCCTGCGGCGCCAGAACGACGAATGGTTCTCCGAAACACATCTTCCGAACCTGACCCTGGGACCGTGAGCCATGCCGCTGAATCTGAGAACTCCGGGCGTGTACATCGTGGAGGAATCGAAGTTTCCTCCGTCCGTGGTGCCGGTCGAAACCGCGATTCCCGCGTTTTTCGGTTACACGCGCAACGCGCAGTACAAGGGCACCGACCTGGTCAATCATCCGGTGGCGGTGAATTCGCTGCTGGAATTCCAGGAGATCTTCGGTCTTGCGCCGGCGCTCGGCGGGTTCGCCATCGCGCTGGACGAGGACGGCAACGTCGCCGCACCCGTCGCCGATCCGGGGCAGGGAGCGAATGCGCGGTTCCGCCTGGCCTACGCGCTGCGTCATTTCTACGACAACGGCGGCGGCCGCTGCTACGTCGTGAGCCTGGGGACCTACGCCGCCAGCGCGGCGACCAGCGACATCGTCGACGCGCATGTGGCCGCGCTCGATGCACTGGCGCGCGAGGACGAGCCGACCCTGATCGTCTTTCCCGACCTCAGCGGGATGCGGCCACCGCCGGCCGCGACACCGGCGGATATCGCCGCCACGCGCGCCGCGTATCACTCGGTGCTGGTGCAGGCGTTGAATCAATGCGCCGAGCTCGGCGATCGCTTCCTGGTCTGCGATCTCTGGGACGGCGACCGGCCCGGCAGCGACGGCATCGCTGCGTTCCGCAACGGCATCGGTACGCGCAATCTCAAGTACGGCGCGGCCTATCACCCGTACATCCAGACCACGATGGCGTGGAGCTGGGACGAGTCGACCATCACGGTCGCGCAGATCGCGCGCCGCAATGACGACGGCAGCGTCACGCGCCCCAGTCCGCACAACGGCATGACGCTGACGGCGCTCAAGTCGGGTTCGCCGAATTCCAACCCGCTGATCTATGCCAACGCGCGCAGCGAACTGGCGCGGTTCAGCGTCACTTTGCCGCCTGCCGCTGCGGTGGTGGGCATCTACGCCACGGTGGACCGTACGCGCGGCGTGTGGAAGTCGCCGGCGAACGAGAGCCTGAGCTCGGTCATCGACCTCAGCGTGCGCATCGACCAGGACCTCAACGACACCATGAACCTGGAGCCGAGCGGCAAGGCCGTCAACGCGCTGCGTGCGTTCAGCGGCAAGGGCTTCCTGGTCTGGGGCGCGCGCACCCTGGCCGGCAACGACAACGAATGGCGCTACGTGTCCGTGCGGCGCTTCTTCAACATGGTCGAGGAATCCACGCGCAAGGCCACCGAGCCGTTCGTGTTCGAGCCCAACGACGCGAGGACCTGGGCCAAGGTCAAGGCGATGATCGAGAACTTCCTGATCATCCAGTGGCGCGACGGCGCGCTGGTCGGCGCCAAGCCCGTCGATGCGTTCTACGTCAACGTCGGACTGGGCGTGACGATGACGGCGCAGGACATCCTCGAAGGCCGCATGAACGTCGAGATCGGCATGGCGGTGGCGAGGCCGGCCGAGTTCGTGGTGCTGCGTTTCTCGCACAAGATGCAGGAGTCCTGATCCATGGCGTACAAGACACCCGGTGTATACGTGGAGGAGATCTCCACTCTGGCGCCGTCCGTGGTGGCGGTGGAAACCGCCGTCCCCGTGTTCATCGGCTACAGCGAACGCGCGCAGAGCGCAGCGGGCGACGACCTGCATTTCGTGCCGACACGCATCCGCTCGCTGCTCGAATACCAGCAGTTCTACGGCGGCGGTTTCACGCCGGCGTCGTATCGCGTCGTCGTCGACACGGCCAGCGGAAACGCCGTCGGCGCGGTATCGCCGCGCAATGCAGCCGACGCCGAGCGGCGCTACTACCTGGCCGCCGCGCTGCGCCACTACTACGCCAACGGCGGCGGTCCCTGCTACGTCGTTTCCGTGGGGGCGTACGGCGACGCTCCGGTGCTCGGCGATACGACCACGCCGGCCGGCCTGCTCGGCGGGCTGTCGCGCGTCGAACCCGTGGACGAACCCACCCTCCTCGTGTTTCCCGACGGCGTCTCGCTCAGCGCGACCGACATGGGCTCGCTGCAGGTCGCGGCGCTGGCGCAGTGCGAGAAGCTGCAGGACCGCTTCGTCATCATGGACCTCGTGCAGGGCGACCAGCCGGTGTCGCTGGCGCTGGATCCGATCGGCAATTTCCGCCAGAACGTGGGCACCTCGTCGCTGCGCTACGGCGCGGCCTACTACCCCTGGTTGCGGACGATCTATCGGCCGGACGTGGATTTCCGCCAGCTCAACCTGGTGACCCCGGCGCTGGCCCCGATTCCGCCGGCCACGATCGACGCGTTGATCAATGACGCGGCGATCGACGGTCTGGCGACCGCGACGCGCGCGGCCGATGCCGCCGTGAACACCGTGGTGGGCACGGTGAACGTCTCCGCGATGACCGGGCCGAACGCGCTGACGCTGACGCGCGCGAACTTCGGACAGCTCGGCGATCACTACGCGAACTTCCTCGCCCTGCTGCGCCAGACCGAGGCTGCGACGCCGGTGGCCACGGTGCGCCAGCGGTTCGCCAACCTCGTGATCCTGGCGCGCGCGGTGGTGCTGGCGCTGCGCGCGCTGCAGACCGCGGCGCCGTCGCTGCCGGCCTCGGTGAATCTTGCAGTGACCGATCTGAGCAAGGACACCGAGCTGGCGGCCGGCATTTCGGCGCTGATCGCCTACGAGAAGAACGCCGGCGTCATGAGTTCGATCTCGACCACGCGCGTGGTCGGCGACGTGGTGGCCAGCTACGCCGCGCTCAACGGCACGCCGTGGATAGCGCCCAATGCCGACGCGACGGCCATCGGCGCCAGCGCCGACGTGTTCGCCGATGCTTCCGTGCGCGCGACGGCGCTGAATGCGGCCTCGGCGCTGCGCCGGCTGTTCGATCCGCCGGCGGCCGCCGTGCTCGCGATCTTCACGAGCGTGGAATTCCTGGCCGACGAAGCGCAGCGCCAGCTGTTCGACAGGCATCCGGTGTTCGCCAACATCCTCGAGCAGGTGACGCGCGCGATGACCCTGCAGCCGCCTTCGGGCGCCGTGGCCGGCATCTACGCGGCGGTGGATCGCACGCGCGGCGTCTGGAAGGCGCCGGCCAACGTCGCGGTCGCCGACATCAGCGGCGTGGCGGTGAAGCTCAACGACCAGGCGCAGGAAGATCTCAACGTCACCAGCACCGGCAAGAGCATCAATGCGATCCGCACGTTCACCGGCAAGGGCTCGCTGGTCTGGGGCGCGCGCACCCTGGCCGGCAACGACAACGAATGGCGCTACGTGCCCGTGCGGCGCTTCTTCAACATGGCCGAGGAGTCGATCAAGAAGGCCACCGAGGCCTTCGTGTTCGAGCCCAACGACCGCAGCACCTGGGTGCGCGTGCGCGCCATGGTGGAGAACTTCCTCACGGTGCAGTGGCGCCAGGGCGCGCTCGCCGGCGCGGCACCGCAGCAGGCCTTCTTCGTGAAGATCGGTCTGGGCGAGACCATGACGGCCCAGGACATCCTCGAGGGCCGCATGATCGTCGAGGTCGGCATGGCGGTGGTCCGGCCGGCCGAATTCATCGTGCTGCGCTTCGCGCACAAGATGCAGACCTCCTAACAAACTTCCCCGGGAGACGAGAACATGGCTGAGTATCCGTTGCCAAAATTCCACTTCGAGGTGCAGTGGGGCGGCACCCGCATCGGCTTTACCGAAGTCAGCGGACTGGAGGTCACCACCGAGAAGATCGAGTACCGCGACGGCGCGAGCAAGGAGTACCACAAGATCCGCATGCCCGGCATGCAGACCTTCGGCGACCTCACGCTGAAGCGCGGCATCTTTGCCGGCGACAACGAGTTCTACGCCTGGTGGAATTCGGTCGCGCTCAACACCATCGAGCGCCGCGACATCACCATCAGTCTGCTCAACGAGGATCACGACCCGGTAGTGATCTGGAAGGTGAAGAACGCCTGGCCGACGAAGGTGACGTCCACCGACCTGAATGCCTCGGGCAACGAGACCGCGATCGAGACGCTGGTGCTGGCGCATGAAGGCCTGACCATGGAGAACGGCTGATCCATGGACCTGAGCTGCCCACATCCGGGTTTCCACTTCCTCGTGGTGTTCGAACTGCTGCCGCAGTTCCCCTACGACACGCGCTGGCAGGAAGTGTCCGGGCTCACCGTGAGCACGGAATTCGAGAGCTGGCCCGAGGGCGGCGAGAACCGCTTCGCGCACCAGCTGCCGAAGAGCCTGCAGTTCGGCGAGCTGACCCTCAAGCGCGGCAAGTTCATGGGGTCGGGCGTGCTGCACTGGGCGCGCAAGGCCCTGGAGCAGTTCGAGTACAAGCCGACCAATCTGCTGATCTCGCTGCTCGATGACGAGCACCTGCCGCTCTACAACTGGTACGTGGTCGGTGCGGTGCCGAAGCGGCTGGAGGTCTCCGGCATCAACGCCGGCAACAACGAGATCCTCGTGGAGACGCTCGCGCTGCAGTACCAGTACTTCAAGTACTACGACCCGGCGAGCGTGGCGCTGGACGCGGCCTCCGCGCTTGCCGGCAGTGTCGGAGTGAGCCTCTGATGCCCGTGGAGATCCGCGAACTGGTGATTCGTGCCACCGTGGATCCGGTCGCGGGCAGGAGCGGCGGTCCGGACAGCTGCGGCATGCCGCAGGGCAAGGACGGCAAGGAAAAGGGCGGGGCGCCTGCCGGCAACGGCGATTCCCCGACCCCGGACGGCGACCTGGTGCAGGCCTGCGTGCGCGAAGTCATGCGCATCCTCGAACGCAAGGGGGAACGCTGATGCTGTTCGACAAGGGCAAGCTCGAGAAGCTCACGCTGCGTGCCTACAAGCCGGCGGCCAACCCCGACGACAAGCCGACTCCGTCGGATGATCCGAAGGACACGTATGTGCTGCAGGTGAATCCGGGCACGTACACGCTCAGCAAGATCATCAACTATTCGCGGCAGACCGGGCAGGGCGATACCGCTACCGAGGCGCTGTACAACAATACGCCGCCGGTGAATCTCTCTTTCGAATTCCTGTTCGACGGCACCGGCGTCGTGCCCGAGCCTTCCGAGCTCGGCGACATTCCGCTCGTCGGCGCCGTCGCGTCGGCGCTGTCCGGCCCGAAGAAGTTCGTGGTCATGGACGAGATCCAGAAGTTCGACCGGCTGGTGTACGAGTTCAACGGCACCATCCACCGGCCGCGCGAGCTGCTCATGGTCTGGGGCACGCTGGTGTTTCCCTGCGTGCTGAGTTCGGCGAGCTACCGCTACACCTTGTTCAGGCCCGACGGCACGCCGCTGCGCGCCATTGCCAGCTGCTCGTTCTGCGAGCACGTGCCACGGGCACTGGCCGAGCGCAAGAAAAACGCGACCTCGCCGGATCTGACGCACCTGCGCGACGTGCGCGACGGCGACACCCTGCCGGCCATGGCGCACGACATCTACGGCAAGCCCGAGCTGTACCTCGAGGTGGCGCGCGTGAACAAGCTGGTGAACTTCCGCCGCCTGCGCCCGGCCAGCCGCGTGGCGTTCCCGCCGGTCGGAGTGAAGGCATGAGCGCGGTTCCCCTCACGCGCCCGACCGACGTCGTCACCTTGACCGTGCAGGTGAACGGTACGGAATTGCCGCGCACCGTGGTCCTGCAGGGCGTGGAGGTGGTCACTCAGGTCAACCGCGTGCCCTATGCGCGACTGCGCGTCGGTGACGGCGATGCGGCGCGCGGCGACTACGCGCGCAGCACCGGCGAGCTGTTCGTGCCGGGCAACCAGATCCAGGTATCCGCCGGTTACCACGGTGAAACCCAGGCCATCTTCGGCGGCGTCATCCTGACCCAGCGCATCGTGTCGCGCGATGGCGCGTCGTGGCTGGAACTGGAATGCCGCGACCCGGTGTTCGTCATGACGCTGGTGCGGCGCAACCGCTATTTCGAGGAAGTCAGCGACAGCGACGTGGCGTCGAAACTGCTCGGAGAGTACCCGGGCTCCGGCGTGAGCGCCGGCGATGTCGCCCGCAGCGACGTCAAGCATCCGCAGCTGCTGCAGTACCAGTCCAGCGACTGGGATTTTCTCGTCAGCCGCGTCGAGGCGGCCGGGCAGCTGTGCGTCGCCGACGCCGGCAAGGTGAGCACGATCACGCCGGCGCTGGACGATCGGCCGGCAGTGGATCTCCAGTTCGGCTTCACCGTGCTCGAATTCGATGCCGAGATCGACGCGCGCACCCAGTCGGGCGCCATCCGCGCCGTCGCCTGGGATCCCGCGGAACAGGCGTTGCAGGAAGCCAGTGCCGCGGATCCGGACTGGAGCGGCAACGGCAACCTGAGCGCGGCCCTGCTGAGCGCTGCCGCCGGCCGCGCCGAGGACGTGCTCTGGCATGGCGGGAGCCTGGCCAACGACGAACTGCAGAAATGGGCGGACGGCGCGCTGCTGCGCACGCGCCTGGCCGCCACGCGCGGCCGCGTGCGTTTCCGCGGCGCTGCGACCGTCAAGCCCGGTGCCGTACTGCAGCTCGCGCGTTTCAGCGAACGCTTCAACGGCAAGGTGTACGTCACCGGCGTGCGTCACGAGTTCAGTTCGGGCAAATGGATCACCGATGCCGAGTTCGGGCTGCCGCGCGAGCCGCATGCCGCGCGCGTGGCCATGAACCACCTGCCGGCCGCAGGACTCGCGGCCGCCGTGCATGGACTGCAGGTGGGCGTGGTCACCGAACTGGCCGACGATCCCGGCAAGGAGCATCGCGTACGCGTGAAGGTGCCGCTGGCCGGCATGGGCGAGCTGGGCGTGTGGGCGCGCGTGGCCACGCTCGACGCGGGCGACAGGCGCGGCACGTTCTTCCGTCCCGAGAAAGACGACGAGGTCGTGCTGGGCTTCTTCCACGACGACCCGGCGCAGCCGGTGATTCTCGGCATGCTCCACAGCAGCCGCAAGGCGCCGCCGCTCACGGCGACGGCCGACAACAACCAGAAGGCCTACGTGTCGCGCAGCGGGCTCACGCTGAAGTTCGACGACGACAAGAAAGCGCTGACGCTGGAGACGCCGGGCGGGAATCGCATCGTCCTCAGCGACGACGACGGCGGCATCACGATCGAGGACCAGAACGGCAACAAGCTCGTGCTGGGCAAGGACGGCGTGGTCATCGAAAGCGCGAAGAAGGCCGTGACGGTCACCGCCAAAACTCAATGGGAAGCGAAGGGCAACACGATCGCGTTCGAGGCGCAGACCTCGCTGGAGGCCAAGGCACAGGGCAAGGCCGAGGTCTCCAGCAGCGGCAACCTGACCCTCAAGGGGTCGATGGTCATGATCAACTGAAGGAACGGACCGACTGCCATGCCGCCCGCCGCGCGCGCCAACGACATGCACGTCTGCCCCATGGTCACCGGCGCGGTGCCGCACGTGGGCGGCCCGGCGTTGCCCGGCGCGCCCACGGTGATGATCGGCGGCATGCCGGCACTGCGGGTCGGCGACATGCTGACCTGCACCGGGCCGCCGGATGCCGTGGTGGCGGGCAGCGGCAGCGTGCTCATCGCCGGCATGCCGGCCGCGCGTCTCGGCGACAGCACTGCGCATGGCGGCAGTCTCGTCGTCGGCTGCTTCACCGTGATGATCGGAGGCTGAGGTGGCCGACAATCCCCAATTCCTCGGCAAGGGCTGGTCGTTCCCGGTGACCTTCGGCAACCAGGGACGCAGCGTCGGCATGGCGCAGGCCGACGACGACATCCGCCAGAGCCTCGACATCCTGCTGTCCACGAGCCTCGGCGAGCGCGTGATGCGGCCGGGCTTCGGCTGGAAGCGCGATGCGCTGATGTTCGAGCCGCTGTCCACGTCCTTCGGGGCGTACCTCGCGCGCGAGATCGAGAACGCCATCCTGTTCTACGAATCGCGCATCGAGCTCAACCGTGTGGACTTCGAGACCGCGACCGACCAGTCCGGAGTGATCCTGATCCGTCTCGACTACACCGTGCGCGCCACCAACACGCGCACCAATCTGGTCTATCCCTTCTACCTCGATCATCCGGAGGCGAAGGCGTGACCATGGATCTCTTTCGCCGCTACGGAAACCTGCTGCGGCCCGACGGCACCAACCAGCTGCAGCGGCTGCTGCCCGGGCTCGAGGCGGACTATGTGGTGCCGGACGAGCGATCGTTTGCCGATCTGCTCGACTACGCGCATCGCGTGGCGGCCGAGGTGCGTTACTACGATCTCTCCGGCCAATCCACCGGCGACTGGCAGGCGCTGCTGGAAACGCTGCTGGTGCCGGGCAGCGACCGCATGCGTCCGACCGGGGAATTGCAGCTGCTGCTGGCCTCGCGCTCGGACTGGCCGCCGCACCTCGTGCTGTTCCTCGCGTTTCTCAAGCTGTTCCAGCACCTGCAGGGCGATCTCAACGAACTCACGCGGCGCCATCTGCTGCACTACTACGGCAGGCAGCTGGGCCTGCTGCATCGCGCGGCGGAGCCCGACTCGGTGCATGCGATCTTCGAGCTCGCGCAGAACGCGACCGCGACGCGGCTGCCGGCAGGCACCTTGCTCGACGGCGGCAAGGACGGCGCGGGCCGTGCGCTGACCTACGCCCTGCAGAACGAGATCGTGGTGAATGCCGCGGCGGTGGCAGGCCTGCGCCGCGTGGTGGTCGAGTACGACATCCAGCATCACCGCCGCGTGTTCGTCGCCGACGGCTTCGCCGCCATCGAAGGGCCGGGCGGCTATACCTTCGGACGCGGCCAGCTGGATCTCGATGTCTCGCAGCGCTTCATGCAGGAAGCGCCGCTGGGCTTCGCGGTCGCCGCGCCGATTCTGAGCCTCGCCGAGGGCGAGCGCCGCATCACCGTGCGCGCGCAGCTGCGCATGGTCACGGCCGATGCGCTGAATACGCAGGGTCTGAGCGACGCGGTCGCCGTCACCCTGTCGGGCGCCGAAGGCTGGCTCACGCCGGATCACGTCGAAGCCACGTTGATGCCCGACGGCGGTTCGGGCCAGCCCGTGCTGGCGCTGACTGTCGAGCTGGGCTCGGCTGCGCCGGCCATCGTCGCTTTCGATCCGGCATTGCACGGCGCCGGCATGGTCAGCGACCGCCCCGTGCTGCGCTGCCTGGTCCGCGGCGCGTCCGGCGCGTTCGATCTGTTCGAGCGCTTCCGCGTCGAACGCATCGACCTCGCCGTCGACGTGAGCGGACTGCGCAACGTCGTGGTGCAGAACGACGAGAGCCCGCTCGATCCGAACAAGCCGATGCCGCTGTTCGGCAACCAGCCGCGCATCGGCAGCGTGTTCTACGTGGGCAGCGCGGAGGTGTTCTCGAAGAAGCTGCAACAGCTGACGTTCAACCTGACCTGGAAGTCGCCGCCGGACGACCTGTTCGAGCATTACCGCTACTACTTCGACACCGTCACCAACGCATTGTCGGACACCTTCGCCAACAACTTCCGCGTCACGGTGGATCTGCTGCACGACCGCGTGTTCCGCCGCATGCTCGTGAATCAGACGCTGTTCGAGCCGGTCACCACCGACGTCAATGCGATCACCGCGAACGCGACCGCGTTCGACTTCGCGCTGCAGGGGCTGAACTATCGCGAGCAGCCCGACCTGCAGGTGCCCGACACCTTCACCGCGCAGAGCCGTGCCGGCTTCGCGCGTCTGGTGCTCAGTGAACCCACGAGCGACGATTTCGCGGTCTTCGCCAGCGAGGTGCCGTTCGAGGCGTTCGGCCATCCGGTATTCGCGCGACGTTACGCCAACCAGGCGATCGCGCTGGCGACCTGGGACTCCGTCGGAAACAAGCCGCATCTGCCCAGCGAGCCCTACACGCCGGTGCTGAGTTCACTGACCGTCGACTATCGCGCGACCGCCAGCTTCGTGCCCAACGACGACCAGCCGGCGGCGTACTTCGTCGTCGGACCGCATGGCGCGATCCGTGCGCCGGGCGTTGCGCAGGCGCGGCTGACGCCAGGCCTGGATGCCCGCGCGGAACTGCTGCTCGGCATCCGCAATCTGCAGCCGCCGGGCGCGATCACCCTGTATTTCGAGATCGACGCGGGCACGGCCACGGCCGCCGATGCGCTGGCCGCCGGCGACACGCGCTGGAGCTATCTCGCCGCCGGCGACGAGTGGCGGCCGCTGAGCGCGGGCTCGCTGCTCATCGACAGCACGCTGGGATTCCAGAGCGCCGGCATCGTCGCGATCGACGTGCCGGCGGAGGCCACGCTGGCGCATCAGAGTCTGCCGTCGGGACTGATCTGGCTGCGCGCCGCCATCGACAAGTCGCCCGACAGCGCGGCGCGCACCTTGTCCATCCGCACGCAGGCGGCGCTGGCCCGCTTCGAGCCGGGAACGGCGACGCTCGCGGATTTCGCGACGCATCTGCGCCAGGGACTGCCGGCGGCGACCATCAAGGCGCTGGTCCGGCGCAACGCCGCGATCCGCAGCGTCGCCCAGCCGCGCGCTTCCTTCGACGGCCGTGGCCCGGACAGCGACGACGACTACATCCGCCGCGCGAGCGAGCGGTTGCGCCATCGGAGCCGGGCGGTCACGCCGTGGGATGTCGAGCGTCTGGCGCTCGAGCGTTTCCCGGAGGTTTTCAAGGCCAGGTGCCTGCCGCACACCGATGCCGACGGCGCCGAGCGCGCCGGCCATGCGGCGCTCGTGGTCGTGCCGAACCTGCGTCGCGGCGGTACGGCGAATCCGCTGGAGCCGCGTGCGGCCGAAGAGCTTCTGGCGCGCATCGACGAATACCTCGACGGCCTCGCGACCCGGTTCCTGACCCTGCACGTGATCCGGCCGGTGTTCGAACGCATCCGCGTCGAAGCCAAGGTGGTATTCACGCGCGGCCGCGACCCGGGCTACTACAGCGGCGTGCTCAACGACGATCTGCGCCGCTTCCTGTCGCCGTGGGCCTATCAGGACGGCGACGACATCCAGTTCGGCGCGCGCATCTATCGTTCGGAGATCCTCGCGTTCATCGAAGGGCGCGAGTACGTCGACCATCTGGTCGGTCTGCGCATCTACCACACCTACGCAGGGACCAAGGCCGAAGGCATCGGCACGATGACCGTCGGCGAGGATTTCATCGTCTACGCGCGGCCCAAACCCGGTCTCGGCGCGATGCGCATCGGCGACGACCTCATCGTCGGGCGCGCGGCCGAAGCGGCCGGCACCACCCAGGCGCACGCGATCCTGGTCTCGCATCCGCAGCACCTCATCACGGCCGTGGCGCCCGGAGAAGAAGTGTGTTCGGGCGTGACCACTCTCGGCATCGGCTACATGACCGTCGATCTCGATTTCGAAGTCGGACTCGGGGCGTCATGAGATTTCCCGCATCAACACGAGCGAGGCAGTGACCATGAGCAATCAAACACGCGACTTCCTCAAGGGCCGTTTCAAGAACGGAGACCGGCCGGATGCCAATGACTTCGCCGACCTCATCGACAGCAGCCTGAACAAATCCACCGACGGTCTGGACCTGGACTCCGACGGCACGCTGATGCTTTCGCGCGGCCTGCGCCTGGGCGACAGCGCGGTGGCCAACATTCCCGGCGGACTGCGTTTCAACGGCGGTCAGGTGCAGGTCAACAACGGCGCCGGCTGGAGCAATATCGGCGGCGGTGGCGGCGGCGGATTCGCGGCCGTGGGCGGCGCGGGCGCCATCGCCTACAGCACCGGACGCGTCGGCATCAACACGGGTGCGGCGGAGCCGGGCGCGAGACTCGAAGTGGTCCTCGGTGCGAACACCGGGCCGGCCGAACAGGTGCGTTTCGGCAACGCCATGGTCGGCAGCGGCGGCGCGGCCTTCAGTTCGTTCGCGGTGTTCGGGCACCAGGCCTTGGGCGCGAACGTCACCGCGGTGAATGCGAGCTTCGCGCTGCGCCAGTCCAACACCGGCGTGGTGCATCTCAATGCGGCGACCGGGCAGGTGCTGAGCCTGCGTCAGGGCGGCAACTCCGTGCGGCTGGGCATCACGGTGAACGGCAACGTGGTGATCGGTTCCGAGTCCGAACTCGCCGGCTCGGGCACGGCGGTGTTCCAGGTCGCCGGCGGCGCGTTCAAGAACGACGGCAACGGCGCCTGGGCCTTCACCTCCGACGCGCGCGTGAAGGAAGACGTGCGCGATCTCGACGCCGGTCTCGCCGAACTGCGTCGCGTGCGCCCGGTGCGCTATCGCTACAACGGTCTGGCGGGCACGCGCGCCGGTCTCGAAGGCGTCGGCATCCTCGGCCAGGAAATCGAGCAGGTGCTGCCCGAGACCGTGGAGAAGCTTGCCGCCGATTCCAATGCCGACGGCATGGACGGCTTGCGCGTGTTCAATCCTTCGGCGCTCACCTACGTGCTGATCAACGCGGTGAAGCAACTCGCCGACAAGGTCGAGACGCTGGAGCGTGCGCTGGATGACGCACGCGCGCAGGCCGCACGGTGAGCGATACGCTGCGCATTTCCACCGCGCCGCCCGACCGGGCGAGCCTGGATTATTCCCGGCTGCGCGAAGACGGGCTGCAGTCGATCCGGCTGTGGGCCGGCGACAGCTGGACGGACCACAACGTCCACGATCCCGGCATCACCTTGCTCGAAGCGGCCAGCTACGCCGTGACCGAGCTGGGACTGAAGCTGCAGCTCGACATCGCCGACCTGCTGCGCAGCGGCGAGGCCCACGGCGAGGCGGAGTTCGAACCGGCGCACGAGGTGCTGCCGGTGGGGCCGGTGAATGCGCAGGACCTGCGCGCGCTGCTGCTCGATCATCCGCTGGTCAGCGACGCGCAGATCTTCCAGCCGGCCGACAACGAGGTCGCGTTCTACGAAGTGGCTGCGGACCCGCCGCTGACCTACGTGCCGCCGCTCCCGGCGCCGGTGCGCTCGCGCACCGGCGGACTCTACGAAGTGCTGGTCGAACTGTCCCGGCGCGAACTCAACAGCAACACCTATGCCTTGCCGGTGCTCGCGGCCGGCGACACCTGGGACATCGAGCTGGCGCTGCCGTACTGGGACGATTCCGAGGCCGCGCCGTTCCGCCAGCCCGTCGTGCTCGACGCCGTCGCCATGGTTCCCGATGCCGGCGAATTCTGGCGTGCGCTGCCCGAGAGCCTGAGCTTCTTCGGCCGCATCCAGGTGAACTACACGGATCTTTCCGGCACGCCGGGCAGCGTTCAGGCCTGGGTGCTGCTGCGCGTGGTGGAGCCGGTCGCGCAGCCCGGCCTGGTGGTGCCGGCGATCCTGGTCGCGGCGCGCGCGGCAATCGAATCGAATCTGCCGGGATCGCCTCTGCCGCAGTTCGCTGTGCGCGTGCGTGACGCGGCCGCCGCTGTCGCCCAGCTGGCCGAATACATTGCAGGCTGGCGCAACCTCGGCGAACAGGCCGTGCGCATCGGGCTGGCACGCGTGCAGGAAATCGGCGTGAGCGCGCGCCTGGAGGTGACCGGCGGCATCGACGTCGAAGCGCTGCTCGCACGCCTGTTCCTGGACATCGACGCGGTGCTGTCGCCGAGCGTGCGTTTCCTGTCGCTGGCGCAACGCCGCGCCGCCGAATCCGATCCCGAGGCGATCTACGACGGCCCGCTGCTGCGCCGGGGATTCCTCGACCGCGCCACGAGCGGCCGGGTCGTGCCGGACGTCATCTACACCTCCGACATCCTGCGGCTCATCATGCGGCGCCGCGGCGTCGGCGGTGCCGACGTGATCGCGCAGGAGAACGTGACGGCGCGCGACATCGTCGCCGTCACCGACCTCACCCTGGCGAACTTCATCAACAACCGGCCGATCACCTCGGGCGCCGAGGACTGCCTGCATCTGGTGCAGATCGCGCGCTATCGGCCCCGCCTGAGTCTGACCAAGTCGCGCATCACTGCCGTGCGCAACGATGCCGAAGTGGCCTACGACACGGCGCGCGTGCTCAGCCTGTTCGATAGCCTGCGCGAGCAGACGGCGCAGGCGGCGTTCACCGACGATCCGTCGCCCGTCTGGCCGGTGATGGCCGGCGACGCGCTGGCAGTGGACGAGTACACGCCGCTGCAGATGGATCTGCCCGCGCTGTACGGCACCGGCGATGCGGCACTGCCGGACAGCGCCAGCGCCGAGCGGCACGCCGCCGTCCGTCAGCTGCAGGGCTATCTGCTGCTGTTCGAACAGTTCCTCGGCGACATGACGGCGCAGCTCGGCAACATCAACCGCTTCTATTCCGGCAACGGCGAAGCAGGAACGACCTGTTTCACGCGCCCGCCGTTCGACCTGCCGGGCGCGCGGCAGCTTCTGCGGCGGTTCCCCGCCGGAGGCGACTGGGCCGCCTTCATCGCCGATCCGGACAATGCCGTGGCCCGCGCGCTGCGTGACGCTGCGGAGACGCGCGAGCGCCTGCTCGACCGGCGCAACCGCGTGCTGGATCACCGGCTCGCGCGCCAGGGCGAGGACGCCGCGGCACTGGCGCAGGAGGTGCACCGCTGGGCGCGCGCCGAACTGGACGTGCGCGCGTTGCCGCCGGCGCAGCAGGAGACGCGGGTCGCCGAGCGGCGCGACGCCGCCAATACGCGTCTGCTCCGGCTGAAATCCGCATTGCTGCGCGAGACGCCGGAACTCAGCGCGCTGCGGCTATTGGCGTTCAGCAGTCCGTTCCGGCGCGATGCGGAAATGCTCGCCGTCGAAAAGGAAGCTGCCGGCTTCCGCTGGGTGCTGAGCCTGGACGGCCAGCCGCGCTTGCGCGGCGCCGCTGCCCAGCCGGGCGAGGTCATGGCCGCGATCTCGGCCGAGCGCGCCCTGGCTTTCGCCGGACGGGCGACGAACTACGCCGGCTTCGATGCGGGCGGCGGCACGTTCCGGCTGCGCCTCACCGACGGCGGCGGCGCCGCGGCGCAGGCGATTGCCGAGAGCCTGCAGAGCTTCGCATCGCTGGCCGCCGCGAACGCGGCCGCGCCGGTGCTGGCGGCGCTGTTCGCGGCCGTGTGCATCGAGGCTTCGCTGTCGCCGCTGGAGCGCCGCGTGGCGCATCACAGCGGAATCCGCCATGCGCGCCGACGGCGCGCGCTGCGTCCGATCGGCGAGTTCTTCGAGATCTTCGACGAACCCGCGCCGCCGGGCTTCGTCGGCCGTCGCTGGCGGCTGCGCGAGACGCTGCCCGCCGGCGCCGTGCTGCTGGCCAGCGACGTGCGCTATGACGACGCCACGGTCGCCGGCGCCGTGGCGCTGGCCGAGCAGTCGGTCGGCCGCGTTCTGCGCTACGGACTGGACGAATGGAACTACCAGGTGGTTCCGGCAGCCGGCAACACGTTCGCGATCGAACTGCGCGATCCCGCCGGCGTGCTGCTCGCGGTCGGGCCGGGCAACTTCGCCAGCGCCACGCTGGCCCAGGCGGGTATCGACGCTGCGGTCGCGCTGCTGTATCGCCAGTACGGCGCCGAGACGCTGTATCTGCTGGAGCACGTGCTGCTGCGCCCGCGCACGAGCGCGGACACGTTCCTGTCGCTGCCCGCAGGCGAGGCGCGCGAGCGCGATCCCTACAGCCATCGGCTATCGCTCGTGCTGCCCTCGGGTTTTGCGCGCAACTTCGCCCTGGACCCCGCCACAGCCTCCCGCGTGCCGGTGACGCCGGATCGCTTCCGCAGCGCGGAGTTCCGCCGGCACATGGAGGGAATGATCCTGCGCTGCTGCCCGGCGCATCTGCTGGTGAAGGTGTACTGGGTGGATCGCGAATCGCCGGCGGGCGCTGCGACGTCCAGCTTCGATACGTTCGAAACCCGCTATCACGCCTGGCTGGACACCGTGCTGATTCCGGGTGCACCGCCCGCGGCGGTGTCCGCCGCACGCAATGCTGTGGTGGAGGCGCTCAACGCGATCGCCGATGACGCCTAACCGCCATCGTATCCAGCGGCAGGTGCTGGAGCTCACCGTCGGCGATGCCGTCGCCGCGCCGCGCATCCAGGAGCAGCTGGCGCGCGCCTGTCGCGAACCGCTGCTCGCCGGCATGAGGTCGGTGTTCGATGCGGTGGCACCGGCGCACGAGCTGCTGCGGCTGGATCGGCTGGAGATCGACGTGGGCCGCATCGAGGGCGGCGACTGGGCGCCGGAGTTCGAGCGGCGCCTGCTGGTCGAGCTGGAGAAACAACTCGGTGGACGTGCCGTCGAGGCGAAGCGCGAGGACGCCGTCGAGATCGTCGAGGCCGGCGGCGCAGAGTTCGAGGCTTTCGCTTTTTTCCTGCGACACGGCCGGCTGCCCTGGTGGGCTGCCACTCCGGATTCGGGTTGGCCGGGAGCACTCCAGGCCGCGGATGCGCGGCGCATCGGAGCATTGCGCGCGCTGCTGCATGCGCAGCCGCGCGCAGTGACGCGCCTGGTCAACGCGCTGGAGGACGAACCGCTCGAAGCGCTGCTCGCGCGGATCGGCCCACTGCGGGATTGCACGCTCGCGCTGCGCGAGCTGCGGCCGTCGGACTCCGCGGCGTCGAATCATCGCTGGCGTCTGAAATTCTGGAATGCGGTGGTTGCATGGACTGTCGCGCCGCACGCCGCCGCCGACGGCGTCGCATTGGTTCACGCGCTGATGGCGGAACGCTGCACGCTGGCGATGGAGCAATCGCGCCGGCGATCCGCTGCGGCGGAGGCATCCGCCAGCGGCAGCGCCATCCCGTTCATCCGGCCGGTGGCCGCGGCGGCCTTGCCCGCGCCCTGGCGCGGGTGGTGCGCAGCGGTGTTCGAGCAGATGGAACAGGCCGCGCCGCTTGCTCCCGTCGGGGCCGAACGCGTGCGGGCGGTTTCCGCACCAGACAGCCAGCGCCAGGCGCCCGGATCGCGCCACGCCGAATCCGCCCTGCAGGAATCCGTCTTTCTGCCGTGCGCAGGAATCCTGCTGCTGCATCCTTTCCTCAAGGCGCTGTTCCACGACCGCGGCCTGCTCGAACGCAGCCAGTTCGTCGACGAGGAAGCGCGGCAGCGCGGCGCACAGCTGCTCGGCTATCTCGCCACCGGCCGCGCCGGGACGCCGGAGTACGAACTGGGTTTCGCCAAGCTGCTGACCGGCGTCGATCTGGACGCGCCGGTGGAACGCGCCTGGCTCGACGAGCCGGACATCACAGCCTGCGACGCGCTGCTCGACGCGGTGCTGGGCCACTGGAGCGCGCTGCGCAGCAGTTCGGCTGCCTGGTTGCGCAGCCAGTTCTTCCTGCGCGACGGAAAACTCGAGACGGTGGACGGCGGTTACCGCGTGACGGTCGAGCGGCGCGCGCAGGACGTGCTGCTCGCGCGTCTGCCCTGGGGCTTCGGCGTGATCAGCCTGCCGTGGCTGGAGCAGCGGATTTTCGTGCAATGGCTGGACTGAAGAACGTGCGGGACGAGATCAGGGAGCTACCGGGACAGGCGACGTCATCATTCCATAGGGAGCAGCTCATGAACGCTGAGAGAGAGAAAGCGAGAGGCAGCCGGCAACTGGGCTTGTCGGCGATGTTGATGGTGATGGCGGCGAGCGTCGGCCCGGGCGTGGCGCAGGCGGACCCGCAGGATCTGATCATCCCGTGCGCGGATTTCCAGTATTCGTACGCGGCGAAGCCGGGCGAAGTGATCACGCCGACCGACATCGAGACCAACAAGGACGCTTACTGGGAGTACACCGGTTCGGGCGGCAATCTGGCCTGTGCGGGCGCAGGCCCTTACACCTGCGCCGGTCTCACGGTGACGGTACCCACGCCGGATGTCATCCATTCGCCGGCCGCCGCCGACGGCAAGACCACGATCACCGGCACGGCGGCGGGACTCGGCGAGCAGGATCAGTTCAGCCTGAAGACCACCGATGCCGTCGACACCACCAAGTCGTGCAAGGGCACCTACCTGTTCCACGTCACCGCCAACGGCGGCGGTTGGGGCGACCCGCATCTGACCACCGTCGACGGCGTGCACTACGACTTCCAGAGTGCCGGCGAATTCACCGCGCTGCGCGATGACAAGCTGGAAATCCAGACGCGTCAGACCGCCGTACCGACGGCCACGATCCCGATCACCAATCCGTACACGGGTATCCGGCACTGCGTCGCGGTGTATACCGCCGTGGCGGCCCGCGTCGGCAGCAGCCGCGTCACTCTGCAGCCCAACCCGAACGTGGAGGAATCGCGCCGGGGCATGGAGCTGCGCGTGGACGGCAAGCTGGTCGTGCTGTCCGACAAGGGCATCACGCTCAACGCGCACAGCGGAGCGTCGGGCGCCGCCGTCGGCGGCATCGACGGCCATATCAGGAAGGGCGCCAACGGCGTCATCGAGATCGTCGACGCGCGCGGCACGCAACTGGTGGTGACGCCGCAGTACTGGAACGGTCCCAACGTCTGGTACCTGAACGTGAACGTGTACCAGACCTCGGCCATCCAGGGCACGCTGGGCAGGATCCCGGACGGCAGCTGGATTCCCGCACTGCCCGACGGCACCTCGATGGGGCCCAAGCCCGAGTCCATCGACCAGCGCTACCAGGACCTGTACGAGAAGTTCGCCGACGCCTGGCGCGTGACGGATACCACGAGTCTGTTCGACTACGCGCCGGGCACCAACACCGCCACGTTCACGCTGGACGAGTGGCCGCGCAATTCGCCGCCGTCCTGCGACCTGCCGGGCCAGATCTCGGTGCAGTCGGCGACCGAAGCCGTGGCGCAGAACGCGTGCGCGGCGGTAGAGGATCCGGTGCGCAAGGCCGACTGCGTATTCGACGTCATGGTCACGGGCAACGAGGGCTTCGGCAAGAGCTACGAGGCCATACAGGCTTTCCGGCCGCTCGGCACCGGCACCTGGTACAGCCCTGCGCCGCCGGCTCCGCGGCCCACGCCGCCGACGACCACCAACGGTGGGGCGGAGGCGGGCGGCGGCATGGCCGAGCTGGTGAAGAAGTGGTGGTGGCTGATCCTGCTGCTGATCCTGATCCTTCTGTTCCTGCTGTTCCGGAAGAAGTAGCCGGAGCGGGAGCGTGAGCGATCCGCGGTCGCGCGCCAAGCCGATGCCGGGTGGATGGTTCATCCGCCCGGCATTGCTCGTGTCGGTCATGACTGATTCTCGGCCGATCGGCAATGCCTGGTCCGAGTCGCAGGTCATCGGCTTCGTCCTCGCGCCCGCCCGCCCGACGCGGGCTGCCGATTCCGGACATCCGCCAATCGACGTCGCCCACCGGTATCGGGCGCTCCGGCAGCTCGCCGGTGCAGCGCTTCGCCGACGGTCCATCGCATCAACCTCGCGAGGTGGCCCATGAGCAGGCGTAGACGCAGGCATGTCGACGGCACGCAGAACCGCGGTGCGGGATTCTTCAAGCCGCACAGCGGTTCGGCGGCCGACGATCCGTTCTTCAAGCCCACTGCAGCCAGCGACGCGCCGAAGGTGCAGAAGGAGGACGCGCCGGCTGCCGGGGCCGAGGAAGAGAAGAAGGAGCCGATCACCGAAGGTCTCAAGACCGTCGGCGAGAAACTCGTCGAGAACGAGTCGTTCAAGAAGTGGTACGAGCCGCGGCTCGCAGGCCTGAAGTACACGCTGTGGGACAAGGCAAGTCCCGCCGACAAGGCGGCGATGCTGAGCTTCCTCGGCGTGAACCTCGGCGTGGCCGGCCTCGCGTTCGCATCGAACCGGCAACTGCGCGAAACCCTCTCCGGCGTGAATATCGGCAAGCTGATGGGACTTGTTCCGTACTCACCCATCAACGGCTTCAGCTACAAACTGCCCGGTGCCGGCAAGAGCGCGACGGAGTTCACGGCCGACTTCACCCTGGATCCATATCTGGATCTGTGGAAAAAAAGACCGTCCTTCCTGCCGTCGGGTGCGAGCTTCGGCCTCGAATCGAGCTACGACCCGAACGGCCGTGGTTTCAACCTGACCGGCGGGAAGTTCGGCCTGGATTTCTTCGACGGCGCGCTGAAAGCCGAAGGCAAGACGTTCAAGTCGCTGAGTCCGTATCCCATGCTCATGCCCGGCATGGGGCCGGGATTCGAACCAACCTGGCTGATGAATCAGACGCCGGGGATGCCGGACCTGAAGGCTTCGGGATTCCAGTTCATGCTGAACGCGGATCTGCTGAAGTTGTTTCCCGGCCTGAAGAAGCGGTTCTGAGGTCCGCATGCACACGCATTCCCCGGCGAAGGATTCGGCCAGCCACACGACGCAGCCGTTCTTTGCCTCGCACGTGCCGCCGGCGGCCAGTTTCTTCTCGAATCCCGCGGCCGCCGAATTCGTGCAGCGCAAGTGCGATGCCTGTGACGCCGAGCGGCCGCTCCAGCCGCAGCTCCAGGCCGGCCCGGTCGACGATCCGCTGGAGATTGCAGCGGATGCGATGGCCGATCGCGCCGTTCAGCGCCAGGCGGTCGACGCGGGCGGGTTCGACGCCGATGCGCTGCAGGCGAAGTCGGATCGCTCGATACGGCGCGAATGCGCCTCTGGCTATAGTGGGCGAAGCATCCAGCCGCAGCTCGAAGTCGGCCCGGTCGATGATCCGCTGGAGATCGAAGCGGATGCGATGGCGGATCGCGTCGTGCGCCGCCAGGCGGCCGGCACCGGCGGAATCGACGCCGATGCGCCGCCACTGCAGGCGAAGGCGGATCAGGTGGTGCAGCGCCAGTGCGCGTCGTGCCAGAGTGACCGAAGGATTCTGCCGCAGCTCGAGATCGGTCCGGTCGACGATCCGCTGGAGGTCGAAGCGGATGCGATGGCCGACCATGTGGTGCGGCGTCAGGCCGCCGACCGCAACGACGAAGGCTCGCCGGATCGTCGGGCCTGGGCCAAGACCGGCAGCGCGGATTCGTCGGCATCGGCCGGCGATGGCCTGGAGTCTGCACTCGCCCATTCCAGCGGTTCCGGGGCACCGCTGGCGTCCCCGACGCGCGACCGGATGGAGGACGCTTTCGGAGCGGACTTCTCCGCGGTGCGGATACATACGGGGTCCGCGTCGTCGGCGATGAACGAGGAGATCGGTGCGCGGGCGTTCACCTATGGCACCGATATCCATTTCAACGACGGCGAGTACCAGCCGGGAACGCAGCGCGGCGCGCACCTGCTGGCCCATGAACTCACGCACGTGGTGCAGCAGAACAGCGGCGTGCAGCGCGCGCCCAAGCGCCTGCAGCGCAAGCTGCTCGTGTTCGGTCCGACGACCGGAATCCCGAGCGGCACCTTGATCCACAACTACGGCGTGCTGCCGCAATTCGTCCAGGCGGGCCTGAACCCCGGAGTCTGGACCGAGCCTGGAATACCCGGCGCCAACAAGGACGTCGTCGGCCTGGGGCTCAAGGGCGAGCCCGACTTCTACCGCGACAACGGCGTCAACGGCGTGCCGATCGGCATCAACCAGCGCAAGGTCGGCGGTTTCCAGAACATGAACGTCGCCGCCGCGGCGCCGAAGAAGCCGCTCAGTCCGGGTGGTTCGGTGCAGGATCTGGGCAATGCGCCGTCGGATATCGAACTCGGCGATCTCAAGCCCGGCCACTCGCCGGAAGAACAGCTGGGCAGGCTGCAGATCAGGAATTACATCAAGGGCATCGAGAACACGGCCAACGCCGTGAACAGCTATCAGCAACTGCACGGACATGCGGACCGGTGGAGTCCCGCGCCCAAGGCGCGGCCCATGGTCGATCTGACCGTGCCCGACAATCTGACCCGTTCCAGTTCCGCGGGAACCCGTTACAGCAAGCTCGATGTCTGGGAATGGACCGGCAAGGCGACCCGGCACAGTTTCACGTCGCTGAAGGGCAGCCTGATCGTCTATCGCAGCTCGGTGCCCGGTATCTGGGCCTACGAATGGATGCCCGAGAGCGTGCCCGATTCGCTGGGCGAAGACTTCGACGTGCAGCGGCTGCTCGATCGGCTGAACCACGATGTGAGGCCGCGGCTCGAAGCATCGCAACAGGTATCTCCCAAGTTCAAGGCGTCGAAGTCCGCGCGACGCAAGCAACGGACCGTCCTGCGCCGCAAGGCCAAGCCGCACAAGAAGTTCGACGAGAAGGGCTGGCTGGATGCGTATACGCCGTGGCGCAAGGACGCGGACAAGGCGCTCGGCGATACCAAGAGCAAGAACAACGAGGCCGTGCTTGAAGCGGTGACTGAAGGCAAGAAGCGCACCGGCTTCGATCCCAAGCTTCCGCAGGCGGTGAAGGATCGTGCCAAGGCGTTCGCGCAGGTGCGGCACTGGATGAAGTTCGGCCGCATATACGGCTGGCTGCGCAAGACCTTCGATCGCGTGTACGTGAAGCTCGCAGGCTTCGCGAAGTGGATCAAGGAAAAGGTCAGGGGACTGGTCAAGTCGGCGAGCAGCAGCGGCTTCGGCAACTGGATCAAGGCCGCCGCGATGGCGCTGTTCAAGGTGGCCAAGAAGCTCGGCGCCTGGGCGATCTCGATGATTCTCGACAAGCTGCTCGATTCGCTGCAGGAGGGTGTGATCAACGTTCTCGGGCAGCTGGCGGAAGCCGTGACGCCCGAGTCGGTGAAGAGCAAGATCGAGGAAGTCGAGGCGCTCAAGGCCAGATACGAGGAAATGCTTCAGGAAGCGGAGCAGAGCCTCGAGAAGAAGCTGTTCGGCGACAAGCTGGAGCTGTTCAGCCAGCTTGCGAAGTACATGGAGATCGCGAACACGGTCAGCACGATCGTGAGCGTGGTGAAGTGGGGCATCCGCATCATCGCCTGCGCTTCGCCGCCGTTGCTGGGCTGCCTGTGGAATCTCGCCATTGCCGCGCTCGAATGGGCTTTCTCCAAACTCATGGAGACCTGCTGGTTCGGCGCCAAGGTCATGGGCTGGGTCCGGGACAGCGGCATCCAGGCGATACTCGACTTTCCGACGCAGGTCGCCCAGTTCATTGCGGGAGCGGCCAACAACCTGATGAAGAAAGTGCTGCCCGAAGGCATCGGGCCCTTGTTCGCCGACATCAAGATAGATCACCGCGAATTCCGCATGAAATGCGAGGGCGGTGGTGGCGGCGACGAAGAGAGCGACAGCGGCGGCAGCGGCGAGGAGCCCACCGAAGAACAGAAGGCGCTCATGGATCTCGCCCAGGAAGTAGGCGACGAGAAAATGGAGGCCTTCCTGGAAATGGCCGCCAAGCGCGCAGTCGACTACAACGTGCAGCTCGATGCGGAACGCATCCGGCAGCTCGGATCGCTGATCAAATCATTGACCGTCGAGCAGATGAAGGCGATTGCGCAGAAGGAGATGCCCAAGGAAGGCATCCCCGTGTCCGCGGAAGAATTTCTCAAGAGCATCGCCACGCTCAAGCCCGAGGAGAGCAAGCGCAAGGAAGAGCGCAAGATCGACTACGACAAGGCGCAGCGCAGCAACCGGCAATACGAACGCAGCGAGATCGGCTGGAAACCCGAACTCTTCGTCAAGTCGGGCGCGGCGTCGGATTCCCGGGAGTTTGCCGAGGCGATCTACGACATCCAGAAGCTCCTCGGCTTGAAGCCGGACGGCATGGCCGGGGCCAGGACGACCAAGTCGTACTACGAGGCGAACCGGCTGGCGAAGGATGCCGCCTACGCGAATGCTGCCGAACAGGTGCAGCAGGCGGAACAGCAGGTCGCGGACGAAAAGGAACGCGCAGAGCTGGAGAAGGAAAATGCAGCGATCCAGAAAGAGCCCGCGGTCAAGGCGGCGATGGCCAGGGCGCTGCCCTCCAACGAGCAATTGAAAAAGGACCTGGCGGCGCTGGACTGGACGCAGGTTCCCGATGGCGGCATCCGGTTCTTCACGTTCAAGGATGGCGGCCTCGTCGCCATCAAGACCGATGCCGGCGGCCGGATCGGCGCAGCCTTCCACTATGCCGAGCGGGAGTTCCGCGGCACGAAAGCGCCGATGATCGTCAAGACCACGCAGTTCTATGCGCTCGACGATATTCCGCATACCGCCATCCGCAGCTGGCTCACGCCGAGGGATGGGAAGGAGGTGCAGGTCATCTCGTTCCTCGAAGAAAAGAAGGACACGTTCTTCTATCCGGTCGTCGAACTCGTCAACAAGTTCGTGAGGCTGCAATGAGCCAGGCCGGAACGGCAAACCTGCGAAGCGCGAGATCGGACCGATGAGCAGCATGGCGAGGCAGAGAGAGTCCCTGTGGATCGAGAACAGCACGCGTGCCGGCGACGATCGCAGTTGCCTGCATCGCGCGTTCGAACAGTTCGAAGCGGCGCTCGAACGTCGTCTGCGTGCGCACCTGCAGCAGGAAACGCAGCAGGCCGCGCCGCCTGCGGCAATGGATGCGCCGGACCCGGAGGACGATTCGCCCTACGGCTGCTTCGTGAAGGAGCAGCAGCTGGACGACGAGTCGCAGCTTCTGCTGCTGCTCGCGTTTGCGCCGTGGCTCCGGCCGGGTTTTTTCGACCGCATCGTCCAGAAGCTGCAGACCGGCGCCGGCGACTATCCGCAGTTCGGCGGCATTCGCGGCAAGCAGCATCGCGGCTTCCTGCCGACCGGCGACAGCGCGCTCTTCCTGCTGGCCGGCGATGATCTCGCCGAGCGCCTGCGCTGGCAGAAGCTGCTGAGCGGCGAGCATTCGCTGATCCGCAAGCAGATCGTCCATCTCGACGATCCCATCGACGGCGACCCGCCGATGAGCGGGCGACTGCTCATCGACGCGGATCTCGCCGAGAGTTTCATCAGCGGCAAGCCGCGTCCGCCGCGGCGCTCCCTCAGGTTCCCCGCGCAGAAGCTCGACACCGGCATGGAGTGGGACGACCTGGTGCTGCCCACGCGCACCATGGCCGAGATCCGCGATCTCCAAGCCTGGGTGCAGCACGGCAATGTGCTGCTCGATGACTGGCAGATGCGCCGCAAGCTGCGCCCGGGCTGCCGCGCGCTGTTCTACGGCCCACCGGGCACCGGCAAGACCGTGACCGCATCGGTGCTCGGCAAGGTCACCGGGCGCGACGTGTTCCGCGTGGACCTGTCGATGGTGGTGTCGAAGTACATCGGCGAGACCGAGAAGAATCTCGCGGCGTTGTTCGACCGCGCCGAACACAAGGACTGGATCCTGTTCTTCGACGAGGCCGACGCGCTGTTCGGCAAGCGCACGCAGGTGCGCGATGCGCATGACCGCTATGCCAACCAGGAAGTCTCGTTCCTGCTGCAGCGCATAGAGACGTTCGGCGGCTTGATCATCCTGGCCTCGAATCTCGCGGGCAACGTCGACGAATCTTTCGCGCGCCGCTTCGAGCACCTCGTCCATTTTCCGCTGCCGCGGCCGAACGAGCGCCTGCTCATCTGGAAGAAAGGGCTGCCGCCCGCCGCATCGCTCGAAGCGGGACTGGATCTTGCGCTGATCGCCAATCGCTACGAGCTCAGCGGCGGAATGATCATGAACGTCATTCGCTACGTCGCGTTGCAGGCCATTTCCCGCGACGAGCAGGTGCTGCGCCAGCAGGATTTCCTCGATGGCATTCGCCGCGAATACGCGAAGGAGAACAAGCTCGAATAGCCGGCAAACAGCCGTTCGCCTCAGACGCAGGCCGAGCGCCGCGCGTCATGCCTGGAACGACGGAGCCTGCCGATCGCCTGCGTCCGTACGACACGCGGTGTGCATGTCTCGGCGAACACTCACCGCGATCGTCGGGCAAGGCGGCAGCGTGTTCCGGCACGGCAAGCGGCACCGGGACGGCCGCCGTGCGCGGCGGCCGTCCCGCGTGGTCGTCGCTCAGGTCGCCGCGGGCTTCTTGGCGCTGTTGACCGAATCTATCAGTTTGAGCAGTGCGTCGATCTGCGGCAGCAGCGCATGGTCCGGATAGGCCGTGCGGATCTGCGCCAGCAGCGCCTTGGCCTCGGCGTCCTTGCCCATGCGTTCGCTGAGCAGGCGCGCGGCGAGCAGATACATTTCCGGGATGTCGGCGCTCTTCGGGTGGCGCTTGTGGAAGCCGTTGATCAGGCGCAGCGCGAGCTGGGTCTGGCCGAGCGCGGCGGCGCGCCTGGCCAGGCGCGTGTTGGATTCGGCATCGTTGACGACGAAGGTCGGGTCCAGCTCGACGAGCTCGCGGCACAGCTCGACCGCGGCCTTCTCGCGATCCTGGGCCAGCAGCATCGGCAGCCATTCGCGGCCGTGGCGGATCAGTTCGGTCGAATCGCCGCGCACGCGCAGCAGCTTGCGGTACTGCGTGTGCAGCGCTTCGGTGCCGCCGCGTTCGCGCAGATGTGCGCGCAGGGTTTCGTAAGCCATGTCGGTTTCGCCGTCGCGGACCATCTGCGCGACGTCGTCGAGCACGGCCTGGTCCGGGTCGGCGTTGGGATTGCTCAGCGGCAGGTGCGGCGTATTCGGCGTATAGCCCAGTTCGTCCTGGTACTGCCAGATCAGATAGCCCATCAGGTGGAACGTCGCAATCAGCGCGTAGCCGGAAATGAAGTGGAACACCGGCAGGCCGATGATGAGCGGCAGCAGTTCCGCGAGCCAGGCCTGCGCGTTGCCGGCGCTGATGAAGATCACGAGGATCAGGCCGAAGGCGACGAAGTACGGCCAGCCCAGCCGGGTCATGATCTGCATCCAGGTGCCTGGATTCAGCGCATGGCCGAGGTTCTGGTCGATCGCGAGTGACATCACCGCGCCGGGATAGCCGACCAGCATGAGCACGCAGAGCGCGATGCCGATCCAGCCGAGCAGGACGACCAGCAGCACGCCGATGATGATGAAGATCAGCTGTAGCCAGATCGCGAGCCAGCCCGAGGACTGATCGGTCTCGCCCATGCCTTCGGGCGGTTCCATGCGGCCGTTGGCCGTCGCGCGCAGCACTTCGAATGCGAAGCGGTACAGCGCGACGGTGACGAGCAGGTCGAGAAACCAGCCGGTCAGGCCCGGCAGCAGGCCGAGCAGCCGGGCGAGCGCGAGCACGCCGATCGTGATCAGGGCGGCCGGTTGGGCCGGATAGCGCGTGATTTCGCTGAGCCGCTGCCAGAACGGCACGATGGGTTGGTCGGTCATGAGGATGAGGCCGTGAAGGAGGCGAGGGTCGAGAGTCCGCGAGTCGGGAGCCGGCGCCTCAGCGCTTGCCGCCCATGATGGAGCCGAGTACGCCGCGCAGGATCTGCCGGCCGAGCTGGTTGCCGACCGTGCGCATGGCCGATTTCGCCGTCGCCTCGATCATGCCCTGGCGTCGGCCCGTGCCGAACAGGGCGCCCTTGATCATGTCGCTCCAGCCGCTGCCGTCGTCGGCGCCCTTGTCGCCCTTCTTGCCGGCTGGCGCGGCCTCGTCCGCCGCGGCGGCGCTGTCGGCGGCGCGCGCGGCCAGCTTCTCGTAGGCCGATTCGCGGTCCATGGCCGTGTCGTACTTGCCGCCGACCGGCGAGCGCGCGCGTATCGTCGCGCGCTCGGCATCGGTGATCGCGCCGACGCGGCAGCCCGGCGGCACGATCAGCACGCGTTCGACCGGCAGCGGTATGCCGCCATCCTGCAGCGTGGTGGCCAGCGCTTCGCCGACGCCGAGCTGGGTGATCACGTCGGCAACTTTCTTGACCTTGGGATTCGGCGGAAACGTTTCCGCTGCGGCCTTGACCGCCTTCTGGTCGCGCGGGGTGAACGCGCGCAGCGCGTGCTGCACGCGGTTGCCCATCTGGCCGAGCACGGTCTGCGGCACGTCGTCGGGGTTCTGCGAGCAGAAATACACGCCGACGCCCTTGGAGCGGATCAGGCGCACGACCTGCTCCACGCGCTGCACCAGCGCCGCCGGTGCGTCGTCAAACAGCAGATGCGCCTCGTCGAAGAAGAACACGAGCTTGGGCTGGTCCAGATCGCCGACTTCGGGCAGGCGCTCGAACAGCTCCGACAGCATCCAGAGCAGGAACGTGGAGTACAGCTTGGGCTTGAGGATGAGCTTGTCGGCGGCGAGGATGTTGACCACGCCGCGGCCGCTCATGTCCTGGCGCAGGAAGTCGGCAAGATCCAGCGCCGGCTCGCCGAAGAACTGGTCGCCGCCGGCCTGCTCCAGGCCGAGCAGCGCGCGCTGGATCGCGGCGATGGACGTCGAGGAGATCAGGCCGTAGCGCTGCGACACGCTCTTGGCGTTTTCCGCGGCGAAGGTCAGCAGTGCGCGCAGGTCCTTGAGGTCGATCAGCAGCAGGCCTTCGTCGTCGGCCAGCTTGAACACGACTTCGAGCACGCCTTCCTGGGTGTCGTTGAGCTCGAGCAGGCGGCCGAGCAGGTTCGGACCCATTTCAGAGATCGTGCTGCGCACCGGATGGCCGAGCTGGCCGAAGATGTCCCAGAACACGACCGGATTGGCCTGCGCTTTCCAGTCGACCTTGAGCTCGGCGACGCGCGCGTCGATCTTGGCATTGCCGCCGCCGGCCTCGCAGAGCCCGGCAAGATCGCCCTTGACGTCGGCCAGGAACACCGGCACGCCCATCTGCGAGAAGCCTTCGGCCAGCCGCATCAGGGTGACCGACTTGCCGGTGCCCGTCGCGCCGGCGATCAGGCCGTGGCGGTTCGCGTATTTCGCGCGCAGAAGGACGTCGATGTCGCTTTTGCCCAGCAGGATGTCGCTCACGTGCGCTCCGTTCTCGTGCGTGCAAAGGGTGTGAAAGCCGATTGTAGCGAGGGATTGCCGTGCGCAGGCAATGCGTTTGCGGTTGTTTCGCGCGGCGGCGCTGTGTAACGTGCGGCCCGTTCTGTAGCGGGAGTGCTGTCTTGCGTATTCGTCTTGTTTCGGCGGTGGCCGCGACCCTGTTGCTGGCGGCCTGCGCCGGTACGCCGGCGCGCAACGGCAAGACCGCGGCCGCGGCCGCGGCGCCGGCGGCGGCCGACGAGGCCGAGATCGGCCAGCTGTACACACGCCTGGACGCGGCAGTGGAGCGCTACGAAGGCAGTGCCGAGCTGGCCGATGCGGGCGAACGCGAACGCGCCGCGCGCGAAGGCAATGCCGCGCTGGACGATCTGCGTGCGGCCGCGCTGCGTTGCCATCAGTTGGCCGGCTGCGAAGAGGAGCGCTTCCTGTCGGCCTTCGACGGCCTGCTGCGGCGCGATGCGCCGGCGGCCGCCGCGACCGCCGACGGCGAGAAGCCGGACGGCGAGAACGTACAGAGCGAGGCCGGCGAAAGTTCGCCGCTGGTGTCGGACCTGCCGGAGACGGCGCGCACGATCACCTTGCTGAAGGGCCGGCCGCTGGCCGAAGTCATCGCCGTCAACGAACCGGTGAAGGCCTCGATCGAGGAATGGCTGACCCAGTACCGGCCGAATCTGATCCAGGCCTACATCAACTACCAGTACCTGCGTCAGCTGATGTGGCCGGAATATCAGAAGGCCGGTCTGCCCGAGGCGCTGCTGTTCGGCTTCATCGCGAAGGAATCCGGCGGCAAGGTGCATGCGGTGTCGCGCTCCGGCGCGAGCGGGCCGCTGCAGTTCATGTATTCGACCGGGCTGCGTTTCGGCCTGAGCACAAGCAACGGCTTCGACCAGCGTTTCGACCCGGCCCTGTCGGCGCGCGCGAACGCGGCCTATCTGAACGAGCAGCTGCGCGTGTTCAACAACGACCTGGAGCTCGTGCTGGCCGCCTACAACGGCGGCGAGGGACGCATGGGCCGGCTCGCCGGCGGCGGCCGCGCACGTTTCTGGGACGCCTCGGTCTACGGCGCGCTGTCGCCGGAAACCCGCGAATACGTGCCGATGGTGCTGGCCGCAGCCTGGCTGTTCATGCATCCGGAGCGCTACAACCTCGAATTCCCGCGCATCGACACACGCCTGGGCGAGGTCGTGCTGCCGCGCTCGATGTCGCTGGCCGAACTGTCGGTCTGCTTCGGCCAGGAAGGCGGCAGCCGTGACGGCTGGTTCCGCGCGCTGCGCAACTTGAATCCGGCCTACGATCACCAGATCGGGCTGCCGCCCGGCACCCGGTTGACCGTGCCGAACGTGCTCGAAGCGGCTTTCCCGCGCGTGTGCGCCGAAGGCCCCTGGCAGACCCTTGCGGCGGAGCTGCACGCGGCGACGATGCCGCAGGTCGCCGTCGCGAGCGCGGCGGCGCGCGGCACGAGCGCAACGGCCGGTGGTGCCGGCCGCAGCCGTTATACCGTGCGCAAGGGCGACACCCTGGCGGCGATCGCGCGCAAGCACCGCTGTGCCGAGGTGCGCGAGATCGCGAACCTGAACCGCCTGCGTGCGCCGGGCTATGCGATCAAGCCGGGCCAGACCCTGCAGATTCCGGTCTGCGCGCGCTGAGGCCGCGGTCTGCGCGGCGGGCATCGGCGTAGAGCGCCGGATCGTCTCCCGGCGCGCGCTTGCTGAGGGCCGCGACACCGGCCGTCGCCGCTGCTTGCTTCGAGGCAAAAAAAAAGCGCGCCATCCCTGGCGCGCGCTGTCCTGCTACTAGCCCGAACTGAATTCGTTACGGCTCAGGCCGCTGCTTCTTCGGCGGAAAACCAGCCGGCGCTGGCGGTCGGAGCGGCTTCCCGAAGAAAGCGCAGCGCCCGCAGCAGCGAGCGATGCACGTTGTCCAGCGCCGGGAAGGTCGTGCCGCGGGTTTCGTGGTAGGCCACGGTCAGCCACAGCGCAATGCCGCGCAGGCGGACGGGCAGGTTTTCGGAGCGGGCCCGCGACAGGCCGATTTCGGTGCCGCTGCCCCAGGCGCTGTAGCGCTGCTCGGGCGGCGTGCCGTAGAGGTGCGGGAATTCGCTCTTGGTCGCGGCGACGAATTCGCGCTGGGTCAGGGTGGCGAGCTGCAGACGGGACGCGTTGTTGAGCCCGTTCATCAGCTTTTCGATTTCCTTGTATTCGCGTTGCAGCTGGTAGGCACGCTTGGTCGCGACGAGGCGCCAGATCAACGGCTGCATGCGGATTCCCCTGTGGCTGGTTCGAACGATCGCCGGCGATGGTAAGCCGGCGAGGGGGCGAGGTTAGCCGAATCGGTCACAAACTGACAATCCTTGTCACCTTGCCGCTGACATTCGTTTACCTTCTGCGGTGACGGCTCAGGCCAAGCGGCCTATGCGCTGGCCGACCCGGACCGGCTGTTCCGGACGCAGGTCCGCATCGACCGCGCCGACCCGCGCCGGCAGCAGCACGATGACCGTGGAGCCCATGTTGAAGCGCGCCATCTCGTCGAAGCGTTCCAGGCGCCGATCCAGGTCGCTCCAGTCGCGGCGCGTGACGCGGCTGGCGTAGGGCGGGATTTCCAGGCCGGACCAGACCGTCGACACGCTGGACACGAGCATGGCTCCGACCATGACGACGACGAACGGACCGTGTTCGCCGTCGAAATGGCAGACCAGGCGCTCGTTGCGCGCGAACAGCCGCGGAATCTCGGCCACCGGCGCCGGCGCCACACTGAACAGCCGGCCGGGCACATGCACGGTGCTGCGCAGCCGGCCGGCCAGCGGCATGTGGGCGCGGTGGTAGTCGCGCGGGGACAGGTAGACGGTGATGAAGCTGCCGTCGGCATACGCGGCCGCATCCTCTTCGGACGCCAGCAGCTCGGCCACGGTGTAGTCCTGGCCCTTGGCCTGGACGATGCGTCCGGCGCGGACAGGGCCGGCCTGGCTGACGCGGCCGTCGGCCGGGCAGAGCAGTGCGTCGGGCGCCGGATCGGCCTGGCGCGCGCCAGGCTTGAGCAGGCGCGTGAAGAACGCATTGAAATGCTCGAACGCGGCCGGATCCGGCGTCTGCGCCTCGCTCAGATCGACCGCGTAGCGGCGCACGATCTGGTTGATCAGGAAGTTCTTCCAGGGCTTCCAGGTCCAGCGGGTCGCCCAATACACGATGCGCGACAGCAGCCGGTGCGGCAGCGCGTACTGCAACAGGATCGAAGGTTTCATCAGTTCGAGTTGGCCAGGGTCAGCAGGTCGGCGCCGATCGCGGCGGCGTCCAGCGGCGGGCGGAACAGGCCGACGAGGCGGGCCTGCGGATCGACGACGGCGATCGACGCGCTGTGGTCGACGCTGTACTGCCCGTTCGTGGCCGGTTCGCGCACGTACAGTACGCCGAGCGAACGGGTCAGTCGCGTGAGCTCCTCGTCGCTGCCGGTCGCGGCGACGAAGCCCGGGTCGTAGTAGGCGGCATAGCGGCCGAGCACGTCGGGCTGGTCGCGCTGCGGATCCACCGAGACGAAATGGATGGCGACCTTGTCCGCGGCGCCGGCCTGGGTCAGCTGGGCACGCACCTGCTTGAGCACGCCCAGCGTGCTCGGGCAGATGTCCGGACAGTTCGTGAAGCCGAAGAAGAATACGCTCCAGTGGCCCTGCAGGTCGGTGCGCGTCAGCGGCCTGCCGTCGCTGCGCGTGAGCCGGAAATCGGCGACGGCGCGGGGCGTCGGATAGCGCGTCAGCGCCTTCATTTCCGGACCGGCCGCAGTGAACGGCTGGGTCAGCAGCCAGAGGCCGAGTCCGGCCGCGAAGGCGGCAACGAGTATCAGGACCGTCGGCAACGCCCGGCCCGGGTTATGACGTGTATTCATTGCCGGAGTATAGACGCGGACGCGGCCCGGCCGGCGCCCCTATACTCTGCGACCCTTTGCCGCTGTCCCCGTCATGACCGCCGAACTTTCCACGATCGTCGACTTCATCCGCTATGGCGCGAGCCGCTTCGCCGGCGCCGGCCTGACCTTCGGCCACAGCTACGACAACGCGCTGGACGAAGCGACGCATCTGGTGCTCTGGGCGCTGCACATGCCGCACGACCTGTCGCCGAACTACGGTCAGGCCAAGCTCGTTGCCGACGAGAAGCAGAAGATCCTCGCGCTGATCGAACGGCGCATCGCCGAGCGCAAGCCTGTCGCCTATCTGACCGGCGAGGCCTGGTTCGCCGGCCTGCTGTTCAAGGTCGACGAGAACGTGCTCGTGCCGCGTTCGCCGATCGCCGAGCTGATCCAGAGCCGCTTCTCGCCCTGGCTGGACGAGGTGCGCGTCGAGCGCGCGCTGGACCTGTGCACGGGCTCGGGCTGCATCGGCATCGCGATGGCTTCGCATCATCCGGACTGGCAGGTCGATGTCGTCGACATCAGTCCGGCGGCATTGAATCTCGCCCGCGCCAACGTCGCGTTCCAGAACGTCGAGGATCGCGTGCGCGTGATCGAGTCGGATCTGTTCGCCGCGCTGAACGGCGAAGTCTACGACCTGATCGTGTCCAACCCGCCGTATGTCACCGAGCAGGAATTTGCCGAACTTCCGCCCGAATACAGCCATGAACCGGCGCTAGGCTTGAAGGCCGGTCACGACGGTCTGGATTTCGCGCTGCGCATCCTCGCCGAAGCGCCGGCGCATCTGTCCGAAGACGGTCTGCTCGTGGTCGAAGTCGGTGAGAGCGAGCACGCGCTCGCCGCGCTGCTGCCGCAGGTGCCGTTCACCTGGGTCGAGTTCAACGTCGGCCAGATGGGCGTGTTCGTGCTCGAGCGGCGCGATGTCGTCGCCCACGCGGAAGCGATCCGTGCAGCGCTGGCCGCGCGCGGCTGACGAAACGGGCGTTCGTAGGCGACGCCGCGGACGCGATCCGCGGCGGTCATTCAGAGGCGCAAACCGGTGTCGAGCAATTCGTTCGGAAAACTGCTGACGGTCACGACCTTCGGCGAGAGCCACGGTCCGGCCATAGGCTGCGTCCTCGACGGCTGCCCGCCGGGGCTGCCGCTCGCGCCGGAAGATTTCCGCGACGATCTGGAGCGCCGCGCGACCGGCCGCAGCCGGCACACCTCGCAGCGGCGCGAGACTGACGAGGTCGAGATCCTGTCCGGCGTCTACGAGGGCGTCACGACCGGCACGCCCATCGCGCTGCTGATCCGCAACACCGACCAGCGCTCCAAGGACTATGCCGAAATCGCCGAGCGTTTCCGGCCCGGCCACGCGGACTACACCTACTGGCACAAATACGGCCTGCGCGACCCGCGCGGCGGCGGCCGTTCCTCGGCCCGCGAGACCACGATGCGCGTGGCCGCCGGCGTCATCGCCAAGCGCTGGCTCGCGCGCGTCCACGGCGTGCGCGTGCGCGGCTGGCTCGCCGCGCTCGGTCCGCTGACCCCGGCCGCATTCGATTGGGATGCGATCCAGACCAACCCGTTCTTCTGGCCGGATGCGGGCATGGTCGGCGAGCTCGAACAATTCATGGATCGCCTGCGCAAGTCCGGCGATTCGATCGGCGCACGGGTCAACGTGCTCGCCGACAACGTGCCGCCGGGCTGGGGCGAACCGATCTACGGCAAGCTCGACGGCGAACTCGCCGCGGCGCTCATGAGCATCAATGCGGTCAAGGGCGTCGAGATCGGCGACGGCTTCGCCGCGGTGACCCAGCGCGGCAGCGAGCATCGGGACGAGATCACGCCGCAGGGATTCCTGTCCAACCACGCCGGCGGCATCCTTGGCGGCATTTCCACGGGCCAGGACGTGCTCGCGTCCATCGTGCTGAAGCCGACGTCGAGCATCCTGATTCCCGGGCGCAGCGTGAACGTGCGCGGCGAGCCGGTCGAGGTCGTGACCAAGGGCCGCCACGATCCCTGCGTCGGCATCCGCGCGACGCCGATCGCCGAGGCCATGGTCGCGCTCGTGCTCATGGACCAGGCCTTGCGCCAGCGCGCCCAGTGCGGCGACGTCGGTCCGGTCACGCCGCGAATTCCGGCCAAACCCTGAGCCTGCGCGGGCGCGCGGCCGGCCGCCCGCATTCCTGAAGTATCAAACTGGAGAAATAGAAATGTCTGCGAGCTCTGCGGAACGCAAGTTCAAGGTGGCCATGGTCGGCGCGACCGGTGCCGTCGGCGAAACCCTGATCGGCATTCTGAAGGAGCGCAAATTCCCGGTCGGCGAGTTCGTCGCGCTCGCCAGCGAGCGCTCGGCCGGCGGCCAGATCGACTACGGCAACCAGAAAGTCACCGTGCGGGATCTGGCGACCTACGACTTCGACGGCGTCGACATCGCGTTCTTCTCCGCCGGCGGCAGCGTCAGCCGCGTGCATGCACCGCGCGCCGCGGCGGCCGGCGCCGTGGTCATCGACAACACCTCGGAGTTCCGCTACCAGGACGACATCCCGCTGGTCGTGGCCGAGGTCAATCCCGAGGCGATAGCCGGCTACACGACGCGCGGCATCATCGCCAACCCGAACTGCTCGACCATGCAGATGCTCGTCGCGCTCGCGCCGATCCATCGCGAGGCCGGCATCACGCGCATCAACGTGGCGACCTACCAGTCGGTGTCGGGCGCGGGCCGTTCGGGGCTGGAGGAGCTCGGCCGCCAGACCGCGGCGATCCTGAACTTCCAGGAGTTCAAGCCGCAGAAGTTCCAGGCGCAGATCGCCTTCAACCTGATCCCGCAGATCGACGATTTCCAGCCCAACGGCTACACCAAGGAAGAGATGAAGCTGGTCTGGGAGACGCGCAAGATCCTCGATGATCCGGCCATCGAGGTGAACCCGACTGCGGTGCGTGTGCCGGTGTTCTACGGGCACTCCGAGGCTGTCCATGTCGAAACCCGCGACAAGATCACAGCCGGGCGCGCCCGCGAACTGCTAGAAAGCGCGCCCGGCGTGATCGTCGTCGACGAGCGGGTGCCCGGCGGTTATCCGACTCCGGTTTCCCATGCGGCCGGACAGGATGCGGTCTACGTCGGCCGCATCCGCGAGGACATCTCGCATCCGCGCGGACTCAATCTCTGGGTCGTTTCCGACAACATCCGCAAGGGGGCTGCCTTGAATGCGGTCCAGATTGCTGAGCTATTGGTGAAATCGTATCTGTGATCTATAGTTACGATTGTGTTATAAGGCATTTTCGAGATTGTCCGGCGGGCCGCCAGCCCGCCGGATATTGCTGTGCAGGGATGCAAGGCCCGTCTGGAGTTTTTGCAAGTGCTTGATCGGGCGTGAAAAGGCGTAGCAATTGAACTGCGAAGGGGATCGGCCGGCGCCTTGCGCATCTGCCGGTGGTTCGCGGGCTGTACGACAGAGCTAAGACCGGGCCTTAGGCCACTGCCACCCAGGGGGCTGACCTCATGAATGGATCGCTGAAACTAACGCTGGCCGTTGCGCTCGCACTGGGCAGTACCAATGCGCTGGCGCTGGGCCTGGGAATGATCCAGGTCAAGTCGGGCCTGAACGAACCTCTGGTGGCCGAGATTCCGGTGACCGGCACCCCCGACGAAACGGCCGGGGTCAGCGTCGCGCTGGCGGCGGCGACCGACTTCGAACGGGTCGGCCTGTCCCGCTCGCGTATCGTCGTGCCGCTGGAATTCACCGTGGCCACGGGTACCAAGGGCAACGCGGTCATCAAGGTCACGACCAAGGAACCGGTACGCGATCCGTTCCTCGATTTCCTGATCGAGGTGAACTGGGCCAAGGGCAAGCTGCTGCGCGAATACACCGTGCTGCTCGATCCGCCGACCATGGCGCCGGCGATCAAGGGCTCCAAGGCCAGCACGGCGGCGGTGCGCGACAACACCGCGCCGGCCGCGTCGGCCCAGCTGCCGGCCGGCAAGCCGGCCAAGAGTCCGGGCAAGGCGGCCCGCGCCGAAACGGCGGCAGCGCCCTCTGCGCCGGCCGCACCCGCGCCGGCTCCGGCACGTGAACGCAGCGCTGCGGCCGGCGAATACGGTCCCGTCGCTGCCGGCGAGACGCTCTGGGAAGTCGCCGCGGCAACGCGTCCGGACGACAGCGTGTCGCTGAACCAGGTCATGGTCGCGCTGCTGCGCAGCAACCCGGGCGCGTTCTACAAGGACAACATCAATTCGCTGAAGCGCGGCGCGATCCTGCGCGTGCCGAGCGCCGACGAGATCCGCGCGGCCGGCACCGCTGCGGCAGCCGCGGCCGAAGTGCGCAGCCAGAACGAAGCAGCCCGCGGTGGCGGCGGCACGCCGACCCTCGTCGCCGACAGCGGCAGCAAGCCGGCGACCTCGTCCGCGCCGAAGACCGCCGCGGCACCGAAGTCGGGCGACCGTCTCGAGCTGGTGCCGCCCAAGAGCGGCAAGGACTCGTCGTCCGGCGCCGAGCGCCCGGGCGCCGGCGGCACCGGTGATGCGTCCGTGCGCGCCGAACTCGCCCGGGCCAAGGAAGCCCTGGCCAGCAGCAACCAGGAGGCCAGCGAGCTCAAGTCGCGCGTGCGCGAACTCGAGGATCTCAAGAGCAAGAACGACAAGCTGCTGACTCTGAAGGATTCCGAGCTCGCAGCGCTGCAGCAGAAGCTCAAGGAACTGCAGGACAAGAGCGCGGCCAAGCCGACGACGGCGCCCTCGACCGCGGCGGCGACGGCTGCGGCCACGCCGGCGGCGGCCGCTCCGGCCGCACCGGCCAGCACGGCCGCGGCCAAGCCGGGCGACAAGCCGGGCGACAAGGGCGGCGCGCTGACCAAGGAAGAAATCTGGGGCACGGCGTCGTCGAGCACGCCGCCGGCCGGTACCAGCACGTCGGCCACGCCGTCGACTCCGGCCGGCGCCACGCCGCCGGCCACGGCGGCGTCGACCAGCCCAGGCAGTACGGCCACCGCGCCGGCCGCGGCCGCCGGCACGCCGGCGGCGACGCCGGGCACGACCACGCCGCCGGCCAACGGCGCCACGCCGTCGACGGCGCCTGCCGCCACGACCACGCCGCCGGCTCCGGACGCTTCGGCCACGCCGGGCAGCACGACGCCGGCGACGGCCGCTCCGGCCACGCCGGGCGCGACCACGGCTCCGGCGACGACGCCTGCACCGGCGACGACGACTCCCGCCAAGCCCGCTACGAGCACGACCACGCCGGCCAAGCCGTCGACGCCGGCCAAGGTGCAGCCGCTGCCGGCAGCCAAGGCCTGGTACGAAGAACCGACGACCTGGATGTATGGCCTCGGCGGCCTCGCCGTGCTCGGCGCACTGGGCTTCCTGGCCACCCGCCTGCGTGGCAAGAAGGCGGCCCCGGCGGCAGCCGGCGCGGCCAGCTACGCGGAGACCACCTCGCCACTGCAGGACGAGGAAGATGCGCTGCTCGACCGTCTCGCCCAGTACCCGGACGACACCTCGGCCCATCTGGAACTGACCAGCCTGTACTACTCGCAGGGCGATGCGGACAAGTTCGAGGCCGCGGCCCAGGCCATGTACGCGCATATCTACGACACCAACATGCCGGAATGGCAGCAGGTGCAGGCCATGGGCCGCGAGCTCGTGCCGTCGAACCCGCTGTTCGCCGAGCCGCTCGCGGCTACCGCGGCGGCACCGGCCTTCGACAGCCCGGCTTTCGGCAGCTACGAGGCCTCGTCCGAGCCCCTGCGTTTCGACGGTTTCGACGATGGCTTCGGCGCCCCGCCGCCGGCCCCGGCGGCCCCGGTTGCCGAAGACGACGCGTTCGATTTCGACCTGACCGACCGCGCTGCGGCAGCTCCGCCGCCGGCGGCGGCAGCACCGGCCGACGACGACTTCTCGTTCGACCTGACCCCGCCGCGCGCGCCGGCCGCTGCCGCGAGCAACTACCAGACCCAGGTGCAGCCGCTGCCGCCGATCCCGGATCTGGCGCCGCCGCCGCCGTCCCGCGTCGACGATGACCTGCTTGCGTCCGATGACGCGATCGGCACCAAGCTCGACCTGGCCAAGGCCTATCTCGACATGGGCGATCCGGACGGTGCGCGCTCCATGCTCGAAGAAGTGCTGATCGAGGGCAGCGAGAAGCAGAAGGGCGAGGCGCGCAAGCTGCTCGCCGAAATCCGCTGATCGGTCCGCCCCCCTGATCCGCAAAGGCCGGCGCGAGCCGGCCTTTGCTTTTGCGGCCGCCGACCGGCGCTCGCGGCACCGGCCGCGCAGCGCGGGTTCGGGCTACAATCGCGCCCCTTTTGTCCCGCCGGAGCTGGCTTGCGCATCGCCCTGGGCGTCGAATACGACGGCACCGATTTTCTCGGCTGGCAGCGGCTGGACCGCGGCCGCACGGTGCAGGGCGTGCTGGAGCAGGCCTTGTCCTTCGTCGCCGCCACGCCGGTCGCCGTGACCTGCGCCGGCCGCACTGACGCCGGCGTGCATGCGCGCTGCCAGGTCGTGCATTTCGACGCCCCCGTGGAACGCAGCGATCGCGGCTGGCTGCTCGGCACCAATTCCCGCCTGCCCGACGACGTCTGCGTGCGCTGGCTGCAGCGCATGCCGGAGGACTTCCACGCGCGCTTCTCGGCGCGCGCGCGGCGCTACCGTTACACCTTGCTCAACCGTCCGGTCCGCCCGGCGCTGGATGCGCGCTACGTGGCCTGGGAGCGCCAGCCGCTCGATGCGGCGCGCATGCAGCAGGCCGCGCGCCATCTGCTCGGCGAACACGATTTCAATGCGTTCCGCACCGTGGCCTGTCAGGCGCCGAATCCGGTGCGCACGGTGCATGTGCTGGACGTAACGCGCGATGGCGACTACATCCATTTCGAGATCCAGGCCAATGCGTTCCTGCATCACATGGTGCGCAACATCGTCGGCAGCCTGCTGCCGGTCGGTCTCGGCGAACGCGAACCCGGCTGGGTCGGTGAGGTGCTTGCCGGCCGCGACCGCAACCGGGCCGGCCCGACGGCGCCGTCGCAGGGGTTGACCTTCCTGCATCCGCTGTATCCGTCCGAATGGGCGCTGCCTGCGGAAGTGACCCTGTGAACGGCGGCCCCGCGAGCAGCAGTCCGGCGGGCCGCGTGCGCGTGAAGTTCTGCGGTCTGACCCGAATCGGGGACGTGGCTGCGGCCTGTGCGGCCGGCGTCGACGCGATCGGCCTGGTCATGACCCGGCGCAGCCGGCGCTTCGTCGATCTGGACCAGGCGGCGGCGCTGCGCGCGGCGACGGCGCCGTTCGTCGCTGTGGTCACCCTGCTGCTCGACGACGAGCCGGAATGGGTGCGCGAAGTCATTAGCCGCGTCGCGCCGGATCTGCTGCAATTCCACGGCGAGGAAACGCCGGACTATTGCACCGCGTTCGACCGGCGCTATCTCAAGGCCGTGCCGATGGCCAGCGTCGCCGACGTCGCCGCCTACGCCCGCGCGCATGCGCAGGCGGCCGGTTTCCTGCTCGACAGCCATGCGGCCGGCGGGCAAGGCGGCAGCGGCGTCGCGTTCGACTGGACGCGCGTGCCGCGGGATCTGGGCCGGCCGCTGCTGCTGGCCGGCGGCCTGGACTCCGGCAACGTGGTGCGCGCGGTGCGCACGGCGCGGCCGCACGCGGTGGATGTGTCCAGCGGCATCGAGACGGCGCCGGGGATCAAGTCCGCGCAGAAAATGCAGCAGTTCATGCAGTCGCTGGCGCGTGCCGGCGCCGACGAGGAAAACCAGGCGTGACTACCGATTTCCACACCCTTCCCGACACGCACGGCCGCTTCGGCGCCTACGGCGGCGTCTACGTCGCCGAAACCCTGATGGCGCCGCTGGCGGAACTGACGGCGGCCTACGAGCGCCTGCGCAACGATCCGGATTTCATTGCCGAGTTCGACTACGACCTCAAGCACTACGTCGGCCGGCCCAGCCCGATCTATCACGCCGAGCGTCTGTCGCGCCGCGTCGGCGGCGCGCAGATCCTGCTCAAGCGCGAGGACCTGAACCACACCGGCGCGCACAAGATCAACAACACCATCGGCCAGGCGCTGATTGCCAGGCGCATGGGCAAGCGCCGCATCATCGCCGAGACCGGCGCCGGCCAGCACGGCGTAGCCAGCGCGACGGTCTGCGCGCGATTGGGCATTCCCTGCGTGGTCTACATGGGCGCCGTCGACGTCGAGCGCCAGGCGATCAACGTCTACCGCATGAAGCTGCTGGGCGCACAGGTGAATCCGGTGCATTCGGGCTCGAAGACCCTGAAGGACGCGCTCAACGAGGCGCTGCGCGACTGGGTCACCAATGTCGACGACACGTTCTACATGATCGGTACCGTGGCCGGCCCGCACCCGTATCCGCAGATGGTGCGCGACTTCAACGCCGTCGTCGGCCGCGAGGCGCGCGCGCAGATGCTCGAACAGTACGGCCGCCTGCCGCACGCGCTGGTCGCCTGCGTCGGCGGCGGGTCCAATGCGATCGGCCTGTTCCACGCGTTCCTCAACGACGCGGACGTCGCGATCTACGGCGCCGAAGCCGCCGGCGACGGCATCGCCACGGGACGTCATGCGGCGTCGCTCGCGGCCGGCCGGCCCGGCGTGCTGCACGGCAACCGCACCTACGTGCTCTGCGACGACGCCGGCCAGATCATCGAGACCCATTCGGTTTCCGCCGGCCTGGACTATCCCGGCGTCGGTCCCGAGCACGCCTATCTGAAGGACTGCGGCCGCGCGCAGTATCTGGGCATCACCGACGAGGAGGCGCTGGCCGCGTTCCACGAGCTCGCGCGCAGCGAAGGCATACTCGCCGCGCTGGAATCCAGCCATGCGGTCGCCCAGGGCATGAAGCTCGCGCGCGAACTGCCGAAGGACCAGCTCGTGCTCGTCAACCTGTCGGGCCGCGGCGACAAGGACGTGCATACCATCGCCGCGCGCGAAGGTCTCAGTCTGATCTGACGCCGCCACGTCACCGTTTCCGTTGCCAGGTTGCCCCTATCCATGAGTCGCATTTCCGACCGCTTCGCCGCGCTGAAAGCCGCCCGCCGGCCGGGCCTGATTCCGTTCGTCACGGCCGGCGATCCGCTGCCCGAGGCCACCGTCGCGCTGATGCATGCGCTGGTCGAGGCCGGCGCGGATCTAATCGAACTCGGCGTGCCGTTCTCAGACCCGATGGCCGACGGCCCGGTCATCCAGCATGCCAACGAGCGGGCGCTGGCCAAGGGCATCGGTCTGGGCCAGGTGCTGGCCTGGGTCGCTGAATTCCGTACGCGCGATACGCAGACGCCGGTCGTGCTGATGGGCTATCTGAATCCGGTGGAGATCCGCGGCGTGGAGCGCTTCGCGACCGAGGCCGTCGCCGCCGGTGTCGACGGCGTGCTGCTGGTCGACTGTCCCGTGGAAGAGATCGCCACGGCCGTGCCGCTGCGCCAGGCCGGTCTGGCACAGATCTTCCTGGCTGCGCCGACCACCGAAGCCGGCCGGCTCGACCGCATCTGCGCCGAAGCGCAGGGTTTTCTCTACTACGTGTCGTTCGCCGGCATCACCGGCGCGGGACATCTGAGCACCGACGCCGTACGCGAGCGCGTGACCGCGCTGCGTGCGCGGGCGCGCACGCCGGTAGCGGTCGGTTTCGGCGTCAAGGACGCCGCGACGGCGGCGACCATCGCCGGTTTCGCCGACGCCGTGGTGATCGGCAGCGCGCTGGTCGATACACTGGCGGGCAGTGCCGACGCGGCGGAGCTCGTACGGCGCGCGCAGGCGTTTCTCGCGCCGATCCGTGCGGCGCTGGACGCATTGCCTGCAGGCCATGCCGCGTAGGCGGCGGCCGCATCCTGCGCACGATCCGGCGTCGCCTGCGGCGGCGCCCCTGCTTGAATCGTCGCCGGCGCCATTGCCGCCGGCGGATACCGGAGAGGTTGGTGACATGAGCTGGCTTTCGAAACTGATGCCGTCGCGCATCCGCACCCAGAGCACCGGCGCCAAGGGCAAGGTGCCCGAAGGCGTCTGGGAAAAATGCGAGGGCTGCGCCGCGGTGCTGTACCGGCCCGAGCTCGAGCGCAACCTCGAAGTCTGTCCGCAGTGCGGCCATCACCATGCGATCGGCGCGCGCAAGCGCCTGCTCGCCTTCTTCGACGAAGGCTCCACCGAGGAACTGTTCGCCGATCTCGAGCCGGTCGACGCGCTGAAGTTCAAGGATTCCAAGCGCTACAAGGACCGCATCGTCGCCTCGCAGAAGCAGACCGGCGAGAAGGACGCGATGATCGCCATGCGCGGCCTGCTCAAGAGCCGTCCGCTCGTCGCGGTCGCGTTCGATTTCAGTTTCATGGGGGGCTCGATGGGCTCGGTCGTCGGCGAGAAGTTCACGCGCGCGGCCGAACGGGCGCTGGCCGATCGCACGCCGCTGGTCTGCTGGTCGGCTACCGGTGGCGCGCGCATGCAGGAAGGGCTGTTCTCGCTGATGCAGATGGCCAAGACGTCGGCGGCCCTCGCGCGTCTGCGTGCGGGGGGGCTGCCGTACATCTCGGTACTGACCCATCCGACCACCGGCGGCGTCTCGGCCAGCCTGGGCATGCTCGGCGATCTCAACGTGGCCGAGCCCAAGGCGCTGATCGGCTTCGCCGGGCCGCGCGTGATCGAACAGACCGTGCGCGAGACCTTGCCCGAAGGTTTCCAGCGTTCCGAGTTCCTGGTCGAGCATGGCGCCGTCGATTTCATCATCGACCGGCGCGAGACGCGCAACAAGCTGGCCGACGTGCTCGCGTTGCTGATGCGCCAGCCGCGCGTCGGCGCGGCAAGCGTCAGCGGAGCCGCCGCCTGAGCGCGGAACCGTCGCTGCCGCGGCGCAGCCTGCAGCAGTGGCTGGATTATCAGCTCGGCGTACATTTGCGCGGCGTCGACCTCGGTCTGGGCCGCGTCGGCGAGGTCTGGCGCCGCCTCGGCGCGCCGCGGCCGGCGCCGGTCGTCATCACCGTCGCCGGCACCAACGGCAAGGGTTCGACCGTCGCGTTTCTCGAAGCCATGCTCGCGGCCGGCGGCTATCGCGTGGCCGCCTACACCTCGCCGCACGTGCTCGCCTACAACGAGCGCGTGCGCATTGCCGGCGCCGATGCCGATGATGCGGCGCTGATCGCCGCATTCGAGCGCATCGAGGCCGTGCGCGGCGACGTGCCGCTGACCTATTTCGAATTCGGCACCCTGGCCGCGCTGCTGCTGTTCGCCGATGCGGCGCTCGACGTCGCCGTGCTCGAAGTCGGCCTCGGCGGCCGGCTCGATGCGGTGAACCTCATCGACGCCGACGTTGCCGTCGTCACGACGATCGCGCTGGACCATCAGGACTGGCTCGGCAACGACCGCGACAGCATAGGCCGCGAAAAAGCCGGCGTCGCGCGCACCGGGCGGCCATTGATCGTGGCCGAGACCGATCCGCCGCAAGGTCTGCTGCAGGCCGCGGCCGGCCATGGTGCGCGGGTGATTCGCGCCGGCGTCGGCTATGCCGTCGAGCCGGCCGGCGAGCACTGGCATTGGAACGGCGCCGACGGCACGCGACTGACCTTGCCGGTGCCACGGCTCGCGGCGGCCTGCCAGCCGGCGAATGCGGCCGCGGCGATCGCCGCGCTGCACGCCCTGCGCGAACGCCTGCCGCTGCCGGAGCAGGCCTTCGTTCGCGGCGTGGCCGAGGCGCGCGCGCGCGCGCGGCTGCAGCGCATCGCGGTCGGCGCCGGCGAGCTCGTGATCGACGTCGCCCACAACCCGCAGGCCGCCGAAGTGCTGGCTGCCTGGCTCGCGGCGCAGCCGGCGCGCGACACGGTCGCGGTATTCGGCGCGCTCGGCGACAAGGATGCGGCCGGCATGCTCGTGCCGCTGGCTCCCTACATCGCCGAATGGGAGCTCGTGGACCTCGCGCGCGCGACCGAGCGCGGCCGCGATCTCGCCTCGCTGACGGCCGCGCTCGAGGCCGCGCTGGGGCCGGCGCCGCACCGCGGTTGGGCCGACGTTGCGGCAGCGCTGGATATGCTGCTGCCGCGTCTGCAGGCCGGCGCGCGCGTGATCGCGTTCGGCTCGTTCCTGATCGCCGCGGCCGCTCTGCGCTGGCGGCCGCGCGATGCGGCGGTCTGAGCGCCGCGCTGCAGGTTGTTGCTTGCCCACGCGTATAATCCCGACGTTCCTGGAGGCCAGCCGGCTATGGATTCCGCATTGAAACAGCGTCTGATCGGTGCTGCCGTCCTGATCGCACTCGCGGTCATCTTCGTTCCGATGTTCCTGTCGGGCAGTCCGCCCAAGACCGAGACAGTTACCGAGAATCTGGCGATTCCGCCGGCACCCGAACGCGAATTCCAGACCCGCGTCGTGCCGACCGAGAACGGCAAGCCGCCGGCGGTTTCCGCGCCGGTCGCCGAACACGTCACGCCGGCCGGCGGCGACAAGGTCGCCACCGTCGATGCCGGTACCAATCCGCGGCTGGCCGCGGAAGTCCCGTATTCCGAAACCCCCGGCACGGCGCCGGCGGCGCCCCGGCCGACGGCCGCTGCGATCAAACCCGCCGAGACTGCCGCCGCCAGGCCCGTGCCCGAGCGCGCCGCGCCTGCCGCATCGAGCACCGGTCGCTATGCGGTGCACCTGGGCATCTTCGCCAACAGCGCGAATGCCGATGCACTGGTCGCCGGCGCGAAGAAGCAGGGGCTGACTGCATATACCGAATCGGCCGAAGTCGACGGCAAACCGGCCACGCGCGTGCGCCTCGGACCGTACGAGGACCGCAGTACGGCCGAAGCGGCGCGGCTGAAGCTGCAGAAGGCCGATCCCAAGCTCAAGGGCAGCGTGGTCGAGATTGCCGCTGCGGCGGCTGCCACCCAGAAGGCCGACGCGCCGGCTGCCGCATTGCCGGCCAACCGCGCCGGCGGCTGGGCCGTGCAGCTCGGCGCGTTCAAGTCGCAGGACGAAGCGAACAAGCTGCTCGCGAAAGCCAAGGGCGCCGGTCTGCCGAGCTTCGTCGACAGCACGGGGCAGGGTGCCGAGAAACTCTGGCGCGTGCGCCTGGGGCCCGAGCCCGACCGTGCCGGCAGCGAGAAGCTGCGCGACCAGGCCAAGCAGAAGCTGACGATCACCGGCATGATCGTGACGGTGCCCTGAGACCGCAGCCGCCGTGAACTGGGCCGACTACTGCATCCTTGGCGTGCTGGCCCTGTCGGTGGTGATCGGGCTCTGGCGCGGCCTCGTGGCCGAGGTCATGGCGCTGATCTGCTGGGCCGCGGCGTTCTGGGTCGCCTGGCTGTTCGGCGAACGGCTCGCCGCGCTGTTCACGAGCGTCGAAGTGCCGTCGGTGCGTCTGATGCTCGGCTACGGCATCTGTTTCCTCGGCATGCTCGTCGCCGGCGCGCTGGTCTCGTTCCTGCTGCGCAAGCTCGTCTCCGGCAGCGGGCTCAGCGGCACCGACCGGCTGCTCGGCATGGTGTTCGGCCTCGCGCGCGGCCTCGCGCTGGTCCTGCTCATGGTGCTGCTGCTCGGCTTCACGCCGTTTCCGCGCGATCCGTGGTGGCGCGAGTCGCGCCTGATGCCGGGATTCCAGAACGGCGCCGAGTGGCTGGCCGCGCGGCTGCCGCAGGACGTCGCCAAGCATCTCGACTACCGCGGCCTGCTGACCTTGCCGTCATTGCAAGCTCCGCCGCCCGCCCCCAATTCGCCGCCACCGGCTGCCGCCGGCGCGGACAAGCCATCCTCCTCCTAGCGGTAACCTCGCCATGTGCGGAATCATTGGAATCGTGGGCAAATCCGAGGTCGCCTCGGCCCTGTATGACGGCCTGACGGTGCTCCAGCATCGCGGCCAGGACGCCGCCGGCATCGCTACGGTCGACGGCGCCCGGCTGCGCCTGCACAAGGCGCGCGGCCTCGTCCGCGACGTGTTCCAGCGCGACGACATGCTCAAGCTGCGCGGCCGCGTCGGCATCGGCCACTGCCGCTATCCGACTGCGGGTTCCGACGACGTCGGCGAGGCGCAGCCGTTCTACGTGAACTCGCCCTACGGCATCGCGCTCGCGCACAACGGCAATCTCGTCAATGCCGAGGCGATCAGTGGCGAACTGTTCGAAGGCGACCGCCGCCACATCAACACCAATTCCGATTCGGAAGTGCTGCTCAACGTGCTGGCGCACGAGCTGCAGATCCAGGAGCGCATGGACCTGACGCCGGATCACCTGTTCAAGGCCGTTGCCGGCGTGCATTCGCGCGCGCGCGGCGGCTATGCGGTCGCCGCGCTCGTGCTCGGCTACGGCATCCTCGCGTTCCGCGATCCGCACGGCATCCGGCCGCTCGTGCTCGGCGAGCGCGACACGCCCGAAGGCAAGGAATACGCGGTCGCGTCCGAATCGGTCGCGCTCGACATCCTCGGCTTCCGCCGCCTGCGCGACGTGGAGCCCGGCGAAGCCGTGCTGCTCGGCTTCGACGGCAGCCTGCATCACCGCCGCTGCGCCGAAGGCTATGCGCACACGCCGTGCATCTTCGAATACGTCTATCTCGCGCGGCCCGACTCGATGATCGAGGACGTCTCGGTCTACAAGGCGCGTCTGCGCATGGGCGAACGCCTGGCCGAGAAGATCCGGCGCCTGCGTCCGGACCATGGCATCGATGCCGTGATCCCGATTCCCGACACCGCGCGCACGGCGGCCAGTTCTCTGGCCAGCGCGCTCGGCGTGCCGATGCGCGAGGGCTTCGTCAAGAACCGCTACATCGGCCGCACCTTCATCATGCCGGGGCAGAGCGAGCGCGTGAAATCCGTGCGCCGCAAGCTCAACGCGATCGACCTGGAATTCCGCCGCAAGACCGTGCTGCTCGTCGACGATTCCATCGTGCGCGGCACCACGTCCAAGCAGATCATCCAGATGGCGCGCGAGGCCGGCGCGTCGCGCGTGTTCTTCGCCTCGGCGGCGCCGCCGGTGCGCTATCCCAACGTTTACGGCATCGACATGCCCGCCGCAGCCGAACTCGTCGCGCACAACCGCAGCGAGGAAGAAGTCGCCGCATTGCTCGGCGCCGACTGGCTGGTCTACCAGGATCTCGACGACCTGGTCGCCTCGGTCAGCGAGGGCAATGATGCGCTGACCTCGTTCGACACCTCGTGCTTCTCGGGCGAGTACGTGACCGGTGTGCAGGCCGACTATCTGCGCGAGCTCGAGTTCGCGCGGTCGGACGAAGCCAAGAACCTGCGCCGCGTGTCCTGAAGCGAGGCCGGCGCGATCGCGGCGATTGCGCCGTGATGCGCGGTGTCAGAAGCCGTCGCGGCGACGCGCGATCAGCCACAGGGTCGCGCTGAAGCGGCGCAGCGGCCAGACGTTCTCCAGCGCATTCAGTGATTGCGCGCGTTCGACGGCACCGGCCAGCCAGGCCCGGCGCCAGGTTGGCGGCAGGCTCGACGGCATCAGCTGGTGATGGCCGCCGGCCACCGCTTCGAAGCCGTAGTGCAGCAGCCGTCGGCGGAAGGCGGCCAGCGCATAGCGGCGTTGGTGCGCCTGGGCCGGGAACAGGCGCCGCGACAGGCATTCGGTCCAGGAGCCGGCATTCGGCAGATGCGTGATCAGCAGCGCGCCGCCGGGCTTGAGTACGCGCCAGAGCTCGCTCAGCGACGCGCCGTCGTTGGGGACGTGCTCCAGCGTGCCGCCGGCCAGCACCGTGTCGAAATGCGCGTCGGGGTAGGGCAGTTGCCAGGGATGCTGCAGGCGCCGGTACGCCAGGCCGCAGGCCGCATGGAACCCGGCATAGTCGGTGTCGGCGCAGACGTCGCAGCCCAGCAGTTCGACTTCGGCGCCGAATTCGGCGCGGGCCAGCGCCGACAGCGCCGCATGGCGGCAGCCCCAGTCGAGTACGCGCTGCCGCGGCTGCAGGGCGCCGCGGATCTTCGCGTAGGCGCGCACGAGTTCGCGCAATGCGGCCGGCTGCGCACGCTTGGCCGCGAGATAGGGATCGGCCGCCGCAGTTGCCGTCGCGAGAAACGCGCGCAGCGCGGCCGTCAGCGCGGTTTCGTCGAGTTCGGGAATGCGCAGGCCGTGATCCACGCCGAAAATCCTCGTTCCTGGGCACCCGTCTGCGCCGCAGCATGACCGGACACTAGCATTCGACGTGCTGCCTGCGGGCATAATCGGGACCGGATCCGCGTCCGGCTGGGGAGCCATGACCGCCATCGCCACGACCAATCTGTTCGCCGTCGCACAGTCCTGCCTGGTCGAGTGCGACGCTGCGCGCAAGGTCGAGCGCACGATGCGGGCGGCCGCCGCGTTTGCCGCCGGTGCGCTCGATCGCGCCGCCGCGCCGCCGCCGCAACCGATCGGCGAGCCGGGTCGGCCGGCGCAACCGCTGCTGGTAGCGCCGCGCGCGCTGGCGCAGCGCGGTCTCGGCAGCGAAGCCGGGCGCGCCGCACTCGTGCATGCGGTCGCCCATATCGAGTTCAACGCGATCAACCTGGCCTGGGATGCGGTCTATCGCTTTCGCGACCTGCCGGCCGCGTTCTATGCAGACTGGGTCGCCGTGGCCGCCGACGAGGCGCGTCATTTCACCCTGCTGCAACGCCGGCTCGACGATTTCGGCCTGCGCTACGGCGACCTGCCGGCGCACGACGGACTCTGGGAGATGGCGCGGCGCACGGCCGACAGCTGCCTGGAGCGCATGGCGCTGGTGCCGCGCGTGCTGGAGGCGCGCGGCCTCGACGTGACGCCCGGCATGATCCAGCGCCTGCACGCGGTCGGCGATACCGCCACGATCGCGATACTCGAACAGATCCTCGCCGAAGAAGTGGCCCATGTCGCTGCCGGCACGCGCTGGTTCGGCTGGTGCTGCGAACGCGCCGGCGTCGATCCGGCCGACACCTTCCAGCGCCTGCTGCAGCAGTACTATCGCGGCGCGCTGAAGGGACCTTTCAACCGGCGCGACCGGCTCGCCGCGGGCTTCACGCCGCTGGAGCTGGATCGGCTGGACGCGCTGGTGGCCTGATGCCGCGCGTGCTCGTCGTCGTCATCGTCGCGGTCTGGTTCGTGCTGATCGCCTTCTTCGCCGAACTGTCGCCGTTCCAGTCGCCCTGGCCGCAGCAGCGCTATCGCATCGAAGGCGCCGAGTTCGCCGCGCTGAGCGGTGCGCAGATCGACGGCAGCGCGCTCGCGATCGAAACTGCCGACGACAACGAGGGCGCACTGCTCGTGCGCAGCGTGGACATCGCCGATGCGGCCGACTGGCCGGTGCTGCGCTACCGCTTCGACGCGCTCGCGCCGACTTTGGAACTCGCGCTGGTCTACCGTCGCGCGGATTCGCCCGGCGACGTGCGCACGATCGCGCTGACGCGTCCGCGCGGCGGCGTCGGCAGCATTGATCTGAGCCGCGAGCAGGAATGGCGCGGCACGATCAGCGAAATCGGCTTCGCGGTGTATCCGGTGGCCCAGTCGGTGCCGGCAGCGCGCGCGTTTCGCCCGTTCCGGCTCGAAAACGTCGAATTCTGGTCGCCGTCGTGGACCGGCCGCCTCGCCGCGGTCGCGACCGAATGGTCGGGCCGGCGGGCCTGGTCGCTGATGTCGATCAGCGCACTGGGGCCCGACAGCGGCGCCGTGCGCACGCGCTCGCCGGTGCTGCTGCTGGCCGTGGGCCTCGTGCTCACGCTCGTGCTGCTGCTGCAGTTCGCGCCGGGGCAGCCGCGCCGCATCCTTCACGTCATGACCGTCGCGGCAGTGATTGCCTGGCTGCTGCTGGACCTGCGCTGGAGCCTCGGCCTGGCCGACCGGCATGCGGCGACGCGGCTGGCCTATTCGGGCCTGGACTGGCAGGAGCGTCAGCGCCAGCTGCCCGACGCGGATCTGCTTGATGCGGCGCAGCGCGTCCGCGCCGTGCTGCGCGACGCCGGCGCCGATCCCGACCGCGTGCGCCTGCTCGTCGATGCGGAATCGGATTTCGTGCGCGCGCGCCTGATCTATCACCTGGCACCGGCCCGCACCGGGCCGGTGAATCTGGTCGGCTGGGGCGGCGCGCATTTTCTGAGCGAGCCGGTATTCCTCGCGCTGTACGCCCAGGAAGCGCCGCGCTACGACGCCGCGCAGGGCCTGCTGCAGATCGACAGCGAACTGGCGCTGCCGGCGCGGCCGCTGCTCGAGGCGTCGCCGCTGTATGTCTATCGCCTCGGCCAGGAGGCCGCGCCATGACGCCGGGACTGCTGCTCGGCTGGTCGTGCTGCGCCGTGCTCGGCGCGGTGCTGTGGCTGATCGCGGCGGGGGTGCCGCGCCGCGTCGGCGAATGGCTGGCCGCCGGCGGCTACGCGCTGCTGCTCGGCTTTCTGCTGACCGGCGCGCTCGTCGGCCTGCGCCGGGACACTGTCGGCGTACAGTTGTTCGGCGCCGTGCTGCCGGTCTTCGGCGGAGCGCTGGCGTGGTTGTGGCTGGCCGCCTGGCTCGGTCGCATCGGCGATCGCTTCGGTCTCTACGCCGTGCTTCTGGGGTTCGCCGCGGCCGTGGCGGTGGACCTGCTCGTGAAGCCGGACAGCCACTGGCGCCTGTTTGCCGTGACCTTGCCGCTGCTGGTCGCGTTTGCCCGCCTCCTGGGCCAGGCCGCCGCAGGGCGAGTTCGCAGCGGTGCCTCATTGCCGGCGGCGGGGAGCACGGCCGGCGAGCGACTGCCGTACTGGGCCTGGCTGTTGTTCGCGGCGATCGCCGTGCGCCTGGCCCTGGTCGCCGACGAAGCCTGGCTGCGCCCGGTCTTCGCCTGGGATGCCTGGAACGCCTGGTCGCTGAAGGCCAGGACCTGGTTCGAGCTCGGCCAGGTGCCGTTCGTCGATCCGGCGATCTGGTGGCAACACGGCGATGCGACGCTGCACACCGCGCTGGCCTGGCGCTATCCGGAGCTGCTGAGCCGTATCGAACTGTGGTTCGCCGCCTCGGCCGGCGCCTGGAACGAAGGCGCCGTCGGCATGGCCTGGCCGTTGCTCTGGCTGGCGCTGATTGCCGGCTGCGCCGGGCAGTGGCGGGCCCTGGGCGTGGCGCCGCTGCGCTGCGCGGTATTCGCGTATCTGCTCGCGTCGCTGCCGTTGCTGTCGGTGCATGCGGCGCTGGCGGGGTATGCGGATCTCTGGGTTGCAACGGCTTTGACCTTCGCCGTGCTGAGCTGGCTGCGCTGGCTGCGCGACGGCGACCGCGGGCAATTGCTGCTCGCCGTCTGCTGCGCCACGGCGTTGCCGCTGCTCAAGTTCGAGGGCGCGATCTGGCTGCTCTGGCTGGCGGGACTGGCCGTGCTCGTCGCGCTGCCGTCGCGCTGGCGCAAGCCCGGGCTTGCCGCTGCCATGCTGCTCGTCGTGGCCGCGGTGCTGGTTTCGCTGCTGCTGCAACTGCCGTGGCTCGCGATCGTGCGCGATACGGTCAGCGGTCTGACGACGAGCGGCAGCGAGACCGCGCGGCTGGGCGCGGCACTGGCCTTCCTCAACGGTCTGCTCGGCCAGTACAACTGGCATCTGCTCTGGCCGTTGCTGCTGGGCTGCCTGGTCTGGCAGCGCGAGCGGCTCTGGCGCGAGCGCGAGACCGGACTGCTCGCCGTGCTGATCGGCGGCGGCCTCGCCGCGCTGTTCGTCCTGTTCGTCTTCACCCCGGCCGCGAAATGGGCTGCGAGCCAGACGGCCGCGAGCCGTCTGATGCTGCACTGGGCGCCGTTGGCGCTCAGTCTCGTCGCGTTGCTGCTGCGCGGGCGGCCTGCGCCGCCGCATACACCTGACGCGTCGCCGCCATGACGGCGGCCGGACGATAGGCCTGCTGCCAGCGCTGCCGACCGGCTTCGCCGTAGCGTCGGCACCGGCCGGCGTCCGCGGCCAGCGCGGCCAGCACAGCGCTCAGCGCGCCGGCGTCGCCGGGCGCCACCAGCACACCGGTCTCGCCGTCGCGAACGACTTCACCGACCCCGGAACCCGCGATCGCACTGGCTACGCAGGGCAGGCCTGCGCGCATGGCCTCGAGCAGCACCATGCCGAAGGCCTCGGCCCGATCCAGCGACGGCAGACAGAAGATCTCGGCCTGGGCATAGGCCTGCTGCAGACAGGCATCGTCGACCTGACCGGCCAGTTGCACGCGCTCGTCGAGGCCGAGCCGGCGCACCTGCTCGCGCAGCGCCGCTTCGCGCTCGCCGCCGCCGATCAGCAGCAGCGCCAGGTCGGGCTGTCCGACGAGGCTGTCGAGCAGCACCTCGAATCCCTTGTAATGGCTGAGCCGTCCCACGGCGAGCAGGCGGCGCTTGCCGGCCGGCCACAGCGGTGCCGTCACAGCCGGTGCTTCGGCTTCGCCGAGCGCCAGCGGCACGACCACGGTCCGGTCGCGCCAGCGTGCGAGCGCCGGGCTCGCGTCGCGATACGCCGCCGAAGTCGCGATGATGCGGTCGGCGCGGCGCAGCAGCGCCTGTTCCCAGGGCCGATAGAACGGATAGGCCGCGCGCAGCAGGCGGCTGCCGCTGTCAAGCGGGATGTCCGCATGCCAGTGCACGACCCAGGGCAGCCGCCGCGCCGCCGGCAGCAGCAGGGCCGCGAATGCCGAGGTGTTCGGCACGTGGATGTGCAGCAGATCGGGCCGGACGCGGGCGATGCAGCGTTGCAGCTGCAGCGGGAACGCAGGACTCAGCGGCGCATAGGCGAGCTGGCCTGGCCGGCCGGCTTCGACGATGCCGACGGCGCCGTCCATGCGCCGCCGGCTGCGCCAGCCTGGCGCTGCTGAGTGCGCGAGCACCTCGACCGTATCGCCGGCCTGGGCCTGTTCGCGCGCGAGGATGGCCGTGAAGGTTTCTATGCCGCCGGGCGCCGGCGGATAGAACTTGCCCAGGTGCAGTACGCGCATGCGCGGCGCGTCAGTCCGACCGGCTGGCGGAGTCGGCCCGCGTCGTCACGGCCCGGCGCAAGGTCGTCAGCTCTTCCTCGAGGATGGCGAGCTTCTGATTCAGGCGCCGGATCTGGCGTTCCTGGCGCGAGCGTTCGATGTCGAGCTGCAGCAGGCGCAACAGGATCAGCGAAAGACCGATGATGATCGGCAGCACCGGCGGATAGCCGATGCCGGTCAGATGCGCCAGCCAGTCAATCGTGCGCGGCACGAAGCCCAGCACCAGCGTGGCTGCAGCGACGATCAGCCACCACAGCGCGTAGGGGCCGTGCAAGTGATCGCGGCGCACCAGATAGAGGATGCTGCCGGCCAGGGCCAGGCCGAGCAGGGCGGCCGTGATCTGCGCGGTCATGGCGTGCGCGCCTCCAGGCCGCGGCGTCGCTCGCGCGCGCCGACGCGGGCGATGCTGAGCACCGTCGTCGCGATCATGTAGCGCGCAACGCGGAACCAGGACGAGAAGATCCGCGAGGCGCCGTTGCGCCGGGCCGACATCAAGGTCGGCGCCTCGGCGATGCGCAGCGCCTTGCGCCGCAGCAGGATGAGCACGCCGATGTCCTGATAGTCGATGAGGCTGGCTTCGCGCGAGGCCAGCGCGCGGATCGCGCGGCGGCCGTAGACGCGCAGGCCCGAAGTGAAATCGGTGACGCTGAGCCCCGTGATGAGGCGGAAATACGCCCAGGCCAGACGCTTGGCCGCGCTGAGCCGCCCGGGGCAGGTGCCGATCGTGACGTCGGCCCCGCTGTCGATATGCGCCTGCAGCAGCCGCGGCAGTTCGTCCGGGTGATGCTGGCCGTCCGCGTCCAGGGTGATCACGCGCTCATACTGATTGCGCAGCGCGTAGCGCATGCCGGCCTGGGTGGCCCCCCAGGCGCCGAGCTGGAACGGCAAGGTGATGACGATGGCGCCGGCCGCGGCCGCAGCCGCGGCCGTGGCATCGGTGCTGGCATCATTGATGACCAGCACCTGGCAGTTCAGTGCCGACATGACGCCGCGCACGACCTCGCCGACCGTGGCCTGCTCGTTGCGGGCCGGCATGGCAGCGAGGCAGCTGCGAGAGCCAATCTGTTGATTTGACACGGGACTCCGGCCTGCGCGAAAAGCCGATTGTCCCAATCCGCATCAATCAACGTCAACGCAAAAAATCTGCCGGCCAAGTGTCCGCTGCGCGGCCCCGGCTGCGTTACTAGCTTCCGAGTACCCGTGGCGGGTGCCGAATCGGTTCGCCAGAAGTGGTGTATTCGCCCACAGATCCGTCGCTAAAGCGTTGACGGCATTTGATTGTGCTGATTACACTTCTTTTCTGTCGGGCCCCATGAATGATTCCGTGGGCAGGAAGCGTGCTTCCGCCCGATCCAACTTGGGAGAAAACTTTATGAAGGCCAATGTCATGATGAAGGCGCTGTCGCTGGCGGTGTTGGGTCTGGCGGGTATGGCGTTTGCGGGTGCTTCGATGGCTCAGTGCCCGACCGATCCGGCTCAGCCGACGGGCGCCTGGAGCGGCAAGACGGTTCTCGGCGGCGGTGTGATGGCGATCACGACGCCGGGCATGAACACGACGACCTGCGGCCTGGACACCAGCTTCAATGCTGGCGCCGGCGGTCTGGCCAGCTCGTTCGTGCGCGACGATACCCCGTCGGCCGAAGCGCGCTACCGCTTCCGCTTCTACCTGAACGCCGACACCATCACCCCGTTCAGCGGCCTGCAGAAGGTCCAGCTGTTCACGGCCAACTCGGCCAATCCGTTCCCGGCCGCCGGCGGTTCCGTGCAGGTTCTGCGCGCTTCGCTGATCCCGGGCGGTGCGACCGGCCGTCAGGTTTCGTTCGTGGCCGGCACCAACAACGGCACCGACTACGTCAGCGCGCCGTTCGTTGCTCCGCTCGCGGCGGGTGCGAACGTGGTCGAAGGTGAAGTCGTCATCGGCGCCAGCGGCACCGGCAAGATCAACATCTGGGTGAACAACAACAACCCGGCCACCCCGACCGGCTCGATCAACGTCGACAACGCCGGCTGGACCGGCATCGACACGGCCATCATGGGCCTCGCCGACTCGACCAGCTCGTTCCGTTCGAACCAGGCGACCAAGATCATCAAGTTCGACGAGTTCGATTCGCGTCGTCAGACCTTCATCGGCTTCTGATGTTCTGAATAGTTGCGCCCTTTTACCTTTAGAGTCGGAGTAATCCAATGAATAAGAATGCGCTTTTGCTCGCCCTCGGCCTGACCGCCGCCGCGTGCGCCGGTTCGGCCGCGGCTCAGTCGTGCGCCTCGCCGTCCATCATCCCGCTGGTGGGTGCGAACCACACGGTCACCGGTGATTCGTGTGCGGGTTCCAACCAGCTCGGCACGCTCTGCGGCGCGTTCTCGTCGCCGGAAAACGATGTCATCTATCGCTTCAACATCGACGCGACGCGCACGGCGACCACGTTCACGCTGAGCACGACGACGGCGACCTGGAACCCGGCCATGCTGTACCTGTCGGGCAGCTGCGGCGGCGGCGTGTCCTGCGCCGACGTGGCCGACAACAACGTTGCGGGTCAGAACGAGACGATGACGGTTCCGACCGGCCTTGGCGCGTACTACCTGGTCGTGACCTCCAGCCCGGGCACCGGCGGCTGCGGCGCGTTCACCCTGGCGGCCGATGGCCGTCTGCCGGTGGCGCTGCAGAACTTCTCGATCGACTGATCGACCAGTTCCGGCTGTTGCTTGCTGAGAACCCACCCCACAAGGGTGGGTTCTTTTTTTTGGGATTTTTTCGCCGGGCTATGCTCGTCAGGCCGTTTTCTCTAGCGGCTGCGCGCAGGACGGCTGCCGGTCTGAAGTGGCCAGGGCACATTGCCTTCTTGCCGTGGGCAAGCCGTACTGTCGCCTGCGTTTACGCGGCAAGCCATGGCGATTCATTTCGCCGATGCGCCATCGGTGGCATTTCTCGTGTTCCGTTCGCATCGACGCCAACGATGTTCGCTGGTGGCGACGAACTTGGCGGATCGAGTCCGGTCGAACCTGGGCCGAATCGGGCGGGTTTTCAATTTTGGAGCGACCATGCTGCTTCCTCTGCTTTTTTCCTTGGCCTTGGCCGCGACTGACGGGAACGCTCGGATAGAAACGCCGCGTTGCGAGTTCGTCGAGGTCTATCAGGGGCAGCCGACGAGCTGTCTCGTCGAGTTCGTGAATGCCGGCGACACACCGGTCCGGCTCGTCGATCTGACGGCAGAGTTCAGAGGCGACAGTGTCGCGGTGAAATCGCTGCTGGTGCCGGCCCGCGGTACGGCCCATGCAGAACTCAAGATCGACACCAGCAACGATACGGGTACTTCGCATCACGCGCTGCGCTATCGCGTCGAGGGGCAGGAGCGCGACTATTATTCCGACTCGGTCGGTTTCGTCGCGACGGTGTTCGATGTCTCGCGTCTGCTGATTGACCTGGGGCCAGTCAGCCTGATCGAGAAGAACAGAAAAGGCGGCTCGCTGCGTCTGCACAGCGACGAAGACCCCGATGCTCGCGTCGAGAAAGTGATTTCCGCGCCGGACTATCTGAAGATTTCGATCGACAAGGACGGCCTGGGCCTGAATGTCACCGTTGCCGACTCGGCGCCCTGGGGGCTGCTCGACGTCAACGTGATCCTCGGTCTGCGTTCGGCGCGCCAGCAGCGGCTGTCCGTCAAGATCAAGGGCGATGTCCGCGGCCAGGTCGTCCCTGCGGTCAATCCGCTGGAACTCGACATCGTGCGCCGCGGCTCGGGTCCGCGCGATTATCTGATTCCGTTGAAGCAGGTCGACGGGAAGCCGCTGCACGTCGGCTCCGTCCGTCTCGGCGGCATCGAAGGCAATGCGGCGGTCGCCGACTGCACGCCGGCGGCTGCAGATTGCCGTTTGATCAAGCTCGCCGTCTCCGATCAGCAGCCATTGGGTTATCTGAAAGGCGAGCTGCGGATCGAGCTGCCCGACTATTCGCGTTCGCTGCCGATCCAGGTCTGGGGCGTCATGGTCGGCGAAAAGACGGTGATCAAGGATGTCGCCGAAGAGATGAAGAAACAGGCGGAGGCGCCCGCTGTCGCGACGGCCGACGGCGGCAGCAGTCCGGCGCTCGGCAGCGGATCGCTGGTGCAGCAGATCAAGCAGGCCACGACCCATGCCAGGCCGGAAGATCCGCCGGGCAACGGTCCGGTACTGCGCTGGCAGGTCGCCAACGAAGGGCTGCTGTACGGCTACCACATCTATCGTGCCGATTCCGCGGACGGCCCGTGGCGGCGGATCAATGCCGAAACCATACCGGTCCAGTCGGTCGAGAATGCGGCGGGCCAGTATGCCTGGCGGGACCAGACTGGCGAGGTCGGCAAGACCTACTGGTACTATGTCGGGACGGTCGATCACCGCGGTGAGCGCAAGCGCCTGACCTCGCCGACGCGGGCGACCGTGAAACCGAAGGCCGACTGAGCGTAAACGAAGCCGCATTCGTGACCGGAACGCCGGAGAGAAATCGCGTTGTTCTGACGATGATTCGCTGCGGCAGTCGCTGATCGGTTTCAGAGCCTGCGTCCGTTTCCTTTACGTCGGAGTCAATCAATGAACAAGAATGCTTTCGCGATCGCTCTCGGTTTGCTGGCCGCCGCCGGCGCCGGTTCGGCCGCGGCTCAGTCCTGCGCTTCGCCGTCGACCATCCCGCTCGTCGGTGGCAACACTCACACCGCGAATGGTGACACCTGTGCGAGTTCCAATCAGCTCGGCACGTTGTGCGGCGCGTTCTCGTCGCCGGAGAACGATGTCATCTATCGCTTCAATATCGACAACACCCGGACTGCGACCTCGATCACGCTGAGCACCACGACGGCAACCTGGAACCCGGCCATGCTGTACCTTTCTGGCAGTTGCGGCGGCGGTGTGTCGTGCGCCGACGTGGCCGACAGCAACAACGCGGGCGCGAGCGAGACGATGATGGCTCCGACGGCAAACGGCACTTACTACCTCGTCGTGACCTCCAGTCCCGGCTCCGGCGGTTGCGGCGCTTTCACTTTGAATGCCTTCGGCCGCCTGCCGGTTGCACTGCAGAACTTCTCGATCGACTGAACGGCGGTCTTGCGGCCGTAGGGGCCGATGCGCGCAGGATGAAAACAAAAAGCCCGGCCAGAAGCCGGGCTTTTTGTTGGGAAACGGCCGTTGCGGCGATGCCTGCTTACTGCGGCAGGATCTCCGCCTTGTCGATCGTGATCGCGACCTTCGGCACGTCGCCCGGCAGCGGACCCTGGGCCGAGGTTTCCACGGCCTTGATCTTGTCGACGACGTCCATGCCGCCGACGACCTTGCCGAACACGGCGTAGCCGTAGGTCATGCCACTCTGGTCGCTGACGTAGTCCAGGCGCTTGTTGTCGACGACGTTGATGAAGAACTGCGCCGTGGCCGAATGCGGGTCGGTGGTGCGCGCCATTGCGACCGTGCCCTTGAGGTTGGACAGGCCGTTGTTGGCCTCGTTCTGGATGGCCGGACGCGTGAGCTTCTGGGTCAGGTCCTTGGTGAAGCCGCCGCCCTGGATCATGAAGCCGTTGATGACGCGGTGGAACACCGTGCCGTTGTAGAAGCCGTCCTTCGTGTACTGCAGGAAGTTCTCGACGGACTTGGGCGCCTTGTCCTGATAGAGCTCGAGCGTGATGTCACCCATCGAGGTATGCAGCACGACCTGGGGATGCGCCGGCTTGGCGGCCTCGGCCGGGGCTTCGGCGGGTTTCGCCGCGGCGGGCTTGGCCTCGGCTTTCGGTGCCGGCTTGGGCTGGTTCTGGGCTCCGGCAGCGAGCGGCAGCAGCAGGGCGAAGGCGAACAGATGGTGCTTGAGCACGGAAGGAACTCCTGCAAAGTGGGATTGCAATGATACGCGGCAAAACCGGCGCGCGGCAGCGACGCGCCCCCGCGGCCCTGGCTAGACCTTTTCCGCGGCGCGCAGCTGCAGTTTCACGCCGAGATCCTTCAGGTGTTCGCGTTCCTGATCCAGGTCGGCCACGGTCAGCGGGTGCTGCGCGAGCCAGTCGCGGCCGAGCTTGAGCTCCAGTCCGCGATCGTCGGCACGCACGGTCAGTGTCGGCAGGCGTTCCGCGCTGCGTGCGCGATGCAGCAGCACGGCCACGCGCAGCAGTGCCGTCACGCGCGCGGCCGTGCGGCGCAGGCGTTCGGGCAGCGCCGCCAGCGCTTCCTGATCGGGCTTGCGCCGGTGGCAGCGCAGTATCGTTGCGAGAAAATCCTGCTCCTGGCGCGTGAAGCCGGCCAGATCCGAGTTGCGTATCAGGTAGGCGCCGTGCAGGTGGTGCTGGCTGTGCGCGATCGCCAGGCCGATCTCATGGATGCGCGCAGCCCAGCGCAGCCAGTCCAGCGCGTCGCCGTCGAGCTGCCAGGCGTCGGCGATCTGGTCGAACAACAGCTGGGCCGTGGATTCGACGCGGCGCGCCTGGGCGCGGTCCACGTCGTAGCGGCGCACGAGCGACTCGATGCTGGCCGTGCGCGGGTCGCGTTGTTCGGCGCGGCCGATCAGGTCGTAGAGCAGCCCCTCGCGCATGGCCGTCTCGCAGACCTGCATGCGGTCGAGCTCGAGCGCGACGAAGGCGGCTTCGAGAATCGCGATGCCGCCGGCGATCACGCTCTGGCGTTCTTCCGACAGGCCGAGCAGACGCAGCTTGTCGATGCTGCCGGCTGCGAGCAGGGCCTCGCGCAGGCGATCGAGGCTGCCGCGCGTGATGCCTGCGTCGCTCCAGCCGCTGGCCTGGACGATGTTGCCGATCGCGCGGATCGTGCCTGAAGAGCCGACGGTCTCGCCCCAGCCCCGCGCGCGATAGTCGGCGGCGAACTGCTGCAGCTCCACGCCGATCTCGGTCTGCGCCTGGCGCCAGCGCTTGCTCGTGAGCTTGCCGTCGGCGAAGAAGCGCAGGCTGCTCGCGACGCAGCCCATCTGCAGGCTTTCGGTCTCCAGCGTCTCCATGCCGCGGCCGATGATGAATTCGGTGCTGCCGCCGCCGATGTCGATGCACAGGCGCGGCTCGTGCGACTCGGGCAGGCCGTGGGCCACGCCGAGATAGATCAGACGCGCTTCCTCGCGGCCCGAAACGATTTCGATCGGATGGCCCAGCGCGGTTTCCGCCGGCAGCAGGAACGCGTGCGGCGCGCTCATGCGGCGCACGGTATTGGTCGCGACAGCGCGCACGCGGCCCTGCGGCAACGCGCGCAGACGCTGGCCGAAACGGGCGAGGCAGGCCAGCGCACGGTCGCGCCGCGTGCTGTCGAGGCTGCCGTCACGCTGCAGGCCGGCGGCCATGCGCACGCTGTCGCGCAGCCGGTCGATCACGCGCAGCTCGCCGTGCTGATAGCGTGCGACGACCATGTGATAGCTGTTGGAGCCCAGGTCGACGGCCGCGAGCAGCTCGCCGTCCTGGATGGGCTTCTGGCCGTTGGGCACGCGAACCTCTGGGGCAGATGGGCCGACGGATTCTGCCATGGGGGCCGCGCGCACGGGCGGCCCCGCGTTACATGCAGAGCTTGGCGAGCAGGGACAGCTGCGCCGAATGCGGCATCTGTTCGCCGGGCTCCGTGCGCACGTAGTTGCCGTCGGGTTGCAGCAACCACGCCTGCGTATTGTCGGCGAGGAAGTTCGCCAGCGCCTCCTCGTAGACACGCTGGGCGAGGCCCTCGTCGAGGATGGGGAAGCAGGTCTCGATGCGGCGCAGCAGGTTGCGTTCCATCCAGTCGGCGCTGGCGCAGTAGATTTCCGCGGCGCCATCGTTGGCGAACCAGTACACGCGGCTGTGCTCGAGGAAGCGGCCGATGACCGAACGCACGCGGATGTTTTCCGACACCCCGGCAATGCCGGGCCGCAGTGCACAGGCGCCGCGCACGATCAGGTCGATCTGTACGCCCGCGATGGATGCGGCATAGAGCTGCTGGACCACGCCGGCTTCGTTGAGCGCATTCATCTTGGCGATGATGCGTGCGGGCCGGCCGGCCTGGGCATGGGCGATCTCGCGCTCGATCTTCTCGAGCAGGCCTTTGTGCAGGGTGAACGGCGATTGCAGCAGACGCTTGAGCTTGACTGCTGCGCCGAGGCCAGACAGCTGCTGGAACATCTTGTGTACGTCCTCGCCGATGTCCGGCTCGGCCGTCATCAGGCCGAAGTCGGTATATACGCGCGAGGTGATCTGGTGGTAATTGCCGGTCGACAGATGCACGTAGCGGCGCAGGCGTCCCTGCTCGCGACGCACGATCAACAGCATCTTGGCGTGGGTCTTGTAGCCGACCACGCCGTAGACGACCTGCACACCGGCTTCCTGCAGACGGTTGGCGAGGCGGATGTTGGCTTCTTCGTCGAAGCGCGCGCGCAGCTCGACGACGACCGTAACATCCTTGCCGTTGCGCGCGGCTTCGATCAGGTGATTGACCAGCGGCGAATGGTCGCCGACGCGATACAGGGTCTGCTTGATCGCGAGTACCTCCGGGTCCTGGCTGGCCTGGCGTACCAGATCGGTGACAGCGCCGAAGGATTCGAAAGGATGGTGCAGCAGCACGTCCTGCTCGCGGATCACGTCGAGCACGTTCTGGCCCGACGCGAAGGCCGGCGCGATGCGCGGCGTGAACTTGGGGAATTTCAGGTCGGGCCGCTCGACCTGGTCGTAGATGGCGTTGATGCGGTTGATGTTGACCGGGCCGGCGCAGCGGTAGACGTCCTGTTCGGTCAGCTCGAAGTTCGCCATCAGCATCTCGGTGATGGACTTCGGACAGGCTTCGGCGATCTCCAGCCTTACCGGATGCGCATAGCCGCGGCCGGCCAGCTCGTCCGACAGTGCAGTGGCCAGGTTCTCCACCTCGTCCTCGTCGACGACGAGCTCCGAGTTGCGCGTGACGCGGAACTGGTAGGAGCCGTCCACGCGCATGCCCGGAAACATCTCGTCGATGAACTGCTGCAGCAGGCCGGCGAGAAACACGAAATCGTAAGGACCGTCGGAGACCTCGGCCGGCAGGCGGATGATGCGCGGCAGCGAGCGCGGCGCGCGCACCAGCGCCATGTGGCCTTCGCGACCGAACGCGTCCTTGCCCTTGAGCACGACGGCGAGATTCAGGCTCTTGTTGAGGATGCGCGGGAACGGATGCGCCGGATCCAGACCCAGCGGCGACAGCACCGGCAGGATCTCGTTCTGGAAATAGCCCTGCAGCCAGCGCTTCTGCTTGACCGTCCAGCGGTCGCGCGTGACGAAGCGTATGCCTTCGTCGCCGAGGGCCGGCAGCAGCACGTCGTTCCAGAAGGCGTACTGGGCGCGCACGAGCTCCAGCGCGCGCGCACGGATGCGGGTCAGTGTCTCGGCCGGCGACAGGCCGTCGGGGCCCGGGAACGGCGTGTTCAGCGCGAGCTGCTGCTTGAGCACGGCGACGCGGACTTCGAAGAACTCGTCGAGATTGCTGTTGGAGATGCACAGGTAGCGCAGCCGCTCCATCAGCGGCACGCGGGGATCCTGCGCCTGGGCGAGCACGCGGAAATTGAATTCGAGCTGGGCCAGTTCGCGATTGAGGTACAGCGCCGGGTCGGCCAGATCGCGCTGCATGGCGCCGTTGAGCAAGGTCATTGCAGTTGCCCCGATTCCTGCGACACGTCGGCCGCCGGTAATGCGACGAATCCGTGACGTACGGCGATTTCCTGGGCGCGTGCGCTCAACGCGAAACGCAGGAAGGCGGCGACCTCCGGACTCGGCCGACCGTCGTCGGCGCGGTTGAAATACAGATACAGCGGACGCGCCAGAGGATAGCGCTCCGCGATGACAGTTGCCGCATCCGGCATGACGGCGGCCTCGCCGTCGCGGGCGAGCGGCAGCACGCGGACCAGGCCGTTGACGTGGCCCAGCCCGGCGTAGCCGATTGCATTCGGCGTGCGTGCGACGGCGGCGACGATGGCGCCGGCGCCCGGGAACTGCACGACGTCGGCGCGGTAGCCGCCGCCGCACAGGGCGGCCTGCTGGAAAAATTCAAAAGTTCCCGATGCGGTATTGCGGCCCAGGCGCAGCAGCGGCTGGGCGGCGAGCGCCTCGCCGGCGCCGAGATCGCCCCAGCGTGTTGCGCCGGCGCCGCCGCAGGCGGCATCGGCGGCCCAGATCCGGGCCACATCGCCCAGGCGCAGCTCGTGCAGCGGATTTTCCGGGTGGACGAATACGGCGACTGCGTCGTAGGCGATGCGTACGCGGCCAGGCTCGCGGCCGCGCCGCTGCCGGTAGTCGGCGGTCTCCGCGGCGGTCATCGCACGGCTCATCGGGCCCAGATCGGCAGCGCCGCTGGCCAGCGCCGCCGGTGCCGCCGCCGAGCCCGGCGTGCGGATCTGGAAGCGCAGCGATGCGTCGCCGTCCGCGTAGGCCTGAGCCCAGGCCTGCAGCAGCTCGCCGAGCGTATCCGACCCGACGCTGGTCAGACGGCGCTCGGCTGCCGTCGCCGTCAGCAGCGGCAGCATCAGCACGACCAGCAGCGTAAGCAGCCGGCGGCAGAGGCGGCCGCGCATCAGATTTCCTCGTGTGCCGCGGCGGCGCAGACGCGCTCGGCGCCGAACACGCAGGAGAACGTGCTGCCGACGCCGACCTCGCTGTCGATCGTCAGGCGAGCCTGATGCAGCTGCAGCACATGCTTGACGATGGACAGGCCCAGGCCGGTACCGCCGGTGTCGCGCGAGCGGCTGCTCGACACGCGATAGAAACGCTCGGTCACGCGCGGCAGATGGCTCGGCGCGATGCCCTGGCCTGTGTCGCTGACCGTGAATACGGGTTGGCCGTCGCGCAGTTCCCAGACGATCTCGATGCGGCCGCCGGCCGGCGTATAGCGCACGGCGTTGCTGACGAGGTTGGAAAACGCGCTGTGCAGTTCCTTGGGCGAACCGTTGATGTCCACATCGGTGCGCAGCGCGATGCTGATCGCATGCCGGCCAAGGCTCAGCGCCTCGGCTTCGCGGCGCAGGGTCTGCAGCATGCCGCCCATCGCGACGCGTTCTTCGGGCAGGCTGTCCTGGGCTTCCAGCCGCGACAAGGTCAGCAGGTCTTCGACGATCTGGGTCATGCGCCGCGACTGCGAGCGCAGTTCCAGCAGGATCGGTTCGAGCTCGGGCGACTGGTCGGGTTCGATCAGGTCGAGATAGCCGTGTACCACGGTCAGCGGCGTGCGCAGTTCGTGCGAGACGTTGGCGACGAAGTCGCGCCGCACCTGTTCCAGCTGCATGAGCTTGGACATGTCGCGAGCGACGAGAAGGCGCTGGCCCTGGGCATACGGGATGATGCGCAGACCCAGGCGCACGGCGTCGTCGACCGGCGCCGGCACATCCATCAGCGGCTCGCTCCAGTCGCCGCCCTCGAGCCAGCGCGTCACGCGCGGCGAGCGCACGAGATTGGAGAAATGCCCGCCGATGTCGTGCGGATAACTCAGGCCGAGCAGGCGCGTCGCGGCGGCGTTGAACCAGAGGATCGCGCCGCTGCCGTCGAGCACGACGGTTGCGTCGGGCAGCGCGGCGGCCGTCGTGCGGAACGCGCGCAGCAACTGTACGAGCCGGCGCCGGCGCGCCAGTTCGCGCCGCTGGCGCAGCGCCGGAATGCGATACAGCGCGCCCCACAGCGCGCCGTTCTGGTTGCTGCGGCGCGAGCCGCTCTGCAGCCAGAGGCCGAAGCGGCGCAGACGCCAGAACATCTCGGCGAGCAGGGCGAAGGCGGCGGCGAACAGCCACCAGGCCAGGCCGCCGACGATGGCGCCGAGCAGCAGTGCAATGCCGAAGACGCCGGCGGCACGCCACAGGTTCAGCGCGAACGCGCGTTCGACGCGGCCGTTCACGGGCTGACGCCGTTGCTGGAGCGGACGGCGCTCAGGGCGTTACCGAGAAGCGATAGCCGGCGCCGCGTACGGTCTGGACGAGATTTTCCAAGTGGTACGGTTCCAGCGTCTTGCGCAGGCGGCGGATGTGCACGTCGACCGTGCGTTCCTCGACGTAGACACTGCCGCCCCAGACCTGGTCGAGCAGCTGACTGCGCGAATAGACCCGCTCGGCGTGGGTCATGAAGAAATGCAGCAGGCGGTATTCGGTCGGGCCGATCTGCACGGTCTGGTCGCCGGCATAGACGCGGTGCGCCGCGCCGTCGATGCGCAGGCCGCCGAGTTCGACGACACCGTCGCCTTCGTCGCCGTGAGTGCGGCGCATGACGGCCTTGATGCGCGCGATCAGTTCGCGCGCGGAGAACGGTTTCACGACGTAGTCGTCGACGCCGGCATCCAGGCCGTTGACGCGGTCGCCTTCCTCGCCGCGCGCGGTCAGCATGATGATGGGGACTTCGCGCGTGAGTTCTTCCTTGCGCAGGCGGCGGGCATATTCCAGACCGCTCATGCCCGGCAGCATCCAGTCCAGCAGGATCATGTCCGGCACGCGCTCGGCAATGGCGGACTGGGCGATGCGTGCGTCGGCCGCATGCACCGGATCCATGCCGGCCTTGCGCAGGGCGAAGGCGACCATGTCGCGTATCGCGGTTTCGTCTTCAACGATGAGGATGCGTTTTTGCACGGTTGCACGCGGGTTGCGCCGCGGCGCGACGCTTTCGTGACAGCGGCGTTATTGCAATGCAGGATTGTTACGCCTCGATGACATGGAAGCACAAGAGTTTGAATCCTGGCAGGAAAACGCCGGCGCCATATAGCCCTGATCGCGCGGCTTGATGCCGCGGCGGCGCAGCTCCAGCACGTAGGGCGTGACTTCCGCGATGCGCGCCTCGATGCGCGCGCGCTGGTAGTAGTCAAGATCGCGGCGTTCAGTCAGCGCGCGCAGCTGGTTCATCGCGTCCTCGAGCCGGCCGTTGAGCAGGGCCACATCTGCGTAAGCCTCGGCGGCGCGGATCTTGTCGCCGGCCAGCTCGGCCGAGCGCGCGAACACGCGATAGACCTCCGGATCGTCGATTTCCTCGGCCATCAGCGGCCGCAGCAGATCCTGGGCGCGGCGGCCGCTGGCGAGCTTGGCGTCCTCGATCAGGGTCTGCGCATAGGCCAGCAGGATGGCCCGGTTGGACGGCGAATTCGCGACGAGCCGCTCGTAGCGGTTCAGCGAATCGGTGCGCCGGCCGGACTGCGCCTCGGCCTGGGCCAGGGCAAGCTGGTAGGGCAGCAGGCCGGGTGCTTCGGCGACCAGCGGCAGCAGCAGCTCGCGCGCCTTGTCGCCCTGGCCGACGCGCCAGAGCGCCAGTGCATGGCCGTAGCGAGCGGCGGCCGCGGCGACGCTGCCGGGTTCGCGCCGGTTGTCGGCGTAATAGGCGATCAGCGCGCTGGGCTGATCCGCGGCGAGCACGCGTGCACGCTCGCGCATCAGCAGGAAATACAGGTTCGCGTCGGCCGTGACCACGGTCGTGTCGAGCTTGGGCAGCGGCGACAGGTCGTCGGCGCGCGGCGGATTCAGCCAATAGCCCGGCGAAATCGGCGGCAGGCTGCGGCTGCGCGCGCGCGCGGCCTTCTGTTCCTCGGCCAGTGCGTCGGCGCGGGCCTTCGCGTCACTGATGCGGTCGGTGTTGACCGGGTGGGTGCGCAGCAGGTCGGGAATGCCGCGGTCGCCGGCGCCCGGGCGCAGCGCGCGCTCCATGCGGGCGAAGAAGCTGGCCATGTACTGCGGGTCGAAATCGGCGCGGGCCAGGGTCTGGATGCCGACGCGGTCGGCCTCGATCTCGTCCTTGCGCGTGAAATTGATCTGGCGCTGCTGGATCAGCGACGTGCCGGCGACGATTGCGGCCTCGGCACCGTCGCCGCTGGCGCCCTGCGAGGCGATCATCGCGCCGAGCATGGCCAGCGCGATCGGCAGGGAAGCCTTCTGCGAGTCCTCGAACGCGCGCAGCAGATGGTTCTGGCTTATGTGGGCGATTTCGTGGGCCAGCACCGCGGCGACCTCGCCCTCGTCGACCGCCGTCGTGATGAGTCCGGCATTGACGCCGATGTAGCCACCGGGCGCGGCGAACGCATTGATGGCCGGATCGCGCACGACGAAGAAGGTATAGCCCTGATCGGGTTTGTCGCTGTGGGCGACGAGGCGGTAGCCCAGGGCGTTCAGGTAGTCGACCAGCAGCGGGTCGTCGAGGACCAGGCTGTAGGAACGCATTTCGTGCAGCATGCTGGCGCCGTAGGAGCGCTGTTCCTGCGGCGTCATGATGGCGCTGGCGGAACTGCCGATATCGGGCAGGCGCACGCCGGATTCGCGTGCGGCCGCCGGACCGGTGGCGCAGAGACTCAGCAGGGCGATGAACCAGTTTCGCATGGCCGGACGGTGCAGCGGTGGAGAATGGCTGCGACACATTAACCCAGCGAAGGTTCCCCCGGCCAATGCGCCGCGGCGCCGTTCACCTGGGGTTGCGTGCCGCGGCAGACGCCCGCGCGGTCGCGGCCGCTCTTGCCGATCGCGTTTTCGCCCCCACAATGGCGCCGACCGAGACGGCGGCGGAATTCCCCGGCGCCGACGCTGGAGAATTGCGTGGCCAGGATAGAAATGTATACAACGGCGATATGCCCGTACTGCGTCGCCGCCAAGAGCGTGCTCAAGGCCAAGGGCCTCGACTATCGCGAGATTCGCATCGACAGCGATCCGACCCTGCGCGATGAAATGCTTCAGCGCAGCGGCGGCCGGCGCACGGTGCCGCAGATCTTCATCAACGGCCAGCTCGTCGGCGGACACGACGATCTCGTCGCCGCCGACCGCAGCGGCCGGCTGGCCGAACTGCTCGGGAGCGGCGCATGAGCGAGGATCGCGTGCACCAGTTCACCGAGTTCCGCAAGCGCATGAACGAGCGCATCCTGGCTGAGGACAACCAGGTCGTGCGGCGCTTCTTCGCGCTGGACACGCAGACCTACAAGAGCGGCGCGCTGGACGTGAAGACCAAGGAGTTGCTCGGTCTGGTCGCCTCGCTCGTGCTGCGCTGCGACGACTGCATCGCCTACCACGTCGCGCAGTGCCGCGAGGCCGGTGTGAATCGCGACGAGTTCTTCGAGGTGTTCAGTGTCGGCCTCGTCGTCGGTGGCTCCATCGTGATTCCGCATTTGCGCCGCGCGGTGGATTTTCTCGACCAGCTCGAGGCGGCCCAGGCCGAGGTGCCGGCGCCGCACGACCACACCGCGGGTTGAGCGGCGCGCGTACGCGGCGTCAGCGCTTGTCGATGCGGATCAGTTGTACCGGCGTGCGGTCCGGCGCGTAGCCGTCGAGCCGGTTGATGTCGATCGAGTCGAAATCCGCGATCAGCGTGCCGTTCGCGGCGTTGAGCCGGCAGTGTCTGGGCGGGGCGACCCTGGCGGCCGCCGGGTCGCGCTCGCAGCTGAGCACCGAGCCGTCGTCGCCGCTGATGCGGTAATTCGCCACGGCGATGAAGCTCGTCGCGTCGAGGCGCAGCTGACGTGCGCTGCGCGGCTGGCCCGGTGTCGCGCCGAGCAGCACCCAGTCACCCTGCCAGGCCGTGCCGTCGGTGCGCTCGGCAAACGGAAGGTGGGCCAGGGCGAAGGTCTGCTGGCGCAGCAGTGGCTGGTTGTCGCCGTGCTCGTAATAGCCGAGCCAGGCGGTCGCGCGGCCGTTGCTGTCGAAGTCCAGGGCGAGCATGGCGTCGTTGCCGCCGCCCGGCGTCGTCGTGCCGGCCTGCGGCGCCGCGACGAGATCGAGCGCCACGGTGCGGCCGCGCAGCTTGCCGGTGCCGAAATACCAGATCGACCCGTTACCGGTGCGGCCGAGCACGGCAGCCGCGATCGTGTTGCCCTGGACCTCGAAGCTGAAACCGGTGCCGGCCATCGGGTTGCTGGCGTCGGCCTCGGGCAGTGGCCACCAGAGGCCTGACGCCGGCAGCGCGCGCGGTCCGGGCTGCGGCTCGATCAGGGCGAAGCCGCGCAGCTGCGGCGCTGCCGCCACGCTGTTGGCGGCCAGTACGCTGACGCGCAGCGGCGTCGCCGGCCATTGCTTGCCGACCGGGCGGGACAGGTCGATGTCGAGATCGAACGGCACGCTGGCGCGAGCGCACAGCGGCTTCTTCGAGCGCAGCTCGATGCGCAGGTCGCTGCCGTCGAGCTGGACCTTCTCGACCGTCGGCAGGCACGGCGTCGGCCAGACGCCCTGCAGGCGCAGCCGCGGGGTGTCGCCCGACACGGCTTCGATCTTCAGTTCCGGGCTGTCGCTGTACGGCGCAAGCACCGGTTCGGAAGCCCGCGCCGCCGTGCCGGCCGACGCGGCGGCCAGCCAGACGGCCAGAGCCGCGACGGCGGGGAATACGGACCAAGGTCGCATACGGCGAAAGTTGTTCGCTGGAGAGGCATCTCCGATAATGCGGAGTTTTCTGTACCGCAGACAAGCCGGCATTCTGGAGTATCCCCTGCATGAGCAAGACAATTGCCGTAATCCGCGGCGACGGCATCGGCCCGGAAATCATGAACGCGACCTTGCGCGTGCTCGACGAGCTGAAAACCGGCCTTAGCTACGAATTCGTCGACGCCGGCATGGCCGCGCAGGAACGCTGCGGCGAGCTGCTGCCGCAGGCCACGATGGACGCGATCGCGCGCCATCGCGTCGCGCTCAAGGGGCCTCTGACCACGCCGATCGGCGGCGGGTTCTCCTCGCTCAACGTCGAGCTGCGCAAACGCTTCGACCTGTACGCCAACGTGCGTCCGGCGATCACGATTCCGGGCACCAAGGCGCGCTACGAGGGCATCGACCTGATCACCGTGCGTGAGAACACCGAAGGCGCCTACGGTTCGGAAGGCCAGACCCTGTCCGAAGACGGTGATACCGCCCATTCGCAGATCAAGGTCACGCGCCGCGGCTCCGAGCGCATCGTGCGCTACGCGTTCGAACTGGCGCGCCGCCAGGGGCGCCGCAAGGTCACGATCGTGCACAAGGCCAACATCATGAAGACCACCTCGGGCCTGTTCCTGAAGGTGGCGCGCGAAGTGGCCGGCGAATATCCCGAGATCCAGTGCAACGAGATGATCGTCGACAACTGCTGCATGCAGCTGGTCATGAATCCGCAGCAGTTCGACGTGATCGTCACGACCAACCTGTTCGGCGACATCATTTCCGATCTCTGCGCCGGCCTGGTCGGCGGCCTCGGTCTGGCGCCCGGCGCGAACATCGGTACCGAAGCGGCGATCTTCGAGGCCGTGCATGGCTCGGCACCGGACATCGCCGGCAAGGGCGTGGCCAATCCCTGCGCGCTGCTGCTCGCGGGCTGCCAGATGCTCGGTCACCTCGGCCATGAGGATCAGGCCCAGCGCGTGCGTGCGGCGATCCGCGACGTGGTCGGCCGCAAGGACCGCGTGACCCCGGACCTCGGCGGCAGCGGCAGCACCGAGACCTTCGCCGACGCACTGATCGACAGCTTGCGCAAGGGTTGAGCGAAAAACGCAATGAGCAGAAAACGGCGTGTCCGCAGGGACACGCCGTTTTTCGTTGCGCGGCTAGGGGTCGGGCGGCGCCGACAGCAGGGTCAGCGGCACGTCGTCGCGGCGGAAATCGGCCACGCCGGGAATGCTGATCGCAATGCTCACGCGGTTGACGCCGTCGGCCGGTTCCACGCGCGTGGGTTGGGTCAGTTTCAGGCGTATCGTGCCGATTGCGCGCGCCGTGGTGCCGCCGGCCGGCGGCGGACAGGTGCGGCAGTAGCCGGTGACTTCGTTGAGGCTCAGCGCCGGCGTGCTGGCCGGATCGACGTCGCTGAGCGCCGTGATGGCCCAGCGCGAGCGGCCCTGCAGGTCAGGGTAGTAGACGACCGCGACGAGCCGGCGCTGGCCGGCCGGGCCGTTGAGGCTCAGCAGTTCCATGCCCCAGCCCAGATCGTTGGGATTGCCGCCGTACCAGTGCCCGGAGAAATCCGGCGTGGTATGCGCTGCGGCCGGCACCGCCGGTTCCAGGCACCAGGTCGCGCTGTCGCCGCGTATGGACCATTTCATGACGGCGAGCGCGCTGGCGCCGCTGCGGTCGGCGCTGCGGCAGGCCGGCGACTGCGCCGCCTGATTGAAATCGATGAACAACTGGCCGCTCGATGTGCGGTCGATCGCGGTGCTGTGCGAGGCGGCGTTGTAGCGCAGGCGCATCAGCGCGATGCCATTGGCCTGCTTGGCGCCGATGAACTTGCCGTCGATCAGGCGGCCGAGACCGAGGTAGTACTCGGGCTGGTTGTCGTCTTCAAAGGTGTAGAAGATGACGAAGTACAGGTCGCCGTTGACCGCGTCGCGCGAGTAGAGCTGGAAATCCAGGCCATGGCCGCCGTGCGTGCGATCGAACCAGTTGCCGGCGACGGGCAGCGCGTAGGTCGGCGGCGGCGCGTCGGCGTTGGACCAGCCCAGTGCATCGAGCATGGGCAGGGCCAGCCCGAGGTCGCGGTTGGACGTGCCGTTGTCGTAGGCGTTCATGAGATCGCCGGGCTGCACCGTATGCGACAGGGTGGAGCCGGGCAGGGTGGTACAGGGATCGGTCATTGCGGCGCGGTCGCAGGGCGCGAACATCAGCGGGAAGTTGTCCGGTATGGGCCGGTCGCGCCGCTCGTTGCGCGGCGAGGTCATCGCTGCCACGCCGGCCCAGCGCAGGCCGTCCTGCGATACCAGCGTCGCGGCGCGCTCCGCGTCGCTGGTGTCCGCGCCGAGAAAGGGCTTGTAGCTGCGCGTCTGCGCGTTGACGGTGACGAGCTGGCGGCTGAACGCGTCGTCGTACTCCTGGCCGTTGCGCGCGGCGGCGCGGGCGCCGAGCGGTTCGTTGCTGTCCGCATCGGTATTGACCAGGCCGAGGAAGCCCAGTCCGTGGGTCAGCTCGTGCATCGTTGTCGAGATGAAGTCGATGGAGCGTGCCGGTTTGTTGGTGCCGGTGTAGCCGTAATAGAACGGCGCGTTGACCACGCTGTTCGGCGGGTCGATATCGCTGTTGAACGTGGTCTGGATGTCCGGCGTGCCGCAGCTGTTGCCGAAGGTGCCGCACTGCGGCGTACCGCTGAGGCGGACCATTTCGGTGACCGAATACCAGGTGTACTTGTCCGGCAGCCAGGGCACGCTGAAATCGGCGCTGTCGTAGAGATAGCCGTTGGGCTGTGCCTGAGCGATGCGCGCGCCGTCGGTGCGATTGCCGCCGAGCGCTTCCCAGCAGGCGTTGACCCGCAGCGCTATCGGCAGCTTGAGCTGCGTAGCCAGCAGATCGCCGGCTTTCTGCAGGGCATTGCGGCGCTGCTCGCCCAGCGTGGTGCCCGGGTTGCCGTCGATCGGCGTCGCCGGTGTCGTGTCGAACCAGCCGCTGCCGGTGCAGCTGCCGCTCGCGAGATAGGTGAACTGCAGCGCGGCCTGCGGCACGCTGTCGCGCAAGGTCGCGGTCAGGGTCAGGTTCTGCGCCTGGCCGGTCTGGTTCAGCACGGCGATGTACCAGCGCCCGGCACGCAGCGGAATGGGGCTGGATTTCTGCACCAGGATGCTTTCGTCGCCGCCGGCGCTGAGGCCCCAGTAGTGCGCGTAGTCGAGGAACAGATCGCCGTCCGGCGTCGCGCCTTCGTTGGCCGTGCGGTCGGCGAACGGCGTGCCGTAGCGCAGCACGATGTCGACGTCGTCGCTGCTGAGGTTATGCACCTGTACCTGCAGCTGCGCATCGCCGGGACGCACGTCGACGTAGTAGGAGGTCGAGAAACTGGAGCCCGGGATCAGGAAGCTGGCCGGCTGGCCACTCTGCAGTCCGATGGTCGGTTCGGCCAGGGCGAGGCAGGGGACGATGGCGGCCAGCGCCGCAAACACACCCGCCCTCATTGCTGCGGCCCCGGGCCGGCATGCCGGTCGGCGTCCCGGCGTCGCGGATTCGGCAGCTCGCGGCAGCGGATTTCGATGCGCCCGTCGGGACCGGGCACGGCGCGGACTTCGCTGATCAGCGGCGCATCCATGGTCTGCTTCTCGGCCGAGCGCATGACCGGGCCGCTGCTCCTGGCCTGCGAGGCGTACTTGCTGCCGGTCAGCGGCAGAAATTCCGGTATCGGCGTCGCGGCCAGCGCCGGCGTTGCCGACAGGGCCAGCAGCCAGGCGGCGCCGCTGAGTGCAATGGGCTTCATCACGTTGGTCCTTCCGGTGGCGGGTGATGTGGGAAATGGCTTTTGCGCCCGGCGCCGCGGCGAGTCAATAGCGCCTCGTGGTCGGTCCACGAATGGCAGGGACGACAGCGTGCGCGTGGACCCGACCGGGGAGCGGCTACGGCCGCCGCCGCCGCGGTGGTGCGACCGCGTGGTCGAGCACGTCGACCCGGCTGCGCCCAGGCCGGTAGGCCGCGTCCAGCGCGGCATATACGTAGTCGGTCGCGGCGGCGCAGGCCGCCGGCAGGTCCTGGCCGCGGGCCAGGTTCGCGGCAAGGGCCGCCGCCAGGGTGCAGCCGGTGCCGTGGCCGTTGCGTTTCAGGCGCAGGTGGACGTACTCGTGCAACCGGCCGTCGCAGTAGAGCCGGTCGACGACCTCGGCGCCGCGCTGATGGCCGCCCTTGATCAGCACGGCGCCGGCGCCGTCAGCCAGCAGGTCTTCGGCGATGCGGTCGAGATCGCCGGCCCGGCGTATCGGTCGGCCACCCAGCGCAGCAGCTTCGGGCAGGTTCGGCGTGACCACGCGCGCCAGCGGCAACAGATGCTCGCGCAGCGCCGTGACTGCGGAGGCCTGCAGCAGCGAGGCGCCGCTGGTCGCGATCATCACCGGGTCCAGGACATAGGCTGCCGCCGTGGCGGTTGCCATGCCGCGCGCGACGGCGCGGATCGTGCGCGCGTCGGCCAGCATGCCGGTCTTCCAGGCGGCGATCATGAAGTCGTCGAGCACGGCGGCGATCTGCGCCTGGATCTGTGCTGCCGGGATGCCATGCACGGCCGTGACGGCACGCGTGTTCTGCGCGGTCACCGCCGTGATCACGCTGGTGCCGTGGACGCCATGCGCCTGGAAGGTCTTGAGGTCGGCTTGGATGCCGGCGCCACCGCCGGAGTCCGAGCCGGCCACGGTCAGCACGCTGGGGCGGGGACGAGGGGTCTGCATTTGTTGTAATCCTGCAACAGGTTGGTGGCCGTGCGCCGCGGAATCGGCGCAAATTGCCGTCAGAACTCGGTAAATCGGTAGTGTTGCGTACTTGACTCGCTGTTGCGTTCTTGCCAAACTCCGCGTCGACAATCACCACAAGCCATGGAACCACACGGCAGGTCATGTACCGGGCTAGCGCAACAGCAGCGTCGAGGAAGCCGATGGGAGCGATCAGTTTTGGCCTGACGCTCCCTTTCTATTTCCTTGCTCCGGCCGCCTTCGCCCAACTCGGTGGTGAATCCGTTATGCAGCGCTGGCAGGAGTATGCCCGCCAGAGCATCCAGCCCGATTTCTCCTGGGCCGAACCCGCAACACCCGCCGTCGCGCCGCAACTGCTCGAGCTCGCCACGATTCGCGGCAGCCGTTCAAGCTATACGGCGATCGGCAGCAACGCACTGATCGGCGTGTCCGTGCGCAGCGGCGTCGACGAAGTTCCGAGCAGCCGCCTCGGCGACAACGGCATCGTGCCGCGCCTGATTCCCGAAGCCCGTCCGGGTCTGCATCGCTACATCGTCGCGCCGTCCTATGTGCGCGGCTGGGGCGACAGTGGCCGCTGGTCGGTGGCTGCGCTGTTCGCCTATCAGCGTTTCGCAAATGCGACGTTCGGCGACAGCGAATACGGCATCGACGAGTTTGCCGCCCCGCCGGGTCCGACGACTGCGGCCTATGGCCGCGGCGTGCGCGTCGAGTTCAGCGAAATGCTCGGCGAGCGCCTGCGCTGGACGACGAGCTACCAGTCGCGCGTCAACATGGACGCGTTCAACAGTTACCGCGGCGTCTATGCCGACCCCGGTGATTTCGACATTCCGGCCAGCGCAAGCCTGAACCTCGGTGTCGGTCTGGCGCCCTGGCTCAGCTTCGAGTTCAACATAGAACGCGTGATGTACAGCGATATCCGTGCGTTCACGAGCCCGACCCTGCCGCGGCGTTTCCTCGCCGCACTCGGCAGCGGCGCGAGCCCGGTGTTCGAATGGAGCGATCTGGACGTCTACAGCCTGTCTTCGGTCTGGCACGGCGGCCGCAATGGCGATGTCTCGCTGCGGTACAGCACGCGCACGCAGCCGGCGCCGACCTCGCCGCTGCTCGACCGCCTGCTCGGCGATGTGTCGAATTACAGCTTCGATCTGAGCTATTCGCGCTGGATAGGGCAGAACGGCCAGTTCCGTTTCATCACGAGCTATGCGCCGGCGCAATACCTGTTCGGTGCGCCGACCAATTACGCCTCGCGCAATTCGCTGGTCGGTAACCAGCTCGAATTCGAAGCGGTGCTCGCGACGCGCTTCTGACTTTTGCAAACTCCATGGGCTTTTGAACAGGGGAGCTATGCTCCCCTTTTTTTGTTTGCGATCGGCGCGACCGGTTACCGGGAGTCGTAGAGCAAGGTCGAAGACCCTCCCCTCAAGGGACGAATGGTCATCGTTCATAACCGCAGGTTCTCACGGTCTTGAACGCCCGGCGGGCCGGAGGGCATGCGGCGCCGTGCAGCTTTCCGGTTCCGAATTTCCCATTCCCGCTCGAAGCTGCGCGATGCGCATCTGCGCACCGCGCAGCTTCGAATCAAAGCTTCTCCGACGCGTAATCCGCAAGCCGCGAACGTTCGCCACGGCGCAGCGTGATGTGCGCGCTGTGCTGCCATTCCTTGAAGCGGTCCACGGCGTAGGTCAGGCCCGAAGTCGTTTCGGTCAGGTAGGGGGTGTCGATCTGCTCGACGTTGCCGAGGCAGATCATCTTGGTGCCGGGGCCGGCGCGCGTCAGCAAGGTCTTCATCTGCTTGGGGGTGAGGTTCTGTGCCTCGTCGATGATGACGTAGCGGCTCAGAAAGGTGCGTCCCCGCATGAAGTTCAGCGAGCGGATCTTGATGCGCGAGGCGAGCAGGTCGTTGGTCGCCGCGCGGCCCCAGGCGCCGCCCTCGCTGGGGCTGGTCAGCACTTCGAGGTTGTCGGTCAGCGCGCCCATCCACGGCGTCATCTTTTCCTCTTCGGTGCCGGGCAGGAAGCCGATGTCCTCGCCAACCGAGACCGTTGCGCGCGTCATGATGATTTCACGATAACGCTGCTGGTCCATGACCTGGGCCAGTCCCGCGGCCAGCGCGAGCAGCGTCTTGCCGGTGCCGGCCGTGCCGAGCAGGGTGACGAAGTCGACGTCCGGGTCCATCAGCAGGTTGAGCGCAAAATTCTGTTCGCGGTTGCGCGCAGTGATGCCCCAGACATTGTGCGAACCGGTGTAGTCGTCCATGAGGCGCAGACGCGCGCGGCCGTCGCGTACTTCGATCACGCGCAGCTCGAGCATGTCGTCGCCGTCGGGAATGTACAGACACTGGTGCGGATACCAGTCCTCGTTCTTGCGCAGGCGTACCTCGTAGAACGTGTGGTTGCGCTCCTGCCAGGACTTCAGATCCTTCTGGTGCAGCGACCAGAAGCCTTCGGCGAGTTCGGCGTGGCCGGAATACAGCAGGCTGAAATCATCGAGCGCGCGATCGTTCTCGTAATCCTCAGCGGTGATGCCGTAGATCGAGGCCTTGATGCGCAGATTGATGTCCTTGCTGACGAGGACGACCGGCACACGCTTGTGCATGTCGCGCAGCATCAGCACCGCAGCGAGGATCTGGTTGTCGGCCTTGATCTTGCCCGGCAGGGTTTCCGGCGTGCGCGTCTGGAAATACAGCCGCCCGACGGCCTTGCTGCGCTTGAGGTTCACGCCCTGCGGCGAAACCAGGTCCAGGCCTTCCTCGATCTTGCGGTCGCCGCCGTGCTCGATCAGTTCGTTGATGAAGCGGCTGACCTGGCGCGCATTGCGCGATACCTCGGAGGTTCCCTTTTTGGCATTGTCCAGTTCTTCCAGGACCGTCATCGGGATGAATACGTCGTGCTCCTCGAAGCGGAACAGCGAAGTAGGGTCGTGCATCAGCACGTTGGTATCGAGCACGTAGATGCGCTTGCCTCGGGTCATGCGTCAGCCTCGGGCGGGGGGATAAGGCCGGACCGGCGGACGCCGCTCCGGGAGGACGCGGGTCGGGGCGCCGGCGGCACTCACGCGGCCGGGATGCTCCCGAGCACATCGGCCGCATGGCCCGGCACTTTCACCGGGCTCCAGCGCTGATGGATGCGGCCGGCCGGGTCGATCAGGAAGGTGCTGCGCACGATGCCCAGATAACGGCGGCCGTAGAGCACCTTCTCGTGGATCACGTCGAACGCCTTGCACCAGGTCTCATCGGTGTCGGCGATCAGGGCGAAGCTAAGCTTCTGCTTCGTCGCGAAATTCCCGTGCGTGCGCGCCGTGTCGCGCGAGACGCCGATGATGACGGCGTTGCGTGCGGCGAACTCGGCCTGCAAGTCGCGGAAGTTCTGCGCCTCGGTGGTGCAGGCCGGCGTGTTGTCCTTGGGATAGAAATAGACCACGACCCACTGGCCGCGCAGGGCGGACAGTTTCAGGGACGTGCCATCGGCAGTGGTGCCGGTCAGTGCAGGAGCCTTGGCGCCGGGTTCGAGCATGGTCAGAATTTCATGGGGTCCATGATGGCGTCGAGATTCAGTCCGTCGCAGAACTCGAGGAAATCATCGCGCAGCGCGGCGATATGCGTCGTCGCGGGGATGCCGATGGTGACCTGGGCCGAGAACATGTCAGCGCCGGTCTGCATCGCACGATAGCGCGACGAATGCAGCTGTTCGATCGTGATGCCGCGGCGGCCGAAGAATTCCGCGAGCTGGTGCAGGATGCCGGGCCGGTCCGCCGCGATGACTTCCACGACATACGGCAACAAGGTGTTCTGCACGGGCTTGGGGCCGGTGCGGAAATGCGTGATGCGCAGGTTCTCGCCGCGTTCGAGCTTGTTCAGCGCATTCTCGAGCTTGGCGATCGCATCCCAGGGGCCGACCGCAAGCGCGAGCACCGAGACGTCCGAGCCCAGCGCCGCGACGCGCGCGTCGACGAGATTGCAGCCGCATTCGGAAATGCGCCGGGTGACCGCGACCAGCGGCGATTCCGGCTGCGGTGCGAACGCATTGATGAGGAGGTAGTTCTCGTTCGCCGGCGGGCGTGACGCGGTTTCGGTCAAGGCGGATTTACCTGCTTGCTTCACGATCCGTGCGTCGCCTGGAGGTGGTGCCGAACCGCGCCGGCAGTGGCCGCAGAATACTTGCCACACCAGGGGGCCGCAAGTAACATCCGCCGCTCTTTTCCGAGTCCGGAATCCCGCATTTGAATCTGTCCGGAAGCATCTGTGCGCTGGCGACGCCGTTCGATTCGAACGGTCAGCTGGACCTCGATGCGTTCGCGCGGCTGATCGAGCGGCAGATCGCCGGCGGCACCCAGGCTCTGGTCATTGCCGGCTCCACCGGCGAAGCGCACGCGCTGACTACGGACGAGCTCGATACGCTGGTGCGCCGCGGCGTCGATATCGCTGCCGGTCGCGTGCCGGTGCTGGTCGGCACCGGCGGTGCGAATACCGCCAAGACGCTGGCGGCGACGCAGCAGGCGTTCAACCTCGGCGCCGATGCGGCGCTGGTCGTGACGCCTTACTACGTGCGTCCGACCCAGGAAGGCCTGTACGCGCACTATGCGGCCATCGCCGATTCGGCCGGCCTTCCGATCGTGCTCTACAACGTGCCCGGCCGTACCGGCTGCGACCTGCTGCCGACGACGGTCGCGCGCTTGGCCACGCATCCGAACGTGGTCGCCATCAAGGAAGCCGTCGCCGACGCGGAGCGCGTCGCGCAGCTGCTGGCGCTGCGCAGCGGTACCTTCCGTATTCTTTCCGGCGACGATTCCACGGCCGCGCGCAGTCTGCTGGCCGGCGCCGACGGCGTGATCTCGGTCGCCAACAATCTCGTTCCGACGGCGTTCCGCGCGCTCTGCGACGCAGCCCGGGCCGGTCGCCGCGATGAAACCGCGGCGCTGGACGCGCGTCTTCAGCCTCTGTTCGATGCGCTTGGGTTGGAATCCAACCCGATTCCGCTGAAGTGGGGGCTCTCGTTGCAGGGCCTGGGCAGTTCGCGCCCACGCCTGCCGCTGACCGAGCTGTCCACACCCCACCGCGAGCGCTTGCGCGATCTGCTCTCGAACCTGCAAGATGCGGCGGTTTGACCCGTCGGCTCGCCATACCGTCCAAATACTGATCAAGGTTTGCCCGTGAATTCGAAGTCCGCGATCCGAATTGCGCTGCTCGTCGCGCTGATTCCCCTGCTGGGTGGTTGCAGCCTGTTCAAGTCGCGGTCCGAATGGGACAAGGCGGCCGAGGCGCGGCCGTTGGAGATCCCGCCGGATCTCGAAGCGCCGCCGAGCCGCGGCGAGCTGATCGTTCCGCAGGCAGGCAGCTCGCGGCCGGTCGCGGGCCGCGGCGCCACCGGCGTCGACGGTCTGACTGTCGCCGACTCGGTCGACAGCACCTGGGAACGCGTCGGCAAGGCGCTGGAGCGCGCGAGCGACCTCGGCAGCGTTGCGGCGCGGGACCAGTCTTCGCATACCTATTCGTTGACCGTCACCAGCAAGCGTGCGCGTGACGAGGGTGGCTTCTTCAAGCGCCTGTTCACGCGCAAGAAGGTCGAGACGGTGACGGAGACGGTGAATGTCGGCGTCAGTGCCGACGGCAGCGGCAGCCGCGTCAGCATCAGTGGCGGCGCGGCAGCGGTGCAGCGTGTCACGGCGTTGCTGCGCGAGCGGCTGGGCTGAGCCCCGCAGGGGCTCGGCGTTGCAGTCCTCGGCGTTGCAGTCAGCGTTGCAGCAGGCTCAGTTTATCCGGCTTGCCGTCCCAGTCCTTGGCGTCGGCAGGCGGGTCTATGCGCTCGGTCAGCACCGGCCAGGACTTGGCCAGTTCGGCGTTCAACGCGATGAAGTGCTCCTGGCCCGCCGGGACGTCGTCCTCGGGATAGATCGCATTGGCCGGACACTCGGGCTCGCAAAGCGTGCAGTCGATGCACTCGTCGGGGTCGATGACGAGGAAGTTCGGGCCTGCGTGGAAGCAGTCCACCGGGCAGACTTCGACGCAATCGGTGTACTTGCACTTGATGCAGTTTTCGGTGACAACGAAAGGCATGCGGCTACCGAGCCTGCTGTATACGGAAGGGGAGTAAAGTGGCGCTCCCTAGGGGGTTCGAACCCCTGTTCTCGCCGTGAGAGGGCGATGTCCTAGGCCACTAGACGAAGGGAGCGCGTCGAGGAACAAGCGTGCGGAGTATAACGGAATTCATTCGGCGGGCAATTCCTCGGGGATTGCGCCGCGGCACAGAGAAACCTGCGCAGACCGGCGCCGCGGCGGAGCCCGTGCGGCCGCAGCTGCGCGTGATCGCGCGCGATCAACACGGTATTTCCCGGCGCAATATCAGCAACGGGGCGCTGCGCGTGCTGTATCGCCTGAACGAAGCCGGCTACGAGGCGTTCCTCGTCGGCGGCGCCGTGCGCGATCTGCTGCTCGGCGGGCACCCTAAAGATTTTGACATTGCTACAAATGCAACTCCCGAGCAGGTGCGCGGACTGTTCCGCAACTGTCGCCTGATCGGGCGACGCTTCCGCCTGGCTCACGTCGTGTTCGGCCAGGAGATCGTCGAGGTCGCGACGTTCCGCGGTATCGGCGAGGAAGGCAATGCCGATCGCCACGTCGTCGACGGTCGCATCGTGCGCGACAATGTCTACGGAACGATTGAGGAGGACGCGATACGGCGCGATTTTCGCGTCAACGCGCTGTACTACAACATCGCCGACTTCAGCGTGCGCGACTATGTCGGCGGCATGGCTGATCTCGAACGGAAAGAGCTGCATCTGATCGGCGAGCCGGAACTGCGCTATCGCGAGGATCCGGTGCGCATGCTGCGGGCCGTGAGGCTTGCGGCCAAGCTGGGCTTCCGCATCGACGACAGCGCCGAGCGGCCGTTCGCCAAGCTCGGCCAGCTGCTCTGCGACGCGGCGCCGGCGCGGTTGTTCGACGAATCGTTGAAGCTGTTCCTGTCGGGGCATGGCGTGGCGAGCTTCCGCGAGCTCGATCGCAGCGGCCTGCTGCAGTTCGTGTTTCCGGCCACGGCCGCGGCCCTGCGCCGCGAGCACGGCGCCGAATTCCGTCGGCTCGTGGAGCGCGGTTTGGCCAATACCGACCAGCGCGTGCAGGCCGGCAAGTCGGTCACGCCGGCCTTCCTGTTCGCGCTGCTGCTCTGGGGCGGCGTGCGCGAGCGCGCGGAGCGGGCGATCGCCTCCGGCAGCGACGTGCTGCATGCCTGGAGCCATGCGGCCGACGCGGTGATCCAGGAGCAGGCCGCGCGCGTGGCGATTCCGCGGCGTTTTTCGCTGGTCATGGAAGAGATCTGGGCGCTGCAGCCGCGTTTCGAGCAGCGCATGAAGAAGCGTGTCCTGCGTCTGCTAGGCCATCCGCGCTTCCGCGCGGCCTACGATTTCCTCGTCGTGCGCGGCGAGGCGGATCCGGCGCTCGCCGAGCTCGCGCACTGGTGGGAACAGGCGCAGGGTAGCGATCCGGCCGATCTCGGCGACATGCTCGCCGCGCCGGCACCTGCTGCAGCCGAGGTTGCGTCACCGGCGGCGCCGCGCAAGCGTCGTCGCCGGCGTCGGCGCAAGCCCTCCGGCGGCAGCGGTTCGGGCGATGCGCCGCCGGCCAGTTCGTGACGTCGGCCTTCATCGGTATCGGCAGCAATCTCGGCGATTCGCGCCGCATCGTTGCCGATGCGGCAACCAGCCTCGGCGAACTGCCGCAGTCGCGCCTGCTGCGCAGTTCGGCGCAGTACCTGACGCCACCCTGGGGCATGACCGAGCAGCCTCCGTTCATTAATTCAGTTGTGGAAATTGAAACCCTGTTGCAGCCTGGCGAGCTGCTGGCCGCGCTGCTCGCTCTGGAGCGCGAGGCTGGGCGCCTGCGCGATGGCATGAACTGGGGGCCGCGCGCGCTGGATCTCGATGTCTTGCTCTACGGTGAGCAGATAGTCTGCGACGCCGGTCTGTGCGTGCCGCATCCGCATCTCGCGCAACGCGCGTTCGTGCTGCTGCCGCTGGCGGAGATCGCGCCCGATCGACTGGTGCCGGGGCTCGGACGCGTCGCGGATCTGCTCGCCCGCGTCGATTCTGCCGATTGTCGGCGCCTGGCCGCTGCAGGGTCCTGAGGTCGCTGCCGGCGTAAACGGATTGTTGCGCCGCCGCACCTTTTCGCTGCTGCGCGTATGGGTTGATAATCGCCGTTTTCCGCGCAGGAGTTCCGCGTGTACGCCAATCCCGCGACCGCGCCATCACGCAACGCCGTCACCGTGCCGCAACTGCAGGCGCGCAAGCGCAGTGGTGAAAAGATCGTCATGGTCACGGCCTACGACGCGAGCTTCGCCGCCGCGGTCGACGCGGCCGGCATCGACGTCGTGCTCGTCGGCGATTCGCTGGGCATGGTGATCCAGGGGGAATCCAGCACCCTGCCGGTCACGCTCGACCACATGGTCTATCACAGCGCGGCGGTCGCCCGCGGCCTGCACACGGCGCTGCTGATCGCCGATCTTCCATTCATGAGTTATGCGACGCGCGAACAGGCTTACGCGAGTGCAGCGCGGCTGATCGGCGAAGGGCGCGCCGCCATGGTCAAGCTCGAAGGCGCCGGCTGGGCCAGCGACGTGATTCACGCGCTGAGCGAACGCGACATTCCGGTCTGCGCACATCTGGGTCTGACGCCGCAGTCGGTGCACAAGCTCGGCGGCTATCGCGTGCAGGGCCGCGACGAGGATCGCGCCGAGCGTCTGCTGCAGGATGCGCGCTCCGTCGCCGCCGCCGGTGCGGATCTGCTCGTGCTCGAGTGCGTACCGTCGGCCTTGGCCGAGCGCATCACGGCCGAGCTGTCGATTCCGACCATCGGCATCGGCGCCGGCCCGCATTGCGACGGCCAGGTACTCGTGATGTACGACCTGCTCGGACTGACGCCGGGCAAGCGCCCGCGCTTCAGCAAGAATTTCCTTGCCGGCCACGATTCGATCCAGGCTGCGCTGCACGCCTACGCCGAGGCGGTACGCAGCGGTGTCTTCCCGGCGCCGGAGCACAGTTACTGATGCAACGCGTCGATTCCGTCACCGAACTGCGCGCGACCGTCGCCGGCTGGCATCGCACCGGCCTGCGTGTGGGGCTGGTTCCGACCATGGGCAATCTGCACGCCGGCCATTTCTCGCTGGTGCGTGCGGCGCGCGAATGTTGCGATCGCATCGTCGCGAGCGTGTTCGTCAATCCGACGCAGTTCGGTCCGAACGAGGATTTCGCGCGCTATCCGCGCACTCTGGATGCCGACGCGCAAGGTCTGGCCGGGCAGGGTTGCGATCTGCTGTTCGCGCCGGCGGTGGAGGCCATGTATCCGTTCGGTCTGGACGTCGCGACACAGGTCGAGGTCAAGGGCGTCACCGAGACGCTCGAAGGCGCGTTCCGTCCCGGCCATTTCGCCGGTGTCGCCACGGTCGTGCTGCGGCTGCTGAATCTGGTCCAGCCCGACGTCGCCCTGTTCGGTCGCAAGGATTATCAGCAGTTGCTGACGATACGCCGGCTCGTGGCCGATCTTGGTCTGCCGATCGCAATCCTCGACGTGCCTACCGTGCGCGAAGCCAACGGTCTCGCGATGAGTTCGCGCAACCAGTACCTCAGCGCCGAGGAGCGCGAGCGCGCCGCCGTGATTCACGCGACCCTGCGGCACATGCGCGACGGCATTCTCGGCGGCGAAACCGTGGATGCAGTCGAGCACGCGGCAACCGCGGCGCTGCAGGCGGCCGGTTTCCGCGTCGACTATGCGGCCGTGCGCCGTGCGGACGATCTCGCGCCGGCGGCCGCCGGCCAGCGCGACGGTCTGGTCGGCCTGGTCGCCGCACGGCTCGGCGCGACACGGCTCATCGACAACCTCGCGATCGGCGGTTGAGGTCGCCAGTCTGTGGCGCCGTTCACAGACCAGTAGCTTTCCTGTCAAGCTTGTGGTAGCGTTGCCACAGCCACTGGGGTTTTCGCAACGTCTCGATGCTTCGGTGGCCGCAGGGCGCATTGTTCAGGTAATCGTCACTCCGATTCATCCCTCGCCGGTTTCGGCGGGGGTTTTTTTTGCGTGTGATTTGCGCCAGTCTCGCCCGGCTCGCCATCTCAAGGCTGCACACGATTTCTAGATAGATCATGGCCTTGTGCGGACGAATAGCGATCATTCGGTGATCTGCGGTCGTTGGGTGCCGCAGCGACCTGGACGCCGACAGCCGGATCGGGCCGCCGGATCGGTGAGCCGATCGGCTCGTGCGAAAAAACGACGCCGGCGTAGGGCCTCCCTCTCGCCGTCCGGACGATGTGTTGTTTCTGGACAACTGTTGCGGATCTGGTCAGTCGCCGGGAGGGACCGGGCCTGCGGTGCGCCGAAACCGGTCGCAGCGCAGATCGGTGCCGCATCTGCCGATGTATCCGCTGATGAGGGGCCGGCGAGCCCCCGGCGCAATCTCGATGGGCAGGGCTGCCGGTGAAGCGCCGGTCTGATTCACCGTTTCCGTATTTCCACGCGGTGACGCATTGGTTCGGGACACGCATCCGCTGCGCTCCCACCGCCCGATCACGCGACGCCGACGGCCAGCGCCTGTCGTGATCGTTGCGCCGCCTGCAGCGGCTCGTTGCGATTCTGTCCGGACAACGGCGTTCTTTCGCGCGGATTTCGCGCCGTCGACGGTCGACCGGCCCAGGCACGCTGATTAAGATCGAGCGGCCGATGCCTGACGCATCGAACAGCCCAAGGAAAGCCATGCTGGCCGGACAGCTCGACACTCTGGCGCGGGAAGCCGCGCGCCTGAAACCTCTGCATCTGCGCGACCTGCTCGCCGAGCCCGGGCGCTTCGGGCGTTTTTCGCGCCGCGCCGGACCGCTGCTGCTGGATTTCTCGCGCCAGAAACTCGACGAACCGGCGCTGCAGGCCCTCGGCGTGATCGCCGAGCAATGCGGATGGCAGCAGCGTCGCGACGCCATGTTCCGCGGCGATCTGCTCAACAGCTCCGAGCAGCGGCCGGTATTGCACACGGCCCTGCGGGCCGCTGATTCGTCGCTGCCGTCGCCGGCACCGGCCGATGTCAGGGCCGAGATCGCGCACACCTTGCAGCGCATGGGCGAACTCGTCGATGCACTGGAGCGTGACGACGCCGCTGCCTACGGCATTCCGTCCGGCATCACCGACGTGGTCAATCTCGGCATCGGCGGCTCCGATCTCGGGCCGCGGCTGGCCGTCGAAGCCCTGGCCGGCTATCACAGCGGCCGCTTCCGCTGCCATTTCCTGCCGAATGTCGACGGTCACGAAACCGCTGCCCTGATGCGCCGGCTCGATCCGCGCAAGACTCTCGTGCTGCTGGTCTCCAAGAGCTTCACGACGCAGGAAACCCTGCTCAACGGTGCGGTGCTGCGGCAATGGATCGCGCGGGCCTATGAAGGGGACGATGCACGCGCGGCGGCGCATTTCGTCGCGGTCAGCGCCAACGTTGCCGCGGCGCAGGGGCTGGGTATTCCGCCCGAGCGCGTGCTGCCGATGTGGGATTTCGTCGGCGGTCGCTATTCGGTCTGGTCCGCAGCAGGCCTCGCGCTCGCGCTCGCGATCGGCATGCCGAATTTTCGTGCCTTCCTGCGCGGCGCGGCGCTGATGGACGATCATTTCCGCAGCGCCGGCTGGCGCGACAACCTGCCGGTGCTGCTGGCGCTGATCGGCGTCTGGAACCGCAACGGCCTGGGCCACGCCGCACACGGCGTGATTCCGTATCTCGACGCGCTGCGCGAATTGCCGGCGTTCCTGCAGCAACTGGAGATGGAAAGCCTCGGCAAGCGCGTCAGCGCCGACGGCGGCGAACTGTTGCAGGCCACCGTGCCGGTGGTCTGGGGCAGCGTCGGCACGAACGCACAGCATGCGTTCTTCCAGGCGCTGCACCAGGGCAGCGACGTCGTTCCGCTGGACCTGATCGGCGCGGTGCGGCCGGGGCACGCGCTCGAACACAACCATGCGGCGCTGCTGGCGAATCTGCTGGCCCAGGGCGCCGCGTTCGCGCTCGGCAAGACTCACGCCGAAGCGCTGGCCGAGGCTGCCCAGGGCAGTGCCGCCGGGCGCGAAGCGCTGGCCGCGCAGCGCACGTTTCCGGGCGACCGGCCGAGCTCGACCCTGCTGCTCGATGCGCTGACGCCCGAAAGCTTGGGCGCGCTGATCGCGCTGTATGAGCACAAGGTGCTCGTGCAGGCGCTGCTCTGGGACATCAACGCGTTCGACCAGTGGGGCGTGGAGCTCGGCAAGGTGCTCGCGAAATCCATCCTGCCGGTGCTCGGCGGCGCGGCCGTGCCGGACACGTTCGACGCTTCCACGCGGGGCCTTATCGCGGCGATACGCGCGCTGTCCTGAGCGGAGCGCGGCAGCGCAGCGCCGGTTCCGCTGCGTTGAAACCAATGATGAATTTTCAAGCCGGTCGCCGCGGTGCGCCTGTGGCACCGCCGTGCTCTGCTGCCGGGGAGCCGGAAAGGGCGGCGGGCAAGCGGGCGGTCGTCGTGTCGCGTGCGGCTAGCCCGCCGCCGTTGCGTGCCGTGTCTGCTGTTCCAATGCCCAACACACGTGCTCGCGCACCAGCGCCGACGGATGCGTGGCCCGCGCATTCAGTGCGTCGACGACGCCGTCGACACCGCGCGCATTGCCGAGCGCGACGGCGATATTGCGCAGCCAGCGTTCGTGGCCGATGCGGCGTATGGCCGAACCTTCGGTGCGGCGCAGGAATTCCTCTTCGCTCCAGCCGAACAGCTCGATCAGTGCGGTGCCGTCGAGGCGGTGCCGCGGCAGGAAGTCGGCTTCCGCGCTGGGCTGCGAGAACTTGTTCCACGGACAGATCAGCTGGCAGTCGTCGCAGCCGTAGATGCGGTTGCCCATCGCCGCGCGGAATTCCAGCGGAATCGCGCCGTGCAGTTCTATCGTCAGGTAGGAGATGCAGCGCCGCGCGTCGACCTGATACGGCGCGACGATGGCCTGGGTCGGGCAGATGTCGATGCAGCGCGTGCAACTGCCGCAGTGCGCGCTCGCCGCCTCGTCCGGCGGCAGCGGCAGGTCGGTGTACAGCTCGCCGAGGAAGAACCACGAACCGGCGTGACGGTTGATCAGGCAGGTGTGCTTGCCGATCCAGCCGAGTCCGGCCTCGCGCGCGAGTGCGCGTTCGAGCACCGGCGCCGAGTCGACGAATGCGCGATAGCCGAACGGTCCGGTCTGCGCGGCGATGCGGTCGGCCAACTGCTGCAGCCGCTGGCGCATGAGCTTGTGGTAATCGCGGCCCAAAGCGTAGCGAGAGACGTAGCCCAGACTCGCATCGGCCAGGACGTCCCAGCCCCGGCTGATGCCCGGCGGTGCGTAGTCCATGCGCGCGGAGACCACGCGCACGGTGCCCGGCTGCAGTTCCTGCGGCCGGCTGCGCCTGGTGCCGTGGCGCTGCATGTAGTCCATCTCGCCGTGGCGGCCGGCCGCGAGCCAGTTCAGCAGATGCGTCTCGTCGGCGCCGAGCTCGACGCCGGCGATGCCGATCTGCTGGAAGCCCAGTTCGGCGCCCCAGCGGCGTATGGCATTGGCGAGTTCGGCGTAGTCCATGCGGTGCGGCGGTGCGCCGGCTGTCGTTGCGGGAGCGTTGGCGAAGCGCGATTGTAGGCGCTCGCGCCGATCGCCGCGCCAGAATGCTGCGCCACGGGCGGTACAAGCGTGCGGCGCAGGCACCATAATCGCGCCATGAACCCTTCGCATGCTCTCTACACTGCCGCGCAGATGCGCCGCATCGACGCGGCCGCCGGCGCGACGCTCGGTCTGAGCAGTCCGGCGCTGATGCAGCGTGCGGCGCAGGCCGCGTTCGACGTCCTGTGCCGGCGCTGGCCCGGCGCGCTGCGTATCACGGTCTGCTGCGGTGGCGGCAAGAACGGCGGCGACGGCTATCTGCTCGCACGGATCGCGCGCCAGGCGGGCCGCGACGTCAGCGTCGTCGCGCTGACCTCGCCGCAGGATCCGGACACCCAGGCTGCCGCGGACGCCTGGCGCGCGAGCGGCGGCTTCCTGCATCCGTTCGCCGGCGCGGCCTCGCTGCCGGCGGCCGACGTGCAGGTCGACGCGCTCTACGGCATAGGTCTGAATCGGCCGCTGCAGGGCGCCGCGGTCGCGCTGGTCGATGCATTGAACGCGAGCGGCGTGCCGATCCTCGCATTGGATATTCCGTCGGGCCTGTCGGCCGACACCGGCGCGGTGCACGGTGCCTGCGTGCGTGCGGCGGCGACGGTCAGCTTCATCGGCTGGAAGCGTGGCCAGCATACGGGCGCGGGCACCGACGCCTGCGGCGAACTGGAGCTGGCCCTGCTGGCGCTGCCGGCAGCGGTGTTCGACGAAGAACCTGCCGGCGCGGTGCTGCTGGACTGGCCGGCCCTGCGCGCCCGACTGCCCGCGCGCCGGCGCGACGTACACAAGGGACTCTACGGCCACGTGCTCGCGATCGGCGGCGACCACGGCTACGGCGGCGCGATCCGCCTGGCCGGCGAGGCTGCGCTGCGCAGCGGCGCCGGCCTGGTCAGCGTCGCGACGCAGGAAGACCACCTCGCGCCGCTGCTCGCGGCGCGGCCGGAACTCATGGTCGCGGCGACTGCCGGACCGCAGGAGCTCGACACGCGGCTCGACAAGGCCACGACCTTGGCCCTGGGCCCCGGTCTGGGCCAGCGTTCCTGGGGCCATGCGCTGTGGCATCGCGCGCTGGCCAGCGCCAAGCCGGCCGTGCTCGATGCCGACGCGCTGAATCTGCTCGCGCGCCACCCGCGCCGTTTCACCGTGCCGACCGTGCTGACGCCGCATCCGGCCGAGGCCGCGCGCCTGCTGGACAGCGACAGCGCCAGCGTGCAGGCCAACCGCTATGCGGCGGCGCTGGCCATTGCCGAGCGCTACCAGGCCGTCGTCGTGCTCAAGGGCGCCGGCTCGCTGATCGCCGCGCCGGGCCGCGCTGTCGCGGTCTGCCCCTGGGGCAATCCGGGCATGGCCAGCGGCGGCATGGGCGACGTGCTGACCGGCGTCGTCGCCGCGCTGCTGGCCCAGGGCCTGGATGCCTGGGATGCGGCCTGCCTCGGCGTGGCCGCGCATGCGCGCGCCGGCGACCTCGCTGCGGCCGACGGCGCCGGCCTGCTGGCCGCCGACCTGTTCGCGCCGCTGCGCCGCGTGCTCGGGAGCCGTGCGCATGGCTGAGCGCGCGATTCACCTGGCCGACGAGAACGCCGTCGCCGCGCTGGCCGCCGCGCTCGCGCCGGCCCTCGGCGAGGGCGGCGTGATCCATCTGCACGGCGACCTCGGCGCCGGCAAGACCACGTTCGCGCGGGCGCTGATCGCCGCCCTCGGCGTGAGCGGGCGGATCAAGAGTCCGACCTACAGCCTGATCGAGTCGTATCGCGCCGCAGGGCTCGCGATCCACCATCTGGATCTCTACCGCATTGCCGACGCCGGCGAGCTGGAATGGCTGGGCCTGGACGAGATCGCCGACGGCGCGAGCCTGATTCTCGTGGAATGGCCCGAGCGCGGCGGTACGGCCTTGCCGCGGCCGGATCTCGTGCTCGAGTTCGCTTACGCACCGGTGGGGCGACAGCTCACGCTGCGACCGCAGAGCCTCCGTGGTCGCGCGTGGCTGGCTGCAACAAGCGCCTTGCATTCCGTCGCTTGAAGTGAATTTTTGACTCAACGCCCAGGAAATATACCCAGCCCCGTGTTTTGCAACGAAAAAAGCTTGAAAACTGCGGCTGCCTGAGTTTGAATCCGCAGCCATGTGGGGAGCCGCCGTCATATCGTTTCGCGCCGTCGCCGTCCTGATCGTCTCGGGGCTTGCGGCAACCTGCGCCGACGCGGCCCAGGTCAAGGCGCTGCGCGTCTGGGCCAGCCCCGATTCCACGCGTGCGGTGTTCGATGTTTCCGGGCCGCTGGAGTACAAGCTGTTCGAGCTCAGCAACCCCGACCGCATCGTTCTCGACATCAAGAACTCCAGCCTGGCCGAAGGCGTTGCGGCACCGGCGCCGAAAGGTCTGCTCGGCACCGTGCGTCTGGGCAAGCAGGGCAAGTCCGATCTGCGCGTCGTGTTCGATCTGCCGCAGGGCGTGCGTCCGAAGAGCTTCCTGTTGCCGCCGGCGGACAAGTTCGGCCATCGCCTCGTCATCGACCTGTTCCCCAAGACCAAGGCCACGCGCGAAGTCGTCAAGAGCGTCGAAGACGTGCTGCCCGGCGACGGCCGCAAGGTCATCGTCGCAATCGACGCGGGCCACGGCGGCGACGATCCCGGTGCGATCGGTGCTTCCGGCACGCATGAAAAGTCGATCACGCTGAACGTCGCCCGCGAAGTCGCCAAGCTCGTCGACGCGCAGCCCGGCATGAAGGCGCATCTGGTTCGCGACGGCGACTACTTCATTCCGCTGACCGACCGCTACAAGAAGGCGCGCGAAGCCAAGGCCGACCTGTTCGTGTCCATCCACGCCGATGCCTGTCCCGGCGCCTGCGGTGCGCGCGGCGCTTCGGTCTGGGTGCTGTCGCCGCGGGGCGCGACCAGCGAGGCCGCGCGCTGGCTCGCCGCCAAGGAAAACGGTTCCGACCTCGTCGGCGGCGTCTCGCTCGACGACAAGGACGACACGCTCGCGGCGGTGCTGCTGGACCTGTCCCAGGGCGCGACGATGGAAGCCAGTTCGGCGATCGCGCAGATCGTGCTGAAGGCGCTCGGAAAGATCGGTCCGACGCACCGCGGCTATGTGGAAAAGGCAAATTTTGTCGTCTTGCGTTCGCCGGACGTGCCCTCGATCCTCGTCGAGACGGCATTCATCACGAATCCGGCCGAGGAAAAGCGCCTGACCGATCCGGAGCACCGCAACAAGCTCGCCAGCGCGGTCGTCGACGGCATCAAATCGTATTTCATGCAGACGCCGCCGCCGGGCACCTGGTTCGCGGCCAACAGCACCGGCCGGCGCGGCCCGTCCGAGCACGTGGTTGCCCGCGGCGAAACCTTGTCGGGCATCGCCGCGCGGCATCGCGTCAGCCTCGGCGCGCTGCGCGAGGCCAACCGCATCGCCGCCGACGGCAATGTGCGTGTCGGCGATGTGCTGGACATTCCGCCGCAGGGCTGACCCGCGTTCCCGTTCGTGCGTTTGTTCATTCGACAAGGCCGGCATTGCGCCGGCCTTGTCGTTTTCGCACTGCGATCGTCGCACGCGTCACGCCGGCAGCGCCCGCCGGTCAGAACGGCGGTGCGCCCCGGGGCCAGTCCATGCCGTTTGCGAAGATCCGCTCCGGATCGCGTTCGAACGCGCCGAGATCCGGCGCCGCGCCGACGTAGCCGTCGTTGATGCCGGGCAGCGCAACGCCGCGGTCGATCGCGGCGCTGTCGCCGCGCAGGCGGAAATCGCCGGCGGCGGCCGCGACGAGGCCGGGCGCGGCGAACACGCCATGCAGTTCCTGCTGCGTGCCGGCCTGGAACGCCGTCAGGGTCGTGTAGTTCGTGCTCATCCAACTGGCCAGCCGGTTCGCCGCGCTCGTGTGCAGCAGGTCGTAGTCGGCGTCCATGGCGACCGCATTGATCTTGGTCAGCACGTTGCGCGTGGCCGCATAGAGGTTGTTGCGTGAGCGGATCAGGCTGGCCGCGCCGGGGTTGAGCAGATGGATAGCCTCGGTATCCGGCGCGCTGGTCTGCACGGTGTTGTGCAGCAGCAGGACCGGACCGACGACTTGCGGATAGCCGCTGTTGATCTTGAGCAGGCTGGACGTATAGCCGTCGACCTGGCTCGTGCGCGTGTTGCCGATGTCGTAGGCCACATTGCGCACGATCCAGACCGGTCCCGGCGACGCCGGCGCGACGGCGAACGCCATGTGCGAGTCGCGTATCGTGTTCTCGAAGATGCGCACGTTCGCGCAATAGCCTTCGGGTTCCAGCGCATCGTCGTTGTGGCGGCGGAAGCGGTTGCGGTAGATGTCGATCTCGTTCGTGAACGCGCCGTCGGGCGGCGCGCTGCCGCCGCAGGCGCCGATGCCGTTGAACGCGCCGTCGAAGCGGTTGCGCCGCATCACGTGGCCGCGGCCGATGTCGTCGGTCAGCAGCACGCCGTTGTTCTCGGCGCTGCTGCCCTTGGTCTGCTCCCAGGGCCAGCCGGCGATCGCGCTGTCGTCGAAGCGGTTGTCCTCGATGCGGTGGCGCGCACCGCCCTTGATCCAGACACCCGCCGCGCCGACGTCATGGATGTGGTTCGCGCGGACGATCACGTCGCTGGACTGGCGCAGGTAGACGCCCTTGCCGTATTCGGTGGAGCCGTAGTGGCGTATCTCGAAGCCTTCGATGCGCAGATGGCTGCGGCCGTCGGCGACGAAGCCGTTCTCGCGCCGCGCGATGTGGATGTCGCGCGTCGCCGGCGAACTGCCGTCGCTGAGCTTCAGGTAGAGATAGCCGCCGTCGTAGCAGTAGCCGCCGGGCGCGCCGGCCGCGAGCGCCTGCAGTTCGGCCAGCGAGTCGTAGCGGAACAGCCGTTGCGTGCCGGCGACGATCTGCCAGCTCGGATTCGCATCCGCGCGCCGGTAGACGCCCTGGCTCGCTTCCCAGGCGCTACCCGCGGCGAGAAGTTCAGCGCCGTCGAGCACTGCGCCGGGCTGGCCCTGCAGCACGATCGGCAGGGTCGGTGTGCCCGAGCGCGGCAGACTGACCTGTTCGCGATAGACGCCGGCGGCGACCGTGACGAGATCGCCCGCCTGGGCCAGGTTGGCTGCGCGCTGCACCGTGGCCAGCGCCCGCGCCGGGCTCAGGCCGTCGTTCGCGTCGTTGCCGCCGGGGGCGACGTAGAACGTGCGCAGGTTCGCCGCGATCAGGCTGTCGGCGCGCGTGGCGAAGCTCGTGCCTGCGCTGGTCGCGCCGGTCACGCCGTCGGGATCGGTCAGCGTGAAGCGCAATTCGTAGAGCGTGTCCGGCGCGAGATCGAACAGGCTGCCGACCAGATGCGTCGCGTCGACGCGCAGCAGATCCTGCGCCGGCCGGAACGCGGTCTCTCCGCTGCGCCGCCAGGCCAGCGCGACGGTCGCGTTGCGGTTGACGTCGCCGCCGAGCGTCGCGACTGCGCCGGCGGTTTCGAGATTGCCGTAGCCTTCGACGGCGGCGAGGCTTGCGCTGTTCTGCGCCGTCGCCGCGACCGGTGCGAGGACGGCCAGCAGGAGCGGGAGCAGGATGGCGCGGCGCAGGGCGTCAGTCCGTGTCCGCATCGAAACGCTGTTCGACCTGCTGCAGCCGCTGCTGCAGCGCATCGACGAGGCTCTCCAGCTGCTCGATGCGTGCTTCCAGCGCGTGCGCGCTGCCGCCGCCGGATTCGCCGGAGGTTGCCGCCGCGGCCGTCGCATAGCTGGCGAGGTCGATCTCGCCGCAGAGCAGATGCATGTAGCGGTCTTCGCGCTGGCCGCCGCTGCGCGGAATGCGCACGACCAGGGCCGGCTCGCGCTGGCTCAGCCGTTCGAGCGTCGCGCGCACGTCGTCCAGCCCCGGGAAATCGGCGAGACGGTCGCTGCGCGTCAGCAGCTCCGGCGCGGTCTGCGGGCCGCGCAGCATCAGCAGGGCGAGCAGCGCGCGCTGGCGCGGCGTGATCGACAGCGCCTGATCCAGGCGGTGCTCGTAGCGCGAGGCGCGCGCCGACATCGAGCCGCTGACCAGACGCTTGCCTTCGAGCTGACGCAGGGCGTGGCCGACTGCGCCGGGTTCCAGCTCCAGTATCGGTTCGCGGTTGGATTTCTGATTGCAGGCGGCGACGACGGCGTTCAGGGTCAGCGGATAGACCTCGGGCGTGGTCGCGGCTTTTTCGATCAGGCAGCCGAGCACGCGCGCTTCGATCGGTTCGAGCAGCGGCGAGGGCAGTTCGCGGGTTTCGTCGGTCATGCGGTGGCTCCGGCAACAGGAAGGGCGAGCATAGCCGCGCCGCGGCGGCGTGCGGTCGTCCACGGGCTGCCTGAGCGGCTTGACGGCGGACTTGCACCGTCTCCCCGCCGGGGGCAATGATGACGAAAGCTTCACACCGGCAGGTGCCGACTAGTCACTATTCCGTCGCGAGGTCGCTGCGATGAAACGTCTGTTGCTGCTGGTGCTGCTGGCCGGCGTCAGTGAACGCGCCGAAGCCATTGCGCTGGACTGCCTGTTCCAGGACACCTTCCAGGGCGAAGTCGTCGGGGTGCCGGCGAACTGGAAACCGTTGCTGACCCTGCACAACTGCGTGCGCCGCTCGGTCTCGCCGGCCGCCGTGCCGAGCTTGGGCCTGCTGCGCTGGGATGCGACGATCGCGACGTTCGCGCAGAACTACGCCAACAACTGCCAGTACGTGCACAACGCCAGCGCGCCCTACGGCGAGAACCTCTATGCCGGCGCGGTGTCCTCGGGCTTTCCGACCAACGTCGAGGCTTCCGCCGCGACGAGCTGGGCCAACGAGGCGGCGATCTACAACTACGCCGCGAACACCTGCAGCGGCGTCTGCGGCCATTACACGCAGATGGTCTGGCGCACGACGGCGGCCGTGGGCTGCGGCCTGCGCCAGTGCACGGCGAACACGCCGTTTCCGCCGCCGTTCACGAACTGGACCCTGGTCGTCTGCAACTACAGCCCGGCCGGCAACATCACGGGCCAGCGGCCGTACTGAGTCGCGCGGCATTGCCGCCGAGTGCCGCGCTGCTTATGGTCGCGGCGACGCCGTCCGGGGAGGTCGCGATGTCGAGGACGTTCTGCGCGCTGGCCGCGCTGCTGGCCGCGGGCGCGGCCGGCGCCGATGAACCGCGCGCGCTCTGCGCCGACCGGCCGGGTCTGGGCACGCCGGCCTGCACAGTCGATCCCGGCCGTGCGGTGTTCGAGCTCGGCATCGCCGATTTCAGCCGCGACCGCGAAGGCGCTCGGCGCGGCGACACGCTGATCGTCGGCGACGCGCTGCTGCGGCTCGGGCTCAATGACTCACTCGAAGCGCAGATCGGCTGGACCGCCTATGGCCGACAGCGTGAACGCAGCGGCGGCGTCGCGACGCGGGCTTCGCGCTTCGGCGATCTGCAGGTCGCGCTGCGCCAGAACCTGCGCAATCCCGACGGCAGCGGCGTTTCGATCGCGCTGATGCCGTATGCGCAATTCGCGACCGGCCGTGAGCCGATCGGCGCGGCGGACTGGAGCGCCGGGCTGATCGTGCCGATCGGCATTGATCTGGGCGCCGGCAGCCTGGCGTTCACGCCGAGCATCGACGCCGTCGTCGACAGTGACGGCCACGGCCGCCACCTCGGCTACGGTTCGGTGGTCGGCTGGGGCTTCGACTGCACCGATGCGTTGTCGGCCAGCGTCGAACTCTCGCTGTATCGCGACCGCGATCCGGCCGGCGCAAGCCTGCAGCGCGTCGCCGGCCTGTCGCTGGCCTGGCAGCCGCCGGGACGTGCCGGCGAAGATCCGGCCAGCCAATGGGACATCGGCAGCAACGTCGGTCTGGACAAGGCCGGTCCCGACGTCGAGCTGTACGTCGGCTACGTGCGCCGCTTCTGACCGGCGTTCAGTCCGGACCTGCGGCGCGACGGCGCATCCAGGCATAGACCGGCAGTCCGGCCGCGAGCAGCACCGCGCCCCAGGCCAGCGCCTGCGTGCCGGTCCCGATCAGCGCGTAGCCGGCGAACAGTGCGGCCAGTGCCGCGATCAGCGCCGGACGCGGCTGGCTGCGCTGCAATTTCAGCAGGGCCAGCGCGCAGACCAGGAACGGCAGCAGCGAGGCGGCCGTCGACAGCAGGATGGCCCAGGTGAACAGGCCGACCAGGCTTGCATTGAAGTTCGCGGCCACGAGCAGGCTGGACAGCGCGCCGCCGATCACCAGGCCGGCTGCCGGCGTGCCGTTCGCGTCGGTGCGCGCGAACACGGCCGGGAACAGCCCGTCGCGCGCGATGGCCAGCGGCAGCTGGCCCGACATCAGCACCCAGCCGTTCAGTGCACCGAGGCAGGTCAATGCGGCGACGACGGCGACGACTTCGCCGGCCGCCTCGCCGAGCAGACGACTCACCGCATCGACGAACGGCGCGCCCGAACTCGCCAGCGATTCCGGCGGGACCAGGCGCAGCACCGCGCTGCAGGCCGCGATCGTGACCGCGATCGCGATCGCGGTGCCGAGCAGGGTCGCGCGCGGCACGGTGCGCTGCGCATCGCGCACGGCCGCTGCGGGCACGGTCGCGCTTTCGAGGCCGAGAAACGCCCACAGGGTCAGCGCCGAGGTCGCGAGTGCGACCTGCAGCAGGCTCTGTCCGCTCGGATTGAACGGTGCGGCCGCCGTACCGCTCGCCGGCGCGACGAGCACGAGGCCGGCGAACGCGAATGCGGCCAGCGCGGCGACCTTCAGCGCGGTCGTCACCAGCTGCACGCCGCCGGCCGTACGCAGTCCGCGCAGGTTGAAGGCGATGCACAGCCAGAGGAACGCGATCGCGCCGAGCGCCGCGCGCAGCGGTGTCGCGGTCAACGACTGCACGACCGCGCCGGCATAGCCGGTCAACGCGATCGCGATGGCCGGCACCGCGCTCCAGATCGAGATCCAGTAGCACCAGGCCACGACGAAGCCGGTCGCGTCGCCGAAGGCCGCGCGCGCGAACGCATACGGTCCGCCCGAAGCCGCCGGCACGCACTGGCCCAGGCGCGCGAACGTCGCGGCGAGCAGCAGCGCGCCGATCGTGCTGATGGCCCAGCCCAGTGCGCTGGCGCCGCCGTACGGTGCGAGCGAACTGGGCAGCAGGAACAGGCCCGAGCCGATCATGTTGCCGACGACGAGGGCGGTCGCGGTCCACAGGCCGATGCTGCGCGGCACGGAAGCCGCCGAGGAATCAGAGTGCATCGCGCCAGGCCCGCCGCAGCAGTTCATGGAAATGGTGTACGCCGCTTTCGCGCGCCGGGCAGAGACGGCCGGCGAAATACGAGCCCGACCCCAGCCGTTTTTGCACGGCCAGGCAGATGTCGACGTCTTCCTGTTGCACGGCGTCGCTGAAGTCCTGGTCCTGGTGGCGGCGCTGCGCTTCGGCGGCGTCGGCCGCGGCCGGATAGTAGTAGTCGAAATCGACGCGGCAGCGGTCGACCGCCAGCGGCACCACGCGATTGGTCTGCAGACGCCCCGGCAGGATATTGAGCATCGTGTTCGGCCAGACGAAGTAGTACAGCGCGTCGCCCTGGCCGTAGAAGTTGCCGGTGTTCTCCAGCGGGCTCCACTGCAGCGAATGCCAGTCGGCGACTTCGGTGCGATAGCTGCGGTAGTCGAGCAGGCGGTTCAGTTCCGGATGGATGTGCGGAACGTGATAGCCCTCGAGATAGTTGTCGACGTAGACCTTCCAGTTGCAGGCGATCTCGTAGCTGTCGCGGTGGCTGTAGACCAGTGCCGGCAGATCGTGGCCGTGCAGACGCCCGGCGATGCCGGCCAGCAGGTCGTCCAGCGCGATTTCCGGCTGCAGCGCGGCGAACACCAGCCCCTGCCACTGTGCGACGGCGACCGGCGGCAGCTGTATTTCCTCGCGCGCGAAGTCTTCGGCCGAGTCCATCTCGGCGGCGGCGCGCAGGCGGCCCTGCAGGCTGTAGGTCCAGCCGTGGTAGCGGCAGCGCAATGCGCGCGCGCCCTTGCCGTTGCACAGCGCGAGCGGGCCGGCGCGATGGCGGCAGACATTGTGGAAGCCGCGCAGCTGTCCGTCTTCGCCGCGGACCAGCACGACCGGCACGCCGGCGATCTCGTCGACGACGTGATCGCCGGCCTCGGCCAGTTGCGCCGCATGCGCGATCAGCTGCCAGCTGCGCGCGAACACGCGGGTCGTTTCGTCGGCGGCGGCCGACGCATCGGTATAGAACGGCGCGGGCAGGGCCTTGGCGCGGGCCAGCGGCTGCGCCGCGAGCCAGTCGGGTTCGGGTCGGAAGCTCATGGACGGGTCTGCTTTCGGATGCGCGCGACTCTAGCAGCTTGCCGCAATGCGGACCCCTTCGACCGGCCCCGGCGAGGCGTGCATCCGTCCTGCCGCCCGCAGCAGTGCAGGCGCCGTTGCGGCGTGGGGTAGATCACTGCGTTGGAACCGCCGTTGCCCGGTGGAGCGCCGGCGCTTTTCCTGTCTGCCGGTTCGGTCCGCTGCTTGCGGCGGCGTTCCTTTCCTTCCTTCGCGACACGCGGCACACTCGGGACGGATCGACTTAGCGAGGCTCCCCGCTGTGTCCCGCCAGGAGCCTCTCGGCGCAAGCAGTGCGGCGAGGAGGGTGAAGGTGCGTCCCACCGATATCCGTGTTCCCGATTACTTTCATAAAGTCGTCGATTGTCAGTGGGCCTGCCCGGCGCACACGCCGGTTCCCGAATACATACGATTGATCGCCGCCGGCCGCTACGCCGACGCGTATCTGGTCAACTGGAAATCCAATGTCTTTCCCGGCGTGCTCGGCCGCACCTGCGACCGGCCCTGCGAGCCCGCCTGCCGGCGCGGCCGCGTCGAGGAAAACAACGGCGACAAGCCCGAGCCCGTGGCGATATGCCGGCTCAAGCGCGTCGCCGCCGACAACAAGGGCGACGTGCGTGCGCGGCTGCCGCGCGCGGGCAAGCCCAACGGCCGGCGCATCGCCTGCGTCGGCGCCGGGCCGGCCTCGCTGACCGTCGCGCGCGATCTCGCGCCGCTGGGCTATGCGGTCACCGTGTTCGATGCCGAGGCCAGGGCCGGCGGCTTCATCCGCTCGCAGATCCCGCGCTTCCGCCTGCCCGAGTCCGTGGTCGACGAGGAGACCGGCTACATCCTCGATCTGGGCGTTGAGTTCCGCGGCGGCGAGCGCATAGGGTCGCTCAAGGCGCTGCTGGGGCAGGGCTTCGATGCGATCTTCGTCGGCAGCGGCGCACCGCGCGGCCGCGACCTGGATCTGCCGGGGCGCCAGGAGTGCGCGGCCAACGTGCATATCGGCATCGACTGGCTGGCCTCGGTCTCGTTCGGCCACATCGAGTCCATCGGCCGCCGTGTCATCGTGCTGGGCGGCGGCAATACCGCGATGGACTGCTGCCGCTCGGCACGGCGCCTGGGCGGCAGCGACGTCAAGGTGCTCGTGCGCTCGGGCTTTGACGAGATGAAGGCTTCGCCCTGGGAGAAGGAAGACGCCCAGCACGAAGGCATTCCGATTCTCGACTATCACGTGCCGAAGGAATTCCTGCACGAGAACGGCCGCCTCAGTGCGATGCGTTTCGAGCGCGTACGCGCCGAGCGCGACGCGAGCGGCCGCCGCCGGCTCGTGGCCACGGGCGAGCCGGATGTGGTCGTGCCCTGCGACGACGTGCTGATTGCGGTCGGCCAGGAAAATGCGTTCCCGTGGATAGAACGCGACATCGGCCTCGCGTTCGATGCCGACGGCATGCCGGTCGTCGATGCGGCCACGTTCCAGTCCACCCTGCCCAACGTGCTGTTCGGCGGCGACGCGGCGTTCGGCCCGAAGAACATCATCTGGGCCGTGGCCCACGGCCATGACGCCGCGGTCTCGATCGACAAGCTGCTCAACGGCGAGGATCCGCGCGAACGGCCCGCACCGAGCGTGACCCTGCTGTCGCAGAAGATGGGCATCCACGAGTGGAGCTACGACAACGAGATCTCGCCCGACGACCGCTACAAGGTGCCGTGGGCGCCGGTCGAGCAGACCTTGGGCAGCATCGCCGTCGAAGTGGAACTCGGCTTCGACCGCGCCACCGCGCTCAAGGAAACCCAGCGCTGCCTGAACTGCGACGTGCAGACCGTGTTCACCGACAAGGTCTGCATCGAGTGCGACGCCTGCGTCGACATCTGTCCGATGGACTGCATCAGCTTCACGGCCAATGACGACGAGGCCGCGCTGCGCGAAAAACTCACGGCGCCGGCCCTCAACGCCGAGCAGTCGCTGTACGTGTCGGGCGAGCTCAAGACCGGCCGCGTCATGGTCAAGGACGAGGACGTCTGCTTGCACTGCGGTCTCTGCGCCGAGCGTTGCCCGACCGGTGCCTGGGACATGCACAAATACCTGATCGAGATGACCCACGCCGGACCGGGCTGCCGCAGCAAGCGCGCCTGCCAGGAGGCGGCGTGATGGCGACCGTGCGGGAAGAAACCGCCGCCGCAGCTCCCGCGCCGCTGTCGGCCGTCAACGACTTCGTCATCAAGTTCGCCAACGTCAACGGCTCGGGTTCGGCCTCGGCCAACGAACTGTTCGCGAAATCCATCCTGCGCATGGGCGTTCCGGTCAGCCCGCGCAACATCTTTCCGTCCAACATCCAGGGCCTGCCGACCTGGTACGAGGTGCGCGTCAACGAGCGCGGCTGGCTCGGCCGGCGCGGCGGCGTCGATCTCATGGTCGCGATGAACCCGCAGACTTGGGACGCCGATCTGGCCGAGATCGAACCCGGCGGCTATCTGTTCTACGACTCGACCAAGCCCTTGCCGCGCAGCAAGTTCCGCAGCGACATCCAGGTCATCGGCGTGCCGCTGACGCAGATCTGCAGCGAGCACTACACCGTCGCGCGCGAGCGTCAGCTGTTCAAGAACATCATGTACATCGGCGCGCTGTCGGCGCTGCTGGAAGTCGATCCCGACGCGATAGAGAAACTGCTGGCCGAGCAGTATCGCGGCAAGGAAAAACTGCTCGACGCGAACAAGCAGGCGTTTCATCTCGGCCGCCGTTACGTGCTCGACAACCTGCCGCATCCGATCGGCCTGCGCGTGCGCCATGCCGACGGCGTCGGCGAACGCATCTTCGTCGACGGCAACACGGCCGCGGCCCTGGGCTGCGTCTACGGCGGCGCGACGGTCTGCGCCTGGTATCCGATCACGCCGTCCTCGTCGCTGGCCGAGGCGTTCCAGAAATACTGCATGAAGTACCGCGTCGACCCGGCGACCGGCGCGAACAAGTTCGCGATCGTGCAGGCCGAGGACGAGATCGCCTCGATCGGCATGGTCGTCGGCGCCGGCTGGAACGGCGCGCGTGCGTTCACGACGACGTCGGGGCCGGGCATCTCGCTGATGAACGAGTTCATCGGCCTGGCCTATTTCGCCGAGATTCCGGTCACCATCATCGACGTGCAGCGTGGCGGTCCGTCGACCGGCATGCCCACGCGCACGCAGCAGTCCGACGTGCTGGCCTGTGCCTATGCCTCGCACGGCGACACCAAGCATGTGCTGCTGCTGCCGGAAGACCCGACCGAATGCTTCGAGTTCGCCGCAGCGGCATTGGATCTGGCCGATCGCCTGCAGACGCCGGTGTTCGTGCTGAGCGATCTGGACATCGGCATGAACCAGCGCCTGTGCGCGCCGCTGGCCTGGGACGATGCGCGCGTCTACGACCGCGGCAAGGTCATGACCGCCGAGGAGCTCGAAGCCGGCAAGGAATTCGGCCGCTACAAGGACGTCGACGGCGACGGCATTCCGTACCGCACCTATCCCGGCACGCATCCGACCAGGGGCGCCTACTTCACGCGCGGCACTTCGCGCGATCCGTATGCGCGCTATTCCGAGCGCGGGCCGGACTACGTCTACAACATGGAGCGGCTGCTGCACAAATTCGACACCGCGCGCAATCTCGTGCCGGCGCCGTTGCTGCGCAGTGCCGCCACACCGGCGCGTTTCGGCGCGATCTACTACGGCTCCACGAGCCCGGCCATGGCCGAGGCCATCGCCCTGCTGGAACAGGAGGGCCTCGCGCTGGACACCCTGCGCGTGCGCGGCTTTCCGTTCGCCGATTCGGTGCGCGCATTCATCGAGGCGCACGAGGCTGTCTATGTGGTCGAGCAGAACCGCGATGCGCAGTTGCGCAGCCTGCTCGTCAACGAATTCGGCATCGACCCCGCGCGCGTGCCGGCCGTGCTGCACTACGACGGCACGCCGATCACTGCGCGCTTCATCGCGCGGGCCATAGGCGAGCGCCTGCGCACCGCGGACGCCGCCCAGACCAGCCGCGCGGGAGCCCGCTGATGGATCAGAGCCTGTTGATGCAGCTTGCCTCGTATGTGATGCCGCTGCTGATCATCGGCGCGGTGACCGTGCTGCTCGGCAAGACCGGTTCGCCGTGGCTGGTCGCGGCGCTCGCGTTCGAGGTGCTGATGCTGCTGTGCCGTCTCGCCATGCACTTCGGCGCGAGCTCCTTGCTCGGCTCGCCGCTGTTCATGGCGGTCTGGAACCTGTTCGGGCTGCTGTTCGGCGTCTGCCTGCTCGGCTTCGCCGTGACCTGGCAGCCCTCCGCGCGCAGGAATTCGCCATGACTTTCGTCGCCAAGCCCAAGCTGCACCATCCGACCCTGCCGCAGAATGCGCTGTGCTACACGCGGCGCGACTACGAAGGAAAGATCAGCACGCTCTGCGCCGGCTGCGGCCACGATTCGATTTCCGCGGCCATCATCCAGGCCTGCTGGGAGCTCAGCCTCGAGCCGCACCGGCTGGCCAAGCTGTCGGGCATCGGCTGCAGCTCCAAGACGCCGGACTACTTCCTCGGCCAGTCGCACGGCTTCAACACGGTGCACGGACGCATGCCGTCGGTGCTGACCGGGGCGAATCTGGCGAACCGCGAGCTGATCTATCTCGGCGTGTCCGGCGACGGCGACTCGGCCTCGATCGGCATGGGCCAGTTCGTCCATGCCATACGCCGCGGCGTCAACATGACCTACATCGTCGAGAACAACGGCGTCTACGGCCTGACCAAGGGCCAGTTCTCGGCCACCGCCGATCAGGGCTCCACATCCAAGCGCGGCGTCGTCAATGCCGACAGCCCGATCGACCTGGTCGGGCTCGCGCTGCAGCTCGGCGCGACCTACGTGGGCCGCAGCTTCAGCGGCGACAAGGCGCAGCTCGTGCCGCTGATCAAGGGCGCGCTCACGCACCGCGGCGCGGCGTTCCTCGACGTGATCAGCCCCTGCGTCGCGTTCAACAATCACGCCGGCAGCACCAAGAGCTACGAGTACGTGCGTGCCCACAACGACGCGGTCAATCGCCTCGATGTGATCCCGCCGCGTGCGGAGATCGCCGTCGACTATGCCGCCGGCGAGACCGTGGACGTCGAGCAGCACGACGGCTCGCGCCTGCGCCTGCACAAGATCGACGCGAGCTACGATGCGCGCGACCGCATCGCGGCGATGAACTACGTGCAGCAGCACCAGGCCCGCGGCGAGGTCGTGACCGGGCTGCTCTACGTCGAGGCCGAGGCCGAAGACCTGCACGCGCACCTGAATACGGTGGCCACGCCGTTCAACCGCCTGGAAGCCGCCGAGCTGTCGCCGGGCGCAGCCGCGCTGGCCCGGATCAACGCAGGGTTCCGCTAGCCGCGCGCCGCGGCGCGTCCGCGGCATCCTCATCGCCGATGCGGCGCAGCGACGCCAGCAGCGCTTCTCCCGGTGCGTCGAGTAGGTTGGCGTCCAGCGCGGCGGCGGCGCCGAGCTCCCGGGCGACCTCGGCGCGATGCGCAGCCGACGGCTGCAGGCGCTGCGCGGCGAGCGCGCCGCCGAGATGCACGAGGCGCGCGTAGCCGGTGGCGGCCAGCTGAGGGCGTCGCGCAAGCACGGCTTCGGCTGTGGTTGCCGCGGCGTGAGCGCCGGCCGCATCGCCGTGTTCGAGCAGAGCGACGATCAGGTTCGTGCGGAAGTTCATCAGCGCGAAGCCGTAGTCGCTCATATGCGCCGTGCCGATGCGTACGGCGTCGCGCAGATGGGCCAGCGCGGCGGCGGGCTCGCCGCGCTGCCGCTGTATCGCCGCGAGCGTGAAATGCAGCTTCGCCGCGAGCTCGCTTTCGCCGTGGGCATAGTCCAGCACGCGCGCCAGCGCATCGCGCGCCACATCCAGCGCCTCGTCCAGGCGGCCCAGCTCGATCAGTACCTCCACGCGCCGGTGCGCGGTGGCGAGGCACGGAAAACTGTCCGCACCGTAGAGCGTGCGGCACAGCACGGCGGCCTCCTGCACCAGCGGTTCCAGCGCATCGGTCGCCCGGCTGGCGCTGGCGACCTGCAGCGCGGACTGCACGCTGGCCAGCACGTCGGGATGGGCGTCGCGGTACCAGGCACGCTGCTCGGTCAACAGCGCATTTTCCAGAGCCAGCGCCTCGCGCCCGCGGCCCAGCCGCATCAGCACATAGCTGCGCTGGTGCTCGATCCGCCAGCGTTGCTCGCGCGAGACTTCCGCATCCGGCGCGACTATACGCTGCAATCGCTCCAGCGCCTGCGGAAACTGCTCGCGGTCGATGTCGACGTCGACTTCGAGCAACTGCCAGCGCACGCGGGCCTGCGCGCTCGGCGCCGCCGCGGCGCGGCCGGCGATGAGCGCCGCGGTGCGGTCGGTTTCGCCGAGTGCGAGCAGCGCATCGGCGCGGGCGGCATCGAATTCCTCGCGCGGCGCATCGGACACGCTGCGTGCCTCGTCGGAGACGCGGTCCAGCAGAGCCAGCGCCGCGGCCGGCTGGCCGAGGTGATACTGGATCCGCGCAACCGTTGCGGCCAGCTGCACGCGTGTCGCCGGCTGCTCGTCGAACGCCGGCGTGAGGGCCAGATTGCCGACCTGCTGGAACAGGCTGCGCGCGCTGATCTGCTTTTCCGCCAGCCCGATCGGCGCGGCTATCTCCAGCGCGCGCACGATCGTGCGCGTGACGCTTTCGGCGCGGTCGCGCTCGGCCAGGGTGGAGTAGTACTGACGCAGCCAGCCGGCCACGCCGACACCGACGACGGCAGTGAACAGCAGGCCGGTCGCCAGTGCGATGCGGTGCCGGCGCATGAAGCGTCCGCTGCGGTACAGCAGCGAGGGATCGCGCGCGCTGACCGCATAGCCGCCGAGGTAGCAGCGCAGGTCCGCGGCGAACGCGTCGACGCTCGCATAGCGCGCCTGTGGATCGCGCCGCAGGGCCTTCAGCACGATCGCATCGAGATCGCGCGGCAGCGCGCGCTGCCAGGCCGGCGCGTTCGCTGCGGCGCCGACGCGCCGGCTCGGCGGCAGCGGATCGTCCTCGGCGATGCACCGTTCGATCTGGCCCAGGCCCAGTCCGCTGAAGTCGTACAGCGGCTGGCCGCAGAGCAGTTCGTACAGCACGCTGCCGAGACCGTAGACGTCGCAGGTCACGTCGACGGCGTCGCCGCGCAACTGCTCCGGCGCAGCATTGCGGAGTGAGAAATAGCGATACATCGCGCGGGTCTGCTCGACGTCGACCGCACCGAGCCGCGAGCGCAGCGGTTTGGCGATACCGAAGTCGAGCAGCTTGGGCAGCCCGCCGGCGGTCACGAGCACGTTGCCGGGCTTGATGTCGCGATGCACGACGAGATTGCGGTGAGCATAGGCGGCCGCGTCGCAGAGCAGCAGGAACAGGCGCAGCCGTTCTTCCAGGCCGAGACCGCGCGCCGCGACGTCCTCCAGCAGCGGCCGGCCCTGCACGTATTCCATGACGATGTAGGGCGTGCCGTCGTCGAGCTCGCCGACGTCGTGCATCGTGGCGATCTGCGGATGCTGCAGCAGGGCCAGCACCTGGCGTTCGAGGCGGAAGCGCGCCAGCGCCGCATCGTCCAGGGCGTGGCGGCGCGCGATCTTGATGGCGACCTGCTGCTCGATTTCCCCGACGACGCGGTGGGCGCGATAGACGCTGCCCATGCCGCCTTCGCCGAGCAACTGATCGACGACATAGGCGCCGATGCGGGCGCCGATCCGCAGCGGCGGATCGCCGCGCAGCGTGGTCAGCGCCGTCGCCGCCGTCAGGTGCGCCGCATCGGCATCCCAGTGCAGCAGCGCGTAGAGGCGCCGGCGTGTGTCGTCGTCGAGGTCGGCACAGGCCTCGATCTCGGCGCGGCGCTGGGATGGCGGCAGGGCGACGAGCGCGTCGAACAGCAGTCGCAGTCGCTGAAAAGTGGATTCGTCCATGGTGCTGCGAGGTATGACCGTGTCCAGTGTGCCAGCGCGGCCCGCCGGCGAGCCAGTCGCCGGGGCGCCGTCACGGCAAGCTCGACGCCAGAAGGTCGGGGCCGTCGACAACGGTGCAATGGGGAAAACGGGGTTTGTATCCGGCTGGACACTGCCGGAGCGCCCCTCGCCGCCGACATGGCGCGGTCCGGTCGGTTCCGTATGTCGAGGCAGTGCCGGGCCCTGGCCATGAGAGCGACAGGCCCCGGGTGGAGTCTGCACGTCCGGGAACCGGTCATCGGACGGCGCCCGTCGCCGGACGCTCACGGCACTGCGTTCGAACGATTCCCGACGCTCCAATCCTGATTCCCGGCCCGCAACAACCAATCCCGCAATCTGAGATGCGCGTCCGACAGACTGCCGGCCGGTCGACGGTGCCGGGCAGGAGGGGCAAACGCGCGGCGCAGAACAGGATCACGGGCGGCGGACTCGCCGTCGTGCGGAACACAGGCAGGCGAATGGCCCTGAATCAGGCCGCGCGGGTTGACCCATCGCCGCCTCGTTCCGGCGCGGAAACGCCCGTGTCGTGGCCGTGCTGCGTCACGAATGCGCCTCTTGCGCTGCCTAGCCTGTCGACCGCTGGGCGACGGCCGGATTCAGCCACGGCCGTCGTCCGCATCGACCGGCATGCGAACCGCCGGCATCGTCCAACGTGATCCATCCACCACATCAGAAGGAATTGCTGCATGCGTGGCTCCATCCCCGCGTCGTCGTCGACGCATACCTCTTATCTGCACCGCGCCGTCCTGGCCGGCCTGGTCGCTCTTTCGCTGGCCGCCGTCGTCCACGACGGTCGTGCGATGGAAAGCACGGCGCCGCTCGCGGTCGCGCGCGACTCCCACAGCGCAGCCCTGCTGCCCGACGGCCGCGTGCTGATCGCCGGCGGCAACGACAGCATGGGCACCAGCGTGCATACCCTGTCCAGCGCGGAAATCTACGACCCGGCCAGCCGTGGCTACACCGCGGCCGCGCCGATGAACGTGTCGCGTTCCGGCCACCTCAGCGCGGTGCTGGCCGATGGCCGCGTCCTCGTCGCCGGCGGCCGCAGTACGGACACCGGCGGCTGGGACATCGCCTCGGCCGAAATCTACGATCCGGCCACGAACACCTGGAGCGTGACCGGCGCGCTGCAGGAAACGCGACGCCTCGGCGAAGCGGTGACCCTGGCCGACGGCCACGTGCTCATGATCGGCGGCGATCCGGGCCTCAACAGCAGCGAGATCTACGATCCGGCCAGCGGCAGCTTCGGCGCCAGCGCCGTGCTGCTGACGCCGCGCGGCCGTCCGGCCGTCGCGCGTCTGGCCGACGGTCGCGTGCTCATGGCGGGCGGCTTCGACGCCTCGACCGGCGGCTATCTGTCCAGTGTGGAGATCTACGATCCGGCAACCGGCAACTGGAGCTATACCGGTTCGCTGCTCGCGGCGCGCGCGTATGCCACCGCGACCCTGCTGGCCGACGGCAAGGTGCTGGTCGCCGGCGGCAACACCAATTCGAGCTTCCCGGCCGCGGCCGAACTCTACGATCCGGTCAGCGGCACGTTCAGCGCTTCGGGGGCACTGAACGTGCCGCGCCAGAGCCATGCCGCGACGCGGCTGGCCAGCGGCGACGTGCTGATCAGCGGCGGCACCGCATCGACCTGGCAGACCGAAGACAGCAGCGAGATCTACGCCGCGGCCAGCGGCAGCTGGTATCGCGCCGGCCGCCTCAACGGCGCGCGCAACGGCCACACGCAGACCCTGCTCGGCAACGGCGACGTGCTCGTCGCCGCCGGGTGGCCCGGCCCCACGGCCAATTCGGAAACTGTCGACGTGGACTGCGCGGTGGCGACCAACACGGTCGCGCCGACCAGCCAGAGCTTCCCCGCGACCGGCGGCAGCAACACCTTCGCGATGAGCGTGCCGGCCAACTGCAGCTGGTCGGTCAATCGCGTGCCGCCGTGGATGACCATCGACGCCAATGCGCACGCCACCGGCAACGCAACGGTCAGCTATACCGTGGCGCCGATGACCACCGGCGGCACGCGCAGCACGATCCTGCTGATCGCCGGCAAGGAACTCGTCGTCAGCCAGATCGGTACCTGCAATCCGAACTATTCGGCTTATCTGTCGCCGGCCAGCCGCAGCTTCACGACCGGCGGCGGCAGCGGCACCATCAGCGTGAGCCACGACGCGGCCTGCAGCTGGAGCGTGGCCGGCGTGCCGGCCTGGATCACGATCACGGCCGGTGCGAGCGGGCAGGGCAACGGCACGGTCAGCTACAGCGTCGCGGCCAATACCGGTCCCGCGCGCAGCGCGACCCTGACGATCGGCAACAGCAGCGTCGTCGTCAGCCAGGCCGGCGCGGTCACCTGCGATCCGGGCGCCGTCGCGACCCTGACGCCGACCAGCCAGAACCTGACCAGCGCGGGCGGCAGTTCGTCGATCAGCGTGACCCACGGTGCGGCCTGCAGCTGGACGGTCAGCGGCGCGCCGGCCTGGATCACGATCAACTCCGGCGCCAGCGGCACCGGCAACGGCACGGTCGTCTATACCGCCGCGGTGAACACCGGCACGGCGCGCAGCGTCACCCTGAGCGTCGCCGGCAAGAGCTTTGTCGTGAACCAGGCCGCACCGGCCGGCGCGGCCTGCGATCCGGTCAATCTCGTCGCCGGCGTGACCGCCAACGGCAGCCTCGCCAGCGGCGACTGCACCCAGGGCGCGCGCGGTTCGAGCTATTACACCGACCGCTATTCGTTCACCGCGACCGCCGGCCAGAAGGTCTCGCTGCAGCTGTCCTCCAGCGCGTTCGACAGCTTCATCTATCTCAAGAACGCCAGCGGCACGGTGCTCACGAGCAACGACGACGGCGGTGGCGGCACGAACTCGCGCATCCCGGCGACCTCGGGCTACTACACCTTGCCGACGGCCGGCACGTACACGGTCGAGGTGACTTCGTACGCCTCCGGCAAGACCGGCGCGTATACCTTGCTGCGCACCGACTACTGAGCAGTGCGCCGGTGCCAGGGATGGCGCCGGCGTTTCCGCAGAATGCCGCCGCCGCCCGGGTCGAGGCGTCGATGGCCGAATCCGCTGCCGACGTCATCATCCGATAGCCGCCGACGGCAGGCCTGTCGTTCGATCCGGCAACCCGCTCCCGGATGAGCGCTCTGGCAGGGCGGCAACCAGTGATGGAAAGGATTTTCCGTCCGGCAAGACGACTGATCCGCTACAGCCCTGTCGAGATCCCCTCCGGAACGCGCGGACCCGATGACGCAGACGTGCAGAGCGGTACGAGCCGGCGTCGGCATCGGTCAGTGGACAGAAGTCCTGCCATGAGGACCCTCAATTTCGTGTCGCAACGGAACGTCGCCGGCCGTTGGATGAAATAGGAACCTCACGAACAGACTGATGCCCGAAACCAGGTCCCGATCTACGACGGAGATGGCGAGAGCAGCGCAAAGTCCCGCAGCAGCTTGCCGTCCCGCGCCGCTCCCGGCAGGCTAGCCCGAGTCCCAGCGCCGGAATCCGCCCCGTGCCCGAAGCCAGCCCGCCTTCGATGACCCCGCTGCAGCGGCTGCGTTCGATCTTCAGCGGCTCGATCGGCAATCTCGTGGAATGGTACGACTGGTACGTGTATACGGCCTTCGCGCTGTATTTCGCGCCGGCGTTCTTTCCGCAAGGCGACCAGGTTGCGCAGCAGCTGAATACCGCGGCGATCTTCGCGGTCGGGTTCCTGATGCGGCCGCTGGGTGGCTGGCTGCTCGGCGAATACGCCGACCGGCACGGGCGCAAGGCCGCGCTGGTGCTGTCGGTGCTGATGATGTGCGCGGGCTCGCTGCTGATCGCGGTGACGCCGGGGCATGCGCAGATCGGCGTGGCGGCGCCGCTGTTGCTGCTGCTCGCGCGGCTGTTGCAGGGGCTCAGCGTCGGCGGCGAGTATGGCGCGTCGGCGACCTATCTCAGCGAGATGGCCAGCCGCGCGCATCGCGGCTTCTGGTCGAGCTTCCAGTACGTCACGCTGATCCTGGGCCAGCTGCTTGCGCTGGCCGTGCTGATCCTGCTGCAGCGCTTCCTGCTGACGCCGCAGCAGCTGCACGACTGGGGCTGGCGCATTCCGTTCGCGATCGGTGCGGTCGCCGCGCTGGTGTCGCTATATCTGCGGCGCAGCATGCTGGAGACCGAGTCGTTCCGCAGCCAGGCCGCGGCGGCGCGTTCGGGCGGCCGGCTGCGCGAGCTGCTGCGCCATCCGCGCGAGCTCGCGACCGTGGTCGGCCTGACCCTCGGCGGCACGCTCGCGTTCTATACCTTCACGACCTACATGCAGAAGTACCTCGTCGTCAGCGCCGGCATGAGCAAGGACGATGCGACCGCCGTGTCGGCGGCGACCTTGTTCGTGTTCATGCTGCTGCAGCCGGTCGTGGGCGCGCTGTCGGATCGCATCGGCCGCCGGCCGTTGCTGATCGCGTTCGGCGTGCTCGGCACCTTCGGCACAGTGCCGCTGTTCACGGCGCTGGGGCAGGGTGTGGACGTCTACGAGGCCTTCGGCCTGATCCTGCTCGCGCTGATCGCGGTCAGCGGCTACACGGCGATCAACGCGGTGGTCAAGGCCGAGCTGTTTCCGGTCGGCGTGCGGGCGCTCGGCGTCGGCCTGCCGTATGCGCTGACCGTGTCGCTGTTCGGCGGCACGGCGGAAATGCTCGCCCTGTGGTTCAAGCAGCGCGGGCAGGAGTCCGGGTTCTACTGGTACGTCACGGCCTGCATCGCCGTCTCGCTGCTGGTCTATCTGTTCACCGCCGATACGCGGCGCACCTCGCGCATCGACCGCGACGCCTGAGGCGCCGCCGGCGTGCTGCGGGTGCTTGAGCCGCGGCGCAGGATGCGGCCTCGGGCGCGAAAGGCCGCAAGGATCAGGGCCGGCGGCGGGCCAGGCAGCGACTTCCACGATCGAGCGGGGCTTCGCCCGTTGCGGCTTGCGCGGTCTGCAATGCGGCAGGCGCACGGTGAGTTCCGGGCCGCGGAACCGGATCGGCGCCGATTCGGTGACGCCGCGCACGTTCGCCTGGCGGGCTCTTGCACGTTCCGCCATTCCTCACGGTAAGCTAACAAAGTTGTAACAACTCGGAGGAGTGGGGAGCATGGGGAAATCTCGTTTGTGGAAGGCCCTCTGGGCCGCGGGTGCGTTCGGCTGCGTGGCGGCCCTGACGCCGGCCGCAGTGGCATTCGCTGCTGAGGAAGCGGACGCCGAAACCGCCCAGGACGGCGCCAAGAGTGGCGAAGCGCAGGAGCTCGAAACGATTTCGGTCGTCGGTTCGCGCCGCTATGGCCGTTCCTCGGACACCTTGACGCCGGTGCCGGTGGACATCGTGCCGATGGCCGAAGTGGCCGAGAAGAGTCCGCAGTTCGATCTCGCGCAGACCTTGCAGTACATCGCGCCGTCGTTCAATTCGACGCGCCAGACCGGCGCCGACAACGCCGATCTCGTCGACTCGGCCATGCTGCGCGGCCTGGGTTCGGACCAGACCCTGGTCCTCGTCAACAACAAGCGCCAGCACCAGGCGGCCATCGTCAATCTGTTCGGCGCGCGCAACCGCGGCAACACCGGTACCGACTTCAACACGATTCCGCAGCTCGCGGTCGAGCGCGTGGAAATCCTGCGCGACGGCGCTGCGGCGCAGTACGGTTCGGACGCGATCGCCGGCGTGGTCAACGTCGTGCTGAAGAAGACGCCGGGCTGCGAAGCCGTGGCCGGCTACGGCCAGTATTCGCGCGGCGACGGCGAGAACACCCTGGCCTCGGCCTACTGCGGCTTCGAGCTCAACAACGGCGGCGTGATCGCGCTGACCGGCGAATGGCTCAAGCGCGGCCGTTCCGACCGCTCCGAGCCGCGCGGCAGCCCGCGCACGATAGGCGACACCAAGATGGACAACCGCACCTTGTTCGTGAACGGCGAAGTGCCGCTCGGCGAGGTCGCGCATTTCTATTTCAGCGGCGGCTATCAGGACCGCTATGCGTCCTCGGGTGCGTTCGCCCGCGGCGGCATCGGCAGCGACGACATTCCGTCGCGCAACTCCGAAGCCATGTATCCGAACGGCTTCGTACCCTACATCAACGGCGACATCGAAGACCGCACCCTGATCGCCGGCGTCTGGGGCAATATCGGCGAATGGCGCGCCGACGTTTCGCAGACCTACGGCTACAACGAACTGCTGAACAACATCAGCAATACCTTGAACGCCTCGATCGCGAACGAAGACCTGCTCAACGGCGGCCGCGGCATCAGCCCGACCAAGTTCGACGCGGGCGGCTATGCGTTCACGCAGTACACGAGCAACCTGGATTTCTCGCGCTATCTCGACAGCGTGCTGGCCGGCACCAACGTCGCGTTCGGCCTGGAACGCCGCCGCGAGCAGTACGAGATCTTCGCCGGCGAGAAGGGTTCCTGGTTCGACTATGACGGTCCCGGCGGCGGCAATGCGGGCAGCCAGGGCTATCCGGGCTTCCAGCCGTCCGACGTGACCGACTCCAGCCGCACGAGCTGGGCCGGCTATGGCGACGTGGAGTTCAACTGGACCGATCGCTTCATGACCGGTGCGGCCGCGCGCTTCGAGCACTACGACGACTTCGGCAACACCACGACCGGCAAGCTGACCTCGTCGTTCAAGGCCACCGACACCTTCCTGCTGCGCGGTTCGGTCAGCACCGGCTTCCGCGCGCCGTCGCTGCAGCAGCGCGACTTCCAGTCGACCTATACGGAGTTCGTCAGCGGCGAACCGCTGGACATCCTGCTCGCGCGCAACGGCGGCCCCATCGCCAATGCCGCCGGCATCGAGCCGTTGCGCGAGGAAAAGGCCAAGAGCTTCACCCTGGGCTTCACCTGGAGCCCGCTGGACAACCTGACCCTGACCGTCGACGGCTATCGCATCGACATCGACAACCGCGTCGTCCTGTCGGGCCAGTTCCCGGTCGACAGCACCGCGATCAGCGATGAATTGCACGACATCCTGGTTCTCAAGGGCGTCGGTGCCGCGGCGTTCTTCGTCAACGCGGTGGACACGCGCACGACCGGCATCGACCTGACCCTGGCGCACAACACCCAGGTCGGCGACGGCGAGCTGTCGACCTATTTCGCGCTGAATCACGGCAAGACCGAGATCCGCAAGGTCAACGTGCCGGCGGCGCTGGCCAACGACGACGGTCCGGACATCTTCCTGTCGGATCGCGAACGCCGCTTCATCGAGGACGGCGCCCCGTCGACCAAGGCCACCCTGACGTTCGACTACTCGCTCGGCAAGTGGGGCGCGATGTTCAAGGTCATCCACTTCGGCTCGCAGACCCAGGGTTCGTTCTCGGGTCCGCCGATCCTGCTGCACTACGGTCCGAAGACCTCGGCCGACTTCAGCGTGAGCTACGCGTTCAACGACAACGTCAAGCTCACGGTCGGCGGCGCGAACATCTTCGACCAGTTCCCGACCCGGCAGAACCCGGACGAAACCGACAACGGCCACATCTACGACAGCGTGCAGTTCGGCCTCAACGGCGCTTCGTACTTCACGCGTCTGGCCGTGAAGTTCTGATCGCCCGTCGCTGGTCCTGAAAGCACAAGCCCGCACCGTGAGGTGCGGGCTCTTCGTTGTGGCGCGTCAGCGGATCACTGGATGCGCATGTCGTAGATGCCCAGCGCGTTGTGCGCCGGCGGCCAGTCGCCGTGATACGCCGGCGGCGCCTGCACGTTTTCGATGGCCCATTCCACGCCGGAAATGACCAGCGGGTCGGGCAACTGCGAGGGCACGCCGTTCCAGGCGCCGTTGCTCGCGACGCAGTTCAGCAGATCGTAGAGATCAATGTCGTAGGAGGTGATCGAGCTCGGCGAATGGCCGCTGCCGACATACGTGTTGGTGAACGATACCGCCGGCAGGCCCAGGCCGCAGGAGGCGTTGAGCTGGTTCACGTTGTTGTGGTGCGCGCGACCGCCCGGGTAGTAGTACGAGTCGACCACGTTCCAGTTCCAGATCTGGTAATTGGAGAACTTCTGCGGCACGCCGGCCTGCTTGCCGAGCTGTACCTGCACGAGTCGGCGCAGGTTGTCGCTCCAGCCGCTGACCCAGAACGTGATCCAGGCCACCGCATAGGAGCTGCCGTCGGTCGCGGTAACGAATTCCTTGAACTGGATGTTGGGCCGGTGCGCAGCGTCGGCGACCGTTGCGATCGCGATCGGCTTTTCATTGCCGTGGGCTGTGCTCGCGCCGAAGGCGAGATACGGAATGCAGACGTTGGGCTGGGCCGCGTCGTAGTTGTAGAGAATGTTCACGACGTTCTTGTTGCCGATGGCCGGATCCGACGCGGCCGTGACGCTGGTCAGCAGCAGACTCGCGCCCGGACTGCCGGCGGGCACGTTGGGCAGGCTCTGGTTCGGCGGGCCCGAGCCGCAGCCGGGCTTGGCGACGATCTCGTTGTTGAGCGTGCCTATCCAGTGCGCGGCGCCGGAACCGGCCGTATAGCCGTATGAGGTCCAGTTGGACTGCGTATACGTCGGATAGCTCGGGCCGCCGGGGCCTCCGTAGCAGTCCAGCACCTTGGTCGCGTCGACGACGTTGCCGTTCCAGTTGCTCACCGGCGTACCGCCGGCGCCGATGATGCCGACGCTGCCCTGCGTCGCGATGCACGGGCCCGTCGCGAAGCCCGGCGTCGATGTCGGCAGATCGCTGCGCCAGGCGCCCGAGGCCAGGCCCTGATCCCAGAAGCCGTAGGCCCTGCTCGCCGGCGTGCTCACGGCAACGCTGTCGATCAGCGCGGTGCCGTCGCCGGTCGTGCGCAGTCCCTTGATCGTGACCGTGTAGTTGCCGCTGGTCGTGACCGAGGCCAGGCGCACGGCGTAGGTCTCGTACCAGCCGCGCGCGGGCTTGACCCGGTCGACGGTGACGCGGCCGGACGGCGCGCCGAGCTTGAAGTTCTGCACGACGCCGTTGACCAGCACCTGCAGTTCCTGGTCGTCGGGATAGCCGTTGCGCTGCGTGGCCATGAACGACAGCACGGCGCCGGGCGCGAGGAACACCGTCTGCTGCATCGTGCCGCTGTTCTGGATGAAGCCGACCTGGCGCGCCTGCGGAATTTCCGGCGCGCCGGTCGTGAAGCCGCTGTTAGGTGCGGCGATGCCGGCGCCGCCGGTGAAGCTCCAGCTGGCGCCGCTGGGGCCGTAGTTGAAGACGCCGTTGGCGAGCGCCGGCGCTTCGAAACCGCCGTTGCTCTGCGCGAACGCGGCGGAGCCGGCGAGCGCGAACGTGGCGGCGACGCAGTGCGCGAGCTGTCTGCGTGTACGTGTCATTGCGATACTCCTCGGACAAGGGAGGACAGGAAGCGGCCGCGCGATGCCTGCGTGGGAGCGGGCGGGCATCTGCGCCGGTCTGGCGGAGGGCGACGCTGCGCCTGTCCGCGCAGCGAGCGCAGGATGGAATGCCGCAGTCGCAACAGCCGCGACGGACGTTGCTGATGGATATTTTATCAATGTAGCAAATGTCTATATTGCGCCGGGGCACGTCGCGGGCGTGTGCGGCAACACGATCGTCACGTTTCGGCGGCAATGCCGGGTGCGCCTGCGTCCGGCGGCCGGGCATCACTCGGGCTACGGTCCCGGGGCGGCATTCGCCGGCCGCCGCGGCGTCGCGCGCGATGCGCTAGGCTTGCGCTTCTTCGACGCTTCGGGAGCTGCCATGGGTTTTCGTCATTGTCGCGCCGCGCTCGCGGCCTGCCTGTTCTCGGTCGCGACGGCCGGTTTCGCGGCGCCGCCGCCGGCCAAGGGCAAGACCATGAGCGACGTGCTGGCGGCCAGCGCAGCGACGGACTGGCGCCGGCTCGATCCCGACAACAGCGTGTATCTGGATTTCGCCGCCGGGCGCGTGATCATCGAACTGGCACCGGCATTCGCGCCGCAGCACGTCGCCAACCTGCGTACGCTGCTGCGGCAGCATTATTTCGACGGCCTGGCGATCCTGCGCGTGCACGACAACTACGTCGTGCAGTGGGGCGATCCGGATGCGGGCGATGCGGACAAGGCGCGCTCGTTCGGCGAGGCGAAGCATTCGCTGCCGGGCGAGTTCTCGCAGGCCATCGGCAAGCAGCCGTTCGTGCGTCTGCCGGACGGCGACGTCTATGCGCCGCAGGTCGGCTGGTCCGGCGGATTTCCGGCTGCGCGCGATCCCAAGGCCGGACAGATCTGGCTCACGCATTGCTACGGCATGGTCGGCGTCGGCCGCGACAACGCCGCCGACAGCGGCAGCGGCGCGGAGCTCTACGTTGTGCTCGGCCATTCGCCGCGCCACCTGGACCGCAACGTGACCCTGGTCGGCCGCGTCGTGCAGGGTATGGAATTGCTGGCGGCGCTGCCGCGAGGCAGCGCCGCGCTGGGTTTCTACGACAAGCCGGAACAGCGCATCCCGCTGACCCGCGTGCGCCTGGGCAGCGAACTGCCCGAGAGCGAGCGCAGCACCGTGGAGCTGCTGCGCACCGACACGGCCACGTTCACGGCGCTGGTCGAGACGCGACGCAACCGCTGGGACGACTGGTATCTGCAGCGTTCCGGAAAAGTGGAGCTGTGCAACGTGCCGCTGCCGGTGCGGCAGCCCTGACGGGGGCCGCAGAGCGGGCCTGCGTCTGCTCTGCGTCGAACGGCGCAGGCAAGGCTTGCGCCGTTTCTTCGAGCGTTGATCGGCAGCCGGTTGCCGCATGATCCATCGGATTGCCGCGCCGGCAGTCGTTCCACGGCCCACCAGACCTGCCGGGCGCTCCGCGCCGTCGCACAGGTGCGGCGGCGCGAGCAGTCAGGCCACGACGGCGTCGCGCGTCGCGCCGGCCGGCGCCGCAGCCGGGCTCTCGTTGCCGAGCAGGCGGCCGAGGTCGCGCAGCGGCATCGGCTTGCGCACCCATTCGATCTGCCATTCGCTCGGCGGGCGGTCGTGCGGACCGTCCGGCGGCGAGGCGCTGTGGATCAGGCAGCGCGGCGGCGGTCCCGGTGCGCATTCGGCGCGCACGCGGCGGATCAGGTCGATACCGTTCTCGCCGTCCAGATGCAGGTCCACGAGCAGGGTATGCGGCGCGAACTCGCGGCGTATCGCCAGAGCATCGGCGATGCCGGCGGCGACGCGGTGCTCGATGCCGAGCGCGTCGAGCTGTGCGCTGAGCAGTTCGCGGATCGCCGCGTCGTCGTCGACGAGCAGCACGCGGCCCTGCGCCGGCGCGGTGGCTTCGCTGTCGGTCTCGGCCGGTCCCGGGTGCAGCACGATGCAGAACGAGAACACGCTGCCGATGCCCAGGCGCGTGTCGATCTGCAGGCTGCCGCCCATGATGCCGACGAGCTGGTCGGCGATGGACAGGCCCAGGCCGGCGCCGCGGCGCGTGCGTCCGCCGCCGCGTTCGAACGGCTGCAGCAGCCGGCGCAGTTCACCGTCGGCCATGCCGGGGCCGGAATCGGCGACGCGGAACAGCACGCGGTCGCCGTCGGCCGCTTCGGCCGACAGCGTGATGCTGCCGGCGCTCGTGAACTTGACCGCATTGCCGAGCAGGTTGACGAGGATCTGCTGCAGCCGTGCCGCATCGCCGCAGACGTGTCTGGGCAGCTGCGGATCGCAGCGCAGGCTCAACTGGATCGGCCGGTCGGCCAGTTCGGCGCGGAACAGCTCGGTCACGTGGCGCAGCAGCGCGCTCAGGTCGAACGGCTCGTCGCGCAGATCCACGCGGTCCAGCGCGAGTCGCGCGTGATCGAGATAGTCCTCGGCCGTGCGCACGAGTTCGGCCGAGGTCGAGCGCGCGGTTTCGAGCAGGCCGCGCGCGCGGCGGTCGTCGACGCGCTGCAGCGCCATGTCGATCAGGCCGCTGATCGCCGCCATCGGATTGCGCACCTCGTGCGCGGCCATCGCGAGCATGTCCGCGCGCGTGCGGTTGACTTGGCTCAGCGCCGCGTTGAGCTGGCGCAGCCAGCGCAGGCGTAGGGCGATGATCGCGGCGAGCAGGACGCCGACGCAGAGCGCGGCGATCAAGGTCAGCGCATACAGCCGCGCGCGGGCGCGTTCGCCGGTCTTGTCCGCTTCGGCCGCGCGCAGCAGCGCGCTCTGCAGCTCGCCGGACTGGCGCAGCGAACGGATCTCGGCTTCGCGCTGCTGCGTGTCGTAATGGTCGTCGAGCTCGGCCACGGCGCGCGCGACCTCGCGGCTGGACAGGCGCGCGTTCAGGCTGACGAGCTCGCGCGCGGCGGCCAGCGCCAGGTCGAGGCGGCCGGCTTTCTCGGCGATCTCTGCCTGGCTTGCGAGCAACTGGGCGGTGTCGCGGCCGAGCTCCAGCCGGCGCGCGTCGGCCAGGGCGGCTTCGAGCACCGTCAAAGCCTGCTGCGGCTGGCCGAGCGCGGCCAGCGCGCCGGCGACGGTATGGCGCGAGGAGATCGAGTTCATGACCCGGTCGTGGGCCAGTTCGTAGTCCAGCGCGCGGCGCGCGGCGGCCAGCGCCGTCGTCGGCTGGCCGAGGCTCAGGTACAGCGACGCGCTGTTGCCTTCCATCATCGCCTGGCCGCCGCGGCTGCCGAGCCGCTCGTAGCGCGCCTGCGCCGCGCGCGCCAGCGGCAGCGCGCGCTCGGGTTCGCCGAGCGAGGCATACGCCCACTGCAGCAGGTTCTCGCTGCGCGCGAGCGCGTATTCGTCGCCGAGCGCCGACAGGCCGGCCTCGGCGCGCAGGCAGTGCGGCAGGGCCGGCGAAGCGCGCGAGGCGCGCAGCAGCAGGTCGCAGGTTTCCAGGTCGGCCAAGGTGTTCCAGTAGGCCTGGTCCAGCGCGCGCAGCGCGGCCGTCGCGCTGCCGGCCAGCGCCAGTCCGCTTTCGATCTGTTCGCCTTCCAGGCGCAGGCGCGCGCGGATCAGGTCGGCCAGCGGGCCGGCGCTCGCGCGGCCGCTGTCGCGAGCCAGTGCATCCAGGCGGTCGGCGATGCGGGCGGCCTGATCGGAAGACAGCAGCAGCGCCGCCGTGGCCATGTCGCGCAGCACCTGTTCGCGCTGGGCGGGATCCAGCTCGCCCTGGGCCAGCAGCCGGTCGCCCTGTTGCAGCGCCTCGCGCGGCGCATCGAGCATGGCCGGCCGCAGCGACAGGGCCGGCTCGGCAGCGATCACCGCCGCCGGCAGCAGGGCGAGGCCGAGCACTGCGCGGTGCAGGGCCGTCAGCATCGGCCGGTCTGCAGCGAGGACGGGAGCTCGTTCATGGGGCTCGGGCGCGGGGCGGAATAGCGTCCATTTTGCACACGGTGCGGGCTCCGCCACAAACGAAATTTTCCACACGGAAGCGCCGCGCCCGGCATTGCGCCGGCCGCGGCGAGCCGGCGTGGCCGCCTGTTGCGCGATGCCGCACGGAGCTGCGGCATGCGCCGGGACTCAGGCCGTGCGCGCGCCGTGGCGGCGGATGAACTCGCGTACGTCCGGATAGACGGCGTCGCGCCAGCGGCGGCCGCTGAAGATGCCGTAGTGGCCGGCGCCCTTGACGGTCAGGTGCTGCTTGTTTTCGGCCGGAATGCCGCTGCACAGCGCCTGCGCGGCCTCGGTCTGGCCGAGCCCCGAAATGTCGTCGAGTTCGCCCTCGATCGTCAGCAGCGCCGTGCCGCTGATGTCCGCCGGCACGACGCGCTGGCCATTCACGTCCCACAGCCCGCGCGGCAGCAGGTGCTGCTGGAACACGGTCTGTATCGTGTCGAGGTAGTACTCGGCCGGCATGTCGAGCACGGCGTTGTACTCGTCGTAGAACTTGCGGTGCGACTGGGCGTCCTCGAGGTCGCCCTTGAGCAGATCCTCGTAGAAGTCCCAGTGCGAACTCAGGTGGCGGCCCGGATTCATCGCGATGAATCCGGCGTGCTGCAGGAAGCCCGGATAGACGCGGCGGCCGTGGCCCGGATAGTTGGCCGGCACGTCGTGAATGACGGTGTTCTGGAACCAGGCCAGCGGCTTGGTCGTGGCCAGGTCGTTGACCTGGGTCGGGCTGCACCGCGTGTCGATCGGGCCGCCCATCATGGTCATGCTGCGCGGCGTGGTCTCGCCGTTGCTGGCCATCAGCGAGATCGCCGCGAGTACCGGCACGGTGGGCTGGCAGACCGAGATCACGTGCAGCTTTGCAGCGCCTATGTGGCGGATGAATTCCTGGATGTAGGCGACGTAGTCGTCCAGGCGGAAGGCGCCTTCGCCGACCGGCACCATGCGCGCGTCGATCCAGTCGGTGATGTAGACCTTGTGGTCCTGCAGCAGGGTGCGCACGGTGTCGCGCAGCAGGGTCGCGTGGTGGCCCGACAGCGGCGCCACGACGAGCACGACCGGATCGTCCTTGAGATCGTCGACCGTGGCCGCGTCGTCGGTGAAGCGCTTGAAGCGGATCAGGTTGCAGAACGGCTTGTGCAGCACCGTGTATTCGACGATCGGCACAACGTGGCCGTGGGCGTTGACGGTGCGGATGTCGAACGACGGCTTTTCGTAATCCTTGCCGAGCCGGTACAGCAGCTCGAAGCCCGCGGCGACGCGCGGCGCGCCGGGGATCTGCGACAGCAGGGTGCTCTTGTCGCTCCAGGTCTTGGCGCCGGCTTCGGCGAAATGGACCAGGGGACTCATCAGCGAACGTTGCAGCTCGTGCAGGTGATACAGCATCGGCGGGACCGGCAGGGAAGGGGGACAGCCCGGGGATTGTAGTCGCCCGGGGCAAAGCAAGCGTCATGCCGCAGGTAACAATTGGTCGCAATCGCGCCGGAGCCGCGCCGCACCGCAGTTCCGGGGCGGTCCGCGCTTTGGGGGAATTGCCGCTGCCGGCCGACTTGGCTGCAGGAATGGCCGCCGTCGCGGCCGGCAAGCGGAGTCTGGCATGGGCAAGCAGCTGGGAAAGGAACACCGCGCGGGCCGCGGGCGGGTGGCAATGTGGGGCGGGTTTGGTCTGTTCGCGGCCGTTGCCGCAACGGCTCAGGCCGGTGAGCTGTACCTGCTGAACTACGGCCCCGCGTCGGTGCTCGGTGCGCAGGGCAACCGCGATGCCCAGGTCGGCCGCTTCGGCGTCTCCGACGACGGCCGCTATGCGGTCTTCACGACCGCGTCGAACAATCTCGCCGCCGACGACGGCGGCGCGCAGCGCGACGTCTATCTGAGCGACCGCCAGACCGGCGCGTTGACCCGGATCAGCCGTCGCCCGGACGGCAGCGCGCCGGACGGGGACAGCTTCGACGCGGCGATTTCCGGCGACGGGCGCTGGATTGCCTACCTGTCCCTGGCCAGCGACGTCCTGCCCGGCGGCAGCGGCCGCGGCATCTACCTGTTCGATCGCGACAGCGGCACGACGCAGCGGCTGACGCCGCCGGTGCTGCCGTCGACGAATGCCTCGCCGGCCGAGATCAGCGGCCTGGTCGTGTCCACCCACGGCGAGCGCGTCGTGTTCACGACCGACTCGCCGCTCGTGGCGGCCGACGACGACGTTCTGCACGACCTCTACGGCTGGTCGCGCGACGGCGGCGCGTTGCAGCTGCTCAGCGTGGATGCGAACGGCCAGCCGCTGACCGGCGTCGTCGATGCCGGCTCGGCCGCCTTGTCGGCCGGCGGCGCCCAGGTGAGCTTCACGATGCGCACGGTGAGCGGCATCGCCGACGAAGGCGGCGTGTTCGTGCGCGATCTGCAGCAGGGCAGCGTCGACCGCGTGCTCGGACCCACCAGCGTGCTGTCGCAGTCGCATACGAGCCTGTCGGGCGACGCCCGCTACGTCGCGCTGAGCACCTATGCGGCGTTGCTGCCGGCTGACGTCAACGCCGGGTCCGACGTCTACGTGTTCGACCGCCAGCTGCGTCAGGTGGAACTGATCAGCCAGCCCGTCGGCGGCGTGTCCGGCAGCGACGACAGCCAGCATGCGGTGATCTCCGCCGACGGCCGCTACGTCGTGTTCGGTTCCTCGGCGAGTCCGTTCGGCGCTAGCGTCAGCGGTGCGCAGATCTATCGACGCGACCGCGTCGCCGGCACGACGACCCAGATCACCCAGACCGCGTCGGGTCCGTCGTCGACCCGGTACTACGCCGCTCCGGCGCTCAGCGGCGACGGCCGCTACGTGCTGTTCGACAGCAACGACGAGAGCCTCGTCGCCGCCGACGACAATCGGCGCAACGACGTCTTCGCCGTGGATCTCGCCGGCCAGACCTCGCGCGTGAGCCAGTCCGCCGAAGCGCCGCGCATCGCCGGTGCCAGCCTGCGCGGATCGGCCGCTCAGGACGTCGCTGCGGCCTTCGTGCTCGGCGGCGATGCGGCCGTGGTCTTTGCCAGCTCCGCGGACAATCTCGGTCCGCTGCGCCGCGGCGGCGCGTTCCGTACGACGGTCGGCAGCGGAACACTGGCGGAGATCGCGCTGGATGGACTGACGACGGTTTCCACCTGGCCCGTCAAGCAGACCCTGGCCGGCGTCTCCGCCGACGGCAGCGAGCTCCTGGTCCGGCGCGAACCTTTCGACTTCACCGGCGGCTGGGGCGGCCCGCTGCCGAGCGAGCCCTGGGATCTCTGGCGCGTGGGGGCCGGCGGCAGTCTGCGCATCGACCCGCCCGCCGCGGTCGGCGCCGGCGCGCGCAGTCTGCAGGCCACGCTGTCCGATGACGGCCGCCTTGCGCAGTTCGTGTCGTTCATTCCCGCCAGCGGCGAGGCGCGGCTGTTCCTGCACGACGCGCAGACCGGCCTGCTCACGCGCATCGACGTCAACGCCCAGGGCGTGCCGGCCGACAGGACCATCCATCCGCGCGCCGGCCTGTCGCGCAGCGGCCGTTACAGCGCGTTCGTCAGTGCGGCCAACAACCTCGTCGCCGGCGATGCGGACAACAGCCCGGATCTGTTTCTGCGCGACAACCAGACCGGCCAGCTCACGCGCCTGCGCGATCCGGCCGGCGGCGCGCCGCTGGTCGGCGCCGTCAGCAACCGCGAGGCCATCGTGATTTCCGACGATGCGAACCGCATCGCCTTCGTCGACAGCAGCGGCGAGTTCGGTCAGTTCACGCATCTGCGCCTGCTCGATCGCACTGCGGCGCGCGTGATCGAGATCTGCGGTTCGACGACGACGGCGGCGCATTGCGGCGAGCTCGCCCTGAGCGCCGATGGCGACACCTTGGCATTTTCCACGTCGCAGTCGCTGAGTGCCGAGGACGTCGACCAGGACTACGACGTCTACAGCTATCGCGCGGCCCTGGACTGGCTGCAGCTGGAAAGCCGGGATGGCGCCGGCGCCGCCGGCAGCGGCCAGCGCACGCGGCCGCAGTTGTCGGCCAGCGGCCAGGCGCTGACGTTCCGCGCGGTCGGCGGCAACTGGCGCACGACGCCGCAGATAACCGGCGATGTCGACTGGCTGTTCAAGCGCCTGGAGGGTGATGCGATCTTCGACGACGGGTTCGATACGGTCGTGCGCTGAGCGAGGCAGCCGGCGCGTCGCCGACGGCTCGCCATTACGGCGAGCAGGTCGGATCCGGTAGCGGACCGGTCCGCGTCTTCAGGGAAACGCGGATCGGTCGGTTTATCGAGTCTGCCGCAGAGGGGCAGACAGCAGAGGCGAGCGCGGATCGGCGTTGTGCGGCCGCGCGGCTCGGGTGCTCGCGATCCTCAGGATGTCCCGAAATCGTGCAGAAGCCGCGTCCGGCTGGATGTCCTGAAAGCAACTCAGTCGGATGCCAGAAATCAACTTTTGCCGCCTGACCGGCACCGGCCGCGATCCGGAGCCGATGAAGTCTTCATCACATTCCTGAACCGCTCAGGCGTGCTCTTCCGCTACCCGGCGCTGACGCTTTGCGACGAGGTTTTGCGCTAGGTTCCCCGTCAGGCATCGACGCGGTTTCGCTCTCGACACCGTGCCGGCGAAGGCATACCTTTCGGCAACGACAGCCGCCTGGGGAGGCGCGTCGGCGATGCATCGCTACGGAACGTCTGCCGGCACTCGCCGAGTCACGGCGGAACCGGCGTAACGCAAGCTTGTTGACTGGGGGAAAACTCGTGAATCGATCCGCGACTGCGTTGGCGCGCGCCACCGCTGCCATGGCGTTGACCTTGTGCGTGGGCATCGTATCGGCTCAGGCCGGACCTCCGTCGCCCGCCGGCCTGACATCCGGTGCGAAGGCCTCGGCGGCTCCATTGCAGTTCGACCTGGTGCAGTTCGGCGACGAACCGGCCAAGGGCGTGCAGCCGCTGCGCGCGGCATCGCCGCCGTCTCCGCTGCCGCACAGCTACGCGCCGGTTCCGTTCGGCCAGGGTTATGCCGGTGAGGTGGAGCCCAACGGCACCGCGGCGACGGCCAGCCCGCTCGGCGGCACGGACCTCGTCGCCAAGGGCAATCTCTATCCCAACGGCGATATCGATTTCTACGCGTTCCAGGCCAACGCCGGCGACCGCGTCTATGCGGCGGTGATGACGTCGGCGTCGGTCGGCAACAGCACCGACAGCCAGCTGACCCTGCTGGCCAGCGACGGCACCACGGTCCTGGAGTTCGACGACGACAATGGCTCCTTCGCGGCGCTGTCGTCCTCGATCGCCGGCACCCCGATCCCGACCACGGGGACCTATTACCTCAAGGTCAACGATTTCACGGCCGGTACGACGTCCGAGCGGCCCTACGAACTGCACCTGCGCGTGCAGAGCGGAGCGCCCACGCCGGAGGTCGAGAGCAACGATACGCCGGCGACCGCCAATCCGCTGCCGGCCAACGGATGGGTCAGCGGAGCGCGCAACCCCGCGACCGCGACCGAGCAGGACTGGTACAGCATCAGCCTAAACGCCGGCGACACCGTGTACCTGTCGCTCGATCTCGACCCCGAGCGTGACGGCGTGACCTGGAATGGCCGCCTCGGCTTCGGCCTGTTCGGCGACGCCAACAATCAGATCCTCGTGGTCGACGATGCCGGCACCGGTGACGTTTCGCCGAATCCGAACCTTCCGTCGGAAGCCATGTTCATGACGGTCAAGGACGCCGGCACGTACTACGCGTTCGTCGACTCGGCCAGTGCCGCGGTCGGCGGACCGACCGCGACCTATCACCTCAGCGTCAGCGTGCATCCAGCCAGCAACGAAGGCGTGAACTGCACGACGTATACGAGCACCGACGTGCCCAAGACGATTGGCCCGGGCACCGGCCTGGTCAGCTCCACGATTACCGTGCCGGGCAACCCGCGTATCGCGGACATCGACGTCGCGATCAGTCTGAACCACGCGCTGATGCAGGATGTCGACGCGCACCTGCGCTCGCCGGCCGGCAACGACAACGGCCTGTTCACCGACATCGGAGCGGCCGCGACCGGCGGCCAGCAGCAGATGGACCTGGTGTTCGACGACGAGGCGGGAATTCCGCCGGGTTTCACGGTGCTCAAGGGCATGCAGTTCAAGCCCGAGAACAATTCCACCGCCGGTACGGCCTCCACCTCCGGCGCCTACCGTCTGTCGGCTTACGACGGCGAGAACGCGGGCGGCACCTGGACCCTGGACCTGCGCGACGACACGGCCGGCGCGAACGGCGGCACCCTGAACTCCTGGTCGCTGCGCATCTGCGAGGCGCCGCCGCCGCCGACCTGTCCGCCGGGCTTCGCAACGGCGACCGTCTACAGCACCGACTTCGAATCCGGCGCCGCGGGCTTCACCCACTCGGGCACGCAGGACGAATGGGAGCTCGGCCTGCCGGCCACCGTCGCCACGACCACGGCCAACCCGGTCGCGGGCTTCTCGACCTGCAACAGCGGCGTGAACTGCTGGAAGACCGATCTGGACAACACCTACAACGCCTCGTCCAACCAGGACCTGCTGTCGCCGGCCATCGACCTCACCGGCTTCGTCGCACCGATCGTCGTGACCTGGGCGCAGCGGCATCAGATCGAGACGGCGAACTTCGACCACATGTTCGTCGACTTCCAGCAGGTCGGCGGCGCGACGCCCGTGCGCCTGTACGAATGGCTGGACCCGACGCCGATCAGCGCCTCGGCCGGCACCGGCAATCCGCAGGTCAACATCGGCGGCAGCTACGGCTGGGGCGTGTTCTCGCGCCGCGCCGACAGTCTGGCCGGACTGAACAGTGAACTGCGCTTCCACCTGGACAGCGACGCCAGCGTGGTGTTCGGCGGCCTGGCCATCGACGACGTCAGCGTGACCGGCTGCCGCGCGCAGAGCACCGACCTGTCCATCACCAAGACCGACGGCGTGACCACGGCCACGCCGGGCGGCAGCGTCACCTACACGATCACGGCCAGCAACGCCGGTCCCGATCCGGCGAACGGCGCGACCGTGGCCGACACGTTCCCGGCCAGCCTGACCTGTACCTGGACCTGTGTCGGCGCCGGCGGCGGCACCTGCACGGCCTCCGGCAGCGGCAACATCGCCGATTCGGTCAATCTGCCGGTCGGCGGCAGCGTGACCTACACGGCGAGCTGCGCGATTTCCGCGGCCGCCACAGGCACCCTGAGCAACACCGCGACGGTGACTTCGCCGATCACGGACAGCAATCCAGCCAACAACTCGGCGACCGACACCGACACACTGGCCGCCAGCGCCGACCTGTCCATCACCAAGACCGACGGCGTGACCACGGCCACGCCGGGCGGCAGCGTGACGTACACCATCACTTCGTCGAATGCCGGTCCGAGCAACGCACCCGGCGCGACGGTCGCCGATACCTTCCCGGCCAGCCTGACCTGCACCTGGACCTGCGTGGGGGCCGGTGGCGGCACCTGCACGGCTTCGGGCAGCGGCAACATCGCCGACACGATCAATCTGCCGGCCGGCGGCAGCGTCACTCATACGGCGAGCTGCACGGTCTCGGCCAGCGCGACCGGCACCCTGAGCAATACGGCCACGGTCGCCGCACCGGCCGGCGTGACCGATCCGACGCCGGGCAACAACTCGGCGACCGACACCGATACCTTGGCCGCGTCGGCGGACCTGTCGATCACCAAGACCGACGGCGTGACTTCCGCGACACCGGGCGGCAGCGTCACGTACACGATCACGGCATCCAATGCGGGCCCGAGCAACGCGACGGGCGCCACCGTGGCGGACACCTTCCCGGCGGTGGAAACCTGCACCTGGACCTGCGTGGGCGCCGGCGGCGGCACCTGCACCGCGTCGGGCAGCGGCAACATTTCCAATACGGTGAACCTGCCGGCCGGCGGCAGCGTGACGTATACGGCGAGCTGCGCGATCTCCGCGTCGGCGACCGGTTCGCTGAGCAATACCGCGACCGTGGCCGCGCCGGCCGGCGTGACCGATCCGACGCCGGGCAACAACTCGGCGACCGACACCGACACGCTCGGCGCATCGGCGGACCTGTCGATCACCAAGACCGACGGCGTGACCTCGGCGACGCCGGGCGGCAGCGTCACGTACACGATCACGGCATCCAATGCGGGCCCGAGCAACGCGACCGGCGCCACCGTGGCGGACACCTTCCCGGCCGTGGAAACCTGCACCTGGACCTGCGTGGGCGCCGGCGGCGGCACCTGCACCGCGTCGGGCAGCGGCAACATTTCCAATACGGTGAACCTGCCGGCCGGCGGCAGCGTGACGTATACGGCGAGCTGCGCGATTTCCGCATCGGCGACCGGTTCGCTGAGCAATACCGCGACTGTGGCCGCGCCGGCCGGCGTGACCGATCCGGCGCCGGGCAACAACAGCGCGACCGATGTCGATGCACTCGGCGCATCGGCCGATCTGTCGATCACCAAGACCGATGGCGTGACCTCGGCGACGCCGGGCGGCAGCGTCACGTACACGATCACGGCATCCAATGCGGGCCCGAGCAACGCGACCGGCGCCACCGTGGCGGACACCTTCCCGGCGGTGGAAACCTGCACCTGGACCTGCGTGGGCGCCGGCGGCGGCACCTGCACCGCGTCGGGCAGCGGCAACATTTCCAATACGGTGAACCTGCCGGCCGGCGGCAGCGTGACGTATACGGCGAGCTGCGCGATCTCCGCGTCGGCGACCGGATCGCTGAGCAACACGGCGACCGTCACGGCGCCGGCCGGCGTCACCGACACGAATCCCGCCAACAACAGCGCCACCGATACCGACACGCTCGGCGCGGTCGCGGACCTGTCGATCACGAAGACCGACGGCGCCACGAGCGTCGTGGCCGGCAGCAGCACGATCTACACGATCGTGGCGAGCAACGCCGGCCCGAGCGCGGTGACCGGCGCCACGGTGACGGATACCTTCCCGATGGTGGAAACCTGCACCTGGACCTGTGCGGGCGCCGGCGGCGGCACCTGCACGGCCTCGGGCAGCGGCAATATCGCCGACACGGTCAATCTGCCGGCCGGCGGCAGCGTCAGCTACAGCGCGAGCTGCAGCGTGTCGGCGGCGGCGACGGGTTCGGTCAGCAATACCGCCTCCATCGCGGCGCCGGCCGGCGTCAGCGATCCGAATGCCGCGAACGACTCGGCTACCGACGTGGATACGGTCACGCCGGCGCCGACGGCCCTGCTTGCCGCGACCAAGACGGTCGCGTCGGTCGGCGGCAGCTACACGCCGGGTTCGGCGATCACCTACAGCGTCGTGATCAGCAATACCGGTACGGCGGCGCAGGCCGACAACCCCGGCGACGAGTTCACCGACACCCTGCCGGCGGGTCTGACCCTGACCTCGGCCACGGCCACATCCGGAACCACGAGCACGACCGGCAACGTCGTGCACTGGAACGGCGCCGTGCCGGCCGGCGGCAGCGTGACCATCACGATCAACGCCACGATCAACAGCACGGCCGGCGGCGCGATCAGCAACCAGGGCACCGTATTCTTCGATGCCGACGCGAACGGCAGCAACGAGAGCAGCGCCGTGACCGACGATCCGGCTCTCGGCGGCGGCACTGATCCGACGACCTTCACCGTGGCCGGCCTGCCCGCCGTCATCGTGCCGGTGCCGGGTCCGCACGGCTGGACCTTGCTGCTGCTCGGCCTCGGACTCCTCGGTCTGGCCTGGCAGCGGGGTCGACGGCTGATCTGACGCGTCCTGCTGTGATTTTTCGGCGGCGCCTGCGGGCGCCGCTTTTTTTTTGTCCGCCGGCGGCGCCGGGGACAGGGCGCCGCCGGCGGCCGGCCGGCGCGGTGCCAGGGCGGGCGGCTGCCGTCAAAGCGGGCGCGACTGCTGCGGCCCCAGATTGACGCGAATTGGACAATGCGCTTTGATGCACATCGCGCAAAACCGGCCGCTGTCGCGATGATCCAGGCCGCCGATGCTTGCGCTTGCAGACGGCTGGGAGGTCGCATGACAGCGTCGGGCGATGCGCCGGATTTCCGCCGGATCTTCGAGGCCATCCCGGGGCTCTATCTCGTCCTGGCGCCGACCTTGCACATCGTCGCAGTCAGCGACGCCTACCTGCAGGCGACCAAGACGACGCGCGACGCCATCCTCGGCCGCCACTTGTTCGAGGTGTTTCCCGACAATCCGGACGATCCGCAGGCCAGCGGCATGCGCAATCTGCGCATTTCGCTGGAGCGCGTGCTGGCCGACCGCGTGCCCGACGCGATGGCAGTGCAGAAATACGACATCCGCAAGCCCGAATCCGAAGGCGGCGGTTTCGAGGAGCGCCACTGGAGTCCGGTCAATACGCCGCTGCTCGAAGCGGACGGCTCGGTGCGCTGCATCATCCATCGCGTCGAGGACGTCACCGATTTCGTGCGCGCGCGCCAGCACGGCAACGAACAGGCGCAGCTCGCCGAATCCCTGCGCGAGCGCGCCGAGCGCTTCGAGGCTGAGATCTTCCAGCGCGCGACGGAAGTCCAGGAGGCGAACCGGCGCCTGGAGTCGGCCAATCAGGAGTTGTCGCGGCTGTATGCGGCGAGCAAGGAACTGGACGAACTCCGCACGCGCTTCTTCTCGAACGTCAGCCACGAACTGCGCACGCCGCTGACCCTGATCCTCGGCCCGGTGGAGCGGCTGCTCGGCAGCGGCGGCCTCGATGCGGGGCAGCGCGGCTGGCTGGATACGATAGCGCGCAATGCGCGCACCCTGCTGCGCCACGTCAACGATCTGCTCGACGTCGCCAAGCTCGAAGCCGGCAAGATGGCCGTGCACTGCGACGACGTCGACCTCGGTCATCTGACGCGGCTGACGGCTGCCTATTTCGAATCGCTGGCCGAGGAGCGCGGCATCGGGTTCGAGGTCGATGCGCCGGCGAGCCTGCGCGTACGCACCGACGTGGAGAAAGTCCAGCGTGTTCTGGTGAACCTGCTGGCCAACGCGTTCAAGTTCACGCCCGACGCCGGCCGGATCCGGATGCGTCTGACCTGGGACGACGGACGCGGTATTGTCGACATCGACGATTCCGGGCCCGGCGTACCGCCGGCCCTGCGCGAAGTCATCTTCGAGCCGTTCCGCCAGGCCGAGCAGGCATCGACGCGGCGCCACGGCGGCACCGGTCTGGGCCTGGCGATCGCGCGCGAATTCCTGCACCTGCTGGACGGCACCATCAGTGTCGGCGAATCCGCGCTCGGCGGGGCTGCATTCCGCATCGTGCTGCCGCTGCCGCCGGCTGCCGGCCCCCAGGCCGAGCCCGATCTCGCGGCGCTGTCGTCGGCCGCAGCCCTCGTGCCGCTGGAGCAGCGCCTGCCGGCAGCCGCGCCGCGGCCGGAAGGCGCAGCGTCCGCAGTGCCCGAAGCCGGCCCGCGCGCGCTGCCGCTGGTCCTCGTCGTCGAGGACAACCGCGAGATGCATCAGTTCATCCGCGACTCGCTGCCCGCGCACGTCGCCAGCATCGGCGCGTTCTCCGGCCGCGAAGGCGTGGAGACCGCGATCGCGTCGCGGCCCGACCTCGTCATCAGCGACGTGATGATGCCGGACATGAGCGGCGACGAACTGGTCCAGGCTCTTCGTGCCCTGCGCGATTTCGACAACGTGCCGATCATCCTGCTCACCGCCAAGGCCGACGACGAGCTCAAGGTCCGCATGCTGCGCGGCGGTGCACAGGACTTCCTGACCAAGCCCTTCCTCGTCGCCGAACTCGTCGCGCGCGTATCCAACCAGCTGGCCATTTCGCGCGCCCGCCGGATCCTGCAGGACGAGCTGGCCAGCAGCGAGGCCGACGTATCCATGCTGGCGAAAGAGCTGGCGGTGCGCAAACGCGCGATCGAGGACGCGCTCGGCGAACTGCGCGGACGCGACGCCGCGCTGGCCCGCTTGAATGCGCAGCTCGAACTGCGCGTCGCGGAGCGTACCGAGCAGCTGACCGCGGCCAACCGGGATCTGGAGATCTTTTCCTATTCCGTGTCGCACGAGCTGCGCGCGCCGGTGCGCCACCTGATCGGCTTCAGCAAGCTGCTGCAGGAGCGCTACGCCGACCAGCTCGACGAGGACGCACGATCGTTCGTCCAGTTCATCGCGCGTGGCGCGCGCCGCATGAACGAGCTCATGGATGCGCTGCTCGCGCTCGGCCGTGCCAGCCGCGCCGACCTGGCCTGGAGCGACGTGGACCTCGACGAACTCGTGGCCGAAGTGCGCGCCGAGCTCGCACCCGAAGCCGGCCGCCGCATCGAGTGGCGCGTAGCCCCGCTGCCGCGCGTGCGCGCCGACCGGCAGCTGCTGAAGGTGGTCCTGCACAATCTGCTGTCGAACGCGCTCAAGTACACGCGCAAGCGCGAACTCGCCTGCATCGAGATCGGCGGCGCGGCGACGGACGAGACCGTGCGCGAGGTCTGGGTCCGCGACAACGGTGTCGGATTCGACCCGCGCCACAGCGATCAGTTGTTCGGCGTATTCCGCCGTCTGCACAGCCAGGAAGAGTTCGAAGGGTCCGGCCTGGGCCTGGCCACCGCGCAGCGCATCCTGCACAAGCATCGCGGCAGGCTCCGGGCCGAATCCCGGCTCGGCGAGGGAACGACGTTCCATTTCAGTCTCGATGCGCCGGCGCCGGCGGCATCGCTCGTCGCCGAAGGTCGCAGCGCCGTGGATCCGCCGGAGGGCGGCGGCGAGCCGCATTGACGCCGGCGGGCCCGATCCGCGAATCTGCCGCTGTCGCCCGGCGCGCCGCATCTGCGGATTCACGCGGAGCAGCCTCCGCGCACCGTCTTGACGTCGCGAATGTCAGCGAAACAATGTCCCGACGGCCGCAGGGTGCGGCTTTACCGGTGCAGGAACCATGGCCCGATGAACGTACCGCGCCAGCTCCATCGTTTCACCGTCCTCGTTGCGCTTGCGGCAGCCGGTACGTTGACGGTCATCGGCCCGGCAGCTCAGGCCGCCACGCCGGTGCCGGGCGAGTTCGTGACGGTCGAAGCGCTCGATCCGTATCTGGAGTACCCGGCGATCGCGCTGAAACAGGCCGGGACGACCTATCCGAACGGACCGCAGACGGCTGTTTTCGTCGCCGCGCTCGATCCGACCAATCCGCGCAAGCAGGTTTTCGTCAGCAACTTCGCGCCAGGCGCCAACCTCTACGGCTTCGACGCGGCAACCGGAACGGGTCTGCCGGGCTTCTCGCCGGCGGAGCAGACCGGGGCCTGGAGCGGCATCTCGCTGCTCTCGGCGGTGCCGATGCGCGAACCGGGAGAGCCTGTCGCATCCGGCGCGCCAGTGTTGTACCGCCAGAGTCTGTTCGAGCATCACGGTACCGGCACGACCTCGGCGGGTTCGCTGGCGATCCTCAGAATGCTCGATGCCCAGGGCGGAACACGCTGGAGTTCGTTCCCGACGAACACGAGCTACGGACCGTTGCCGTTTCCTGCGGCGGTATCCGGTTCTATGCCGGCCGAATCGGACGGCGTGGACGACGCGGCGCTGTTTCTCGACGAGGAGAACTACCGGGCGATCGTGCGCTCGGCGAGTCAGGGCGGCATCTTCTGGGACGCTGCCGATCCGTACGGTCAGCAGGTCAACGCGGCGGCGGTAGCCGACAACGGAGGGGTTGCCTACCCTCCGGCGTTCGTGTTCTGCCGCGGACGCGGCGTTTGCCTGCTGGAGAAGCGCCGGATCAAGGACGGGACGCTGCTGTGGCAGAGCAATCTCGGCTCGGCGCACATCTTCAACTTTGTCGCGGCCGGTGATCTCGACGGTATCGCCGGCGACGAGATCGTCGCGGTGCCGCGCCTGCCCGCAGCGCCGTGGCATGCGTTGATCTACGTGCTCGACGGCGGCACGGGCGCCCTGCGCTGGTCGTTCGATCTGGGCGAAGACGCAGGCTGGGCGCCGGCGCCGACGCTCGCGGATCTCGACGGCGATGGATTGCCGGAGGTGATCGTGCAGACCGCTTCGCGCCTGCATGCCGTGAAGTATTTGCACGGCGAATTGCCCGGCTGGCCGGTCGAGACGTCGACCGTAGTCATCAGTCCCGTGCGGTCGCAGGCCGTCGTCGGCGATCTCGACGGCGACAGCGACCTCGAAGTCGCGATCGTGTCGAAGGATGCAAATATCGTTGCCTACGGCACGCTCGACATTTTCGATGCGCAGGGCAGGCGCGAGTATTTCGCCGGATCGGTGCTGATGAACGTCGGTGCGGGCCTGACCCCGGCGATCGCCGACGTCGACGCCGATGGGCACAACGAACTGATCCTGGGATCGTCCCTCGGTTCCGGTTCGCCGAATGTCCTGTCGCCGTCGCTGTGGACGCTCGATTTCAGTCGCGGGAACACCGCCGTCACGCATGGCGCCATCGCCTGGGGGCAGTACGGAGCCGACGCGCAGCACAGTGCTCGCGCGCTGTCGCCGACGCCGTCGATTGCGTTCGGCCCGCGCGCGCTGACAGCAGCGGCGCTGCCGCAGGCGACGGCGAGTGTCCGGCTTGCGCTTGCCAATCGGGGAGCGCGCCCGTTGACCTGGAGTCTGCAGGACGGCAAGCCCTGCGGAATTGCCCAGGCGACCTGGCTGCATCCGACGCCCACGACCGGTGTCGTGCCCGGTGGCCGCGATCAGGTCGTCGACATGGATTTCGATGCGACCGGTCTTGCGCCGGGACGCCATGAGACGATCGCCTGTCTCACGAGCAACGATGCCGCCTACGGCGCGATCCGGATTCCCGTGCGGCTCGACGTGACGGTGACCGGGTATCGGGTCGATGTGAGCGCAGGCATCGGCGGGCGCGTCTCGCCGGCGACCTCGCAGGTGCATGCGGCCGGCGCGCAGCCGCGCTATCTGCTGGAGCCGGACTCCGGCTATCTGACGCAAGCCGTGCGAGGCTGCAGCGGCACGCTGGTCGCGAACGAGTTCGTGCTGGATCCACTTGCCGGCGACTGCGTCGTCGAGCCGACGTTCTGGTCCGACCGGGTATTCGCCGACGCCTTCGAGGCGGTGCCGTGACCGTCCGGCGCATCGACCTGGGCAGCCACGCGGCCGGCGGATTGCACGCGGCGGCCGAGCTGCGGCCGGCCGGGGAACGGATTCCAAGAGCCCGTCGTTGCGCATCGTCATCGTCGTGATCTGGCTGGCGGTGGTCAGCCTGGCCTGGTTCGGTATCGGATGCGGATCGGACAGCGTATTCGCGCGCATGCTCGTGGTGGGCGGATTGCCGCTCCTGTCGAAACGCCGCTGTACCGCGTCGATGTCGCGGCAAGACATGCTCGTTGGGCTCGCTACGGTCGTCGTGCTGTTCGCGCTGATCCGCTGGAGCGCATGGTCGGGTTTCACCGCGGCGTCGCATCTGACCTGGTTGGATAAGCCCGAAATCCGTGCAATCGGTCTGGCGGCAGTAGCGGTGCCGGAGCGACGCTCGCTGTCGCCGCGGGGCGTCCGCGCGTCGAAGGTTCACGACATCGGAAGTACCGGCCATGCATGACGACGAACAGGAAATCCGCCGGCTCGTATCGAGCTGGCTCGCGGCGAGCAAGGCCGGCGACGTGGAGACCGTGCTGTCGCTGATGGCCGACGATGTGGTCTTTCTGATCGCCGGCCGGCCGCCGATGCGCAAGGCCGAATTCGCCGCGACGGCCCGGGCGCAGGCCGATCCCGGCGCGCCGGCGTTCGACGCGAGCAGCGAAATCCAGGAACTGCGCGTGCTCGGCGACTGGGCCTTCCTGTGGCAGAAGCTGACCGTGACCGCCGCCCCGCGCGACGGCGCCGGACCCGTCGTGCGCAGCGGTCACACCCTGACGATCTTCAACCGGCACAACGGCCGCTGGGTGCTCGCGCGGGATGCGAACCTGCTCGCGCCGGTCGCAACGTGAAGCGACGAACGACCCGCTGGCTTCGTGCAGATGCTCCGGGGCGAGCCGGTGCGATTCGGTGCGGATGAGCCGCGCCGCAGCGTACGCGTCGAAGGAAATTCCCGAACGGTGCGGCGGCAGCCTGCCCGATGCCGCGTGACGCGGAGAACGGCCCGCGCCGCGCGGTTGCGGATGGCGCCGGTGCCGGTTCAGAGATCCACGTTCCAGGTCGCGTCGTAACCGTCGGAGTAGACGATCTTCTTGAAGCCCAGCAGGCGGGCCTGCTCGGGCAGCTTGGCGTCGTTCTGGAACTTGTATACCAGCGGCTGCGACATCAGGACGTATTTCAGGCGCAATTGCTCTTTCTTCGCGCCGGCGGCGGTGATCTTGATGTCCATGCCGCTCTTGATGAAGATTTCCTCGGTCGCCGAGGCGAACACGTCGCGCTGCTGCTGCGAGACGCGAGTCATCAACGCGTCGGCGCGTGCGCCGAGTCCCTTTTCGTCCTTCTTGTCGGATTTCTCGTAGAGCCCCTTGATCGCGGCCAGCCTGACGAGATCGGCCGTGGCCTGCTTCACCTGCCCGGTCGTGCCGTAGTACTTCTTCAGCCGTTCCTCGTTGCTCTTGAGGCGGGCCTCGATCTCCTCGACGGCTTTCTTCGCCAGGGAAAGCGCCACCGCGGGATCGGCGGCCTTGGCCGGTTCGGCGGCAGCGGCCCGGGCCGGAGCTGGCGCCGCGGCTCTGCGCGGCGGCGTGCTGTCGGTGCAGCCGCGCCCGAGTGCCGCCAGCGCGATCAGCACGAACAAGCCTGCAACGACGAGCGCGCAGCCGGAGGTCTTCTTCACTTTCGCGCCGCACTGCGGACAGGCTTCGGCCGTCGTGCTGATCTTCGCCTTACATTCCTTGCAAGCCGTCATTGCCATTCGGTAATTCCCCTGGATGCCGAAGCGGCCGGGCCCGCAGGGCCTGCGCGCGCGTAGGGCAGGCGCGGCGGTCCTGTCGTCGAACGGTCGGGTTTCGGCCGGACGCTCGAAGCAGGAAGCGTGCCGGCTCGTGTCGTGGCCTGTGTTCGGCAGCCGCTGTCGCGGCTGGGTCTCGTTCGGCCGGTTGTCCGATGCGTCTGCGCGCTCGACTGCGCTTTCACGGTACGCAGCCGAATGCCTGCCGATACTCGGCAATCGGCAGCGCCGCTCCGGAGCCCGCCCGACGGCGCGGCCGCGCCGAAGGATTGCATCCATCCGTCACGAACAGGAGAACGACATGGCCGGCAAGAACACGATCTGCCTCTGGTACGACGACGATGCGCTGGAAGCCGCGCAGTTCTATGCGAAGACGTTTCCGGACAGCGCGGTGGGCGCGGTTCATCGCGCGCCGGGCGACTATCCCTCGGGCAAGCAGGGCGATGTGCTGACGGTCGAGTTCACGGTCGCCGGCATTCCCTGCATCGGACTCAACGGCGGCACGGCGTTCCGGCACAGCGAGGCGTTCTCGTTCCAGATCGCCACCGACGACCAGGCCGAAACCGATCGCCTGTGGAATGCGATCGTCGGCAACGGCGGCCAGGAAAGCGCCTGCGGCTGGTGCAAGGACAAATGGGGGCTGTCGTGGCAGATTACGCCGCGCGTTCTCATCGAGGCGGTCGCCGATCCGGATCGCGCCGCGGCCAGGCGCGCGTTCGATGCGATGATGCAGATGCGCAAGATCGACATCGCGACGATCGAGGCCGCGTGGCGCGGCTAGCACCGACGAGGTCGATCTCGCGGCTCCTCGCCGCTGCATCCGCTCGCACCGCCAACGGCAGCGCCGCGGCGGCGGTCCTGTCCATCGCGGAGGTTGTCGTGTCGCCGTTTTCCGATCCGCAGGCCGTTGCCCGCTATGCCGAAGGTCCGGTCCGTCAGGTGCCCGGTTTCTCTGCGCTGCAGCAGATGAGCGCACTGCTGCTGGCCGAAACCGTGCCCGGCGACGGCCAGGTGCTCGTGCTTGGCGCCGGCGGCGGTCTCGAACTCAAGGTCTTTGCCGAAGCGCAGCCGGGCTGGCGTTTCGTCGGCGTCGATCCTTCCGCGGAAATGCTCAGGCTGGCGCGGGACACGCTGGGGCCACTCGCCGCACGCGTCGAACTTCACGAAGGCTATGTCGACACCGCACCGCCCGGGCCGTTCGACGGCGCCACCTGCCTGCTGACCTTGCACTTTCTCCCGGCCGAGGAACGCCTGCGTACCTTGATCGAGCTGCGCCGCCGTCTGAAACCCGGCGCGCCGCTGGTGGTGGCGCATCACAGCTTTCCGCAGGCAGCGGACCAGAAGACCCGCTGGCTGCAGCGCTATGCCGCCTTCGCGGTCGCGTCAGGCCTCCCCGCGGCGAATGCGCGCAACGCGATCGACGCGATCGCCCGGAAACTTCCGCTGCTGAGCCCGGACGAGGATGCGGCCCTGCTCGAGGCAGCCGGCTACGACACGGTCGAACTGTTCTATGCGGCATTCACGTTCAAGGGCTGGATTGCCCGCAACCCGGCGTAGGCGCGGCGGCGGACGCGCCGTTTGAAACCCTCGCCACTTCTTCAACGATGGCTTTCGCGGTCCGGAGCGCCGTCTTCGTCGGCAATGGCCGGCAGATCCGTTGTGCTCGACAGGCTGACGGGCGGGCGATGCGCGCTGACGCTTCGGGTCGCCGACTGGGCCGGCAGCGTCGATTGCGCTTCCCGCAGCGCTGCGCGGGCCGGTTCGGGCGCGGAGAGCCAACCGCGGGCTCTCCGCGCCGCCGTCGATCAATCCACTTGGAACGACTGCAGCGACACCGGCGTTGACGTCGTCGCCGTGGCCGTGCCGTTGCCCGGCTGCGGATCGCCCGTCGTCGCGCTGACGCTCGCGGTGTTCGCGATCACCGTGACCGGCGCCGACGGATTCACGGTGACCGTGAGGCTGAAGGCCGCCGTGCCGGGCGGCAGGGTCGGGTTGCTGCAGCTGACCGTGCCGGTGGCGCCGACCGCCGGCGTGCTGCAGCTCCAGCCCGCTGCGGCGCTCAGCGCCGTGAACGTCGTGTTGGCCGGGATCGCATCGGTCAGATTCACGCCGGCCGCCACGCTCGGGCCCAGGTTGCTCACGACCAGCGTATAGGTGATCGGCTGGCCGTTGATGACGCTGGTCGCCGAGGCCGTGTTGCTCAGCGCCAGGTCGGCGGACGTGGTCACATTCGTGGTCGCCGATGCCGAGCCGTTGCCGGGCACGGGATCGCTGGTCGCGGACGACACGTTCACCGTGCCGGTGATCGTCGCGGCCGTGGCGGCCGGATCGACCGTGACGACCAGCGTGATCGTGGAGCTGCCTGGACCGACGTCCGCGTTCAGGCAGCTGACGGTGCCCGTGCTGCCGATCGGCGGCGTAGTGCAGAACCAGCCGCCGGCACCCGTCGCGTTCACCGAGGCGAACGTCGTGGATGGCGGAGTCGCGGCGGTCACGAGGACGTTCGACGCATTGCTCGGGCCCGCGTTGGTGACCGTGATCGTATAGCTCAAGGTCTGGCCGGCGATCACGCTGGCCGGTGCGCTGCTCGTGACACTCACGTCGGCGCTGGCCGTCAGCGGCGTCGTCGCCGTCGCGGATTCGTTGCCGACGTTCGGATCGCTCGTGGAAGACGACACGGTGGCCGTACTGCTGATCGTCGCAGCAGTCGTCCCCGGGAAGACATCGACGACCAGGGTGAAGACCGCCGTGGAAGGCGCGAGGCTTGCCGTGGTGCAGTTGACGGTACCGGTCGCACCGACCGCGGGCGTCGTGCAGGACCAGCCGGCGGGCGAGGTCAGCGAGGCGAACGCCGTGTTTGCCGGAATCGGGTTGCCCAGCGACACGTTCGCGGCATTGCTCGGCCCGGCGTTGGCGACGGTGACGGTGTACGTGACGGGCTGGCCGCTGACGGCCGTGGCCGGCGCAGCAACGTTCGTCACGCTCAGATCGGCCGATGCGCTGGCCGTGGTCGTCGCCGTGGCGCTGTTGTTCGCCGCATTGGGATCGCCGCTGGCCGAGGTCGCGCTGACCGTGGCGCTGAGCACCGTGCCCGCAACGACATTCGGCGCGACCGCGACGGTCAGCGTGAACACGTCGCTGCCGACGGCGAAGTTGGGCTGGCTGCAGCTGACCGTGCCGCCCGCGCCGACGGCCGGCGTGGTGCAGGTCCAGCCGGATACGGCCGGCAGCGAAACGAAGCCCAGTCCGGCCGGCAAGGTGAAGTTCCAGCTCGCCGCGGCAGCCGGATCCGGACCGGCGTTGCCGACGGTGACCGTATAGGTCAGGTTCGCGCCGGCCGTGACCGGATCGGGCGAGTCGGTCACGGTGACGCCGAGATCGGCGATCGCGAACAGGCCGACCATCACCGGATCACGGTCGCTCGCGCGATACGGCGAGGCCGGCTGGAACACGACGCGCGGCGGCACCAGCGCGGAACCGTCGGGCTTTTCCTCCGCTGCCGTTTCGCCGGTATCGGCGATCTCGTCGTTGTAGTCCAGCAGCGACGCTTCGTCGGCGTTGATGTGCCAGGCCGCCGTACCGATGAACTGCGGAAGCAGCGAGGTCGAGAGCAACGTATGGTCCAGATGGCCGCTCAGGCCGCCGGACACCTGGGAATACGCGTCCGGGCCGCGGAGTATCTGCGGGTCGCTGTAGTTGCCGATGCGCAGGACCCCCATCGCATCTTCGCCGGTATAGGCGTTGAAATTGCCGAGCAGCACCACGTCCGGATCGCCGGCGGCCGGCAGCACGGTGCCGTTGATCCAGCTCAGCAGGCGCGTGGTCTGCGCCGTGCGCGTTGCGCTGAAGCAGGCCTGGCCGTCGTTGCCGTCGACGTCGCTGCCGCTGGCGCCGCTGCAGTTCCTGTCGTGCAGGTGATTGACGATCACGGTGAAGCGCTGGCCGAACGCCGAGTTCATCGCGTCGACCACGTCGAAGGTCTGCGCGGTCGGCGGACGGTCGTACACCGGATCGAGGTCCGACAGCGGCGAACCGACCGGCGAGACCACGCCCGTGCGATAGATCTGCTGCACGCGGACCGCGTCCAGGCCCAGGGTGCCGCCGGTATTGACGAAGGCATACGGGTGCGCGCCGCCGCAGCGCGTATTGACCGCGCCGAGCAGGTCGGTGATGGTCGCCGTCGGCGTGGTGTTCTCCAGCTCCGTGAGCCCGACGATGTCGGCGTTGAGCGCGCAGATCACCAGCGCGGTGCGTTCGCGCTGGCGGTTGATTTCGGCGGTGCTGTCGGCGCCGCGGCAATCCAAGGTGCCGGTCGGTCCGCAGGGGCCGCTCGTCGTGCTGGCCGTCGTGTCGATCGTCGTGAAGTAGTTCTGCAGGCTCACGCCGGCGATCCTGATCGCACCGCCGAGGACCGGCGGCGTGGCCGGGCGCGGATTGGCCACGGTGAACGTCACCGGCGAGGCCGCGGTCGGGCGCACGCGCCAGCTCGCCGCACTGATGCCGTCGGGACTGGCGAAGTCGAGCACGCCGGTCAGGCCGTTGACGACATCGCCGGCACGGAAGAAATCGGTGCCTTGCGTGCCGACCGAGAAGCCGCCGTTGGCGCGCGGGTGATAGGCCGCCTGGAATCCGTCGGCCGACCCGAGATAGGGCGTATCGGCGTTGTTGTCGTCATCCAGCAGCACGCGGCGGCGTGCCACGGTGTCCTGATAGATCGGATAGCCGGTCACGTTCGGCGTCGTGAATTCGGTGAACGCTCGCGGCCGGCCGCCTTCGCTGAGCACGAGCTGGCCGTAGCGCCCGAGATCGGCCGCATCGCTGACCGTCAAGGTGTCGACGAACGTGACGCGCATGCCTTCGCGCGCCTCGTAGTACATGTCGATGTCGCCGACGACGGGCAGGTCGATGGTCGCCGGCGTGACCTGGGCCAGATTGTTGCCCGCGTCCGTCACGACGACGGACGGCGCCGTGGTCGCGCTGATCTGGGTCATGCCGGCAGTTTCCGACACGCTGCCGCTCGCGCGCACGCGCTGGCCTTCGGCCACGGGCGTCGGGCAGCTCGAGCAGAACACGAACACGGCCTCGGAGGTGTTCGGATCCGCATCCGCGTCGGCGTCCTCTTCCTGCAGGAAAAAGCCGCGCAGGCGGTTGGCACCCTGGTAGTTGCCGACGACGATGCCTTCGACCGCGACCGTCGCGCCGGGGATCGGCGTCGCCGCGCCGTTGCCCTGCACGTCGTGGATCCTGGTGATGTCGTCGTTGCGGATCGTACCTAGTCCCTGGCCGTCAGTGACGGTCGCATTCGTCGCGTTGGTCACGTTGACGACGAAGGTCTCGTCGCTCTCGGGCGTGGTGTCGCCGTTGACGAGCACCGTGAAGCTGTAGCTGCTGCCGCCGGCCGGGATGGTCTGCGCGGTCAGCGATTTCGCCGCGTAGTCGCCCGGCGCCGTTGCGGTGCCGTTGGCCGTGGCGATGTCGAACGTGACGCCGCTGGTCGGCGCCGGTGCGGACAGGCTGACCGTGAACGTGAACGTCGTCGTGCCCGCGTTGCCTTCATCGAGCGCGACGTCGTCGATCGTGAGGTTCGGCGCCGTGTCGTCGTTGCGAATGGTGCCCAGGCCCTGGCCGTCGGTGACGGTCGCGTTCGTCGCGTTGGTCGCGTTGACGAAGAAGGTCTCGTCGGCTTCCGGATCGGTGTCGCCGTTGACCAGCACCGTGAAGCTGTAGCTGCTGCTGCCGGCCGGGATGGTCTGCGCGGTCAGCGATTTCGCCGTGTAGTCGGCCGGCGCCGTTGCGGTGCCGTTGGCCGTGGCGATGTCGAACGTGACGCCGCTGGTCGGTGCCGGTGCGGACAGGCTGACCGTGAACGTGAAGGTCGTCGTGCCCGAATTGCCTTCATCGAGCGAGACATCGTCGATCGTCAGGTTCGGCGCCGTGTCGTCGTTGACGAGGGTGCCCTGGCCCTGGCCGTCGGTGACGGTCGCGCCGGTCACGTTGGTCACGTTGACGAAGAAGGTCTCGTTGGCTTCCGGGTCCGTGTCGCCGTTGGCGAGCACGGTAAAGGTATACGTGCTCGCGCCGGCCGGGATGGTCTGGCCGGCCAGCGATTTCGCGGTGTAGTCGGCCGGTGCCGTCGCGGTGCTGTCGGCCGTCGCGATGTCGAACGTGACGCCGCCGGCCGGCGCCGGGGCCGACAGAGTGACCGTGAAATCGAACACCGTCGTGCCGGCGTTGCCTTCGTTGAGCGAGACGTCGCCGATCGTGAGGTCCGGCGCCGCGTCGTCGTTGACGATGGTGCCCTGGCCCTGGCCGTCGGTGACGATGGCGTTCGTCACGTTGGTCACGTTGACGAAGAAGGTTTCGTTGGTCTCGAGCACGCCATCGCCGTTGACCAGCACCGTGAAAGCATAGGTGCTGCTGCCGGCCGGAATGGTCTGGCCGGTCAGCGATTTCGCGGTGTAGTCGGCCGGCGCCGTCGCGGTGTTGTCGGCCGTGGCGATGTCGAACGTGACGCCGCCGGTCGGTGCCGGGGCCGACAGGCTGACCGTGAACGTGAACGTCGTCGTGCCCGCGTTGCCTTCGTTGAGCGAGACGTTGTTGATCGTGAGATTCGGCGCCGCGTCGTCGTTGACGACGGTGCCCTGGCCCTGGCCGTCGGTGACGGTCGCGCCGGTCACGTTGATGACGTTGACGAAGAAGGTTTCGTTGGTCTCCACCGCGGTGTCGCCATTGACGAGCACGGTGAAGGAATAGGTGCTGCTGCCCGCAGGAATGGTCTGGCTGGTCAGCGATTTCTGCGTGTAGTCGCCCGGCGCCGTCGCGGTGCCGTCGGCGGTCGCGATATCGAACGTGACGCCGCCCGGGCCGGCCGGTGCCGACAGGCTGACCGTGAACGTGAACGAGGTCGTGCCGGCATTGCCTTCGTTGAGGGAGACGTCGTTGATGCTGAGATTGACCGGGATCGTGGCGCGCGGCGTCAGCGAGAAATCGTCGACGGCCAGGCCGTCGTCGGCGCCGCTGGCGTCGACGTCGTTCCAGCGAATCCAGAACGTCGCGCCGTTGGCGATGCTCAGGCTCGGAATCGACGCCGACAGCGCCGTGCGGTCGGCGGCCGCATTGCCGTTCTTGGCGCCGGCGGTCACGGTATCGGGCGTCACGAAATTCAGCGCGGCGACGTTGGTCCAGGTGCCGGTGACCAGGTCGGTCGCGTTCGTGCTGTATTCGAAGTTCAGCTGGTCCGTGCGGCTGATGGTGCCCAGGCGCCATTCCTCGCCGGTGTAGGCGATGTCGAGGCTGGTCAGGGTGGAGCCCGTGTTGTTCGTGTAGCAGGCGCCGAACAGGGGAATCAGGGTGCCGCTGCGCAGGCTGCCGAGTGCGCGCTCGGTCGATCCGGCCGCGCCGTAGCTGTAGGTGTCGCCGGTCGTCGAGGCGCCGGTGTCGACGGCGTATTGCTCGTTGTCGCGCGCGCCGCCGCCGGACTCGGTCATGAACCAGCCGGTGATCGTCAGGTTGTTCGTCGTCGAACCGGCGGTGTTGGACAGGGTGTCGAAGTTCTGCGTCGAGGCCGACCCGATCGTGGTCAGGCTGACGCATTGGGCCAGGCCCAGCGAGGGCAGGCAGAACAACAGGCTGGCCAGCAGCCACGCGCCGAACCGGCGCGGCAGAGCGGGTGAAAACATCGACGATTCCCCTGAATGCGTGTCTGAAACGGTCTGCGGTTGCTCGTCCCCGGAGCGGCGCGCAGGGATCCGGCACTTTAATCCTGCGGAGTTACGCAGGTAATTCAGGCTGGAGCCCGGGTTGCGAGGCAACGGGTCAAGGATGCCGCGACCGGCGCCGCTGTGCTAGCGAAAAAACGCAGGCGGCCCGGTCATGGCAATCGTTGTCCGAGCGGTTGCCGGGGGCGCGCCGGTGGTCGCGGCGGCGAGGGGGGCGCAGGCGTGGCTTGCGGGGGCGGTGGATGGCTCCGGTATTGTGGGTGTCCTGATCCAGGGCTGATCCAGGTGGCTGATTTCGCTGGGACCCGCTTCGGAGAGTGGATGTCCTTTTGCCGGCGGGGAGCCGTCCCGGATTCTGGGTGTCCTGATTCCGCCGGATTCTGGGTGTCCTGATTCCGCCTCCTGCCGCTGAGGAGTCGCCCCGAATTCTCCGGGTGTCCTGATTCGGCACCCGCCGCGTCGCCCCCGGGCCGGTACCGATCAGCGTGACCTGAGCGCGGCACTGCGCGCCGGCGGCGGCCGTCCTTCGCTGCGAGGACAGGCAGCGTCGATCAATCCCGGTGCGCGGCGTTCTTGTCGCGTCCGGCGCCGAACTTCCGGTCGAGCGAGCCGAACAGCTTCTTGAAGAAGCGCGACAGCTTGCCGCGCTGGGTCTTGCGCAGTTTCTCGTCCTCGCTCGTGAGCCAGGCGATCTGGATCACGCGGCGCTCGCCCTCGTAGGGCAAATGGCCGTGGAACGAGTTTTCGGCGCGGCGGAACACGACGAAGTTGCCGTACAGCGGCCTGATCTCCGGCGCGGCCAGGTCCTCGATGTCGTCGATGCGGTTGAGGAAGCGCAGGCAGCCTGCGCTGGTGTCGGGCCAGGACGGGTTGAAGTAGAGCAGGGCGGTGGCGACCTTCGAGCGGCTGTCGGTATGGATCGTGCCGTGGCGCTTGTTGAGATGGCGGCACAAGGTGATCAGGGTCGGGTAGCGGCCGAGATCGCCGATGCCCAGGCGCGCGCCGACCGCGCTGGCGACGGCGGGATCGGTCAACTGTCCGATCAGTGCGTTGATGCTGGGGCCGCAGTCCTTTTCCTCGTAGGGAAAGAAGCCGGCGCTCGAATAGTTCGGGAAATCACGCGCCAGTTCCGCCGCCGCCGCCGCCGGCAGCTGCTCGTGCGCGACGAGAAAATGAAACGGCGTGTCGCGCACCAGCGTGCCGTCGCGGTCCAGACGGGCCGGATCGAACAGCGCGGACGGAGCCGTGGCGGAAAGCGCGTCGGACATGGGGAGTGCTCGTTCGGAACCGGTCGAACTCTACCGCCATCGCGATGAAGATGCCTGCGGAAGGTGTCATTCTGCGGATTTCACCGGGGCCGGCCGGCTTTGCTTTCCGTGCCCGCGCCGCGCGATCCGGTTACGCGGCCGCCGCTCCATCCAGCGCTGCCGCGGCGGCAAGTCCCGACACCACGCCCAGCGAAGGATCGCCGATGACGAGCGGCACGTCCGGGAACTGCGCGCGGATCGCGTGCTGGATCGCCGGCGCGCGCGACGAACCGCCGGTCAGGAAAATGGATTCGGGCTGCTCGCCGATGTCGCCGCGGGCGCGTTCGAGCAGGGCGTGCAGGCGGTCGAGGAATTCCGCGTAGGCGGCGTCGAGATGCGTGCGGTCGAGGTCGAGCGCGAGGCCGGACTCGATGAAGCCGAGGTCGACGCGGCCCTGCGCCTGCGTGCCGAGGTGGATCTTCATGCGTTCGGCCAGCCGGTTCAGCTGCGAGGTCGCGCCGAAGCGCTGCAAGGTGGTCAGGCGCTGCCGGAACGGTGCCGCGGCATTGCGGTAGTCATGGCTGCGGAACTCCTTCTGCTGCGGCGGACTGTGCACGCTGGCCGCCTCGCGGAAGTGATGCACCGGTATGCCCGGATCGCCGCGGCCGAACGTCGGCATGAACGCCTGCAGCGACAGCTCGATGTCGATGTCGGTGCCGCCCTTGGGCAGACCCCAGCTGCCGAAGATGCGCGGCGCGCGTTCGCTGCCGCCGACCAGGGCATAGGCGACATCGGTGGTGCCGCCGCCGACGTCGACGATCAGGCTGCGTTCCGGCGTCGCGCGCTGGGTGTGGTAGTGCATCGCCGCGGCGGCCGGCTCTTCCAGGAACGTGACTTCCTCGAAACCGGCGGCGTTCGCCGCTTCGGTCAGCATGTCCAGCGCCTGCTGCGTGCCTTGCGCTCCGAGCGCGCTCTTGAATTCCACCGGCCGGCCGAGTATCGCCGCACGCACCGGCGTTTCCAGCTGCCGTGTCGCCGATAGCCGGATGTGCTCCAGCACGTGCGTGGCGATGTGCAGGATGATCTTCTTCGCGTTCGGCAGCAGGTTGTAGCCGAGCATCGACTTCGGCGATTCGACGAGATGGCCGTAGCCGTCGCCGATGTACGCCTCGATCGCCTCGTCGCCGAACACGGCGTCGTTGACCTTGACCGCGGCGCCGCGCGCTTCGCGCACGCGACGGTCCATCCAGCCGGCGCGCACGCTGCGCAGCGCGGCCGCGCGCAGCTGATCCTCGCTGCGTTGCGCCGGTTCCGAGGCCAGCGCAAGTGCTTCCGCACGGCGTTCGGCCGGCAGCGCATTCGCTTCGGCGATACGGCGGCGCCAGGCCTCGACGGCATTGCGCTGTGCCGCGCGCGCCGAACGCACGTGCGCCTCCATCTGCGCTTCCAGTTCGTCGGTCAGCACGAAGTCGTTCGGGTCGGGCACCGCGGCCGGAAAGAACACGGCCGTGCGGAACTGCTGCTCGTCGCCGAAGCGGATTCCGTGCAGGCGGCCGCCGATCGACGCCGCGGCGGCGGAATAGCTGGTTCCGAAGTCGATGCCGATCCGCATTGAGGTATGCACCTGGGTCGCAAGGGCGCGCGAGTGTAGTGGCGGTCGCGCCGCAAAGCGAGTGTCCGGTGAGCGGCCGTCTCTGAGGAAGTCGGCTTTCCGCGCCGCCCTTGGCGTGCCCGGACACGCCCGGCGCTCGCACCGTGCCGGCTTGTCCACAAAGCGAATTATCGTGCTCTAATGCGGCGAGCCACGCTCGCCGAGGGGACGGGGACATGAAGCCGGTGCGTCATGCAGGTCTTGCGGTCCTGTCGTTGGCGAGCGCCGCGGCGTTCGCCCAGTCCACGCCCGATGCGCCCGTGCAGGGGCTGCCGCCGTTTCCACCCGGCGCGCCGGCGGAATGGGTCTGCGCCGAGTCGCCGCCGGAGCCCTCGCCGCAGGAGATTGCCGCCTGGTGCAAGGCGCATCCGGATCGCGGGCAGCCGGCACGGTTTCCGCATCCGCCGGCCGAGATGTCCGATCTCGCGGCGAAGAATCGCTTCGACCTCGCACTGCGCGGATTCCTGCGCGATCGGACCTACCGCAAGTTCGGCTGGATCGCCGATCGCGACTGGCGCCTGACCGGCCCCTACGTCGGTGATTTTCCGACCGGCAAGAGTTATGGCGTGCATCCGGCCGTGCGCGTCTGGTACTCGCCCGAAGTGACCGACTGGCTGTGCGGCGGGCGCAACGGCGAGCTGCCGGACAGCGCGATGATCATCAAGGAAATGCGCTCCATCGACCCGGATGCGCTGCGCATCGACCCGAACGCGCAATGCCTCGTGATCCGCAAGCCGGCCGCGGCGATCGAGCCGGGCTCGTGGACCGTGATGTTCAAGCAGAAAGGCGCAACGCACGATGGCTGGTACTGGGCCAACCCGACCGCGAGCGGCGACGGCAATCCGCCGATCCTGACCTCCAGCGCGGTGACCGATCCGAAGTTCTTCGGCGCGAATCCCGAGCGGCCGGCGAACAACCCCTGCTGGTATCCGACCGGCGATCTGTTCACCAACACCGCCTGCGAGCAGCCGGGCAAGCCGCCGAGCCAGAAGCTCGCCGACGTGGTCACGCCGTACAGCCTGTTCGGCGCGTACTGCATGAACTGTCACGCGTCGGCCGAGAAGGAGCTGACGTTCGCCTCGCTCGACAACGTGTTGACGTCCGGACTGCTGTACCGGCATTTCAGCGAACCGGCCGCGCCCAGGACGGCGACGGGACAGCTCGGCATGGTCAGCGTCGTCGATCCCGGTTTCGACGATCGCGGCGGCGCCGAGCACGGCGATGCGCACAACACCGCGGCCGGGGAGACGAAGCTGCGCGACGCGCAGCGCAGGGCCTGGGCCTTCAGCCAGCCGCTGCCGCAGCCGGCGCCGCAGTTCGCTGCCGCGTTCGGCACTCTCGGGCCGACGGATTTCGCGACGGCCTGGCGTTTCCACCTGCCGGCCGAGAGCTTCGACCACCGCACCGCGGGCGCGCTGAAGCCGGGCCTGTTCCTGACCTCGGATCAGTGCCAGGGCTGCCATGACGCGACCGTGTCCAACGATGCGACGCCGAACATGCTGATCAACGATCCGGAAACCGGCAACGCGATCAACGTGTCGATGTACAGCGAATGGCGCGCCTCGCCGATGGGGCTGGCCGGACGCGATCCGGTGTTCTTCTCGCAGCTGCAGAGCGAAACCAATCGCCTGCCGCAGCTGACCGAATGCATCGAGAACACTTGCCTGCATTGCCACGGCGTCATGGGCCAGCGCCAGCTCGCGCTCGATACGCAGAAAGCCGACGCGCGCTGCAGGAACCTGTTCGCCGTCGCGCCGCCGCCGCAGGTGCCGTTCGGCGATCCGTTCCGGCTCGGCCTGGTCACGCGCTATCAGTCCTCCGACGACCCGCACGGCTACGGCAACCTCGCGCGCGACGGCATTTCCTGCGCGGTCTGCCATCGCATCGACAGGACCGCGCTGGGCAGCGAGGCGAGTTTCACCGGCAACTGGGTGGCCGGGTCCGACGACACGCTGTTCGGTCCGTTCGACGACGTGATCACTGATCCGATGAAGAACGCGCTCGGCATCACGCCCCGGCACGGCGAACAGATCAAGAGCTCGGACCTCTGCGGCAGCTGCCACAACATCCTGCTGCCGGTGCTCGACAACGACGGCCGGCCGCAGACGGTGCACGTGCCCGGCGGCGACACGGTCACGAGCACCTACGAGCAGACCACGCATCTGGAATGGACCAACAGCGTGTTCGCGCGCGGCGCGACGTTCCGGTCCTGCCAGGACTGCCACATGCCGCGGCACTACAAGTCGCTGAGCCTGGCCGGCACGAAGATCGCGAACATCGAGTCGGACGATTTCGCGCCGACCACGCACCGCCTGCCCATTGATGCGATCACCCTGAAGCCGCGCGAGGACTACGCGCGCCACTCGCTGCACGGCCTCAACGTGTTCCTCAACGAGATGTTCCAGCAATTCCCGCTGCTCCTCGGCGTGCGCCAGATCGACTACATGGGCGCCAGCACGACCCAGCCGGGCCTGATCACCGCGGCCGAGTCGATGCTGCGCATGGCGCGGCACGAAACCGCCGACATCGCGATCAAGGACGTCGCGCGCGCCGGCGACCGGTTTGCGGCGACCGTGAGGGTGACCAACAGGACCGGCCATTTCCTGCCCTCGGGCGTAGGCTTCCGCCGCGTGTTCATTGAATTCGTCGCCGAAGATTCAACGGGCCGGCCGCTCTGGGCTTCGGGCCGCACCGATGCGCTGGGCTTCCTGCTCGACGGGCTCAGCGACCGTCGTCTGCCGACCGAGAACGGTGTCGGTCAGCGCGATTTCCAGCCGCACTACCAGCGCATCAGCGAGAGCAGCCAGGTGCAGATCTATCAGGAGCTGATCAAGGATTCGGCCGGCTATCTGACGACCTCGTTCCTGCGCCGCGTGCAGCCGGTCAAGGACAACCGGCTGCGTCCGCGCGGCTTCGATCCGAAGCAGTTCCTGGGCAACCCGTCGCCGTACATCCGCCTGCTCGGCGAAACCGAAGGCGAAGCCGCGAACGATCCGTACTACACCGATCCGGCGCTGACCGGTGCCGACGAGGTGCGCTACGACATCCGCCTGCCGCCGGCCGATATCGCCCGCATCGCGCGCGTGCGGGCCACGTTGTATAGCCAGAGCATTCCGCCGTTCTACCTGCAGCAGCGCTTCGCCGATGCCAAGGCCGGGCCGGCGCAAAGCAGCGAGATCCAGCGGCTGTATTACCTGACCAGCCATCTGAATGCGGGAGCGGGCTCGCGCATCGCGAACTGGAAGCTGCCGCTGGTCACGGCAGAGGTGCCGCTGCGGTGAAGGCGGCGCGGAGCGTGAGCGGCGCGAGGGCGAGATGCGCTCCGGCGCGCGCGTCGCGGCCGGAGGACGAGTGCGCGGGAATGGTTTCACGTCTTCACTGCCAGGCCATCCCGCGATTCTCCTGAAGCCGTGGTTCGTACGCCCGGCCTGTGCGGACGGGCCGCCGGGAGCCGGCGGCATTGCCGGACTCGCCGCTCCCATGAGGCGAACCGCCACGAGTTATCGCTAGGCATCCGGACTACGAGACGAGGTCCCGATGCCCACCGCTGCCAGATTGCCGACGGCGTCCGTCGACCCGCACAGCCGGAGACATGATTCCGTCGACATCGGCAGGACGCGGCCGGCAGCGGCGGGCGGTATCGCTGCCCGGCTGGCAGCCTGGATGCTCGTTCTTCTCGCCGGCCTGACGGCGGACAGCGCGTTCGCCTCCGGGTTCATGGCGGCGCCGGCACCGGCGACGGCGCGCTCCGGCCACACGGCCACCTTGCTGCCGTCGGGCAAGGTGCTCGTTGCCGGCGGCACGGGCACGGGCGGTGCGACCTTGAGCAGCGCCGAGATCTACGACCCTGCGACGAATACCTGGACGGCCGGAGCTCCGATGGTCGGGGCGCGCGCCAACCACACGGCGACGCTGTTGCGCTCGGGCAAGGTGCTGGTCGTCGGCGGTGTCAACGGCACGACGATCCTCGGTACCGCGCAGTTGTACGACCCTGCGACGAATACCTGGAGTCCCGCCGCCGCACCGGCGAGTACGCGCGCCAACCACACGGCGACCGTGCTGTCCTCGGGCAAGGTGCTGGTCGTCGGCGGCAACAACGAAAGCGTGCTCACTAGCGTGGAAATCTACGATGCGGCCACCGACAGCTGGTCCATGGGGCGCCAGCTCGCCATGGCACGCACGAACCACACCGCGACCTTGATGCCGTCGGGCCGGGTGCTCGTCGTCGGCGGCTTCCGCATCGCGGCCCTCGACAGCGCCGTGCTCTACGACCCGGTGACGGATACCTGGATCACGGCGCTGACGCTGGCAACGCCGCGCAGCGCGCACACGGCCACGCTGCTGCCGAACGGCAAGGTGCTCGTGACCGGAGGACTCAACGGCAGCACCGCGCTCGCCAGCGCGGAACTCTTCGACCCCACGACCGGCTGGAGCGCAGCCCCGGCGATGGGTGCTGCGCGCCAGGCGCATGCGGCGACCTTGCTGTCGACGGGCGAGGTACTGGTCGCCGGCGGCGCCGCCGGAAACGCGGCGGGCAGCGCGCGGCTGGCCGGGGCAGAGCGGTACGACCCCGCGACGAACCGGTGGATCTACGCCGACGACCTCGTCGCCGCACGCAGTCAGGCGACGCTGACCTCGCTGCCGAACGGCCTGCTGCTGTTCGCGGGCGGCGCCGATGCCACGGGTCCGCTCGCCAGTGCGGAACTCTACGACCGTACGACGCCGTACTCCCTGACCTGGGCGACCGGCGGCACGCTCGCGGCGGGGCGCAGGGATCACACGAGCACCGCGCTGCCGTCGGGCAAGGCGCTGGTCGTCGGCGGGGGGCTGGCCAGCGACGGCAACAGCGCGCTGTCCAGCGTCGAGCTGTACGATCCGGCGGCCAACGCGTTCACCGCCGCGGCGCCGCTCGCGGTCGCGCGCCGCTATCACAGCGCGACCTTGCTGGCCTCGGGCAAGGTGCTCGTGGCCGGCGGCTACAACGGCACCAGCATGCTCAATACTGCCGTGCTGTACGACCCGGCCGCCAACAGCTGGAGCGCTGCCGGCACGATGGGCAGGACCCGCGCCCTGCACTCGGCCACCTTGCTCGCGTCCGGCAAGGTGCTCATCGTCGGCGGCACCGAGAACGGCGGCGGCATGCCCAACACGGCCGAGGTCTACGATCCCGCGACGAACGCGTGGTCGCCCGCGGGCACGATCACGCGGGTGCGCTTCCATCATGTCGCCGGCCTGCTGGGCTCGGGCAAGGTCATCATCGCCGGCGGCGACAACGGTCCTTCGGCGTTCGACAGCGTGGAGATCTACGATCCCGCGACGAATGCCTGGAGTGCGGGTCCGCCGATGTCCAGCGCGCGCCAGGAGGCCGTGGGCGTGATGCTGCCGTCGGGCAAGTTCCTCGTCGCGGGCGGCGCCAACGTCTCGGGCGTCGTCGTCGGCAGTGCGGAGCAATACGATCCGGCGGCGAACAGCTGGTCCGGCGTCGCGTCGATGACGGCGCAGCGGCGCTGGCACGTCGCTTCGCTGCTGCCGTCGGGCAAGGTGCTCGTCGCCGGCGGCATCGACGCCTATTACAGCTACAACACCTACGACTGGGCCGAGCTGTACGACCCTGTGCTGGACCTGTGGATGAATGTCGGTTCGTTCGGCACGCCGCGCCAGGGCCACACCTTGACCACGCTGCCGTCGGGCAAGGTGATGATCGCCGGCGGTACCGACGGCAGCACGTCGTACGCCAGCACGATGCTGTACCAGCCGCAGTCGGCCACGCTGTCGTCCAACGTCGCCGCGATACCGTCGGCGCGCGGCGGGCACACCGCCACCTTGCTGTCGACCGGCAGGCTGCTGCTCGCCGGCGGCGCCGACGCGTCGAATCCGCTCGGTACGACGCACCGCTACGATCCGTCGGCAGGCACCTGGAGCGCCGGTGCCGGGCTTGCGACGGCGCGGCGCTGGCACACCGCGACCACGCTGCCCGACGGACGCGTGCTCGCGATCGGCGGGCTCGGTACCGGCGGTGCGCTCGCGAGCGTCGAACGCTACGACCCGGCCGCCAACCAATGGAGCGCCGCCAGTCCGCTTGCGGCGGTGCGGCGGGCGCACACCGCCACGCTGCTGCACAGCGGACAGGTGCTCGTTGCCGGCGGGTTCGGGACCGACGCGATGAACGGCGCGGAACGCTACGACCCGGCGACCAATGCGTGGACCGGCGCCGGCACGATGACCGCCGCGCGCTACCAGCACGCGGCCACCTTGCTGCCGAACGGCAAGGTGCTGGTCACCGGCGGCAGCAGCGCCTCGGCCGCGCTCAATACGGCCGAGCTGTACGATCCGCTCAGCAACAGCTGGACCGGCGCAGGAACCTTTTCCGCAAGTCGCGAATTGCATACGTCCACCCTGTTGCCGTCCGGCAAGGTGCTGCTGATCGGTGGGCGCAGCGGTACGAGCTATCGCGGCGCCCTGGTCGTCTACGACCCGGCGACGAATGCCTGGACGACGCTCAACAGCGCACTGTTCTCGGCGACCTATTCCCACACGGCGACCGTGTTGCCCTCGGGCCGCGTGCTGATTGCCGGCGGCGACCGCGGCGACGGCGCCGGCCATCGGCGCGTCGCGATCTTCGATCCGGTAACGGACGTGCTCACGGCGGTGGCTCCGCTGGCGATCCCGCGCTACGGCCACACGGCGACCTTGCTGCCGACGGGCAAGGTGCTGATCGCCGGCGGCTTCAACGCCGGCGGACCCGTCAGCGCGAACGAGCTGTACGACCCCGATCTCACGCCGGCGGCCGCGCGGCGTCCCGACCTCGCGTCGGCCGGCAGCTTCGCCACGGCGACTGCCGCGCTCACCGCCAACGCGACCGGCACCACGTACAGCAGCGGCGCCGTCCAGACGACGGGCTTCCTGTCGCCGGTCGACGGCAGCAGCGGCAGCGGCACGGCGAGTTCGGCGACGGGCTTGCCGGTGATCCAGGTGCAGCGCCTGGACAACGAGCAGCAGCGCTACGTCGAGGGCGATGCGGCCGGCGTCACCGACACGCTCTTCACCGGGCGCAGCACGGCATTGGCCGGCCTCCCGCCGGGGCCGGTGCTCGTGCGCGCCTGGGTCAACGGCGTGCCCGGTGCCGCGCGCTACACCACGATCGCGAGCACGGCCGGACAGCCGACCGCGGTGTCCGCGGCCGCAGGCACGCTGCAGGCAACGGTGAATTTCACGGCGCCGGCGACCTACACCGGCGGCGCGCCGATCACGGGCTACGTCGCTACGGCTACGGGCGGCGCGACGGCTTCGTGTACGGCGCCGTGCACCAGCATCGTCTTCGATCCGCTGCCCGGCGGCACGTATACGTTCACCGTTTCTGCGGTGAACGCGGCGGGCGCGGGCACGGCGTCGGTGGCCAGCAACAGCGTTTCGATACAGGCGGCCCCGACCCTGAACCTGTCCAGCGGCACGAACCCGTCGACGGTCGGCGACAGCATCACGTTCACGGCGACGCTGGCGCAGGCGGCCGCACCGACCGGCACTGTGCAGTTCTGCGCCAATTCCGCGATTACGCTTTCCGGCTGCAGCGGCGGTACCGTGCTGTGCACGGTGCCGGCGAGCGCATCGCCGGTCGCCTGCACGACGTCGGCGCTGCCGGCGGGCACGCACCTGATTGCGGCGTGGTATCCCGGCGATGCGAACAACGGGTTCGCCGCCTCGCCCACGCTGAGCCAGGTCGTCGACAAGCGCGTGCCCAGCCTCGGATGGGCCGAACCCGCGCCGATCAGCTACGGCACGGCGCTCGGCGCGGCACAACTGAACGCGTCGGCCACCTACGACGGCAACCCGGTCGCGGGCACCTTCACCTACACGCCGCCGGCCGGCACCGTGCTCGGCGCCGGTGCAGGCCAGATGCTGTCGGCGACCTTCGTACCCGCCGATACGGCCACCTACGCCACGTCCGGCGTGGTCGTCAGCACCACCTTGCTCGTCAACGCCGTTCCGACCGCGACCGCCATCGGCAGCATCGCCGGTGCCCGCGCCGGTGTCGCGCTGAGCGTGCCGTATGCGGTCTCCGGCACCGGCGGCGCGCCGGCCGTGCCCGGCGGCGGCAGCATCGTCGTCACGGCCACACCCGGCGGCGCAACGTGTACGGCGACCGTCGCTGTCGGGCAGTGCGCGATCACCTTGGCCGCGACAGGAAGCTACGCGCTGACCGCGCAGTACGACGGCGACGCGAATTTCCTGCCCTCGGTCTCCAGCCCCGCAACCACGGTGGCGGTCAGTGCCAACACGACCACGACCGCGCTGGGCATCGCGCCGGATCCGTCCCTGCCCGGCCAGCCGGTGACGGCGTCCGTATCGGTTGCCGATACCACGGGCGGCCCGGCGCCCACCGGCAATGTCACTATCAGCGCCGATTCCGGCGAAACCTGCGTGGCGCCGCTGTCGGGCGGCGGCGCAGGGCAGTGCATGCTGATCCTCACGCAACCCGGCACGCGCACGCTCACGGCGAGCTACGCCGGAGACGCCGCCAACGCGGTCAGCGCCGGCACGACGACGCACACCGTCAACCGCGCCAGCGTCTCCATCGGCGTCGACGACCACTTCAGCTACACGCGCTACGGCGCCGTGCCGGCCTACGTCGTCACGCTGACCAACGCGAACCCGGTCGCCACGCACCCCGTGTTGACGGCGAGTGCGCCGGGTTCGGGAATCAACCTCGCGAGCGCGCAGTGGTTCTGCACGAGCAACGGCGGCGGCAGCGGCTGCGTCGACGGCAGCGGTCCGTTCACGGCCAACGTGACGGTGCCGGCGAACGGCGCCATGACCTGGAGCCTGCTCGTGCCTGTCGTGCAGGCCAGCGGCAATCCGACCGTCGAGCTGCGCATCGACGTCAGCGGCGATGTGAATCCCACGAGCGCCAGCGACATCAATACGCTGGTGATATTCCGCAATGGGCTGGAGGTTCCCGGCGATACGCAATGAGAGTGCCGGTGCGTACTCCGTTCTGCGTCAATGACCGGTGTACGCGGGAGCGCCACCCCGTCGCTGCGGCGCGCGCGATGGTTCGGAGCGGCACGGCCGTCGCTCTGCCGTGCGCGATGCCGTCTCTGGCGCGATGCCAGAGGTCGGGAGCAGCACGGCGCCGAGGCCGTGCTGCTGATGCTTCGAGGGCTCAGAGCAGGGTGTTTTCCGGTGTCGGCGTGACCAGGGTGAACACATAGCCGGCCGTGCCCGGCGTGGCGGCGGTGAACGCCTGGCCTGCGACCGGATTGCCGTTGCCGCCATTGCCGCCGTTACCACCGCAGGCACCGCCGCCGCTGCCGGCCTGGTTGGTGCTCGTGGAGGACGCATCCGTGCCCGCCGCACCACCGTTCACGAGCAGTTGGCTGCCGGCGGCGTTGATCGTGCCCGCGGAGACGAGCTTGATGATGCCGCCGCCACCGCCGCCGCCGCCGCCCGCACCACCCGCTCCGCCGTTGCCGTTGACGCCGGGTCCGCCGGTGCCGCCGACGGCGCGCAGGAAGCCGTTCACGGTGATGCTGCCTTGCGAGGCGATGAGGATGACGCCGCCGCCACCGCCGCCGGGGCCCGGAATGTCGGTCGCGCCGCCGGGGTTGATGCCGGAACTGCCGTTCGCGTTGATCGCGCCGCCGGCAGAAACCGTGACGGTGCCGCGAGCGGCGATCGTCAGGATGCCGCCGCCTTCGCCGCCGTTGACGGTGCCCTGAGAGAGGTTGCGGTCACCGGCGCCGCCGGCCGTGGGCACGGTCGGGCGCAGCTGCGATGCCTGCAGGGCGCCGAGGCCGATGCCGCCGTGGATCTGTCCGGCCGGTGCGAGCGAGATGCCCGGGTTCGGTGCGCCGTTGCCGCTGTCCGCCGCGCCGGACGCGACGATGAGGGTGCCGGTACCCGTGATGGTGACGTTGCCGGTCGCGCGCAGCACGGTGCCGCTGGGCACGATCAAGGTGCCGGAGATCGTGATGTCGGTGAACTGCAGGGTAGCTTTGCCCTGCCCGGAAATGACGTTGAAGCCCGACACCGTCGTGAGATCCAGCGTGTTGCCGAACGGCACGTTGAACGCGCCGGCGCTGCCGTCGCCATAGAAGCCGAGCGCGCCGCTCGGACCCTGCGGGCCTTGCGCACCCTGCGCGCCTTGCGCACCGGTCGGGCCGATCTCGCCCTGCGGTCCGGTCGCACCGGTGTTGCCGGTCGCGCCTTGCGCGCCTGCCGGCCCGGTCGGACCGGTCGGACCGGTCGAGCCCTGCGGCCCTGCAGAGCCGGTTGCGCCGACGTCACCCTGGGTTCCCGTGGCACCCGTCGCTCCGGTGGTTCCGGTCGCGCCGGTCGGTCCCGTCGCGCCGATCTGTCCCGTTGCACCGGTTGCGCCTTGAGCGCCGGCGGGCCCGGTCGCGCCGGTAGCCCCCGTGGCGCCGGTCGCTCCAGGATTGCCGCTCAGCGCGTACTGCGCGACCGGTGCGGCGGACACGGGCTGGCGCGGGCTCAGCGGCTGTCCGTCGACGGTGATCTGCAGCCAGCGCTGCTGGCCGTCGAATGCGCCCGGGAAGGCCAGGTCGATCGTGAACAGTCCATCGAGCACCGGATAGGCGTTCGCCGTCACGGTGCTGCCGACCTGCAGGCCGCCCGTCGCCGCGTCGAAGAGCGCGAACGTCAGATTGCGCGTGCCGGTGACCGGCTGGTTGTTGTTCCTGAGCTGGCCCTGGTAGGTGAAGCTCTGGCCCTGCGGCGCGGCCTCGGCGGCGGAGACCGCCAGCGCGCCGGCGATAAGTGCGCCGAGCACGCGGCGACGTAGCGAAGTCATGGTGTGGCCCCCTGAAAACCGTCGATGAAAATGCGATCCGAAACCAGCGGCGCAGCGACCCAGAAGCCGCCCGTGAGCTGGTAGCCGCCGCCGTCGGAATACCCCGGCGACGGCTGGCCGACCGTGCCGGCCAGCGACACGCCGCCGGCGCTGGAAACGCCGCCGCCACCGCCGATGGCCTGCCAGTCGATATGAAACTCCGCGAGCGCGGCCGCAGCCGGCAGCAACAGCAGCAGCGCCGCGGCCCGGCGAAGGCGCGGCCTCATCGGGCCGCCTCGCCGGGCGGCAATGAAGTCAGGTGCATGGATTCCCCTGAGGAATGAGGTGGATGGCATAGCCGGACGGCCGGCCGATCCGTGGCGGCGACGCGATCACGCCGCCGCGGTCCGCTGTGCGGACTCGGGGCATCGGCGATCGCCGTCGTTGCCGTCGTCGCGTTCCGTCGTGACCACGGCGCGGGTCGGCCGCACGCCGCCGGATCGTTGCAGCAGCGGCAGGCCAGTGACAAGACCCGAAGGTTGCGGAAAGCGGGAGCAGCATCATGGGAGCGGTCGGAAGACGGCGAGCAGGTGCCGGCGAGCAAGTCGCTTGCGATGCCGGCATGAAGCCGATCGGGCTTGTGTCGTCGTGACTGACTGCATGCGCTCCCCGGCAGGCTGCGAGGCGCTGGGCCTTCGGAGGTGTATGCGCAATTGAGCGTGGAAAACTGTCAGCCGGGATGAGTCAGCCGCCGTTGCGGCTGGCGCCGTCGCTCCCAATGGCCGTGCGCGACACGCGGGTCTGCATGCCGCCGACGGCGTCAGGCTCACTTCCCGCGAACATGGCAGTAGCGCGCGAAGTGAACCCGATCCCGTGGCCCGCGCTTACTTCAGCGCCTGCTGCGCATCGACGATTTCCACACCCTGCATCTGGCCGAGCAGGCCGTCGAACCAGGGCTTGTGCGAGCTGCCGACGATCGACAGCACGCGCGCTCCGGGCCGCTCGCGAAATGCGGCGCGGATGTTCGCGACCATGCGCAGGTTGCGCGCCTCCCAGCCGGCGACGTAGTAGCGGCCGTAGTGCTGCGGCGACGGGTCGGCCATGGCCAGCGCGAAATCGTTCTCGATGCCCGTGCGCAGCACGTCGGGCCGGTTGACGAAGCGATACAGCGCGAGCAGGTCGTCGCCCTGTGACAGCTCTTCCTGGCGAGTGTGGTTCGCCTTGGCCTGTTTGCTCGCCTGATCCCAGGCGGCGTGGATGGCTTCGCCGTAGGCCTTCTCGTCGTCGATCTGCACGTTGTCGCCGGTGTGGTCGTCCGTCGCATGGACGCGCGTCAGGCCGAGTCTTGCGGCGAGCCGCGCGGCGATGCTGTAGCTCTCGTTGTTGCTGGCGGCGATCTTCTGCAGCCGCGCCACGAGCGCCTCGTCGAGACCGTCGCCGGCATGTTGCTCGTCGGCCGGCAGCTGCAGCCATTGCACGAGTGCCGACGGATGTTCGCCGCCGGCCAGGAATACGGCGGCGAGGCGACGGCGCTGCGCCGCGGTCGGTTGCGCCGGCCAGTTGCGCAAGGTCGTCGTGTATTCGGCAATCGCCGCCGGCACGTCCAGTCCGGTCGCTGCTTTCGCCGGTTCGGTGTTGACGCAGTACGGCGCCAGCTCTTCGGCCGGATACACGCTGGGATGGCGCGCGATCAGGTCGCACTGTTCGCCGCTGAGATTCTCGATCGTGATGATGTCGGGCTTGAACGCCGCGAGCCGCTCGATCAGCGGCTGCAGCGGCCCGGCGAGCGGGCGCTTGATTTCGGACAGATGCGGCGTGCCGAGCACCAGCACCGCCGAGCGCGGTCCGGACATTTTCCCGTCGAGGACCGGCAGCGGCCCCTGCGCCTGCGCGCCGAAGGCGGAAAGGACCAGCAATGTACCGAGTATCGCGTAACGCAAACGCATGCCGTGCTCCGAATCGAGAGGAAAGGATGCGTTACGGATGCGTCGGCGCGGCCGCGGGTTTAAACACCGGCGGAAAAACGTGGCGATCTGCCGTGCTTCGAAAGGACCGATCGGAGCGGCCGCTTCAGTCAGGCAGGGCCGCCAAACGCTTGCGACCAGCGTTTGGCGGACGACGGCAAAGCCGGCAATCCGCCGCGTCGGGGGCACGGTTTCAGACCCACCGACGCCTGCGCGAACGTCTGCGTCAGTCGACGATCCACACCGAATAGAAGTCGTTCTTGTCGCTGTTCGTCTCGTCGGTCAGCGGCGCCAGCATGATCGTATGTTGGCCGAAATCCATGTTCGCGCTGAAGACGTGTGTCGGCAGGGCCAGGTGCATCGAGGTGTTGTTGAAGCACAGCGGTACGTCGCCGAGCTTGTTGCCGTCGAGGTAGACGCTGACGCCGCAGATGGAACCGGCAAATTTGCTCCAGCAGGTGCCGGAAAAGGCAATGGTCACGTCGCCGCTGATGGGGGTGTTGAACGGGAGCTTCAGCGGCAGCGGCCCCGGCTGGTTTTGCGCGATGGGGAACGTCATGGCAATCCTTCTGCGAGAGAGGCGGCAGGTCGTTGGGCAGGAGCCCGTGTCAGGCGCCGCCGCAGGACGGTCACGGCGTGATTCGCCGTCATGCAGGTTCCCGCGGGCGTGCAGGAAGCTCTAGCGCGAAACTGCGTGATTTCCTTCGCGGCCGGGTCCTGCCCAGGCGATCGCGGATTGACCGGGGGCGCAGCGGTGATGGGCGGATGTCCCGATTCGCGCTATCTCATGCCGTACGTATACTCGATGCGCCGAATCCTCAGGGGGAATCGATGAACACCCGTACTGCCCGCGACCGGTCCCGTTCGCGGACCGGCGCATTCGTGCTCGTCGCGCTCGCGGCGGCGCTTACCGTCTCGCCCTCGTCGGACAGCCGCGCCGGCACAGCCACCTACCGCATCGACATTCACCGCATCAGCGCCGGCGGCGGCTCACTGCACAATGCCTGCTATCGGCTGGACGGCAGCGTCGGCCAGCCGGCGCCGGGCTATTCCAACGGAGCGACGTTGTCGGTGAATGCGGGCTTCTGGCCTGCCGTCGCCGTCGATCGTCCCGACCAATTGTTCTTCAGCGGCTTCCAGGGGTGCTGAGCATGAAGAAGCGTCACCTTTCCGCGCTGCTCGCCGCAGCGCTGTTCTGCTGTGCGTCGCACGACACGATCGCCGCGCCGTTCGCGCCGCAGTCGTCCGCATTCACCTACCAGGGCCGGCTCAACGCAAGCGGCGGCCTCGCCAACGGCACCTACGTCTTCACGTTCGCGCTCTACGACGCCGCGACCGGTGGTGCGCAGGTCGTCGGCAGCACGCCGATCCAGCAGTCGATTCAGGTCGTCGACGGTCTGTTCACGACCGATCTCAATTTCGGTCCCGTGTTCAACGGCACGCAGTACTGGCTCGAGATCAAGGTCGGCACCACGGTGGCGAACCAGGAAACGCTCGACGGCCGCCAGCCGATCGCGGCGACGCCGGTTGCGCAGTATTCGCTGACTCCGGGGCCGACCGGCCCGACCGGTCCCGCCGGACTGCAGGGGGCCACGGGCGCGACCGGCACGCAGGGCGCTATCGGTCCGACGGGACCGCAGGGGGCCATCGGTCCGACCGGCGCGACGGGGTTGCAGGGGGCGACGGGATCGCAGGGCGTCACCGGACCTGTGGGGCCGACTGGAGCGACAGGGACCACCGGCGCGACCGGAAATACCGGCGCAACCGGAGCCACGGGGACGGCCGGTGCAACGGGACCACAGGGATCGGCAGGTCCAACCGGCGCGCAGGGCTCCGTGGGGCCGCAGGGCCCGACCGGGCCTGCAGGTGCGGCCGGAGCCACCGGAAATACCGGTACGGCGGGAGCTGCCGGCGCGACGGGGGCCACGGGCGCGACCGGCGCGACCGGCGCGACCGGTGCCACGGGATCGACGGGAACGCAGGGCCCGGCCGGCGCAGCGAATATCTATGGCGACGGCACCGACGGCGCGGGCACTTTCGTCACCGTCGACTGGACCAGCGCGCCGCCGGCGAGCACCTTGCAGTTCACCAATCTCACCGTCAACGGCATCCTGACCGTGCCGAGCGGCCTCGTCATCCGCGCGACCGGCAACGTCGTCATCAACGGCCAGATCAAGGTCGTGGCCAACGCGGGGGCCGGCATCGGCATCGCCGGCTCGGATGCGGTCCTCGGCAACAACGGGGTCGGCGCCGGCGGCGCCGCGACGAATCCGCTGTTCGCCCGCCTCGGCGTCACTCCCGGTCCGATCGGCGGCGGCGTGGGGCCGTACAAGAACAACGGCGTATCGACGCCGGCCGGCGGCGGCGGCACGATCGTCATCGTCGCCGCCGGCACGATCACGATCGCGTCCGGCGGCTCGATCAACGCCGACGGTGCAAACGGTCTCGCTGCGGTCGCGACGACGAGCAACGGCGGCGGCGGTGGCGGCGGCGGCATCGTCGTCCTGGCCTCGAAAACCTCGATCACGAACAGCGGCACGATCAGCGCCGCCGGCGGCCGAGGCGCCGACGCGCTGGCCGGCGGGACCGGCAGTGCGGCCTCCGGCGGCGGTGGCGGCGGCGTCGTCAACCTGCTCGCCCCGACGATCAGCTCCGGCGCGATCAACGTCGGCGGCGGTGCGGCAGGCGCCGGCACGAACACGAATTCGAACACGGGCTGGGGCGGCGGCGGCGGCGGTTCCGGCGGCGCCGGCGGCGCCAGCGGCAACAACAGCACGACTGCGGCCAACGGCGGCGGCGGCCTCGTGTTCCAGAAGATCACCACCGACCCCTCGGCATTGTTCGTGGCGCCCACGGTGCGGCGCTGAGGGCGTCGCGTCAGGTAGCGCCGATGGCGCTCGGCAGCGCCTGACCATCGGCCAGGGCGAGTCCGGACGGATGCCGGACTCGCCGCTCGCGCAACGCCTGGCAGGTATTCAGATCGACGCGCAGCCGGCGCAGTGCAGCGTGCCCACGCGGTGGTGGTAGCGGCTCGGCGCGCCGGCAGGGATTTCGTTGCCGCAACCGTCGCAGACCGTGTCGATGTCCAGGTGTTCGACCTGGTGCGTGTGGAAAGGCTGCTCGACGCCGTCGATCACCATGCCGCGCGCGAGCGGCTTGACGATGTCGCTGCGGAACAGTTCGTGCAGCGCCTGTATGCGGCGCACGGCCCAGGCGGGCAGGGCGTGTTCGGCCATGGCCTGCGCGAACAGGCTTTCGCGGTGGTCGAACAGGTCGTCGGAGATCACCATCCAGTGGTGCGAGTTGAACGGGTTCAAGCCCAGGTAACTGGTCTGGCCGGACCACACCATCGCCAGGAATTCGTACTGCTTGTCGATCACGCGCGTCATCGGAATGCCCTGGAAATACGGCAGCAGACGCTCGTCGCGATAGACGCGGGCGTAGAACGATTCGAGCACCGCGCGCAGCCTGGGGCCGCGGTCCAGGGCGGCCCACAGTTCGGGATCGGCTGACAGCGCAGCCACCTTCTGCGCATCGCGCGGCAACGTGGGAGTAGCCGCATCGAACGGATCGGCGTGGATGCGCGCATTGGATGCGCCGGCCAGGATCGCGCGGTAGCGCGCTTCATCCACCATCGCCGGACTGCCGCACAAGAAGATCTCCGCAGCGGAAAGATCAGGGTTGTCGTCGAACGCGAACCGGGTGATGCGGCCGGCACGCGCCTCGGGCGAGGCCTCGCGGCTCAGGCAGGCGACGTAGCGGAAGTTCGCATGCCGCGCGGCCAGCGCCAGCAAGGTGTCGTGCAGGTACAGGCCGGCGCGCTCGCGCGCGCCGTGGTAGAGCACGATCTCGCCCGCATGACCGGCGGCCAGCGCCTGCTGCGCGATGCCGGCCAGCGCGCCCGCGCCGGAACCGGTCGCGAGCAGCAGCAGCCGCGGACTGCTTGCCAGAGCGGACGAGTAGTGGCAGTCGCCGCGCGGCGGCAGCATGCTCAGCGTCTGGCCGACAGTCGCATCCCGGCACAGCCAGCGGCTCATCGCACCGTCGGGGTACAGCTGTACGTGGACGGTGAAGAAATAGTCGCAGCCGGGCAGGCTGGTCAGCGAATACGGGCGCGCGAGTCCATCCTCGCGCGTGAGCTGCGCATGCTGGCCGGCCTGGTAATCGAGCTCCTTCATCGGCGCGATGCCGAGCTCGAACACGCCGCCGCCGAGATCGCGGCGCGAAACGATTTCCGCCGCGATCGACAGCCTTGAAGGATCGGGCAGGTCCAGCGCGAGGTCGCTGCGCGCGTGTGCGACGCAGGGCAGGATGTGATGCTCGTGGACCAGTTCCGGGTCGATCGCGCGGCTGTGCGCCACCTCGCCGGCATCGCATTTCAGGATGCAGGTGTGGCAGGAGCCCTTGCGGCAGGAGAACGGCATCCGCGCGCCCTGGCGCAGCAGCGCTTCCAGTACGGTTTCACCGTCGCGCGCCTCGTACTGGCTGCCCAGGTAGGTGATCGTTGCCATCGTGGCTCCCGCGCCGTCGATCCGGTCCGATCATCTGGCAGGCTTGCGCGATGCGTCAACGCGCTGCGCGTGCAGTGTGCCGGATGGACGATCATTTCAATGATTCAGGTCAAACCATCGGCATTTCCCGCGGGAAGCCGAATCCGTCATTCCTCGATCTTCCGTGCCGGTTCCTTTCGAAGGGCTTCGGCTCGGGCCCTCCGGTCCGGCGTCAACAGGGCATCCTGAACCGCCACGGCTTTCCCTCCAGAGGATGCAGCGATGAGAAAGTCAGCGAAGTATTCGGAAGGAGTTCCAGCGCGGGTGGTGAGGGCAGACCCCGCCCTGGCCGGCCCAGCGGGCGAAGGTGCTGCATGGAGCCGGCTCCTTTGCCGCGGGTGTGTTGTCCACCGCGGCATCGCGAGCCGGCCTTGCTTCTGCGCTCGCTGGCTTGGCGTCGGGGCCAGTGCGATTCGAACCTGATTCCGGTTCAGGTGCCCGGCCATGCGAGGCGCAGCGTCGGCTTCGGTCAGCGGGTCGCGGCGGAAGGACTTCCGTCGGCAGCCGGCGCCGCTGCCGGTTTCGCCAGCATGCCCAGCTGTCTCATCAGCCCCAGCGAATCGGCGCAGGTCCATTCTTCAGCGATTCGCCCATCCGCCAGCCGGAACAGCGTCGTGCCCGAGGTCTGCACAGCGCGACCGGTGGCCGGAATGCCATTGCCGGTTCCGGTGTTGGTTCCGCGCGCCGTCCAGCGCACCGCCACCAGATCCCGCTCGGCAACCTGCCTGTCGACCGTGACCTTCAGATCCGGAAACGCGTCGCGCCATCCTCTGGCTTCGGCCATGCCATCTTCATGGGTGAAGGTTGCCCTGCTGCCGCGGCCAACGAAGTCCGTGGTGTACGGCACTTCGAATCGCCCCTGACTGAGACCCTCCTCGTACACCCGGCGGGTGATCGACTTGTTGAGCTCCAGCGACTCAGCGCTGACCTCGTCGGACGCATGGGCCCCCGGCGGAATTGCGCCGGTGAGAGCGACGAAGGTTGCCGCTGCGGACAGCAGGATGTTGGACGTTTTCATGATCAGCTCCGAAACGCGGAATCGCGTGCTGCGGAGGATGAGTCATCGTGCGGCGCGCTCGCGCCCCCTTGGTGTCGGTTGGGCGCGGCGCTGGGAGGAGTGGAGGCTGCGCAGTGACGAGAGCGTGCCGTGCATCGGTACGCATGCGCTCTTTCCGTCGGCATGTGGTTCGTCGTACTCCCGCATGCGAGCTGGAATTCGCGCCGGGGCCGGTCTGCCGCGGTGCAATCGGCGCGCGTGGCCACGCAGATCGAGGCGCGTCCACGGGCAAGGCCGGGTCTCCTGCAACGGCTGCGCTGGCCGCTATGGGGGCAATGAGCGGTCGAGATCGCCGTCCTGGGTGAAGGCGCGCGGCCTGCTGCCTGGCCCGTGAGAAAGCGAGCCGCGCGGAAAACGGCGCTCAGCCAAGCAATACGTCGAGCGCCGCCCGATAGCGGCGGCTGCCGTTCACCTGCGCGCCATTCTTGAGGAGAACGACGAAGTCGCCATTGAACAGCGGCTGCACTTCGCGAATCTGGGCGATGCTGACGATGGCCGCCCGCGATACCCGGATGAAGCGTTGCGGGTCCAGGCGGGACTCGAGGCTGGCCATCGTCTCGCGCAGCCGGTGCTGTTTCGCCCCTGTGTGGATCTGGGCGTAATTTCCCGCGGCGACGATGCGATCGACTTCGTCGATGTCGATCAATCGAATGCGACTCTCGGAACGGATGGCGAGTCGCGCGGGGTAACGCTGCAGTTCTCCCCGATCCATCGACTTCAACGCCTCGGCAACGCGATGGACGAAGCCGTCATCGGGATGGGCCAGGTGGGAGCGAGCGCGCTGCAGTGCGCGGCGCAAGCGTTCCGGGTCGATCGGCTTCAGCACATAGTCGAGCGCCTGCGCATCGAACGCGCGCACGGCGTGTTGGTCGAATGCGGTCACGAACACGACCGCGGGCATGCGGTTTCCGCCGATGGCTTGGATGACGGCAAACCCATCGAGTTCGGGCATCTGCACATCGAGGAAGACGAGGTCCGGCGAAAGCGCGCTGATCGCCGAGATCGCCGCGCCACCGTCACCGCACTCTCCGACGACGTCGATGTCCGCCTCCGGCCGCAGCAGCCGCGCTATCCCGCGGCGGGCGATCGGTTCATCGTCAACGATCAGTACGCGGAGGGTCATGGGGCCGTGCGCCAAGGCAGCTCGATTTCGGCGATGACGCCGCCGTCAGCGGAATTTCGCACGTCGAAGCGCTGCCTGTCCGCATACAGCAAGCGCAACCGCGCCCGGGTGTTCGCCAGGCCGACGCGTTCGGTCGCCGCCGGTGGCAGGCCTCGGCCGTCATCGACGACGCACAGCAGGAGGGAGTCGCCCTGCCGTTCCGCTCTGATTTCCACGCGCCCCGGTCCGGCGCGCGTGGCCAGCCCATGGCGCAGCGCGTTCTCGACCAGGGGTTGGAGTATCAGGTTCGGAACCCGCGCCTGGAGAACCTGATCGGGAATGAGGACCCGGTAGCTCAAACGCTCGCCGAAACGGGCCTGCTCGATCTCCAGATAGCTCTCGAGAAAGCCGATCTCTTCGCCGAGCGTCACCTCGTGCGTCTCGGTGCCGTCGAGCGAACGGCGCAGCAACGCGCTGAGCTGCAGGAGGATCCGGTCTGCCGAGTCGACATTCTCGTGCATCAGCACCGAGATCGTGTTGAGGGCGTTGAAAAGAAAGTGCGGCTGCAGCTGGAGGCGCAATGTCTGCAGGCGGGCATCGGCCAGCTGTGCTTCGAGGCGGAGTTGCCGGCGATCCTTTTCCCGGGCGGTCCGCACGAGTCGCTCGACATGTGCCACGGCGACGATCAGCCAATAGACCGGGAGGTTCAGCAGCAGCGTCGTGCCCAGCAGCCGGCTGAAGGTACCGAGCCAGGTGGGTTCGACCTGGGTCGCACCGACGACGGGCGCCGCCAGCGCGAAGAGCGCCAGGTTGGCCAGGGCGCAGGTTGCCGAAGCGACGCCGTGCACCGCGAGCGCGCCAGGCAAGCGCGGTCGCTGGAGCGGGAACCGCGCCTGGAGTCGCAGCGCGACCGGCGTGAGCGCCGCCCAGACTGCGGCCCAGACGAGCCAGATGGCACTGGCTCGTGCCCACGACACCGGTTCGCCGCGCACCTGTGCGGCAACCCAGGCCTGCCCGGCCAGGAGCATCGCGACCAGCGTCCACGCTGCAAGAATGGCCATGCTCCGGCGGCCGATTCCGGCTCCGTTCTCCGCCACCGGCCGCGACGCTTCGTACCCTTCTCTTGCGATCTGTGCCACCGGCCGTGCTGCCTCCAGTCGCCGGCCCTGTCGCCGGCGTCGGCAGCATACCGAATTGCTTCATCAGCAATATTCACCTGCACGACGACGTGCAGGTGGATTGCTCATGATGGCGCACGCGTGGACAGCGGTGGCGAAGCCCCTGCCAAGTCGACGCAGCCGTGCCCTTGACCCTGGTTTTGCGGTTCTCAAAGGACAGGTCGGTGTCGCTGTCGACGCTGCAAAGAAACGCTTGCCGTACGCAGCGCTGGATGAAGTGAGAGCAACCGCCGCTGCCTGATGGGAGGCGGCGGTAACGGATCGTGGTCATGGAGAGAGCGTGGCCAATAAGGCACTGCGGCGCATGCAGGCGGTTCCCGTAGAGGCGTCGGAAGAATCCGACTTGCATGTCCCAGGGATGTGTTCTGGGCGCTTTGGCGCATGCGGACGCCTCCTGTAGAGGCGTCGCGAGTCCGAATTGTGGGTGTCCTTAATGAGTCACCGCAGCGCCATCGGATCGGCGGGCCCGTCGGCGCGGCAGCATCAGCGCCGCGCCGCCTGCAGCATGGCCGCCATTTTTTCGTGAATCAGCGTGACGGCCTTGAGCGGGCGCAGCATCACCTTGAACTCCGTGATGCGGCTCGCTGCGTTCCAGCGAATCAGATCCACGCCGTTGATGGCGATACCGTCGAGTTCGAGTTCGAACTCCAGCGCCGCGTCGTGTTCACCGTAAAGTTCACGTCGATAGCGAAACGAGTCATTGCCGAATACGGCGAGCGCGGCGGCGAGATATGCCTTGGTGATGGGCTTGCCGAGCTGGGGCGTGTGTATCACGGGCGAATGGAATACCACGTCGTCGGCCAGAAGCGCGTCGAGTCCGGCGGCATCGCGCTCGTTGACGAGGCGATGCCAGCGGGCGATGGGCTCGGGGGTCATGCGTCCTCCTCCAGCAGTGATGGTGCGGCGCCGGCTCGCTGGCGCTGTGCCGCGAGCCGGCGGAGTAGTCATTCGCGGAACGCGCGAATGATGTCCGTTTGTAGCAGGAAGACCCCGGCGCGGTCACGCCGGCGTGATGCCGATCCGCAGGCAACCGCCGGCAGTCCGCCTGCTCCACGGTCGACCGGTCGGCGAGGACGCGCCCGCAGGGCCGCCGACCTGCTGAGATCCCGGTGTCAGCAGCGCGCCGGTACGCTGGTCGCTCGCAACGGCGCAATGGAGAACACCCATGAAGGCGCAACAGAGGAAAGGCGCAACAGAGGACACCCATGAACACCGCTCGCAACGGAGGACGCTCGCAACGGAGCGCAACGGAGGACACCCATGAACACCACGCCGATTGCCGCCCGGTTGGTCGAGCTCTGCCGGCAGGGCCAGTACGAGCAGCTCCAGAACGAGCTCTATGCAGACGACGCCGTCAGCATCGAGATGGTCGGGCTACCGCGGAGGCGTTGGGCGACGTGAGCGGGCTGGCGGCCATCCGCGAGAAAGGACGCCGCTGGGCCGGCAACATCGTCGAGATCCACGGCGGCGGCGTCAGCGATCCCGTCGTCGCCGGGGAGTGGTTCAGCGTGGCGATGGGCATCGATGCGACCTTCAAGGAGCGCGGACGCATGCCGATGAAAAAAATCTGCGTCTTCCGCGTCCGCAACGGCAAGATCGTGCACGAGCAGTTCTTCTACCCGGTGGCGTGAGACCGGCGCCGTTGCGTTCGCGATGAGGGCGCCGCGGCCCGCGCCGCAAGTTTTTTCCGAGGCTGAAGCTCTCTCTGTCGAGCGGTGCCGGCTGCTTCATTGATGCCGGTATGCCCGTGTGCCGCCAACGCCTGCCGACAGTGAGAGCAATGCCGCAAGGCGACACCGTTCGGGACAACCACGTCATCTTCGGAGGAATCGAAAGGCGACGGAATCATCGGGCCTGAGTGCTGGTGCGGTCGATCGGTTCGCGACTGGCAGTGCCATCACGCCGGCTAGTCCCCGAAGCGTCGGCCGGCCGAGCACAGATCATAGACGGCGTTGTCGAGTTTGCTGCGCTCCTCGAATGACAGGTTCATGGTGTTCTTTCGCCGCTCGTTCGCTAACCGTTTTGCTTCGGCACACGCCTCTTTGCGGTCCACGACCTCTGCGCTGTCGTTCACTCGCCGGGATGCCCCGCATCCGGTTCTGGAATAGTAGACGTAGCCGTTCGGCTTCCTGCACCGGAGCGCAAGTTCCTTCGGATTGGCAGGAGGCGGCTCGTCCGTCTGCAGCGGCGGCGCGGTAGCGCTAGTCGGCGGAGCGGCATGCGCCTTGTTTCGATCGTCCGACAACAATGCCCGCGCTTCGTCCGGACTCAGGCCCGCCTGGTAGGCCGCTGCATTGAATTTCTCTTCGTCGGTGAGTGTGGGCCCAGCGGCGGTTCTGGGGATCTGCTCCTTGCTGCCTTTCGGGCAAGGGACTTGCTGATAGGTCACCGACCCGTCGGAACCCGTGCATTTGTATGCGCCGGCGATTGCGGGGTCGACAGCATTGGCCAGGACGAGCGCGCCGATGGCGCCGGTAAAAAGCTTCTTGATCATGTGAGTCCCAGAATGCGGCAGTCGATGTACGAATCTGCCGCCGGGGTGCGAGGCCTCTCATGAGGCGTCGGGCGAGCAACCTGAGCTCCGGCCCGGGGAAATTCGGGACACCCACAATTCGCCGGGCGGAGGGAAATTCGGGACACCCACAATTCGCCGGGCGGCGGAAATTCCGAAATTCAGGACACCCACAATTCGCCGGGCAGGGAGGACGGAAATTCAGGACCCCCACAATTCGCCGGGCAGGGAGGACGGAAATTCAGGACCCCCACAATTCGCCGGGCAGGGAGGACGGAAATTCAGGACCCCCACAACTCGCCGTGCAAAGCAGCTGTCCATACGAGCCGTCCGGTAGACGCTGGTTCGAGCGGATTCCACGCGCGGTCCGATACCTGGTCGCCCAGCTGCCGCTCGGCGAGCCTGTCATCGACGGTGCCCTTCGGGTCCGGAAGCGCTTCGCGAAAGCCATGCACTTCGGTCTACTCGAAGGTGCCGGCGAACAGGCGGTCCACCGCCGGGCAGCCCGCGTCGTAGTCGCTCTGATATTTCGCCAGATCGGCCGCAGTGATCGTCGGCAGTCCGTTCGCCGACAGGGAATGGTCGTAGTTGGCGCGCACATTGCCCGCGTCGTACGCCGCGGTGAAGGCGGCGAGATCGGTCGCGTCGAGCACGTGGTCGGCGTTGAAGTCGGCGCGACAGAACCCGGCCGGCGTCGAGCCGGCGTCGTCCGGCCGCGCCGCGTTGTCGCGTTCGTCGCGATCGAAGTAGCCGTCGCCGTCGCGATCCACGCCCATGCGGTATTGCGCACCGCCCGGCACCACGGTGAAGGTCACGGGTTCGGCCGCGCTGGCGGCGGCCCGCAGCGCGGCCGGCGTCGTCGGCGCGTTCTCGCGGTCGCTCAGCATCACGGCCTGGGTCGCATACACGTAGCCGCGGGTAGCGCTGTGCGCGACCACGCCGGCCGAACCCGCATCGGACTGGGCGAGATAGGCATTCAAGCGCGCGATCAGCGCGGAATCCTCGTTGTTCGCACCGTTGAACGTGATCTGCTTGCCGACGGTGGCGAAGGTCTCCGTGTCGAACGTCAGCAGGAAAGCCTCGACGTCGCGGCGGGCCTGGGCCGCCGTGGCGGGCGGCCCGAAGTTGAAGCCGACCTGCAACAGCGCGCCGAGCGAGTCGAACTCGGAATCGCTGTTGAAGCCGAAGCCGCGCAGATTGGTCTGGCTGGTCCTGGACCAGCCCAGCTTGTCCCACAGCCCGCGCAGCTGCACCGCCTTCATCGGCTGCGGCGCCAGGGGCAATTGCGGATTGTCGACGATGTTGCTGGTGCCCAGCGGCAACGCATGGCAGACCGTGCAGGGGCCGCCGCCGAGCGTCGGCTGGTTCTGGAAAATGTTCCTGCCATTGGCCGGATTGCCGTTGCCCCCGGTGACGGCGAGGCTGGCCGGCAGACTGCCGTCGGCGGCGTGGTTCGGATTCGGCGGATAGGCCACGAGCGCGAGGAAGTTCTGCAGCTTGGTCATGTCCGCGGCGCTCGGCTCGGTGTCGCGGCCTTGCAGGCCGACGAATGCGGGCGAGAACGCGGCCACGTCGTGCCGGTCGCCGCGCCAGTGCATGGCGCCGGCGTTGACGATGCCCTGCAGGCTCTGGGTCAGCATCGGTCCCTTCATCGGATGCCAGACACCGCAGCTCTGTCCCGGCGGGCAGGGAAGATCGACGGCCTTGAGCGCTCCCTGCGGATCACCAAGGTCCCAGGCCAGGAAATCGGATTTCGCGTCGACGTGGCAACTGGCGCACGCGATCTGGCCCAGGCCGCTGCTCGTGTGCGTGCCGTACAGCAGAGGCCGGCCTTCCCTGATCGCCTGGGGCGTGGGATCGAAGAATGCCGTGCGGCCGAGTTCCTGCTGCGCGGCCGTGTCGATGCGCGAGATCGTCGCATCGAAGCGATTGAGCACGTACAGGCGCGAACCACTGGCGTTCAAGGCGAGGCCGGTCGGGCCCTGGCCGACATTGATGCGTGCCGAGCGCGCGCCCGAGGCATCGGTCACGATGACGTTGTTCGAGCCCATGCCGGAGACGAAGGCGCGCCCGTCGGCCGGATGCCAGACGATGCCGCGCGGATCGCCGAGCGACTGCTCGCGCACGTCCTGCGGCACGCGGCGCACGGTGTAGTCCAGATGCGGGTTGAGATCGGCGACCTGGGTCAGTGCGACGTTGGCCGGGTCGAACGAGCCGATCTGAACACGCAGGAAAATGCTCTGCACCTGGGGTTCGAAGCGCACCTGATTGAGCGCCTCGGTGCCGACCGCGGCGACGCGGCCGTCGGGTTTCACGGCCAGCGCCATGACGGTCGTCATCAGGCGGTCGGCGTAGCTCACGGCGAGGCTGCCTGTAGCGATGACGGCGACGTCGTGGTCGAGCACGTTCCAGCCGACCAGGTTCGACCAGTTGCGGTTGTTGCCGTCCAGCCACTGACCGGCGGCGGTGCGGCGCACGATCTGGGCGACGCGCGGCGCGGCGCCATTGGCGGGGAGCTGCGGCGGATCGAACGCGGCGCCGCTGTTCGGCGGCGGATTCTGTCCGGCGTAGGGCCCGGCCGGATTGGACACGGCGGGAATGTCCACGACGCTGGTGGCGTTGCCGGATTCGAAGAACGCGACATAGACCCGGCTGCCGTCCGGCGCCAGCGCCAGCGCCCGCGGGCGGCGTCCCTGCAAGGCCACGACGGTCGGTGCGGCGCCGAGGTCGGCCGGGTCGTAGCGCTTGACCTGGTTCGCTTCGGCAATGCTGACAAAGGCGCGTTGTGGATTTCCGGCAAACACCACATCGCCGGGTTCGTCCCCGACGTCGACGCTGCGGGTCACGCGCAGGGTCGTCAGATCGACCACGCTGATGTTGTCCGACAGGGCGTTGACGACCCAGGCCTCGGCATTGCCGCGCGCACGCACGCTGACCGGTTCGATGCCGACCGGGATCGACGCCAGCGGAGTCAGGCCGCCGTCGGCGGCGGCGACGCTGAAGACCTCCAGGCGCTGGTCGGCGGTGTTGACTGCCAGCAGGCGGCTGCCGTCGGGCGTCAGCTCCAGCGGGTGGACCTGCGCACTTTCCCAATCGACGACGCGGTTCTGCGCCATCGCAGTTCCCGCCGCCAGCACCAGCGACAACAGCCCGCACGTCGTGCGCATCCACATATCCTGACTCCCCCGATTCGTCGGCTGCGGACACTGGGCTGCGAAATGGAAGGAAATGCGCAGACACTGTGGAGATTGCCGGGCCCTGCGGAATCGTGAAGAAATCGCGGAACTTCGCCCGGTGCGGTTTCGCGCCGCGGCATCTGCCGCTACTGTGCCGGCGTGCGCCTACGACTCTGGCATCAGCTGTTCCTGCTCAACGCGCTCCTGGTCGTCGCGGCGCTGGGCGGTGTGCTGCTGGTGCAGCAGCAGGCGTTCCGGCGCGGCCTGGCCGATTATCTGAATACCCTGGACCGGCAGCGTGCGACGGCGGTCGCCGGTGTGCTCGCCCGGCACTATCGCGAAGCCGGCAACTGGGAATCGCTGCGCCAGCGTCCGCGCGTCTGGCTGGCGCTGGTCGGCGCCGGCCTGGAACGCGAAGGCGTCGTGCCGGGCGAGGACGGCCCGCCTCTCCGTGAAGACGTGCTGCCGCCGCCGCGGGCCGGCGATCCGCCGCCGCGCGCGAATGAGCGGCTTGCATCGCCGGACGAATTCCTGCCGGGTCGTCCGCCGCCGCCCGCGGAGCGTCCGCCACCGCGCCGCCCGGGCGGCATGGACCTGCCGGCGCGCCTGATCCTGCTCGATCTCCAGGGCCGGCACGTCGGCGGCGGCGGCGTGCTCGAACACGCCGATTTCGACGTGCCCATCGACGTCGACGGACGCGTCGTGGGCCACCTCAAGCTGACGCCGCTGCCGCGCCTGCGCGGCGAGGAGGATGTCGCGTTCGTGCGCCACCAGGCCTGGATTGCCGCCGGCGCCGGCGGCGTCGCGCTGGTGCTCGCGCTGCTGGCGTCGGTCGCGCTCGGCGCACGCGTGCTGCGTCCGTTGCAGCAGGTGACCGACGGCGCGCGCCGGCTCGCCGCGGGCGACTTCAGCGCGCGCGTGACGGCCGGCGGCGGCGAGATCGGCGCGCTCGCGCACGATTTCAACCGCCTCGCGCTGGCGCTGGAACAGGCCAGCCAGGCGCGGCGGCAATGGATCGCCGACATCTCGCACGAGCTGCGCACGCCGCTGGCCGTCCTGCGTGGCGAGATCCATGCGCTGGAGGACGGCATACGTCCATATACGCCGGCGGCGATCGCCTCCCTGCGCGGGGAAACCGAGCGTCTCGGTGCGCTGATCGACGATCTGTACCAGCTCGCGCTGGCCGATGTCGGCGCGCTGGCGTACCGGCACGAGCCGGTCGACCTCGGCGAACTGCTGCGCGAAGCGGCGGCGGCCCATGCGGCGCTGCTGCGCGAACGCGGGATGGACCTGCAGCTGCAGCTGCCTGACGAGGCGATGCCCATCGAGGGCGACGCGCAGCGGCTGTCCCAGCTGTGGAGCAACCTGCTCGCGAACGCCGCGCGCTACAGCGATGCGGGCGGCTGCGTGCGCGTGCAGGCACAGCGTCTGCCGGCGTCCTGGCTGATCCACGTCGACGACACGCCGCCGGGTGTCGCCGAAACCGATCTGCCGCGCCTGTTCGATCGGTTGTTCCGCGGCGATGCCTCGCGCAGCCGCAGCAGCGGCGGCGCCGGACTCGGCCTGGCCATCTGCAAAAGCATCGTCATAGCGCATGCGGGCAGCATCGTGGCCGCGCCGTCGCCGCTGGGCGGACTGCGCATCAGCGTGTGCCTGCCCCGTAGCGAGGATTCCCGATGAGCAGCGCGCGCATCCTGATCGTCGAGGACGAACCCAAGCTCGCGGCGCTGCTGCGCGACTATCTGGTCGCCGACGGATTCAGCGTCGATCACCTGGCGCGCGGCGATGCCGCGATCGCGTGGATCCGGCAGAACACGCCGGATCTGGTCGTGCTCGACTTGATGCTGCCGGGCCTCGACGGATTCGGCGTCTGTCGCGAGCTGCGTACGTTCTCGACCGTTCCGGTGATCATGCTGACCGCGCGGATCGAGGAAATCGACCGCCTGCTGGGGCTGGAGCTCGGCGCCGACGACTATGTCTGCAAGCCGTTCAGCCCGCGCGAAGTCGTCGCCCGCGTGCGCGCGCAGCTGCGGCGTGCGCAGCTCTGGCAAGGCGGCGGCGCGCCCAGGCCCGAGATCGAACTGCAGCCCGAGCGCTTCGAGGCGCGCGTGCGCGGCGCGCGGCTTCCGCTGACGCCGGTGGAGTTCCGCCTGCTGCAGGTGCTGATCGCGCATCCCGGCCGGGTGCATTCGCGCAACCAGCTGCTGGATGCGATCTACGTCGACCACCGCGTGGTCAGCGACCGCACCGTCGACAGCCATGTGAAGAATCTGCGCCGCAAGATCGCCGACGCGGCCGGCGGCTACGATCCGATCCAGTCGATCTACGGTATCGGCTACAAATTCGACGAAACCGCCTGAGGTCGCGCTGCCGCTGTCCGAACCGCATTGCCGGGGGCGAATGCGGGTGACGGAACGGTCGATGGCGCCTCAGTGCCGGTCCGCAGGGGCTGCGTCGCGCTCGTGTTCGCGCGGCGGTGCTCCCGGCGGCCTGGGACGTAGCTGCTCGAACCGGGCCAGCTGATCGGCACTCAGCACGCCGCGCAGGCGCGCGCGGGTCTCCTCGTGCAACGCGTCCATCTTCTGCCGCATTGCCGAATGATCCGCATCCGCCCGTTCCTGCAGTGCGCGGCGCTTGGCGTGCTGATCTTCCAGGATCTGCACGAACGGCGGCACCTGCGCAGCGTCGAGGCCGAGCTCGCGCGCCAGGTCGGCGGGCGAGGGCGGGCGCCGGACTCCGCGTCCGGGTTCCTGGCCCATCGCGTTCGACACGGCGATCGCGTTCATCAGCATGAAGACCAGATGGCGGTGCTGCATGCGCTTCTCCTCGTTCCACGCGGCGACAGTGCCCGAGCCCCGGACGCAGGATGACGTCCCAGAATGCACGGAGAATGGAGAAATTGAGGAGACGGGGACGCTATCGGTCGGATCCGGTCAACGGATGCAGGGGGCCGAAGCGATGCGAAGATGTCTTCCGTGGGCCGTTGTGGGCGCCGGGGGAAATCCGGAGCGCATCATTCGCGCAGCCGGTGCTCAAACGTTCCTCGTCATTGGCCGGGTGCCTGCCTCATGGCGAATACCTCGTTTCGTTCAGGCCACAGCTGCCGCATGAGCCAGCCAATCCGGTGCAGAACTTTCGTGAGAACCGCCGCTCCTCGGATGCTGGCGCTGCTCCTGGCCGGTTGCGCGAATCGGACCGTCGCTCCGGATGATTCGGCGAGTGTCGACGCCAACGCGTCATTGATGGCGGAGCCGACGCCGTCGGAGTGGACGACAGGGCCGGTCTGGCATTTCGTTCAGTCGCGGCGTGACGGAACGATCGAGCGCGAATTCAGGGTACGCGTCACTGACCAGCCCGAGCAGGCCTGCAGCTCTGGGGACTGGCGGGCGCCGGGTGCGCTGAGTCTCGCCGCCTTCCAGTCGATTGCCTCAGGCATCACCGGCACCGTCACGACCGCTGCGTGCCTTCGCGCGACCCGTACGTGGAGTGCGATGTCAGGTTTCGGCGGCAAGCACGTACGCCGGCGGGAAGGTGCGGATGTCCCGCGCCGGAGCCGTGCCGTGTCCCTGTCCCGATCCGTTGGTCTCGCTGTCGGTGTGCTCGTGTCTTCCCTGCTGCCGTCGGCGGGCTTCGCCCAGGTCGACGGCAGTCTCGATCCGGCCTTCGGCAGTCCCGCCGATGCCGGGCGCATCGCGTTCTCGATCGTCTCGCGCGATCCGGCGGATACGCCCGGTTCGTTGAACTGGGCGCAGGTCACGCCGTTCAAGGTGCTGCCGCGCCGCGACGGTTCGGCCATCGTCTGGTCGAACGCCGCCACGCCCTACGACCTGCCGATCAGCGCGCCGACCGTGCCGGTCGCGATACGGATCCGGGCCGACGGCACCTGGGACACCACCTGGGGCGCCAGCGGCGGCGGCCGCACGGTGATCTACGTCGGTGAGGATTACAACTGGCGTGCCGCCGATGCCGTGACGACGGCCGACGGCGGCATGGCCGTCGTGGGCACCATCGACAACCCCGACGGCAGCAGCGACATAGCGGTCTGGCGATTCCTCGAGAACGGCCAGATCTTCGCCGGCTTCGGCACCAACGGCCTGCGCCGGCTGCGTCGCGGCGGCCTGCCCTCGGACGCGGGCAAGGTCCTGCACCGGGCCGATCTGGATCTCCTCGGCCAGGGCTTTCCGTCCCCGGACCTGCTGATCGTCGGCGCCAACATCCGCGACGGACTGATGGGCGTGCACGACCTCGGGCTCATCATCCTGGACGAGCTGGGTTCGGTCTGCCCGTCGTCGGTGGCCGCCTGCGGCAACGTCGTCGGCGGCAACGTGGGTTCGCCCAGCGAATGGCGCATGCTGCGCCTGGGCAGCGCGCTGTGTCCGAACGGCGGCGACGTCGACGTGGCGGACCTGACCAAGTTCGACGCCGGAGTCTCCGACGCGATCCCGGTGCTGATTCGCGGCTGCGGCGATACCGCCGTCGTCAAGCACACGATCATCGGCAACGTCGGCGGCAGTAGCTGGGGCTGGACCACGAATACGGGCTACGCCAACAGCGGCCGTTCGCTCGTCACCTTCGGCACGGGCTTCCGCGTCGACGGCAACGCGATCGTGCATGCGCCGCTGCCGGGCGTGGCGCTGGGCAGCGAATCGCTCGTCATCGCCGGCGCGCGCGCTCAAGCCGACGGCAGCCAGCCGCGCCTGATGGCCGCGCGGCTGGACCGCACCTCGTTCACCGCGGCGACCTACGACGCCGATCCGCCCGGCGATCCGTGGACCAGTCCCGGCGCCTACGCCGATGCGCTGCTCGTGCAGCCCGACGGCAAGCTGATCCTCGGCGGCGGCGGCGCGCTGTCGTCGTGGACCTTCGGCGACGGCCTGCTGATGCGCCTCAATGCCGACCTGTCGCCGGATGCTGCGTTCGGCAACCTCAGCGTGAGCCTGCCCGGGCGGCAGCTGTACGGCTACCCGATCGGCGGCACCGACCGCGACAACCGCGTCAACGCGATGGCGCTCACCGCCGACGGCAAGCTGCTGCTCGCCGGCTACGTGTACGCGAGCAACGACGGCAACTCGCGCTACGGCTCGGTCATGCGCGTGCGGCTGCAAGGCGACCGCCTGTTCACGAACGGGTTCGACCCCGTGCCGCAGTAGCGCGGCGCCGGGTGCTTGTGCGAGCAGCGTCTACGGCGCAGCTCCGCCAAGGCGGTTTGCGTCGTTGGCCTCGACAAGCCTGTGATCAGGACCGGTCGGAACCCTCTCCCGGTAGAATCGCGGATCGCTTTTCCACGATGTTGCCTGCCGCTCAGCCGACCGCAACGGAAAGCGGCAATCGCGAGCATTACACGGCTGAGTGAGTCGTCCCCGGCTCAAGGCGGTCAGCCCGGCCAGGGTGATCAGCTGCAGAAAGCTCAAGCACCGGTGACGACACGCGGGGCCGCGATTGGCCGGCTGCAACGCGGCCGTGAATAAGGCGCGACTCCCGACAGCCGGCTAGAAATCGTAGCCGTTGGCAAACAGTACATCGCCCCCGGCAATGGCAACGACGTTCGAGTATTCCGACGTGTTGTTGGCGTTGCAGGCCGACAGAATGATCCCGTTATTGCCAAGGAAGCACTTCAGCTGTCCCTGCCAACCGCTGCCGGACGGCACGTTGGTCAGCGGCGTGATGTCGGTGGCAGTCATCACGATACGGCGCCCGTTGGATACGGGCGGCAACGTGGCCGTGCAACGCGCTCCCGAACAGGCGCCGCTGCTGGCAGGCCTGCCAGTGCCGTCGGTGGTGATCAGCTGCTCGCCCAGAAAGACCATCGACGTTGCCGCGGTGGTCGCGGCGGCATTGATCGAATAGAACTCCATGCGAAAGTTGGCCGGGCCGTGGCTGGTGATCGTCCAGCGCGCCAGGGTGTTCGCACCCGTGTTGCTGGGTGCAGCGGCGCCGACGCACGGTCCGGACAGTTCGGTGCCCGTGCAGATCTGCGGCGTGTTCTGATCGCGGTTGGCGTAATTGGGGGGGAATTCGCCGTGATCGAAGTCGGCGGCATTGGGGCTGTGCTCGAGATCGATGTCCACTCCGGCCAGCGTTTTTGCATTGCCATACACGCGGTTGCGCTGGAACAGGTTGGCCCAGCCGCTGGTGTCGCCGCCGCCGTTGTAAAGCTTGATGCCATTGCGCTTGTTCGCGACGACCACGTTGCGGTCGCTCGCACCGGGGCCGCCCACCGTCGTGGAGGCGGCCGTTTCGATATGGATGCCGTCCACGCCGTTGCCCAGGGTCGTGGCGTTGGCGAATTTCGCGCTGATGCCCACCAGGTTCTTGGTGATGGTGGTGCTGTTGGTACTGCTGCCACGTACCGTGATGCCGTGGCGTGCATTGGCCGAGACGGTGTTGCCCGTGATGGCATTGCCGGTGGTGGTGACGATGATGCCGTCGCCCTTGTTGCCGAAGGCGGCGGAGTTGATCGGCGTGCCGGTAGGAAACTCGGCCAGGCCGATGGTGTTGTAGAGCACCTTCACGCCGTTGCTCGCGCCCGTGATCATGACGCCGGCATAGTCCGCCCCTACATCCGGGAAGGCATTGTTGTTCGCCCCCTTGTTGTCGGAAATCAGATTGGCCGGGCCGATGACGGCGGCGGTGAAACTCGGGTTGAAGCTGGTGCCCGACGTATCGGGCCTGGAATCGACATAGATGCCGCTCAGGGCGTTGCCGACGTGCACGGCCTGATTGGCGGCGCTCAGGCCGATACGGTTGCCCATGATGAAGTTCGGCAGGAATACGGCACCGGAGGCGTCATTGATGCCGTTGCCATTGTTGCCGCTGATGACATTGCCCGGACCGATCATGTTGCCGAAGGTCGTACCGGTCAGGTTGACGCCGTTGCCGCCGTTGGCGATGGCGATGTTGCCGGTGAGGTCGGTGCCGATCATGTTGCCGCTGACGAATACCGCCGCGAGATTCTGGCTGAAGATCTCGATGCCATCGCCGCCGTTGCCGGAGATGACGTTGCCGTTGACGAACACCGGCTGCAAGGAGGCGAGCGTCGTGGCCAGCTGGCTCTGGAAGGCGTTGACCGCGGACGCATCGACCGGCTGCACCGGGAATTGCGAGTACAGGTTGGACAGGAAGCCGGAGCTGGTATCGGGATAGACGCGCGACGCCGACAGCGAGATGCCGTCGCCCGTATTGGGCATCGCGACGGCGCCGGTCGCGTTCACGCCGATGTAGTTGCCACTGAACGTGTAGTTGTGGCCATTGGCGCTGATGCCGTTGCCGTTGCAGTTGCCGATGTTGAGATTGAAGATCTTCGAACCGGTGGCGCCGTCGGCATGGCCCAGCGCGGCGGTGCCCGAGTCGGTAAGATCGAAGCAGCTGCGACCGTTGCCGTTGATCGTCACCCGGTTGCCGTTGATCGTATACGGCGCACGCAGCTGCGGCAGCCCGCCGTTGACCACGGTGATCGAGGTGACGCCGACGAAGTTGATCGTGTGCGAACCGGAGCGATTGTTGCCGAACATGATCGCCGCGCGCAGCGAGCAGTGCGTCGTATCGCCCTGGGCCGCGCACTTGGTGGTGGTGGCCGGATCCTGCGGGGCATCGCTGGACACGTTCACGTTGTAGATTTCGGCGTGGGCCTGCAGGCCCAGCCCGCCCAGCAGGGCGCCTGCCAGCCACAGGGTGCGCAGGCGCTGCGCGCCGGAGTGAAACCGCTGGCCGCGCCGGTGCGCGGAGTGCATCGTGTTCATGGCCTTACCTGTTCGTTGACGTGTTGGCGGATGTGACCGGCGCCTTCTATCCGGCGCATATCCTGTTCAACGTCCAACGGAGGTAAAGCCGAACATTCCTCGGCGGCAAAGGAAACAGGGCGGGGGCCGCCCATTGACCGGCTTCGTCGCTGTAAGCCTCTGAACCGTTGCTGCAACCGCCGCCGGTGCGCTCGCCGATGACTTGCTGATGGCTTGCCGTCAGTCGATGGTGAAACTCTGCAGCCCGACCGGCGTGAAACCTACGGTGATCGATGAGCCGTCATTTTCATAACAGTAGTTGATGATGCTCGCCGGGAATCCGGCATTGGCACCGGTGCCGTTGCCCGAACTGATTTGTACCCAGGCGTAGTTGAGGCTACCCGTGTCTTCGTTGAGGAAACGCATGCCGAGGTAGCGAACGCCGGCCGTCTGAAAATTCGTGCCCCGCGTGATCGCGCGGTTGTAGAAGCCGGTGACTGGGTTCGTTGGCACGGTCGCTCCAAGCCATAGGTCTTGTGCTACCGCCGTGTTGCCCGGTGTGCCTGTCGCCAGGATGCCCACGAGCGACGGCGGCGGGTCGGGAACGAAAAAGGCCAGCGCGTAGTTCGTGCTGGAGGAGGAGTAGTTGAAGGGATTGAAGTCCCAGCCGGGAACGTCCCGGGGCGTCGTTGCCACAGCGCCGGTGACGAAGTTGACGTAGAGACCGTCCATCGTGCTGGGAATGGCGATGGGCTGCGGCGGAAAACTGCATCGCATAAACGCCGTCGCGGGCTGGGACATCACCAGTAGGGCCGCGCACATCAGGGGCGCGCGGAAATGCGTCGAGGCATCGAGTGGGAGCGACATGGTCAGGGCTCTGCCGATGAAGACGGATGGAGGCAATCCTACCGCAACTCGTCATGGCGGCGCGTCGACGGCTCGATAAGCGATCCGCGGAAATCGGGACACCCATCGGAAATGGAAATCGCCGAAATGGAAATCGGGACACCCACTATTCTTTTGCCGATTGCCCGAATACTCGCCTGAGGGGCGTCGACATAGGCAGATTTGCTCCGGAGGCTTCGTCGTACCGGCGCAGCTATCTACTGCGGATAGTCTTCGACTTGACCGGTTCAGTGGTACTGCGGAGTGGCGCTGCCGACTTTTTTCGGCATGGCGCACATCTCTGGATGTGCGCTCAGCGAGAGGCCAATTGCAGCGCGAACCGTATTCCCTTGAGCCAGCGCTGACCAAGCCGTTCCGCCCAGGCGGTCAGATCCTGCACTGAGCCTGCAGCTCGAGCCCAGCCGGAGCGGTAGCCGCGAACGCGCATCGCCCAGCGGTCCGGTGTTCCGTCGAACGTCGAGAGCAGGGCGGGCGCCTGTTCGGCGATGATGCCGCGCTTGCCTGGGGCAAGAACGCGTCCTGTCCAATCGAGAATCTGCAGATAGTCGGCTGTACTCAAGGACAAGGCGAATGGCAGCGTGCCGATGACGGGCCGCAGCGATTGGGCCAGGCTTTCCGGCGTCGCGTGCGATGCGGCGATCCGTTGGTGCACGCTGGTATGCGTGGAAGCGTCCAGGCGTTCGGTCAGGCCGGCACGGACCGGATTGAGGTCGACATAGGCCATGGCCGCGAGCAGTGCGCGTTCATCGCAGAGCAGCTGGCACTTGTAGCGCCCTTCCCAGAATCGTCCCTTGCAGCCGTCCTCGCGGTTGGCACGGCGCGCGATCGGTTCGGCCAGACAACGCATGAACCAGGACAGGTCGCCGAGCCGTTGGCGGATGACGCCGAGTCGAGCGGGGTCGGCCAGCAAGCACTTGCGCTTGAATTCGACGGCGTTTGCCTCAGGATCGGCGGGCGGGAATAGCCCTAGCCAGCGCGCCGCCACCTCGTCGTCGCTCCAGGCCAACGCGGCGGTCGGGTCGATTTGCACGACGACGTGCAGGTGGTTGCTCATGATGGCGTAGGCGTGAATGGCGATCGCGAAGCACTCGCCGAGTCGGTGAAGCCGTTCCTCGACCCAGGCTTTGCGATGCTCGAAGGACTGGCCGGTGTAGCGGTCAACACCGCAAAGAAAGGCGCGCCGCACACTGATCTTGCCCCTGGATTTCGGACACCCGTTTAAGCGGCGTGTGCTCGCTCGAACTGCTCTGGGCTGAGGTAGCCGAGCGTCGAGTGAAGGCGGTTTCGATTGTAGTCAACTTCGATGTACTCGAAC